>Ga0207695_10000052_pt1 | contig 398089 bp, 322 predicted proteins | sample KBSC54metaG_FD_184354 | JGI IMG/M metagenome (GOLD analysis project Ga0207695, IMG submission 184354) | Corn rhizosphere microbial communities from Kellogg Biological Station, Michigan, USA - KBS C5-4 metaG (SPAdes) (version 2) | ecosystem: Host-associated > Plants > Roots > Rhizosphere >...
CATTCGCCCAAAAGCGGGCGAATGAATGGGGCACAGCGCCGGAAATTCGGACGTAGAAACGGAGCCAACGAGGTGCGGGGGGGCCGGAGGTGGCTCTGACGGCGGCGCGGTTCGGGGGAGCGGAGAGGCGCTGAAGAGACTGGCGAGTCAGTGAGGCACTCCCACTCATTCGCCCAAAAGCGGGCGAATGAATGGGGCACAGCGCCGGAAATTCGGACGTAGAAACGGAGCCAACGAGGTGAAGATTCGGGTGATTGGGGGTGGGCTGGCGGGGCCGGAGGCGGCTCTGACCGCTGCGCGGTTTGGGTGTGACGTCGATCTCTATGAGATGCGGGCCATGGTGGAGGGCAAGCCGCGGTTGACGCCTGCGCACCAGACCATTGAGTTCGGCGAGCTGGTTTGCTCGAATTCGCTGAAGAGCGAATCGCCGAATACGGCACCCTGGCTTTTGAAGCAGGAGATGAGGCGCGCAGGGTCTGCGCTGTTGAAGATTGCAGATGAGACGGCGGTTCCGGCGGGCCATGCGCTGGCGGTGGATCGCGTGGAGTTTTCGAAGCGGATTGCGGAGGCGATTGAGCGCGAGCCGGGGATACGGGTGGTGCGCGAGGAGGTGACGCGGCTTGACGAGCCGGCGAACCTTGCGGCGGGAGGTTATGCGGCGACCATTGTGGCGACGGGGCCGCTGACGTCGGATGCGCTGAGCGCGGAGATTCGGCGGATTACGGGATCGAAGCATCTGTCGTTTTACGATTCGATTTCGCCGATTGTGGACGCGGAATCGATCGATATGGAGCGGGTGTACTTCGCGGCAAGGTACGACAAAGGCGGGGCGGACTACATCAATTGCCCGATGAATCGCGAGGAGTACGACCGGTTTTATGACGCGCTGATCGCGGCAGAGCCGGCAGAGAGCAAGGCCTGGGAAAGCTGCGACTATTTCGAGGGCTGTCTGCCGATCGAAGAGACGGCGCGGCGCGGACGCGATACGTTGCGTTATGGGCCGATGAAGCCGAAGGGGCTGCGCGATCCGCGAACGGGACGCGAGCCGTGGGCCGTGGTTCAGTTGCGGAAAGAGAATGTGCGCGCGGACAGCTACAACCTGGTGGGATTTCAGAACCACTTGAAGTTTGGAGAGCAGGCGCGGGTGCTGCGGCTGATTCCGGGGCTGGAGAATGCGAAGTTTCTTCGCTACGGTCAGATTCATCGCAATACGTATATCTGCGCGCCGGCGTTGCTGGATGAGCTGCTGCGCTTGAAGAGCGAGCCGCGGATTTTGTTCGCGGGGCAGATCTCTGGGGTTGAGGGATACACGGAGTCGATTGCGACGGGGATGCTGGCGGGGATCTACGCTGCGGCGCTCGCAGATGGGCGAGAGGTGACGGCGGTTCCGCGAGGGACGGCGCTGGGATCACTGGTGCATTACATTACGCATGCGGATATGAAGGATTTTCAGCCGGCGAATATCACGTTCGATTTGCTGGTGCCGCTGGAGGAAGAGGTTCGGCGAAAGGTGCGGGACAAGAAGGAGCGGCACCGGATGGTGTGTGAACGGGCCCTGGCGGAGTTTGATGGGTGGTGGAGTTCTTCCCACATCTCAGAGGCGAAACGTGGGGTGATCATTGGGGCCGAGTCTGAACAGTGATGGGAATCCCACGTCTCAAGTCGAGACGTTGGGGCACCCAGGATTCTGTTTAGAGGCCCTATTCGCGGGTGAGTTCGACGCGGCGATTGCGGGCGCGGCCTTCGAGGGTTTCGTTGGTGTCTGCTGGTCTTGATGCACCAAAGCCGTCGTTGGCGAGACGCTCGGGGTCAATGTGGTACTTGGACACCAGTTCCTGCTTTACGGCAGCGGCCCGGCGCTTGGAGAGATCGAGATTGTAGGAGTCGCCGCCGATGTTGTCGGTGTGGCCTTCGACCGTCAGCTTCCATGAGGGGTTGTCGTTCATTGCCTGGACGATCTGTTTGAGGACGGGTTCTGATTCAGGCTTGATGGTGTCTTTGTTGAAGTCGAAGTAGATGCCATAGGTGACGGCGCGCTTCTGTTCGGTGAGCTGTTTCTCGATGAGGTTGGCCGGCTGCGCAGTTTTGAAGTCAATCTTGACGACCTCGATGCGGAAGTTGCCGTTGTGATAGAGCGGCGACTTGAGGCGCCAGAGCAGGACGAGGGGATCCGCCGGGTCGTCGAGGACATAGGCTTCGGCTTCGGCATAATTGGGGATGTTTTTCTTCGGCCTGGGGTCGTTTCCCACGGAGGCGGTGGTTCCAGTGAGGTGGATGGCGGGGAGATTTACTTTCTGATCGTTGACGATCATGGGATAGGGAACGTCCTGAGGCTCAACACGAGAGAATGTGCCTGCCTCGCGATAAGGCTTAACGCCGCCAGGAACGATCATGGAGTCTAAATATTGAAGCTTTGTACCGCCTGAATTCCTGATTTCTGAGAAGGACTGGGTGGAAAGCCTCAGGCGAGTGAGGCCGTGGATAAGGTGAGGCATGCGGCCATAGGTGACGGTTGCATAGGTGTCGGCCTTCGCAAGGTCTGTGTTGCAAACAGTGTCTATAGACTCCTCTGCTTTCTCCTGCACGTTGAAGTCGTTTTTGTAGGCTTCAGTAGACGTGACCTGCACGAAGGATGCGGCGTCGGTCTGCTTGATGGAGATGCGGGCTTCAACATCGCCATTCTTGATGCCCCAGGCGGTGGTGACAACGGTACCTTCTTTCAGCGGAATGCGGGCACCGGTTTGGGATGGCAGGGATTCGGCCGTGCAGGGCTCAACGGGATCGGTATTGGAGATGGTTTTCACGAGGTCGGCGTCGGATTCGTTTTTGCCGAAGATGGTTTTGAGCCCTCCGAGAATTCCGCTGAGGTCCTGAGGAGTATCGGAGTCGGAAGCTCCAGGCTTCTTTTCCCCTGCGCTGGGAGATGAGTGTGCGATTTCATCGATGGTGCCAGAGACTTTCTTTTTGATCCTGTAGCCGACATAGACAAGGCCGCCGATGGCGATGATGGCGATAAGAGCGACCGTTCCGAGGCCGATTAAAACAGCCGAGAGACAACCTGACTTTTTCGCTGGCTGGGTTGGCTGGAATGACACGCTCGAGGCTGGAGGCATTTGGGAGGCAGGAACCGCGGAGATGGGTTGCCATGCGGGTTGGGGCGGAGCTGGGGGAGGGACCGATTGTTCCGGTTGCGTCGATTCTTCGTCCGGGGCACCGCAGTTCGTGCAGAATCGATTGCCCGGATCTCGTTTCTGTCCGCATTTTGTGCAGTAGAGCATCCTGCAAGGCCTCCATTTGGATCGAGATGGTGGGAGGAGCTACGCGGATATAGATAGCGCAGAGACCGGAGCGTATCAATAGAACTGCGGCTGAATTGACGATTACCTGATAAGTGGCTGTGAACGAGCGGATTACGGGCGAAGGTGAACAGCTCTCACAGGCGGCGGGGGACGAAAGCATGCTGGGGGATGCAATGGAACCCGGCGGGGTCAACTTGCGTATCCCGTGGTACATTGGGCGTTCCCCCGGAAAGGTTTTTATGCGAGCCTTGTCTGCCGCAGAAGCAATAGCTCCAGCGATCAATCGGACGCGGGAGTTTTTCTTTGCGCCGCCGTTTCGCTGGACGACATTTTTGAAGCTTTGCCTGGTGGCTGCGATCACGGAAGGCATCGGGACAAACCTGCAATCGAATGCGAACAAACATAATCCCCCGGTGACGTCACCGGGCGACATGATGTTCCATTTCTCGCCGGAGATTATTGCGGCAATTGTGGCGATGGGGCTGCTGCTGATTTTTGTGGGGCTGCTGGTTGTTTACCTGGTAACGCGGCTGAGGTTTGCGTATTTCCATTGCCTGGTGACGAACACGAGGCTGATCAGGCCGGGATGGGAGATGTACCGGCCGCAGGCTAACCGGTTCTTCCGGATGAATGTGTGGGTGGGCGTGTGCTTTCTGCTGATGGCCGGATTGATGATTGCGCCATTCGTGCCGGGATTCATCAGGCTCTTCAAGGGAATTCAAGCGGGTAGTGGACCAGATTTCGGCTTAATTCTTTCGCTGGCACTGCCGCTGATTCCGATTTTTCTGCTGCTTGTGGTGGCGGGGATTGCGCTGGATATCATTCTGCGCGACTGGATGCTGCCGCACTATGCGCTGGAGGATGCGAGGGCAGGAGAGGCATGGGGCGCGGTATGGGAACACGTGCTCCGCGAGAAGGGGTCGTTCTTCGCGTATGTGCTGCTGCGGATCGTGCTGCCGATCATTTCCTTTATCGGGCTGGTGATTGTGTTGCTGGTGCCGAGCCTGGTTTTGCTGGGAAGCGTGGCGGCAGCGGAGTACGGAGTTCATGCAGCATTCGCGAACTCGTCGGGGCTGGCCGCGATGGTTGGAGTGATTCTGCAGGTATTTATCGGGGTACTCGCGGTGGGATTCGGACTGGTGATCGGTATCAGTATCGGAGGGCCTTTGAGCACAGGAATACGGGAGTATGCCCTGGTGTTTTACGGGAGCCGATATCAGAAGCTTGGCGACGCGATGTTCCCGGCAGCTCGTGTGCTGCAGGCCGATACGCCAGGCGCTCCGGCGGATTGAGATTCCGCCAGAGCGACTGTTGCGCTACTGGATGAAATGCGAGGAGTGCGTCAGGCACGGGTGTGGTAATCGGCCCAAGCTTCCTGCAGCATCTCTGCTGCTTTCTTTGCCGGCAGGGCCCTGGTCTTCTGCTGATTGCGAAAGATGGCCCACGCGGCAAGAAACGCAGTGACTCCAACAACGTAAATAGATAGACGAGACATCCTGAGGTTTCCTCCGTGTTGCTGAGCTTCGATGCAGGGCCGGCGAGGAGAGATGCAGGGCAGCACGGTCCGGTTCAGTGCATAGGAGCCGACTTGTTGGGATTGCATGCAGGATTCGCGCAAACGGAATCGGTGATTGCGAAACAGCGCGCAGCTTCGAGGAGTATCCGCCTGCATTCGAAACTGATCTAACGAAGGCTGGCAGACAGTGCTCGCTTGTTTCCGGTGGAGAGGTGGGACGACGTCTGGTTCTGCGGTATGTTCGGACGCTGATGCGGAGAGTTTGGTTTGATCAAGTGGCTGGCTGAGAGCAAGGCATGGCGGCGAACATTTCGGGGGTTGGCGGTGTCCAAGAGAAGATGGGTCTAGGAGAAGATGGCTTTAGCAAACTGGTACCCTGAGATTGGGAGTTTCGTGGAATGCGGTGGATAGGTTGTGCGCTTTGTGGAGTGGCTTTGCTGGGTACCAGCTTGCGCATTGAGGCGCAGCAGGCGCCCGCGGGCAAGTCCTCTCCTGTCATGGTGACAACCGGTTCACCTACGAAGGCCGGTAAGGCGAGCGTCGCGAGCAAGGCTGCTCCGGAGGTTGCCGCGCCGGCGGCCAAGCAGGGACCACTGCTGCCGGATGCATTTGCGGGGTGGGTTGCGATAAAGAAACCGAAGATTGTCAGTGATGCCGCGGAACTCGACAACGCGAATGTTGCGGCTCTGAAGGAATATGGCTGCAGCAGCGGTATGGTCGCCAACTACAAACGAGCAGACGAGACTCTGACGGTGAAGGCGCTGAGCTTTGGAGATGTGAGCGGCGCATATGGAGCTTACTCGTTCTACCGGCAGAACGGGTGGCCAAAGGCTGAGATCGGCACGGGAGGAGCTTCGGACAAGAACCACGTCTTGTTCTGGAAGGGCAGCACGGTGGTAGATGCTGTGTTCTCGCATGTGGGGCCGATGTCGGCGGGCGAGCTAAGGGAACTGGCGAAGAATCTGCCTACTCCTGGGGGGAACAGGGCCTTAAACCCGCCGATCATCGCGGCGCTGCCGCAAGCGTCGATGGACAGGCAGACCATGCATTTTGCGCAAGGGCCAGCCGGATACGCGGGTGCAGGCGGAGTACTGCCGTCGGAACTGGTGGGCTTTGACAAGGACGCAGAAGCGGTGACGGCGAACTATTCGCTTTCGTCAGGACCGGCGGTGTTGACACTGATCGATTATCCGACTCCGCAAATTGCGGAGGCGCAGGAGAAGCGAGTCAGGGAGTACCTGAAGGCGGGCAGCGGAGCGCGGCCGCCGTTTACGAAGGCGCTGCAGGATTCCGACCAGGCATCGCTGGAAGTGATCCGGAGCGGACCTCTTGTGGCGATGGTGAGCGGGGATGCCATTCCAGACGAGAGCCACAAGCTTCTGGCGCAGGTGCATTATTCGGCAGAGCTGACGTCGATGCCGCAGCCCCAGGAGTCTGAGATAGCAAAGACCAGCCGATTTCTAATGGGGGTGGCAGCGCTGGTTATTGTCGGCTGCAGCGGAGCGATCCTTCTTGGGCTATTTCTAGGGGGCGGAAGGGCTCTCTACCGGCTGGCACGGGGCAAACCGATCTCATCGGTGTACGAGGCAGAGTTCATCCGGCTTCATCTTGAGGACTGAGACCGCGACGGGAGAAGTGTCGCGGAGTGCATCTGAAGGGTAAACGGCGCGTTTCGGCTGTGGAAAAACGGGCGTAAACCCTAGAAAACACCTAAAAAACGCGAGATAAACGCCATGCGATTTGGCGAATACAAGGCGAACAGCAGAGAAGTGCTGCTTCCGCAGAGCAGTTTATATGTTATTGAATATTAGCAAGTTATAACATACCGGATTTATTCTTGACACTCCGTTTCCCCGCCCCTACTATGCAGCCAGAAAGTTCTGATGGTTTTGCCTCCGTTGGAACTATTCTCCCTAAGGAAGGAGCTGCCCTGTTGCCGGGCGGCTCTTTCCGTTTTACGAGCCCCGAAATTCCCGTGGAGCTCCCCTGCGCCACCAGACTGACTGGTCACCCAATGGATCGCACTCACAACAAATTGCTTTCCCAAGAACAGCGGATGTGGGAGGCTCGACTCGCCGAATTGCGGCTGAGTGAGAGGTGTGCATGAGGGGGCTGGAATGAGTGGACGGGCGTTTTGTCTTCTGATGATTGCGATGGTGAGCGCGGCAGGTAACGCTCCGGGACAAAATTTGCGGAGTTTTCCCCTGACGGATGTCTCGGGACTGGAAGCTCACAACGTGAAGTTTGAGCAAGCGACCTACCAGGGCAGGAAGGCTCTGCTGGTGACGACCCTGAAGGAGGAGGACAGTGCGGGGTTTGCGTTGCTGCCGGGAAGCGACATTCAGGATGGAACGATTGAAGTAGATGTGGCCGTGAAGATCCTGACGCCACCGGGGGTGCGGATGCCGGGATTTACGGGCGTGATGTTTCGCGCCAAGCCGGACGGATCAGAGTATGAACTTTTCTATCTGCGGCCGAAGAATGCGCTCGCAGAAAACCAGTCGATGCGCAATCACGCGGTGCAGTACAGTTCGGAGCCCGGCTATGGGTGGTACAAGCTGCGGCGGGAGTGGCCATTTGTCTATGAGAGCTATGCGGAGATCGAGCCAGAGAAGTGGACGCACCTGAAGATCGAGGTGGCGGGCCGGGTGGCGCGGATCTATCTGAACGGGTCGACGAAGCCGAGTCTTGTGGTGGATGGGTTGAAGGGCGCGAATCTGCACGGTGTAGTTGGACTCTGGGCGTATCCGCAGGAGGAATCGTATTTCGCGAATCTACGGATTACTTCGGCGGCAGCAGCTCCGATCAAGAACGGATCGGATGCAAGCGGCGTGTGGGATGTGAAGGCGGGAACGGATGCGATTGGGTTTGAGAGTTCGCTGAAGCTGACGCGTGCGGGCAATCAATTGAGCGGCACAGTTGAGATCGAACCGGGTAAGACGGTGGCGGTGACGGGAACGTGGCGCGACGGGTACGTCGAGTTGTCATTTCCATTTGAGTGGCCAGCGGGGCGAGATGGGGCGGCGGGATCGATGACCGCATTTATGGATGGGTGGATTGATGGCGATGGGGCGAAGGGACGCATTCGCGTGGAAGGACGCGCGGACGGGATGTGGACGGCGATTCGAAAGAGGGAGAGCGCGAAGGCGGATTGATGTTGCCGGGTCAAGCGTCAGAGGCAGTTCCCTGCTCTCTTGCGCTTTCGGGGATGGGATCGGACCACGTGTGGTCGCAGGATTCGCAGAGCCAATTGTTGGAGGGCTCAACGGATTCGAGGATGGGGTCGGGTGCGCCGCAATGGGGGCAGGTGGGGAGTTCGTACTGAGGCGCGTTCTGCAGTTCGCGTTCTTCCTCGAGAATGTCCTGCCGGATTGGCTGCTCGAGAATGTGCCTTGCGTGCTCAAGTTGATCGGCTGCGACGACGACCTTGGGGCCGGCTGTTTCGCCATATTGCGGCGATCTCTCAATCCAACTCTCGAGTCCGGCTGCCATCAAGACTCGAGCAATCGCACGCGCTTCCGGCATGTCGGCGCATTCGCATAGCAAGGTCTTCCAGGAATACTCAACGGATGTGTCTTCGTCGATTTCTTCTATCGATTCGTCGACCTCTTCTGAGGCAGGAGTGAAGTGCGTCAAGGTGCGGCTGTGGCTGATGTTGCGCTTAGGCGCGAATTGCGGGTCGGTGACGCCGCGTTTCTTGAGTTCGTCGCGGAGGACGACTTGTGCTGCCGGAGTGAGGTCGTTGATCTGATGGGCGAGTTCCTGAATTTCGATGTTGCCCATTTCGGCGTAGAGTGCAGCGAGGCGACGAGATTCTTCCACCGGATCTGTCTGCATGGGAAGCAGTATAGCGGGAGCTGCAGGAGTTCTGATGTGCGGATTGGAAACCTTGTTCCGAAGAGGTTCGTCAAACCCGCTCATCGCGATGAAGCTGCGATGAACGGAGCACAAGGCGGGTCTATGTGTTCGGAATGGCTTAGTGGAAGGTGTTCCAGCCGATGTCGGCGAGCATGGCGCGGCCGACGACGATGGCGGTAACGATGAGGGCGGCAAGGACACAGGTCCAGAAGCCCATGCGGCTGAAAGGAATGAAAAGGATATTGTCTTTGCCGGTGAGGTTGATGCCAGCCTGATCGGGCAGGAGAGCCTGCACAGCTACTGCAATCAGAAAGCCTGCGGCCCAGACGAGGGCGATTCTGAATGAGAGCTGAAGGGTGATGTTCATCATCGAGTTTTCCTGGCTCCTCTCGTCATGCAGCGACGGATGTGGATATTGGACCTATACCCATGAAGTGACGCGCGAGGCATGAGATTGGCTGCCTCTGCGAGCCCGGCTTTACCGAACAACGACGCAAAGATACAATCGAGAAGGAAGCCTGAGCGGCGCGCTGGACGTGTGCCCGTTGTGGAGGCATCTCCAGCACATCGGCCGACGTAGCTCAGTTGGTAGAGCAGCTGATTCGTAATCAGCAGGTCGTCAGTTCAAGTCTGACCGTCGGCTCCATTCAGATTTCTTCCCGATTCCAAGAATCTCCTCACTTCTTTAGACACCGTATCTGGGCGGCACGGGCAATGTGCGTCTCAGTCGCGTTGCAGGATTGATTTGAGTTCGTAGAGGAGCTGATCGAGATGCCGATGGAGTTGCGGAAGGTGTTCGACGACTTGTCGAGGGACATCCACGCACCGAGACGGCACTGCAATAGATCAATTCGAGCTGTCGGAGAACGTTCTCGATGACCCATTCACCGATGTCAAGGGCGAGAGGATGACCTTCGACGACGGAGAGGAATTGACCGGGAAGAAGCAGGCCGCGTTCAGACCGGTTTGCACACGAAGTGATGCTACGTAAGGGCATGGAACCAAATGAGGTACCAGTTATCCACTCACTTTTTCATACAAGGGTGTTTCGTCCCGCCTTATCCACGCATATTCTTGGCATAATCCAAGCTGTTAAGTGACTTCCGCAAAAGAACAGGCGAGGGCCGGGCCTTCAGGATGTTGGGTGTGTCAGTACCGGGGCGACTGAGACGAGCGGAAGACATGGAGAGAGCGGTTCCTTCGCAGCTGATCCGAGTGGCACGAGCAGGAGCAGAAATCGGGAATCGAGGCACGTGAACCGAGTTCCTAACCTGGAGCCGAGCGGAGACCAACGCCGGAGCATTGAAGAGTGACCAGCTTTAACCGCCAGGATGTACTGAGGATCTTGCAGATCAGTTCCCGCCAGTTGCAGGGATGGGAAAAGGCTGGACTGATTTTACCCCGCGAGAGCTACACAATCCAGGATCTTGGGCAACTACGAACGCTGCGTTCGCTGCGTGAAGAAGATGTGTCGTCAGCTTCGATACGGCATTCGATTGCCGCAATGCAGGCGGTTGCGGGGTTGTCGAATCCACTGCAGGAGGCACGTCTCATCCGGACGGGCAGCAGGCTGGCGTTCCGGGTTAATGGGTCGATGGTGGATCCGATTCGGCGACAGCTGATGTTCGACTTCGAGCGGGTAGAGAACGAGGCAACGGTGAATGCGGTGCATCCGTTGCGGCGTTTTGATGATGTGTCCAGGGGAATCCAGGAACTGTTTGTCGCTGCTGTACAGGCTGAGGAGACCGGCGAGAAGGAGAGGGCGGTTTCGATTTACGAAGAGATGCTGCAGCTAGATCCGGACTACGCGCCGGGGTATATCAATCTAGGGACGATTCACTTCCATCTGCGGCAGTTTGTTCGCGCGGAAGAGCTTTATCGAACTGCGACGGAGAAGGACCCGGGATACGTGCTGGCATTTTTCGATCTTGGGAATGTTCTGGACGAACTGGAACGTCCTGACGAATCGATTGCGGCTTATCAGAGGGCGGTTACACTGGCCCCTCGGTATGCGGATGCGCACTATAATCTGGCGCTGGCGTTCGAGCGGAAGGGCGAGAGGCGGGCGGCGCTTCGACACTGGCAGGCTTATGCCCGTCTGGACAAGCAGGGACCGTGGGCGGAACATGCCCGTTTGCAGATTCGCAGGTTGCTCGATACGGAGAAGCTTGCAATAGCGTGGCGGGCGACGGGGTATATAGCTCCGCGCGAAAGCACGGCGGCGCTGCACCTGGTGCGGGAGCTAGGCTAAAGGACCGATCATCGAACTCAGAATGAAATGCCAGCACGATGGGAAGAACGCGGCAGAGGCCGGTCACACCGAGGTGCTCCTACCTTCAATTTGCTACGAAGGCGGCCGCCAGGAGAAGTTGAGAATTCCGCGCATGTAAGAGCGCACACAACTTTGTAGCGGGATTTGAGTCTAACGAGAGAAGCAGAAGGTCCAGGCGCGTTTCAGGATAACTGCTATTCTTTACGTTTGCACCCGGCTGCCAGTCACTTCCCTTCCCAGCACGAACGATGGCCTCCGGCGCTTGACACTGGCGTGACTCAAGCATGGGCCCACGAAAGGCTCACGTCTGGTCTGAAACCATCGTTCACAAGGATCCATATGATTGCAAAGCTGTTTGAAAGTGGAGGCCGACTTCCGGTACTCGGATGGATCGGCGCATGTGCGCTGGCGACAACCCTCGCCGCCCAAACGCCGCGAATCCGAATTCAAAACGAGGTCAACAACTCTGACATGATCCCACTCAGGGGATCGCAGCGCCAGGTCTCGGACTTGGGAGCGGAAGCGGGTCGAATGCCGGCGAGCGCCAGACTGAGCGGCGTCAGCATCATCTTTAACCGGTCGGCAGCACAGCAGGCCGAGTTGGAGAAGCTGCTGGCCGCGCAGCAGGATCCGGCTTCGCCGCAATATCACCAGTGGTTGACACCCGAGGAGTTCGGAACGCGGTTTGGTATGTCGCAGGCCGATGTGGCCAAGGTGAAGATGTGGCTTGAGCAGCAGGGTCTCACGGTGGAACGGGTTGCGCGGAGCCGGAACATGATCCGCTTCTCCGGCACGGTGGGGCAGATCGAGATGGCGCTTCGGACGCAGATGCACTATTACCGGAACGGTAACGAGACCCGCTTCGCTCCCTCGACCGCGTTGTCAGTTCCGGCGGCGATTGCGCCAACGGTCCAGGCGGTGGCGAATCTGAGCAACTTCAGACCGAAGCCGATGCACGTAAGAGTGCGGGCCGGATTCACCTCTGCCCAATCGGGAAACAACTTTTTTGCGCCGGGCGATGTCGCGGTGGTCTATGACATGCAGCCTCTGTACAGTGCCGGCATTGATGGTACGGGACAGTCGATTGCGGTTGTTGGGCAGTCGGCAGTTGACGTGAAGGACATTGAGAACTTTCAAAGCGCCGCGGGACTTACAAAGAAAGATCCTGTGATGGTCCTCGTGCCTGGATCGGGAAGCTCGGCTGTGATTGCGGGAGATGAAGGCGAGTCCGACATCGATCTGGAGTGGACCGGCGCGATTGCGAAGGGAGCGACAATCCACTTTGTGTATACCGGCAGCAATACAAACTTCAATGCGTTCGATTCAATCCAGTACGCGGTTGACGAGGATATTGCAAACATCATCAGCATCAGCTACGGAGCCTGCGAAACGGCGGTACAGCAGAACAACTTTTCGCTTGAAGACGTATTTCAGCAGGCGGCAACACAAGGCCAGACCATCCTGGCTTCGTCAGGAGATCAGGGTTCCACAGCGTGCTCGGGCGACACAAATGGATTGACGCAGGCGCAACAGACCGCGCCGGCGGTGAATTACCCCGCGAGCAGTCCTTATGTGACGGGTGTGGGCGGGACCGAGATTTCGCAGGCGGACTCGACATCTTCGACATATTGGGCGAGTGCTTCAGGCTCAGATGTTCTGACTTCAGCGACGCGGTACATTCCCGAGGTGGCGTGGAATGACGACTCATCCCAGTTCGGGTTGAGTTCTTCAGGCGGTGGAGCCAGCGCGATGTTCACGAAGCCGAGCTGGCAAACGGGAGTGGCCGGAATTCCTAACGACGGGAAGCGGGATGTTCCGGATATGGCGCTCTACTCTTCACCGAATCTGCCCGGATTTCTTTTCTGCACGAGCGACAAATCGGATTGGGTTGGATCGAATTCCTCTGGACCGGCGCAGGCGGCAAGCTGCAGCAGTGGGTTCAGGGACGGAGTTTCAGGCGGAAACTACCTGACGGTGGCGGGAGGCACCAGCTTTGCGGCGCCGATCTTCGCGGGGATGATCGCGATGATTAACCAGAAGCAGGGCTGGACCGGAGGACAGGGTCTGGCGAATACGACGTTGTACAAGCTGGCGGCGAATTCTGCAACCTATGCAGCGGCCTTTCACGACGTGACGAGCGGGAACAACAACTGCACTGCGGGGAGCACCTACTGCGGATCGACTACGGGAGGATTCAAGGCCGGAACGGGGTATGACGCGGTTACAGGGCTGGGATCTGTGGACCTCGCGAACCTCGTTAGTGCATGGCCCGCCAGCGGGACGACTCTGCTTGCAACCACGACTACTCTGGCTGCGGCGACATCGTCGCCAAACACGAGCACGGATGACAAGATCACGATCTCTGTGGTTGAGACAGCCGGAACGGGAATACCGACGGGGAAGGTGAATGTGTCGGTTGATGGAGGCGGGACGCCCTACAATTCGAGCGGCGCGACGACGTCGGTGACACTGGACGCGAGCGGAACGGCAACGTACACCGCAAATTTCACGTCGTCGGGCGTGCATACGATCACGGCGCAATATGCGGGTGATACATCCCACGCACCTTCTACCGGCAGTGTTGTGTTAACAGTGGGTGGAACGACCGCAGGGAAAGGTACCTTCACGATTGCGCTGTCTCCGGCGAGCCTGACGGTGAAGAGGGGCTCGCAACAAAGCGAAACACTGACGGTGACCCCGAAAGACGGTTACACGGGCACGGTGAATTTTGGGTATGCAACTTCGAACGATTCATCGCTAGAAAATCTGTGCGTACTGGTGGGTACCGGCCTGAACAGCGATGGTTCAGCCACAATAGGAAGTTCGACGCCGATCGCTGCGCAGATCACGATCGACACGAATGCCGCGGATTGCGTGAGCAGCCCGACAACGGGAGTGCTGAAGGGTCGTGGACTCAAGGTGGTTCCGCGCATCAAGGGAACGGCGGCAGCAGCGATGACGGGCAAAAGACTTCCAAGCAAGAACAGTCCGCTCGCGCCGGAGATTGCGTTTGCCGGGTTGTTCATGGCGGGGCTGCTGGGGCGTCGTTCGCGGAAGCTTCGGCAGCTGGCTTGTGTGATTGCCCTGATGTCCATCGGATTGGCGCTCTCGGCTTGCGGAGGTACGACCGGGACTACGAGGCTTTCTGATCCGCCGAAGGGGACTTATACGATTACGTTCACGGGGACGGACTCGGCGAACACAGCGCTTACTTCGACTTCGTCGTTTACGCTGGTGATCAACTAACCTGAAATCTGGATTGATTTGGACGAGGCAGGCTCTTCGCGAGCCTGCCTTTTTGCTGGTGGCAGCAATGCGGGGGCGGGTGCTGGTCTGTTAAACTCCGAGGCCGGAGGTCTGGATTTTCTTGCCGACAAAGAGCCACTTCCCTTCCCCGCTGACACGGCTGAGTGAAGAAGAGCAGTTGTTTTTGAGCACCGTCCGCAAGTTTGCGGACGAAGCGATTGCGCCCCTTGTACGCACAATGGACGACGAACAGCAGCTTGCGCCGGAGCTTGTGAACAAGCTTGCCGAACTTGGCCTGCTGGGGATTGAAGTTCCGGAAGCGCTCGGCGGATCGGGCGGAACGTTCTTCGATGCGGTACTGGCGATTGAGGCGATTTCGCAGGTAGATGCTGGAGTGGCGGTGCTGGTGGATGTTCACAACACGCTGGTTGTAAATGCGATCAGAAGATGGGCGACGGAAGATCAGCGCGTGTACTGGCTGACGAAACTGGCGGGGGGCATGGTGGGCGGCTATGCTCTGAGCGAGGCGGGAGCGGGGTCGGATGCTTTCGCGCTGCAGACGCGAGCTGAGAAAGTGGAGGGCGGGTATCGGCTGAATGGGCGGAAGCTGTGGATCTCGAATGCGAAGGAGGCGGGCGTATTCCTGGTGTTCGCCACGCTCGATCCGGCGGCCGGGTATCGCGGAATCACGGCGTTCTTTGTGGAGAAAGGAGCCGATGGATTCACCGTGGGCCGGAAGGAAGACAAGATGGGCATCCGGGCGAGCAGCACGTGCGAATTGCTGCTGGATGGGTGCGTGGTTCCTGCAACGCATCTTTTGGGTGAAGAGGGAAAGGGATACAAGATCGCGATCGAAACACTGAACGAGGGGCGAATCGGGATCGGGGCGCAGATGCTGGGGCTTGCAGAGGGGGCCTGGGCGCACGCGGCGAAGTATGCGAAGGAGCGAAAGCAATTCGGAAAGGCGATTAGGGAGTTTCAGGCGGTGCAATTCGCGCTGGCGGAGATGGCGACGGAGATCGAGGCGGCAAAGCTGATGGTCTACAACGCGGCGCGGCTCAAGGATGCGGGACAGTCTTATGTTCGCGAGGCGGCGATGTGCAAGCTGCTTGCATCGCAGGTGGCGGAGAGCGTGGCGAGCAAGTGCGTGGAAATCTTCGGTGGCAATGGATTCGTTCGGGATTATCCAGCGGAGAAGTACTATCGCGATGCGAAGATCGGGAAGATCTACGAGGGCACGTCGAACATGCAATTGATGACGATTGCGAAGCAAGTGCTGTGAGGCAGGGACCGGGGGACCAGGGGACTAGGGACTAGGGACTAAAGATTAGGGATTAGGTTGGCAACCTGTCGAATATGGGCGGGGCGGGTTCGGCAGCAGCCACCGATGATCTGAGCACCTGCTGCATACCAGTCGCGGGCCTCGTCGCCATATGCGCGTGGGTCGCTTGTGCCGGTCCAGCAACGATGTTCTGCATTCCAGGCTTCGCCGGAGTTGGGATAGACGAGGATCGGCTTGTCGGACGCGGAGCGAAGCACTGCAATCAGAGAGCTGATGAGGGAGGGATGTGTACAGTTGACGCCTATGGCTACGGTTTGTGGGAAGGCTGCAACGGCGGCGGCGCATTGATGGAGGGTTTCACCGTGCGCGACGTGCAGGGGGTCGCGGCAAGTGAATGAGAACCAGGCGGCGAGTTCGGGATGATGCGCGAGAGCCTGGCCGATGGATGCTGCTTCGGCTAGTGAGGGCAGCGTCTCGAAGGCGAGAAGATCGGGCGATTCGACGGGCGGCGCGAAGGCCAGAATATCGATGCGCTGCCGGTGGAATTGAATAAGGTCGTCGAAGGTGCAGTTGTACTTGCCGTGGTATTCGGCGCCATTGTGGAGCGCTGCACCGTATGGGCCGAGCGATGCAGCGATGACGATACGGCGGTCAGGATAGTGTGCGACAGCCTGCCGGGCAAGCGATACGGAGCGCAAAAGAGCGGCATCGGCGCGGGCGGGATCGACGCCAACCTCGGCGTAACCCATGCGGGAGACCTGATAGCCGGCCGTTTCGATGATGTCCGCACCGGCCTCGATGTAGGCGCGATGGACGGCAACGATTTTTGGGGGTGCATCTTCGAGGACGTGCGCGGACCAGAGGGGGCCGTTGATGTCGGCGCCGAGATACTCGAGTTCGGAGGCCATGCCTCCATCGAGGACGTGGAGGCCTTGAAGAAGCCCAGATCTTGCTGACGTCGCATGCGCCATGAGTACAGATTAGTGGAAGGACTGCAATCATGCTAAAATGTAGCTACGTTGCTACGAGGTGATGTGTGCCGGTAACAACTCTCTCAAGCCGGGAATTCAACCAGGACTCAGGAAGAGCCAAGCGCGCCGCGAGGAAAGGGCCTGTGATCATTACGGATCGAGGCAAGCCTTCGCATGTGCTTCTGAGCATTGACGAGTATCAGCGAATCACAGGGAAGCAAGACAGCATTGCTGATGCACTTGGGATGCCGGCTGCAGGCAACATTGAATTCGCACCCCCCCGATTGAGCGGCAACTTGCACCGGCGGATCAAACTCTGATGCTTTATCTTCTCGACACGAACGTTATCTCTGAGTTGCGCAAAGCCGGTACGAGCAGAGTATCCAGGAACGTTTACAAGTGGGCGAAGAGCGTATCGGTCGATTCGATGTTTTCCTCCGCTATCTGCCTGCTTGAGCTTGAGCTAGGTGTGCTGCTGCTGGAACGCCGGGATCATTCTCAAGGTGCTGTACTGCGATCGTGGCTGGAGAAGCACGTGCTTCCTTCTCTTGGCGAAAGAATTCTACCCGTCGACGTGGCTGTGGCGAGGAAGGCCGCGGGATTGCATGTGCCTGATCCCTGCTCTCATCGAGACGCAATGATCGCCGCCACTGCGCTGGTTCACGGAATGACCGTCGTCAGCCGGAACATAGCTGATTTCGAGCGCACCGGCGTGCCCTTGCTGAATCCATGGGAAGCATGAATTTGCCCACCTGAAGGCGTCGCCTATCAGCTGAAGACTTTCCAGAAGTAGGTGAGGAAGACGACGACTGCGCAGATGAGCGCGCTGAAGAGCCATGCGATCCAGAAGAGCCAGCCCCATCTGGGGCGGAGTGCGGCGAGCAGGGTGATGATGAGAAATCCAAGCAGGTATGGAAGCGTGCGGAGATCGGAACGGTAGCTTGCCTGGCCGAGTCTGGCAGCGCTGTGAGACAGGTCGAAAATGAGACCGACGCAGAGCGCGGCTGGAAACATGGCGAGCAGCCAGCATGCGAGCACTCTTCTACGCGTGAGGTGCAAAACGGCACAAGCGAAGACGAGAATTGCTGTGAACCAGCAGAAGACTGCAGCCACTGAAAGCCTCCTTCGACCGCGTTGGTTGTTCCGTAAGAATGGTAGCGCCAGACGCCAAGGACGTTCGGAGTTGGCCGGGCGCGAAGCGGGTGTTGGAAAGTGACCTTATACAGGGCTAAAGCCCAAGGCACATTTTGGTCGCAATTCGTGGCCCGGCTGAAGCCATGCCCTGATTACACGGCCCGAGCGGTTGATTCTGTGTAGCCCCGAAAAGTGTGCCCTGATACAGAGCTTTAGAGTTTTTGGGTGCGCTGGACGGTGCGAACGCCCTGGACGCGGCGGAGGCCAAGGACCATGCGGTTGAGGTGGCGAAGGTCTTCGGCTTCGACGACGAATTCGATGACGGCTTCGCCGTTTTCGTCGTGGTGGATGTCGACGCCACGGATGTTGGTGTTGTCGTCGGAGATGACGGCGGTGAGTTCTTTGAGCATGCCGGTGCGATCGTCGCAGTAGATGGTGATCTTGACGGGGTAACGCTGTGCGCGACCACTGTCGTCGCCGACGCGGGACCACTCGACATTGATGCGGCGGTCGCTCTCGTAGAGAAGATTCTGCACGTTGGGACAACTGCGGGCGTGCACTGCGACGCCTTTGCCGCGGGTTACGTAGCCAACGATTTCTTCGCCACGAATGGGATTACAGCAGCGCGCGCGATAGACGAGGAGATCGTTCTGGCCTTCGACCTGAAGCGAATCAGAGCCGGTGAGGTGCAGTTTACGCACCGCGTCGGACATGGCCTGCTCGACGGTGCCGGGCTGTTGCGGTTCATTGGACGGAGAACCTTCGGGAGGATTACCGTAGCCGGGCGCGAGCTTGTTGAGAATCTGGTGGGCAGTATGTTTGCCCTGGCCGAGGGTGGCGAGCAGATCAGCGGCGGTGGCGACACCGTATTCACCTGCGATGCGGACGAGATCCTGATCGTCAATCTGCGTCATGGGGACTTTGTGCTTGCGGGCTTCGCGCTCGAGTAGCTTGCGGCCGATTTCGACGGCGCGGCGGCGCTGGTCTTCGTTGAGCCAGTGCTTGATCTTGTTGCGGGCGCGCGGGCTCTTGACGAAGGTGAGCCAGTCGCGGCTCGGCTTGTGGTCTTTCTGCGTGACGATTTCGACGATGTCGCCTGTGCGCAGCCTGGTGCGAAGCGGTACCATGCGGCCGTTGACCTTGGCACCGACGCAGGTGTGGCCGACTTCAGTGTGGATGGTGTAAGCGAAGTCCACGGGGGTGCCGTCGGCTGGGACGACCACGACCTTTCCTTTAGGCGTGAAGGTGTAGACCTCGTCGGGATAGAGATCCATCTTCAGGCTGGAGAGGAATTCGTTGGGGTCGGTCATCTCCTTCTGCCATTCGACGAGCTGGCGGATCCAGTTGAGGCGCTCTTCGTCGCGGGCGGTCAGGACATCGTCTTTGGTTTTGTACTTCCAATGCGCGGCGATGCCTTCTTCGGCTATGCGGTGCATTTCTTCAGTGCGAATCTGGACTTCGAACTGGTGACCGCCTTCGCCGATGACGGTGGTGTGCAGGGATTGATAGCGGTTGGCGCGGGGAATGGCGATGAAGTCCTTGATGCGGCCGGGGACGGGGCGCCAAAGGGTGTGAATGAGTCCGAATACCGCGTAACAGGAGGCTACGTCCTGGGTGATGACGCGGACGGCAAGGAGATCATAGACCTGGTCGAAGGTGACCTTGGACCGCTGGAGCTTCTGGAAGATGGAGTAGTAGCGCTTGATGCGCCACTCGACGCGCGCCTGAATGTTGTTTTCGCGGAGCTGCTCGGTGAGAGCGTCTTCGACGCCGCGGAGGAACTGCTCTCCCTCGATACGCTGAGCTTCGACTGCGGCGGCGACTTTTTCGTAGCTGACCGGGTCGGTATAGCGGAAGGCGAGGTCTTCCAGCTCGCCTCGGACTTTGCCCATGCCGAGACGGTGGGCAAGAGGGGCGTAGATGTCGAGGGTCTCGCGGGCGATGGCTTCACGTCGGTCGGGCTGCAGGTGCTCGAGGGTACGCATGTTGTGCAGGCGATCGGCGAGCTTGATAAGGACCACGCGGACGTCGCTGACCATGGCGAGCAGCATTTTGCGGACGTTTTCGGCCTGACGGTCTTCGCGGTTGGCGAACTGAATTTTGTCGATCTTGGTGACACCTTCGACGATATGGGCGACCTGATCGCCGAAGTCGGTCTCGATCTGCTCGCTGGTGGCGGGTGTGTCCTCGACGGCGTCGTGCAGGAGGCCGGCCGCGATGGCCGTTGCGTCGAGCTTCATCTCGGCGAGAACTTCTGCTACTTCAAGAGGATGAATGACGTAGGGCTCACCGGAGGCCCGCATCTGGCCTTGATGGTGCTGAACGCAGAACTCCCATGCTTTTCGGATAAGGGCGACATCTTCAGTAGGACGGTTTGCCTGGACCTGTCGAAGGAGGGAGTCAAAGCGACGATGGATGTCGGACTGATCGAGGACAGGCTTCGGAACAGGCAAAACAGTCTTTGCCCCGGCCGCAGGATGAGCGGTCGCGTCGGGGAGTTCCGGAGTGGGCTGGCGAACTGTCGCCATGCTTCATTATAGGCATCAAATGTTGAGCTTGCCTCAACGGGAGACAGACGCGGACCTGAAGAGCAAGCGAACGAGCGAATAAATGTTCTCGATTTGAGGCGAGCAGGTTAGCGATTGCCGGAAGAGTAGCCTCGAATCGGGCACTTCGAGGGACTGGGAACAAACCTTATTAGATTACGTGCAAGCGGCACTTTTCGTCGTATTGTGAAGGAAATTAGGGCACTGGTTTACGATTTAAGAACAAGATCTGTGTGTTTGCCGTCACTGCTCTGACGATATCGTGGAGGAGTAAAGTCTCGGGCGGACTGATAGAGGCTGTGGATCAAAGACGCTCCGCAGCTGAGAGGTCCGGAACCGAGGAATCCATGCATACACGCTTATTGGGTACATTAACGGCCGCACTGCTTGCCGTGAGCTTTGGCTTCGCAGATCAGATTCACAAGATCATCATTCCGGTAGACAAGACTGCTCCGAATCATGGGGCAGAAATGTTCAAGAGCTACTGCGCACCCTGTCATGGAGCGGATGGGAGAGGAGCGGGGCCCGCAGCATCGGCGCTGAAGGCCCGACCGACTGATTTGACCGCGCTGATGCGGAGCAATCATGGGAAGTTTCCAGAGACACATATCGTGACTGTTCTGCAATTCGGGATCGAGGAGCCAGCGCACGGCTCGGCAACGATGCCGGTGTGGGGACCGATTCTTGGTAACATGAACCGAACGAATCTTCAGGACAAGCAGCTCAGAATCAGCAATCTGACACGGTATCTGGAGACCATTCAGGAACAGTAAAGACCGGCGGCGATGCTTCCGGCAGGAAGCAAATGACAAAGTCGCGGCAATCAAATACGGGCAAGAAAGGGAGGGCGCCCTCCCACGGCGGAATCGGGGCGCCTTCTGGCGATGGTGAGACCGAGCGGGCGAAGACCAGGCCAGAGCGAGACGGCAGGCGCGACCGCAAGCGGCCCTTGAGTTCCCCAGAGAATCCAGCAAGGACAGGCGGCACAGGGTTCGGCGCACGGGTAAGCCGGCGCGCGGCGGACCGGCTCCGCGCGGGGCACGTGTGGGTATATGCATCCGATGTGGAGGCGCTGGAGTTGGGCCCGGCAGCTTCAGACGGAGAGCCCGCTCTGCTTCCGGTGGCGGATTATCGGGGAATGCTGCTGGGGACGGCGTTGTACAGCCCGAGTTCGCAGATCGCGCTGCGGATTGTGTCGCGTGAGGCGATTGATGAGACGGAGTGGCTGAAAGTGCTGAGCCGGCGGCTGGCGCATGCGATCGAGGGTCGAATGCCTGGTTCGGAGAACGTCGACAGCGATTCATGCCGACTGTGCTTCAGCGAGGCTGACGAGGTTCCCGGGCTGGTAGTGGACAAGTACGGCGAGCTGGTGATTGTCCAGCTGCTGACGAAGGGTCTGGATTCGGCTGCTGTACGAGAGAAGGTGGTGGCCACGCTGCGAGAACGAATCAACCCGGCGACGATTCTCGAGCGACCGGATCCGCGGATCCGCGAGTTGGAAGGAATGTCGGCACCGGGGCTGGAGCCGCTGTATACGTCAAATCCGAAGAGTCCATTGACAGCAACGCAATTCCGGTTGAATGGGCTGAGCCTCCACTACGATGCGAATGCAGGACAGAAGACGGGAGCGTTTCTCGACCAGCATGCCAACTACAAGGCGGCGGAACGCTGGGCCGAGATGCTTTCGCCGGGCGGACGAGCTCTGGATGTTTGCACCTATCAGGGTGGGTTTGCATTGCACCTGGCGCGCGTTTCAAAAACTGTGATGGGCCTTGATACATCGCGGGCATCGCTCGAGGTGGCGGAGCGAAATCTTTCGGTCAATGGCGAGAAGTTGCAGGCCGAGGTGGATTGGGTGGAGGGTGACGCGTTCCAGGCGCTGCGAGACTGGGCTTCGGGCCGCGAGCAATTCGACACTATCGTTCTGGATCCACCGGCGTTTGCGAAGAGCAAGCGGGCGGTGGAAGGCGCCTTGCGCGGGTACAAGGAGCTGAACCTGCGGGCAATGCAGATGCTGAGGCCGCATGGGCTGCTGGTGACCTGCTCGTGCTCGCATCATGTATCGCCGGCCGAATTTGAAGCGGTTGTTGCGGCGGCTGCGGCGGATGCGCATCGAAGGGTGCGTCTTCTGGAGCGGCGGGGAGCGGCGCCGGATCATCCAGTGGTGCTGAATATTCCAGAGACGGAGTATCTGAAGTGCCTTGTGCTGCAAGTAGAGTGAGAGACGGCTTCTATCTCCCAGCAGTTAGGTCATTCGTAAGAGCCCCTAGATCTGGGCTCTCAGCCTTCAGTGGTTCTGCGGCGGGACCATGCTGGGAAGAAGCGTTTGCGCCAGTCATGTGGGGTGGCTTCAGTCGTGGGGGCTGAGGCAGTTTGCGGCGATGCCGATTGCATCTGGGCGAGAGCTTCTTTGACCTGGGTGCGGAGCGACTCGGCTTCGAAGATGCAGGAGCGAAGATAGGCGGAGACGCTGAGTTTGGCAGCAGCGGCGCGGTCGTGAAGCTTTGCCTGTTCTTCGGCCGTGACGCGAATGGTAATGCTGGCCGATCTGGATTGCTTTTGGCCGCCGAGGCGCGGCGCTGCTGGTTTCGAAATTGTCGGGACCGAAGATGCTTCAGGACTTTCATCGAGCAACGAATTGGTTGCAAATCGGGGAGAAAGGCCGCGGCAACCGGCGCGCAGGGCTTGTTCGTAGGTAATGGTGCTTACATCATCGGCCAGGGCGCTGTCATCCCATTCCTCATCGTGCAGGTTGCCTGTGAATGAAGCCAGGAGATTGGCGAAGCTGCCCGGGATTTTGGGTGGCGCGGGTTGTGCCGGTTCCGGCATGGAAACAGCGTAGACCCGGATTGTGCCAGCACGCGTTTGCGAATGGGGATTTCCCAATTTTCTTTCCCATTGCAGAATTCGCGCGACTGCGAGTTTCGAAACGGATTCAAGGGCAGATTCAGGGTTGATCTGCGGCAGAGGGTGGAGGTCGCTTTGTTTTCGCTGGAGATCCGGTTTCGGTCCACAGGAAGGCGAGTTGGTCGGCATCGTCCTGGATCTGCTGTTCGACGCTGACGCCGGCGGAGTGGCCTCCGGTGGTGCTGTAGTGGAGGAGCACGGGGCGGCCGCTTTTCGATTCGAATTGGAGGAGCGCGGTCATCTTGCGGGCATGGAGTGGATCAACGCGCGTGTCGCTATCGCCGGTGAAGAACATAACGGCCGGATAGTCGGAGCGGGGCCTAACGTTCTGATATGGCGAGTATTTGTAGAGCCAGGCGAAGTCCTTTTGTTTTTCGGCGGAGCCGTACTCGGTTGTCCAGTGAGGGCCCTGTTCGAACTTCTGGTAGCGGAGCATGTCAAGGAGCGGGTAGCCGCACCAGACGGCGGAGAAGAGTTCGGGGTGCTGTGTGATGGATGCGCCCATGAGAAGGCCGCCATTGGAACGCCCGCTGATGGCAAAGTGTTCGGCGGAGGTGTACTTCTCAGCAATGAGATAGCGAGCCGCGGCGAACCAATCGTCGAAGACGTTCTGTTTCCTGGCGAACATGCCCTGCTTATGCCAGCTCTCGCCATACTCTCCTCCTCCGCGCAGGTTGGGGACGGCGAACCAGCCGCCTTGCTGCAGCCACCATGCCCAAGCAGGGTTCCAGGCGGGCGTTTCGCTGAGATTGAATCCGCCATAGCCGGTCATGAGGAGGCGTTCTGTGGCGTCCTGCTTGAGACCTTTCTTGCCGGCAATGAACATGGGGATCTGGGTGCCGTCGGTGGATTTGAAGAAGACTTGTTTGAGATCGTAGTCGGAGGTTTTGAAGGCGGTTTTGGATTCGGCGAAGGGTTCGCGTTTGCCGGTAAGCGTGTCGATGCGGTAAATGGTGGGCGGCTGAATCCAAGACTGGAAACTCAGGAAGCCGTAGCGGTCGATGGTGCGTGCTTCGATACGTGACGCGGTGCCGATGCCTTCGAGTTCGACCTTGCCGGTGGGTTTTCCGTCGAGGGTGTAGACGGTTATGTCCGATTTCACGTCATGGAGGCGATTCACGTAGAGTTTGCCGCCCACGATGGAGAAGCCGTGGATCACGTCTTTGCCTTCCGGAACGATGGTTTTCCAGGCTTCAGGCATGATGCCGGGGTCAGCGCGGAGGATGCGGTAGTTGGGAGAACTGTAGTCGGTGCGGACGTACCATGCGCCTTTGTCGTAGATGGTGGAGAAGCGCGAGTCGAGCCCCCAGACGAGGACTTCGAAGGGAGAGCCGGGCTTTTTGAGGTCGCGATAGCAGATGTCTACGCGTGTTGGAGGAACTCCGCGTTGAATGGTTACTACGAGGTAGCGCTCGTCGTCTGTGATGACAGCGTTAAAAAGGTCGATGGGGCCGAGCAGTTCGCCGTGAAACTCGCGGCCGAAGATGAGCTTGTCGTCGGAGTTGCGCGTGCCGATGGTGTGCAGATAAAGAAGCGTGCCTTTCCGGTCGGTGCGCGCGTAGTAGAGGCCTTTGCCATCTGGGGAAAAAAACGTGGAGTAGTAGATGCCTGGGGGGAGTTCGTCTTCGAGCGACTTCTTTTTGATCAGGCTGTAGATGTGGATGGTGGCTTCGTCGGCTCCGCCTTGGCGAACCTGGTAGGCGACGAGAAGCCCATCGTGAGAGACGTCGGCGAGGCGGACGGAGGTGTTGGGATCGCGGCTGAACGCGGCGGGATCGACGAGGCGCTGGTCTTCAGGTGTATTTGCGGGTTTCTTTGAAGTTGGGGGAGCGCCGGACCAGCCGTGGCGCACGTAGATGGAGCCCTGTTCTTCGCCGGCGAGACGCTTCATGAAGTAGTAATTGCCAGCGCGCTGGATGGGTATGGACCAACGGGTCGTGTGCTCGAGGGGATCGAGGTCGTCGACGATCTGGTTGCGGATGCGGGATTGCTTGAGGTAGCGGGTGGTGTAGGCGTTCTCTTCGTCGATGAAAGAGCGGGTGTCGGGACTCTTCGAATTTTCGAGCCAACGGAAATTGTCGGTGATCTTCGTGCCGAAGTAGTCGTCGATGACCGGCCGGGATTCGACGGCTGGCGGAGGCGGAAGCGTGATGCCGTCGCGGCTGTGGATGGATTGGGCGAAACCGGGGACGATGAGTAGCCCTGCAAAAACGACAGAAGCAGCGAACCTCATTTGAGCCTCACCCGATAAGCATATCTTCCAGGATTGCAGGAGCAATGTGGCTGAAGCGACTTAGAGTATGCTGAGTCGTTAAGACTCGATCCTCACCACCACTCGGTACCCATATTGTCGTCCGTGATCAAAGTCTGATCCTGAAAGCGCCGAATCAGACTTGCACGATCTTCTATGGTCGATTCGAAAGTTTCGCCGCTGGACTTTTGCTCTGACACTGGCATGGAGACCCATCGTTCGATGCAGCGCTGGTAAGCCGGGTCGGACAGGTCAAAAATCTGTTTGCCATCGATTTGATAGGATTCCAGGATTTGTCTGAACCTTGCCCGATCGAATCGAATTGGGCTGTCACTGACCGCAATGAAGTTGGCAATCCTGAGCGCAAACGGGAATACAGTGGCTCCCGTAAGCTGCACCCGTGCAGAATTGGTGGTGTTGTAGTAGAGAACTCCGCCAGGATTGAGGTGTTTGCGAGCCAGCTGCAAAAATTCAACAGAAAGCAGGTTGGTGTTGTTCGCACGCCAATGAAAAGTCGTGTTCATCAATATGAAGTCGAATTTTGCATCTGGATGAGCGACAAGCCATCGGCGACCGTCGTCGATCTTGATGTGAACCTTGGGATTGCGCAGAAGGCTTTCGACGATTGGGCGTTCCTTGATCAGGGGTAGATAGCCTGGATTAATCTCGACCACGGTGGCATCCTGAACCTCAGGATTGTTGGCGAGGACCTGCGCCCAGGATCCTGAAGAAAGGCCGATGATCAAGACGTTTCGCGGGTGCGGATGAATGGCAGCAACGGCAAAACCTCGGAAGATGTTGTTTGTGTCGTTCAGCGGGTCGATCCTGAATGCTCCATCGTAGATTCCGCCTCCGTAGACGACGTCATCCTTATCTACAGCAATCGTGCCATTGCGATTTTCGACGACTTCCCGAAAGACAAACTCCGACCGATAGGAGGAACGATACATGACGCGCTCGAAGAAATTGGAAAAGAGCTTAGGGGAAGCGTCGACGAGGAGAAACGCTCCAGCAAACGCAAAGAGAAGGATTCCTTTGACGGGAAGAGGTCTCGCAAGGATTGCGAGGCATACGGCAATCAGCACCCCTGCCAGCAGCAGCAAAACTGAAATCTTCTCCGTCGAAAGATAATTCATCGCCACGAAACCGATCGTGAAGCTTCCGAGCGCGGAGCCGATGATGTTGCTGAGATAGAGGTAGCTGAGATTCTTGCCGGCCTGATCGTCTGGATCGATAGATGCGTGAGCAATCACGGGGAACACGGCGCCAAGCAACCCGGCCGCAACCGCAACGAATGCGAAGGTCACGATGTAAGGAAACTTAAGTCGAGAGACGCAGAAAGCAGTTGCGGGTATCACAAGAAATGCCAGGACGGATCCGGTGCAGACAATCTTCGCAGCAGAGTGGAGTGTCCGCGGCAGATCGTTTTTGAGCTTCTTCCTGCAAAGGTCCTGAATCCAAAGCGACCCAATGGCTATTCCAAGTAGATAGAAGGCCAGAAGGACGCCAAAACAGAAGGCCCGGCCGCCGCTGATGAACGAGTAGATGTGATACCAGATGATTTCGTAGGCGAGCGCGATGAAGCCTGCGGCTCCAGCCATCAACATTCCGAACCTGCGGGTAATTGTGTCGTGTTGCGCTCGATCAGGCAGGGAAGCGATACCCGGTTTGTTTTCGCCAGGTTGTTCGCGGAATGCAAGCAGGACGGCCGTAGTTCCGATAATGCAATTGATTGCTGCAGCGAGGTGAATGGATCCGGACTGGCCAAGAACCCGCATTAGATAGGCTGCTGCGACAAAACAGGCAACTGCAGAGCCGAAAGTGTTCACGGAATACAGCGAACCAACTGATTGTCCGACGTTTACGGTTTCACGCACGAGATGCTCGACAAGTAGCGGCAACGTGCTCCCCATTAGAAGCGTAGGTACGAGAAGAAGGAGGAAGCTGACGATGGCTGTCGATGAGGCGGATTTGCCCGCTGTGAATCGCTCGACATAGTGAAACAGGACCAGCGAGAAAGCACCGAAGGTGCCGATTGCCAGTTCGATCAGGCCGAATGCTCGAAGCACGTTCAGGCCGGGAACGATGGAGATCCTGCCACCAGCAAGACTGCCAATTCCGAGACCGAGCATGAAGACCGTCACGATCACGGTGACCGATTGGATGTTGACGCCGTAGATGGTGAAGAGCGCTCGCTGCCAGACGATCTGGTAGATCAAAGCGGGAAATCCGGATGCGAAGAAAAGAGCGTAATACCCGAACGATGATCGTCCCGGCGCTTTATCCCGCGCCGGCGGCGGAACGGTCGCGGCTGTATCCATCTTGTTGGCCCCCGCCTGAACCGGCTCGTCGCATAAGAGACCTCGGGTCAGGATCGAATATTCGAGAAATCGAGGATTTCAGGAGATTATATCCCGCAATGAACGGTGACATGATCGGCACCGTATCTGATTAGGTGACCAACGGATAACTGCTGGCTGACTCTGTCCCCCGATAGAATCGAGGGAGTGGACGATCCGGGATCAGTTCCAAGTCTGGCGGCGAAAGCATCATTGGTGGCACGGGCGATGCGATTGCTGCGGCCTTCGCATGCCCATTCGGCGTTCAGCGCGACGCTGGTGCTGATGGTGTCTGTGTTTCTGTCGCGAATCATCGGGCTGGTACGGGTGAAGTACATCATGTGGCTTTTCGGCAGCGGCATGCAGGCCGATGCGCTGAATGCGGCTTTTGTGCTTCCCGACATGATTTCGTATTTTCTGGTGGGCGGGGCGGCATCGATCACGTTCGTCACGATCCTGACACGGTATCGCGAGACGGGTCGCGAAAAGGAGGGACAGCGTTCGCTCTCCGTGATCCTGACCACGATGTACCTGGTGCTCGGCAGCGCCGTTCTGCTGGCGGAGATGGTGGCTCCGAAGTATGTGGGCTGGTGGTTCAACGGATTCGATCCTGAGAAAGCTGCTCTTTGCGTGAGGCTCACCCGCATTCTGCTGCCGGCGCAGCTATTTTTCTTTGCCGGGGGCGTATTCGGCGCAGTGTTGCTGGTACGGAAGCAATTCAACGTGCAGGCGGTCTCGCCACTTGTCTACAATCTCGGAACGATTGTGGGCGGCGTGCTTCTGGTGAAGCAACTCGGAGTCGCTTCACTGGCGATCGGTACGGTAGCGGGTGCGTTCTTTGGGCCGTTCTTTTTGAACTGGGTATTTGCGCGACGTGCGGGTGTGAATTACCGCCCGATTCTCGATTGGCATGATGAGGGATTACGCGAGTGGGTCCGATTGTCTTTGCCGCTGATTGCGGGCGTTTCGCTGGTGACGGCGGATAGCTGGATCATCGCGCACTTTGCATCGAGGATCGGTGGGGCGGTTTCGCAGTTCAACTATGCGAAACAGTTTTTCACTGCTCCGATGGCGGTGCTGGCGCAGGCAGCTGGAGCCGCATCGATGCCCTTCTTCGCCAGTTTGTGGGCAAAGAACAATCGCTTTGAATTCGCCAATGTGGTTGCAGATTCCGTGTCACGCGTAGCATGCCTGGGCCTGCTGGTTGCGTCAGCGATGATTGCACTGGGCAAGCCTGCGATCGATCTCGTCTTTACAGGCGGCCATTTTACGCGCGGAGACGCTACTCAGTGCTTTTCTTACTTCGCAGTATTTTCAATCTCCATGTTCCTATGGTCGGCGCAGGCAATCTATTCGCGGGCCTTCTATGCGGCCGGGAATACGCTGGTGCCCATGGTGGCGGGAACGATTGTGACGTTGATCTCGCTGCCGATCTACTTCGCGTTTTTTCACGGACTTGGGGCGATGGGATTGGCTGTCGCATCGGATATCGGGATTTTGATGCAGACGCTGGCGATTGCGGGACTGCTGCACCGGCGAGAAATGGTTTCGCTGGCGAGCCTGGATTATCGGGAGATGGGACGTTGCCTTGCTTCAGGGGTGGTGGGCGGGACATTGACCTGGGTCGCGTTTTCATGGGTCGCGAGCATGGTCGTTCACACGCGGAGCCGGTGGTATGACCTGATCGTGCTTCTGCTGGGAGGCGCAGTGTGGATGGGGATTTCAGTTCTGGTGTTGCGGCAGACGGGATCGGAATTACCTCGCGTCTTTATGAAGCGACTGCGCCTGGCGTGAATTGCTGCAAGTGCAGGCACCTGCCTGCAGAAGCAAGAGTCGAAGAAACACCGAGACCCCTGTCGCGACAGGGGTCCTTGCGGTCAGAGCGGAAAACGGCCCTATGCGTTCGCTGCGATTTTCTCGTTTTGGACGGCCGCGGGCTTGGCGTCGGACTTGCGGATGTCGATGCCGCCCTTGAAGAAGGCACCGTCTTCAATGCTGATGCGGGCCGCGGCGACGTCACCGGTGAGCGCGCCTTCTGCACGGATGTCGACGCGATCCGTGGCAGTGACATTGCCCTTTAGCTTGCCGAGCACAACGATTTCGCGGGCGCTGATGCTGGCGCTGACGACACCGTTTTTGCCGACCGTAACGCGATTCCCCGGGATGTTGATGCTGCCTTCGACCTTGCCGTCGATGAACAGCGATTCAGTTCCGGTGATTTCGCCCTTAATGGACAGGCCCTTGCTGATGGAGGCCTGCTCGCCAGCTGCTGAGGCGGAAGAGGACGAGGCGGTGGCGCGCGGCGTATCAACTGCGGGCTGCACAGGCGTGGGGCGAACTGGCTCTGGAGTCGGATTTGGGGTCGATTGGCCCTGTTGGGTAGGTTTCCACATAGCGCTCAAGACAATTTCCTTTTCTGTCCTTTTAGGACCAGGGTTCCAAGGCAGGGACCACGGCGGGTGGACCCGGAAATCTAAGATTGCCGAACAGCGGGCACTCCAATTGCGGGGCGAGGGCGCGCTTTAGCAGTATGAAATCAGTCCTGCTCGGGCATTACCAAGCATGGTTGTTGCCGTTATTGTAAGACGACTAGGCGAAAGTTTACGAATATGCAGAGTACGGAGGTCATTCGGTAACCTGCGGAGCGATGGGGCAGATGTGAAAACCCCGTAATTCGCGGAGATACACGGAAGAATTCCGAACCAGAAGAGGAACCTAATGCGCTTAAAGAGCAGGCAACTCGCGTTGATCTGTGCTGTGGGAATGTTGGGACAAACTGCAGGAATGGGTCAGAAAGTCGGCGGCAATGAGCCGTTGGACGTCGTAATTGTCCACGGACACATCCTCGATGGAACGGGTTCTCCGTGGTATTCGGGCGATGTGGGCATCAGGGATGGGCATATCTCGGCAATCGGGAACCTAGGGGGAGCCAAGGCGAAGCAGACGATCGACGCGCAGGGCAAGGTGGTCGCGCCGGGATTTATCGACATGCTGGGGCAATCGGAGCTGACGATCCTGGTGGATCCGCGATTGCCCTCGAAGATCTACCAGGGGATCACGACGGAGATTACAGGAGAGGGCGGATCGGTTGCGCCGTTGAATGACGCGATGGTCACGGCAGACCGGGCGGGGTATGAGCATCTGCAGGTCAGTCCCGATTGGCGGACGCTGGGGCAATACTTCGCCCGGCTTGAAAAGCAAGGGATGGGGATCAACCTGGCGACGTATGTTGGGGCGACCTCGGTACGCAGGATGGTACTGGGGGATGCGAAGGTGGATCCTACTGCGGCGCAGTTGGGCGAGATGAGAAAGCTGGTGGACGAGGCGATGGAGGATGGGGCGGTGGGGGTTTCGACTTCGCTGCAGTATTCGCCAGCTCCGTATGCGAAGACAGAGGAGTTGATTGCGCTGGCGAAGGAGGCGTCGAAGTACGGGGGCATCTATGCGACGCACATGCGCAGCGAGGGCGATGCGGTGCTGGAGTCGATTGATGAGGCGACACGCATCGGACGCGAGGCAAATATCCCGGTGGAAATCTGGCATCTGAAAGCGGCCGGCAAGGCGAACTGGGGAAAGATGCCACAGATTGTGGAGCGAATCGACAAGGCTCGTGCTTCGGGTGTGGATGTCAGCGCGAATACGTATGCCTACACGGCATGGTTCAACACGTTCTCGGCGTTCGTTCCGCCGTGGGCACATGATGGCGGGGATGCAAAGTTGATTGAACGGCTGAAAGATCCAGCGACACGGGCACGAATACGCAAGGACATGACGAGCACGGGGAAGGATTCGGCGGGAGAGGACTGGGACAACGAGTGGCGGGAGGTGCCTGGGCCGGAGGCGATCTTGATTGCGGTGGTGCAGAATCCGGAGTTGGTTCCGCTGCAGGGGAAGAGGCTGTCAGATGTGGCCGCGCTTTGGCATGAGGATGCGATTGATGCGTTGTGCGATCTCCTAATCAAAGACAAGGCGTTTACGGAGGTTGCGGTCTTCGGGATGGATGAGCCGGATGTTGTTCTGGGACTGAAGCAGCCGTGGATGTCGATCGATAACGACTCGCAGGGAACGTCTCCTGAGGGATTGCTCGGCGGCGAGCATCCGCACCCACGGGCGTATGGAACGTTTCCGCGGATTCTTCGGAAGTATGTACGGGAGGAGCATGCGCTGACGCTGCCGGATGCGATCAGGAAATTTACGGCGTTGCCAGCGCAGCGGATGCGGCTGACCGATCGCGGTGTGCTGAAGAAGGGCATGTGGGCGGACGTGGTGGTATTCGATCCGAAGAAGATTGCGGACAAGGCGACTTTTGAGGATCCGAACCAGCTTTCGGTGGGGATGGAGGAGGTGCTGGTGAACGGGGTGGCGGTGATTGAAGGTGGGAAGATGACCGGGAAGCTGCCGGGGAAGGTGCTGCGGGGGGCTGGTTACGTGCAGTAGCACATCGCGAGAAAGCTGAAGCATCGGAACACGCCGTCACGCATCTCTTGTTTGAACGGATATTTATGACTGCAACTCTTTTTACCCCTCTTCAACTTCGTTCCGTGGTTTTTTCGAATCGCATTGGTGTTTCGCCGATGTGCGAGTACTCGTCTGAGGACGGGTTCGCTACTGACTGGCATCTTGTCCACCTGGGAGCTCGGGCTCAGGGTGGCGCGGGGCTGGTGATGGTTGAGGCTTCGGCGGTGACGCCGGAGGGACGCATTTCAAATGGCGATCTTGGGATCTGGAAGGACGAGCACATTGAGAAGCTCGCGCAGATCGTCCGGTTTATTCACGCGCAGGGGTCGCGCGCGGGAATCCAACTGGCGCATGCAGGGCGCAAGGGCAGCATGACAGTGCCGTTTGGGGGCGAGCGGTTGCTGAGTCCGGAGCAAGGACGCTGGCAAACGGTTGCGCCGAGCGCGATTCCCTTCTCTGACAGCTATTCGGTGCCGAAAGCGTTGGATGATGCGGAGATTGCGGGGGTGGTGAGCGCATTTGCAAATGCAGCGAAGCGGGCAATTGCGGCCGGGTTCGATTTCGTTGAGATACATGGGGCGCACGGATACCTGTTGCACGAGTTTCTGTCGCCGCTTGCGAACCAGCGGACGGACCAGTACGGCGGGAGCTTTGAAAGCCGGGTCCGGTTGCCATTAGAGGTGGTAACTGCAGTGCGAGCAGCATGGCCCGAACATCTGCCTCTGTTTATGCGAATTTCGGCTACAGACTGGGCGGAAGGTGGCTGGATGCCGGATGAATCGGTGGAACTGGCAGGGAAGTTGCGCGGGCATGGAGTGGACCTGGTAGATGTGTCGTCGGGCGGGCTGGTGCCATACGCGAAGATTCCGGCCGGACCGGGGTTCCAGGTACCGTTTGCAGAACGGATACGGAAAGAGGCAGGTGTTCCGACTGCGGCTGTCGGTCTGATTACCGAGCCAAAGCAGGCAAACGAGATCATCGCAAGAGAGCAGGCGGACATTGTGCTGCTTGCTCGCGAGATGCTGCGAGATCCGTATTGGACGCTTCATGCTGCTGAGGCGCTGGGCGAGAAGGCGAGTTGGCCGGTGCAGTATTTGCGTGCTGCTCCGCATGGATCGAACGCGCGGAGTGCGGTGGAGCGGCCTGTGAAGGGCTGAACTTGCGATTTACGCCTGATTTTCAACAATATTCATGCTCAGGCAGCGTCGCGGCAGCGGATTTTGCTTCACTTTAAGTGCAAGCTGTGGCCTATACTTCGACTAAGCAGCGCAGTCTGCTGTGTTTTGTTATGGCATCGCATCCGTCCCCGAAGCGCGCCGTCGAGATTCCGACTATCCCCGATCGTCTCTATTTCAAGATCGGGGATGTTGCGCGTCTTCTGAAAGTTGAGCCATACGTATTGCGATTCTGGGAATCGCAGTTTCCGCAGCTGAAGCCGAACAAGAGCGGGACCGGGCAGCGGCTCTATCGCAAACGCGACGTCGAGGTCGCGGTTGAGATCAAGCGATTGGTGTATGGAGAGGGCTATACGCTCTCGGGTGCGCGGCAGGTATTGGGACAACAGCGGCGATCGGATGCTGCTGGTCCAGCTCCTGCTCGGACAGTGAAGGCGTCTGTGGCGAAGGCCATCCCCGCGAAGAATGACAAGGTCGCTGCGGTGGTTGGTCGAGCACGGGCAGAGTTGCGGGAGATTGCAGGGATGCTGGCGGTGCCAGTGGGAACGACGTCGAAAGCGGTGGCGATGCCCCAGGTGCATTCGATTCGACGCAAGACGAGGCCTGCGCCCGCGGGGAGTGGATCGGGTTCCCTGTTCGATGCTTAGTCGTCAAACTCGAATCGCTTGATTGATGATGGACTGCCAGGGAGATCGCGTTATTCGAGTTGCTGCGGGGGCTTGGAACCTGCTGCTGGTGTAAACTAGATGAGAACCCCTATGGGCCGGCTCACTCGGGCCGGCTCTATTGTGTCGGGACGTGGCTCAGCCTGGTAGAGCACTCGCTTGGGGTGCGAGGGGTCGGCAGTTCAAATCTGCCCGTCCCGACCATTTCGATCAATTACTTGCAATCAAATCATCGCGAGCTCACACCGCTCTTGCGGAATGGGGCTGTGAAGTTGCAGCGTTGATTCGGCGTTTGAAAAGGCACTTACCAAAGTTGAACAAGCCACTTTCAGCAAATGTTGATCCTTTTCCCGCTTAAAACGCGGCAACGATTGCAACCACAACACCGATGATCGTTCCTGCGACCTTCAGCGCATCGACGACATCGTCCACCGCGGCCTGAACGTCCCAGTTCACATAAGAACTCCAACGCCAGGTATACCCGGCGCATAGATCCGCCCAGGCGTCCTTCAACTGGTCGTTCTGCCCGTTCTGAGCGAAGTCATAGTCACGCGATCCACTTTCAAAGGTTCCGTTCATGTGACCTTTCACTTCAAAGGTGAAGGCCTTGCCACTGGAGCTGACAATGACCCAGACGCCGTCGACATCGTAGCTCGGTGCGCCGGAGTCGTGATAGTGACCGGAGAAGCTATAAGTGCCGTCCTGAAAGAGTGCCAAGGTCATCCATCCGCCGACCGGAACTCCATTGTCGAAGGTGATGGTGCCCGTGTTGAAGGGGCCTAACTGGGCGGCCAATGGCGGGGGAGGGGGCTGCGTTTTGACCGGGATCCGGTATTTCTCAAGATTGACATTGAGATATTTGGAGTAGAGGGTTGGACTGAACTTCAGCATGTGTTCGCCAGAGGCGCGCGCCTGGACGGCACTTTGCGCTGCGGCTAGATGATGAAGTTTCTGGACTGATTCTTCTGTTGCATCGATTTTTGAAGCGACTGGGGGCATTCGACATTCTCCATCGAGTTAGATTTGACTCCACCTGGTACCGACGCTAGCGAGCAGGGAGCGTCGGTACGGGGTCAATCATGTGCCCGGAACAAGCTACAAGGTCAACCCAACTGTTCATTGAAAGTTTCTTAACAGCTAAGCTGAACAGAGTGAGAAGTTAATGGGAGGGCGTTAATCGATATTCGGAAGAATGCGCGCGAGGGGATAATGACTCCCTCGGTCTTGTGGCCTCGTACGCCTGGTCAGATGGGGTTCCGGTCACAAGTACGCACGGGGGTCCAGACCTCCGTGCGTCGAGAACAATCGAATCTCAGAAGAATCATGGGCCGGGATCTTGGGGTTTCGAGATTGTCGGCCAGCTATTGTGTCGGTGGAACGTACTCCTGGGGGAGGGCCGAGCCTTCGCCGAAGAAGAACTGTTCCATCTGCTCGACAAGGAATTGCTGTGCCTGGGGAGTCCAGGGCTGGAGGCGGTACTCGTTGAGGAGCATCTTCTGGTGGTCGACCCATTCGCTCCAGGCCGCCTTGGAGACATTCTTATAGATTTTCTGGCCGAACTCTGAGTCAAACGGAGGCTCGTCGAGTCCCTCGAGTTCCTTCTTGTAACGAACACAAAAAACCGTATGCGCCATTGTTCCTGCTCCCGATTCTTATTGTAAGGGGTGAGGATGCCGCATCTGAGACGCATTGCTGCGGAGGATAGCAGGCGCTGCATCACTGAATGCCGCGCCCACCGGAAGGTGCTTCAGAAAGCGGCAAGGCCGTTGAGTCCTGCGGAGGCAGGCAGACCGGTCGCTTGACCCAAGTTGAGGAGGATTCCATCGGACTGGACAGAGAAGATGCCGATCGCGCCGGTACCAGCATTGAGGGTATAGACGAATTTGCCGTTTCGGCTGATTGCGGTGTCGAGGTTGGTGCTGCCGTCGGGATTTGTGCCGACGATGGTCGCACCGATCGGTGTGAGTGCTCCCGTGTGGGAGATGGTGTATCCGGCGATGTTGGAGGTGCCGGCGCTGACGGCGTAAACGATGCGGCCGTTTGGAGTGATGACGCTCCAGCAGGTGGCGGTGCCATCGGTGGGCAGAGACTGGGTGACGGGATCGATCGTTCCATTCCAGTTCACGCGGAAGGAGGAGATGGTGTTGGCGGTTCCGGCGACGATCAGGGTTCCGTTGGGAGCAAAGAGCGCTGCAAACGGGGAGGGCTCGGGAGTTGAATTGGAAACGGGATCAGAAAGTGTGCCGTTAGGGAAGACGCGGAAGAGGTCGACCTTGTTTGTAGAACTCTCGACGACTGCCAGAAATTGGCCATTGGGGCTGAACTCAATGGCGGTGGGGGAGGTGGAGGGCCCGCTGAGATTGTGCGTGGAGTGCGGAATGGGTTGGAGGTGACCGTTGGGGTTCACTCGGAATCCGCTGATATTTCCGTTTCCGCCGGAGTTGAGCACGTACAAGAGGTTGCCGATCTGGGTGAGGGCTGAGGGGAAAGCGCCTCCGCTGGAGACGGTGTCGGTAAGAGCGAGATGTGCGCCTTCAACGCGGAAGGAGGAGATGGTTCCGCTGGCTGCGTTCACGGCAAAGAGAAGATGATGATCTTCGCTGAGACGGAGAGAGCCCTGGGAATGCAGCGGATCGATGGTGCCTCCGCTTCCGTTTCCGCCGGTGGCGACGCTGGTTACCCATTGAAGAGAGCCGTCCTCGCCGCGGGCATAGGACTGGATGTGGTTGCCGTCGGCAGCATTCGTCATGACGAAGACTGCGCCTCTACCTTCTTCGGCGTCGGCAATTTGCGTGGCGGGGAAAACGCCCACGGCGAATAGACACACGACGAGTGCGAGCTTGAAGCTCTTCATTGTTGCGTTGCTCCAATCAGGGGAAATCGGTCCTGGGCAATGCCGTTGTCATAGACGCGAAAATCGATCATGCGGGAATGACGGAAAGCAACTCATGCCGAGGGCCCTTGTGCAGAGAGGGAGTGGAGCCGCCAGCGAAAGGTTACAAGGAACCTATAAGAAGAAGGTAGAAATTGAGAGCTGCTGTGACATGTGCGAGGTGCTCTCGATATTGACGAAATTCGTGTTACTTTATGCGCGCGCCTACAATCTAACTAGACCGTTATGTGTGGCCGATTTGCCCGCCGATCAACGCAGGAAGTTCTCGCCGACTGGTTCGGAGTGGAGATGGAGGAGATGCCATTTTTCGCTCCCAGCTATAACGTCGCGCCCCAGAGCACGCAGCCAGTGGTGCGTCTGAATGCGGAGACCGGCAAACCAGAGTTTGCACTGATGCGATGGGGGCTGGTTCCCTACTGGGCGAAGGATCCGAAGATCGGGTACACCACGATCAACGCGCGAGCCGAAGAAGTGGCGGAGAAGCCGCTCTATCGAGATGCAGTGAAGAGGCGGAGATGCCTGGTGCCCGCGGATGCATTCTATGAGTGGCAAAAGCTCGAGGGAAAGACGAAAAAGCCATTCGCGTTCGAGCTGAAGAGCGGAGAGCCCATATGCGTTTGCAGGCTTATGGGAACGCTGGAGGCCGAAGGAAGGCGAACCGCTGGAGACGTTCACGATTCTCACGACGGACCCGAATGAGATCGCGCAGCGCGTACACGATCGGATGCCGGTGATTCTGGAACCGAAGGATTATGACCGGTGGATAGAGCCGGGTGATCCGACAAGGCTGCCTGTGGATTTGTTGCGACCCTTTCCTGCCGAGAAGATGCGAAGCTGGCCGATACACGAACGCGTGGGCAATGTGAGAAATGATGAAGCCGATCTGCTGAAGGAATGCGAAGCAGAGGATGCGGCGCAGGGCAAGCTCTTCTGAGTGCACGGCGCAGTACCGACGGTGAGACAGTGGCCTGAATCCGCTTGACTTTCCTCTACGGTAGATTTTCTCTAAGGTTAGCCACCACCTAAGCAGATGCGGATTGAAGTTTCGGGGCTTATGGTGCCTGCGGGATTCAAGCACACGAACGAACGTGCTTGCGGGTGAAAGGAAGAGAGATGACGGTCACGACACAGCCGAAGATTTCGTTTAATGCGGCTGGGGCATTTTCCTACTTCACGTTTTTCCCGGCGGTTCTGTTTCTGCTGATTCCTCCTTATAAGGACAGCCAGTGCGTCCGTTTCCATGCGTGGCAATCCATCTTGTTGAGCATGGTGGCTTTCGCAATTGACATCATGCTGGGCGCCGTCGCGCTGCTCACCATCTTCCTCGGCACGGCCACCCTGGCATATACGCTGCGCCTGCTGTTTCTTTTCTGGCTGGTCCTGTGGCTGGCCTGCGTGATCAAGGCGTGGAATGGAAAGCGGCTAAAGCTGCCGGTTATCGGCGGTATTGCCGAAAAGCTTTCATTGAAGTAATCTTTCTGCCGAAAGATATGCACGGTGCGCTACGCGTTGACGGCGCGTTCTGACGTGCAATTTCTTGCTCTTATTTCACTTGCCGTCTTTATTCAAGGTTCATGTGGAGGAGCACTATGTCCGATTCGCCCCAGTACACACCCATCCCGCCGCAGGCCGCGCAAAGCGGACTCTCCGATAACGCAGCCGGAGCTCTTGCGTACGTCACGATCATTCCAGCGATCATTTTTCTGGTGATCGAGCCATACAACAGGAACTCGTTTGTTCGGTTCCACTCGTGGCAATGCATCTTCCTCGGAATCGCCGCGATTGCGATTCAAGTGGTGCTCGGCATCATTCCAGTGATTGGCTGGATCATTCTGCCGTTCGCCTCGCTCGGCATTCTGATCGTGTGGATCATCGCGCTGGTGAAGGCATTGAAGGGCGAAAGATATCAATTGCCGATCATCGGGAAGTACGCTGCGCAGCAGGCCGGCGCGTAAGAGCAACCAATCGATGATGATTTAGTGACGGCGTCCGCGCTTGTTGAGGTAGCGCGCCTTCTTCTTCGGGCTGGGCACCGATGATTCCTTGCGGGCAGCGGCTTTCGATTTCTTCGGGGACTTCGGCGTTTTCTTGCCGGTGAGGGGAATGCCCTCTTCGACAATCGAGAACTGAAGACGGCGCTCCTGGACAAGAATGCGGTCAAGAATGACTTGCACGCGGTCGCCTGCCCGGAAACGGCGTCCCCAGCGCTCGCCCACAACTTCGTGTGTGTTTTCGCGCCAGGTATAGCGGTCGTCGCGGAGTGTTTCGATGGGGACGAGACCTTCGACGAAGAGGTCGGTGAGTTCGACGAAGAGGCCGTATTTAGTGGGATTGAGGACGAGAGCGGAAAACTCCTCGCCTACGCGGTCCTGCATGAAGCGGACCTTTTTCCATTCGACCAGTTCGCGTTCTGCTTCGGCCGCGCGGCGCTCGGCCTGGCTGGATTCTTCGCCGATCTGAGCGAGGTCAGGCTCACTGATGGGCGGCTGGCCATGGAAACTTCCGGCATCCCGGCGCTTCTTTGCATGATGAATGACGATGCCCTTCAGGCCTTCGTGGGGGTGGGTCCATGGAGAAGAGTGGCGGCCCTCGTCGACCTGAGCACTGCCGTCGATACCGGCGCGAAGCAGTGCCTTCGCGATCCGATGAACGATAAGGTCTGGATAGCGGCGGATTGGGGAGGTGAAGTGTGTGTAGGTGGGAGCAGCGAGTGCGAAGTGGCCTTCGTTGATCTCTGAGTAGCGGGCCTGACTGAGCGAACGGAGCATGAGGTAGCTGAGGATGCGTTCTTCGGGTTTCCCTTCGATGCGGGCGGCGAGTTTCTGGTACATCTTCGGAGTGACGGCGATGTCTTCGGGGAGTTCGTGTGTGCGAGCCTGGCGACCGCTGCGCTGGGCTTCGCGACGGTCGCCTCGGGTCTGGACGCGCTTGACGGGGAGCGCTCCGAGGCCAAGGGTGTAGCCGAAGCTGGCGGCCAGCTCTTCAAATTGAACGACGCGGCGGGGATCCGGTTTCTCATGGATGCGGTAAAGCGATGGGACACCCAGGTCTTCAAGCCACGTGGCGACGCATTCGTTGGCCGCAAGCATGAACTCCTCGATGAGGCGGTTGGCCCAGGTGCGCTCGGCGCGGGTCACGCCGCGCATCTGGCCTTGCTCGTCGAACTCGATGACTGGTTCGGGCAGATCGAAGTCGATTGAGCCGCGCTCTTCACGACGTTTGTTCATCAGCACGGCGAGGCGCTTCATGCGTTCGAAATGGGGGACGAGCGATGTGTAGCGCATGCGTGTCTTTGGGTCGCCATCGAGGATGGCATGGACGTCGGTATAGGTCATGCGCTCGGCGGAGCGAATGATGCCTTCGACGATATCGAAGCTCTCAATCCGCGCCGCGGGGCTGAGCTGCATGAGGCAGCTTAAGACGAGACGATCTTCCTTCGGACGGAGACTGCAAACGCCGGTTGAAAGTTCCTGCGGGAGCATGGGAATGGCGCGGTCAGGAAAGTAGACGCTTGTTCCACGCATACGCGCTTCGAGATCCAGATCGGTTCCGGCGCCTACATACTCGGAGACGTCGGCGATATGCACTTGAAGCTCGTACCCGCCGTCGGGGCGGTCCGAAACAAGTACCGCATCATCAAAATCGCGCGCAGTCTCGCCATCAATTGTCACGATTGGCAAATTGCGGAAGTCCCGGCGGCGATTTACTTCAAGCTGGTCGACGACGGCAACTGCACGGGCTTCGGCGAGAACCTTCTCTGGAAAAACGCGAGGGAGCTGATGCTTGCGGATCATCATCTCGACATCGACACCGAAGTCATCGGGATCGCCGAGGACTTCAATGACGCGGCCGATGGGCGGTCGAGTGGGCGTTGGCCAACTGGTGATTTCGACATCAACGACGAGGCCTTCGAGGTTGTCATAGTGCGTTTGGGCTGCGGCTTCGCGCCCAATGACCCGATGAGGAGTTGCCGGTTGATCCTCGGGGAATTCCTGCCCTCGTGGGATGACAATGCGCTGGGTCATACGCTCGTCAAACGGAACCAGTGTGTGGCCCTGTTCCCGATCGGAGCGCGCGTAGCGGAAGATGCCTACGACGGTGGGATTGCGGCGCTGGAGGATTCGGGCGACGCGCCCAAGACGGCGGCCATCGGCGCGGGGAGGCGCCAGTTCGACCAGGACCTCGTCGCCCTGCATCGCGCCATTGATTTCGTCGGGCGGAATAAAGACGTCATCGTCTTTTCCTGCGCTCTGGCGTGCATTGGGACGGACGAAGCCATATCCGTCGCGATGAAGATCGAGACGACCCGCGAGCAGGTTGTCGCGCGATGCGCCGCCGGTCTTGCGGGGGATGGACCAATGCTCGCGGTCGGTTTTGACGAGGTCGCCGCGAGCGGTGATGCGGGCGAGTTGTTCCAGAAGCAGGCGCCGCTCGCGCCCGCCGCCCAGGCCGATTTCGCGGACCAGTTGCTTGTAACCGGCTTTGCCTCCGGCAGAACGCGCAATGTGCGCCAGCAGTTCGCGATCGTTCATAGGTCAAGAGTAGAGCAAGCGGGAGCGGGGCAGCTTGCTCTTCGTGATAAGTTGCATGATCTCCCCCGAGAGAGGCTTTGCCGGGCAGATTGTGGCGAAATGGAAGCGGGTCTGCGCGGAGACGGTGCGTAGATGGGCAAAGCCGCTGGGGTTAAACTTGAGGCGCCTGAAAAACAGTCGCAAGAAGGAAACGTATTCATGAGTATTCGTAAGTGGAGTGGGGCCGTTCTGGTCTGTCTAGTTGTTCTCTGGGGAAATGCCGCGGTGGATGCGCAATGGAATCCGCCGAATCCGGTGGTGACCTTTGAGAAGAAGGCGAATGCTCTGGAGATTCGGCAGCAGGCTGGATTACTGCGGCTTGAGGTAAATGCGCCGGATGTGCTGCACGTGACCTATTCGTCGCTGGAGGGGGACGCATTGCATCCGGCTGATGAGGTCGTGATCAAAAAGGACTGGCCGTCGTCGGCGTTCGATGTTTCCTCCGATCAGAAAACAATTACGCTTTCCACTTCGAAACTGAAGGTAGTCATCGAGCGTGAATCCGGGGCGATCCATTATGAGAGCGCTGACGGCAAGCAGTTGACCACGGACGGCTACCGCTCGCTAATTCCCGCGGAGGTGAACGGCGAGAGGACGTTCCATGCTGAGGTGTTCTTCCCAATCTATGGGTCGCACGAGGGGCTATACGGGCTAGGTCAGCACCAGGCGGGTGTGTGGAACTATCGCGGCGAGAGTATTCCACTTCGGCAAGAGAATACGGAGATTGCGGTACCGCTGCTGATTTCAACGAACGGCTATGGGATCTTCTGGAACAATCCGTCGCGAAGTCTGGTTGACAACAAATTTGTGCATTCGCTTTACCTGAGGGCCGAAGTGGCCGACCGGGTTGATTACTACTTCATTTATGGTCCGGAGGCCGATCAGATTATTGGGGAGTATCGCGAATTGACAGGTGAGGTGCCGCTCTTCGGTCGGTGGGCGTATGGGTTCTGGCAGTGCAAGAACAAGTATCAATCGCAGGCGGAGATCGAAGCTGTTGCGGCCAAGTACCGCGCACTACACATCCCAGTGGACAACATCGTGCAGGACTGGTTCTGGTGGGTGACGATGGGCGAGATGAAATGGAATCCGAAGTACCCCGATCCGCAGGGAATGATCAACAAGCTGCACGACGAGCATTTCCATCTGATGGTCTCGGTGTGGCCGTTCTTCCGGCCGGGAACCAGCGAGTATGACGAATTCGGCAAGAACGGCTGGTTCGTTGCGAAGACTCTGGTGGGAGGGTTCCATCCGCTCGGGCAGGCTCTTTACGATCCGACAAATCCGGATGCACGAGCGCAGTACTGGAAGAACATCGACACGGCGCTCTTCGCAAAGGGTGTAGATGCGTGGTGGCTGGACACGGACGAGCCGGAAACGGAGGGGCGCGAGGACAACATTTTAGTCGACCATAAGATGCATATCGGGTCGGGGGCGCGATACGCGAATATCTACCCACTGTGGCATTCGGAAGGCGTGTCGCACGGGCAGCAGCAGGCTTCAGACAAGAAGCGGGTGTTTATCCTGTCGCGCTCTGCTTATGCGGGCTCGCAGCGCTTGGGTGTGACGGCGTGGTCAGGCGATGTGCTGAGCGACTGGGAGACATTCAAGCGGCAGATTCCAGCAGGGCTGAATTACGCGATTTCCGGGATGCCGTACTGGACTACGGACATCGGCGGGTTTATTTCCGGAGGGAACCTCAATGATCCGAAGTTCCGCGAACTGTTTGTGCGCTGGTTTCAGTTCGGCGCATTCTCACCGGTCTTCCGGGTGCATGGAACGCGCTACCCGGATGAGAACGAATTGTGGTCCTACGGTCCCGAGGCGCAGAAGATCCTGGTGAACTATGACAATCTGCGGTATCGGCTGCTGCCCTACATCTACTCGCAGGCTTGGCAGGTGACGAGCAATCACGGCACGCTGATGCGACCGCTGGTGATGGATTGGCGGGACGATCTTGAGGCGCAGAACACAGGCGATGAGTATTTGTTCGGTCCGGCGATCCTGGTGAGTCCCGTAACAACGCAGGGCGCAACGAGCCGTAGAGTGTACCTGCCGAAGGCGACCTGGTATGACTTCTGGACGGGGGCGAAGGTGGAAGGCGGGAAATATATCGATGCGGAGGCGCCGCTGGAGAAGTTGCCTCTTTTTGTGCGGGCGGGATCGATCATACCGATGGGGCCAACGATGGAGTGGTCGACGGAGAAGCCGGCAGATCCAATTGAGGTTCGCGTATATCCGGGCGCAGATGGAGACTTCACGCTGTACGAAGACGAGAACGACAATTACAACTACAGCAAGGGGCAACATGCAACCATCTTGTTGCATTGGAATAATGCGGCGAAGACGCTGACGATTGGCGCTCGAGAGGGTACCTTTCCAGGCATGCTGGAGAAGCATGCGTTTCACGTGGTCGTAGTTGGCGAAGGACGCGGAGTCGGAGTCGGCGAGAATGCGGGGCAGGTGACGAGTGTCGCTTACAGCGGGAATCAGGTGGTGGTGAAGCCCTAGGAGCAGCTTTTAGCGGCTAGATTCAGCTGCTCCAGCATTGTGGAGACGAGCGCCAGAGGGAGCCCGACGACGTTGAAGTAGCAGCCCTCGATGCGGGGTATCCATCGCGCTGCGTAGCCCTGGATGCCGTACGCGCCGGCCTTATCCATCGGTTCGCCGGTGGCGACGTAGGCGGCGATCTCTTCGCCGGTGAGAGTGAGAAATTGAACACCGGTGACCTCGGCGGCGACTTCGGTGCCGGTTGCCGATGTGATTGCAACTCCGGTAATCACACGATGTGTTCGGCCGGAGAGCATGCGCAGCATTCGGGCGGCATCGGCAGCATCTTCGGGCTTGGCAAGTATGTGCCCGTCGATCGTGACAGTGGTATCGGCACCGAGGACCAGGTGAGGAGGAGCTGACGTTTCGGACGAAATCTGGGCGAACACGGCCTGGGCTTTATCGCGGGCGAGGCGTACGACGTAAGCGACTGGATCTTCGTCTGGATGCGGGTCCTCATTGACGTGCGCGGGTCTCACTTCGAATCTAAAGCCTGCCTGGGTGAGGAGTTCGTGGCGGCGAGGCGAAGCGGAAGCGAGGATGAGCGGACGCATGAGGTCATGACCAGATTAACGCGTTCGCGCAGGAAGAGTGGGTGCGAGCGAGAGCCGGTGTAGGATCAGAAGCAATGATTTTTGCAGATCGGGAATTGGGGAAGCGACTGGAAGCCGCAGAGGGGTATGCGTGTGCGGAGTTCGCAGATGCGCGTAAGCGGATTGACCCGCAGAGCTCGTCCACATGGATGAAATGCGCCGGGGCGACTGTGGTGTTCGACGGAGTTGATTCACCGATTACGCAGACGTTTGGGCTAGGGATGTATGAGGAACTCTCGCCCGAGGCGCTCGACGAGATAGAACGTTTTTTCCTCGATCGTGATGCCGATGTGATGCACGAGGTGTGTCCGTTTGCGGGAACGGCGACTCTGGATCTGCTTTGTGCGCGGGGGTATGAGCCGATCGAGATCAGCAATGTGATGTATCGGGCAGTGGAGCAGAACGGAGAAGCGCTGCCTGCGAACATTCGTGTTCGTACTGTTGATCGCGACGAGGCGCGATTGTGGAGCAGCATCAGCGCTCGCGGGTGGACACACGAGCATCCGGAACTTGAGCAGTTCGTCCGGGGTATCGGGGAGGTGTGCGTGGTTCGCGAGCAGAGTCCGTGCATGCTGGCCGAGATCGATGGAACTCCAGGGGCAGCTGGAGCACTGATCCTGCATGAAGGAGTAGCGTTGTTTGGGGGAGCGGCGACGGTTCCCGAGCTGCGCAGGCGCGGGCTGCAGGGGGCGTTGCTGCACGAAAGAATGCGCTATGCGGCAGAACAGGGATACGATCTGGCGATGATGGTGGCGGAGGCAGGATCGAACTCGCAACGGAATGCGGAGCGTAAGGGATTTCGAGTGGCGTATACGCGCTTGAAATGGAAGCTGGCGCGCAAGGAAAACTCGGCTGCTTCCAATTCGTTCTCGGCCATGCGTGGATTCGACTAAATCTTCAGTCCGGTTTCCATTGTGTTTTCGGTGGCCAGGCCCCACGCCATAGCGGGTGTATTGTGAGCAATGCCGAAACGGCCATCGGGACCGAGCAAGATGATGCCTCCGCGGCCGCCCAGCCGGTTGTATAGATACGCCATCGCTTCGCGCGTGGCCAGTTCGGGCGCGGTTCCGCCCGCAACGCGATCTACTGCCCACTTGCCGAGCACGAGTTTCATAATGGGCTCTCCCCAACCGGTGAGAGAAACCGCAGCGGAGAGATTATCTGCGTAGCAACCGCAGCCGATGAGCGAGGAATCACCGACGCGGCCGGGTGTCTTGTTCAGGGTGCCCCCCGTCGAGGTACCCGCCGCCAAATTGCCATGCACATCGAGCGCGACGGCGCCGACTGTATCGTGGCTATCCAACTCGACGCGACCGACGGCGGTCTCTGGACTCTTGTCGTCTTCGAGCCCGGAGAATGTATCGTCGGCAAGGCCGGCTGCCTGCCGCTGTTGCGCCTGCACAAGTCGTTCGCGCTCGCGATCAAGGACCAGTTGAGCGTTGTCGACGAGGGGCATACCGTGCGCGCGAGCGAACTCTTCGGCTCCGGCACCGACGAAATACACATGCGGGCTTTTTTCGAGGACAAGGCGTGCGGCCTGGATCGGATTGCGAAGGCGTTCAACGCAAGCGACTGCTCCAGCCTTCATGCGTCCACCGTCCATGAGGAGAGCGTCGAGTTGGACGCGTCCGTCGGAGGTAAGGAAACTTCCCCGCCCTGCATCGAAGGTGGGATCGTCTTCCAACACGGTCACGGCGGCTTCAACGGCGTCGAGGGCGGCTCCTCCACCTGCAAGCACGGCGAATCCGGCCTGAAGAGCATTGCGCACACCTGATTCGTGGGCAGCAGCCGCATCCTGGGGGATTGCCCACGCTCCACCGTGGACGAGCAGCATTGGCTTTGGTTTTGCAGTTCTCACCCCGGTAATAGTAGTTCATTGCCCCTGCGCGAGATCCTGGGCGATCTGAAGCTAACACCCTTTGCGAAATCAAGATTGATCGTGAGCAAGTCAGGTGTAAGCGACTGAATTGATTGGACGAGAATTCTCGAGCGGATTTGCAGGGTATTTTGGTGAAATCCGCTAAGCTGAAAACATCAAGGGTGGAAGTGGGAACGCACGAGAGCCAATGCAGGCTCTGATCATGATCAGGCCGCTGCCCGCAGGGACGTCGTTGCGACAGATCCAGAAGGGCGAGAGGGCCGCAAGTCTGGCAAGCATCTTGCGGCAATTGCAAAGCAGTGAACTGAAACTCGATGCAGAGCAGGTCGTTGCTGGTGAAGCTTGCGCACTGTTTCAACGCACAGCATTTTGAACATGAGCTTTGAACGGGTCGTGCCCTGGGGTTCGCGAAGGAGCCTCGGGCATGGCCTTTGTTGCAGAAGCGAAAAAGGATTAGCAGGCATGAGCCTTTTAGAGAGTTGCTTTACTCGCGCGGCGAGCGCTTGTGGAGTGTGCCTCATTTTGGCGCTGACGGGGATGGCCGCCTTAGCGCAAGCGGTGAGCACAACCACGGTGCAAGGTACGGTGTACCTGGCGAACGGTTCACCGGCTGCGGGCACGCTGCAGGTGAGTTGGCCGGCGTTTACGACTGCATCGAACCAGGCTGTTGCGGCCGGCAAGCTGGCGGTGAATATCGGCGCGGACGGATTTGTGAGCGTGAGTCTTGCGCCTAATCTTGGGTCGTCTCCCGCCGGACTATTCTACACGGCGATTTTTCACCTGAGCGACGGCACAACGAATACTGAGTATTGGGTAGTCCCTGCCGCGGCACAGGCAGGGATTGCGCAAGTCCGCTCGCAGGTAATGCCGGCAGCTCAGGCGGTGCAGGCAGTCAGCAAGGCGTATGTGGATCAGGCGGTTCAATCCGTGGCGCAGGGCAACCTGACATCAACAGGCGGACAGCTTACGGGTCCGCTCTATCTCACCGGCGATCCAACCCAGGCTCTGCAAGCGGCAGACAAACATTACGTTGATGCGGTGATGGCGCAGGCTGTTCCGCTAACTGGCGGGACAGTAACCGGTCCTTTGACGGCAAAACAAATTGGAGGCGTTTACCAGGTCGATCAATTTGCCGGAGCGGATTTCGGGGCCAAATTGCAGGCGTGTCTCGCTGGGCTGAGCGGAGCATATGGGGGCACATGCGATGCGCGGAACTTCAGCGGCAATCTGTCGATGGGTGCGGATCTGACTATTGCGACTGCGAATGCCACAGTGATGTTGCCGTGCGCGACGATCTCGACGGCGAATCAGATTGTAATAACTGCGGGGACTCGGAATGTCTCGCTGCGTGGTTGCTCCTTACGCGGCGCCAGCAGTGCCAGCGGGAGCCAAGGCGGGACGGTGCTGCTCTACTCGGGGTCAAATGAAGCAGTACGCGTTGGCGATTCGACTTATGCGACAGACACGCTCGGCTTTCACATGGAGAATGTGCTGATCAACGTCACTGCATCTTCCAGCAGCAGCACGCAGGCATTTGCCGCATATCGGACGCAGGAGATCGACCTGGAGAGTCTGTATCTGCTAGGGAACGCAAACCAGACAGGCATCACGCTCGATGGCACAGGCAACTATACAGGGGGGACGTTCTACGACAACCACATCAGCGGATTTCAAACCGCGATCAATGGGATTGGACATCAGATTACGAATTCTGCGGCGACAGACTGGCTGAATGCCAGCACCTTCGTGCGTTTGCACATCAATTGCCCGACGAGCGGTGGGACTCCAATCAGCGGCACCTACGGAATCAACCTGCTGCAGGCGGATGGGAACTCCTTCACGGGCGGCGATGTGGAAGGATGCGCGACGGCGCTGCACCTGGGACCAAACGCGCAAAACAACACAATCGTGAGTTTGCGCAATGAGAATTCGAGCTACCAGGTGGTTGCTGATACGGGTAGCTCGTACAACAGCTGGATGACGGGCGGAACGATGTACACGGGGAAGCTAAGTGACAGCGGAACCCGGAACAGCTTCCTGGACACGTTTCATCGCAGCTTCAATTCGCTGAACGGCGACTGGTATGGAAGCCAGCAGGACGCCACGGTAACGAATCACTTTCGGCTGGGTATTGGCAACGGCAATGAGCGTGGGATGCTTAACCGCTACCAGACCGATTACGGCTATCGGTGGACTATGGGCCTGAGCGACGCTGCTGGAGGCGAGCAGAACTACCAGCTGCTGGACGAACTGAACAACGTCTATCGCATCTCCGTAGGCCAATACAACAAGGACCAGGGGAGCACGAATAACCAGACGGTGATTAACGCGGCCGGAACAGGCGCAGTTGTGCTGAACGGGTCGAATAACGCCGGCACCGGGGGAGTAGTGTTTGGGTCGGGCGGTGGGAATGAGACTACCGTCGCGACTGTGAGCAATAGCGGAAATGTGCAGTTCAACGGGACGTTGCAGGTGGGCTCCACTGCTCAATCTGCCGGAACCATGACCGTGCGCAACAATGCGGATGCAGAGGTTGATTACTATCTCTGGCCCGGGTTGACGACCAGCCAGAAAGGCTCGTTCACGTACAAGGATTACAACGGGAGCAGCCAATGGTTCATGGTGAAGGATGCCAGCAATAACTGGGCGTTGAACTCTGCACCCGGCGGACTCGACAGCTTCAAGGCTTATCAAAGCACGAACAGCGGCGACACCTACATCAACGCATCGAATTCGTCTGGCGTGGTTCGCGTGAATTACGAGAGTGGATCAGGATCCGCGTTCAACATCTACGGGGGTGGAAGCGGGAATCTCTACGCGAGTTTCTCTGGAAGCAGCACGATCAAATTGCCCGGGCTGTCGGCATCGAGCGGACGGAACTGCCTGCAAATCGATGCCTCCGGGTACATTTCCAATACTGGCGTCGCGTGCGGCACCGGGAGTGGAAGCGGCACCGTTAATAGTGGCGCCACCGGGCAGATTGCGTATTACAGCAGCTCGGGCACAGCAGTAAGTGGCGTGAGTGCAATTCCAGTGTCCGCGGGGGGAACCGGAGCGACGACAGCAGCTGCGGCATTGAGCGCGCTCGGAGGCGCTGCCTTGCTTGCAAGTGCGGAGCAGAAATTCGCAGGGCCGATCACCGCATCTATCAATTCACAAATCAACGTAATGGCAGCACCTTACAATGCCAAGGGCGATGGCAGCACGGACGATGCTGCATCAATCAATGCCGCTTGCACGGCAGCAAAGGTGTACAGCCCGCCGGCAGTCGTCTACTTTCCCAAGCCTCAGAACAAATATCTTGTAAGCACGCTGACTGCATGCCAAGGTGTGTCATTACTGGGTCAAGCACCCGGCCTCGGGAACGCATTGGGCGGTGCGGGCGTAACGATCCAAGGCAAGCCGGGGCAGGACATTTTGAACGCTCTCGATCCGAATACCGGAACCCCTGCGGGAGGAGCGGGCGGCGGGAACTGGGATATTTCCAACATTCAGTTCAAAGTCGATGACTCGATCGATGCATCCGCGAGTTTCTCTCACCGCTGGCCGGGACGCTGGACACAGGACGGCTCGATCAGTTCCGGTTCCGCAGTTCTTGCCTCGACCAAACAGCAGTTCACCTGCGGCGATGTCGGGGTTGCGGTGAATGTGAAGGGTGCCGGAGCAGGGGGTGCTGATCTCATCACCAGTATTGCGTCTTTGCCTTCCTGCAATGGGATACAGACGACGGCAACGCTCGCAATGGCCGCCTCCACCACCGTCTCAAATGCCTACGTCTACGTATCGGTTCCGGGTGCGTCGGCCACCCAGACCATTGGCAATTGCGCTCTGAGTTTCGACAATCGCGACGGAAATCACGCCAACTGGAAGTACACACCGAGCACCGGTTATCCAGCGCTCTATAACAACAGTTTTGTAACAACCAGTGGGAGCAATCAGAACAACTCCTGCGCTATCTACTTTCAAGGTCAGTGGACACCTTATGGAATCCATGCGGACCGGGTTAACATTCAGCGATATGTCTGGGCAGTTGTTGAAGGCACGACTGACACGAACCCAGGACAGGGGGCGGCGGGGAACGACTACCAGAAGTGGTCGCACATGCTGATCCAGGCAAGTCATCCGTGGGTCAGCTACAACGGAACGGACATCACGATTGAAGACTGGCAGCTCGATGCGGCCTACGGACCGTACATCGGCCAGGTCTCGAGCGCCATCGAGGTTGCAGCCGGGAACTGGCGCATTCACGTTCCTGAGTTCGAAAACAATACGAGCGGCGTCAGCTTCATCATCAAAGGAAGCGGTCATTTCATCAGCGACACGATCGTGTCTGCAGCAAACGGAAGGGGATACATCGACGCGGGAATGACGACATGCTCTGACTGTCTCGCGCATGGAGCACTGACGATCGACGGATCGGGCAATATTATTCAGTTCGGTTCGAATGTGGACGGACTGCTAAATGGCGGATACGTGAATAACGGCTATGGCAATCTCGTCACGGGCGTTCAGGTCCCGAATCCCTATAAAGGGAGACAGCCGACGCGACACGTAAATCTAGGTAGCGGGGCGGTCAACCCTGGAAGTTCTTCCCGAGAAACCGGGTATGTGGGAAGTCAAACGACCGACTTTCTTACAAACGGAAGCCCACTAGCTCCCTACTATAACCAGCAGGATCTCCTGTTCTATCCGCAGGACTACGACTTCAATGGATTCCCGTTCTCGATTGTGTCCGATAGCAATTCACTGAGCGGGAAGTACATTGCGATTACCTCTTCGAATGCCACGCAGGGATTCGCTCACTTCAACTTGAATGCTCCGAATTTTGGAGCCGCGATCATTGGGAAACAGATTCCCGCACAAGCTGTGATCGTATATGACACGGCGAAGTGTCCGGCAGCCACTTCATATACGCTGCAGATCAACGCAGGTGCGACTCAGGTCGCGAGCGCATCCCTGCCGTGCACGACGACGTACACAACCAACTCGATCAACGTCGACCTGACCGGTTATGCGGGACAGGCATTCAATCTTACGTGGACGGTGACGGGCGAGGTAGATGACTCCTGGAGTTCTGTTGTTCCGGTGAACCTGGCCACGATCAACGCCTTCGCTTCGAACAGCACTGCTCAGAATATTCTGCAATCCGCGAGCGGAATCGTCAGTATGAGCGCGGCAAACTGGAACTTTGGGGGCAATCCGGGTGTTGTAGATTCCGCATCTCCCATCGGCTATTCAAGCACTGTGTCCAATGCAATACAGCTCACATCATGGCGAGGTTCGGCAAATCTGAAGGGTGGAGCGCTTTATCCAGCTGTTAACAGCACTGTGGTGGCTGTTGTCGGGGGCAACACTGTGTGGACCGACACCTTGAGCGCAGCGATGACGAGTGGCGACGCCACAATGAAGATATCAACGCCCACAAGCTCGGCATGGCCTTCAACGGCATACCTGATGGTCGATCAGGAGATCGTAAAGGCGACTGGGGTGACCGCGGGGCTGACTACTTTAACGGTATCTCGGGGGCAGTATGGCACCCTCGCTCAGTCACACTCGAGCGCTGCCCCATATAGTTCTGTAGGGCACGGCAATCTATCAATTCTGTGCAACGGCACGAGCTATGGGCTAGTGAGCCTGATATTCACTCCATCGTTTAATACCTGGAGCGGGCCGTTTGCTGGACAGAACTGCAGCGGAAGTACAACGAGCTTCCAGATGACTGCCCTCGGATCAGATTTCACGGGCCAGAACTATAGAATCGCGGCCATTGACATCAACCAGACACCGATGATCAACATGCCGACCGCCGCAAACGTGGTGCCGCTGTCGACACTGCTAACCGGGGGGGTGGGAGAGTACACCAGCAGCAAGCCCCTTGCCGGTTCAGGACCTGCACTTGTGACTGGACCGAGCAGCGGCACAGTTGCGAACCATCTCGTGACTTTCAACGGGGCCAACGGCCAGATCCAGGACAGCGGAACCGCGCTCGCCAGTATCACTCCCCTGGCCGGCACGACGGGCAGCATCGGGGGCACTGCGTTGGTGGCTGGGCAGTGTGCAAGCGGAACTGTGTCGATTGCTGGAGCAACGACGTCGATGGCTGTAGCTGCATCGCCAGCAGGTGGAACCAACCCCGGCGCGGGGTTCGTGTGGCAGGGATATGTGAACGCAGCGGGAAGCGTGACGGTTCAGGTTTGTGCCGTTACGGCCGGAACGCCAACTGCGGCAAACTATAACGTTCGCGTAATTCAATAGCGCTCCGGTAAGAGTTTGGGTGGCCGCCTCTCCATCGTGAGGCGACCCGATTCTCTTTGTCTGCAATATGTATCGCCTGATGGAAAGTGCAGGATGTGCGATTAAGGATGGAAATTGAACATCAAGAACATGAGCGAGCAGGAGCTCAGGGACTACGGAAGAAAACTTGACGAACAATCCGAGTCATTGCAGGGCCAGACATGGTTAATGAATCTGGCTGAGAATCTGCTTTTTGTACGTACGCGCTCCGGAGTTCTAAACCCGCTCAGAGCGAATCTGGTTCAGCAGGTATTTGAGCGGGCGCGCGGGCAGCGCAATATCGTTTTGAAGGCACGGCAGCTGGGATTGACAAGCTGGGCGGCGGCACGCTTCTTCATCAAGACAATCACAAGACCGGGGACGCTAACGTTGCAGGTGGCGCACACGCTGGACTCAGCAGAAGAGATCTTCCGCATTGTTCATCGTTTTCTGGACCATATGCCCGAGCATCTGCGCGACGGCCCTCTGAAGACATCGCGCGTGAATGTGCGACAGATCGCATTTCCGAAGTTCGATTCCGAATATCGCGTGGTGTCGGCCGGTGAACGCAATGCGGGGCGTGGTCTGACGGTCCAGAACCTGCACTGCTCGGAACTGGCGCGATGGCCGGGAGATCCAGCAGAGATCCTCGCGGGTCTGCGTGCCGCCCTTTCGCCGGACGGTGAGCAGATTCTGGAATCAACTCCGAACGGAGTGGGTGGGTGTTTTTACGATGAGTGGCATAAGGCCTCGGAAACCGGATTCGTGCGTCACTTCTTTCCGTGGTGGATGGAAGAATGCTACAGAGGGGTGGCGGCCGACCGGAATTCGCTGAGCGAGGAGGAGAGTGAACTCGTTACGCGGCACGCGCTGACCCTTGAGCAGATCGGGTATCGGCGGCAGGTGCGGGCCAATTTTCGCGGACTGGCTCGCCAGGAGTTTGCCGAGGACGAGGAGAGCTGTTTCCGGGCGAGCGGCGAGTGCGTGTTCGAGTTGCAGAAGGTGGAGGAGCGCCTGGGTACGGCGCCCGCGGTAGTCGAGAGCCGCCGCAATGGCGAGCTGGAGATCTGGCTTCCTCCGCGCGCGGGCCGTCGATATCTCATTGCCGTAGATCCGGCAGGGGGCGGGAGCGAGGGAGATTATTCGGCCGCGGAGGTGCTCGATATGGAATCGAGCATGCAGTGCGCCGAATTTGCAGGACACCTTGGAGGGCTCGATCTGGCCAGGTTTCTAGCGGAGCTGGGGCATGAGTATAACGACGCATTACTTGCAGTTGAGCGAAACAACCACGGATACGGCGTACTTTGCCTGCTTGAAGATGTATGCCGATATCGTTCGCTCTATCAGGAGCGAAACCAACTCGGCTGGGTCACGGATTCCGTCAGCCGTCCACTTGCCATTGGCCGACTCAATGCAGCGCTGATTGATCAACCGGAGATCGTGATGAGCAGGAGATTGTTGGCCGAGTGCCGAACTTTCGTGCGCCTTCCAAACGGGCATACGGGAGCACAGTCCGGCACACACGATGATCTGGTGATGGCCATGGCGATCGCAGTAGCCGTACGGACGAAGATGCTGGAGAGCGGATGTGCGAGGAGCGCTGACTATCCGGGGCGCCCGCATGGGAATTACGGACTCATTGAGGGATGTGCCGGCGCAACGCCGGCGGCAGGCTAAAATCGAAGAGACTTCACGGACAGCGGGGATAGGCTTGGCAGTACAGGCGGTGCAGCATATCCGGCGGATGCGGGGCGGCGCGCAGGGCCAGTTAATGCTGGGGTCTGATGGGCATGCGTACGTGGTGAAGTTTCAAAACAATCCACAACATACTCGCGTGCTGGCGAACGAGTATCTGGCATCAAAGCTCGCCCTCGCTGCCGGCCTGACCGTTCCCGAAGTGGACATAGTCGAGGTCACATCGTGGCTCATTGAAAACACGCAGGAATTGGAAATGGACCTGGGACGCACCCGTGAGCGGTGCCGCGCCGGACTGCAATTTGGTTCGCGATTTGTGGGTGGGCTCATGCCGGGCCAGGTGATGGACTATCTGGCGGAGGAGCAACTCGCGACGGTGAAGAATCTGAATGAGTTTGCAGGTATGCTGGCACTCGACAAGTGGACCGGGAATGCCAATGGTCGCCAGGCGGTGTTTGCGCGCAAGGCGCGGGAGCGGCGATATCGCGCGGTGTTCATCGATTTCGGCTACTGTTTTCACGCGGGAGAATGGAAGTTTGAGGATGTACCTCTGCGTGGCGTTTATTACCGCAACGACGTGTATTGCGACGTCACCGGGTGGGAGGCATTTGAGCCCTGGCTGTCTCGAATTGAAACGATGCCAGATCAGATTGTGTGGGATGCGGCAGAGAACATTCCGCCGGAGTGGTTTGGGGGAGATCCCGATGAACTCAGAGTGCTTGTGGAGAAGCTCCTGATGCGCCGGAGCCGGATCAGGGAACTGATTGATGCATTCCGGAATTCGGATCGGAAGCCATTTCCCAAATGGGGTGTGATGCAGGATAAGTTTGAGGCAGGTATATGGAAGAGTGGCCGGTGGGGGACTACGATCACCGACAGGATCATGTAGAGAAGGCATGGAGCCGATAACCGAGGTGACCGCGAGATATGCGCCAGCCATGTGAGTTTCAGCTGATCCGGTATGTACCGAACACGATGCGGGATGAGTTTGTCTATGTGGGTGCGCTGCTCCGGGAAGAGCCGACTCCCGAGGGCAAGGCGCGAATGGAGCTGCGCTTCACGCGTGACTGGCGTCGCGTTCGATGCCTGGACCCCGAGGCAGATATTGCATCCCTGGAGAGTATGGAAGGCGAACTGCGAAGACGCCTGGCAGATGACGTAGACGGCAAGTTGAGGAGGATCGTCGAGGAAGCATTTTCGAACAGCGTGCAACTAACCGAACCGAAGGGGTATCTGGTCGAGAGTTTTCCCGCGGCGATGGAAGAGCTGATGCGCGTCTATGTCGATCCGCCGAAGCGGGAGCGCCTGCCGCGACTTAGCGGGAGGGCCGCCATTCAATCGAGCATGCGCGCGGAGTTTGAACATGCTGGAGTATGGGATCTGCTGCGCAAGCGCATTCCGGCTTCAGATTACACGCGGCCAGGGGACTCACTTCGCATCGATGCGGGTTACAGGCCGAATGGCATTATCAAGATGTTTCATGCAGTCAGTCTTGAGCCGGGTCTGGAGCTTGCGAAAGTGTTGGCATTTTCTGCTGCAGCTCTGCGATCGGGTGTCGAGCGGGTCGAGAAGGCGGGGCTGGAGTTGACGGCTGTCGTCGAGCCAGTCTCAAAGATTGCGGGCGAGGACCAGGATAGCGATCGTCTTGCCATGTATCGATTTGGAGTTGAGACGATGGAAGATGCGCAGATTCGAGTGCTGACGACGGCAGATATGAATCGTGTGGCGGAGAGGGCACGCCGCGAACTGCGCGTTTGAGATCTCGTCAAGCGTTTCCGTTATTCATGGTAAGGGTAGCTCCAGTTTCGTGATGATTCGACTGCTACTTATGTTTTGAAAAAATCTGCGCGGAATTGCAGATCATTATCTGCGATTTTTGTACGATGGTTTTGTTGAGGACGAGATCGACGGTTTCGTTCTTTGATATCTTGAGAACCGTTCGGCAATGCCGCACGGTTCGCTAACAAGAAATTGGAAGGAAGAGGCACGGTCCAGGGGATCGTGCTTTTTGTTTGACCAAAAGAAGGGTGAAGGCGTGAAGGTTCGAGAGCAATTGCGTGAACTATGGCGGCAGGCCACCGGCAGCACTGCTGCTTCGGCGGAAATGGAGACTCAGCGCAAGACGCTCGCGCTTCCAGCGATTATGAGCCCGGTGCACGTGCCTGCCCAGTCGCTGCCGAAGCCGACTCCGGCTAACCTGCGGCGCTTTGCCGAGACGCCCATCGTGCGGCGTGCGATCAATGTCATCAAAGATCGGATTGCCGCGATGGATTGGCAAGTCCGTGTACGGCGAGGCCACACGCACGAGAACGATGCGGCAAACGTTGCAGCCAAACTTGCTGCCTTGCGCCGCACGCTAGAAGAGCCCAACGAGATCGACAGCTTTCGCACGCTTATTGAACAGGTGATCGAGGATGCGCTCACAGGTGGGTACGGCTCCATCGAGATGGAAGCAACTGGCGATCCGGATCGGCCGGCAATGCTATGGCCGGTTGACGGCGCTTCAGTCCGCATCAATCCACGCTGGGATGGGCGCCCTGATTCGCCGCGCTATGCCCAGTTGGCACCAGGACAGATGGAATCGGCCGGGATTGTACTTCGCGATGAGCAGCTGATCTATATACGGATGAATCCGCGCAGCTTTACACCGTTTGGCCTGGGGCCGCTCGAGGTGGCCTTCGAGTCTGTGAATCAATTCCTTGCGGCACACCGCTTCGCGGGGAAGCTGGCGGCGAATTCGGTAGCACAATATGCGATCTGGCTAAACGAGGCGACGCCCGTGCAGCATGATCGCTTAATCCGGTGGTGGCAGGACGAGGTCGAGGGTACAGGTCGAGTGCCTGTGCTCTCGACCCAGCAGAAGCCTGAGATCCTGCGATTCGCTCAGGGCACTGATGCGGATCTGCGGCTTGCCTGGCAGGAGTTCCTGATTCGAATGGTGGCGAATGCATTTGGCCTGCCTCCGCTGCTTCTTGGGCTTGAAACGGACGTGAATCGCTCGACGGCGACTGAACTGGGAGATGAGGCATTCCGCGGAGCAGTTCTTCCGCTGGCTCAATTGATTGCAGGACACATCACGCGAGACCTGTTTGCGAAGTGTATCGGTTGGCGGGAATTTGAGTTTGTCTTCAACGATCTAAGTGCTCGTGACGAAGCAACGGAGCTCACTGTGCAGGTGCAGTTGCTGCAGGCAGGAGTGCTGACGGTGGACGAAGTGCGGGCGATGCGGGGACTAGCACCAATGTCAGAGATGAAACGCGCAGAGGATTCAAGTATCTCCTGAAGTGGGTAGTGCATGAAAGTGGCATTCGGCCGCATCGTGAGGGGACGCGATGCGGCCATTTCTTTCGGAATGGGCGGTGATCAGTATGCAACTTGAAGCGATGGCGGTTTCGATTCCTCACGTGGAAGGGCACCCGAACCGGGTGCCCTTCGAGGGAGTGTTGACGCTGGTGGATTCGACGAGTGACAGGGCACCGGCGGGCGCACGCGGACATCGTGTGCTTCTAACGCGGGAGGCAGCAGAGAAAGCACTTCCTTCTCTACTGGGCATGGCGGTCGACTACCGGCCAGGGTGGGACGGGCATGATGCCCGGAGAAAGATTGGCCTGCTCACCGAGGCACAGTTGATCGGGAATCGGCTGGTGGTGAAGGGCTATATCTATGGACGCGATTTTCCCGAAGTGTCGAAGAAGATTGCGGTACACGCGCCAGAAGCAATGGGCATGAGTTACGAAATAGCCGATGCACGGGTTGAAGATTTGCGTGCCGATATATGGAAGCTCACGCGCGTCACCTTTACAGGGGCGGCAATTCTTCTCCGTGAGAAGGCAGCATACCGAGAGACGAACTTCAGAATGGCGAGTTGAAGAAAGGTCTCGTTTACGGCAAGCGGCTGGATCTCTTTCGCTCAAACGAAGAGCCTGGGACCCGCGCCGACTTCGCCAGGAATGAGGCAAGCAAAAGCCTGACAGAAAACGACTGTCGGCCGGCAGACGAAAGGACATACATGGACGACAAGAAAATCACGGATCGGCTTGAGATTGCGGTCAGTCTCCTGGAGCGCACACTCGGCCTGCTTGAGGAAAAGCAGGGAGATGTGGAGCGCATATCCGCCACGGTAGAAGAGACAAAACGCGAGATCGAACTGACCGAAAGACTAGCTGCTGCGGAGCGCGAGATTGCTGAATTGAAGGCGGCCGCGGTTCACGAGCCAAGCCTGCTGCGCAGAACCGTGCCCGCATCGACCACGGAGATGCTGGCCAAACACGGAATTGGCGAGGGACCAGTGGATGTACGAACTCTCGATGCAGCGCTCTCGGGTTTGAGCCTGGAGCAGCGAATCGCAGTGAAGACCCAGCTGATGCGCGCCGGCTCGATTGCATAAGAGCAGCCCTTAATTAGAGACGTCAGGAATACATCAATTCGAGGCTGCACTCGCGTCCGCACTGCTTCACCACGGACTAAAAGCTGGACGCTGCGAGCTGAAAGCTGAAAACCGGCCCCATGGAGGGGGCGACAAACTATGAACGCATCTTTTGCAGACATTCACGCGGCAGCAGATTTCATTGGGCCCGGCGCAGTGGAAGTTCCCCTGTACCAGACCGAGATCTTTGATATCTGCCGCCGTTCCAGCCCGTTCGGACAGCGGATCAAGCAGGTTCCCGCAACCGGTCATCCATCACGGTTCTTCGAGGAGACTGCCCTTCCCACGCCGGGAACAGCGGGATTCGTGAATCCGCGCAGCATCGTCGCCCCGGTGGTGAGCCCCACGCGGGTGGAGCGCAGCGTACCCCTGAAGGCGATCGTCTCGCAAATCAACTACAACCTGTTCGACATCGAACTCGGAAATCAGCAGCAGCAGTTTGCCTATCTTCAGGCAAAGGACCTGGTTGATACGGTGAGCGGCGTGATGCTCACGCACGATGTAGCGCTCTGGAACGGCAACGACACGAGCCTGAGCTCGCCGACGACGACACAGTACATGGGCGCGATTGGCCAGATCGTCGCGGGCGGGCAGACCATAACGATCGGGACCTCTGGATCCATCGTCGACGGCATCAAATCCGCGGTTGCGCAGATGGTGGCAAACAATGGGTATCACGTCCGGCCTACGGCCATCTATGCAAACCCCGTTCTTCTCGACCTGATCGACCGCGAGATGAAATCCGAATTCAACGTGGTGCTCAACAGCGATCAGATCACGGGTGGCTTCCGCGTGAAGATGCTATCGACACAGGCCGGCGATCTGCCTCTGATTCCCGACTGGAGCCTCAGCTACACCGGCACTCCGGGCTCGGGATCGGCAGTGTTGCCCGCCTACATCGTGACGGAGGACCTGATCGAGTATCACTGGCTTGGTGATCCGGCACCGCGCATCTTCCAACTCGGAATGCCTGGCTCGCTCACGCAGCAGTATGTCGCCGTGAAGTTCGGCGGCCTCGTTGTAAAAGGCGCGGGCTACGCACACTACCAGGTGCTGGTCGATCGATAGAGGCAAACGAACAGTGTTCAGTGAACCGTGATCAGAGAAGTGCTCCGATCACGACACTGAACACTGTTCACGATCCATCGATCACCCTGATTTTGGAGGAAATCATGCCTTATCTCCAGCCTACGGACTACTCGAGCTACGGTCTTCCCGATAGCACCAGCTCCGATTGGGTTAATGCTGCGACGGCTTTGATCAACAGCTTCTGCCGGCGGCCGGATCTGAACATCACGCAATATTGCGAGCGGCTGCGCGTAGTCAGCGGAGCACGAACCGTGCAGCTCAGTTATTTGCCCCTCGCTCCAATGGGAAGTGCCAGCTCGCCCCTGGTTGCGGTAGAGGGCAGACTTGCGAAACCTCGCCGCGGCGAGGCACTCGAATCGAATCTGATGGAAGAGGCGTATGCATTCTCTCTGCCTGGGCAATGGGCGACTATTGATCCCACTACAGCAGACATCGACGCCAATACAGGCGAACTCACCTTGCCCTGGAATCTTTTCGGACTCAGCTACAACGAAATCTCTGTCACGTACACGGCGGGGCTGGCGGCGATCGGTGATGACATCAAGGCAGCTTGCGCGCAGATCGTTCGCAATGCACAGGCAACGCCGGCTCTCAATGCCAGGCAGACCAAGATCGACACGATGCAGATACAGTATTTCTCGAGTTCTCTGCTGGATGAAACGGTTAAGACATGGTTGCGTCCTTACGTTGCGGGCAGGCTGGGTTAACCGATGAGCGATACAACTCCTCGCAATCCGGTGAGCGCTCCGCAGATGATTGCGGATGCTCTACTTCGCGGTGTGGGCGGGACCGATGCGCGTCTGCGCGTCACGGGCAGCAGCTCCGATACAAATCAGGCGGAAGTTGGATTGATCGCGACTTCCTTTTCCGAAGTCGAGATCTCCCCTGTTGTGATGCGGAAACTTCGACCGTCCAAATGGGACGACACAACCCAGTGGGAGATGCTGGTGTCGGCGACGAGTGTTCAAGCACAGGTGAATGCGCTGGACATTTCATCCGCCCAGGCACTGTTTGCGATGGCACTTGCGGTCACGGTGGACAGTAACGACTACCTCATCGACGCGGTCGCGTCGAACGAGGCCTTCGGGAAAGTCTATTTATATCGACTGCTGCTGAGCCAAGCATCGCAAACTTCCATATAATTTTCGGCTCCTTCTTCAACGGCATCAATGCTCACGAAATTCGAAAGGGTAGAGAACGCGGCGTGGCTGGACAGCATGTTCTTTCGTGCCTGTCTGACCGGTGCTGATTCCCTGTTATGCAAAACGCAAAGGATTCTTTTTACCTGGCTCTGCGCTCCAGACTCGCGGGGATCAATCCAGAACGAACTGTACTTGTGCGCGGATCGCTTCGTCCGGGCATCCTGCTGGAGGAGGCTGAAGCGCCATTCCCGCAGTTGCCGCCCGATGTATTTGTCGTCCGCTGGTTGGGATTAGGCGCCGAGATGGATCTTAGCTCGACGATGGTTGCAGTGGAGTGCGAGATTGCTTACTGCACGTCGGGAACACATGCCTTCGGTGGCCTTGATCGCGGACGCCTGCTCACAGGAATGGATCGCGAGCTTCTTGCGATATTGCGGCCGTTCTCCACGCCGAAATTGAATTATTCGATGCAGCCTCCGGCAACGATGGGGACGCAGGTCTTCTGGGACGAGCCGATCTTCACGCCCATCAATGCGCAGCACGATCGGCTCATCCGTTCCATTCGTATGACGGTCTACAGCTACGAGGAGCAGGGAGAATGACAGCCAATTCTTTTGCAGCGCCCGCACCAGTTTCGCGGCGGGTTCGGGCGTACTTCGCTCCGATCGAGCGCACAACGCAATCGGTCGCGGCCTTCAATCCTGCGAAGATCGGAGACTTCGATCTGGAGGCGCCTCCTGCGCCATGGATCGATCTCGGGTGGATTCAGAACTTCGCCCGCAAATCCGCGAGCAAATCTTCCTCGATACTCACCGGGATTCCTGCCGCGGCACTCGAGCAGACCAGGGGCACTCTTGAAGCACACCTTGCCTTTGAGTTTCTCAGCTGGACAAAGCTGACAATGGCGCTTGCTACCGGCGCGCAGCACATGAACCTGCTGGCATGTTCGGCGTCCGAAGGCGAGACACCTGCACCAGCCATTGGCCTGAAGGATGGGTCCACTTCTTCGGTTCTTCAAATGGATGGCGAGGATGCCGCTGGTTTCGCAGCAGGCTCGATGGTTGCAGTCGATACGGATTATGCGGGACAAACCGGGTATGTTGGCTCGCCAGTCTCTGGCGCTTACGTTCGCCAGCCTCTCGCCGATCCAGACTACGTTCGCCGCGTGACGTTCAATGTCGGCCTGGTACTCGGAGTAAGTTCCGGCAGCCTCATCCTCGCACAACCGCTTCCAGGCGGTGTGCCGGTCGCCAGCGCTAAAGTGCAGGCGATCGCCGGATTTGTTGATCGCGAAGGCGGCAGCTTCTACCAGGAGTGGTCGGCGCTCTTCGTGGTGGATGGCAGTCAGGGGGAACGGATATTTCTCCACTATCCGCGGCTTCAGACCATGTCCGGCGCGGAAGAGATGACCATTCCCCTCGACAGTAAGCACAGAGGCGGGTTGGCGCAGATCCTTCTAAAAGCGCAATTCCTCGCGCTGCCAGTCACCGACCCTCTGGATGGAGAACGCGTGCTCTGCTATCGCAGCTTCAGGCCCGCACCTTATTCACTTGTCTAGCGAACGCAACAAGACTCTCGAGACCAGAATTGAGAATCCGCAATGAATATCAAGATTGGCGGCCAGGACTATACATCTGCGCTGGACGCAATACGCCCGTTAACTATCGAGCGGAAACTGAATGAGCCGTCTGTTTGCCAGTTCTGGATAACCTTGCGCGCAGGAAGCTCGTCCTTGCCGATACGCAATCAGGCCATCCAGATCGCGGGAGATGATGGCACACTCTACTTCACTGGTTATGTTGCTGCCACTCCGATACCGGAGTACGCCGGGCTGGGAATTGAGGGACCGCGCTATCGCATTGCGATTGAAGCACTGAGCGATGAATGCCTGCTGGATCAATCGGGCATCGTGCCATTGCGAGAATTGACAGGCTTAGACGCGGGGCCGGCGATCGCCGCTCTCGTGGCAAAGACGGGTTCTAATGTGCTCGCGACCAACACACTGTCACTCGGGATTCCTGTATCGAATGTCGCCGTAGAACCCGGTATGTCGTTCAGCGCTACGGCCGCTAGCGTCGCAAACCAGGCGCGCGCGACCTACCGAGCCCTGAACGGAAGTCTCACGGTCTCGTCGTTGCCTGCATCGATGCACGCACTTGACGAGGCCGATGGCACCCTTGCCCTCGAAAACCTAGCGGTGACGGCAAGCACGCGACGGGCAATGGCAAACGATATAACGGTTTGCGGCCAGCATGAACCCACTACGTATGTAACAGAATTTTTCGCCGGCGATGGTGTCACAACGCAGTTCTACTTATCGGATGCAGTGTTCGTTCCACCCGCAGCGAAGTCGACGATCATTCGTGAGCTGTTTAATGAGGGCCAGATTGACCTGCGCTTCTGGGGAAATCCGGGAAGGCGTGATTTTCTCGCGCTCGGACCCAACGGTCTGCTCATGCAAGGTGGATCTGGCAGAGACGGCGATGCGCAACTGGCATGGCTCGATCCAGTGGAGATGGGTGGAACTCAGCTTCTCGAAGCAACCGGGGTCGCGCTTGCGAATGGTAGTAATGGCGTTCTCGCCGGATTCTTTACTGGCGACAGAATCCAGCAGGCATGCACCGCGGGATTCAAGGTCACTGCGGAACAGGGCACCGGCGCGGTTTCGATTCAGCCACTGGTGCTCGGTTCTCCTCTGGGATATGTGTACGCTGTGAATTCGTCAAACCGCTACGCGCTGAGGGTTCGCGTTCGTTGTCCGGAGTGCCAGCGGGGCACCGCCATCTTCCGCAGTTATGACGATTCCGGTCCGGTAACCGCGGGCGGTGATTGGAACGCAACTCCCGCTAGCATTCAGTTCGAAATTCAGGAATTCGTGAGCGGCGTTGCAGGAATGCCGGTGACACTCTACGAAGGCCAGATCGGAGACCTGCCCGGAACTTGCACGGTGGTCGCGGCTAGCAGCATCAACATGTTTGGATCGATGCGTACCTTGACCCTCACGAATCTGGGATCCGGCTGGGTGGTAACAACTCCGTTAAATGGCAGCCAGACTACGAGACGGGTGGGCGCTGCTGCGCAATCAGCCGAGTGTACTGTCGAGAGTTCGGGCAGGCTCCTCTTCTACCCCGGATTTACTCCTATGGCGGGAGAGCAAATTGCAGTCAGCTATCGAACTGTGGGTCGAGCCTTGGGACGTGCAGTGAACACTGCAAGCCAGCAACAACTCGCCGATTCCGGTTTACCTCCTGTATCCGCCTGGATCGGCAGTGTGACGAATCCACCCGCGCGCAGTTCGCGGGATTGCCGCAATGCGGCGGTTGTGCTGCGACAGGCCGCCGCCAGCTCGAGCGCGCTCTGGAGCGGCACATACCGCAGCACGCGTCCCGGGCTCGATGACGATGTGTGGCCCGGCGATGCGTTGAAGATCAACGCGCCGTCTGCCCAGATCAATGCACAGGTCATCGTAAGAGCAGTGACGCTGAGATATCGCGCCAGCTTGCCCGACCTGATTGACTACGGAATCACCTTTGCCAACGATTGGGCCGAGGATCTCGCGATCCGCACCAGTTCCGCGGTTGCCGCGGATGCGTTTCTTCCCGTACCAGTTTCGTCCGCATACGCACCCAACCTGAACAGCCTGAGGGTTGTCGCAATCACTGGAGCGTCGGTCACGATCAACGCGGGAACCGCGCCTCCGGTTGGCGGGGGATTTGAAGTGCGCAGGCGAGATAACTGCTTCATTGCCGGAAGCGACGCCGATCTTGTCATGCGCAGCTCGCAGCAGATGATGACCTTTTCACGTTCGTCGGTGTGGGATCGCTTCTACATAAGGGTGTATGACGGCGCGAATCCGCCAAATTATTCGGAGTTTTCGGCGGCCCTCATTTTCAATCTCCCGCTCGCTCTGTAGCGCTGGAACGGAACAGAAATATGCGAATGATGAATGAATTCGAAGCGCAAGTGCTGAGCGACCTGAGTGTGCTCAAGTCGCAGATGAGCGCATTGGTCGGCGACGGCAGCGGAGGCCGTATGGCTGACCTTGAGCGGCGTATGGAAGAACATGAACAAGACTGGGAACGCGCTAAAGGCTTTCTGGCTGCCTTCAGCGCCCTGCTCACGGTCGCCGAGGTCGCTGTGCAGGCATGGCACAGACACTGAATCAGATGCATTCAACAGGTATGAGCGATTTTGCCCAGCGCTCTTTATAATCTCCCCATGAGCGACAAGCCGATAGTTGGCGTGGTGATGGGCTCGAAGAGCGACTACGAGGTACTCTCCGCAGCGGTCGAGATTCTGCGCGCACTCGATATCCCGCACGAGACGCGTGTCGTTAGTGCGCACCGCACGCCTGACCGGCTATTCACATACGCTGAGACGGCACGCGAACGCGGCCTGCGTGTGATTATCGCAGGAGCCGGAGGCGCGGCCCACCTTCCGGGCATGATGGCCTCGAAGACGCTGGTGCCGGTACTGGGCGTTCCCGTCCCGGCAACACTGCTCAATGGCCTCGATTCCCTGCTCTCGATCGTACAGATGCCCAAGGGCGTTCCTGTCGGAACGCTCGCCATCGGCAAGTCCGGAGCTGCGAATGCTGCTCTTCTTGCGGCGGAGATTCTTGCCGGAGGCGATCCTGCTCTATACGAGCGGCTCGCTGCGTGGCGAAAAGCGCGGACAGACGAAGTGCTGACACAGGAGCTTCCCTAAGTGCCTGACAATCCCATCCCTGCTATTGAACCTGGCGGCATGATCGGCATCCTCGGCGGCGGACAACTGGGCCGCATGACAGCAATGGCTGCGCGCACCATGGGTTATCGCGTGCGCGTCATGGACCCGGAGCCCAAATGTCCCGCAAGCTTTGTCGTCGACGAAGTCGTCACCGGTGCGTGGGACGACGTTGCTGCAGCGCAGAAGCTAGCGCGCGGAGCCGATGCCATCACGATCGAGATCGAACAAATTGGAGTTCACGCACTCGCTCAGGTCGCTGAACTTGCACCTTTGCGTCCCGGCGTCGAGCCCGTGCGGATCATTCAGGATAAGACGATCCAGAAAGCATGGCTGGCCGAAAACGGGTTTCCGGTGGGCCCTTTTCGCGTGGTACGCACAGAATTCGAAGTGCAGACTGCCGTGCAGGCTCTCGGCGGGCGTGTTTATCTAAAGATCGGACACGGGGGCTATGACGGGCGCGGCCAGGCGCGCATTGGATTCGAGGCGCGGTACACAGAGCAATCTGTAAGCGAAGCGTGGAAGAGCATTGGCGAGAGACCTGCTGTGGTGGAGCAGGCTCTGGACCTTGCCATGGAGATCAGCGTCATGGCGGCACGGACGCCCTCAGGCGAGGTACGCACATATCCTGCTGCGCGCAACCACCACGAAAACCAGATCCTTGCATGGAGCGTTCTGCCTGCCGGCGTGAGTCCCGAGATAGAAGCTAAGGCGGAGAAGCTGGCGGCAGATATCATTGCACGGCTTGGGATCGAGGGCCTGCTTTGCGTCGAGATATTCATTACGAGACAGGGTCGGCTTCTCGTGAACGAGATGGCGCCGCGCCCGCACAACAGTTATCACCAGAGCGAGCGCGGATGCGTTACGAGCCAGTTCGAACAACTGGTTCGTACCACGTGCAACCTGCCACTCGGCGAGACCGCGCTCATCACGCCATGTGCCATCGTGAATCTGCTTGGCGATCTCTGGCTCACGTCGTCGCCGAACGTGGCAGCAGCCCTGAACGTGCCGGGGGTGCGGTTACATCTTTATGAGAAGCGCGCCGCCAAGAAAGGCCGAAAGATGGGGCACCTCTCGTCAGTCGGCGCAACAGCGGACGAGGCGCTGGAGCGCGTCCTCGAAGCGAAGAAGCGGATGATGGGGGAGAGCTAACAGCTTTCCCCTCGTCAACGCGGCGATCGGGCATTCACGCTGGAGCAACTATGCGCTGAACTGCTCTGCCTTTTCCCAACGTTTGGGCCGACGATTGGCCTGCAGAATCTTCTTGCGCAGCCGTAGCGATTTCGGCGTGATCTCCACCAGTTCATCGTCGGCGATGAACTCGATCGCCTGCTCAAGATTCAACGTCTTGTAGGGCACCAGCCGGATCGCGTCATCTGCGCTCGAGGCACGCATGTTGGTCAGCTTTTTTTCGCGGACTACGTTCACGTCAAGATCGTTGTCGCGGGAGTGCTCGCCGACAATCATTCCCTCGTAAACGTCGACGCCGGCACCGAGAAACAGGATGCCGCGCTCCTGCAGTCCGTTCAGCGAATAGGTGGTCGTAAGCCCCTGGCGATCTGCAATCAATGCACCGGTGGGCCGCTGCGGAATCTCGCCCTGGTAGGGAATGTAGCCGTCAAAGAGCGAGTTCATCACGATGGTGCCGCGTGTCTCGGTGAGCATCTCGCTGCGCAGGCCAATGAGCCCGCGGCTCGGCACGCGGAACTCGAGCCGTACGCGGCCGGAGCCGTGATTGTGCATCTTGGTCATTTCACCCTTGCGCGGTCCGAGCTTTTCGATGACCACGCCGGTGTACTGCTCGGGGATATCGATCGTAAGATGCTCGACAGGCTCCATGCGCGTGCCGTCGACAACCTTGGTGACGATCTCCGGGCGGCCCGCCATCAGTTCGAAGCCCTCGCGGCGCATCATTTCGATAAGAATCGCCAGCTGAAGTTCGCCACGTCCCAGCACCTTGAAGGTGTCGGGAGAGCCGGTTTCTTCGACGCGAATTGAAACGTTCGTCAACAGTTCCTTCTCAAGCCGCTCGCGCAGGTTACGGCTCGTTACGTACTGACCTTCCCTGCCGGCAAACGGCGAGTTGTTGACGCTGAATTGGATTGCGATTGTCGGCTCGTCTATCACAATCAGCGGCAACGGATCCGGTGTTTCTAGCGAGGTAATCGTCTCGCCGATCGTGATGCCCTCCACGCCGGCGACCGCAACGATGTCGCCCATCACCGTCTCGGTCATTTCGGTGCGCTTCAGCCCAGAGAAAGTAAACAGCTTGGTAATCTTCGTTTTCTGCAAAGAGCCGTCGCGCTTTGAAATATTTACTTCATCGCCCGCGTGCAGAGTCCCCTGAAACACGCGGCAGATCGCGATGCGACCGAAGTAGTCCGAGTAGTCCAGGTTGGTTACCAGGATTTGCAGAGGAGCATCTGAGTCACCCGTCGCAGGAGGAATCGTGGAAACGATGGTCTCGAACAGCGGCTGCAGGTTTTCTCCCGGATTATTCAGATCGAGAGTCGCAGTACCGGCCTTGGCGACTGCATACAGCACCGGAAAATCCAATTGCGATTCTTCCGCGTCCAGGTCGATGAAGAGATCGTAGATTTCGTTCAGCACTTCCTGTGGACGCGCGTCGGGCCGGTCGATCTTGTTGATTACCACGATTGGTGCGAGTTTCGCCTCCAGCGCCTTGGCCAGCACATAGCGGGTCTGCGGCAGCGGGCCCTCGGCCGCATCAACCAATAGCATCACGCCGTCTACCATCTTCAAAGCGCGCTCAACCTCGCCGCCGAAATCGGCGTGTCCGGGAGTGTCGACGATGTTGATCTTCCCACCTTCGAAGTTGACGGCCGTGTTCTTAGCGAGGATGGTGATGCCGCGTTCCCTCTCCAAGTCGTTCGAATCCATCACGCGCTCGGCTACCTGCTCGTTGGCGCGAAATGTGCCTGACTGGCGCAGCATGGCATCAACAAGGGTGGTCTTGCCGTGGTCAACATGGGCGATGATGGCGATATTGCGTATCGTCTGGCTCACAGGGGCTCAAGTTCCTTTTCTGCTATGGCAAATCTTGAATTTGCGCTGGGGTCCGGCCGCAAACGGGCAGCGGATCAGTATGAAATTGCGGTGAATAGCCGCACAATGCGGCAGTTTCTATTTTAGCAGCAACAACATTCCAGTGACTCTTCGCGGGCAAAGCTCATGGCTGCAGTAACTTCAGTGCGCAAAGTAGCTTGCGATCAGGCCCAAAGAGGCGGCCCAGATCACCACGGTTGTTCCCCATCCCAGAATGTTGATTACGCGCCGGTTCGTTCGGTCACCCATGATTTTCCGCTGGTTGGTCATGACCATAATCAGCAGCATCAGGGGCGGCGTGGAAAATCCCTGCACGATGCCTGCCACGACCAGAGCGTGCATCGGGTTGATCCCGAGGAAGTTCATCGCCAATGCGGCCAACGTGAACATCGTGATCGCGAAGTAGAAGAGCTTCGCCTCTTTCGGTTTCAAACTCAGGCCGGTTCGCGCGCCCGCTGCCTGGCAGACGTCGTAGGCCGCACCGGTGGTCATCACCGGAACGGCCAGCATACCGACTCCGATAATTCCGATCGCGAACAGGCCAGATGCGAATTTTCCCGCTGCCGGCTTCAGAGCAAGCGCCACATCGGCGGCAGATTCAATGCTGCGGTGGCCGCTGACGAACAGCGTCGCCGCGGTTGCCAGCATGATGAAGTACATTACGATGTTCGAGAACACCATCCCGAACACCACGTCCCAGAACGACTGTTTCAGCTGCGCAGGCGTTGCTCCGCGGCGCTGACGAACAGTGCGACGCCCTGCCGCAATCTTCTCCTCTACCTCTTCATTTGATTGCCAGGTAAAGATGTAAGCGGACAATGATGCCCCGATGATCGCCACGATCATCATCAGCATGTCGCGATTGAAACTCAGGTGCGGCAGTACAGTGCCGTGCAGCACCGCGCTCAGGTTCGGACGCGCCAGTAGGGCCGAGACAACATAGGCGAGCAGCGACATGGCCAGTACGCGCAGCACATTGCGAATGAAGGTGTACGATCCCAATATCTGGAAGGCAAGGGCTGCCGCCGTTACTCCGAAGAGGATTGTCCATGGTGGCAAAGGAATCAGCAGTCCCAGTGCAGCTGCCATGCCGCCAATGTCCGCGCCGGCTTCGATGATGTTGCCAATAATTACCCCGACCAGCACCAGGATTAGCAGCCATCGCGGCGAATGCCTGCGGAGCACCGAGAACAACCCTTGTCCTGTTACAAGCCCGAGTTTGCCAGACAGGTAAACGACCGCAATCATCATGGGCAGCGCGAGCGGCGCCATCCACAGGATGTTGTAGCCGAATCGCGCTCCGGCCTGGGCGTAGGTCCCTACGGCAGCGCAATCGTCATCGGCCGCGCCGGTAATTAGCCCCAAACCGACCGATCGCAGCATCGCGTGTTTATGTTTTGCCTTGCCTGCTAGCGGAGTTGCTGGTTCTGCCACCTAGAGACCCGAGGAGCGCATGAATCGTGAGCGCAAGGTGAGTTGGATGGGAGGGCTTTAACTCAGGTTTGCTTCGAGTGTTCCTTCGCGGCAACTTCCATCCCGCATTCCGATCTTCGTTAACTCCGTTTCCAGCGGTCCACCTGAGCGGTTAAACTCATCGGCAAATGAAACGCACTGTGGCTGGTTCTCTCCTGGCTCTTTCCCTCGTTGCAGTTTTGTCCGTCTCGGCATCCGCCCAAACACCATCGCAAACGAAGAACAAGCTGTTGATCTACTTCATTGACGTGGAGGGCGGCCAGTCAACGCTTCTCGTCTCGCCCTCCGGAGGATCACTCCTCGTCGATACCGGTTGGCCCGGCAGCAGTGGTCGTGATGCGGAGCGCATTGAGGCCGCGATGAAGGACGCTGGGATCAAGCAGATCGACAAGGTGCTCATTACCCATTTCCATACCGATCACGTGGGCGGAGTCCCGGAGCTCGTGAAGCGAGTGAAAGTCGGCGAGTTCCTCGATCATGGTGTTAACCGAGAAGATTCAGATATCACCCGCAAAGATTTCGCTGCATACACAGCAGCCATCCGCAGTACACCTCACCGCACTCTGCATCCCGGCGACGTCATCAACATACCCGGTTTCAACACAGTGGTTGTGACGGCCGACGGCCAGCATATTGGAATCGTTCCGGGCATCAAACCTGTGCCCAATGCTAACTGCGCAAAGGAACCGAAGTGGACGCTCGACCAGAGCGAGAACCCTCGCTCCGTCGGAATCCTGGTGCGATTTGGTAGTTTCAGCTTCCTTGACCTCGGAGATCTTACCAAGCCCAAAGAGCTTGATCTTGTCTGCCCCAACAACCCTCTGGGCAAAGTGAGTCTGTTTCTGGTGAGCCACCATGGCCTCGATCAATCGAATACAAAGTCGCTTGTGGATGCCATACACCCGCGTGCAGCCATTATGAACAACGGCGCGCACAAGGGAGGCAGTCCCGAGGCATGGCAGACGGTAAGTGAAGTTGTGGGCGCGGAAAACCTCTTCATGCTGCACACAGCCGAAGGCTCTGATGTCGCACACAACAGTCCCAGGGAGATGATCGCGAACCCGAAGGGCGATGGTGAAGGCCACTACTTCAAGGTCGTTGCGGATAAAGACGGCTCGTTCAGTGTCGCAAATTCACAGAACGGCCAACCGAAGAAGTTCTCGACAAAATGACGCAAACGCGGCGAGACCCCTGAAGGCTGCGCAGGGGTCTCTCATACGACACTCGCTACTGCGTCTAACTCAAGCCATCGTTATTTTGTGCTGGACATCTCCTTGCCGCCGACGTCGATATTGTGATTCTTCGCAATTTGCTCGATTAGCTGAAGGTGCTGCTGAATCACCTGCGATCCCTTGTCTGCGATTTGCTTCACGGTGGGATTTTGAGCCGCGCTTGATTCTTCCTGGAACTCCTTCAAATCCTTTTGGTGGTCCTTTACCATCATCGTGATGTACTCACGATCAAAGTCCTGGCCTGAAAGGCCCTGCAGCTTCTGCAGTTCTTTTTTGTCTTTCTTCGAGGGACCCGAGGGCTCATTAATGCCCATCTGCTGCGCAACGGGCTTCAGCCACTTTTCGCCCATCTGGCCGTGATCATTCACCATTTTCGCTGCGAATTGCTTTACGTCTTCGCTTTGCGACTTCTGCTGAGCGAGCTCTCCGAGTTGTACTTCCGCGGCTCCCCCTTCCATAGCCTTCGAAATAAATGCCCGCTCCTGGAGGTCCTGCGCTGAGGTTGGTGCACCTTGGCTCGGTATGCTTCCAGCACCGGGTGCCTGATTTCCTGAACCGGGTGCCGACGGACTCTGGGGCATGCTGGGCTGCTGTGGGCTGCCAGGAGCCTGCGCGAGCGCTATCAGGCCGCCGAGCAGCGCCGTCCCCGCCGTCATCGAAATGCCATAAGTTATCCGTTTTACATTCATCTGCTAAACCTCCGTTTAAGCATGGCGAAACCCATGCATCCACAGTCCGATGCCCTGAGGAGGCGACGGGTTTCCCCGATCCGCCTCAAGGTTTTGACCGAGGCGGCAAGCGGTTGTGAGAATGGGCTTTAATCACATGGAGCAATCAATGCCATCACCGAAGATCAGGCATCCTCTTGTGCCCTCAATTTCAGCTTCAAACATCCTGACGTGAATGCGAAAGGAAAGGGACCTGGATCGGCGGTTCTGTAAAGCCCATCGAAGAAAATGAAGCCGGCTTGGGGTTGTATTCCGTCGTAATGCAGAGATGGCTTCCATGGACCTTTGTGCCAACCGTGATCTTCGGCCGTGGCGATCTGCACATTTTTCTTCCAACTCTCGAACATGGCAGCCGGATGATCTGCCGTGCACCACCAGAGCCCCGCCTCGGAAGGAGCAGAATCGGCCAGGGAGACCCGAGCATAGACAGCCTCGAATCGGTCCGCGCATTGTCGCACGCAAAAGTCGAACATCTTCAACTCGGCTGGCGCAAACACCTGGTGTTCGCTCCATTCCGACACCCCGTCGACGCTCTCTGCATAGCCGTGCACGAGGTAATCCTGTTGATTTGATCCCGCGACGTACCAGAGCCGCCATTTTCCATCGAAGTAGATCAAATTCGGCTCGTAGACGCTGTCCCGTTCCCATTCGGCATTCGCGATGAAAACCGGAGCGGGCTGATCTTCCCAGCGCTCGCCATTCCATTCCAGAAATCCGATCGTGTACGGTCCCAGAATATTTTCGGCGGCGCCGGCGTAGTAGATCCGCTCCACCCAGCGTTCTTTCTGCGGGTCCCAGCCGTTCACGTACGATGGGCAGTGCCTTCCTCCCTTGCCATCCCAATGTTCACTCGTTTCGCGATTTGCCAGCGGAGCCAGCCCTCCTGAATCAACGCGTGTCAGTGACCATCCTTCCGCGGAGAGCGGTGCACCTGGAGGCAGAGATGCACTGAACAAGTCTGGCGCGCCGAAGCCCGCCGGCTGGCCTGCCAGGAACATCCACCACTGCCCGCCACGCTTCGCCAGCGTCGCGTCCAGCACCTCTGCTCCGCACGATCCTGTCGCCGGATCCCCAGGGTCGAAGATCTTTTGTTCTTCTGCAACCACGAATCCATTCGGAAGCCCGATCATGAAAATCGCACCCTCCAACGGTGCCAGAAATCCAAGCCGATCATCGGCTACACGTTCAGTCGAGCCAGCAACCCGCTGAGGCCCGCACCAATAAACGCCGGACTGGTTGCCGCCGCGATTAGCGCAAACTCAAAGGGCCAAAGGTTGTGATTCGTCGGATCGGCCGCGCAGTCAGAAATGATGAGACACGCATTCGCGGCGAAGAATCCACCGAGCATCGCGATTGGCACCCAGCGTTTCTTTCCTTCAAGGCCGAGCGTCAACAACAGGCCAGTTACCAATGCAAGAACCGGCAGGAAGTACCAGGGCAGCAGATCATGCCCGTGTTCACGTGCTGTATACGGTTGAAACTTCCAAAAGAAAACCGCGTCAAAGAGAACTCCAATAATCACCGCGGACGCGTACCGCAATTCCTTCGAAGACATCTTCCCTCCGACGAAGCAACCTCATTCCTGCTTCATACCGTCGCGAGCCTTCGCAGACAACGCCTCAAGCGCGTCGCATGCCGTCTTCACGCCGTTCTCACAGCGGAGTTGCTGGGCCACCGCCGCCGCGTTCTCCGCCAGAGTTGCATCATCCAGCACTGACCGCAGCTTGCGCGTGACTCTTTTTGCGGTGTACTTGTCTTTCTGGATTACCTTGGCCACGCCGAGCCTCTTCATGCGCCGGGCATTGTCAGGCTGGTCGTGCGAGTAGGGCATGATCAGCATCGGCCGGCCTGCACTCAAGCATTGTGCGGTCGTGCCTACGCCTCCCTGGTGCACAATGACAGACGCACTGGAAAAGAGCTTCGAGTAGGGCGCGTACTCCGCCACACAAATTGACCCGGGCAACTTCTTTTTTGGCTTGTTCCGGGCATCGCTTCCAATCAGCAGCACAGCCCTTACGCCCATATCCAGCGCCGCCGTTGCGGAGACTTCATAGAAATCGCCTGCTGCAAGCACCGCCGCTGAACCAAGCGTGAACACCACCGGTGGGTCTCCACTGGCAAGGAACTCCTCCAAATGCGGCGGCAGTTTCGCATTCCCGGAGTCCGCATCATAAAACGCGAAGCCGGTGACGACTGTATTCGGCGGCCAGTCTTTCTGCTCCGCACCCAGCACACGCGAAAACAGCGCCAGCACAAGGTAGGGCGAATGCTTCGCATCAAATAACGGATTGGCTCCGTGCGGCAATCCCAGCTCTTTCCGAAGTTCATAAATCGGCTCCGGCCATTTCCTGCTCACGAATCGCGCGACGCGTTTGATCACACGGCCAAATCCGGGAACCCGTTTGTCTGCTTTCGCCAGCTTCGGGTAGGGAGGCAATACCGGCGGATCAAATGCCGAGAAGAACGACAGCGGGGCCAGCACGTAGCTCGCCCATGGAATCCCGGTCACCTCGGCCACGATTGGCCCCGCGTAATTCAGTTCGCCCACAAGCAGCAGGTCCGCCCGCACCGGCTTCGTTGCCGCGTCAAGAAGATCGTCGTAGGTGTGCCGCAGAGCCGGAAAGAGAAAATCTCGCAATCCGTGCTCAGTTCCATGCTTGATGTCGTAGACCATCTCCACGAGCGCGTTGTCGGCCGGATCGATGTTCGGCAAAATCGCGTGAAACTCCAGACCAACGGGCACAATCCGCGATCGATAAACCTCCGGCAAGGCCATCACAGGCGTATGGCCACGCCGTTTAAGCTCAAGCGCCAGGGCAATCAGCGGATTGATATCACCGTACGTGCCGATATTCGATAGAACAATCCGCAAGGCAGGATCCGCGCTTATGAAAGTGGAAACGCTTCGACTAGGGTAATCCATTCGGGCCCGCAGGCGGCATTTGCCCATCATGTATACGGAACAGAACGTGCGCAGTCTATATAATCGCGAATCATCCAAGTTTCACAGCCGAAAGGTCATCCATATCCTCCAAACGGGTTCTTGTGTTGCTTGGTTTCCTCCTCTTTGTTGCGACCGGCATTCACGGCCAGACACTTCCGAACGGCGTTCAAAAGATCACCTCGATCGAAGGCATCACGGAGTATGCGTTCCCGAATGTTTCTTCAATTTCTTCCAACAGCTGATCGCGCTTGTTTTTGGCAGGGCTTCTAAACCTCGCGTGTAATTTAAGCTTCCGGAGCCGGGACCGACTGCGCCCCGCCTCGTGTGTGCTTGGATGTTTTTACCCCTATCCAGGGGAAGCCGAAAAGCAGAGAGGAACTAGATCTTTCCTCCGTCCAGTATCTGGGTGCGATCATCTGAGCCGGTGTGTTGCCGGCTCCTCGTTCGGATAACGTGCTCCAATCTCAGCTCATCCCAGCTGTCCGAAATAAAAAAGCGCGCCGACTAAGACCAAGCCTGCAGCCGAGCCGAGGAGCAATTTTCGCAGGGAGGGAGCAGGCTCGGTGCGCAGTAGCGTGACCCCAAGCGGCACAAAAGCGATGCATAGCCCGCCGGTTGCGATAACGGAAGTGATGGAGCTACCTTTGAGCACTCCCATCATGAGAGAGGACATCAAGGCTAACGCGATGGACCGAAGCAAGCCTAGAGTTCCAGCCAGATAGGCGCCGATGGCGAGAAGAATCCATCCGAGGAGGATGGTGGCGTTCAGAGCAGAGACAACGTGGAATGCGCCATAGGATGCAGCAATAGACTTGCTGGCGTTTTCAACTCCTTCGATTCGCACTATTTGAAATGCAAGATAGTCGGCGCCCGCGTGGAAGGTCCGAGCGAAAAGTCCGAAGACTACGAACGATCCGCCCCAGAGCGCCCAGCCGCGTCGTTTTTGCGCGATGGTGGTTGCAACTGTCAAGACTGCCGGCCAGAGAAGAATATTTCCGGCGAGGTAGAAATTGTATGCGGCCGTAATCAGCATCGGATGGTCGTGATAGGCCGCCAGTTGTTGTGGGAAGAAGAAGTGGAACTGAATTCGCAAGAGGATGCCGGTAAGTAAGAGCAGGGGAGCCAGAATCAACGATGCTGATCCGAGCCATCGTCCAGGAAACGGGAAACTCCCGTTCTCAGCATCCGAGGCTGATTTGGTGGAACCGACGACACCTCGTTGATCACCGTGGTCCTGCATCGCACTTGATTCAACGTTTGCAGAGCTTTGTGGTTAACACACTCAGGGCTTCCGGAACGTAAGGCAATAGAGCTTGCCCTCGCAGATTTCGCGGGCTGACACATCTTTCATTTCGGCGGGCACAAGATCGATCGGGCAGCGGACCTTCTCTGACCCTGGTGGGAAGCTGCCGCGAACGACAGGGTTGCGCTGATAGCTATCGCGAATGGTGCGCTCGGTTTCGTCGACGATGACGATCTTTGTACCGGGCTTGGCGACCCAGACCATCTCCTTGATCGCCCGAGCCTTGTCCGTGAAGAAGTTGATGCCGCCGGCGTGGAAGACGCAATCGAATGCGCCGACTTTGAAGGGCAGGCGCTCGGCTTCAGCCTGAAAGAGGTGAGCCTTGCGGCCCAACTTGAGAAGATTGCGTTCGCACTTGTGAAGCATGCCCCAGGAGATGTCGACGCCATAGAACTCGATGTCGGGGGGAAGAAAGCGCAGATTCGCGCCGGTGCCGATCGAGACCTCGAGTACGCGAGCATGCGGCTTGAGCTCGAGTTCGCTGATGAATTCGTGGCGGTAGTTGGGCTTGCGAGTGAACCAGTGATAGAGGTGTTCGGCAAGGTCATAGCCGGGTGCGATCCGGTCGTAGAGAGTCTGGTATTTGAGATTGGGACCGGTGACGGTGCTGACAAAAAGGGGAATGCCGTCACGGATCGGATAGATGCGGCCAGTGGCGGTATTGCGCAGATTATTGCCGGCCATCTCGAGGGCATAGCGCGTGTCGGGATCGCAAAGCAGGGATAAAGCGTGGTCTAACATTTCTCCAGTCGCCGACGAACGCACGCCGTCTTCGCAAAAAGGATACGCTGAACTCAGGGTCACCACGGGAGGGCGCAAAAGTAACGGGGAATCCTACCTGTAATCCCCACTGCTACAATCGGGTACATCGAATGGCCCCAGTTTTGACCGGAAATATGAGCCCCCAGCCCGCGATGACGACGACCCTGCGCCTGTTTAACACTCTTTCAGGACAAGTAGATGAGTTGATTCCTTCAGACGAGAAGGAATTGCGAATGTATGCCTGCGGGCCCACGGTGTACGACTACGGTCACATCGGCAACTTCAGAACATTTCTCGAGATCGATGTGCTGCGGCGATTTCTGAAGCTGATCGGGATGCCACTGCGCCACGTCATGAACATTACAGACGTGGACGACAAGATCATCCGCAACGCGGCTGCGGCCGGAATCTCAATCGGCGAATACACGAGTAAGTACGTGGAGGCCTTCTTCGAGGACCTGGATGCGCTCCGCGTCGAGCGGCCGGAGACGATTGCGCGGGCGACTGAGAATATCGACCGCATGGTGGATCTGATCCAAAAGCTCAAGGAGGCAGGGGCGGCTTACAAGACCGAGGATGGGTCCTGGTACTTCAAGCTGAAGGCATTTCCGGAGTACGGGAAGCTCAGCAAAAAAGACCTCAGCGGGATGGAAGACGGCGCGCGCGTAGACGTGGACGAGTACGAGAAGGATTCGGCGCGCGATTTTGCATTGTGGAAGGCTCCGAAACCCGGTGAGACAGCGTGGGATACGCCGATCGGGCGCGGACGGCCGGGATGGCACATTGAGTGCTCAGCGATGTCGATGAAGTACCTGGGCGACAGCTTCGATCTGCATGCGGGCGGTGAGGATTTGATGTTTCCGCACCACGAAAACGAGATAGCGCAGAGCGAAAGCGTTACCCATAAGCTGCTGGCAAGGCATTGGATGCACGTGCGTTTTCTGCTGGTCGACGGCAAAAAGATGTCGAAAAGCGAAGGGAATTTCTATACGCTTCGAGACCTCTTGCTGAAGGGATACAAGGCTTCGGCCATTCGTCTGGCGTTGATCTCCGTGCCGTACCGGCATCAGCTGAACTTCACGTTTGATGCACTGACCGATGCGACGGCGGCAATTGATCGGTTACGAACGTTTAACGATCGTCTGGTCAAGGGCAAATTTGATGCGGGATCGAATGCCGAGGTGCAGATTGCTGCGAACAAGGCGCACGAAGACTACATGGCTGCGCTGGCGAACGACCTGAACACGGCCGAGGCGCGCGCTCCGATCTTCGACCTGGTGCGGCTGTCGAATACCGCCATGGATCAGGGGAAGTTCTTCCAAAGTGACCGCGATGCGGTGAAGCGCGTCCTGACAGACTTCGATGCCGTGTTTGCGGTGATTGAAGATCGCGATGCCGAGCCGATGCGCAAATCGGTGGAGTGGGCGAAAAAGGAAGGTCGCGAGGCGGATGTCGCGCCGGAACTGCTGGCACAGGTGTCGCTTACGGATGATGCAATCGATGCGATGTTGGCGGAGCGGGATCAGGCGAAGCGACGGAGAGATTTTGGGCGCGCGGATCAGATCCGGAACGATCTGATGGAGAAGGGCATTGCGATCGAGGACTCCAAGGATGGAGTCAGGTGGAAGAGGAAGTAAGCGAGTTCCTACCCCGTAACTGGAATCGTCGACCTCTAGCGAACTTATAGTCGGCGTGTACTCTGGAAGCCTTTTGCGACTCCCTTCGGCGACAGGAGACTCCTCAAATTGGAAGCGAATGAAGTTCAGGAATTGAAAGAACACGCAGAGCATGGCGCGCATGAAACGGCGATGCGGCCCGTGGCATTCACCATGAGCGTGCTGGCAGTGCTTGTGGCGATCACGACGGTGCTGGGACATCGGACGCACACTGAGGCTGTGCTCTTTCAGAACAAGGCAACGGACCAGTGGAACGAATACCAGGCCAAGAAGATTCGTTCCTATAACACGAATCTCGCCAGCGACATGCTGAGCGCGATCGCGGTCGCGGATAGAGATAAGGCGCAGAAGATCGCCAAGAGCTATGTCGACCATCAGGCGAAGTGGAATGAGGATCTGAATCAGGAGCAGGAGAAGGCCAAGAATCTGGAAGAGAGAGTCGAGCACGCCGAAGCGCGCGCGGACCGGTTCGATCTTGGTGAGGCGCTGCTGGAAATAGGTCTGGTGATCACGTCGGTGACACTGCTGACACGGAGCCGAATCTACTGGTATTTCGGCATGGCGTTTGCCGTCGGGGGGATTGCATCCGCGTTGTCAGTGTTGGGGCTGAAATAAGGCGTCTTCCTCGGGCGTGAAGGCCAACATAAGACGTGCGCGTGCTCCGTGCGTTGGAGTTCCAAACTTTCTTTATCGAAGAAGGAGCGTGGTAGACTGGCCGCGCGATGAGTGTCCGTCTTGTTCTTTCCGCATTATTTCTAATGACAGCTTGCGCGGCCGCGCAGCAGCAGGAGGTGCCTGCTCCTTCGCCCACTCCCGCTGATCTGGGGTTCAGCTATCACCTGCCGTCGGGGTGGGATGCGATTGATGCGCAGTCGACGTTGCCGGAGGTGAAGGCGCGACAGACGGCGAAAGCTAAGACAGACGAGGAGAAGAAAGAGATTTCCTGCATTCAGGTTCCGGTCAGCGCACGGAAGGGGCCGCCTCCCTCTTTTCTGGCAGCCATGGCGCTGCCCTTCGCGTGCTTTGGGCAGATCATGACGGAGAAGGATCTCCCCGGATTTGCGGAGGGTGCCTCAGAAGGCCCTCGTGCGATTTTCGATTTCGGTGAACCGACGTTCGGTTCATACAAGCTGGGAAATCACAGCATCTGGATTGAGCGCGCGAAGGGGAATCCAAAGGGGCATCCGGAGATGGGATATACGCTGGAGATCGCGTGCAGCCTGCTGAAGCGATCTGCTGTGTGCTGGATGACCGTGGCCGGCGATGATGCTTCACTGAAGCAATTTGAAGGGAATGCGGTGACCCTGGATGGGGATTTCTTCTTGGAACTCGTACCCGCGACTGCATTTGAAAAGAAGCCCGGAGCGTAACGTGACCACAAGAGTGACGCCGGTCTGGAAACAGCGATAATCGTGGTAGACTCGCCGCACTATGCGTTTATTCATTCTGGTTCCTGCTTTGATGGGAGGCGCTTTGTGCCTTGCGGGCCAGACCCCTGCGGCGCCGGGGAGTTCAGCCTCTGCAGGAGAGAACAGCGGCGATGCTGCGAGCGCTAAGACGAGCATCGTTGAACCGCCGGTCTTTAAGAGTGACGGCGATTTCACGTTCAGCTACCCGGCTGATTGGGAAGTTGTGGATATGAAGCCGATGATGCCTGTTCAGCGCCTGAAAGCAGAGCAGGAAGCCAAGAGCGAGATGGAGAAGAAAGGTGCTGGTTGCGCGGATGTTCTATTGACCATCCGCCATGGTGATCCAGCTTCCGTCGTCCTCATCATGTTTCTCGAATACAAGTGTCTCGGACTTGAGCTGAAAGAAAGCGATCTGGGCTCGACCGGCGCAGGGATTGCCACCGGGCTCACGAAGTCATTCAATGTGAAGGATCCAAAATACGGAGCGTACACGCTGGGTAAGCATGCCTTCTGGATCGAGCGTGCAGATGGAACTCCGATGAATCACCCGGAGCACGAATACAAGCTTGAAACAACGTGCACGCTGTTGAAGAAGGGGTTGGTTTGCTGGCTGGCAATGGCGGGGACTGCGGATACGATTCCGACTTTTGAAGCCAGCAAGGTTTCGCTCGAAGGAGACTTTCCAGTCGCGCTCGTGCCGGATTCGGCGTTTGCGCTAAGCAAATAGGCCGCCTATGCACCTGGCGGCCCATTCAGCGGGTGGGGCCTTCACTTAATGTGTCGTCGCGATCGGCTCCAGACGGAATTTGTATTCGTATGCCACTGCGGGTAACGAAAATTCCTTATGGATGGGCGCTCCCCAGCTGTCATCACCACCCACACCCATCTGTTTATAGTCGAGATTCACCGTGATGTCGTCGGAAAAGACGATTTCAGCCGAGTGTTTGTGTCCAACATTAACCGGAGCCTTCTCGTGCTCCAACTCTGACATGCGGAACGGCCACGCGCTGAAGCTCAGGAGAGGCATTCCGATTGCCTTGAAGCCGATCCCGTTGTCGTCCGTGAAAGTGATCCATCGTGTATCGGTGCGATTGCCTGTCTCCTGCGGCTCAACGTACGGGAACCACATGTCGTCGACCTTGCTTTTGTAGATCCCGATCGCTGCGCCAAGTTTGCGGTCCCAATAGTTTTCCTGCGGACCACGGCCGTACCACTCGACATTGCGGAGATCGCCGGGGACTCTCATCTGCATGCCGAACCTGGGCAGGTCCGGCAGGGTGCCCTCGCCGGGTTTGAACGAGCTCTCAATCTCAACGGACCCATCGCCGTAGATGGTATACACGTAGCTTTGTGTCGATTGTCCAGCGGGCAGCGTGGAAGTAGAAGTCACCTTAACGCTATTCGGAGAGATTTGCTCCGCCTCGACGGTTGCGGGACTGCGGTTTCCGGCTGCATGCTGCCAAATACCCTGGCGGCGCGTCATGCCGTTGCCGCGGTCGTTATCAGTCGGAGCACGCCAGTAGTTAGGTTCGAGAGGTGCCGTAAGCATCTCTTTGCCACCGATGTTCCAGGAGGAGATGGAACCGGATCCGCGATCAATGGCAATGGAGAATGCGTCGTTGGAGATCACAAAATGGTCAGGAATTTCGGCGAGTTTGACGGCTGGGAAGCTGTCGATCTTGCGCTCTGGAGCCGCCTTATGAGTGGATGGAAGTTCAAATTGGTCCCAGGCTATGAGGTGCCCGGCGGGAGCCCAGGGGGTATCCTGCGCGAGTTTGAAGCTGACGATAAGGAAGTACTCGGCCCCCGGTGCGGGAGATGGCTGTTTGAGATCGAGCGTGATGTCCTTTGTCTCGCCGGGAGGCACGTCTTCAACCGGCAATTCGCCGCTTTGGATGGTCTTTCCGTTTTCATCCAGCGCCCATGAACCACGAACGAAGCCGAGGCTGATGAAGTTGTAATTATTGTGAATGCGCATCTTGCCGCTCGCCAGGTCCGCGGCTTCGACCTTGATGCTTGCGTAGGATTTTTTGACCTCGGTGAGGCCGGGATGTACAGTGCGGTCGGGCAGCACAAGGCCATTGGTGCAGAAGTTATCGTCATTCGGCTTGTCACCGAAATCGCCGCCGTAGGCCCAGAAGTCCTTCCCGTTGCTGCCCTTTTTACGGATCCCCTGATCAACCCAATCCCAGATAAAGCCACCGTGTGCCCACGGCTCCTTCGCGAACAGGTCCCAATACTGCTGGAAATTTCCGGTGCTGTTGCCCATTGCGTGCGCGTACTCAATTTCGAAGAAGGGTCGCCCGTTGCCGTAGGTGTTGTAATACTCGACGATGTTCTGGGGCTTGGCATACATGGGCGTGAGCGCGTCTCCGTGCACACTGTTGTGAGGCTCATAGATGATGAAGAACTCAGGATGGTGTGTCTTCCCCCATTCCTTTGCGGCAACAAAATTGGCTCCCCAGCCCGCTTCGTTGCCCATCGAGAAGGCGATGACGGAGGGATGATTCTTATCGCGTTCGATAGTACGGCGGAACCGGTCGACGATCGCATCACGGAAATCGGCGCCGTCCGAGATCGGCTGTTTTTCGCCTGAGCCATATCCATGTGACTCGACATTGGCTTCATCGAGGATGTATAGGCCGTACTCATCCGCGAGTTCGTACCACTCAGGGACATTCGGATAGTGGCAGGTCCTGACGGCGTTGATGTTGTTCTGCTTCATCAATTTGATGTCTTCGATCATCATTTCGCGCGTGACGACCTGGCCGCGATCGGGATCGAATTCGTGGCGATTGACGCCTTTGATGATTAGCTTCTTGCCGTTGAACAGGATCTGATTGCCTTTGATCTCCGACTGGCGGAACCCAATCTTCCAGGGAACGACTTCGACAACGCTTCCTTTGGCGTCTTTGAGCGTGAGCAGCAGTTGGTAAAGGTAGGGAACTTCAGCTGACCATTTGTTCGGCTTGGCGACGGCTTGCTGAAGGTCGATATCTGAGTCACGAACTGGGGCGACGTTTACCTTCTTAGTGATAGAAAAGACAGGCTTGCCGGCTGCATCGACCAGTTTGGCCTCGACAGAGGCGGCCGCACCCCTGCTGCCCCCAGTGTCCTGCAGGCTGAGATGCAGCTTGAAGGTTGCGTTTTCGTATGTGCTGTCGAAGGGCGTGAGGACCTGGAAGTCACGGATGTGCAGCTGCGCGCGGGAGACGAGCGTAACATCCCGGAAGATGCCGCTCATCCGCCAGAAGTCCTGGTCTTCCATATAGCTGCCATCGGACCAGCGATAGACCTCGACAGCGATGGTGTTCTTACCGGGCTGAATGTATTTCGTGATGTTGTATTCCGACACCATGCGCGAGTCCTGGCTGTACCCGACCTTCTGGCCATTGATCCAGACGTAGTACGCGGAATTGACTCCATTGAACAGCAGGTAAGTCTGACGGCCATTCCACGACGTGGGAACTTCGAAGTCGCGGCGATATGAGCCGACAGGATCGCGCTGATCGTATGCAGTCCAGGAGTGGTCGTCAGGAGTATCGGTGACACGCGGCTGATCGCGCTTAAACGGATAGGTGATGTTGGTGTAAATGGGCGTGCCGTAGCCTTCCATTTCCCAGTTAGAAGGAACAGGGATTTCCTTCCAGGAGCTCACGTCGAAGTCCGGCTTGTAGAAGTCCACGGGACGAAGGTCGGGCTGCTTGACCCAGTGAAATTTCCACTTGCCATCGAGCGACTGCACCCAGGGTGAATTTTGCTGGTCGCGGAGGGCCGCTGATTCATCGGGGAAGGGCGTGAACGTGGCTCGAGCGGGCTCTTTGTTGACGCCGAATACGTGAGGGTTCTCCCAATCGGGCGGCGCAGGTGTTTGCGATTGCGCTTGAAAGGTGCACGCGAGCAAGGCGATGGGCAGCAGCAGAGATGAAAAGGCTTTCATTTTTGGGCTCTTCTGAGAGAGGAAATGATCCGCGTGGGAATTCTACTACCCTGGCAGATATGTCATCAGCAGGCACTTAACCCTTTGCCTTTGAAGATATCGATCGCGCTCCTGACTTGTTCCAGGGTTGGTGGAGCCGTTTTCTCCAGTTTGTAATCGAGACCGAGTTCTGCCCACTTCGATTTGCCGAGTTGGTGGAATGGCAGGACGTCGACGCGTTCTACGTTCCCGAGCCCGGAGGCAAAGGCGGCAAGGCCCTCGATGTCTTCGGGCTTGTCGGTCAGGCCCGGAACAAGAACGTAGCGCAACCATACAGGTCGCTTTGCCTCCGCAAGGCGGCGGGCGAAACACAAGGTGGGTTCAAGCGCCTTGGACGTGAGCGCGAGGTACCGTTCAGGATCCCAGCATTTGATGTCGAGAAGGACAAGGTCGATGTCGTTCATCATCTGGCTGTCGACCCGATCGCCAAGAAAGCCTGCAGTGTCGATCGCGGTGTGGAGATTGTGCTCCTTGGCGCGCCGCAGAAGCGACTTGAGAAATGGCGCCTGCACGAGCGGCTCGCCGCCCGTGAAGGTGATGCCGCCGCGTCGAAGCATGGGGACGTAGTGCTTCACCTCGTCCCAGACTTCGTCGACCGTCATTTCCTTTCCGGAATACATGTTCCAGGTATCCGGATTGTGGCAGTACTGGCAGCGCAGGAGGCATCCAGAGAGGAAGACGACGAGACGCCAGCCGGGGCCATCCTGTCCCGCTGATGTTTCCCAGGAATGGATCCAGCCTTTGGTGCGTTCGCCGACGTCATGGATCACCGGAAGCTGGGTCATGGCTTCATTCCTGGTACTTGCCCTAAAGGGCCTTGTGGAACGTGCGCGAGATGACTTCGGCCTGCTGTTCGCGTGTGAGCTTTACAAAATTTACCGCGTACCCTGAGACGCGAATCGTCAACTGCGGATACTTCTCAGGGTGCTCCATCGCATCCAGAAGGGTTTCGTGATTCAGCACGTTGATGTTCATGTGATAGCCCTTCTCTTCGAAGTAGGTATCGAGACCGCTGGTGAGGTTTTCGACTCTGTCCTTCTCAGTGCGGCCAAGCGCGTCAGGGATCATCGAAGAGGTTAGCGAAATCCCGTCCAGAGAATCGGCATACGGCAGCTTCGCGATCGAGAGCGCGGATGCCATCATGCCGTGTTTGTCACGCCCGTGCATGGGATTGGCGCCCGGGGCGAATGCTTCTCCCCTGCGACGACCGTCAGGTGTGTTGCCCGTGTATTTGCCATAAACCACGTTTGACGTGATCGTAAGAACCGATTGCGTGTGCACGGCATTGCGGTACACAGGCTGCTTCCGCACCTTTTCCATGAATGTGTGAACGACCCAGACGGCAATCTCGTCGACGCGGTCGTCGTTGTTGCCGAAGGTGGGGAACTCCCCCTTTACTTCGAAGTCGATGGCGATGCCGTTCTCGTTCCGGATCGGGCGAACCTCAGCATACTTGATGGCCGAGAGGCTGTCGGCAACGACGGAGAGACCTGCGATTCCACATCCAAGGGTGCGGATGATGTCGCGATTGTGCAGGGCCATTTCAAGCCGCTCGTACGCATATTTGTCGTGCGAGTAGTGGATGATGTTCAGCGCTTCGACATAGACCCGAGCCAGCCACTCCATCATCCCTTCGAATGCCGGGAGCACCTCTTCGTAGTTGAGGATCTCAGAGCTGATTGAAGGCGTCACGGGGCCGATCTGCTGGCCTGAGATCTCATCGCGTCCGCCGTTGATGGCATAGAGCAGCGTCTTGGCCAGGTTTACGCGCGCTCCGAAGAACTGCATCTGCTTCCCGACCGACATTGCGGAGACGCAGCATGCGATTGCGGCGTCATCGCCGTAGTGCTCGCGGAGCAAATCGTCGTTCTCGTACTGGATGGAGGAGGTGTCCAGCGACACCTTGCTGCAGAACTGCTTGAAGCTCTCGGGGAGCGCGGGAGACCACAGGACTGTGAGGTTCGGCTCTGGAGCCGGGCCCATGTTATAGAGCGTCTGCAGGAAACGAAAGCTGGTCTTCGTAACGAGCGTGCGTCCGTCTGTGCCGATTCCGCCGATGGACTCGGTAACCCACGTGGGGTCGCCGGAGAAGATCGCGTCGTATTCGCGGGTGCGCAGGAAGCGAACGATGCGCAGCTTGATGACGAGCTGGTCAATCAGTTCCTGGGCTTCGGCTTCGGTGATGATCCCTCGCTGGAGATCGCGTTCGATGAAGACATCGAGGAACGTCGAGATGCGCCCCAGTGACATCGCCGCCCCGTTCTGCTCCTTTACAGAGCCGAGATAGGCGAAGTAGGTCCACTGCACGGCCTCTTTGGCGTTTGCCGCAGGCTTGCTGATGTCGAACCCGTATGAAGCAGCCATGACCTTGAGTTCGCTGAGCGCGCTGATCTGTTCGGCGAGTTCTTCGCGCAGCCGGACAATCTCTTCAGAAAATCCGCGGCTGTCGAGTTCTCTCTTCTCCTGCTTCTTGTTTTCGATCAGGCGATCAACGCCATAAAGTGCAACCCGGCGATAGTCGCCGATGATGCGTCCTCGCCCGTAGGCATCCGGGAGGCCGGTGATGACGTGCGAATTGCGCGCACGGCGAATTTCGGAGGTGTACATCTCAAATACCGCGTTGTTGTGGGTCTTGCGGTACTGAGTAAAGATCTTGTGCACTTGGAGGTCAATCGGTTCGTTCTGTTCTTCAAGAGCCTGTTCAACCATGCGGAGTCCGCCAAATGGCATAATGGCGCGCTTCAAAGGTGCGTCCGTCTGCAGGCCGACGATTGTTTCATTCTCGGGATCGATGTAGCCGGGCGTATGCGATGTGATGCTGGATGGCCTGTCCCCAGAGACGGCCAGGACGCCGCCACGCTCGCGTTCCAGCTTGAGCAGCTCCGTGACTCGGTTCCACACGGCCTGAGTTCTCGACGTTGGACCGGAGAGAAAGCCGGCATCTCCTGTATAGGGCGTGTAGTTGTGCTGAATGAAGTCGCGGGGATCAATGGAGGTCTGCCACTGGCCGGCTTCGAAGCCGTTCCAGGCTGCCGGGAAAGGGGTGATTACGGGGGCGGCTGGGAGTGTCGTGCTCATGGAGTTCCTCCAATCTTGCTGCTTTTATGCTGCTCTTGCGTGAGTCGCATCACAGTGACATCTGTCACTATTTGGTAGTTAATACCGTCATATGGCACTTTACCATTCTCTTTAATGCCGACCGCAAGCCGATCCAGTTAATCTGCGGACGAATTGTTCAGTGAGTAGAACTTTGTGGGCTGAAGCTGTTCTGCGGCCATATCTTGGGATTCTGTTCTGATATACGGGACCGAAGCGGAGGAGACGCCTCGGTCCCTGAAGGCTTTACTTCTGTGTAAGTGTTTCCACTACCTTGACTTCAACGGTGGCTGACACTTTGTGTGTTTTGCCCGGCTGGGCGGCAGAGGCGCTGGTTTTCGCTTCCTGCCGCTCGGCCAGTTCGACGAACGGACGTCCGTAGTAGCTATCGGTAAGGATCGCCTGGAATTCGCTGATCAGCGGATAGCGCGGGTTGGCGCCAGTGCACTGATCGTCGAAGGCATCGACAGCGATGGTTTCCACCTGAGCCAGGAATTCGCGTTCGTCAATGCGGGCCTCGCGAATGCTTCCGGGGATCTCGAGATCGCGTTTAAGGCTTTCGACCCACTCGATGAGCTTTTCGACCTGCTCGTCTTTCGTTGCGCCGCCCAGCCCGAGGTACTTCGCGATCTCTGCGTAGCGGCACTTCGCCTTGGGCCGGTCGTACTGCGAGAAGGCAGCCTGCTTGGCCGGATTGTCGTTCGCGTTGTAGCGAATCACATTCGAGACCAGCAGCGCGTTCGCGATTCCGTGAGGCAGGTGGAACGCGGCGCCAAGTTTGTGCGCCATGGAGTGGCATGCACCAAGAAAGGCATTCGCAAAAGCCACGCCAGCTAGCGTCGCCGCGTAATGAACCTTCTCGCGAGCCTTGGGGTCATTAGCGCCGTTCTTGTAGGCAGAAGGCAGGTACTCCTTCAGCAGCTTGAGTGCCTGGAGGGCCTGTCCGTCCGTGAACTCGTTGGCCATGATGGACACATAGGCTTCCAGCGCATGCGTAACTGCATCGATTCCACCGGCGGCCGTCAAGGACTTCGGCATGTTCATCACCAGGTTGGGATCGATGATGGCGATGTTCGGCGTCAGCTCGTAGTCGGCGATAGGGTACTTCTTGCCCGTCGCGTCGTCGGTGACCACCGCAAACGGGGTCACCTCAGAGCCGGTGCCGGAGGTCGTCGGTATGGCGATCAGTTTCGCTTTGATTCCCAGTTTCGGGAACTGATAGATGCGCTTGCGGATATCCATGAAACGAAGCGCAAGGTCTTCGAAGTCGACTTCCGGGTGCTCGTACATCACCCATGCGATTTTGGCCGCATCCATGGGCGAGCCTCCGCCGATCGCTACGATGACGTCCGGTTGGAAGGCGTTTGCGACTTCCACGCACTTGCGGACAGTGCTGAGGGTGGGATCTGCTTGCACTTGGTAGAAGGTGTCGACTTCAAGACCGTGCTTTTTGAGCTGCTCGATCAGGTCGTCGGTATAGCCGTTGCGGAAGAGGAACTCGTCTGTGACAACGAGAGCGCGCTTCTTGCCGGCGATCTCCTTGAGAGCCTCGGGAATGCACCCACGACGGAAGTAGATAGACCCCGGGAGCTTGTGCCAGAGCATGTTCTCAGCACGTTTCGCCACGATCTTTTGGTTCAGGAGGTGCTTCGGCCCCACGTTCTCTGAGATCGAGTTCCCGCCCCAGCTTCCGCAGCCGAGAGTGAGGCTCGGCATAAGGCTGAAGTTGTAGAGGTCACCGATGCCGCCGTGCGATGAGGGAGTGTTGATCAGGATGCGGGCGGTCTTCATCTGTTCGCCAAAATATGCGACGCGCTCCTTCTGTCGATCCTGGTCGGTGTAGAGCACGGAGGTGTGTCCGATGCCGCCGAGCGCGACGAGCTTGGCAGCAGTCGTGACGGCTTCGTTGAAATCCTTGGCCCGGTAGAGGGCGAGGATCGTGGAAAGCTTCTCATGTGCGAAGGGCTCTGCCTCGGTCGCGTCCGTGACTTCGCCCACCAGCACCTTGGTTGTGGGCGGGACGGTGATTCCCGCGATCTCTGCAATCTTTGTCGCAGGCTGGCCAACGATCTTGGCGTTAACCGAGCCGTTTACGAGGATGATGTTGCGGACGGCCTCGGTCTCTTCGCCCTGGAGAATGTACCCACCATGGCGCGCGAACCGGTCGCGAATAGATTCATAGATTTCATCGACCGCGATAACAGCCTGTTCTGAAGCGCAGACGACGCCGTTGTCGAAGGTCTTCGACATTAAGATGGATGCGATCGCCCGCTTCTGGTCCGCGGTCTCGTCGATGACCACGGGCGTGTTGCCGGCTCCAACGCCGATGGCTGGCGTGCCGGAAGAATAGGCTGCCCGCACCATTCCGGGACCGCCGGTGGCGAGGATCAGCTTGATTTCGCGGTGCCGCATGAGTTGGTTGCTCAATTCCACCGTGGGTTCGTCGATCCAGCCAATAATGTCTTCCGGCGCTCCGGCGTCTACCGCGGCTTCAAGAACGAGCCGGGCGGCGACACAGGTGCACTTCTTTGCGCGAGGATGCGGGCTGATGATGATGCCGTTACGAGTCTTGAGGGCACAGAGCGTCTTGAAGATGGCGGTGGAGGTGGGATTGGTAGTAGGAATGATGCCGCAGATAATCCCCATCGGCTCGGCGATGGTGATGGTACCGGCTTCTTCGTCTTCAGAGAGAATGCCGCAGGTCTTTTCGTCTTTGTACTTGTTGTAAATGTATTCGGAAGCGAAGTGGTTCTTGATGACTTTGTCTTCGATCACGCCCATGCCGGTTTCTTCCACGGCCAGCTTGGCGAGGGGAATGCGAGCGTTCGCCGCCGCCAGAGCTGCGTTCCGGAAGATGTGGTCCACTTGTCTTTGCGTGAAGGTCGCGAACTTCTGCTGGGCTGCTTTCACACGGGCGACGAGAGCTTCAAGGTCTTCGCTGGTTTTGATCTGGTGTGTGGGGATCTTGGCGAGGATTCCGTTCAGGTGTGTCATATTCTGTAGCTCCCTGTGGGCATCAAGAACTTGCTCCGGGATGCCACAGCCGGGTTTGCCACGGGGCGGCTAACCTGTCCCGTTTTCAATAGGTTGATAATCGATAAGTCTTTATCGATATCCATATATCGAATCTAGACCTGAGTCAGAGCGAGCACAGTGACTGCCGTCACTTCCCGCCTTACTGGGGCGAAAGAGATCCCGAAATGGCGTCGCATCTCGGGCGGGATGTTGCACCAGGATCGCTGCAAGAATCGGCTGAAATCGAGTTGACGCAGGGGCTGAAAGACTAAAGGTACTGAATGCTTACGCGCTTCATGTGCTTCATTTCCAGTTCTTGCGCGATTCGCCTGACAATGTTGCGACGCAGTTCCAGATCGACGGGAACGTTCGGGTCTTGGTGAGCTTCGTTGATGCGGGTCCCGACGGCGAACTTAACAACATCGCTATCGAGGAGCATGCCGGCAAGACGTACGGCGGCATTCGACTTGAGTTCTTCAGGAGCGATGTCCTCCTCGAGGAGGCGGAGCACTTCGCCGAGGGTGAGAATCCCTTCGGTGACGAGGTCAAAGCCTTCCATCTTCGCAGATGGAGGAATTCGGGAGTCGCGCGCCTGGCGCATATCGATGTGGATGGGGCGGTTCAGCTGGCGCGAGATGATGTTGGCGGTTGTGCCGCCGCAAATGACTTTGCGCCCCGGCGTCTTTTCCGCCATGCGCGCGAGGTCACTGTCGTGAGCGCGATTGAAAGGCGCGCCCGTCATCACCAGAAGCTGGCGGGGACTGCGGAAATAGACGACGCCGCAGGTGATGTCGTCCTTAGCGGAGAGGCCGTCAATCTGCTCGGCGCGCGCGACGAGCTGGCGCGAGAGTTCGCGGGCGGAGCTCTGTGGGTGGTCGCGGATCTGATCGCGGACGTAGCTTTCGACGTCCGCGACTCCCCAGCCGAATGGCGTCCGAAACTCGCCCATGCCGGCCTGTGAGACCCCGTCGGAGAAGAAGATGATGCGGTCTTCGCGCTGCACTTCGAAGATGGAATAGCTGATGACGCGATCGTGCCAGCGGTCCGGCCGCAACTCGTTCTTCGAAATCGCCGGAGCACCATCAGGGCGAATGAGCAGGAATGGTGGATTGCCGTGCTCGATAATGCGCGTTTCGCCGCTGCCCGCGATATCAACGACCGTGAAGGTCGAGTAGCTGATCTTGCGCACGCTGCAGATGGGCAGCGTATCCATGATGATTTCCGCGGAGCTGCGGATGTCGATTGGACTGGCGGCAAACTTCAGCGCCATGGTTGCCGTCATCGAGGCGAGAACACTGGCTTTGACCCCGCTGCCCAGGCCATCCGAGAGGACGGACACGATACGGCCCTCTTCTTTCACTTTTTCCGAGAGAAATACATCACCGGAGATTAACTGCCCGTGCTTCGCGCGCTGGCAATAGTCGATTTCAATGAAGTTGTCTCCCGGACCGCTCACTTCGGCCCCCGGCTGCTGCCCTCATCCAGATCCTCCGGGCTGAAGGAGCGGACGATTGAGTTCAGCGTTATCTCGGACTCAGCGGCGTTCTCTCCGAGCAGATAGGCGATCTGCTGCACGGTTTTGAGGTTCTTCTGAATCACATCGCGGGCGCGCTCGATGATCTGTTCCTTCTGGAAGATCGGCTCGGTGATGTCCTGGAAAGTCCCGCATAGCACTGCATGCGGCTCAATCGTGAAGATGCTGGTATTCAGAATGGTGTGGTCATAGCGAATGTCGTGGCTTACGATGTCTTCGCCGGATTCGAGAACGCGACGGAAAAGATTCGAGAATGGAATGACAGCGTCGAGCGAGCAGCCTTCAAGTTCCTTTTCATGCGTAGTGTCTTCAGAGAAGAGCCGGAGGAAGTTTGCGTTGCACTCGATAATACGGAGCTGCTCGTCCACGATTACGACCGCGGAGGGCATCTTCTGCAGGAGCGCGTTAGCCTTCTTCTGGGCCAGCTTGCGTGTATAGGTGGCGCACATCATGCGCTCCGCGTTGCGCGCGATAAGGGCACGGGCGAACTCGCGACACGATTCGTAGCCGCAGCCGCCACAGTTTAGCTCGTCCTCGCTTGAATATTTGCCAACCGTGCGCAGAGCCTCAGTGATTTGCAGTTCGCTATACTCGTTGCGCGAAACAGGGCTTGCCGCATAGGGCCGAGTTGCAGCAAGGCTCGCGGAATTCGTTGGCCCTGCGGCAGGCTTCGCGTATTGGAGGACATCGAAGCGCCGCTTGGCGATGGAGCTGTTGCGCTCTGCCTTGGGTCCGTTGACGCAGGAGCCGGCGCAGGCGGTCAGTTCAAGAAAGATGTTGTGGTCGGGTCTCCATTCGGCGATTCCCTTGAGAGCTTGCTCGACGTTGGAGATTCCGGAGAAGGACATGACCTGCGAAGGTTTCACCTTGCCATCGCGCGTTACGCCGGGGACAAGGCCGCCCTCGATGGGATAGAGAGCGCCTTCGCGGGCCTCGTCGAGCGCGAACCGGTCGTCTTCGGTTGCAGAGAGCGAGCCGAGGTCGATGCCGGCTTCGCTGAGCCAGTTGTCAAGGTCTTCAAAGGTGAGGACTGCGTCGAGGAGTTCGGGATGGTCTTGGGCTTCTTTCTTTTTGGCGATGCACGGTCCGATGAAGACGATGCGGATATCGGCCCCGAACCGGCTCCGTAACATGCGGCAGTGGGTGAGAAGCGGGGAAAGAAGCGCAGATATGTTCGGCTCGCACTCCGGGTGGTATTTAGCCACGAAGTCGACCACGACCGGGCAGGCCGATGAGATCCATACATTGCCAGGGTCGCCTCGAAGAAGGGACAGCACGCTGGCAGAAACCTGCTGCGCACCGAGTGCCGTTTCAGAAACTCCGGTAAAGCCGAGCTTGCGCAGTGCGTGGATCAACTGAGCGGGTTTTGTTCCGGGGAACTGGGCTGCGAACGAGGGCGCAAGCGACACGAAGACCTGGCGTCCGCTGGTGAGGAGTTCTTTAACAGACGGAAGATCGTTGCGGACCTGCTTGGCGTTGCTGGGGCAGGCGAGAATGCAGTTGCCGCAGAGAATGCAATTTTCGGGGACGATACGCGCATAGCCGTCCTGCACGCGAATGGCCTTGACAGGGCACTCGCGGATGCACTTGTGGCAGTCCTGGCACTCGCGTCGCTCAGTGTAGATAGCGTGGAGCGGAGGCATACTACTGCTCTCCGCGATTCAGATGCTGGAGGATTTCACGTAGTTTTGTCGCGTCCACTTCGTGATGATGCGTGCCGCTGACGATGAGGTTTGGGCCCTGCTTGCACTCGTCCTGGCACAGGCTTCCCCGTATGCGGACGCAATTGCATAGGCTGCGGCTCTGAAGATAAGACTCCAGTGCCGAGAGGTTCTGCGCGTTCCCGCGCGCGAAACAGGAACTGCCGAGGCAGACGACGACTTCGGGTTCGTCAGGCATAAGTGGATACCTGTAATTGCACAAACTCAGCGGATTCTTGTGGCGTCACGCGGGTGTCAAGCTCAACCGTTCCCCTGTTGCCGGATTTTCTTCCGGCGAAACGGCCCATCGATGTGATCTGCCCGCGCAGGCACTGGTTGCAGTCTGTTGCGCTCTCGTCGATGCAGGCCTTCGCGGGGTAGATCTGGTAAAGCGCGCGGTATTTGACTGGCGTGAGATTGGGCATCACCACGTTGGCGCCAACGAGAAGTCCCTGCTTGCGTCCGTGCGTCTTGTTGATGGTGGCCAGGGCTGTGGTGCTGGGGATGTTAGTCGTCGGGCAGACCAAACGCGCGAGAGCGACCATCTTGTAGACCATCTCTTCTGTGGCGGGAACCTGCTGGTCGGGGTCAATGGGCGGACGAAGCTTGCCGGCACCGAGAGGTGTCGCGGGATGAGGAATGTATGGACCAATGCCGATCATGTCGAGATCGAGATCCCGGAAAGTGAGGACATCGTCTGCCAGGGTTTCGAATGACTGGCCGGGAATCCCAACCATTACGCCTCCGCCGGCTTGATAGCCAAGCTGCTTAACTCGTCGCAGTAGAGCGAGCCGGTCCGGCGATCCAGGGTATTTATCAGGATGAATCGCGCGGAAGAGTTTGAGATCGGAGGTCTCGAATCGGAGCAGGTAGCGGTCCGCTCCGGCATCGCGCCAGAGTTGGAGATCGTTCACGATTCGTTCACCGAGGCTGAGCGTGACGGCGAGCGGGGTTTCGTTCTTAATCCAGCGGACAATCTCGGCGATCCAGTCGACGGTGAGGGCGTCATCTTCGCCGGCCTGCATGACAACGGTACCGTATCCCAGAGTGACGGCCTCACGAGCGCAACAGAGGATTTCGTCACGGCTCATACGGTAACGCGTAAGACTACGATTTGCGCGGCGCAGTCCGCAGTACATACATTGACGTTGACAATGGCTGGAGATCTCGATAAGTCCGCGCAAATGGACGGCGTCGCCGACAAACTGTTTGCGAACAGAGTCGGCACAGACGAAAAGATCCTGCAGCGCCGAGGGCCGTTTCTCCCTGAGCCACTGCAGGATTTCGAGTTTGCTTAGGTGTGCCAACTAATTCACCAGGGCTGTGGCCTCTTCGGCGACCGGAAGGTGTGCACCGAGTTGCTGGACGCGCTCTTCTCGGTACGCCGCGAGTGCGATTGGGAATGGCTCGAGCGCGCGCTCGAGTATCCCCTGCGCGAAGGCGATGACGATGCCGTAGTTCGTGATCGGAACGCCCTGCCGTTGACAGTCGCGGATGCGGCTCACCATCTCCTGGCGATTCCACATGCAGGCGCCACAATGAATAACAAGCTTGTAGATGGACAAGTCCTGCGGAAATTCTCGGCCTCTTACATGCGTGAATTCGAGTTCGCCCCCAACGTACTGGTTCAGCCAGCGTGGAATCTTCACGCGGCCGATATCTTCCTCGATAGGGTGGTGTGTACAGGTTTCTGCAATGAGAACCTTGTCTCCCTGACGCAACGACTCGATTGTGACAGCCGCACGCGTCTGGGCGACCAAATCTCCCTTCAACCTCGATAACAGAATTGAAAACGCCGTTAGTGGTACCGACTCCGGCGTAACACGCGCTACTTGTTCGAATACTTGCGCATCCGACACCACCAGACTGGGAAGCGTCTTCATATTCTCCAGAACGCGTTGAAGTCCTGCGTCCTTGACAACAACACAGGCGGATTCGCCGTCGAGCAGATCGCGGATGGCCTGTACCTGGAGCTGCTTGATGCGGCCTTTCGGAGCTTCCTTGTCGATGGGCGTGACGAGCACTGCGGTTTGGCCGGGGCTTACGAGGTCGCGGATGATTGCAGGCGGCTCAACAGCTTCGGACGGTGCTACCCTCCAGAGGAACTCGCGGAACTCCTCTACTCCATCTCCTGTGGCGGCAGAGAGCTGGACGAAAGAGATTTGCCGTTGCCGCAGTTGCGCGAGAAGTTCCGGCGCCGCGATCTGCACGTCAGTCTTGTTCAGTGCAATCGCGACAGGGATCTCTCGCGCGCGGAGCTCAGCCAGAAGCTTCTCTTCGAACTCAGTCCAGATGGCCGCTTCGGCTACGAGGACTGCAACATCGGTGCGGGCGATCGCCTGTCGTGTCTTTTCAATGCGCTGAGCGCCAAGAGCGCCGATATCGTCAACGCCCGCCGTGTCGACGAAAAGAACGGGACCGATCGGCTGCAGCTCCATCGGCTTCTCGACGGGGTCGGTGGTGGTGCCGGCAACCTCGGAAACGATGGAGACCTTCTGCCCGGTGATGGCGTTCAGCAGACTCGATTTGCCCACGTTGCGACGGCCGAAGAAGCCGATGTGGAGACGGAATCCCTTTTGTGTTGCGCGTTGCATCGTTCCTTTTCCTCTCTAAACAAAAACGTCGCGCTCGCCGCGCCGAACCTGGTTGAGCATCGGCAGCGTGCAGGCAGTTTGGTGGTTATCCATTTGCTGAAGTTCGATGGAGATAAGCTTCTCACCGGCGGATTTCGCGACGGGACCGGCGTAATCGCACAGGTACTCGAGAAATGTGGAGAGCGCGTTGGGCTGGCAGTGGTATTTGATTTCCCCGGGCTTCGCGAGATCCATGAAGTCCTGGCCGGTGCGGCCGAGGCGGTAACAGGCCGTGCAGAAGGAGGGCGTATAGCCAAGCGAAACAACGTCGGTCACAACCTCCTCGACGGATCGATGATCACCTAGCTGGAATTGGCTGCCGTTCGGGTCACCTTCACCGTCCTTGTATCCGCCGGGATCGGTGCGGCTGCCGGCTGAAATCTGCGAGATGCCGACCGCGAACGTCTGGCGCCGGACCTCGGCGGTCTCGCGTGTAGACATAATCATGCCGGTATACGGCACGGCGAGGCGCATGATCGCAATGAGCTTGATGAAATCGGCGTCGCTGACAACGTGCGGAGGACGCGACGCAATATCGGAACCGACGGCCGGTTCCATGCGCGGAAAGCTTATGGTGTGAGGGCCCACGCCGAACGTCTCTTCGAGGTGGCGAATGTGCTGCATCAGGGAGAGGACTTCGAAGCGCCAGTCATAAAGACCAAAGAGGAGCCCCATGCCCACGTCGTCAATGCCCGCTTCCATCGCACGATCGAACGCGGTGGCGCGCCAGTCGTAGTCGCGCTTCTTCCCTTTGAGGTGAACGGATGCGTAGGTGGGCCGGTGATAGGTTTCCTGAAACAGTTGGAACGTGCCGATGCCCGCGTCTTTCAGAAGCTTGAATCGTTCCACGGATTGAGGAGCGAGATTGACGTTGACGCGGCGAATCTCGCCGGGCCCGACGCGGGTGTCGTAGATAGTGCTGATTGTGTCGGTAATGTACTGGAACCCGCGCGGCGGAAGGGCTTCGCCGGCAACGACGAGAACCCGCTTGTGTCCCTGACGGATGAGAATGCGCGTTTCTTCGGCAATCTCTTCCTGCGTCAAAGTGCGTCGTGTGAGTTCGGTGTTGGTGGCGCGGAAGGCACAATAGGTGCACTCATTGGCGCAGCGATTAGAGATGTAAAGTGGCGCGAAGAAAACAAGACGCGAGCCGTAGATTTCCTCTTTGATTTTTCGTGCGGTCGACGAGATTTCCGCAAGCAGATCGGGATTCTCGACCTGCGTGAGGCAGGCGACCTCTTCCATCGAAAGACCATGGAGTTCGCGCGCCTTGGCGAGCAACTCCCGAACCTTTGAAGGAGCGGGGCGCGACCGTTTCGTCAGCAGCGACTCAACCTCTTCGTGGTTTATAAAGTCAGCACGTTCTTCTGTAATCACGATGTACTCCTCTATGGAGCATGGCAGTGGACGCTAGGTATTGCGTTTGCTGTCGTGCTCGATGCGGCTGTTAAGTAGTTCAATTGCGCTTTGCGGTGTGCAGTTGTGAAGGTGTTCGCCGTCGATGATGGCGTTAGGACCGCGCTCGCACTCTTCCAGGCAAAACGCGGCACGGACGTCGAGTCGATTTTCGAGACCGGTCTCCTGCGCGTGATGCAGAACGCAGTTGAGCACATCCTGCGAGCCTTTCAGGTAGCAGTTGGTGCCGAGACAGACGCTGACCTTGGTCTTCTCGGGGCCATGCGACTGCATCAGCGGAAGAATCTCTTCGGCAATGCGTCGGCGGCTCTGATACGTCGTGTGCAGCAGATGGTGGGCCTTGTCGCCGCCAATCTCCCCGAGGAACTTTGCATAGCACTCGGTAATGAAAACATTGTCCTGCGCCTTGTGAAGCTGCAGCATCTTGTCTGCCTGGTAGAGGCCTTTGGTGCGAAGAGCGCGCGCATTGCGGGCCGTGGTAACAGGCTGGCCGGCTCCGCCCACGCATCCTCCGGGACAGGCCATTACTTCGATCAGGTCGTAGTGGCTCTTCCCAGCCGCAACCTGCTCAGCCACAACCCGGGCGTTCCGCAAGCCGTGAACAATGGCGAGCTTCAGTTCTGTTCCATCAATGGAGATCTTCGCTTCGCGCAACCCAGACTCACCACGAACTTCTTCAAACTCCAGGCGGTCGAGCTTCTTTCCGCTGGCCTTCTCGACGGCGTAGCGAAGGACGGCTTCCATCACACCACCGGAGTTGCCGAATATCACTCCGGCGCCGGTGTAGAACCCGAATGGCATGTCGAAGGATTCGGGCTGAAGCGAGTCGAAGACCAGACCGGCAGACTGGATCATGTGTGCCAGTTCCTGCGTGGTCAGCACGTGATCGACATCCGGATCGCCTGAGACGGCGAGCTCAGGCCGCTGCGCTTCGAACTTCTTCGCCGTGCACGGCATGATGGCAACAACCTTCAGGTCTTTGCGGTCGATCTTCAGCTGATCGGGGAGCATGGCTTTGATCAATGAGCCGAACATAGCCTGCGGCGAGCGGCAAGAGGAGAGCTGCGGGAGCAGTTCAGGAAAGTACTGTTCGGCATATTTCACCCATCCAGGACAGCAGGAGGTGAACATGGGAAGATGCTTCCCCTCCTTCTTGCGCTCGAGAAATTCCGTGCCTTCTTCGATCACGGTGAGGTCTGCCGCGAACGACGTGTCGTAAACCTGGTCGAAGCCGAGTTGCTTGAGCGCGGAAACGATGCGGCCGGTAGTGATCTCGCCAGGCTTGAGGCCGAAGCACTCGCCCAATCCTACGCGGACCGCAGGCGCGATCTGAACGACTACTGTCTTCCTCGCATCGGCAAGCAGCGACCAGACCTGATCGACCTCTGGCTTTGGAGTGAGCGCGCCAGTGGGACAGACGCTCGCACATTGGCCGCAGTTGACGCATTCCACGTCGCCAAGCTGCTTGCCGAACGCTGGCTTCACCATCACGTCGTGTCCGCGATGCGCGAAGTCAATGGCGCCGATACCCTGGATCTCGGAGCAGACGCGGACACAGTCGCCGCAAAGCACGCACTTGTTCGGATCGCGGATGAGCGACGCCGAGGAGTCGTCGATCGGCACAGGCTCATGGACTGGCTTGAAGCGGACCTTTCGAATTCCTAGCCGCTGCGCAAGACTTTGCAACTGGCAGTTTGCGCTCCGCGGGCATGTTGGACACTGCTGATCGTGATTCGCCAGCAGCAGCTCGACCGCGATTCGCCGAATCTCACGGATCTCCTGCGTCGTGGTCTTCACCTTCAGCTCCGGTTCCGGAGGCGTCGAACATGCGCCCATCATGCCGCGGCCTTCCACATCGACGAGGCAGAGACGGCACGCGCCGTACACACTCAGTTCGGAGTGATAGCAGAACGTCGGCAGATCAATATTCGCCTTGCGAACGAGTTCGAGCAGGTTACGCTCACCTTCAATCGGCACGCTATGGCCGTCGATCGTTAAAGTAGCTTGCGTAGGCTTGTTCACTGGCTACACTCCCTCGACTGCGTGCAATTTGCAGGCGGTTGCACATGCGCCGCACTTGATGCAGAGTTCCGGATCGATGCGATGCGCCTTCTTCTTTTCCCCGGTGATCGCGCCGGTCGGGCACGATTTGATGCAGACCCCGCAGCCCTTGCAGCGTTCCTCATTAATCTCCGGCTTCAGAAGCGCCTTGCAGCGGCCGGTACGGCAGCGCTTTTCGAAAATGTGCTCCTCGTATTCCTTGCGGAAATAGCGGAGGGTGGAGAGCACTGGGTTAGGAGCCGTCTTGCCGAGGCCGCACAGCGAGCCAACCTGGACTGCACGGCCAAGCTTCTCAAGCAGATCGAGGGTGCCGGCGTCCGCACGTCCTTCAATAACATCGTCGAGAAGAGCCAGAAGCTGCTTTGTCCCCTCTCGGCACAGGACGCACTTTCCGCACGACTCGCGCTGTGTGAACTCCATGAAAAATCGCGCAATGCTTACCATGCAGGTGCGCTCGTTCATCACGACCAGGCCGCCCGATCCGACCATGGCTCCCACAGAGCGTAGGGACTCGTAGGCAAGCGGCAGATCGAGATGATCCTGTGTGAGGCATCCACCGGATGGGCCGCCGATCTGCACGGCCTTGAAGCCGCCTTTCAGGAGCTTGCCGTAATCGTCGGTGACGCCGCCGCCGATGTTCAGGACAATCTCCCGCAGAGTTGTGCCGAACGGGACTTCGACAAGCCCGGTATTGGCGACATGGCCGGTGAGAGCGAACGTTTTGGTGCCGGGAGAATCCTTCGTACCGATACTCTGGAAGACCTCGGGACCTTCGCTGAGAATCCTCGACACGTGCGCCAGCGTCTCGACATTGTTGATGATGGTCGGCTTGCCCCAGAGGCCGCTCTGTGCCGGAAAGGGCGGCTTAGGCGATGGCATGCCGCGCCGGCCTTCGATCGACGCGATCATCGCAGTCTCTTCGCCGCAAACAAATGCGCCGGCGCCTTCCATCACATCGCATTTGATCGACAGGCCGCTGCCAAAGACGTTGTCGCCAAGAATGCCTTCGCGCTCGGCATCAGCAACGGCTCGGCGCATGCGTTCGACAGCCAACGGATATTCGGCACGGACATAAACGAGTCCTTCATTGGCTCCGATCGCGCGCGCGGCAATCATGATCCCCTCGATCACGCTGTGAGGATTGCCCTCCATCACCGATCGATTCATGAATGCGCCAGGATCGCCTTCGTCGCCGTTGCAGATGACGTATTTTTTCGCCGAGTTCTGCGCGCGAGCGGCTTCCCACTTGCGGCCAGTCGGAAATCCGCCGCCGCCGCGGCCACGCAGGCCGGATTCAGCGATCTTCTTGCAGACCTCCTCGGGCTGCATTTCGAGGAAGGCTTTCTTCGCCGCGCTGTAGCCGCCATGCTGGATGAACTCGTGAATATCTTCGGGATCGAGGAATCCGCATTCGTGCAGCACCCGGCGATTCTGACGCGCATAAAACGGGTTGTCCTCCAAGCCGCGGCAGCTCTTGCGCGTTGCAGGATCTTTATAGAGCAGGCGCTCGACCGCTTGTCGGCCGACGAGCGTCTGCTGCACGATCTCTGGAACGTCCTCTACCCGAACTTTTGTGTAGAGGATGCCGTCGGGGATAACTGAGACGAGCGGACCCATCTGGCAGAAGCCCTGGCATCCGCTCTTCGAGAGCCGCACATCGTGATCGGCGCCTTCGGCCCGGAGTTCGAGAATGACGTTGAGACCCGAGCCCGCCATCTCGCGCTTGAACTGCTCGAAGACTTTCATGGCTCCGTTGGCCATACAGCCTGTACCGGCACAGAGGATGACGCGCCTCAACTGGCTGAGTGATTGATTTTGATTTGAATGCTGAGGGAGGACAACCAGGCCATCGCTACTGGACATGAAGTGCTTCTCCATTTGCCGGCTGCTCGGCAGAAGCGCAACCCGAGTCCGATGCAATCTCGTTTTTCTTGATCTCGTCGACCAGGGCAAGCGCGCGCTCTGGAGTCATGCCGCCGTAAACCTGCTCGTCGATCACCAAAACGGGCGCGAGTCCGCACGCGCCGAGACACGCGACGGTTTCCACTGTGAACAGCATGTCGGCAGAAGACTTGCATTTCTCACTCGTGCCGAGTTTCTCGTGAAGCGCATTCAATACGGGCAGCGAGTGCTTCACGTGGCAGGCGGTCCCGTCGCAGACGCGGATGACGTGCTTGCCCTTTGGCTCAAGCGCAAAGTGCGCATAGAATGTGGCCACGCCGAACACCCGCGCGGGCGGCACATCGAGGGATGTTGCCACAAACGTCAGAACTTCTTCCGGTAAATATTGATATTCATGCTGAATCGCCTGAAGAATCGGTATCAATCCCGAAGGGCGGTAGCCGTAACGGTCCAGGATGTTGCATACCTTTTCAAATTTCCTCGCGCGATCAATTGCAACTGGCGCAGCGGCCATCTCAGTGCGAGCCTCCGTCTTGCTGGATTGGAACCTGGTAACGCCGCACCAGCTTCCAGGAGAGAGAAGCCAGAGACGAGTACAGATCCTCGTTGTGAACAATGATGTGTGCCGGCACTTTAAGACGTACCGGTGCGAAGTTCCAGATTGCCTGGATGCCCCCCCTGACCATTTCATCGGCGATGGCTTGCGCAAATTCAGCCGGCGCGGTGATGATGCCGAGGTGGATGCTCATGCGCTGGGCAAGATCGGCTAACTTTTCAAGCGGGAGGACCGCCTTGCCGTGGATCCAGTGACCAATCTTCTCGGGATCTGCGTCGAATGCAGCGACGATACTGAGCCCGAAATTTGAGAAGCGCTCGTGCCCCAGGAGGGCAGTGCCGAGATTACCAACACCCACGAGGAAAGCCTCGTTCACGTTGTTCCAGCCGAGAAACGCCTCAATCGCCTGAATCAGCTCCAGTACGGAATAGCCGGTTTTCGGCTTGCCGACGATCCCGGTGTACTGCAGATCTTTGCGCACCTGGACAGGAACAAGATTGAGGTCAGTGCCAATGTGGCTGCACGATACGCGATTGATCCCTCTGGTTTTAAGCTCGCTGAGATAGTGGTGGTATTGGGGCAGACGGTTGAGGCTTGGCTGGGGGATTCCGGAGGCGCTGCCCGCTTCGGAAACTGTATGAATCGATAATTTTGTATCGATATTCACATACCGATACTAGGTTTGGTTTCATTCGCAGACCGTGACTGCCATCACGGGCTGGTGTTCACGTCCCTGATTCCGGAACGCTCCTGCCACACCCATAGTCGCCCCGGCCGAGATCGTCGATGTGCATCTGTTACGTATAGCGGCTCTGCTCACTCAGTTCTTTTGCACACTGCGAAGTAGGGCTGGTTCGAGAAGCTCTTATTGAAACCCGGATACATCCACTGCACTCCTTTGCCGTCTTCCAGTTCGAAGTAGTACTCGAGCGCAAACTTGCTCTCGGTGTACTCTCCCGGAATCGCGGCAGTGTAGGCGCCCTGATCGCGAGTGGCATCGATGGTCTTCCAACGCTCCGCCTGGTTTACGTGCCGATAGCAAAGCCGCACTGAGCGCATCCTCGGGATACCTTCTCGATCGGAGATCACAAGCTTCAATGCGAGCGGCTCTCCTGGCGTGAATTTCGCCGGGGGTGTGTGGCTGCTGTCAATTCGGCTGCTCAGCCGTTGTTTCCGCGAAATGTCGCTGACGCTCGCAGTGATCGAGGGCGAGCTTGTCTCGGCGTTGCTCTGCTGAACTCTTGCCTTCATCGCGGCGATGTCAATATCAATTCCGGGCAGCCTGTCGAGCCAGTGGCCTCGGCGCTTGGGGATGCTGCCGTATGAGATGTTTGAGCGATACGTGTTCTTCGCGCGCTCGGCCATTGTCGCCCAGGCATCGCGCGCCTTCTCGTAATGTTCGATCGCTGCATCGGCCGCGTCTGTGTCGTTCGAGTGCTGGAAAATTTCATACTGCACAGCGCTGCGCAGTTTATGCGCGAAGAAGATACCTAATCCGATCTGAATGAGTACATCCTCCTCGATCCGCCGGAATGCGCTTGCGTTACGAGTCTTCACCATGCGCGAGGCGCTGTCCAACCAATGTTTCGCACCATCGATGCACTGCTCGATCCACTGCGCCACCTCGATGGGTGAATACTTCGCGGACATTTCCTGTCGTCCCAGCGATTCAGCATAGTCGGTTATGGTTGAAAACATCTGCGGATCCAGCGGGCTGACAGTTCCAAATACCTTGGGTGTCGGTGTATCTCCGTAGGGAGAGGGCTCACTGCCTTCGACGATCGGCATATTTGTCGGCAGTTCGTACCACAGGTCATGGTTGCTCGCCGAGGGCAGATGCGCCGTGGTCAGCAGCGGGAGGATGCGGGATGCGTGCGCTAAAGACTTTTCTGTCGCCTCAGTCCCTGCACCAAAATCTGCGCGCATAGCTCTGCGCCAGGACTCGGCATCTGCGTCGGGGTTGTACAACTTCCGTCCCCAGACGCGGAAGTAGAGATCGTATTTTTGCCAATCGTGCGGAGGATTGAGTGAGGCGTCAGCGTACGCGCATCGCCCTCCCGGCTGGCCGGATCCTTCGCGCCCTTTAAAGGTGAGAGGTTCCATCAGGTCAATACCAGCCGCTCCGCAAAAGCTTGCCGTTCGCCCATAAGCGGCCGCCATTTCGGGATCCACCGAGAGCAGGTGCCGCTGCGTGCCCGGCCACACACGAAACCACAACTTATAACGCGCTCCTTCGCGAAGGAAATCTGCGTAGCCGTAGCGAGTAAAGCTTCTGGAGCCACTGCTGAATCGGAAGAGAGATTCGTCTTTCCTGGAAAGGTTTCCGTGAGGAATCTCCAAAGGACGAATGTCTGCCTGCTGGTATCCGAGGCTCTGGTGCTCAGCGGAAAATTTAGCTCCCAGCTTGACGGGCATTCCAGTAGCCACGGCAATGTCGATGATCTTGTCATCGACACCTTTTGCGTGCATGTCTATTTCGATTTTTCGCCCTGAATTCGCAATTGCCTCAAAAACCGTCTGCCAGAATCCATAGCTCCCTTCCGGAATCCCGCTTTCGCCATGCACGCGCATGGTCAGGCCCTGAATTTCCGGGCACGCTTTCAGAATGATGGCGAGTGCATCGCGGCAGTAGCTGGCATGATTCTCTGGCGTCAAGCCTTCAATGCGGTGATACGCATTTGGACTATCTGTCCATTGGTAGGCATGCGTCCATATACCGAGTTGAAATTGCAATCCTCTCGCGGCGGTCTCTGCGGCAACGAAGCGCAGCATCTGCAGGTTCTTTTCGCGCTCTGCGGCACTCAGCGGCCTTGGAGCTCCCAGCCTGGTGCCGTCTGCCTCGGCAAGCTGCACGACACGGACTTGTGGATACCCGGGCACCTCAACAACGTAGGGGTACACGAAATGAAAGTAGTCGTCCGTCACCCCGCGTGGAAAGTCATATTCCAGGCCGAAGCCTAGCGTGAATCGATTGAAGCGACTGGCCACCAGACGATCCAGGTACCCGTTCCAGAACTCCTTGTCGTAGTACCAGGGTTTGTCTTCCAGCTCGCTGCAGAAGTAGCGGCTCACACTGCGCAACTCGTTCGCTGGCCTTTCTTCTACGGCGCTCCTCAATTGCAATGACTTCAGCGGATCGCCGCCGTACTTCACCCGCTCAGCCAATTCGAGCAGCGCATATGTAAAACCCCTTGGGTCGTTCGCGGAAACCAGAGTCCCAGGCACTTCACCCACCCGTCCAGGCGCCATCCTTAGGCTCTCCGCTGCAGTACTCGTTTCTCCGCGTGCGAATCCCTTGGCCAGGTGCGATTCCGAATCCGCCAGAACAACGCAAAACTCAGCGCCTTCGATCGCCTCAACTGATCGAACGATTTCGTGTCTCACGCCTTTTGCGTCGAGGGCCTGAGCCAGCTGAGCTATGGCCCTCATTGCAGGAACGCTCGATGCGGCTACATTTTTGGCATCAATCATCAGGCAGACGCGTGCTGTACCCGCGGCAGAGCCGGTGGACGCAAGCCCGCACACCCCGGCGGCACTGGCGAGTTTAAGAAATTCCCTGCGAGCTATATCGCGAACCGGATCGGCCTTCATTGGTCAGAAACTCCGAAATCCATTTGCACCAGAACGAATCCGGGCTGATCTTTCAGGGATTGCGGTTCCACCCCACCTCCGGATTGTCCGCTAGAATAGCAGCCAGCATTGACGTGGTGCTGACACCCGCAGTTCCCTCGCACATATGCTGACGTGTTCCGGACTATTCCGCTTATGAATCGACGATACTTCCTCAAAGAATCCGTCTTGGCAGGCGCTGTCTTCCCTCTGCATAGGGTGACTGGCATGCATCGAGCCAGCGTCTTTGCACCTGCTGGCGAGCAGGGCGTTACTGTTTTGCTGGTGGACACCGACCGCATCACTACTCCGATCGATCAGCGCATCTATGGTCAGTTCCTCGAGCACATCAATCATTCCGTAGTGGATGGGCTCTTCGCTGAACAAATCCGCGGAGCCGGTTTCGAAGGCGAAGACTTCCAAAAGTATTGGGAAACTTCCGCAGAACACGGGGAAGTTGCGGTCGCCGACATGGACTTCCGGAACGGCAAGAAGAGCGTACGTCTTCGGGTTGATAGTGGCAGGGCGGCAATCCGGCAAGGCCGTCTCTTTCTGGACAAGGGAGTAAAGTACGACGGCTCACTGTGGCTGAAACACGAGAATGGATCACCGAAGCTGACGCTCCATTTTAAGAGTGCAGATGGCGACTCGATCGCATCCCTGCCGCTCACGGTCAGCGGCTCGGATTGGCAGGAAGTCCCATTCGCATTCACCAGCCCTGTGCGGGAAACGCAGGCATCCATCGAGATAGCCGCAACGGGAAAAGGTACAGTGCTTCTGGACTTCGTTTCGATGATGCGCTCTGACGCGCGCCACGACGGAATGCTGCGGCCCGACCTGCTGCAGGCTCTGCGCGATCTCAAGCCTTCGTTCATCCGCTGGCCCGGCGGATCGTTTGCTTCCACATACAAATGGGAAGACGGCATCGGCCCTCATGTAGCGCGCCGGTATCATCCCAATCTGATCTGGGGAGGCTACTCCGACTACTACGGCTTCGGAACCGACGAGTTCCTAGGCCTGTGCAAGAAGATCGGCGCCGAGCCTCTGATCGTATTGCCTGCGCCTGGCACCAGGCCAGAGCAGGTCGAATACGCCATGAACTGGGTTCACTACCTGAACGACCCTCCATCAACGCAGTGGGGACAGAAACGAGCTGCGAACGGTCATCCGGAGTCTTATGGAGTGCAGCTGTTTCAGATCGACAACGAGCCTATGAACAACGGCTTTACACCGGAGGCATACGCCGAAAGCGTCAACGTTTACGGCAAACGTTTGCGGGAGCTTGCTCCGAACGCACGAATTGTCGCGTGCGGTCAAAAGCGGTCCAGCGATATGGATTGGAGCGAGAAGGTGATCGACCTCGCTGGAGAGAACTTCGACATCCTGGGCTGCCACAATTACGAGTACGAGCCCGCAAACTTCGAGACTGGTCTAAGGCGTATCCGCGACTACCTTGTAAAGCTACGAGACTACATTCGCGCTTCGAAGCACCCGCGCATTGAAATCGGCGTTCTTGAGTGGAGTCTTCAGCACACCTACGATTGGCGTGCAGGTCTCCATACTGCGGGCAGCCTGATGATGTATGAGGAACTCAGCCCCGGGTTAACCATGACATGCCCTGCATTGCTTATGCGAAACACAACGGACGATCCGAAATGGACATCCTTCATCTACCACGACCACGTTTCATGGTTCCCAGGTGCTGGTTACCTGGTCGAGAAGCTGTTTCGGGAGCACTACGCTGAGCGGTTTCTTGCATCCGCCACGGGCGCAGTCCGGGATGTTACTGACCGGAGCCGTTTGTTTGACAAGATTTCGACTTTCATTCCGGAGAATTGGGTCCCCGGCTCGACCGATGCGATTGCCACGATGAGCACGGACGGACGCCGAATCGTCATCAAGGCAGTCAACTATTCGCCGCAGCGAAATGCCGTGCTGGTTCGGTTGCAAGGATCCAGGGTTCCGGAAAAAGCCGTAGCGACACTGCACACCATCAGTGCAGCATTGACAGATTCAGCATCTCTCGAACACCCGGATGCGATCGCTCCCAAAGTCCAGAGCCTTCAGTACGCGACAGATTTTGCAGTCGATCTGGATCCATACACGGTTGCCGTAGTCGACATCCGAACCGAGTGAAGCGAGCATTTACAGGGATCGATTATCATGGCTCTGCACTGCGATTTCACACTTAATGAAAACACGATTTGCGTTCGGTAAAAGCGGCATCGAAGTTTCAGTCCCGGATAATTGCGCCTGCGACGTAATCGAGAGCAGGGCCGTAAAGCCGCTTGACGATGTGAACGGTGCGTTGCAGCATGCTCTCGACCATCCGCTGGCATCTGTTCCCCTTGGCGAACTTGCCAAAGGCAAAAAGACTGTCGCCATCGTGGTCTGCGACATCACCCGCCCTGCTCCCAATTCCATAACGCTTCCATATGTGCTTGATAGGCTTCACAGGTCGGGCATCAGTCATGACGGAATCACAATTCTGATTGCGACGGGCTTGCATCGTGCCGCCACGCCGGCCGAAGTGGACCAGATCGTCGGCCCAGCCATCGCGAAGTCCTACCGCGTGATCAGCAATGATGCCCGTGCCCACGGGCAGCATCGGTATCTCGGCACCACGAAGCGCGGAACCCCCATTCACATTCACAACTGCCTGGTAAACGCAGACCTTCGCATCACGCTTGGATTTATCGAGCCGCATCTGATGGCCGGCTATTCCGGAGGAAGAAAGCTGGTTGTTCCCGGAGTGGCAGCGGAACCAACCATCAAGGCCATTCACTCGCCCATGTTCATGCGCGAACCGCTGGCCACTGAAGGATCCATCGAAGGCAATCCCCTGCACAATGAGTTGCTCGAGATAGCGCGCATTGCGCGTCACGACTTCATTCTCGATGTCACATTGACTCGCGATCGGCAGATCTCAGGAGTATTCGCAGGCGATCCCGTTGTCGCTCATGCCGCAGGCGTTCGTTTTGTTCAGGAATCCTGCCTTGCTTACCTCGATGAACCGTCTGATCTGGTGATTACAAGTTCAGCAGGTTTCCCTCTCGACCTCACTTTTTATCAAAGCGTCAAGGCAGTCACCGCCGCTCAGCACCTGATCAAGCAAGGTGGAAGAATTCTAGTGTTGGCCGAATGCTCGGAAGGCGTCGGCTCAACCGAGTTCGCGACAAGTCTGAAGAAGATCCAGTCATTTAATGCATACTTGCACGAGATTGCCGTCCCTCCCGTGCAGATCGATCAATGGCAAGTAGAGAAGTTGGCGCTTGCAGCCCTTCGAAGCGAACTCTTCTTCTATGCCCCCGGAGTTCAGGCCGAAGATCTCGGCATCCTCAAAAATCGACATTTTTCCACCCTCCCGGATGCCCTCACAGCAGCCACCGCCGATCTCCCTCGCCGCGTAAGAATTCTTTTGGTGCCCGAAGGGCCATACACCTTTGCGAAGGTGCGACAGTCAATCAGCACAACTCAATGACCGTGCTACACTCAGCGCTGCGTTGCATCCGACTCACATTCCTCAAGCCAAGCGGGCGCCGATGTCCATACCGATCAAGCGCTTCGTAGATCGCGTGCCCGGCGGCATGATGACGTTGCCCCTTGCGGCGGGTGCTCTCCTCACCACATTCGCGCCGAATGCGCCCACATTCTTCGGCTCCTTCACTGGCGCACTCTTCACTGGCTCGTTGCCCATACTTGCCGTGTTTTACGTCTGCATCGGCGCTACCGTTTCAGTCCGATCTCTTCCGAGCGTGCTGAGAAAAGGCGGAGTCCTCCTCGGGACGAAAGTGTTGCTCGGAATTGCGGTCGGAGTTCTCGTCGGGCATTGGATCGGAATCGAGCCGGTAGCAGCAGGATGGTTCTCCGGTTTTTCAACCCTCGCCGTCGTCGCGGCCATCAATGACACCAACGGCGGCTTGTACATGGCCCTGATGAACCAATATGGTCGCGCAGAGGACGCAGCCGCCTACTCCGTCATGTCGCTTGAATCGGGTCCGTTCCTGACCATGGTCACCCTTGGTGTAGCAGGCCTGTCGGCATTTCCCTGGCAGGCCTTGGTTGGCGCGATTTTACCTCTCGCACTCGGCATGCTTCTCGGCAACCTCGATCCCGAACTGCGCGACTTCCTCGGCAATGCTGCGCCGGTGCTCATCCCCTTCTTCGCATTTGCGCTCGGGGCTACCCTGAACCTTAAACTCGTCTGGAAGGCAGGCCTCTCCGGCCTTGCTCTCGGAATCTCGGTGCTGATCCTCTCCGCCTTTTTCCTCGCCATCGCAGACCGGCTCACCGGAGGCAAAGGCACTGCGGGGATAGCCGCCTCAACAACCGCTGGCAATGCCGCCGCTGTTCCTGCGTTGGTAGCCGCGGCGAACCCTAAATACGCTGCCGCAGCTGCTCCCGCGACCGTTCTTGTGGCTTGCAGCGTGATCGTTACTGCAATGGCAGCTCCGTTCGTTACAGCGTGGTGGCATTCGCGGATATCCTCAAAGTAGAGGGCTTTGGAGTTGGACCGTGGCTAGGATGGTGGTGATTGCGGACGACCTGACCGGCGCCGCCGACTGCGTCGCTACCCCGGCCACTCTCGGCTGCAGTGCCGTCGTCCTTTTACATTCTCCTAACCACCTGAATTTCGACGCGGACAGGCCGGATGCGGACATCCTCTCCATCGATGCAAATAGCCGCTGTCTACCCGCTCAACAGGCTACGGAACTAATTGCCGAATTGGTAGATTTGTGCGATTCGCGCAAGGAACACCGCGGCGGATATGTCCTCTTCAAGAAGATTGACTCAACGCTTCGCGGCAACGTGGCGGGTGAGCTTGCCGCTCTGCTGCGCGCTCGTCGCGCCGGCAATCCTTCGAGTTCGCATTTATCAATTCTGATGGCTCCCGCTCTGCCGTCGCAGCGCCGTACAACGGTCGGCGGTCGTCTTATGGTCAATGGAGTTCCTCTAGAGAAAACAGATATCTGGCAAACGGAAGTTTGTACCCCCGAGTCCGATATTCGTCGCCTCCTTGCCGATGCCGGACTTTCCAGCGGACTCGTCTACTTGAACACTGTCCGGAGCGGGTTGGCCAATCTTCGACAAGCCGTTCGGCAAGCCGCGAGCCACGTCGACGTTGTGGTCTGCGATGCGGAATCAGATAGCGATCTTCGCGCGATCATTGAGGCCTCCCTCGGCGATCCAGCGCTCACGGCATTCGCAGGGTCCGCTGGTCTGGCCTCTCAAATCCCGCAGGCAATAAGGATGGTGCCTGACACTGAACGTCGTGTATGGTGCTTCGCACGGGGCTCCACGCTTTTCGTGGTCGGTACCACCGCATCTGTCTCGCGTCAACAGGCGCGGTTCCTTCAAGCGATTCCGGAGATAGCAACGTTCCATGCGACGCCTGCAGGCCTTCTCAATTCATCGATCATGCACACCGAAATCACGCAAAGTCTTCAGGCCGGCCGCGATGTGCTTCTCGTGTTGGATGAAGGAGAGCATTGCTCGAACCATGATGCGCAGTTCCTGCCTCAAGCTCTCTCTGCACTACTCTCAGATTGTCCCCGGTTCTTAGGTGGACTCGTGGCGACTGGCGGAGACACAGCAAGAGCAACCCTCGATGCTCTCGGAATCCATCGATTGCGTCTGCTCGGAGAAGTTGAAGCGGGATTGCCATTCTCGGTCGCCGACCGTTGGATACGTCCCCTGCCCGTAATTACAAAAGCAGGTGCATTCGGCTCGCCACAGGCCCTCGTTCGCTGCCACCAGTTTTTACGCGAACTCGAACGCGCGCGCACGTCTCCATTCGAAGCATCCGTTGTTGCACCACGAGAGTTGATTATGCAAAAACCAATTGTTGCAATCACGATGGGCGATGCCGCCGGCGTTGGTCCCGAAATCATTATGAAAAGCCTGTCTCATCCCGAGGTACATGAGCTGTGTTGCCCACTGGTGATTGGCGATGCCGATCGTTTGCGCTCCGCCGGAGCTATCGTTAGCTCTCAACTGGAGGTGCACGGGCTGCCGGACTCACAACTCGAAAATGCGACGTTCAGCAACGGTACGGTCAATTGTGTTGATCTCAAGCTGCTACCGGCGCATCTTCCCTGGGGAAGACTCTCGCGCGAAGCTGGCGAAGCCGCCTATCGATATCTGGAGCTAGCCGCGCGTTTGGCCATGGAAGGACGCGTCGCCACCATTTGCACGGCACCTCTAAATAAGGAAGCAATGCAATCTGCCGGACACAAGTTTCCCGGCCACACTGAAGCTCTCGCCCACCTCACTGGAACTCCTGAAGTCTCCATGATGCTGACCACCCCGAAACTGAAGGTATTGCACGTAACCACGCACATCGGGCTCATCGATGCAATCGCGCGCATCGAGCCCGGTCTTGTGGAACGCACCATCGCACGCGGACAGGAGGCACTTGAAAGATCCGGGATCACAAACCCGCGCATTGGCGTTTGTGGCATCAATCCGCACGCCGGGGAGAATGGCCTATTCGGACACGGTGAAGAAGAAGAAAAAATCGTGCCGGCAATCGAGGCGTGTCGCAAGCGCGGCTGGAACATCGAGGGTCCGCTCCCGGCCGACACACTCTTCTACCGCGCACAGCGCGGCGACTTCGACCTGGTGATCGCCATGTACCACGATCAAGGCCACGGACCGGTGAAAGTCCTCGGACTCGAGTCCGGCGTAAACATCACCATCGGTCTACCCGTGGTGAGGACATCCGTCGATCACGGCACTGCGTTCGATATTGCAGGAACGGGAAAAGCGGATGAACGCAGCCTGATCGAAGCCATCCGCCAGGCCGTTCAGCTCGCACCAAAATGGCACCCGGGCTCCACTGGTTTCAGATAGAACTCACACCGTGAAAATCTGTCGCAAATTGGTCAGAAGCTTGGAGCCGAATCTCTCGATTGTCCGCCGATTATTGTGAGCGGCCTACCTAACAATCAAGCATCATCATAATCATCAATAAACTCGCCGCTTCTCTTACTCCACCGTCACCGACTTCGCCAGATTTCGCGGCTGATCCACATCGCATCCGCGCCGAACAGCAATGTAGTACGCCAGCAATTGCATCGGCACAATCTCAATCAGCGGCGACAGCAACTCAAAAACTGATGGGACATGGATCACGTGTTCCACGAGCTGCCCGATGGTCTTATCCCCCTCCGTGGCCACTGCAATCACCCGCCCCGACCGCGCCGTCACTTCCTGGATGTTTGAAAGCGTCTTCTCATACCGCAGCTTCGACGCCGGATCACCTTTATCCCGCGTCGCCAGCACCACCACCGGCAGCGTCTCATCAATCAACGCATTCGGGCCGTGCTTCATCTCCCCCGCCGGATATCCCTCCGCATGGATATACGAAATCTCCTTTAGCTTCAGTGCCCCTTCCAGTGCAATCGGAAAGTGGATTCCCCGTCCCAGGTACAAAAAGTCGCGCGCATTCGCAAAGCTCGATGCCAACTGCTCGCACTGGCCCGAACAACTCTTCAGCACCTCTTCAATCTTCGCAGGAACTCGACTCAGCTCCTCGATCAACTCAATCGACCGCTCCTTGTTCAGCCGCCCGCGAAGCTGCCCCAGCTTCAGCGCCAGCAAAAATAGCGCTGTCAACTGCGCAGTAAATGCCTTCGTCGAAGCGACGCCGATCTCTGGCCCCGCATGTGTATAGATGGCACCATGCGCCTCGCGCGCTACCATCGCGCCCACCACGTTGCAAATGGCCACCGTCTTTGATCCCAGCGTTTTCATCTCCCGCTGGGCCGCCAGCGTGTCCGCCGTTTCACCCGATTGCGTAATCAACAGCCCCAGCGCATTCCTGTCCGGAATCGGATTCCGATATCGGTACTCGCTCGCGTAGTCCACATCTACCGGCATGCGCGCCAGCCGCTCGATCATGTATTTCCCTGCAAGCGCCGCATGCCAGCTTGTCCCACACGCCGCAATGTTGATGCTCGAAGCCCCTGCCAGCTCCTCGTCATCAATCTCCATCTCGCCCAGAAAAATGCTTCCTGAATCCAGGCTCACCCGTCCCAGCGTCGTATCCCGAATCGCCCGCGGCTGCTCCCAGATTTCTTTCAACATGAAATGCTTGTAGCCGCCCTTTTCCGCCTGGATCGGGTCCCACTGGATCCTCTGCACCTGCCGCTCGATCGGCTTCCCGCTGAAGTCCGTGAGCTTCACGCCATCCAGCGTCAGAATCGCCATATCCCCATCGGCAAGGAAATAAATATCCCGCGTGTGATGCAGAATCCCCGGCACATCCGATGCCACAAAGTACTCGCCGTCGCCCACGCCAATCACCACGGGAGGCCCCGACCGTGCCGCAATAATTTTGTCCGGCTCAGCCGACGACAGAATCCCCAGCGCGAACGCTCCCGTCAGATGCTTCACTGCTTTCCGCACAGCATCTTCGAGCGCAATCTTCGCCCCGTCCTTCTCCGCCTCTTTCTGGATCTCCTCAATGAGGTGCGCAATGATCTCGGTATCGGTTTCGGTAACGAACTTGTGCCCTTTGGCCGTCAGTTCGCGCTTCAGCTCCAGGTAGTTCTCCACAATCCCGTTGTGCACCACGACAATCCGCCCCGAACAGTCCCTGTGCGGATGCGCATTCTCCTCCGTCGGCCGTCCGTGCGTCGCCCAGCGCGTATGCCCAATGCCGAACGTCCCCTCCAGCGGCTTCTCGCGCAACACCTCTTCCAGGTTGCCCAGCTTCCCCGGCGCGCGGCACACCTCCAGCAGAGCTGTATTCGGACCGCCTACCGCAATCCCCGCCGAGTCATACCCGCGATACTCCAACCGCCGCAGACCTTCAATAATGACGGGCACAACTTTCTGACGCCCGACATACCCTACGATTCCGCACATGCCCTGATTCTATGCGACATTCGCACATACGCTGCAGTTGGCAGACGTGCTGGGTGGTGTCTGGCATTCGAGTTGGCCGCCTCGCTTTCTTTCTTAGGACTGAAACGATGTATAGACCATCGACACTATTGCTGACAGGGGACCATCACACGGCCACACGGGGGGGCAGAAGTCATCGGAGCTAGGCCTCTCACCTTCAGCACGCCAACACTACCACCATCGTAATCAGCCCAGTCATCTGGGTAACCTCGAATCGGTAATTTGAAAGTTCTCGGATTCAAGCTGATGATTGAGATGGATTTGAGATGTTCTCCGCGAGACAACAGGTCGGTCGAGCCAGCGGTGGATGTTCAAGGATGCCCCGCTTCCGTTTCGAGAGAAATTCACGTTTTCAGAAACTCGTTTTAATTTTCCCGGGGGTACGATTCCTGCCATGAAAGCATACGCAATCAACTACGGTCTGGACCTGAGCACACATGTCAAAGTTCAATACTCAGCGCAGCCGACTCCCAAATCTCGTTATTCAACCAGGGAACAAGCGGCACAGGATTGCGTTCGCCTGAATCAGAGCCGCCATCACGTCGGATCGCATTGCTGCGCGTTCGCCGTCGACAAGCTCCCTGAAGGCGATTTCGGCATCATCTGCGCCTGCCATCCCATGCGGGCGCCCCTCGTCTGAAACGCTGGAACAGCTGCTATCCTCATGCGATTGCATCTGAGCTGCGCCTGGGAACCTCTCTCCCCACACGCCTGGACCGAGCGGACTCAAGGCGTTCGATTTAGGTCTGATCCCGCTGGCCAAAATCGCGACAGCTGTTTTGCAGAGAGTTTGTGCGTTCTGTTGCACAATGCGTAAGGTAAGGGAAGAAAACTTGAGGCATGTCTCTCCTACCTGTTCAGTCGGGTCACTCTGCTTAATTCCTTTATTTTCATGTATTTGACATCTAGTCTATATATAAGAATCGTTTACAACCGCCTCTTGCCGTAAAGCACTGAAAACACAAGCCACACACGTGGGGGAGGGGCCGACGCCTGCTGGCTGCAGCAGTTTGGGTCAAGCAAGCCAGAGGTCAGCCTTGCCAACCTTCGCTCAAGGCGAATGCCCCTTCGAAGTGCTCGAATTCACGGTCTTGGCCCGGCACCAGGTACACGCTGATCACATCGAAGCGCACCGTCGGTAAAGTCTTCTGCGGAAGTTGCCGCACATACCGCCGCGCCAGTCTGCGCAGCACATTGCGCTTATGATCATCCACCGCAGCTTCGGCCGGGGTCATATCCCGAGCCGTGCGCGTCTTTACTTCAACAAAGCACAACACTGGCCCGTGCCAGGCAATCAGATCAACATCACCCGGTACCTCGCCCGACGACCATCGCCGCGCCACAACCCTATATCCCTTCCGCAAGAGAAAGAAGAGGACTGCGTCTTCACCATCAACGCCAACAGTGAGATGTGCCGGGGCGGAGTCGCGGCCGCGTTTGCGCGCAATCCGGTTGAGACTTGCGAGCGTCCGCTCCAGCCACCGCAGGCGCATCATCCTCGGGGAATCCATGTGGCTGATTCTGCGCTTTCTTGCGGCGCTCCGCCGTATCGCTGCGCACACCGATCACTTGTAATCAGCTCTAGAGCAGCTTGCCAAGAATCGATTGAAGCAGCGATCCCGTTTCCGGCGCCGGAGTTCCTGTCACCTGCCCGTCCGTGGTCACATGTCCGTTCGAGGTCAGATGATTCACCAGCAGCGGCACAACCGTCGCCAGGCTCGACCGCACCGTATCGGGCGACATTCCAGTCCGCTGGGCGATGCTGTCAATCAATCCCGAGCCTCCCAGCGCCTGCTCAATCGCTCCAGGATTCGTCGCCTGCGTCTGGCCATTGGCCCATTGCTGGACGAGTCCGCCTGCACCGTTCTGATGCAACGATTGGATCAAACCCGCAACGCCACCCGCGCCGCCGAGTTCCTGCATCAATCCGCCGGCGACTGCTGCGTGATCTCCGCCCTCGGAGAGCCCTTTCGCCATGTTTGTTACTGAATTAAGGAAGCTCATACCAATGTCCTTTCCTGAGCATGCGCCCGACTGCGAAACACAGTATAGGCCTGACTGATGTTTGGGCAATTGAATTCACTTCGAATCTGACCCGCTCAATTGTTCTCACGCATCTACACCATCGTGCTGTACTATTTCGGGCACTGGGGCTCCTCACTCCAGGCCCAATCCCAAAGGAAGGTAAATTATGAAGGCGATCCTGCAAGGGTTAGTCGCCGGGATTCTCCTCACCCCGTGCATTCTTATCGCCCAGGTGCCGGCTGGTGCTCCCGCCGGCACAACTGGCAAGTGCAAAGACGGCACCTACACCTCCACTCCAACCAAACAGGGCGCGTGCAGAGGACACAAAGGAATCGATACCTGGTACGCTGCCGCGACCGCAACTCCCAAAGCTTCGGCAGCAGCATCTTCCGCTGCTCCCTCGTCTACCCCTAAAGCCGCTACTGCAGCTTCGGGCGGAGCGATGCCCGCAGGCGCAACGGGAAAGTGCAAAGACGGCAGCTATACCACCGCGCCAAAGAAGCAGGGCGCATGCCGAGGACATCAGGGCGTCGATACCTGGTTCGCAGCTGATTCTGCTCCAGCTGCTGCCAAAACTTCCACGCCTGCTCCGGCGCCCGCCGCAGCTGCTTCGCCGGCTCCCGTCACCACACCTTCTCCGGTAGCTTCAACATCCGCCCCGAAAACATCAACCAGATCGTCTGCCTCCAGCAAAACTGCTGCCCCTGGCGGCGGCCCTGGTCTCGTGTGGGTCAACTCCTCCACCAACGTCTACCACTGCTATGGAACTCAGTTCTACGGGACGACCAAAGCCGGCAAATACATGACCGAGGCTGACGCCAAGTCAGCCGGTGCCCGACCTGACCGTAATAAGCCCTGCTCGGCTAAATAGAGCCGGCAACGAAAGAAAGGCCGGAGCATCTCGCTCTGGCCTTTCTTGTTAACCGAGAACTACTCTATGCGTTCGCGCCGGTCAATTCGCGGGTATCAGCGAACTCTTTCTCGACTTGCGTCAGCGCTTCTTCCAGAATGTCCAGTCCAACCGTTGCCTCGTCCTCCCTCACAATGAGCGGAGGACACAGCCGGATCGAAGTCTCGCCGCACCCAAGAATAATCAGTCCTTTTTCGAAAGCCAGCATCTCAACGCGATTCCGCAACTCTGGCGCAGGCTCGCGTGTCACCTTGTCCTTCACCAGCTCGACTCCGATCATCAGCCCGCGCCCGCGTACATCGCCAACCAGCGTGTGCGTCTTCTTCCATCCGCCCAACCGTTCCAGCATCTTCTCTCCGACCTTGGCCGCATTCCCGATTGCTTCGCGCTCCAGGATATCGACGGTCGCCAGGGCAGCTGCAATCGAAACAGGATTTCCGCCAAACGTCGACGCATGCGATCCCGGAACCCAGTCCATCACTTCGGCCTTGCTCATGCAAACGCCCAGCGGCATTCCGCTCGCAATGCCCTTCGCCATGCACACAATGTCCGGTTCCACGCCCGAGTGCTGGATCGCCCACCACTTTCCTGTACGCCCCGCACCTGACTGCACCTCATCCGCAACAAGCATGATTCCGTGACGATCGCAGATTGCGCGCAACTCGCGCAGGAAATTAGTCGGAGCTACAACGTATCCGCCTTCGCCCTGGATCGGCTCCACCACAATCGCGGCCACTTCTTCCGGAGGCAGAATGGTCTTGAACAGCTTCTCTTCGATGTACCGCGCACATCCCAGCGCGAACGCCTCCTCTTCCTGCGGTCCGCCCGTGCATCCGCGATACGCATAGGGATATCGCACGTGCGTCACGCCCGGCATTAATGGCCCAAATCTCCGCTTCTGCTGCGGTTTCGAAGCTGTCAGGGACAGCGCTCCCATTGTTCGCCCATGGAAGGCTCCGAGAAACGCAATGATGTGCTGTCTTCCCGTGTGATAGCGCGCCAGCTTGATTGCGCACTCTATCGCTTCGGCACCCGAATTGCCGTAGAACACACGATGCGGTCCGCGCATCGGCGCAATCGCAGAGAGCTTCTCCGCCAGTTCCACAAGTGGCTCATGGTAGAAATCCGTCCCGGAAATGTGAATCAGTTCCGCCGCCTGCTTCTGAATGGCCGCCACAACGTCGGGATGGCAATGACCGGTCGATGTCACGGCGATTCCCGCCGCGAAATCCAGGAACTCGTTCCCATCCACATCCTCGACACGACATCCACGTCCGCGCTTCGCTACCAGCGGATACGACCGCGTATAGCTGGGCGAAATCAGCCGTCCGTCCGCCTGTACCGCCGCCTGCGCGTTGGGTCCGGGCAGCAGACCCGCCAGCTTCGGACCAAACTCGTCATGCATCTCCTGCTTCGTCATTTCCGTCTCCTCGTCATATTCGTTGTCGGCTGGAATAGTGGCGCAGCCGCGACCCCACTTCATGAGGACGTTCTGTTCTGCAGACCCGATCGGGTCCACGATGATCAGGCGAGGGCCTTCGGCGGTCAGGTACTAATCGCCGCCGAAGAGACTAGGTCGTGTGCTGGAAGGAAGGACCCGCAGGTGACGTCGAGGACAAAGGCACCGCGCGCGAGATCGCGACCAGCGGCGGGTTGCTGGTATTGGATGCGCGATCGAAGCAGATCCTCTCATCGGCGTCTCTGGCCGAAGCATAGCACGCGGTTACAATGGCTTTCCAATGCTTTCCCCGTGAGCAGCACCCGCTCCTGTCAAGCTTCCTGCGATCAAACGCTGCGCACGACCCGCACATCTCTGCCGTTCCAGCATCCAACTAACTTGATCAACCACGGAGAAGGCACGCGATCTGAATGACAAAGCTAGGCTTAACCGACTGGCTCCTGGCAGACCTCAAGCTCCCAAAAGGCGTGCACAGCGCCGGAGAGCCGGTCCACCCTTGGTGGGCCGTCATGTGCCTTACGGGTGTCGATTACTTCTCCACGCTTGGCTATCAACCCGGAATCGCCTTCCTTGCCGCAGGCTTCCTGTCTCCTGTTGCCACCCTGGTTCTCGTGCTCGTCACCCTTTTTGCAGCCCTACCCCTCTATGCGCGCGTGGCCAAGGCCAGCCCCAACGGTCAGGGCAGCATCGCCATGCTGGAACGCCTCTTTCCTGAGTGGGGAGGGAAGCTCTTCGTCCTGGCTCTACTGGGTTTTGCGACTACCGACTTCATTATCACCATGACCCTATCGGCCGCAGACGCAGCCGCTCACTTCGTGCACAATCCCTTTGCTCCACACTGGCTCAGCAGCCAGATGTTCGTAACTCTGCTTCTCCTTGCGATTCTCGGAGCTATTTTCCTCAAAGGCTTCCACGAAGCCATCAACATTGCCGTGTTCCTCGTTGCCGCTTATCTGCTGCTCAATGCCGTCGTCACTGTTCGGGCCGGTATCGAAGTTCTGCGTCAGCCCATGCGCATTCAGATCTGGGGCTCCGAAGCCATGGCGCAACACCCGCACTGGATTGGCATTGTCGGGATTTGCTTGCTCCTATTTCCCCGTCTCGCCCTGGGACTTTCCGGTTTTGAAACCGGAGTAGCTGTCATGCCGCTCATTCGCGGCGAGAACCTGGACGCCCGTATTCGCAATACCCGCAAGCTGCTCACCACCGCCGCTTGCATCATGAGCGTCTTCCTCATCGCCACCAGCTTTATCACCACCGTACTGATCCCGCCGGCGGCATTCGAAGAAGGTGGAGAGGCCAACGGCCGCGCGATGGCCTACCTGGCTCATCAGTACTTTGGCAACGCGTTTGGTTCCATCTACGACATCAGCACGATCTTGATCCTCGCTTTTGCCGGTGCCTCGGCTATGGCGGGACTCCTCAACCTCATTCCCCGCTACCTTCCGCGCTTCGGCATGGCCCCTGAATGGGCTCGCGCTTCGCGTCCGCTGGTACTGGTATTTGTCGGGGTCGCGTTCTTTGTTACGGCCCGCTTCCATGCCGACGTCGACGCGCAGGGCGGTGCTTACGCCACTGGCGTGCTTGTCCTTATAACCTCGGCAGCTTGTGCGGTGACAATGGCGGCTTGGCGCACGCGTGCTCAATGGCCGTTCCTGCTCGTCGCGCTCATCTTCGTCTACACCACCATCATGAACATCTGGGAACGCCCCGAAGGACTGAAGATCTCATGCATCTTCATCGCAACCATTATGTTCACATCATTCGTTTCGCGCGCTACCCGCTCGACGGAACTCCGCATCACCGGCGTCGACCTCTCCGCTGACGCGACGTGCCTTCTCCACGACTCCGGTGATGAGCCAATTCGGCTCATTGCACGCCGCCCCAAAGCTGTCACTACCGTCGAGAATCTTGATCGCATCGAGTGCCTGGTCCGCAACTTCCACGGGCTTCCGGAGCACGTACCCATCCTGTTCCTTGAGGTGGAGCGAACCGACGCTTCAGAGTTCGACCAGCACTTGAAAGTAGAAGGAACGCGACTCGGCCGCCATTGCATCCTGTATGCGCGCAGTCCAATGGTCGCGAACTCCATCGCAGCCCTCCTCATTCACATCGAGAAGCTCACTGGCCGCGTCCCGCATATTTATTTCAAATGGACCGAAGGCAATCCTATGGCAAACATTTTTCGCTTTCTCTTCCTTGGCGAAGGCGACGCCGCCCCGCTCACCCACGAGGTTCTCCGCAAAGCGGTGCCAGACATCGGCCATCGTCCCGTGGTGCACGTCAGCTAGTTAGCTGCAACTTACGACCTGGGTTCGCTTCAGAATCGCAAAATCGGTCCAAACGTGATCCTGAGATTGTTGTGGGCGCCTTCATTGAAATAGATCAGGTCACCAAACTCCAGCCGCAATCCGATCGGCCCAAGGCTCGCCGTCGCACCGCCTCCCGGATAGATCGCCCCATTCAGGTTGGAGTCGCGGATCCCGAGTACCCTGCTGGTGACACCGCTGTAGGGAAGCAGGCTTGGGCTTAAACGGAAGTCGACAAACCCGCCCTTCAAGGTGACAAACGGACGAAAGTGACCGTGTGCCGGCTCTAGCTTCGGTCCGAACAGACCTTCCGTGACTCCGATCGATGTGCGTTCAATCGCGCTCACCTTCCCGTTCGCGATGTCGGTGTACACCTCCTGGAAGTTGACTCCGTAATCGTATGCGAGCTCTCCTTCTGCCATCACATTCCGGTGCACGCGGATGCTAAGCCGTCCACCGATGCCGACGTTGTCGGTCTGCGTCTGCGAGACGCTCAGATAGTCGAGAAGCAGGCCCGCTTCGACGCGTCTTTGTGCGTGCGCAACAGAAGAGATTCCAATCAAACTGAGAACAGCTATCGACAGAACGGCTTTCAGCATGCAGGGGCCTCTCGGTCCAGTGGAAGCTAGATGCGAAAGGATTGTTCCCGGTTGCCGCCGGCAGGTCGTGAGCCAGGCTGCACGAGCTCTTCAGAGGCGTCTCGGGGACCTCGTTTGATGGAACCGCATCGCGACCACGGGCCTAATGAATCTCTGGCGCTCGCCGAACCGCGAAAACGTCTCACGCTCAGGAGGTTTGCTAGGACCGTACAAGTAATTGCTGGTTCGCCGCACAGAAATGGGGAACGTTGAAGGAATAGAATCGGAAGTCACTGTGAAACGCGCTTACATTGCAATGGGACTCGCTGGAGCCTGGCTTGCGCTGGGTAGCATGGTCGATGCACGCGCGCAGATCGGGTTTGGAATTCCACCCTTACCGTCAGGGCCGCCGAACCCGCCCAAGGTTCTCGATCACTATCCTGACAAGCCCAGCGGACAGCTTGTGTTCACGATCCCTCTGAGCACCCTCGGATTTTCGACACCGGGTGACAACTATCTCATGCGCCAGCAGAGCGTGGTGAGCCTGGATTTCGTGGACGAAGAGCGAGTTTTGTTCACCTTCCATGTCGCATCAGGTCTAAGGTCACGCCGGCCAGGTGTTGAGGAGGGCGAGCAGCGGATCCGGGCAATGGTAATCGAAGTCTCGACCGGTAAGGTGGATGCGCAAACGGAGTGGGTGGTGCCGGATCGATCCCGCTATCTATGGATGTTGAACGATGGGCATTTTCTGTTACGCACGAAGGAGGGGCTGGACGAAGGTGATCCGCAACTCAAGACGAAAAGCTATTGGCGCTCGCCGGGGAAGCTGATGTGGATCCAGATGGATCCGAAGCAGGAGTACATCATCACGAACTCGCTGGAGCCCGCGACTGCAACGGGATTGAGAGGCGGTCCGGCTGGCACACCGAAAGCGAAGAAGGTCGGGGTTACGAAAGCGCAGCCAGAGGAGCAGGGGCTGCTGGTGGCGCGTACGATGCGACGGGCGACGCGCGAAGTGGTTCGTGAGACGCGCGTGCCGTGGACGTCTCAGAAGAATGACTGGCCGATGAACAGCGAAGGGTATGTGGAGAGAATGCACGAGAAGGGCGCGAACTGGGCCTTGAAGCTGAGCAGTTATTCGGGCGGTGAAGGGCGCGACTTGGGTCAGTTGGAGTCGACGTGCATGCCCGCGTACAGCTTTGTTTCGGATGCAGAGCTGCTGGTCAGGAGATGCGATCCAGCGCAGGGCTGGGTGCTGGAAGCGTTCTCGAGTGCCGGCAAGCCGATGTGGCAGAGAAAAGCTGCGGTCAATGCGATGTGGCCTCTGGTGATTCCATCGAGAGATGGAACTCGGGTCGCGCAAGAAAGCCTTCTCCTCAAACACGCGGTGGAGCGATACAAGCGGATGATTGGCGCAGGAGATCTACTGGGCCAGTCGGTCAGGGTGTTCAATGCCGCCGACGGCAGCATGTTGCTTGAGGCCCCGCTGACACCGGTATTCGATGGAGGCGGCAATGTCGCCACGTCCCCAACGGGAAGGCGGGTCGCGATTCTGAACGCGGGAGCGATCCAGGTGTTCGAGTTGCCTTCGGTATCGAAGAGCCCGGGTGCGCGGTAGGAACTGCGGATCAGAATCGCACCGGGCTCGTAGTATCATTCCCTCTCAGTTGTCCTCTCTTTAGCTTGATCATCCTGCGTTCCATACGGGATGGCTTTACGTCTGTCTGAGTCTTTCACCTGCAAAGGAATTGGATATGCAAATGTCATTTGCTGGTCGTCGTTTTGTGCCGATGTTGGTTCTTGGAGTGTTCGCAGGGGCGATTGCGCCGGCAAGTGCGGCTGAGGGACAGGCGGGAAGTACGACGGCTGCTGTTCATCGCGGGTACTATACGTCTCCAGCGACCCGAGGCGAGAACCTGGTGTTCACCTCGGAGGGCGATTTGTGGGTCGTGGGGGTGAATGGCGGGGTGGCCCGAAGGCTCACTTCGAATCCGGGAATAGAGTCGCGTGCAGTGCTATCGGCAGATGGGAAGACGGTGGCCTTCAGCGCAAATTTCGAGGGGCCCACCGAGGTCTACACCATGCCTGTTGAAGGAGGCATACCGCAGCGGCGGACATGGGATGGAGATTCGCGTCCGGAAGGATTTGCGCCCGATGGGCGGCTGATGATTTCTACCTCACGGTACGCGACACTGCCTGGGACCCAATTGGTGCTGGTGAGCGATGTGGGGGCGAGGGAGGTTGTGCCTCTAGCGGAGGCAGCTGAAGGAGCGTATTCGCCGGAAGATCACAATCTGTTTTTTACGAGGTGGTTTAAACAGCCGAGCGAAACGAAGAGGTATAGGGGTGGGACTGCGGAGAGCATCTGGAAGTTCGATGGAAAGAACGAAGCCACGTCGCTCACCGCGGATTGGACCGGTGCATCGACGAAGCCGATGTACTGGAACGGGCGGGTGTATTTTCTCAGCGATCGCGATGGCGTGATGAACGTGTACTCGATGGATGAGGATGGCAAGGGAGTGAAGCAGGAGAGCCATCAGAAGGAATTCGACATCTCTTCGGCGTCGATCGATGACGGGCGAATCGTATATGCAAGCGGTGCGGATCTGTGGCTGCTGGACTTGAAGACAAACAGAGAGCAGGTGATTCCGATAACGCTGACGTCGGATTTCGAGCAGCTACGCGAGCACTGGGTGAAGAAGCCGACGGACTACCTGACGGCAGTGCATATTGCGCCGGATGGAACGAGCGCCGTGTTCACGGCACGTGGCGAGGTGTTTACGCTGCCATTGCGAAACGGGCGGATTGTGAAGGTGGCGGCAAATTCCGCGGTGCGGTATCGCGAGGCGCGTTTTCTGCCCGACGGGAAGAGCATCCTGGCTTTGTCGACGGAGAGCGGGGAGACGGAGTTCTGGAAATTCCCGGCGAACGGAGAAGGAAAGGCCGAGCAGTGGACCAACGATGCAAAGGTGCTGCGCTGGGATGGAGTTGTTTCTCCGGATGGGAACTGGCTGGCCCATCACGATAAGGACGAGAAACTGTGGCTCTTTGATGTGAAGACCAAGAAGGAGAAGTTGATTGCGGAGTCAATGACGGGAGATTTCGGCGATCTGCGGTGGTCACCGGATAGCAAGTGGCTTGCCTTCGTGCAGGCGGCGAACAATCAGTTCGCGCAGATCAAGGTGCTGAATGTGGGCTCGGACGAGATCAAGGAGATCACGTCAGATCGGTACGACAGCGTCAATCCAATATGGAGCGCAGACGGAAAGTGGGTGTACTTTCTGTCGGACAGAGCGCTGAAGACGACGGTGGAGTCGCCTTGGGGGCCGCGGCAGCCAGAGCCGTTTTTCGATCATCAGCTGAAAATCTATCAGCTGGCGCTGGTACCTGATCTGCGTTCGCCGTTTTTGCCGCCGGATGAATTGCATCCCGATAGCGAAGCTGCGAAGGACGACAAGAAGGCGGATGACTCTAAGGACGTGAAGAAGGACGACAAGGAGAAGGCCGCGGACGCAAAGAAGACGGATGACAAGAAGACAGACGAGAAGAAGGACGCCAAGAAGGACGAGAAGAAGCCGCCGGACGTGAAGATCGATTTCGAGGATCTGTCGTCGAGGCTCAGCGAGGTACCGGTGCCGGCGGGGAACTACGGCAATCTGCAGGCGACGGAGAAGCGGCTGTGCTGGCTGAACGATGGGGACAATACGCATCAGCACCTTGCGCTGCAGTGCGTAGATGTGGCGAACAAGGGCGATGATGTTGAGAACGTGATGGGGGACGTGAAGGGATTCGAGATTTCGGAGAATCGCAAGAAACTGCTGGTGCGGAAGGGAGACGAGTTCTACATATTGGATTCGGAGGTGAAGCCGGCAGCTCTGGGAGATGCGAAGGCGCTGGCGAAGTCCTCGATCAATATGTCGCGATGGACGTTTTCGACGAAGCCGGTGGACGAGTATCACGGAATCTTTCTTGATGCGTGGCGGCTGGAGCGAGACTATTTCTACGACAAAAACATGCTCGGGGTTAACTGGACGGCGATGAGGGATCGCTATCTGCCCCTCGTAGATCGTGTCGCGAATCGCGATGAGCTAAATGCTGTGATCGCACAGATGGTGGGCGAGCTTTCGACGCTGCATACGTTCGTGGTTGGAGGCGATGCGCGGAAGCCGGCAGACCAGGTAGATCTGGCGACACTTGGCGCGCGGTTACGACGTGATGAGAAGGCGGGCGGGTTTGTGGTGGAGCATGTTTATCTGCACGATCCCGATCGGCCGGACATGGCTCCGCCATTGGCGAAACCGGAGTCACTGGTGCGTGTGGGTGAGGTGATCGTCGCAATCGATGGACAAGATCTGCTCGGGGTGACGGACGAGCGGGCTTTGCTGCGCGGCAAAGCTGGGACCCAGGTTCTGCTGAAGGTAAAGAACGCGGCAGGCACAACTCGTGATGTGCTCGTCACGCCCATCAAAGACGGAGACGAAGCTCGGCTGCGTTATGCGGAATGGGAGTACTCCCGACGGCTGACGGTGGAGAAGGATTCGAACAACAGCATCGGCTATGTTCACCTGCAGGCGATGGGCTCCGGAGACATGGACCAGTGGGCGCGTGAATTCTATCCGGTATTCGACCGGCAGGGTTTGATCATCGATGTTCGGCACAATAACGGCGGCAACATCGACTCGTGGCTGCTCGGAAAACTTTTGCGCAAGGCATGGTTTTACTTCCAGCCGCGAGTCGGAAGCCCGTCATGGAACATGCAGTATGCGTTTCGCGGGCACATCGTCGTGCTGTGCGATCAGCAGACTGCGTCGGATGGCGAGGCGTTCACGGAAGGTTTCAAGCGTCTCGGATTGGGCAAAGTTGTCGGAATGCGGACGTGGGGCGGCGAGGTTTGGCTGAGCTTCAGCAACACGCAGGCCGATAACGGGATTGCATCGGCAGCGGAACTTGGCGTCTATGGGCCGGAAGGGAAATGGCTGATCGAAGGACATGGGGCGGAGCCGGATATTACAGTGGATGACCTGCCGCATGGGACGTATACGGGCAATGATGAGCAACTACAGGCAGCTTTGAAGCTGTTGAAGGAAGAGATTAAGGCCGATCCGCGGCCCGTGCCGCAGCATCCGGTTTATCCGGACAAGTCGTTCAAGGGCGCTGGAAACTGAAGACGGCAGTTACCTGTTCTCAGTTATCAGTTCGCAACTTTCAGCACCTACTGAGAGCACCGCAGTGTTTCGACTGCGGTCGCTTGCGGCCTCCGCTCAACGTGACGGACCGTGCTGAGAGGCTGAGAAATATGGGGACTCAGGGTTTGGGTAAAAAGAAGCCGCTGCACTCGAGGAGATGCAGCGGCCCTTTGAGTGGTACTTACAAACTCCGTTTTGAGTTATTCGCCCTTATCAGTGGCGGGGGCGGGGTGAATGACACGGTATGTTGAACCGCCATGCGACCAGACCAGGAGAAGGATGTCCTTTCCGGCGGGAACGGCATGAACGTCATCGGCGAACTGCTGCGCGCTTTGAACGGGCTTACGGTTCACTTCTTCGATGACATCGCCGGAGGCGAGTCCAGCATCGTCGGCCGGGCTGGCGGGACGGACACTCTGAACAGCCGCGCCTTTCACCTGTGAGGGGATGTTCATCTGCTGGCGCATGTCGTCACTGAGATCGCCAACCGAGACGCCGAGTTTACCTTTGTTCTGCGAGCCGTTGCTTCCGTTTTCGGCAACTTGCTTTTCGCCCTTGAACTCACCGACTTTCGCACTGAGCGTTTCCGGCTTGCCATCACGCAGGATCCCGAGTTTGATATCGGTTCCAGGAGCTGTCTGGCTGACCGCGACCTGAAGGGCACTGCCATTCTTGATCTTGGTGCCATTCAGTTCGCGAAGCACGTCACCTCTCTTGAGGCCGGCCTGGCTTGCGGGCGAGTCAGGCGTAACTTGGCTAACGATGGCGCCAGTGGCATCCGGCAGGTTGAAGAAGCTCGAGTTGTCGGGAGTGACATCGTTCATGCTGATTCCGAGATAGCCATGGTGAACGGCGCCGTTCTTCATGATGGATTCGGCAGAATTGCGAACGATCTGCGAAGGGATTGCGAATCCCGCTCCGGCGAAGGAACCATTGTTGGTGATGATGAAGGTATTGATGCCGACAAGCTCGCCGTGCGCGTCAACTAGCGGACCGCCTGAGTTGCCGGGGTTGATTGCGGCGTCGGTCTGAATAAAGTCACCCGGTTTGCGGGGGTCGTTTGAGTAAGGATTCGGACGATCGAGCGCGCTTACGATTCCGCGCGTAACCGAGAACTGGAAGTAGCCGAAGGGGCTTCCAAAGGCGAGTACCGTCTGGCCGGGACGCAGCCGGGTTGAATCGCCCCACGCGATGGTGGAGAGATTGGTGGCATTGATTTTGATGACCGCGAGATCGTTCAGCTTGTCGATACCGACGAGCTTGGCAGGATAAACACGGCGGTCATTCAGAGTGACTTTGATCTGCGTTGCATCGTTGACCACGTGGTTGTTGGTAATGATGTAGCCATCTGGCGAAATGATGATGCCACTGCCGATACCATGTTCGATCTGCTGCGGATTCTGCCCGTGTCCCATGGGCCCCATGGGTCCAAAGAACCGGCGGAACTCCGGTGGGATAGCGTTCTGCGGGATGCCGTTACCGTTTCCGCCATTGTTACCGTTGTCCTGGGTATCGTCGTCATCATCGTTGTCGGCGTCCTGACCGTTCACGCGGGCGGTGACGGAAACGTTCACGACGGCGGGAGTGACGCGCGCCGCGACCGACTCAACCGCGTTATCGAGCGCGACGAGGGAGGACACGCTGTTGTCGTCCATGGGCGCCGCACCGTTGAGACCGTCGATGTGAGCGGCGGCATGCGCGGTGTGGCCAACGAGGAAAGCAAAGCCCAGAAGGACGGAGGCAGCCGCTGCAACGGGGGCTCCGAACTTCTTTGTCTTAGCTCTTAATGAATTAGTTGTTATTGGCATGAGTGATTCTCCGTTGCGATTGAAGGTTGAACTTACAGTTGGATCACGAACCAGCCATCGCGAACCGGAATGGTTGCGGGCTGAGTGGAACTTGAACCTGGGGTTGCAGGTATTACGCGAAGGATGAGCTGCGTGACAGTGAAGCGATGCGCTGGCGCAGTGGGGTGATTCTGGTTTGTCCGCGTTTGTGCAGGAGCGCTGGCTTGTCCGCTGCGTGCAGCATCGACGCTGGTTGCGTTGAAAGCGGCGCTGTTCTGAACGGTGCTTGTGGATGTCGGATCATTCGCCGGCTGGTTGTTTTGTGGCTCGAAGTCGGAGATCGTCTGCGGCACACGGCTGACTGTGGACACTTCCTCCCACGCCGCCACCACGACCCACTGCTGCGACTGCGGTTGCGACGAGAGGACCCGATCACCCGTTTGATCAGCCTTGGCTAACTGCTGCGACGAGGCAGCAACCTCCTTGTGGGTGGAGGTGTTTGCAGATGCGCGCTTGCGAACGTGCGCTGCCGCCGAGAGATGTGCATCGGGTAGAACTGCCTTCGCCGGGAGTGCGCGATAGCCCGGCAGAAGCGCCAACTTTGATTCGCTGGTCTGGTTTGCGAGGTGTGCATTGAGCTGTGCCTGGCGGGCAGTTGTCATGGCCTGGGTGCTGTGCCTGGGCACGAACGCGACGAGTTGGGGGAACCGGGACATCTCGACGGATCCAGCAAGGAGCATAGAGCCGAGGGTGGCAACCAGCGTGGCTGCGGCGGTTCTGCTCATTGTGCGCTGGTGAACGAGGATGCGGTGTACACGGTGGACGAGCTCAGAACGGCGATGCCAGGCGCCGAGTGACAATGCTTCGGCGCGACGCTCGAGACGGCGTTCGGCAAGGCTGGCGAGGCAGGCGGCGTATGCGCGAGGAGCATTCGTAATGCGGATGACACCTTCATCGCAGGCCATCTCGCGTTCGGCGCAGAGATGATGCTCGATCCAGGCCAGAGCGAGATTAAGCGGGAAGACGACGAGACAGAGTTTCTGGAACAGATTTGTCCAATCGTCGCGACGACGGAGGTGTTCGGCTTCGTGCAGGACGATCTGTTCAAGTTCGCCGGCGGTGAGCCGGGAGAGCAGCCAGTGGGGGATAAGGATGCGTGGAGCGAGGAAGCCGATTACGCTGGGACGGTCGAGAAGCTGCGTGGTGCAGACGGCCACCAGGCCGCGACGCAGGCTGTTGAGTTCAGCAGAAAGCGAACTGGTGATTTCGACGGGCTGGGCGGCCTTCCACAAGCGCCGCAGCCGAATGGAGTGCACGGCGAGATCCGCCGCACGGATGAGGGAGGCGATCGCCCACAGAGCCGCAATCGCGACGCCCCAGCGCGAATCAAGCTGGAGTAGAGCGCGCGGGACGGCGGGTGAGATTCCCGAACCGGATGCTAAGGAGGGTGTCGAGATTGCGTCGAATTGGATGAGCGCGAGAAGAGGCAAGGCGAGCGAGAGTACAAATCCCGCAGACCACAACACAAAACGGTGCGCGGCTGAGATGCGCGGCATGAGGCGCGTGGCAATCTCGAGCGTGCAGACGATCACCGCACCCTGCCAGATGGAAGAGATAAGCGCGGAGCCGGCGATCGCGGCGAAGGACTGCCATTGCGCGGCAAGCCAGACGAAGGCAGCGGGAGCGGTCACGGCGAATTCGGTGAACAGTGCTGCGATGTGCATGGCTAGACCTCGTCAACCTTGTTGTCGGGTGCGGCTGCGTTGATAGCAGCCTTGAGACGATCGAGTTCTTCCCTGGAAATTTCGCTGTCTCCGAGCAGTGAAAGGAGAAGCTGCTCGCGTGAGTTGCCGAAGAATCGGCTCAGGATTTGCTTAACTTCAGTGCGGCTGGCTTCGTTCTCGGCGATCAGGGGACTGTAAATGAAGGCGCGACCTTCCTGCCTGTGCTCGACGTAGCCTTTCTGTTCGAGGATGCGAATTGTGGTCAGGACAGAGTTGTAGGCCAGGGGTTCACCGTCGGGCATAGCCGCAACCAGGTCGTTGACGGCCGATTCCCCGCGCCGCCAGAGGATCTTCATCAGTCTGAGCTCGGCTTCGGTTAACGTGTTTGATTTCTTCGGCGGCATTCTGCAAGTTATTGATTTTGTGTATCGCAGCGAGTTCCCGGGATTTCCGTCTTCATTTATATAGACGAACAACTAATGGATTAGTTACCACGGCAGTGCTGGAAAATTAAAGGGGTTGAAGGTGCGGTGATGGGGAGGGGAGGGGGAGGGCATCTATAGTGGTTGGGTTGCCGGAGACCTTTCGGCTGAATTCCAGACTTCCCAGGAGGAACATCATGGCAGCACTTTCGGATCGGGAAACCCAATCGAGGCTTGTGTCGGTTCCGGACTGGCAGATTGAATCGGGTGAGCTGACGCGAACATTTCTTTTCAAGGATTTCCGGGCATCACTCAACTTTGTAAACCGTGTGGGCGAAGCAGCGGAGCAGGCCGGACACCATCCGGATATAGATATTCGGTACAACAAGGTCCGGATCGCACTGGTGACGCATGACGCGGGTGGGATCACGGACAAGGACTTTGATCTTGCGACCAACGTGGACAAACTCTGCTAGGTGCTGAGAGAGCTGCCAGCTGTACCGGAAATTCAGACGCCAGTTTTCGGAATCTGCGCTGTCCAAATTTGGACATATACACGCAAAACTGGACGGGGAAATAATCTTCGTGTTCGCAAATCGCATAAAGCACGCCGCTTTATGTGGAGTCTGAGTTGCTAGCTTATCTGGGTGACCTTGTCCCGCGGCTTCCTCCGAATTCGCAGGTCAGCTAGAGCTTTCGCGCGTGCGCCGGGCCTGTCTCTTGCGCTCTTGCTTACCATTGCGCTTGGGATAGGAAGCAATGCTGCGATCTATGGATTTCTTCAGGGTTTGATTCACCCTGCGAGTCCTCTTCGCGTTGCCAGCAGACTCGTTTCGGTTTTCGAGCAAGATCATTCGCGCAACGCCGGACCCCTCTCGCCTGATGAGTATCAGCAGGTCAAGCGAAGTCGGGGAGTATTCAAGTGGGTAGGCGCAGTGCGAATTGAACCACGGCCCGCGGTTCTCAATGGACACTCGGAGATCGCAACCGTTGCCCATGTAACACCAGAACTGGCTGCAACGTTGTCACTGCCGTTGAACGCCGGCGTGGTGATCAGCCATCGTATGTGGAAGAGCGACCTTGGTGGAAACGAGAATGCGGTGGGTTCTCCGATCCGCGTTGATGAAGCAGATCTCAGAGTTCAGGGAGTTGCGCCGGACAAACTGGACGGGCTCTATAGTGACCAGAGCGTCGATCTCTGGATGCCTGCGGCGGAAGAGAATGTTGAAGGTGGACCTGGAGCGCGGCGGGAGTTATGGGTTGTCGCGCAACTTCGCGAGGGTGCGTCCATTCATCAGGCGCAGACGACCATTGGATCCGTCTTCGGTGGGCGGAAGGACGTTAGCGTGGCTCCATTCACCGGGATTGCGCCCAACATGGCGCGGGGCCTGTCCCGAGTCGGAATGTTTCTGACCTTCTCTGCGGCAGCAGTGTTCTTCATCGCGTGTATCAACGTCGCTTCGTTCCTGCTTGGCAGGGCGCTGCGGCGATCGCATGAGACATCTTTGCGCGTCGCGCTCGGCGCCACCCGGGCAGAGCTCTTCTGGGATCTGTTCGCGGACAGTGTTGTGATCGCGGTTACAGGCGGCGTGGTGGGAGTGTTGCTCGGCACGTTGACCGCGCGCGCTCTTCCTGCCGTTCTCTTTGAAAGTGATGCAGAGTCGCTGAGCTTTTCGCCACATCTGCTCCCTATCTTCTTGGCCGCGCTGGTCTGCGTTGCGATCACGGTGGTCTGCGGAATGATGCCAGTCGCGGGTACCATAACCGATCGCCCCTGGATGGTTCTTCAGCGTGAAACGGGTTCGCCGTCGAGAGCAATTCTCCGTCTGCGATCGGCGCTGGTCGTCCTGCAGATTACCGTCTGCTGCATGCTGTTGATCTGTACGGCGGTTCTGCGGGCAGGGCTTCATTCAGCGCTGGATACGGGAGCCGGGAAGCGGCTGGGAAATCCGATTCTACTCACTGTGCAGGCATTGCCGATGGGAGGACCCGAAATCGATGCCGGGTATTTCGACGAAGTTGAAAAGAAGGCACGATCAGGATTCCTGGTGCCGGTGGGATGGACGGCACGGCTTCCGGGCAATCAGCCGACTTGGCGCAATTTCAGGCTTCAGCAACCCTCTGTGCAGTCTCGCAACGTCGCTATGGATGTGTCGTGGTTGACGCCGGCGTCGATTCAATCACTGGAAAGGCTGCCGGTAGCTGGAAGGATGTTTGGGCTTAACGATCAGCGGCACAAGGTTGCGGTTGTGAACGAGGAGGCAGCGGCAGCGCTCTTCGGCAAGCAGACCGCAGGGATGGTGATCAGGGATGCAGCCGACCTTCCCATCGAGATCATCGGAGTGGTGAAAAAGGCGGGAATCCACGGACCGAACCAAGAAGAGAACGGGGGTAGCGCGACCCAGAAGAGCCGGCCGACGATTTACTACGGCTATCTCAATCAAGCGGACGAACCAAGCACGATCCGGGATGCACCGTTCCGTGTGCCTCTCACACGTCCGGCAGCGAGCATCGAGCTAAATGCAAATGTTGTTTCGGCTAGCTACTTCAGCGGCCTCGGCATGCCGCTGGTTGTTGGGCAGAGGTTTAGCGAGGATCGGATATCCGAAAGGGGACGTGTGGCGGTGATCAACCAGGAGGCCGCCGATCTCTATTTCAATGGAAAGGCGATCGGCTCTGGCATTATCGATGACGGCGGCGTGCGAACGGAGATCATCGGAGTGGTCAGGTCACAAACGTTCGGGACGTTTGAACAGCATGCCGAACCAACAATCTATTTCCTCCTGGGTCAGGACTGTCCGGCGCGGATGACGTTGATGCTGAAGGCGTCGAAGTGGAACAGCGAAATGAGCACTGAACTCCGGCGGAAGGTCGAGAGTGTACCTCGAGGCAGCTCTGGTTCGATTGCCATTACGACTCTGAATAAGCAACTGGAGCAATCGGGGTTGGCACCATTGCGAATCGCAATGGTGATCGGAGCTGTGTCCGCGGTGGTCGCATTGGTACTTGGCATCCTCGGTCTCCTGAATGCCCAAAGCGATGCTGAACGACAGCGGCAGCGTGACAGAGCAGTTCGCATTGCGCTGGGAGCGCAACGATGGCGAATTGTGCTGCTAGTCGTGAGAACTGCGGGGCGACACGCTTGCCTCGGCGCGGCAATTGGGATTCTTCTGTCGTTCGCGTTCGTACGACTGCTGATTGCCGATGTTGCGAATGTTGCCGCGCCATCAATGCAAATATGGCTGATTGCTCCGCTATTGCCGGTCGCGGCTGTGATGGTGGCAAGCCTGATTCCGGCGCGTCGCGCTTCCGTTATCGCTCCCGCGAAGATCATGCGCGATATGTGAAGCTAGCGGTACTGTTGCGCCCCCACGGTGAAGATTGCGCTCTTGGGCCATTGCGCATCGCCGATCACGAACTTGGCATGCGCCGGATGCGCAATCCCCATCGTCTTGAGTGGTATGCGCACCTCGAGCGAGTGGCCGCCAGCGCGGATCAGAGGATCGGGATCCAAGCCAGCAAAGGATTGAAAGAGCATGCGATCGGAGTGCTCCAGCATCAACCAATAAGAGACGTAATGCAGGTGGCTGTTGGCTTGGCCGTTATGATCAAACGTCGCGCGGTCTCCAATGTTTGCCGTTGCATGCAGGACAAAGCTGCCGAGGGCGGGAACATCGATTTTCATTACCGGCCAGCCCATCGGCGGCTTGTCCGCCGGAGTGCCCGGCGGAGGCATCGGAGCGGATGATTCGATGCGGATATACAGAAACGACTCGTCATAGGTTGTGCGCAATTGCCAGCCCTGGCGGTCGGCACCCGCGTTGTCAAGAGCCTGCGGTATCTTCTGCCAGGGTTCGCCAGCGCGCTCGAAGGCTCCGGCGGGCGGAGGAAGCATGGCAAATACCGATTCAGCGGGAAAGGGCTTATCACCGGAAGCAAGGTCCTTAATTTTCCACTGTCCATCTTCGTTGATATACCGAAGGCTGATAAACCAACCCGGTGCGTATTGTCCAAGCAAGACGGCCTCGTTCCCCTGCACGAAGACCTTGGACACTGTGTAATGGACGTTCGGACTCGGGTGCAGAAGCGTGCGCATCTTTTCTGCCTCAGGCGTCTTTTCACGTGACCACAATCCGACAAAGGTGTGGTCGGCGTCGCCTCGCTGCACGGCCTTCTCAAGTTGGCTGTATGCGGCGACCACATTGCTCTCGGGGCTTTGTGACTGACAACCGATGCAGGCCAGCAAACAGAAACCAGGAAAGAATCTCATGAGTACCTCACGCCTGAAGCTCAACCCGGATCAACACTGATTATGAGTTGAATCGAGTCTATCGCATGCCTTGTTGCTGGTTGCTGCCATCTCAGAGCGAATGCATTGATTCGGGTACCTGCAGGCCTTCACTTCTCATTCGCTATACACGGAGCAGAAATGGCACTATTCGCCATAGCGGAGTGCAGGGGCTTCCCTCAAAAGATCAGCCTCTGGGAGAATTGGCTGAGATGAGATGGGGAGAGAATTCGCGATCTGCGCACAGACTCGTCTTCGGAGCGGGCGTTCTTGCGACCCTGCTGATGAATTTCGCCATTGCGCAAGAGGCGGCCAAGCCAGCGGCTTTGCCACCCATGCCGGCAAATGCGGATCCGGCGTTTGAGGTAGCGACAATCAAGCCGAGCGATACTTCGGCTCCACATGGAACATTTCTGAGAACCGAGGGGCGGCACTCAATTGCTTACAACTTTGCGGTGCGGGACCTGATCTGCTTTGTGTACGGCGTGCACAAGAGTCAGATCGTCGACGGGCCAAAGTCGCTGCTGGAGACGCGCTTTGATATCGATGGCGTTCCGGATATCGACGGGAGACCGAACATTGAGCAGCGGAAGATCATGTATCGGAAGCTGCTGGCGTCGCGATTCAAGCTGGCATTTCATCGAGAAAAGCGGGAGTTGCCGGCTTATGTAATTGAGGTTGCGAAGGGCGGCCCCAGACTGACGAAGACGGATCGTAAGCCGGGAGAGGGCACGGTTTTCTCTATGGACCCGCAGATCATTTTGAAGGTTCGGAATGCATCAATCAGCGACTTCGCGCACGGTATGCAGGAGGCAATTCTGGACAAGCCGGTTGTGGATCAGACGGGGCTGCGGGACAGGTATGATTTCGATCTGAAGTGGACTCCCGACGAAGGCCAACTCACGCCCGTGCCCGGAGCGGAGATCCACCAGGATTCCAACGCGCCGCCAGGTTTATACACGGCGATTCAAGAACAACTTGGATTGAGGATTGAGTCAAAGAAGGCAGCAGTCGACGTGCTGGTGATCGATCATCTAGAAGATCCGTCGCCGAACTGATGTCAATTCTGTGCGGCTTCGAAACAAATTATGGGCTGACATGCTTCACAGGAAAACGGAAAGTTGCGATCACTGAATTCCTCGGGTGCGCTCAACACCGGAGAGCCTTGTCATCCTACCGTTAGCCTTTGGCGTCTTCGAATTCTTCGTGCCAGGCCATCTGAATGGCTTCGAGTCGCGATTCGTTCGATTTGGTCGGGTCGTCGGCAAAGCCTTCGAGCTCAGTAACGTATTTGTGCAGATCAGTGAAGCGCACGGTGAGCGGATCGAGGTCGGGGAATTTCTCCTGAAGTTCAATTCCAATCTCTTCGGAGTCTGTCCAGTGAATTTCGCGGGGCATTGGTTCTCCTCTGTCTGATCATCCAAATCTCACAAGCGAGACATGGGGACCAAATCTCTACTTATTTTCGGCGAGGGCCAGGGGTTTGCCTTCGGAGGTGTAGTTGCGATTCCACTTGGGGATTTCGACTACGTAATTGCCGGGCTTGGTGATGACGGCCTGGCAACCAAGACGGGAGTTCAACTGCTGGTCGGCGGCCATATCGAGGCGGTCGAGTTCGTCGTCTTCGGCTTCGCTTATGCCATCTTTGCCGTCTTTGACCCAGATGTGGCAGGTGGTGCAGGCGCACGACCCGCCGCACGCGTGGTCGAGGAAGATGCCGAAATTCTCAGCGACATCGAGGAAAGACATCGGCTTGCCGTGGTGGTCATAAGGCATCGTGCCGAATTCGAACTCAACGGTTTTGCCTTCGGGCATGAAGGTGACGCGGACAAGTTTTTCGGGGGGGATGTTGATGATGTTTGCTTCAGCCATTGGTTCTTTCCTCTAAGCGAAGCTAGCGGATTAGCGCGCTAGTCTCTATTTGAATTCTGCGGGGGCCATGGGGTGGGGCGCTGTTACCTCTTCGGCGAGTTGTTCTCCGGCTTCGCCCATGGTTTTACCCCGAATGGCGGAGCTGACAGCGGCATCCATCATGAGCTCGGCCAGGCGATGTGTTGACTTGTCGAGTGCGACCGTCGCTTCGCGGATCGCGTTGAGATCCTCGCCGGCTTTTACCGCGGTGAGGTGATTGCAAGCCGAATCGATCGCGGAGATTTCCTCGCCGCGGAGCTGGCCCCATGCTGGATTCGTGCGAGCCTGTTCGACTTTGGTGAGAATGGAGTCGGCTTCAGTGCGGGCTTCGATGAGAAGTCGCTTGGCAAAATCTGCTTCAGCATTATCGAAGGAATCGAGAATCATGCTCTCGACTTGTTCGTCGGTGAGGCCGTAGGTCGGCTTGACCTCGATCTGTGCCTGCTGGCCGCTGCGTTGTTCGCGCGCAGAGACCTGAAGGATGCCGTCGGCGTCGATGAGGAACTTCACTTCAATGCGCGGAAGGCCGGCGCTCATGGGCGGAATGGCTTTCAGATCAAAGCGCGCCAGAGAACGGCAGTCAGCTGCGAGTTCTCGCTCGCCCTGGACGACGTGAATTGCGACATTGGTCTGGCCGTCAACGCCGGTGGTGAAGTGCTCGGTAGCGGAGGCAGGAATGGTGGAGTTGCGCGTGATGATCTTCGCGACAGTGCCGCCAAGGGCCTCGATGCCAAGCGAAAGCGGCGTTACGTCGAGTAGGAGCATCTCTTCCGTGGTCTTCGAAGCTCCAGCGAGGATGTCGGCCTGCACGGCTGCGCCGAGGGCAACGACTTCGTCGGGGTTCAGCTCGATGTGCGGTTTCTTGCCGCGTGCGGGGAGATGGAAGAGATCTTCGACGAGCTTGCGGACTGCCGGGATGCGCGTCGATCCGCCGACAAGGACGACTTCATCGACCTGCTCGGGAGTGATACCGGCATCGGCGAGGGCCTGCTTGCATGGGCCGGCGGTGCGGTTCAGCACGGCTTCAATCAACTGCTCGAAGACTTCACGTGGGATCTCGCGCTGATAGCGATCGCCATTCGGGAGTTCGAAGTCGAATAGCGCGGACGATTCCGAAGAAAGCCGAATTTTGGCATCGATCGCGGACTTGCGAAGAGCCTGAACTGCGCCGGGGTGCTGGCGCAGGTCGATGCCGTGCTCGGCGTGGATTTCATCGAGGGCGATCGTGAGAAGCAGGTTGTCGATGTCGTCACCACCGAGATGAGTGTCTCCATTGGTGGACTGGACTTCAAAGATGCCGTCCCGCAGCTTGAGAATGGAAATATCGAAGGTACCGCCGCCGAGATCGTAGACGGCGATCAGTCCTTCCTTGTTGCGATCGAGACCGTAGGCCAGAGCGGCAGCGGTGGGCTCGTTCACGAGGCGTAGCACCTCAAGGCCAGCCATGCGGCCAGCGTCTTTTGTGGCCTGGCGCTGCGCGTCATTGAAATAGGCAGGGACGGTAATGACGGCCTGAGTGACGGGTGAGCCGAAGAAACGCTCGGCATTGCGTTTGAGCTGGCGCAGGATGTACGCAGAGATTTCAGGAGGCGTGAAACGCAATTCTCCAAGTTGGATGCGCGGGACTTCCCCTGCTTCTACATCATCGGCGAGGCGGAAGGGAAAGAAGTGGAGTTCGCTCTGAACTTCTTCGAGCCCGCGACCCATCAGGCGCTTGACGGAGTAAATAACGCGCTCCGGTGTTTCGACCAAGGTGCGGCGTGCGCTGTTGCCGACGGTAACGGTGGGACGGCCGCTGTCGTCCTTGGGCATGGGATCGAGGGCGACGACGGAGGGAACGAGATTGGATCCGTCAACGCCGGGAATGACTACGGGCTTGTCGCCTTCCATATATGCGACCAGTGAATTGGTTGTTCCCAGGTCGATTCCGACTACGCGTCCTTCTGCTGCCATGATTCTCTAGGCTCCAGATCTCTTTTAAGCTGCGAGGGTCTCGGTCACATCGCGAACGAGATTGCTGATATATCGCCGGCGATCGAGCAGGGAGACCATCTTCTTCTCTGATTCCTTACGTGCGGCTTCGTCACCGTTGTCCCAGACCTGCCACTGCGCGCGCAGATCGCGATCCACATCATCGAGCATGTCGCTGAATTTCTTCTGTGCTTGTTCGAGGCCGGACTGTAATTCGGGATCCGCATCGCCCATCTTCTTCGACATGCGCATCTCCTCGAGCTGCATGTTGAGATCGAACGCCTCTTCGAGCAGGTCTGCCGGAACCCGAGAGGGATCCTTTCGATCCTTGCCGGCATACTCTTCCCCGATCTCGGCGCCCTGCAGCTTCAGCAAGTACTCGGTGCGGCGGATCGGATCGCGGAGCGTGCGATAAGCATCATTGAGCAGCGCGGTGTCGGCAAGGCTCCATTCTTTTTCGCTCGACGTGGCGCGCGCGAACCGGTCAGGGTGCAGCTTGCGGCTGAGCTTGTGGAACTGATGCTCGAGCATGCCGAGATCGAGGTCAAGCTTTGGTACAAGCGAGAAAACAGAAAAATAATCGCCCGCCGCCGCGGGCTGAATCTTGCTGCAATGCGGACAAAAGAGCGTGGACGCATTGTGCGCGACGTTACATGACCAGCACGCAACCGGTATCGCAGAATCGATGACTTTCAACATTGAACAACTCCCGCAAGATTGAGACCTACGACGAGAAGGATGATCCGCAGCCGCAGGAGCGCGTGGAGTTCGGATTGATGAAGTTGAAGCCCTGCCGCATCAATGTCTCTTCGTAGTCGAGCGTCATGCCATGCAGGTAGATGAACGACTTGGGATCGACAAAGACGCGAACCCCATCGAATTCATAAATGCGATCACGCTCACGCGGACGAGTGTCGAACTTGATCGAATAAGAAAGCCCGGAGCAGCCGCCGCCCATCACGCCCAGACGAAGCCCACCCTCTTCGGGAGAAATACCTTCCTGTGCGATGGCGATCTTGATGCGCTTGATGGCGCGATCAGTCACCTGAATGCCGGACGCGCTTCCATGCGAAGCCGGTGCAGAGGCCGGCTGCACAGGGGCTGCACTCGCTCCTTCGGCCGGCTTCGATTCGATACTTACAAAGTTCGACATTTCTTCCTTCTTGCTTGGCCTCGTAAACCCAGGTCTCAAAATCGAGACCTGGGGACCCAAGGCTCGTTATTTCGCAGCGCTAGTCACAGCCGCGTCTTCGGCGACATTGTTCTTCTTCTTCCAGTCGCCGATCGCCGCACGGATCGCATCTTCAGCGAGCACGGAGCAGTGAATCTTGACGGGAGGAAGCGAGAGTTCCTTCACAATGTCGGTGTTCTTGATTGCGAGTGCATCTTCAACGGTGCGTCCCTTGATCCACTCGGTCGCGAGCGAAGAGCTGGCGATTGCCGAACCGCAACCGAAGGTCTTGAACTTGGCTTCTTCAATGACCTGGGTCTCGGGATTGACCTTGATCTGCAAACGCATCACATCGCCGCATTCCGGGGCTCCGACCAGTCCCGTGCCTACCTCAGTCGAGCTCTTGTCGAGAGTGCCTACATTGCGGGGATTGTTGTAGTGATCGACTACCTTGTCGCTATATGCCATGTTCCGTTCTCCTTCGGCGGGAAGCCGTGTACCTAATGTTTGATTCGGCGGCGTTGATTGCCGATGCTTATTCCGTTCTTCCAGTCCAACAGCTCATAACGAGTTGTTGGCACTCAACCTACTGAACAGGCGACAATTAGTGCGCCTGCCACGCGATCTTGGTTAAATCGATGCCTTCTTTCACCATTTCGTAGAGCGGTGAGAGTTCACGAAGCTTCTTCACGATGTCGATTACTTTTGCGGCAACGTAATCCACCTCAGCCTGGGTGTTGAAACGCCCGAGGCCGAAGCGGATGGAGCTGTGTGCCACGTCGTCGCCGAGGCCGAGAGCCTTGAGGACATACGAGGGTTCCAGAGTTGCCGACGTGCAGGCAGAGCCGCTGGACACCGCAACATCGTTGATGCCCATCAGCAGTGATTCGCCTTCAACATAAACGAAGCTCACGTTGAGGTTTCCGGGCAGACGGTGCTCCATCGAGCCGTTCACATGAATGTAGTCCAGTTCCGACTCCAGCTTTTTCTGAAGCCGATTGCGCAGACCGCGAAGATAAGCCGCTTCGGTGTCCATCTCATTGCGGGCGATTTCTGAGGCTGCACCGAGGCCGACAATCCCGGGAACGTTGAGAGTGCCGGAACGCATGCCCCGTTCGTGACCGCCACCGTCAATCTGCGCTGCGATCTGCACACGTGGATTGCGGCGGCGAACGTACAAGGCCCCAACGCCTTTGGGCCCGTAAATTTTGTGACCGGAAAGCGAGAGCACATCGATGTTGTCTTCGATCACGTTCACCGGAACCTTGCCCACTGCCTGCACTGCATCGGTATGGAAGAGCACGCCCTTTTCGTGGCAGAGCTTGCCGATTTCGCGAATCGGCTGGATGACGCCGATCTCATTGTTCGCGAACATAATCGACACAAGAATCGTTTTGTCATCGATGGCGCGCTTCAAATCTTCGATGTCGATCAGGCCGTCCGCCTTCACGGGCAGGTAGGTGACCCGATACCCGTATTTCTCGAGGCGCTTGCAGGTATCGAGCACAGCCTTGTGCTCGGTGACCTGCGTGATGATGTGATTGCCGCGTTCTCGGTACATCTCCGCGATGCCCTTGATGGCGAGGTTGTTCGACTCAGTGGCGCCGGAGGTGAAGATGATCTCTTTCGCAGAAGCACCAATAAGTTTTGCGATCTGCTCGCGCGCGGTTTCAACGGCCTGCTCCGCCTCCCAGCCAAATGAATGATTCCGGCTGGCTGCGTTGCCGAACTTGTTTGTCAGGTAGGGCATCATTGCCTCGAGCACGCGAGGATCGAGCGGGCTGGTGGCGTGATTATCCATATAGATGGGCAGGGTAACTCCTGCCGGCACTTCGATCTGACTGGTAACTGTACTCATCCGACCTCTCCATCCTCTTCCAACTCCGCTCGGCACGGAGGTGCTTCGCAGTGCGAAGGTTTCTTAGCTAAATCGTGAGCGTAACAAGCTTCGGCTCTGGTATCTGTCCCGGCGGATGCTCGTGCTCGGCGAGATCCTGAATGCTGATGCTTTTAAGTACCCCGGCAATGGTGTCATTGACTCGAGCCAGCGGCTCCTTGATCGTGCAACTTGGTGTAAGCTCACAGCCGTTGGCCCCCTTGGTGCACGAAGTGATGAAGAACGGGCCATCAATCGCCAGGATCACCTCGTAAGCAGAGATACAAGCGGCGGACTTTGATAATGCATATCCACCATTCATGCCGGCATGCGATTTCAACAGTCCCTTCTTCGTCAGCTGCTGGAGAATCTTGGCCAGCAACTGGGCAGGGATTCCGTACGCGTCGGCAATGTCCTTCGCGCTCAGGGCAGCGGTGTCGGGGCGTTCGGCTAGATACTTGAGCGCCATCAACCCGTAATCCGCTTTCTTGGTGAGCTTCAGCATAATATGCGACTTCTTAGGTCCGTATTTAGTATACGACCGTTTATGTCCGGGTTCAATGAAGGGATGGATGAGAGCGGCAGAGCGTGGGATGTCGTGAAAAACGGAATGGAAAAGATTCACTAAAATGCCGTTTGAAAATGCTGAAAAGCTCGCTACAATCTGCGGCAAGAGTTTCTAAATCCGAGCCTGTCCTGCCAAAGATGGTTACCGCCTGCAAACACCCCAGGGTCCGAATTGTCTCCCGCCATGAAGACACAGAGTTCGTCGAGTGCCTTGAATGTGGCGATGTATTTGATTCTGAAGAATTTAACGACATGGCGATCGAAGAGTCGGTCGAGAAGGAAGAGCCGGAAATCGACGACGAGTAGCGCCGCTGTCTAACGATCGCCCTATCTCACACAATTGAAGACCCTTCTGGCGGTTGACGTCATTTCGAAGTGGCCCCGCCGATCTGCGCACTGCTCCGGTGTGCAGCAATCCACGCATAGTGCAGACCAGAGAGTATGGTCAGGCCAATGGTGGCATCGAGAGCCACGAAGCGCAGAATCACGACCCAATTCGCATTTGTGAGTTGATGCAGCAGTACCACTGCGACTGCGGTCACCTGAGCCAGCGTGTTGGCTTTGCCGAAGATGCTGGGGCCGAACTCACGGCGGCCAACTACCGCGTACATGACAGCCGCTACAACCAGAATTCCCAGATCGCGCCCGAAGACCAGGACCGTAACAGTAGTGGGAATCAGCCCCTTATGCGTAAGGACCACGAAGAGGGTGCTGAGGAGCAGTTTGTCGGCGATGGGGTCGAGGTATTGTCCCAGGGTTGTTCGCTGCTGTAGCACCCGGGCAAGAATTCCGTCCAGGGCATCGGTGAGGCCTGCGACGATGAAGAGAATGAAGGCGACTCCGAAGTGGTTTTCAAGGATGGTGGACACGAGGAAGGGTGCCAGACAGATCCGGATGACGGTAAGGAGGTTGGGCGCGGTGCTAAGGGGATTTCGGCCGCTCGATGTGAAATCTCTCATCACGGACATTGATGGCTGACAATGGGCCCGCGGGTGCCTGCGAGAGTTCGATAACCTACGTTGCGGCTTGAACTTGCGAAGGCCCCTCTATTTGAATTGATGGTACAGCATTCGGAACTGGGCGCAACAGGCATTCTTGTCGGGTGCTGCGCACACCATCACGGTGTAAGAAGAAGCTTTTTCGCATTTCCACCGCCCTGCTGAATGGAGTGGCGGTCTAAGTGGATTTGTGTGAGACTGGGGAGAATTGGTTACCGGAATAGGTACTTTCGCCGGCCCGTAACAGTTACATTTCCTGAAAGATGGTAATATCTGGGTCACGGATCAAGCTGGAACGTCCAAAAATGCTGACTTGGGCAAAATCGTTCGCTGATCGAGGTAGAGGTTACGACTTTCGCTCTGGTTCTACTGCAGTCGACACCCGGGTACGAGTTGCATGATCCGTAGCTTGATTCAGTTCTTCCTTGCCACTGAAGTAAGGTACGCCTGCTGATTGAAGTTGCTGCAACTGCCGAGGGCAAAATTGGCTACAGAACCGCTGTATAGGCGCACATCAAGAATTGTGTCCGTGAGTGAGCAGCCCCATGCCGCTCAACAGGGACAGCCCGTCTCTTTGAAGGGTCCAGCCGTCCTGTACCGCTTCGAAGTTGCATCGTTCGGCTCGAGTAAATGGTCCCTTTCCTGGGCCAAGCGAGCTTTCGATGTTCTTTGCGTGCTTCTCACGCTTCCCGTGCTCGTCCCTGTGTTGATTGCTTTGGCTGTCGCGGTCCGGCTTACCTCATCTGGCCCTGCATTCTTCCGGCAGCAGCGAATTGGCCGCAAGGGCCGGCCGTTCACAATCTTGAAATTCAGGACGATGGAACACGCCAGACACGGTACTCATCAGTCGGTAACGACGGCGGGTAATCAGCAATTTACTCCGATCGGACCATGGCTCCGCCGTTGGAAGCTCGATGAGCTACCTCAACTTCTGAATGTTCTGAAGGGAGATATGAGTCTCGTGGGCCCAAGGCCCAAGTTGCCGGAACATCAGGTTGCCAATCTTCATTGGCGTCCGGGCATCACCGGGGCCGCCACCTTCGCGTTCGCACGCGAAGAAGAGTTTCTCGCCAGTGTCCCAGCACATCAGCTTGACGGCTACTACCAACGAATCATCCTTCCCGCGAAGCATAAGCTCGACGTCGACTATATGAGGCGTGCGAGTTTCAGATCGGATCTGAAACTTTTGGTCGATACGCTCTTCCGCCGCTGGGGTAAGTCGCCGATCCAGGATTTGCTGAAGAATTTCGAGCAGGATAGCCGCACGAATAAATTCAAGCCACCCGTTTCGGCTGCGTCCACGAGCTTTGTTCTCTCGTTTGACGGTGCAGAGTCCGTGGGCTCCGGAGACTGACCGGATCCGACAGAGGTGACAACCTTCTTCACGGCATTCTGCCTGGCCTGATCTCGCCCTGTCGTACACATTGCTTCACTACCTCGGCTGCCGCTTTGAGGCTTTCGGGGATCCCGCTTCCAATTCTCATCGCGTCGGAACCGGGGTTGTAGACAGTTCCGGAAAAGCTCGTCAACGCTGTCTTTTGCCGGCAGCGGAGGAATGCTTGCGGGAGTCACTGTGGCGCGTGGCGGGCGATGCGTCGAGAATTTGTGCCTCCCGAGGAGGGTGCTGCTCAGAAGCATCTGCGTTGTGGTTACCAAATGGGGATGATGAAAGTGGCAGCACATCCGTACACTGCCCATTATTGATTGATCAGAGCACAACACGGACAGCTGGGAATTTGAACGCGTCAGATGTGCGGCTCTTGTTGCGGAAGTGGATGGAGGAGCAGACTTCGCTGCTCTGTCTTGGCTCTTTCAACGAATGCCGGCTGGTGCTCAAGTGCCATGTGTATTCCGTCTCGGACGATGCGTTTACGTTGCGTTCGTTGCGCGCAGATACGACGCTTTCGTTCAGCTTCGGCGTGACTGGAACGATTTTCGATTATGCCGAGCAGCGGGAGTTCGGCATGCCGGAACTGCCGTCGAAACTGGGCCAGTTGGCCTCGATCGCCATCATGTTTCCCACGCGCGTGCCCGCTAGTCCGCTCACGGAATCCTCGGAACGGGAGACCCTGATCATGATCGAGATGTGGGATGGAGATAGGGAGAATTGGGACGAAGAAAAGTAGGACTTTCCAATTCATAAAAGCAAAAACGCCTGCCACCTTCTGCAGGCGTTTTGACCTTCGGCAATTGACTACTGCTGGTACACAGCGGCTTTCTTCGGGATCTTCATCGTTCATCTTCACCGCGGTTCCGGCCATGAAGAGTGCATTCTGCTTGTCAGCAGCTACGATTCGAAGCAGGTACCGAGAGTGGCAAGGCAAGGCTCTCATTGCTGCGCAAGGTGCTGGCGAGGGACATGGAATTGCTGCACACCGCAGGATAGAACTTCCACCGCCCGACAGCGCTGCGAAATCCTGCCTCCCTATCTTCCCAACACGAGGCCCGGCTCGGCCGTCAGCTCCGTCGAAGCGAACTCACCCGCGACAAACCGTGGCCATGCCGCGGCTGCAATCATCGCGGCATTATCTGTCGAGAGCGCCAGCGTCGGAAATGCGATACGAATGCGCCTTCGTGTTGCCTCCGCTGTGAACCGCTCTCGCAATTCCCCGTTTGCCGCCACACCACCGGTCACGAGTATGCGGTCGGCATTCATCGCCTCTGCAGCCCCGAAGGCTTTCCTCGACAAGTCTCCTACCACCGCATGCTGGAAACTCGCGATCAGGTCCAGCGTGCCCTGAGGACAAAGCTTCAGCGCCTCCTCTTTCGCCTTGGGAGGCTTACCTATCGCCAGCATTTGGGGTACCCGCGCCGCGGCCGCTTGCTTCATGCCATGAAGCTCGACATACCGCAGTACGGCCGTCTTGATGCCTGAAAACGAAAACAGAAAACGCGGATCGAGATTCGCAATTGGAGCGGTCTTTGCCCCTTTTGTTCGGGGAGCGTTGCCCCCCAGGTGCGCCTTCGTCTTGATCTGCGCAAAGGTGAACGGCACCGCATGCGGGTCTCCGAAACGGGCCAGTGCGTCGATCCAGGGCCCCCCCGGATAGCCCAGACCCAGCAGTTTCGCCACCTTGTCGTAAGCCTCGCCCGCCGCATCATCCAGCGTCCGCCCGATCAGGGAATACTGCCATGTTCCACCCGATGGCTGAGCCAGATACAGATGGGTATGCCCTCCTGACACCACTAAAGCCAGCGCCGCTTCTGAATCATCGGCTGCTCCACCCGGCAATTCTGAGAGGTTGGATTCCCGTTCCTGCAGCAGCACCGCGTGAATGTGTCCTTCCAAATGATTCACTGCAATCAGAGGCAGATCCTGCGCGAACGCGAGCGCCTTGGCGTATGTGATCCCCACCAGCAGCGCTCCCGCCAGCCCCGGTCCAGAAGTCACTGCGATTGCATCCAGATCGCCGAGCCTGACACCCGCCTCTGCCAGCGCTGCCCGCACCACAGGCACAATCGCCCGCAGATGCTCCCTGCTCGCCAGTTCCGGAACCACCCCGCCATAACGAAGATGCGTCGCGATCTGTGAGGCCACCACCGACGACAGCGTCCGCGATCCGCGCTCCACAACCGCGGCCGCCGTCTCGTCGCACGACGATTCAATTCCGAGAATGAGTCCGCGATCCATATCTCAAGTCTAGTGGCCTCAATCCTGGCCCTCCTGCCAACCCCCTCTGACGAACTATCCTCGAACTGAGTATCCGGAAAGCAAATGCCCGCCTCGCCCCAACTCGAAGCCGCAGTCTCGATCATCCAAACACTGCGCTCTTCAGGCCATGATGCCTATCTCGCGGGCGGATGCGTGCGCGATCTCCTTCTTGGCCGCGAACCGGAGGACTACGACGTCGCTACCTCGGCGACCCCCGACATCGTCCTCGCCATGTTCCCCCGCACCTTTGCTGTCGGCGCCCACTTCGGTGTCGTACTCGTCGCGTCGGATCTCGATAGGGAATGTGAAGGCGGATCCGTGGCCGAGCGATGTGTCACCGAGGTCGCCACTTTCCGCAACGACGGCGTCTACTCCGATGGTCGCCACCCCGACGAAGTTCGCTACACCGAAACCGTCGCTGAAGACGTCCAACGCCGGGATTTCACCATCAACGGTCTCCTCTTCGATCCCTTACGCGGTAACGCGCCACTTGGTGAGCTTCTCGCGAGTGCAGCGAATCTCCGCTCCGCAGTTCTCGACTACGTCGGCGGGCTCGACGACCTCGATGCCGGTGTTATCCGCGCCATCGGCCGACCCGAAAAACGCTTTGAAGAAGACCAGCTCCGGCTCCTTCGAGCAGTCCGCTTCGCCGCCCGCTTTGGGTTCGACATCGAGCCGCTCACTCTTGCTGCAATGCGCAAACTGGCCGCCCGCATCCACGCCGTCAGTCGCGAGCGCATTCGCGAAGAGCTGACCAAAATGCTCACCGAAGGCAACGCGCGCCGCGCCTTCGTACTCCTCGATGAGACGGACCTTCTCGTTCAGGTTCTTCCTGAAATCTCCAGAATGAAAGGGGTTCAACAGCCGCCACAGTTCCACCCCGAGGGCGACGTCTGGATCCACACACTCATGCTTCTCGAACAACTCCAGCCCAACTGCCCCATGACGCTCGCCTGGGGCGCTCTGCTCCATGACGTCGGCAAACCCCCCACCTATCGCGAAGCTCCGGATCGCATCCGTTTCGACGGCCATGTTGAAGTCGGCGTAGCAATCGCGGCCGACATCTGCCGTCGCTTCCGGTTCTCTAACGACGAAACCCGCCAGATCCTCGCCCTGGTCGACAACCATATGCGGTTCGCCGATGCGCCCCGGATGAAAGCCTCAACCCTCAAACGCTTCTTCCGGCTCGAGGATTTCCCCGAGCACCTCGCCCTCCATCGCATGGACTGCATGGCCGCACATCGCAACCTCGATATCTACAACTTCGTCAGGGAACGCTATCAGTCCCTCCCCGAACAGGAGGTCCGCCCCACACCCCTCCTCACTGGCCGCGAACTCATCGCCGCAGGCTACTCTCCCGGACCAACATTCAAGCAAATGCTGCAAGCGGTCGAAGATGCCCAACTCGACGGCGCGATCGCCACGCCTGAGCAGGCGCTGACTCTCGTACGCCAGAAGTTCGGAGATGCCTGAAACTGCCCTCCCCGTCAAATCCAATCGAATCAATTGCGATCTCCATGTCTCACGTTGCGTGATGAAGCGCACTGCCAGGTCTTCTGGCGGATGCGATAAGAAAGGTGTGGATTCTCTGGCGCTGAGCGATTTTTGAGGCCACGTCCTGGTCCCCCGAAGCGAGATCAAATCATGACCGTCGCCACCGAAACTCGCAGTGTCGTTGATTTTCAGTCCGCATGGGCGGAACTCGATCTGCCCCCGCACGTTCGTGAAGTCCTCAGCGCCGCGCCCCTCGTGCAGGTGCCTGAGACCCGGCCGCAGCTGCTCGACTGGGCTCTTGGCCGTCCCACCGGCACCACCGACTGGCGTCTCGGGAACCGCGATGATCACGGCGTGTACGAGGCAATTTTCTACGTTCCCGGACGCTCCAATGGCCAGGGCCGCGTGGTGGAAGCGATTGTGACCAAGGCCCGGAATGGGCTCGCCATCAACTTCCCGGATCCAGCCATGCGCCGCCGCGATCCCGACGCCATGCTCATCGGCGACTCGCTCCCGACCGACAAGCCGCGCTACGAAGAGCGCTTCGGCGAGCCGTTCCAAAACACGCGTCAGCAAACTCTCGACTGGCTCAAGACTCAGGAGCTTGTCGCCATGCCTTTCTATGCAGGCGCGGATTCACTGCATTACGGCTCGCTGCTCATCGTTCCTCGTCAGGCCGCTTTCTTTGCTGCCGCGCTCGCAGACCTTCAGGGGATGATTCCCCGCAGTCAGGTGCCCGCCGATTTCAAAATCACCGGAGGCGTGCTCTTTGTTGCGCCGCCCTTTCGCCACACTCACTTCGCCGGACGGCAGGTCGTCGTCCACGATCGCACTGCCACGCACCAGGAGGTCTTTGCCTATAACCTCTACCCCGGCCCGAGCGCAAAGAAGGGCGTCTACTCGATGCTCCTGGACATTGGGGAGCGCGAGGGATGGGTCACCAACCACTGCGCTGCCGTCGCGGTCATCACGCCCTACGAGAATCAGCTCATTCTCATGCACGAAGGCGCCAGTGGCGGCGGCAAAAGCGAAATGACCGAGCACGTCCACCGCATGGACGACGGCCGCCTGCTCATCGGCCGCAACGTCATCACCAGCGAAGAACGCACGCTCAATCTCCCCGAGGCCTGCCATCTCCGTCCCATTGCCGACGACATGGCTTGCGCGCACCCCAGCTATCAGCGCCAGCACGGCCGCCTCACCATCGCAGATGCCGAAAATGCATGGTTCGTCCGCGTCGATCACATCCACAGCTACGGAACAGCCCCTAACCTCGAACGTCTGTGCATCGATCCGCCCGAGCCTCTGATCTTTCTGAACCACTACATCGTGCCCGGCGGAACCTGCCTCACCTGGGAGCACGTTGAAGACGAGCCCGGCAAGCTCTGCCCAAACCCGCGCGTGATCCTACCGAGACACATGCTCGAAGACCTCGCCGACGGGCCCCGTGCCGTCGACGTGCGCAGCTTCGGCGTGCGTTGTCCTGCAACGCATCGTGACAGCCAACTCTACGGTATTCTCGCCATGCTCCACGTGCTCAGTCCTGCGCTGGCTTGGCTCTGGCGTCTCGTAGCTCCGCGCGGCCACGCCAATCCCAGCATCCAGACACAGAAATCGCGCGAGATGCAATCAGAGGGCGTCGGCTCCTATTGGGCTTTCGCAACCGGGCGTCGTGTCGATCAAGCCAATCTCCTCCTCCGTCAGATTGTGGAAACACCGGAAACGCGCTACGTCCTCATTCCCAATCAGCACATCGGCGCGTGGAAGGTCGGCTACATGGCCGAGTGGATCGCGCGTGAGTACCTCGCCCGTCGTGGCAGCGCAAAATTCGGTCGCGAGCAGGTCGACGAAGCTACCTTCCCGCTTCTTGGCTATATCCCCAAACAACTCAAGATTGAAGGCTCCATCATTCCCCGGGTTTTCTTCCGCGTCGAAGAGCAGTTGCAGGGCGGCATGGACGTTTACGAAGAAGGCGCTCGTCAGTGGCGTGAATTCTTCTCAAGCGAACTCAAACAATTTCAGGTTCCCGATCTCGATCCGCTCGGCCGGCGCATCATCGAGGCCTGCCTTGACGGAGCCCACCAGGAGGACTACCGCAAGCTGATTCCGCACCCGATGTTTCGCGACGAAATCTGAAATTGGTCACAGCGGCACGCGCTCATTGGGCTTCAGCGTGATCTTGCGAGGTGCTCCGCCCGCAATTTCGATTTCCACCGTTCCCCGTTCTTCGCTAATGCCCATCGCGGACTGGACCTCCCCATCCGGCGAAGTAATGATGCAAGCCGATCCCCCGCGCACTCGAGCGATGCGTTTGCCTCGAAGTTCAAGCTCCGCTCCCGCATCGGTGTACCTCAATTCCGCGCGTAGCCCTTTGTCCGTCCACAATGAAAACCGGCTTCTGTCCGCTGCGGGGTGCCCGGGCCGCACATTCCACCGCAACTCGGCATGCCTATCCTCGATACCCGCCAGGCGCCAGGTGAATTCGTACATCACCAGGCAGCAAGGTGAATATCCGGGCTCGTCCTCCGAACCGAAAGCTCCGGTCTCGGGATTGATCTGCTGCCGAAAGGTCATATCGCATTGGATAGCCTCGCACCAGCGATCCATCAGCACCCCATGTTCGGCGGAGCGGCCATAATGATCCATCCACCGGCAGGTGCGCAGTGCTGTGAGGGCCTGCGACGGACCACCCCAGGAGTTTCGCGGAACATTTCCCACGTAGTTGGGATCATCCATCGCGATTGAAGGAAACGGATACTTCGCCCAGAAAGCGTGCTCATTGTGAAGCTGCTTCTGCCAGATATTATCGAAAGTCCTCTGGTCGCAGACATGTTCACCGCACACCCTGCTGATCACATCGGAACGTACCCGCACGAATCGGTTCTGGGCATCGAGATCGTAGAATGCGCCATCTTCGGGAACAAAAAGCCTTTCCAGTATCAGCGAACGGATTCGCTCCGCTGCATCCTTCCATTGATCGGCCTCCTCGTTCTTCCCGAGCGCTCGGGCTATCTCTGCGAGCGCGATTCGTCCTCCAAACACGGTGGCCGAAAGGTCCGGACACAACCGCGGAACACTCGCATTGTGCGGAACCCTCCGCGCATCTCCATCCGGGCATTGGTTCGGAACTCCTTTCCAACGCGGTGAGTTGTCGTGCCCGTGTCAAACGTGCAGAATCCCTCAACCAGTCCAGTGGATCGCGTATTCCGATACCGCATCAGCCACCGATCCCATTGACTGCAACTCTGGTATGCCATCTCCAGCAGCTCGCTATCCCCTGTCGCTTGCGCGATCTCCCATGCAGTCGCCGCGATCGGAACCACCATTTGAATCTGCGCAAATCCCTCTGACGCTTCTCGTATCCACGCCGGAAGTTGTCCATCAGGCTTCTGTAGCTTGAAGAACGCAATATGCGTGTTCCTGGCCAGTCTGGGATTGAGTCTCCGGTACGCAAGCGACTCGTGTGGCGCGCACTCCAGCCATATACCCCGATACTGCGCGCCCTCAATCAACACGCTTTCCCCCACGGGGGGCAGCACCCGTACGTTCCCGGCCAGGATTGATAGCGCCTTGTCGTACGCAGCCTGCCAACGCGTATTACGGGTACTGAATGACGGATCCCGATCGGTCCTGCCCGTCAGAGAACCCCGCGCTGCCCTCGCCAGAGCCGAACTCAACGATGCGCATGTATACAAATGGATGAAGTTCCGCCGGTCCATCTCGATCAATCAACCATAAACCGCGGGACCTATGCAAAACCGGCAATGGCCGACCCCGTTCGCAACTCCGTCTCCGTGGACTGTCGCTCCATCCAATTCTCCGGGCAAGGCAATGCTCCGAGATCAGCGTCCGCGCTATCAAGAAACGACTCGAACAGCACGCGGTATAGTCCCGTCCGCCCCGACAGCCTCTTATGTCTAGCACGCAAAAATCCAAAGCGAAACGGCGACTCTGGCTCAACCTCCGCGATAAAACCCGACGTGAAGTACCGGTGCGAGCGCGCCACCGCCATCAAAATCAAAGAGCGCCAGCTCATTCTCAACAGCTTCTTAAGCGCGGCATCTCCATGCGGCAGAGCGTCCACCTGGCCTGAAACGTTGTCGCTGAAATCGAGAAGCCGTCGCACCAGTCCATCCAGTGGCATTCGCGCCTGGGCTGCCCGCGTGAACAGCGTGGCCGAACCTCGCTTCAGGTCTTCCTGCACATCCTGCAAGTCGTCTCCAAGTTGGAGGAGCACACCCCAGTTAAACGCAAATCGCGCTTCCTCATCCGTCAGCGAGCCGTGCGACAGGCACGCATCGGCCAGCACCGACGTGCCGCCTTTTGCGCAGCTCAGCCTCAGCAGCTCAACATCGCTCAACTGCCTGCCTCGCTTCAACTGCGCGATGCTGTTCTCCTGCGCCTGGTGAATCCCCAGCAGGCACTCGTAAACGCGCGGATATCCCCGTCTTGCGTATTGGCTTTCGATCAGCGCCACCATCGCCCATACCGCCGCTTCATGCTGATCCCGCGCTGCGGTCTCCAATCCGCAAAGCCGGTCGCGGAAGCGTCGACTGAACTCCAGTTTCTGATCCCTCGAAGTCCGCTCATCATCGAGATAGTTGTCGCTGTAGGGATAGAGCAGGCTATAACCTACAATTGCGGGCGTCATCTGCATGCTGTCGCCGACCAGTGGCTGCATGCCGCACACTGTCCACGCATTTCGGCACGCCTGCACAACATCCATCATCGGCAGTTCAGGATCGAAGCGCCTGGCCCACTGTGCGAACTGCTTTCCGATGGGCAGAAACCCGTCTGTGAGCAGGTGAACCGCTTCGTCGTCCAGCCCTAGCGCAATTGTTGCGAACCTTGGAAATACAGCCGTTATCCGTTTCTGCGCCTCGGCTCGATCTTGGCTTCCGCGCCGGGCATACTTTGCCTCTCGCTCCACTTTGGCGAGAGCTTCGTCATATGCATCCTCGCGTTTTTGCTGCTCTAGCGGCGTGAATCGCTGCCCCTCACCGCGGCCGCCCGTGCTGCACAATTCCCACTCGGCAGCTGCAACAGATACCTGCTCTGCCACCCACGACCAGCTGTAACCAGGCTCCATGCTTTCATGGGTACGAAATCGCACCCCAGACGGTTCCAGTGACCGCAGGCTGGTGGCGCGACCAAATGATTGCTGTGATTTCCCCAGGTTGTGCCATAGTGCTGCCATGCACGTCACCCGCAAGACAGATCAGGAATTAGTGGTGGTAGACGGCAGTATCTGGCTTTCAGTGTTCTTGCTTTGCGCTGCCGCTTTTATGGGGTTCATGGCCGTCACTCACAACACGCCGAGTTGGTGGTTTTCCGTTGGACTTTTGTCGCTCTTTGCATTCATTGCGTGGCGGCGAGAGACAGTAACCTTCGATATTCCGAGCCAGCAGGTGAAATGGGTGCGGCGCCGCGCATTCAATCTAGCCGGTGGAACGGTCCCTTTCAGGGAGATGAGGGGCATCACCCTCGAATCGATGACCGACAACCACGGCGCGCTCAACTTTCGGCTCACGATACCCACGACGGACAAGCCCATACCCATGTCGGACGGCTATGGTGGGGGACAGGCCCACTACGAATCGTTGCGAAAGCAGATTCTGGAATTCTTGAAGATGGACAAGACTGCATCCCCCGACCCGGATGATGGAGCCTCCATTCGCGCGCTTCTGCAGCAGGGCCGCAAGGTGGATGCGGTCGAGTTCGTGCGTTCGAACTATCAGCTCGATCTGGCGGAAGCCGTAGACCGAGTGAATGAGATCAGTGAAAAGATGAAGGCTGCACAGTGACGTTTCCAGTCTGACTCGGATTTCGAGTTTCCAACCGTCCTTCGGCGACAATGAACTGAGTGTCCGTCGCAATCCACGAATTCGACGTCATCATCCTCGGCGCAGGTGCCGCGGGGCTCATGTGCGCCGCCGTCGCGGGTCAGCGCCATCGCCGCGTCCTCCTGCTTGAACACAATGCCCAGCCCGGCCGCAAAATCCTCATCTCCGGCGGAGGCCGATGCAACTTCACCAATGTCTACACCACTCCCGACAACTTCATTTCCGAGAATCCTCACTTTGCCAAGTCCGCGCTAGCCTTCTATCAGCCCCGACATTTTGTCGAACTCGTGGATCGATACGGAATCAAGTGGCATGAGAAGACCCTTGGCCAACTCTTCTGCGATCACTCCGCCCGCCAGATCCTCGACATGTTGCTCGCCGAATGCGAATGCGGTCGTGTAGATCTTCGCGTCAATGTTCGCAACATCGCCATCGAACAGACCTCAGGTGAATTTCGCGTCCAGACCACCATCGGTGAATTCCGTTCTGCCGCGCTTGTCATTTGCACCGGCGGGCTTTCGATTCCTAAGATCGGCGCGACCAGCCTTGCCTACGAGCTTGCGCGTCAGTTCGGCTTGAAGGTCATCGATCCGAGGCCGGCACTTGTTCCCTTCCTGCTCGGAGGAAGAGAAAGAACGTGGACCGGCCTCACCGGAGTCTCCGCAGACGTAATTGCCTCAGCAACGCGCGGACCAGCATTCCGCGAAAAGCTGCTTATCACGCACCGCGGCCTCAGTGGACCGGCCGTGCTTCAGGCCTCGTCCTACTGGCGCCCCGGCGAACCAATCGAAATCGATTTCGCTCCGCAAATTCAAGACCTGCTTGCTCCCTTGCTCCAACGGGGTTCGCGCCGCGATCTCCTCGCCTACCGTCATGCAATTCAATCGGTCCTGCCGCAGCGGTTCGCCGCTCACATATCTGAAACGGCCGCGCCCTCAGCCTGGACAAATGCAGCGTTGAACTCCGCCGAGACCGAGCTTCATCACTGGCGTTTTTTCCCGACTGGCACGGAGGGATTCGACAAAGCGGAAGTGACCGCAGGCGGCATCGACACCTCCGCTCTGAATTCTCGAACGATGGAAACTCGCATCGTGCCCGGACTTTTCTTCATCGGTGAAGCCGTCGACGTCACAGGACATCTTGGTGGTTTCAACTTCCAATGGGCGTGGGCCTCCGCCGTTGCGGCAGGCAAAGCCCTCTGATCGCCATCACTGAGGTTGCGGAGTCTGCGCATTCGCAGCCGGCTGCACAGGAACCGGCGGCGGCGCCGGAGCCTTCCTCGGTGGCGTCAGCACGAATCCATTCCGCACGAGCGCAAACCCGTCCTGCGGCAGTTCCGCCTGCAGCAGCTGGTTCTCTGGCCCGGAAAACAGATCGGTCTGCGCGCCGGCTATCGTCGCCGCCAGGTGATGCACGCTAATCGGACTTCCATTCAGCGTGCCCTGTTCGTCCGCATAAGTCACCAGCCGCACAGCGTCCACTGATCCCGTCCGTTTGGGGATGATCGCCCAGAGATCACGGTTGTTACTTTTACCAGCCAGGGTCAGAAGCGTCTCCAATGCTCCGGGATCGAAATCGGGCAGGAACACGGCCTGACTATGACCAGCCAATCGCGTTGTGCTGCTGCGCCCATTGGCTGATATGTTCAGGAGCAACTGCGCTCCATCCGGCTTCGCCACCACGTTCACCGCCGAGCCATTAACGATGGCACTGAGTTGCACATGAGTGAGCCCCAGTGAAGGCGACAACTCCTCTGTCTTCGACAGCGCGTAGTTCAGGCCCTGCATGTTCACCCGCACCGTAGACGTCGAATCGAAACCGCCGCCCTGATTCGCAGTGAGCTTGAAATCCGCTTTCCCCACCGGCTTCCCGTTCTGGCTTATCGAAAAACTGCCCGACTGTTCCCATGCGCCGGCAATCACCGTCAGAAGCAAGGCCGAAAACCACACCAATCGCATCATCTTCGAATCCGCTGCTTATCAATACCTGCTGACGAATTAGACACCAAATCTCGCCGGAAGCTGCGTCCAGGCTTCTTTTTTCCCGCTCGAGCATCCATAACTCAGGTGCAAATGACGCCGAGAATTCCCTTTTGGATGCGCAAACTTGGACAGCTCTGGCGTCTGGTTCGCGAGAGCCACGCCCAGCCGCTCGCCGGCGCAACGTCAAAGCCGCCGCAAGTCACTCCCGAGGAAACTGCGATTATCTTCATCGGGCATTCCTCGTTTCTCATCCAGACCGCCGGCCATGCCGTGCTGGTCGATCCCGTCTTTGCGACTCGCCTAATCGTGCTTCGCCGCCAGCGACGGCCTGGTTTGCGCATCCCCGACCTTCCTCGCATCGATGCCGTGCTCCTGACGCATGCGCACATGGACCACCTGAACCGGCCTTCGCTCCGCGCTATTACTCGCGAGATGCGCCGCCGCGACCTGCCGCCTCCCGTGGCCATCGTCCCCAAGGGCGTCAAAGATTTAGTTCAGGGTCTTGGTTTCTGCGGCATAGAAGCGCTGGAATGGTGGCAGTCGGTGCAGCTCTCCGGCGCTCATCACTCGCAAGGCAGAAGACCTCGTCTCGTCGACACAGCTTCAGAGCTACCAACCGGTGAAGGCAGGGAACTCACCATCACCGCAACTCCCGCACGGCACTGGGGCGCGCGATTGTTCAACGACACGCACCGCGGCTTCGGCGGATACGCCATCGCCTCAGCCGCAGGACCGACCATCTACCACTCCGGCGACACCGCATATTTCCGCGGCTTCACCGAGATTGCACACCGTCTCCATCCTGACGTCGTTCTTCTTCCCATCGGAGCCTACTTCCCTGACAGCTACCGCTCCGTGCATACCAGCCCGGAAGAAGCCTTGAGCGCATTCCTCGATCTGAAAGCCGACATCATGATCCCCATGCATTACGGCACCTTCCGCTTGGGTCGCGAGCCGATGGACGAACCGCTGCCTCGCTTGCTCCGCGCTGCAGAACGCGCCGGTGTTACAGATCGTGTTGTTCCTCTCACCGAAGGCGAGAGTTGGACTGCTGCGGATTTGCTGCAACTCGAGCGCGACGGAACGGCCTGGGGCCACGGGTCGGCGTCTCATGCCTGATCCACTGACACCGCTACAACATTGCAGTTATACAGATGGTCAGGCATCTGTTCGAAGAACGGCTTGCCCAGATCCAGATCTGATTTCCCAGTCTCGCACACGGTAAATCGAAACCGTCGTATTGCCGCAAGCTCTTTCAAAACGGCAACCGGATCAATTCCCGTTCGCTGCGCGACCAGCGGATGCGCCTCTGTCGCAACAATCACGTGGCTCGCACTGGAAATCGTAGCCTTCGCCCCGCGGATCACGGCCAACTCGCCGCCTTCCACATCAATCTTGATCAGCAGATCCGTGGCCGGCAAGCCAAGCGAGTCCAACGTCATCACCTGGAATCCACCGTCGAAAGCGGGTTCGACATACCGCGCCTGGTGGTAAGAGTCATATGCGGGGGTCCGTAATTCTCCTCGCCCGTTGAAATCGCTCACCCCTGCCTGGAAAACCTGTTTCTGCACCCGAAGTTCGGCCAGGTTCTTCCTGAGCAGCGAAATTTCATCGTCACTCGGCTCGAAAGCAATCACACGCGACACTCGATCGATGCGGGCACTCAGCAGAATCGACACAAGCCCGAGATCCGCACCACAATCGATGATCGTCAACGGAGCATCTCGATCCTGCACTGCTTTCACCAGATCGTTCATCAACTCCGGCTCATAATGCAGCAGATCGAAGCGATCCCACCGGCGCTCCGGCCGATAGATTGGCACATGAATGTGGATTCCCTTTTCGATTTCGTACCGAATGACCTTGCGGTCGAAGTATTCTCGTCTTTTCAGCAGTTCAAACAGCCGCCATGCGCCGCGAATGCGCCGTCGCATCATGAATTTCATCGCTGAGTAGAGAAGCGGCGGTTGGTCCAGGAAAACCAGATCGTCAGCCAAGCCGGCCTCCTTGCAAGTCCTGATCTACGCCGAAGAAAAACTACTGCCGAAGCTCGACCACGGTTGCGCCCTGCCCGCCTTCGTTCTGCGGCGCCTCCGCAATGGTAGCTACATGCGGATGTCCCTTTAGAAAATCGCGAACTCCGCGTCTGAGGATACCGGCACCATGCCCATGGATTACCCGAACCCGCGGCAAGCCTGCCAGAAACGCGCGGTCGAGATACTTCTCCAGTTCCTCTGTCGCTTCATCCACCGTGCGCCCGATCAGGTTGATCTCCATACGCATGTCATCCGTGTTCACGCTGCTCACGGATACGTGCACGCCCGTCTGCTTGCGCGCCGCCGCCAGCGGATCAGACCGCTCGCTCTGCTGGGCGGCCGATTTCACGACCTCGGCGATATCGTCTCGCTTCACGCGCATCTTGATGGGCCCAAGCGCAACCTCGAAGATATCCTTCTCCACCTCGCGCTGCACCACTGCGATCTTGCCCATCGACTTCAGTCGCACCTGGTCGCCCGCTGCCACGTGGCGCACGACATGGGGTTGCGCGTTTACATCACCCGCATCGGCCCCCGTTCGGTGAGCCACCACGGTCTGGTTGAAGCTCTCCTGAAATTCGCGCCGTAGCCGGCCGATCCGCCGTTCTGCCTCCTTCGAAAGCTTCTGCTGGGCTGCCCGGTCTTCGATCGCACGCACGTTCTCGCGCATTTGGAACTCAAATTCCTTCATCAGAGAACCAAGCTTCTGCTCCAGTTCGCGTGTGCGGTTGCGAACCTCTACATCTCCTTCGCGTTCCAGCCTCTTGCGTTCCTGGTTCAGTGCATACTGCTGTTCGCGTGCTGCCTTGCGGTCCTCTTCAAGCTGCGCAAGTTCCTTATGCAATCGGTCGAGAAATCGGCCAATATCCACCTGCTGCGACCCCAGCCGCTCTCGTGCTCCCGCGATAATCGTGCGATTCAATCCAAGACGCTCGGCTGTCTGGATGCCTGCAGATGCGCCCGGAACTCCAAGCCTCAGATGGTAATTCGGCACCAGCGTGACTTCGTCTACGCCGGCTGCCGCGTTCAACACGCCCGCCGTATTCGCTCCATATATCTTCAGCGACGTATGATGTGTTGAAATCAACGTCCATGCACGCGACTCAAGAAAGTGCGCCGCAACCGCGACCGCCAGGGCCGATCCCTCTTCCGGATCTGTGGCCGACCCAAGCTCGTCGAGCAGAACCAGCGATTCTGAATTTGCAAGCTTCGACAGCCGGTTCAGATTCACAATGTGCGCAGAGAATGTCGACAGCTCTGCCTCAATTGACTGTGCATCCCCGATATCCGCAAGAAATGCAGTGAAAACCGGAAACGCTGCGCTCGCGGCAGGAACGGGTAGTCCAGCCTGCGCCATCATCGCCAGCAATGCCGTGGTCTTCAGCGTGACTGTCTTTCCGCCAGTGTTCGGACCGCTGATGATCAATTGCCGTGTTTCCGCAGTCAACTCCAGCGTCAGCGGAACGATCTTCTCTCCGGCAGCCCGCAGATGCCGTTCCAGGAGCGGGTGGCGCGCCTCTTCAACAAACAACCGTTCCGACGCAAACGCCGGCCCCACACACTCGTACTCACGCGCAAATCGAGCACGCGCCAATTGCGTGTCTACCACGGCAAGAACGCGCGCACCTTCCACCAGCGCATGAGCATATCCGCTGACCTGACGGGTCAACGCCACAAAAATCCGGTGAATCTCGGCTTGCTCTTCTTCGATGAGCCGAACAAGTTCGTTGTTCTGCTCGATCGTTTCGAGCGGCTCGACATACACGGTCTGCCCCGACGAACTTGCCCCGTGCACCACGCCCGACACGCGCCTCTTCAACTCGCTACGGACCGGAATCACGAATCGGTCGCCGCGAATCGTAATCAGATCCTCTTGCGTCGAGCCCTCCCCTGAAAGCCGGCGCAGCGCCGAACGCAGCGATTCCTCGATGGCTCGCTGTTGCCGCTCCTGTTCGCGCCGAATGCGGTTCAACTCAGGCGACGCATCATCTGCCAGCGTGCCGTCGGGCATGATCTTGCGCTCGATTGATTCAGCCAGCGGCCTCAACGAGGACCCTGCCACCCCGGTCGAAAGCTCCAATAAGCCGGTCAGCTTCCCCGCCAGTCGCGCCGGAGGTTCATGTAACAACGCCTGCCACGCCGCAATATCATTAGCCAGCCGGGCGATTGCCTGCAGTTCACCAACTTCGAGAGCTGCCCCCGGAATCTGCGCCTTTGCCGCCGGCTGAGTCGGATCCAACAGGCCGCCCAGCGGGATCGACACCTGCTCGTTTAGCAGCAGCTGCACTTCTTTCCAGAGCTGGTGCTGCCGCGTCATCCACGCCTGATCCGTCGATGGCCGGAGGCTCAGGATCACATCACGCCCAACTGCGGAAGAAGCATATCCAGCGACAATGGCCAGCAGCGGCTCCCACTCAAGAGCAAGCGCGTCGGCGTTCTCGACGGGAAGCGGAATGGGCTCGATGAGCGGCATCTACAGCCCTATGTTAATTGGCAGGACGAACGGCTTAGCTATTCTCTGTGCTTTTCGGGGCAGGTGCCGGCACAGCGGCCGGGGCAGCTGGCGCAGCAGAGCCCGAGCTTCCACTCGTCGCGTCAGGGCTTTTTGCGGCCTCTTTACTTTCGGCCGGCTTTGATTCGCTCGAAGCTTCAGACGAACCCTCAGAAGCCTTCGAGGCGTAGTCGTTCACATACCAGCCAGCGCCCTTGAATTGAAAACGTGGAGCCGTTAACGGCCGAACCAGCGTCTCATTGCCGCACTTGGGACATACCTTCTCCGGCTCGGCCGAAAAGCTTTGGATTTTCTCAAATCGGTGGCCGCACGTCGTGCAGCGGTATGGATATAGGGGCAAGGCTCTTCTACTCTCCCGGAACGGTCGACCTTTTCTCTATTCTAAGGGCAGCGCGGAGATCGCTCCACCCTGCCCGTTTGATCCTGCGAATCTACTTGTGCGCGGTCACAGGTACTGACGCCTCGTGATCTTCCCATGCCAGCGTAATGGTGCCCTTACCGTCGCCATTGTCCTTGACGTCCCATTTGAGGTTCTCGACCGTCGAAGACGGCTTGCTCATATGCATCTTTGTTTTACCCAGATCCTGCGCTGGGTCGTGAGCCAGGCCCCACTCCCCCGTCTTCTTGTTGAGGATCAGCGTCCAGTCGTCTGCATTGGAAATATCCACAAAGAGGGTATAGTCGCCCTTCGGAACGTGCACATCGCCGATCATCAGGTCGCCATCCGTGTGTAGTGTCGTGGCAGCATTGGCGCCCGCACGCCAGATCGGATATTGTGAGCCGCGGCTCGTCTTGATCAAGCCATCCTCAGTAAAGATCTTGCCCTCGCGTCCCTTTACCCCGGGTGAAGAATACGTAATCGTGATTTCATGTCCGCCAATTGTTCCTGTGGCCTTCGCAGGGGGGCTGGCGGGTGCCTTCTGCTGAGCAAGCACGGTGGTTGCAGCGAAAACGAGTCCGGCACAAACGAGAAGATGCTTCATGGTGTGATTTCTCCTTGAGCAGCGGCGATGGGAAGTGCGGCCGCAACGGCAATGATTGTCGCACCATGGGGTCTCGCTCGCAAATGCGTAGGTGCCGTTCCGCTGCAACACCAAGCTGCTATCATGCCCCCGAGAACCAAGAAAGGACGAGCCATGGCCTCCCCGCAAATTCCACACTCTGCCGGGGCTTGCTTCCGCGCCGCGGCAGTCGAAGAGAAGCCATTGCAGGTGGTTGGCGCCATCAATGCCTACACCGCGCGCATGGCCGAAGCCTCTGGCTTTCGCGCCCTCTATCTCTCCGGCGGCGGAGTTGCTGCCAACTCTCTCGGCATGCCCGACCTCGGCATCAGCACGATGGAAGACGTGCTCACCGATGTCCGCCGGATCACCGAGGTTACCTCGCTTCCCCTCCTCGTCGACATTGACACCGGCTGGGGCAGCGCGTTCAACATCGCCCGCACCATCCGTTCCATGATTAAAGCCGGAGCGGCAGCCGTTCACATCGAGGACCAAGTCGGAGCCAAGCGCTGCGGTCATCGTCCCGGCAAGGAACTTGTTCCTGCCGAAGAGATGGTCGACCGTATAAAAGCTGCCGTTGACGCCCGCACTGACGAGCAGTTCGTTTTGATGGCTCGCACCGATGCACTCGCCAACGAGGGTCTCCAGTCTGCCATCGAACGTGCCCAGGCCTACGTCGCCGCTGGCGCGGACATGATCTTTGCCGAAGCCGCGACTGAACTTGATCAGTACGCGAACTTTCGCGATGCCGTCGGAGCGCCCATCCTTGCCAACATTACCGAGTTTGGCCAGACTCCATTGTGGTCCCGCGATGAACTCGCAGCCGCCGGGGTCGACATCGTCCTCTATTGCTGCGCCGCTTACCGCGCCATGAACGCTGCTGCCCTTGCGGTCTACGAAGCCATCCGGACCGAGGGCACGCAGAAGCACCTCATTCCGATCATGCAGACGCGCGCTGATCTCTACAGATATCTCGACTATCATTCCTACGAAGAAAAGCTCGACGCCCTGTTCGCAAAAGGTAAGGACCGCAAGTAGACACGGCTTCCTCTGATCCTTTAGCTTGTGCTCTGCGGGGGTCGCAATGAGCAAAGAAGTCAGCGTCGAGCCACCGGCGTTCAAGCCCAAGAAATCCGTAGCACTGTCTGGAACCCCGGCCGGATCAACAGCGCTCTGCACGGTTGGGCATACTGGGAACGATCTCCACTATCGCGGATACGACATCCACGACCTGGCAGCGCACTGCGAATTCGAGGAAGTCGCCTACCTTCTAATTCACGGCAAACTCCCTACCGCCGCCGAACTTGCAGCTTACAAGACAAGCCTGCGCCCGTTGTGCAGCCTTCCCGCTGCCGTAAAACAGGCCCTTGAACTGCTCCCGCCCAATACGCATCCCATGGACGTCCTGCGCACCGGCGTCTCCGTCCTCGGCTGTGTGCTTCCCGAGGGCGAAACACATAAGGAAAGCGGCGCACGCAAAATCGCAGACGCCCTGCTTGCCTCGCTCGGCTCCATGCTCATCTATTGGCACCACTATGCGCGTAACGGCCGACGCATCGAGGTTGAGCGATTCGAAGATTCCATCGCGGGTCACTTTCTTCATCTGCTGCACGGAACCGCACCCAGCCCTGAGTGGATCTCGGCGATGCAGACGTCACTCATCCTCTACGCCGAACATGAATTCAACGCGTCCACCTTCACGGCACGGGTCATCGCCGGCACTGGCTCCGATATCTATTCATGCATCACAGGCGCCATCGGAGCATTGAAAGGTCCAAAGCACGGCGGCGCCAACGAAGTCGCCCTCGAGATTCAAAAACGGTACAAGCGCCCCGACGAAGCGGAAGCCGATATGCGCTGGCGTGTGGGCGAACGCGAAGTCATCATCGGCTTCGGCCATCCCGTCTACACCATCAGCGATCCGCGCAGCGACATCATCAAGGAAGTGGCGCGAAAGCTCTCCGCGTCAGCAAAGGACATGCGGCTCTTCAACGTCGCCGAGCGCATTGAAACCACCATGCACGATGCCAAACGCATGTTCCCGAATCTCGACTGGTATAGCGCCGTCGCCTACGACCTCATGGGCATCCCAGTTGACCTCTTCACCCCGCTTTTCGTCATTGCCAGAACCGCCGGCTGGTGCGCTCATGTGGTCGAGCAGCGGCAGGACGGGAAAATCATCCGCCCGTCTGCCAACTACACCGGCCCGGAACCAAAACCATTCGTGCCCATCGAACAGCGCAACTAGATCGCGAATCACAGCCGTCGGAGAACCTCCGTTGTCCTCCCATATCAGCAATGAACGCCCCGCTCCAGACAAGGTGATCACCGACATCGCCGACTACGCTCTCGGCTACGAAATCAGAAGCGATTTGGCTTACGACACAGCCCACTACTGCCTTCTCGACACCCTCGGCTGCGGTCTCGAAGCTCTCGACTATCCCGCTTGCACCAAACTCCTCGGCCCCACCATTCCCGGCACCACCGTTCCTCACGGCACTCGCGTTCCCGGCACCAGCTACCAACTCGATCCCGTGCAGGCTGCGTTCAACATCGGCGCGATGATCCGTTGGCTCGACTACAACGACACCTGGCTTGCCGCGGAGTGGGGCCACCCCTCCGACAACCTCGGCGGCATACTCGCCGTCGCCGACTGGCTATGCCGCTCCGCCGCCTTCGAGGGGAAACCGCAGATCACCATGCGGCAAGTCCTCACCGGCATGATCAAAGCTCACGAAATTCAGGGCTGCATTGCTCTCGAGAACTCTTTCAACGAGGTCGGCCTCGATCACGTCGTTCTCGTCAAAGTGGCTTCAACCGCCGTAGTCTGCTCCCTGCTTGGCCTCACCCGCGAACAAACGATTAACGCTATCTCTCTTGCCTGGGTCGATGGTCAAAGCCTCCGCACCTATCGTCACGCACCCAACACCGGCTCACGCAAAAGCTGGGCTGCAGGCGACGCGACCAGCCGGGGCGTCCGTCTCGCGCTGATGGCCAAGGCCGGCGAAATGGGCTACCCCTCCGCGCTCTCTGCAAAAACCTGGGGCTTCTACGACGTCTCCTTCCGGGGCAAGGAATTCAAATTCCAGCGCTCCTACTCCAGCTACGTCATGGAGAATGTGCTCTTCAAGATCAGCTATCCTGCCGAATTTCATTCCCAGACCGCCGTCGAAGCCGCCATGAAGTTGCACGCCGAACTGGGCCGTCGCGGACAGAATGCCTCGGCGATCAAATCCGTCACCGTCCGCACCCACGAAGCCTGCCTCCGCATCATCGACAAGGAAGGCCCGCTCTCGAACCCTGCAGACCGCGATCACTGCATTCAGTACATGATTGCGGTGCCACTGATCTTCGGCCGTCTCACTGCGTCGGATTATGAAGACGCGGTAGCAGCCGATCCCGTCTGGGGCAAGCGCATCGACTCCCTGCGCGAACTTATAACCTGCGTCGAAGAGCCACAATATTCCCGCGACTACCACGATCCCGAGAAGCGTTCCATTGCAAACTCCCTCCGGATGGAACTGGAAGACGGAACTCTCCTCGAAGAAACGGTCGAGTACCCCATCGGTCACAAGCGCCGCCGTAAAGAAGGCATTCCCCTGCTTATCGAGAAATTCAAGCGCAATCTCGCACGCCGATTCGCACCCGAACAGCAGCAGCGCATCCTCGCCGCATCAGTGAACCGCGAGCACCTTGAGTCGCTGCCTGTATCTGAGTACGTCGACCTTTATGTTGTGTAAGCGGCCAGGGCAACGCCTGCAATCGTGAATTCAGAATGTAGACGCTTGCAGGCATACGGGGGTGCATGTTTGACTTGTCCCGGAGGAAGACTCCCCGCTCATGTCCTACGTACTCGCTCTGGACCAGGGAACCACAAGCTCCCGCGCCATCCTCTTCGACGAAGCCGGAAGTATTGCCGCCGTCGCGCAACACGAATTCCAGCAGTTTTATCCGCAAGCGGGATGGGTTGAACATGATCCCACCGAAATCCTCACCAGCCAGATCTCCTGTGCCGTCGAGGCACTAGGGAAAGTCGGAGCACGCCCACGCGACATAGCTGCCATTGGCATCACCAACCAGCGCGAAACGGTAATCGTCTGGGAGCGCGCCACGGGCAAGCCGATCTACCCCGCCATCGTCTGGCAGGATCGCCGTACCGCGGCCATGTGCTCGTCTCTCGAACAGAGTGGACATGGTGAGACCATCTCCTCGAAAACCGGCCTTGTCCTCGATCCATACTTCTCCGCCACCAAAGTTCGTTGGATACTCGACAACGTGCCCGGCGCACGCGACAAAGCCAAGCGCGGCGAACTCGCCTTCGGAACCGTCGACTGCTGGCTTATCTGGCACCTCACCAGCAGCATGCGTCATGTCACCGATGTGACTAATGCCTCACGCACCCTGCTCTACAACATTGTCGAAGGCCGGTGGGATCCAGAACTCCTGCGCGTCTTCGACATCCCCGAAAGCATGTTGCCCGAAGTTGTCTGGTCGAGCCAGATCGTCGGCGATGTCACCACCACTCTCGGCCTGAGTGGCATCAACATCGCCGGTATAGCAGGCGATCAGCAGGCTGCGCTCTTCGGCCAGCTCTGCTGGAATCCCGGCGAAGCCAAAAACACCTATGGCACGGGCTGCTTCCTGCTCCAGAACATCGGAACTCATTTCATCCGGTCCAAACACAAACTCATCACCACCGTTGCGGCCAGCGCACAAAAGCGCCTCGAATACGCCCTTGAAGGCAGCATCTTCATCGGGGGCGCCGTCGTTCAGTGGTTGCGCGATAACCTTCGCCTCATCGGCTCCTCCGCCGAAGTGGAGACACTAGCTGCGAGCGTACCCGATGCGGGAGGCCTCATCTTCGTGCCTGCATTTGTCGGTCTCGGAGCTCCGCACTGGGATCCGCACGCTGGCGGCCTCATCATCGGCCTCCGTCGTGACACAAAACCAGGACACATCGCGCGCGCAGCTCTCGAAAGTATCGCGTTTCAGGTCGCGGATGTGCTCGATGCCGTCCACAGCGAAACCGTAACGCCGCTCAACGCGCTTCGCGTGGACGGTGGCGCCGCGGTTAACGATCTGATGATGCAGTTCCAGGCAGATCTGCTTGGCGTCCCTGTCGTCCGTCCGCTCGTAACCGAAACCACGGCACTCGGAGCCGCATACCTTGCCGGTCTTGCCGTTGGCCTCTGGCCGAGCCCGCAGGACCTGCAGGCGAAACGCCAGGGTGATACGCGATTTGAACCACGGATGAATCCACAGCAACGCAGCGAAATGCGGGCGCGGTGGCAGCGCGCCGTCGAACGCTCCAAAAAGTGGACCGAAAGTTAGGAGAAAAGATGCGCAGGGACGAAATGCTGCGCAGGATTCGCGAGCGCGCGAATCAAGGCGAGCCATGGGATATTGCCGTCATCGGCGGCGGTGCAACAGGCATGGGCGTGGCCGTCGATGCGGCAGCCCGCGGCTTCAGCGTTGTGCTTGTCGAGGCGCACGACTTTGGTAAGGGAACGAGCAGCCGCAGCACCAAGCTGGTGCATGGCGGTGTTCGTTATCTCGAACAAGGCAACATTCCGCTGGTCATGTCCGCACTCAAAGAGCGAGGCCTGCTGCGCCAGAATGCTCCTCACCTGGTCAAGGACCTCGCTTTCGTCGTTCCTAACTACTCCTGGTGGGAAGCGCCGTTCTACGGCATTGGCCTTAAGCTCTATGACCTTCTTGCCGGCAAATACGGCTTTGGTCCATCAAAGCTGCTGACCAAGGAAGAAACACTCCAGCGTCTTCCCGGACTTGAGCCCGAAGAGTTGCGCGGCGGCGTTGTGTACTACGACGGCCAGTTCGATGACTCCCGTCTTCTCATCCACCTCGCCATGACCGCCGCAGATCATGGCGCCACAGTCGTCAACTACTGTCCTGCAACCGGTTTGTTGCGTGATGAAGAAGGCTATGTCAACGGCCTCATTGCTCGCGATGACGAATCAAGCGAAGCATTCTCCATTAAAGCCAAAGTAGTCATCAATGCAACCGGCGTCTTCACCGACGAGATTCGCCGCATGGCCGATTCCACTATCGAGCCACTGATGGTCACTAGCCAGGGCATTCACCTCGTCTTCGATCGTTCGTTTCTCAAGGGCGACACTGCACTCATGGTTCCGCGCACCAGCGATGGCCGCGTACTCTTTGTGATCCCCTGGCATGGCCACGCCGTCGCGGGCACGACCGACACGCCAGTCGACGCGCCAAGCCTCGAGCCCAAGCCTTTCGACGAAGAGATTCAATTCATTCTTGAGACTGCCGGCCGCTATCTCACCCGGCCGCCGAGCCGAGCAGACGTTCTTGCCGTCTACGTCGGGCTTCGACCTCTCGTGAAATCCGGCGGAGCGTCCAGCACCGCCGCCATCTCCCGCGATCACACCATTCATGTTGACACTTCCGGTTTGCTCACCATCACCGGTGGAAAGTGGACGACCTACCGCCACATGGCCGAAGACACGGTTGATCACGCCATTACGCTTGGCCGTCTACGTGATGAGCCCTGCACAACCAAAAACCTGAAGGTCCATGGCTACGCTGAGCTCGCAGGTTCGCGCGAAGAAGACCCGCTCGAGGTCTACGGCTCCGATGCCGCCGAGATTCGCGCGCTCGCTCAGCAGAATCCTGATCTCGCGCGCCCTTTGCATCCAGCTCTGCCCTACATCGGCGCGGAAGTCGTATGGGCTGCACGCGCGGAGATGGCCCGCACCGTCGAAGACGTGCTCTGCCGGCACACGCGAGCCCTCTTCCTGAATGCACACGCAGCGATGCAGATGGCGGAACCGGTTGCTCAGTTGTTAGCACGAGAGCTCGATTATGACGATGCGTGGATCGCAACTCAGCTTCAGGACTTCTCCGCCCTTGCGAAACAGTACACTGTCTGAAGTCCTTCCCCGGAGGTCGACTCATGCCGACTCAGTGCACCCACGTCAAAGATCACGCCAAAAACGTTAAACCACACAGCACCGGCTGCGAAGAGTGTCTGAAGACCGGCGACACCTGGGTACATCTGCGCATGTGCCTCGAGTGTGGCCACGTCGGCTGCTGCGATTCATCCAAAAATCGTCACGCGCGCGCGCACTTCCACGCCACCCAGCACCCACTCATTCGCTCTGCCGAACGCGGCGAAGACTGGCGCTGGTGCTTCATCGACGAAGTGTTCCTATAAGAAAACAAGCGGCGTGGGGCTCTAGGCCACCTGCACCTCAATGGCTTTCGATGCCGCATCGAGCTTCGTGATTTTGAAGCTGCGAATCTGCCCCGCCCTGAGCGGCTCAGGGCCAGCCGCCGGAGCCGGTGCGCTTCCCTTCCATCGAGCCGACAGCATGGAGCTCAGTGACGATAGATCGGTCTTCCCGCCCTGACTCGAAGCCTCCGAGGCGGGCTGAGTCGCTTTCGTCGCACGACAAACCGCGAAAATGTTTTCTCCCAACTCAACCGATGCTCCTCCAGCCGACTCTTCAACTACCCGGCCAGAAACCACATCGCCCGCCTTGTGCTCGGCAATGTATTCATTAATGCTCGTCGGCACCAGTTGCTTCATACTCAACTTGATCTGGCGCTTCTCCGGCGCGATCCCCAGCACCTGCGCCTTCACCACCTGCCCCACTCGAAGTACATCCTGTGGATGATGAATGCGCTTCTCCCCGCTGATCTCGCTGACATGCACCAGACCCTCAACGCCCTCTGCAATCTGCACGAAAGCGCCGAACGCCATCATCTTCGTAACCGGTCCCTCAACCTGCGCTCCTACCGGGAACCTCTGCGGCACGTCCGACCACGGATCAGTAAGCGTTTGTTTCAAGCCCAGAGAGATCCGCTTCTCCTCCGGTTTGATCACAAGGATCACCGCATCAACCCGGTCGCCTTCCTTCACCACATCGGACGGATGACGCACCTTCTTGCCCCACGACATCTCCGAAATATGAATCAGCCCCTCGACGCCCGGCTCCATCTCCACAAATGCGCCGAAATCTGCCAGCCTCGTCACCCTCCCCGTCACCCGCTGGCCAACCTGGTATTTCGAAGGCGCCGTTTCCCATGGCTCCGGTTGAAGCTGCTTCAACCCCAAAGAAATCTTCTTCGTCTCGGGATCGATCTTCAAAACCCTGACCCGAACCTTCTCGCCAGCCGACAGCACATCTTCCGGCTTGCTCACGCGGCTCCATGCAATATCGCTCACATGAAGCAGGCCATCGAAGCCCCCAAGATCCACAAACGCGCCATACGGCATCAGGCTGCGAACCGTGCCGTCCAGCACGTCTCCGGGCTGCAGGACAGCCATACGCCCTTCCTGAGCAGCACGCGCCTGTTCTTCGAGAACCACGCGCCGGTCCACAACAACATCTTCATCTGTAACATCGAGCTTCGTGATGCGGCAGGTAATCTCGGCCCCAACGAGCTGTTCCAGTTCCGCCGCATCGTGTGTTCCGCTGCGGCTCGCAGGCATAAACGCCCGGACTCCCACATCCACGGTCAGGCCGCCCTTCACCACGCCGGTTACGGTACCCACGACAGCCGTCTTCTGCTTAAAAGCCTCTTCCAGGGCCGTCCAGTCGTGAGGCTGCGCCACCTTGAACCGCGTGAGGTCGTAGTAACCTTCCTCGTTGCGTCCCTTGATGGAAACCAGGACCTTCTCTCCCGGTTTCACACCTTCGGCGTTGTTCCGGAATGCAGAACGCGGCAGCACACCCTCGATCTTGTAACCGATATCGAGAAAAACCTGTTCGGACGAAACGGAGATAACTCTTCCTTCGATCTGCTTCGACCCGCCCTCAGACTTCCGTGCGTGGCCCCGTTCGAATTCCATGAGGATACTTGCAAAATCCTCAAGAGGCTCAGCAGGCTCTGCCGCCGGAACCTCCTCCGCCACAGGTTCCATGGCAGCCTTCTCGGCATCTCCGGCCGGTGCCTGGCTTTCAACAGCCGGCGCGCTTACAGCCTCATGCGCATCTAAAGCACTGGATTGGCTGGCGGGTGTCTCGTCAGTGGAGTTGGATTCTGGAACGCTCGCGTTGCTCATCATGTCTACAACTCCATTCTCCCATGCTTCCCTCGCAAAGAAGCGAAGATCACATCGCCATCGAACCAACCCCTACTCAGGGAACTCCGCCACCTTCGGATCAATCCGATGCGGTGCCAGGTGCGTCGGCCCACCCTTGTCATCAATCACATTCGAAATCTCACCCTTGTCGTCCAGCGCTACCGTAATCATGTGATGAAACCGAACTCCCGGTTTCACCGGCACCTCGATCGCCCGCGTCAGATTCACATTCGGGTGCCGGAAGACGCTATAAATCCCGAGCCCCCATGCCTCATGGCTCGCCACGCCATCCGCAACTTTGTACGACGCCCATCCATTCACGCCCGCCGAAGATGTGTAGCTCTGCTGGTCCGGCGGATCGTACGGAATTTCAGACTGATAAAAGTACGTCCGCCCATGTTCGCCCTTCCACAGGACCTGGAATTGCTGATGATGCTCGACGAACAGCCCATAAGCGGTCACATTGTTCCCGTTCACTACCAGTCCGTTGTCGCTCAGGTTGCTCGTCCACCCCACTCCCGACCCGTGATCTGCCCGCCAAATCCACGTATGGTCGATAACAGTGTCGTTCGCATTGATCTCCAGATTCACCTTCGCTCGCCCAGCAGCCGCTCCCCCGTCCCTGAAGAACACATCATGCAAAAATATCGGATTGCGCGCATGCGAAGCGCGACTGCCTTCTGAACCCACCTCCATGAGCACCGGGGAGATCTTCTCCCCCGCATCGATCAGTATTCCCGCAATGTCCACACCACCTACATCAGCCACCGTAACCGCCGCATTCCCATTCACTGGTCGCAAAGTCGCGAATCCCAGGCCCATGACCATAGCATTTGCATGTGTGACTTTGATCGGCTCGTCGAGGTCATAAATGCCCGGCGTCAGCAGCAGGTTCTTCCCTTTCGCCAACTCCTCGTTCATCTTTGCCGCCGAATCTCTACCCGCCTGCGCAATGTAGAACTTCCTCAGCGGAATATCGCGTCCAGGCGTGGAGCCGCCATGCCATGTAATTCCTGCGCTGTCCTTCCGCAGTTCCGGGACCCGCACCGACCAGTTCTCTTTTCCATCAACCTGCAGAAACGGCTTCTCACGAACAATTGGCGTCTTGTCCACTTTGGTATACGGAGGCTGCGGCCAGTCGCCCTGCGGCGGATGCGGAACGCCTATGAACACCATGTTCCAGTTCGCGCCCGTCCAGCTACCCCACTCACTATTGCGCGAAATCCACTGCTGCTGTGGGCCGGCCCCGACATTGCCGTCCACCACTGAATCCGACATCCAGCCGCCGCTGGCCCAGCCCCCCTTCTGATGCAGGACAATGTCGCCCTTCACATGCATCCGCCGGAATGGCGCCGCCTGTGACACCGCCCACTGCATCGTCCCGCCTGCCGGCGTCACCGAGAAACCTTCAACTGCGCGCCAGAACGTGCACGTCGCGTTATTTCGCGGAAGGCTCGCATCCGAATGCACATTCCCGATGATGTGCACAGCGTCCGGCGTCGCTCCCAGCCCGATCACCTCGGTATAAAAACCTACCGGCACATCGACGTGATACTCCCCTGGCACGAACAGCAGAGCAGAACGTTCTTTCCCAAATTCGCTGTGCTGTTGAGTCGCGTAGACCTTGTCGATCTTTGCCTGAACCTCAGCAGCCTGCATCGAGCGGTCGAATACAAGAACATTTGCCCCAAAATCCGGATTCCCTGCCCGCTTCTGACCCGCCGCGACCTGCCCCGTGGCACTCACTACGGCGCAGATGCCAATCCCGGTAACAACCAACCTGAATCTCGCTCGAACTCTTCCATCCATGGCCATCACTCATCCACCTTGACCTGGGAATTACACGTCTCAAGCATCCTATGACATCGCCTTAACCCTGCCCTCGTGCTGGTGGACACAACCATGTCTGTCAAGCGAAAATTGCCGCGCACAAGAAAGGCTTTTGATCATGGGTCCTATTTCACGAAGGGAGTTCGTTTGGCTTGGCGCAGGCACCGTAGCAGCCGGAGCCGCTGCTAAAACGATTCTGCTGGAACCCGCTGTTCTCGCGGCTCCAAGCGATCGAAAGGTCCGCTTCGTTTCGATCGGCACAGGCATACGTGGCTGCGATCTCCTCCGCTCTGCCGTCAAACTTCCCAATGCCGAATGCGTCGGCATCTCCGATCTCTACGATATGCATCGCAAAGCAAGCATCGAAGCATGGGGTTCCCAGATCCCCACAACACGCGACTATCGCGAACTCCTCGACCGCAAAGACGTCGAGGCGGTCATTGTTGCCGTCGCTGATTTTCAGCATCGACACGTCGTGCTCGACTGCATCGCCGCAGGCAAAGACGTGTACTGCGAAAAGCCCATGTCGCACAACGTCGCCGATGGCCTCGCCATGGTCAAGGCCGTCAACGAGAACAAGCGCATCTTTCAGGCCGGAAGCCAGCGCGTCAGCAGTGTCGTCTACCAGAAAGCTGCGGAAATTTTCAAATCAGGCCGCCTCGGCGAAGTCACGCTGGTCACGGCGCATACCGATCGCAATTCGCCCTCCGGCGCATGGGTCTATCCCATCCCGCCCGATGCCAGTCCTGAAACCATTGACTGGAAGACCTGGATTCGCGACGCCCCTGACCGTCCCTTCAACGCAGCCCGCTTCTTCCGCTGGCGCTGCTTCGCCGATTACGGCGAAGGTCTCGCCGGGGACCTCTTCGTTCACCAGCTCTCCGGCATTCAGTGCGTAACCGGTATCAACGCCATCCCCTCTCGTGCCCTCTCCATCGGAAGTCTCACGCACTTCAAGGATGGCCGCGATTACCCTGACCTGCTGGTCACGCTTTACGACTACCCAGGAGTCGCCGTAAATGTCCGCTGCAACCAGAACAATGAAACAGATGAAGACACCACCTTCTACGGCAAAGAGGGCACGCTGACAATCAAGGGCGACACCCTCACCATGACGCCCCAGGACACGCGTCCTCAGCCCGAGTACTACGCCCTGGACGGCTGGACCACCGACGCGAAGAAGAAATACAACGATCAGTGGAAAGCCGCTCACTCGCAGCCGTCCGCACCCCTCCCACAGAGCGAAACATTCTCTGCTCCGCAGGGCTACGATGATACCGCTGAGCATATAGCCGCCTTTCTCCACGCCGTGGAAACCCGCGAGCACGTTGTCGAGGACGAACACTTCGGCAACAACACCGCGATCGCATGCCACATGGCAAACTATTCTTACCTGAACAAAAGCGCCGCTCTCTGGGACCCTGCAGCGCAAACCATCAAGTCCTAGCGGAGAAGACCAGTTCAATGAATTACTGCTCTCGACGCAGCTTCATCAAAGGCTCCGGCGCACTCGCTGCCGCATCCATCGGCGGGCTCGACACACTCTCGGCAACTACCCTGAAGCAGCCGGTCGGCCTGCAACTCTATTCGGTCCGGAATCTTCTTCCAAAAAACTTCCAGGGAACGCTCGACCAACTTGCCGCAGCTGGATACAAGGAAGTCGAGGCCGCAGGCTACTTCGGCAAAACCGCCGCCGATTTTGGCAACGCCCTCGGCAAATCCGGTCTCAAGTGCGTCAGCACGCATCATGCGCTGACCGAGTTGAAATCACAACTCAGTCAGCTCATCGAATACGGACAGGCTCTCGGCCTTCAGTACATGATCTGTTCCTGGGCAGGTGTGCACCGCGACCCCTCGCGCACCGGCGAACTCAATCTCGATGACTGGCGCTACGTAGCCGACCAGTTCAACGCCATCGGCCAGAAAGTGAAATCCGCCGGAATGACTTTCGGGTATCACAACCACACCATCGAGTTCGGAACCGAAAATGGCGTCGTCTTCTTCGACGAACTGCTCAAACGCACTGATCCCAAGCTGGTCGTGTTCGAAATGGACTGCGGTTGGGTCGTCGCCGGCGGCCACAACCCCGTCGAGTATCTCAGCAAGTTCCCCGAGCGCTTCCCGCTCTTTCACATCAAGGACCTCATCAAGGGTCCCGACGGTAAATGGCGAAACGTCGTCATGGGCAAAGGCAGCATCGACTACAAACCAATCCTCCGCGCCGCCACCGGTCTCAAGCACTACTTCATCGAGCAGGAAGAGTTCCAGGAAGACCCCATGACCGAACTCCGCGAGGACGCCGATTTCATGAAAAAGCTCGACTTCTGAGCTTACTCGAAACGCCTGAAATAACCTGTCAATGGCGTGAGAGGCCGCTTTTTCGCTAAATTGCAATGTTGGGTGCGCGCCATCACGTTCGCCCCGGGGCTTAAGAATCCGCTACGCTTGGATATGAGCATTTTTGACGAAAAGCGGTCAGAGCTGGAGAAACACGAATTCATGATGGGTGTGGAACGAGGCAGACTTGCCGTTGCCCTCGACCTCCTCACGGATTCCCTCATCCTGGTTGGCCAGCACGGCGTCTACTGCACCTCGAACCGTAACCCCAATGTCCCCACCCTCGACCTTCAGGCCGTCCTAAGCGGCATGGAAGGCGCGAAAGCTCTCATCCAATCAGTCATGGAAGAAATGCGAGCCAAAAGCCAATTGGAGCTTCGCAACACTGAATCAGCGAGTTAGCTGAACCCTAACGCCGCCTTGCAGCGGTTTGCCACTCTGAAATACGGTAGACTGTAGGAGCGCGCCCGTAGCTCAGCTGGATAGAGCGAATGCCTCCGGAGCATTAGGTCGGGAGTTCGAATCTCTCCGGGCGCACCATCCTCCTCCCTGGTATCCCTGACATATCCTTGAGCTAGTCCGGTAGAACACCGGGCTCTAAGGACTGCATGCACTTCAACTTTCATTTCACCGCTGTCCAGGTCCTTTGGACGCTGACATTCGCCTCGCTTCTGGTCCTGCTCGTCGTCCTTCTTGGACGCGATCGCATCAAGCGTTTTCCCTGGTTTACCACTGGCATCGTCCTCGTCACCCTCCGCCTGCTCATAAATCGTCTGCTTCATGACAGGCTCCCTCCCATCTCGATGGGCGAAATCGCTATTTCGCTGGCACTCGTCTCCGCCCTCGTCGGCTTCATCATCCTCATCGAAATGGCGCGTAATGCCTTCCGCCGTGCCTCTGCCCGCGCGTGGCTTCTATGGACGATAGCTCTTCTCATCATCGGCGGACTGATTGTGTGGAAGTGGGGACCGTGGCCGAACCTGCACACCCTCGCCTTCGACACACTCATTGCCAAACTGCAATTCATGCAGTTTCTGTCGGTCAAAGTGGGTCTGCTCGTCGACGTGCTTTCCATAGGGCTGGGCTTGCTCGTCGTCTCCGTCGGCCGCCGCTATGGCGCCGGATGGCGCAGCCATGTACAACGTATTATGATCGGCCTCTCCACAGCCTCACTCTCGCAGATGTGTGCGCAAGGAATCTGGCAGATCATCGCGCACCACACGACCCCGCACTCGCAGGCAGAATACGAGCGCGTCCTCGGCATCCAGGAAAAGCTGCTCAACACCAATAGCGCCGTCTACGTTCTCGTCGTGATCTGGTGGATCATCTGCTTCTGGAATGACGAGCCGGGCTCACCCACCGCCAATGCAACGGTCGAGATCGCTCCCGCCTCAGCTGCCACTGAAATCGGCGAAGCTTAACTAGATTGCGAAATCGATAAACCCGCGCTGCGGATCGGTGCCCACCAGCCTCACACTAACCCTGTCGCCGACATCCAGTCCCTTCGACCCAGGCTTGCCGGCATTCACGAGCATCCCTTCAACATGCGGTTCCAGTGCTCGCACAAATGTGCCGTACTGGTTTACGCCTGTGACAATCGCTCTGAACGTCTGCCCGATCCTCGGATGCAGCACCACCGCCGCGATCCGCTTCTGCATCACTCGTTCGACCTTGCGCGCCGCATCTTCCATGAGTGTGCAGCGCTGTGCAATCGCATTGAGATCACCCTCTGAATAGGGCTGCTGCGCCTTCGCGAGATGCGCTTTCATCAACCGTTGCGTCACGACATCCGGAAACCGCCGGTTCGGCGCAGTCGAATGCGTGTAGTCCTGCACGGCCAATCCGAAGTGCCCCGGCGATTCCTCATTCGGCTTCACCAGCACATACTCGCCCGGCCCCATCAGCTTGATCACTGCCAGCGACAGATCCGGGAAATGATCCGGATCCTTCTGTTTCTGCGCGAGCAGGAAATCATTCAACGCTTTCGAATCCGGCTGCTCCGGCAATTTGGTGCCCAGCCCATTGGCAAGCTCAACAATGCGGTCCCATCGCTTCGGTATCCGCACGATTCGGCGAATCGAAGCCACCCCCGCCTCTTCAAACGTACGTGCAACCACGCCGTTGGCAGCGACCATGAACTCCTCGATCAACGACGTCGCGCGATTCTTTTCCTGGCTTCCAATATCAACAAGCTCGTCAGCCCGCATCACCGGATGGGTCTCGATTGTCTCCAGGTCCAGCGCACCGTGCTGGAACCGGCTGCCCAGCATTCTCTGAGCCGCTTTGTCCTGCAGCTTCAATTGCGCTTCGAGATCAGCATTCGCAGCCACCTTCTCCGGCGCAGCGCCGCGCCCCTCCAGCCATGCGCCCACGCTTGGATATGCCAGTTGCGCCCGGTTCCGCACGAGCGCGCGATAGACCTTCCCATCAGAAACTGCGCCTGAATCATCAACCGCATACTCAATCACGTCCGCAATTCGATCTTCATTCTCATTCAGTGACGTGATGCCCTCCGACAACTCCGGGGGCAGCATGGGAAACACCTTTACCCCTGTATAGACAGAAGTCGTCTCTGACTGTGCATGCTTGTCCAGCAAGCTTCCGCGCGGCACTCGCACATCCACATCGGCAACTCCGATCAGCACGCGGATGCGGCCATCCTGCAACTGCTCAGCCCACTCGATCTGGTCCAGATCCTTCGAGGTATCGTTATCGATCGATGACCACAGCAATCCGCGCAGATCCTGAAGATTTTCTGGCACCGGCAACTTCGCTTGAGCCTCGATCTTTGCCAGTTCCGTATCGGTGCCTGGAGGGAAGTCCGGTTGAAAACCGTGCTCGACCATGTCGGCGTGTGCGGCCGCAATCAGATTGAAATTGAAATTCTTCGTGGAATGCATCCGGTTCAGAGTCTCCTGACGTGAAGAGCCAGCCTACCACGCTGCCTCAGTCGTCAGAAACACCAAGGGACGACCGCGAAGTCGTCCCTCCCCCAGCGGTGCACCACACTTACTGAATGCCGAGGTCTGCCAGCACCTTCGGCTTTGCTTCATCCACAGCGAGCAGATTGTGGCAGACCGCACAGTCCTGCGTCAGCGACTTCCCGTTCTGCGCAACATGGTCGCCGTCATGGCAGCGGAAGCAGCCCGGATAGCTCATGTGACCGATGTGGTTCGGATGCGTTCCCCACGTCACCTTCATGTCCGGGAACACGTTCGTCGTAAACACCTGCACCAGCCCGGCGCCCGCTGTCTTCACCAGGTCAGGATGTTGCGCCAGCACCTCCGGATGCTCGTTGCGATAGAACTGCGTGAGTCCCTCCGGTATCTTCGCCCGCGCCTCATCTTCCGTCTTGTAATCCGCCTTCAGGAGAGCCAGGCCCTGCTTGTGAACCCATGGAAGTTCGGGGCTGATCGCGCCCTCCGCCATAGCCCGGTTGAGCGCGTCTTCTGCCGTCTGCATCGTGTGCGCCGCTCGGTTATGACAGTCGATGCAATCCATAACTCGCCGCTCACCCTGCGGCACAGCCCCCTTCAGGCTGGACGTTGCAAACGCCGTCTTTGAGCCGTCCGCATACGTCCGCTCAACCCAAGGAATTGTCGTGCGCGTCGGGTCTGTGGCAACGTACTCGATGTGTCCCAGGTGCACGCCGTGAATTCCTGTCAGATGCGAAAGGGAATCAATGCCGCCCAGGTGCAGCAGCACCACACTCTGCGTCTCCGTGTTCTTCTCATCATCCGCAAAGTTCGATTTCACCAGGAGCTTCTCGCCCACAAACTTGGCCGGCGTATGGCAGCCTTCGCAAATTTCCCGTGCCGGTCGCAGATTCATCACCGGCGAAGGAATCGGCTTCGGATACTTATTGACCGACACCTCAATAAGCTGTTTCGTGCCGTTCACTTTAGCTTTGAAATATGACTCCGCTCCGGTCCCGATATGGCACGCGACACAATCTACATGCGAGTGAGCCGATACCTTGTACGCCGAATATTCCGGATGCATTACGTGGCAGGAGGATCCACAGAACTGGGGCGAATCCATGTATGCCGCGCCTCGGTAGCTTGCCATCGAAACCACGAGCAGATTTACGATCGTCGCCACCAGCACGATATCCAGTCCGTGCCGAAAAACGCGATCGTTCAGATCGATCTTCGGAAACTCAGCCGGAATCTGGCCAGCTTGCTGCAGCTTCTTGCGGCGAAGAAGAACTCCAACAGGTATAAGTACCAGCCCAAGCACAAAAATGGCCGGCAAGATAAGAAAGAAAATAATGCCGAGGTATGGATTATCATTCGGCCGGCCAAATAGCTCCACCAGCCAGTAACCGATCATGGTTACACCGGCAGCGCTCGTAATCGCGCCGCCTGCAAGGCTTATGGGATTGTTGCCGAAGAACAGTGCCGGCCGCACCCAGTTCTCGCGGAATCGCTGCATCATTTCGTCCCCCCCAAGACAGAAAACCCGCTTCAGCCCCCGGCATTCGGCCGGGACCCGTTTTCACATATGCGGCACGAAGCGGGTCAGTGTTCGACTACTTCAACGTGCGGAAATATGTGACGACATCCTTGATCTGCTCATCGGTAAGCTTTCCGGCAAATGCCTTCATCTTTCCCTTGCCGTTCTTCACAGACTCAATCTGCTCTTTCTCAGTCGTCTTGTACTCCGCTGCGGGTTTCACGTTCATCATTTTCGCGATACCCGCACTCGGCGTGCCCGTGCTGCCGTGACAGCTTTGACAATTTGCCTTGTAGAGCGCTTCACCTGTTTCCGCGAAGCCCATGGAACCAGCCAGACACACTGTCGCAGCCAGCACCGCCATCGATCGAATCGTCTTCGTCATGCAAGACTCCTTCAAAAATACATTATGGCCAGATCGCTGGGGGCCACGCCCATTCACCTACTGCAAACTGCCAGGAACTTACCTATCCAAACACCGCTGTCCGATGAAAGTAGCTGTCTTGTGATAACTGTCCCGTGCCCGTCTGACTGAATCCGGCGCATCCTACTCGTCAAGAATGCGCCGGGCTCAATCTTCCACTGGCTACTTCAACTAAATGCTCGTACAGCCCCGCATTGGGTCTACTTCAAGAATGTCCTGAAGTGCCCCACCACATCCTTAATCTGCGCGTCGGTCAGCTTGCCTTTATACGGTTGCATCTTGCCCATTCCGTTCTCGACCGCTTCCACCATCTGCGCTTCGCTCATCTTCTTTACGTCAGCATCCGTGACAGGCTTTACCTTCATCGACTTGCCTGCCGCCGAATCCGCCATGCCCTTTTCGCCATGGCACATCTGGCACTTCGATTTGTAAAGCGCTTCAGTCGATGACTGCGCGAAGCTCGCCGATCCGGCCAGCACCGCTAACAGCATTGCCGCACCCACGTTGCGCACAAGTTTGTTCATTTCTCAATCTCCTCGAGAGATCTCCCCTGCTTCGGGGGAAGATCGGTGCGAGGGACATCGTTTAAAACAGCCGAAGTCTTAAAATTTAGCTCCGACTGCGTCGTTCATCGCAAACAGGCGTACCAAGACCACTTTTCGATCTCCAGCCCACCCGCAGTACTCAGAATGCGTACCTAACTCCCAGACTCACCACATCGCCATGGAAGTTCCGAGCAGCCGGGCCAGGACCGCCAGCCTCCTGGTACCCATGATGTACCCAGTTACCGTGCCAGGCCCATTGCGGCGCTATGTTCACAACCAGATCGCTGAAAGGCGAGACAACCTTTGAGTTCAGAGCGCCCGGGACCATCAGCGGATTTAGAAATTCACCCGAGCCGCTGTTCGATGTTACTCGCGCACCACCATTGAACCGGAAATATTTCGAAGGCGAGTAAGTAAATGCTCCCGAGAAGAAAGTTGAAGGCGCGTTATAACTCCCATTTCCGCGATAGAGCTGTGACGCAGGTGTTGCCGTCGGTAAGGTCCCGCCCGGATTATTAGCTGTCTGTAAACATGTGCCCGTTGAACCCTGCGCCCCGGCCGGCAACGGATATGTTGCCGTGGCAACAAAGATGTAGCACATGTCCGTCTCCGAAAACACCTCGTCATGCGAGTAGTTGAAATCGAGACTTACTTGCTCACTTGCAATCACCTGTGTCGCGAAACTGAAGTTGCGATTGTGTTCCTTATGATTGACCAGCGGGTCGTCATTCTTTCCTTCAAAGTCGTTCGCCGTTATAGCGAAGTTCACCCATTTCGCTGGTGTTGTAACCGCCCTCGCTCTCACGTGATAGGCCTTGTTCGGCGCCGCTCGTGTATAAGTGTTTGTCGGTGTCTCCGAGTTCGCTGCCTCCCAGTTCAATGTATCCAGATTCACATTCAATCGGAATGCGCGTGACGGTGTGATCGCCGTACCGATCAAGACCCCGTTCTGGTGCCACATACGCCTCTCGTCATCGTCAATGACCTGCCGATTGTCGAAGCGCCATCCACCGGAAATCCTGAACACCGGCGAGATCGTGACGATTCCGAGCACCGTGTTGCGCTCGATCTTCTGGTTGATCGTGTCTCCGCCCGGCGTTGTAGTTGTCAACGGAGTGAAAGCGCTGAGCGGCGTATTGACACTAATGTTCGCCGGATGGTCCGCTTGACTACCCCAGATCGTCGATACGAGAATGTCGTTCCCTTCGGTGCGGAAATAGCGATAGTCAAATGACTCGGATACTGAGAAATATCTGCTCAGCTCAGCCTCAACCGCAAAATCACCATTGAGGCTGTTCCGTTTGTTATGCGCCAGCCGACCGTTCGCATATCCGCCTGTATCGATTTCCTGACGGTTGAACGTGCGCGCCACCAGGCCATTGAACGTCTCGTTGAAATGGTTCACATTCGACACGCCGCCGCTGTATGCCAGCCGCCCATTGAACGCCACTTTGTCCCAGTAATGTGAACTGAAACGCAACTGCTCCGTCGGAAAAACCGTCCGCGTGGGCGCCCCCTGGCTCTGCACCAGCGTCTGGCTGCAGAACGGATTGGCAATCCCATTTACCACTTCAGCGGTTTTGCTTGCTCCAGTTCCGCATGTCGTAGTCGCAAGCGTATTCACACCCAGCGATGTCGGCGTTCCGTTTGCCAGGGTGAATGGCGTGGGCGCTAATTCGTAAGACGAATCGCCCCTATAAAGCGCGAACAACTCGTCGTAGCTCAGCGTCGTGCGCTTCGCCAGTTTGAAATCCACACCCCCGGTATAGGTATCCAGCGCATTCCTGAACCACTGAAACACGACAACGTCGCCGCCGCCGTGTACCGTCGAATATGTCGGACCTTCATGCGTGTTGTGGTTATATCCCACCCGGAAACTCAGCCGCGATAAGGGAAACAGCGTGAACAAAGCATCCGTATTCCGCCGAACCGTATTGAAGACATGGAGCGAGCTCGGCTCCGGCACCAGCACAGGCGTCGCAGCTGAGGCTGTTGAAAGAAGCGAATTATCCAGCAGGTTGTAGTCGAAGTAATTCCGGTCGCGCCGGAAGTTCCCCGCGAAATCGTAGTACCGGCCCTTCGATACATTCAGAAACGAAACGTTGTTTGGCTCGCCACCGTAACCAAAGCTTGCCGTCGATAGCCGATCGAAGAACGGAGTCTTCGTTGGATTCGTCGTGCGCAGCTCCAGTGACTCGTTCAGCACGCGCATTCCCGTGCCTTCGTTCACCATCGTCGCCCACATCGCGCTGCTGCCGTCCTTCTGGGTAAGCACGCCGCCCAGTTCAACGCTCGAATGCATCGTGTAAGGGCCGGCCATTTTCTCTTTCAGTTCAGCAGCCGGCTTCTTTTCTACCGCAGGTTTTGCAGCTTCGGGCTGAGCCGTAGGGTCTTGACCAAACCCGCTCAGCGCTCCACCCATCGCAAGAATTGCTACCGCGGTCAGGGCGGTCAGTCGAGATAATTTGATCCCGACCGGCGACCCAGCCAGACTGTGTCCATTTTCAATCTGCTTCGTCATCGCTCGCCCCTTACTCCGTTGAGTTGAAGAAAATTGGACTGGTGTTTGATCCGTGAATGCTTGTGTGGCATGTCGTACAGGCCTGATATTGCGTCGCCTGGTTGTGTGCCGGACCAGAGGGCTGACTCGCCGTAAAATTCGGCGACGGTGAATGGCATTGCAGACAAAGCGTGTTCACGCTCGCCCGGTTGATCAGTCGCGGATTTGGCCCGCCGTGCGGGAAGTGGCAGGCCGTGCAGCCTTCCGTCTTCACTACGAAGTGCTCATACACAAATGGTCCTGCAGTCTCGCTGTGGCACTTTGTGCAAACCGCATCCATCTGCGCCGACGCTCGCAGGTTCTTGCGGTTGAATGTCCCATGCGCGTCGTGGCAATCCGTGCACTTCATCAGCCCTTCCTCCACCTTGTGGTGGAAAGGCATGTTGAACTGCGACTTCGTCTCCGTATGACACTGGAAGCAGAGCTTCGGCTGCTCCACCTTTAGCAGTTGCTCAGGGGTCTTGCTGTGATGCACGCTGTGGCAGCTTATGCAGCTCACATTGTTCTCGCCATGCGCCGTGCGCTGGAAATTCGCATGCTGTCCCTGGTGGCAGCTCAGGCATCGCGCATCGATCTCCTTTGCCGACGCCTTCGCAGGATTGAAGATCTTCGATACATCACCGCCGCCGTCGACGTGCGCTTTGCCCGGCCCGTGGCAGCCCTCACACGTTACGCCGCTCTTTCCATGCATCTCGGCGATTTTGGTGTGAGGATTGGAAGAGAATCCCTTTGAGACCTCTTCGTGGCAGGTAGCACAGGTCTCCTGACCTACGAAATCACCTGAAGCTGGTGCGGCTTGACTCGTCTTCGCCGGGTTGGCACCCTTCACCGGAGCCGCTAGACTCCGTGGCGAATAGACAAATACCGAAGAAAATAGCAAAAGGAAGACCAACAACCTCGGCCCGATCCCTGAGGTTGAGTGGCCTTCTCTGTGCGCAACTGGCCGTTCTCTATGCATCAAGATCACCTGCGGCAAGCTTCCCGGCCAACCTCGATCCAGCTCGGCTACTCTTCGGCTCGATGCATTTCCTTTTCAGGACCGTGCTTCAGTCGAACAGGGTTCCTTGCTGTCAGTCGGTTGTGCCTGTGTGGAGCATCACCTTATGGCCGAAATCGTAACCTGCGGGGAACGAACGTTACGGTGACCTCCATCACATGGTCCGTCGCGCCGTCTCCAGCGACAAAATACCCTCCTGGGCATTAACGCTCCAGTCCGACAAAGCAGCAGGCTCCCTCTTACCCGCAGATTCTGATCATCAGTTATTCGAGCAACTTACGGTCCGAAAACGTGCTCCCGCTCGGACCACCGCCTTTCCCGCGCTTTCCGCTTCGCGACGTAATTGAACCTGACAGCTCCGGAGGCGCTCCGATGACGTCCGTCACACTCTCGAGCGCGAGCTCTGTCTTCTCCTGACTGTCAAGGTTTGCGCCCCACATTTTCGTTTCAGGAATACTCCTAGTCCCAACTCCGTATGGGCTTTAGGCAGCATTCCTTGCGTGAGCCCCATCACATCCACAACCCTCAAGGATCGGCAGACTGTATGGAAGGTACGAAAATGGCGGACTTGGGAATCACCACGGCTCCTCCTCGGCGGCAGAAGACTTTCAACCGCCAGTCTCCGGTTGGCTGTGCGGCATGCGCCAACCGCCGGCCGGGATGGTTCTGCTCTCTCGGCAGTGCAGTACTCGCTGACCTCGAACTGGTGACCAGCACCATCAGCTTGCCTTCACAGGCTTCACTCTTCAGCCAGGGAGAAGATGCGCGCTGTCTTTATCTGATCTGTAGTGGATATCTCAAGCTGACTGCCGGCCGGGCGCAAGATCGCCAGATGATCGTTCGCGTCGCTGGGCCCGGCTCCGTCCTAGGCCTGTATGCCGCCCTCTCTCACGGCGTCTACGAAGTCTCAGCCGAATCGCTCACGCCTGCCCAGCTTCGTCCCGTCGAGCGCGAAAGGTTCCTCGCCTTCCTGCGCAACCACCGCGAAGCACAGATGCGCGCCGTACAGTGCATCTGCCAGGAATACCGCTTCGCGCTGCAGGATGCATGTCGCATCGCTCTCGCTGAAACAGTTGCCGGGCGCCTCGGTCGTCTCCTGCTCGAACTCGCCCATCAGATCGGTGAGCACGTCAACGGCGGGTACCGTTTCCCGCTGCTGCTCACGCACGAAGAGATGGCGTCCATGGCATGTACTACGCGAGAGACTGTAACCCGCACGCTTGGCCAGTTCCGCAAAGAGGGCTCGATCACAATCGAAGATTCCATGATCACGCTTCACCAGCCCGACCGCCTCCAAAACCTCTTCTGATCCAAGGACGACGAGAACACATTTCGGTTCCGAGCCTCAAGAATTGCCGGAAGGAGTGTCTCTCGATTCCCATTCCCTATTTCCCCAGTCCCCCATCCCCAATTCCTGGCTTCTCCCGTCCAAGAGATATCATCTTATCTGGGAGTTTTTGCACGCTCATGATCCGCTTTCCGGTCTGCTTAGCTGCTGTTCTTCTTCCCTGCTCCGCGTTTGCACAGGCTCCAAACAACGCTTCCGATCCTGCCCAGGCGCCGGTCACATCCACAGCTTCTCCCGAAATCGCCCAGTTCCAGAAGATCGAAGACGCCTGGGATCAGGCCATCAATCGCCGCGACCAGTACGCCCTCGAAAACGTGCTCTCACCTTTGTTCCTGGATGTCTCGGGCTCCGGCGACGTCACGACGCGGAACCAGCAACTTGCCTTCATCATCGCTACTGAAGACAAGTCGTTGCACCTCCAGCAGAAAATCATCACGGTCCGGATGCTTGGAGACACCGCAATCGCCAATGGAACCTACGTGCTGCATCATCGCGGCTCGTCCGGCGAAATCGATGAAAAAGGCGTGTTCACTCATGTCTTCGAGCGCGCTCACAGTGGATGGTTCTGCATCAACTCGCAACGTACCGTTCTGCGCGAAGACAATGGCAAAGGCAAAAAGAAATCCGCCTCCGAATTTCCCTTCCACTTCCCTACCTTCGGCAAGTCCGAAAAATAATCGCGGGTACAAACAGTCGCTGGGACCTGCTTCGAGTTCGCGAACTGTAAGACCCTGTCCCGAACTGGTCGTCGGATCTTGCTTCTGAGTCCGGGATGAACTGAATCCGGGATGAAAGTCCGCCCTAACTGGCGATCTTTGTCCGAGCCGATCCCTGAACTCGTATCGACACATGCACCAGCGACAACGCTGCAGGGGTAACACCGGGAATCCGGCTCGCCTGCCCGATAGTCCCCGGTCGAACTCGCTCCAGCTTCTCCCGCATCTCCCGCGACAGGCCGCTGATCACTCCATAATCAAGCCATCCCGGAATAGCAACCGACTCCGCTGCCTTCAGCTTTTCAATCGCCTTCTTCTGCTGCTCCAGGTACCCCGCGAACTTGATCTCCGTCTCAACCGCCCGCGCCTCATTGTGCAGAATCGCTCGCCGTACCGCGGCATCTTCTTCCACGTGCGCCAGTTCAGCCAGAACCGAATCGCCCGTCATATCGTCACGTAATGCTTTAAGCGCGGTCTCGATCGTCATCTCCGGTCGCTTCAGCAACTGAGCCCAGGTCTGTCCCTTCGATGAGCCCAGATCTCCGAACCCGGTTTCAGCCAGCTTTGCCGCATCCACCTTCCGCGTGGTCAGGAAATTCGTCAACGCGGCCATCCGAGTCTGCTTCTCCTGGTACTCCGCCCAAGCCTCGTCGCTGATCAATCCAAGCTTCCGCCCGTATGGCGTCAGTCGCCGATCCGCGTTGTCGATCCGCAGGTGCAGCCGGAATTCCGCGCGCGAAGTAAACATCCGATACGGCTCATTCGTTCCCTTCGAAATCAGATCGTCGATCAGGATCCCCGTGTATCCCTCCGTACGGTTCATCGTGAACGGCGGATCGTCCTTTACATAGAGTGCGGCGTTGATCCCCGCCATAATCCCCTGACACGCGGCCTCTTCATATCCCGAGGTCCCATTGATCTGCCCCGCGAGATACAGCCCTTCCATGCACTTCACACGCAAGCTGCGATCCAGTTCCGTCGCATCCACGCTGTCGTATTCAATCGCATATCCCGGTCGCAGCATCTCCGCTTCTTCCAGTCCCGGAATCGAATGGACGATCTGCCACTGCACCTCCATCGGCAGCGATGTGGACATCCCGTTCACGTACACCTCGTGCGTATTCAATCCTTCCGGCTCGAGGAAAAACTGGTGCTGCGTCTTGTCGGGGAACTTCACAACCTTGTCTTCGATTGAAGGGCAGTATCTCGGTCCAATCCCTTCGATCTGCCCCGAATACATCGCCGACCGGTGCACGTTCTCGCGAATCAGCCGCAGCGTCTCGGGAGTGGTGAACGCAATATGGCAACTCACCTGCGGCTGCACAATCTTCTTCGTCCTGAAGCTGAATGGCGTCGGCTCCGTATCGCCCGGCTGCTCTTCGAACATCTCCCACTTGATCGTCCGTCCGTCCAGCCGTGGCGGAGTGCCTGTCTTCAACCGGCAGGTCCGCAGACCCAGCCTCCGCAATGCTTCGCCCAACAATACCGAAGCCGGTTCCCCACTGCGACCCGCAGGATACCGTTCCTCACCGCAGTGAATCAGCCCATTCAGGAAGGTGCCAGTCGTGATGATGGTCGCTCCCGCCATCAGACGCCGACCGTCTCTCAATTTCAGTCCCAATACCCGCCCAGTGGGCCGCGTAGGCCGGGGCAGCTCGCCAACTTCCTGTTCGCTCGTCCCCTCGTTCCCTTGTCTCCTGTCGTCGATCACCAGATCGATGACCTCGGCTTGCCGGATGTGTAGCCCCGGCTGCCCCTCCAGGACTTCCCGCATCTTGACGCGATATAGCTGCTTGTCGCACTGTGCCCGCGGACTCCACACTGCCGGCCCGCGCGAAGTATTCAGCAGCCGAAACTGGATTCCAACCGCATCCGCCACCTCGCCCATAATGCCGCCCAGCGCATCGACTTCACGCACCAGATGCCCTTTCGCCACCCCACCGATTGCCGGATTGCAGCTCATCTGCGCGATCAGGTCCAGATTCATCGTGATCAGGGCAGTCTTCAACCCCATACGGGCAGAGGCCATCGCCGCCTCGCAACCCGCATGTCCCGCGCCCACAACAGCAATATCGTATTGTTCGGTGAAAGCCATCCGGTCCTATTCTACGGATTCAACCGACGTTTGACTCGGCACGATAACTCGGCACTCCTCCTCGCCCTTTGCGCGGGCTGAACTCCCTGCAATGCCAGAATTTACAAACCTGGGCGGCGTTACGCGGGTTTGTTACCTCACATCCGAGGTAAGTAGCGCACCCGGTAACCGAAGTTCGTCCCAACCTCCCCGAACCCCATTCGGAATCCACGCCAGGTGCTACGATTTTCAAAACCACTACTTCGGATCACGTATGGTCTTCGATCCTACCAAAGCTGGAAAATCCCTCTGCGCCTGCGGAATGGTCTCCGATACCTTCGGCGGCCTCTGTGACCGCTGCGCCTCTCTCCAGACTCTTGGCCTTGGAAGCCACGCACTGCCACACGACATCGAGAGCACCTACCTGACGCTCGTCAAAGTCTGGCATCCTGATCGCTTCGCCCATGACCAGAGGCTCCGCACAGAAGCAGAAGAGAAGCTGAAAGAGATCAACGCAGCGCACGACTATCTGCTCACGCATCCGAAACAGGAGCCGCCTCGCCCCGCTCCCCGCACTGACAAGCCTCCAACGCCGATGGAAGCCGGCTCTCTGGACTTCGAAGGCGAAGAGACCGAAGGTGAAGAGACCGAAGAGATCCGCAGGATCTTCCGCCGTCGACAGAAATCGAAGGTACCGGCCATCCTCCTCAAGGTAGGGCTGGCTATCGGTGCTGTTGCCGTCATCGTCATCCTCTGGCTTACCGGCGACTCCATACTCTCCAGCAATGCGCTCACGTCACGTGCATGGGACCAACTCAAGCTCGAGGTCGCGCACGATTTCGCGGTGCACTTCACATCGGGCGCCTCTGCTCAACCTCAGGCCACGCCCGCAACTCCGGTAGCAGTTCCGGCTACTCCTCCCGCCACGCCTCCTCCTCCGGCTGTGGCTCCTGCAGGGGCCGCCGCGACGAATGGAAACCCCGGCAAACATGTTCAGACCGTGAAGCCCTACATCACCGCCGGCCTCAGCCCGACCGAGGTTCTCTCCGTTCTCGGCACCCCGACCTCATCGTCGGGAGAAAAGATGTTCTACAACAACTCCGAGATCGATTTCAAAAATGGTCAGGTGTCGGGCTGGAGAATCGATCCCGCTTCCCCGATCCGCGTGAAGCTCTGGTCCGATTCCTCATCTGTTCCCGGCCTCACCACCTTTGGAATCGGCTCTTCCAAAAGTGATGTCATCGCTCTCCAGGGCACCCCAACCTTCTTCTCTGAAAATGAGTTCGGCTACGGCAACTCCCGCGTTTTCTTTCAGAACAATCGGGTTACCGGTTGGAAGGAGAACTCTGGTTCGACGCCGCTCCGGGTAGCTCACTAGAGCCCCGATTACCTCCGCCGGCCTCCTTCTGTCCAAATCCGCGCTACCATGCACTGAAAGCACGACAATTTCATCCAATACCCAGGAGGACTTGCTGCATGGGTTTATCCCGAAACCCCTGGGAGCGGCAGAACGACGCTATCCCAGCTTCCCCCGCCGACACGGAGCCTGCTCACCGGCAGCCCCCGCAATCGCCTGAAGAACTTCAGGAAGAGAGCCGGAAAATCCGCCGTCTTCAAATCATGATGAATATGGTCATGCAGGTCATCGCGCAGGACTCATCCCTGGCCGTAGACGAAGCCGCGGAGATGGTCGCAGATACCCGCAAAGCTGCGCTCCTCATGTTTCCCGATAAAGAGCTCGCCTTCAACCTGATCTACTGGCCGCGCCTCCAGCGCCTCATGCGCGAACGATACCGAATGCAATAGGCACAAAGAGGCAGTCCGGATCGCGACTACAGTTCGCTCCAGAGCCAATAAACTCGCGGCTGCTTACTTGTTTTCATTTCCGATCAGACGAAATGTGATGGTTCCCCAGAATAGCCGCGCACGCATCTGCACCGGAAGATGCCGTTCATCATCGGTGTACCAGATCCAGATATTCCCCCGATTCTTCACCACGCCTGCATCAGCGGTCGGCTGGACTCGAATCGTCTTGAACGTGCCCAGCGTGGTCTTCACCACCTCGCGCGCTTCCACCTTCATCGTCACCGGAACGTTGTGCATCGCGTCCACAACCGGCATCACGAAATTGTGTCCGATCTCCAGCGGTTGCGACGACGCATAGAAGACGCCGGTAAGCAGGTCTGTCATGCATCCCGGTATTGGGGACTCCACGTGCTTCGATTGCCCTGACACCAGGTTCTTTTCGTCCAGAATCGATTTGGATTGCGCATAGTCCATTTTCAGCGTCGAGTTCACCTGGCGGCGGCCTTCTACTGTCTGCTTGTCGAACTGGTATGTACAACCCTTCACTGGATCGAAAATCGATTGGAAGTGATCGCTCGCATGGAAGAGCATGTTGATCGCGCCAATCGTATTGGCGTCAGCGCTCAGCTTCTCGCGATCGCCTGCCTGCTCGAATCGGATCACGGCCGTCCCCGCCGAAAAGACTCGCCAATCCACCGAGTAGGTCAGCGTTTGTTTCTGCGGAAAACTGAATCCTGCCCGCGGAGCAGGAAGCAGGGGAAGCTGTTGAGCCGGAGGCGCAGGTTGCTGGGTATACCCGCAGGAAGCGAGGACAAGTGCGCAAAAAATTGTTTTCAAGACCTTGCGCTCACTCACTTCCGGGCTCTGCTCCTTACCTCTCTTTTGACTTGTTCCGCGCAATAACCGGTACCCGCCTTGTCTCGAACGCACCGCCTTAATGCGGCACGTGAACAACAAGGCCCAAAGCCGGCCGGAGGAAGAGCAGGCTCACATAGAGCAGGGCGGCTCCTATAGCTGCATTGTACTCGCGGTGCCGCAAGTAGAGGCCAAGAGAGAACTTACCCGGTGAAACTTCGGTTTGTCCAACTCCCGATGTGAATCTTGGAAACAACCTCGGCACCCTGCGGCAGTACGCGTCGAAATCCGCAAATGTTGATCGCAAGAACCGCTCCTCCGACGCGATCACCGGCACATAGATAATCACAAACATCGCTGCCAGCATCGCCGCCACCTGCCAGCTCATCAGCGCAACCCCGAAGCCAGCCGCAATCAGGATCGATCCCAGGTAGAGGGGATTCCGCGTATACGCATACGGCCCCGTCTGCGTCAGTTCACGATTCTTCTTCACATATCCCGACGCATATCCCCGCAGCCACAGCCCTGGAATAACCAGCAGCAGACTCCATGCAATCGCCGCCGGCTGCGGCGCCTTCCGCCACAGCTCGAAGAGATACAGTGCCGCCGTCAAAAAACCCAGCGGCACGCGTATCCGTCTCGCGATCTTCTGCCACCGCTCCATCGCTCCCGATTCCGGCGCCTTCTGATCAGTCATCGCGCCGCCTCAGAGTAAAGCAGCGCATCGGCTGCCTCGATCACCTCGTCTGCCGAGATCGTAAGCAAACCTGCTTCCGGCTCGTCGCGGCGCGAGTGATCGCGCTTGCTCTCCGAACTCCGCAGCACCTTGAACCGCGTTCCAAAAGGTCCGTTTCTGCTTGGATCCGTCGGCCCGTAGATTCCCACTACCAGTCGCCCGAGTGCGCACGCCAGATGCAGCGGTCCGGTATCGCCCGCAATGGCAAGAGTCATTCTGCGCGTGATCGCAATCAGCTGCTCCACCGAACACAGAAGCGCGATGGCACCGCCTCCGGTTCTCTTCACGATGGCATCTGCCAGCATCACCTCGCCCGGCCCGGCATTCACAAACACGCGGAGTCCTCGATTCAATAATGCCCGTGCCACCTCCGCATATCGTTCCACCGGCCAGCGTTTCGCTCCCCATCCCGCTCCGGGATTAATCAAAACCGCAGGCGCACCTTTGGCATCCGTCATCAGCTCGTCTGCCCACTTCTCCGCTCCCGGATCGAACGGCAGCATCGGCTGCATCGCCTCCAGCGCGTCGCCTGCAACTGCCGCAGCCACGTCCACGTCCTGCTCGATCACGTGCACGCCGCGCGTAGCCACTTTCTCTGTGAACAGCAGCTTTGCCGCAGCCTCCCGCGGTTTCTCCTCGCCGATGTATCGCCGGCTGCGCGCCATGCGTCCGATCATCGCCGATCGCACCGCGCCTTGAAAGTCGACGACCGCATCGTAGTGTTCCTGCTTCAAAGCCCGCCTCACGGCTCCGATCTCTTCCCGTGTCTCGCGCGCCAGCAGGTTGTGACGCCATTTCCGTGTCGACGCGAAATACACCCGATCGACAACCGGCTGCTTCGGAAGCTTTGCCGCTGTGTCTCGCGTCTCACCATCTCCGGCCGTCAACAGCGAGCGCCAGATCGGCTCCACAACCCAGTCGATCACCCATTCGGGATGCGTCGCGCGCAGCGCCGTTACCGCCGGCAAAGCATGCAGAATGTCACCCATGGCCCCCAACCGCACCACGAGCAAACGGTACTTGGATTGCGTTTGCAAACTAGAATTCTCTCACACGATAGAGAACAATCGGGCGAATCTCCAGACTCGATCAAGGCGCCGCAGACTGCTTCTCAATAGCGTTCCGATGGGCTTGCGCCATGTGCGATCCCGCCAGCCTGTTTTTGAGCCATGCACCTGCGCTTTTTTCATCGTCCAATTCAACCGTCAGTTCCGCGGTGCGAAGCGGTAATGAATCGCTCAATGAAGTCGCTAAATTGCCAAGGCGCACCTGGTCCTTTTCTGTCGTGATCAAGCCTTTTGCATTTGCCTTCAGCGCACTCTCGAGCAACCTATCCACATCTCCCTTCGTGTAACGATGATGATCCGGAAATACTCGCTTGGAGACAAGTTGGAGGCCCCGTCCCTCCAATCCGGCAAAAAACTGCTCGGGCCGCGCAATCCCGCAAAATGCCGCGACCGGGCCATCAGCCTCCGCAACTCGCATACGGCGCCGGACCCGCCAAACCGGGCCCCTCCAACCCCACTCCCTCAACTCCTCTTCGAACTCGTGATCGTCCGCCGGAATCGCCAGCACGCTCGCCCGCGCCGCAGCCTCGACTGGCTCACGCAGATTACCGGCGGGCAGCAACTGGTCGCTCCAGTCTTCGCGATTGACAAGCAGCACATCGACATCACGAAAGAGTTGTCGATGCTGAAAGCCATCATCGAGGAGATGCACCAGCGGGACCGGATCCCCGGACATCTCTCCTCCGTCCTGGATGAAAGCATGATCTGCTGCCGTCCCGGCCTCGTACCGCTCCGCTGCCACCCACACCGGCACGCCGGCCTTCCGCGCAATCAGCAGGGGTTCATCTCCGAACTCCTCAGCGCTGCCCATCGCCGTCACTCGCGCACCCTCGTTGCTCTCCCGGCCATAACCTCGCGACAGAACATCTACCCGAAATCCCTCATCGGCAAGCAGCCGCGCCAGCGCAATCACCAGCGGCGTCTTCCCGGAACCACCCGTTGATAAATTTCCAACGCTGATAACGGGATACCAGAGGATCCGCACCTTCTCCCATCCGTGCTCCAGCCTCAACTGGCGCAGAGCCAGCCCTGCTGCGTACAACGGCACCAGGGGCAGTAGCAGCGGACGCCTCATGCGGGCCTCACCTCAACCCCGACCGCACTGTCCGCCGCAACACCCAGCACCTCTCGTATAGCCTCCACCGACCGAGCCGTCGCACCCGCCTGCTTGTCGAACACCTCACGGGCCCGAAGCCCGATATCCCGAGCCTCATTTCCCCGCGTCAGCAACTCCACGATCACGCTCGCCAACTCCTCACGCGTTGCAATCCGCACCGCATCATGCGCCCGCAGATCCTCTGTGATAGCACGGAAATTCGCATAGTGCGGCCCCATCACGATCGGAGCCCCAAACTGTGCCGGCTCCAGCGGATTGTGCCCCCCCGCCTCCGCGACACTGCCGCCCACAAATGCCACGGCCGCCACTGAATATACCGAAGCCAGCTCGCCGATCGAGTCCATCAGCACCACCTGTCCAGGCCTCAGCGGCGTGACTTCCGCCGCCGCCTTTCCCTTCCACTCCGACCGTCGCAACCACTCAACGCCTGAACTCGCCAGCAACCCCGCCACAGCACCAAACCGCTCCGGATGTCGCGGCGCCACGACCATCACCAGCTTCGAATCCGCGGCCAGTAACTTTGGCCAAGTCTCCAGCAGCGCCGCCTCCTCGCCATCGAGAGTGCTGCCCGCGATCACAAACCTCAGGCCCGCGCCCAGCGCCTTCAACAGTCGTGTCGCCTCGGACTCTTTCGGCACTCGCACGTCGAACTTCAAATTCCCCGAAACCGCCAGCCCCTCAGCACGGCACCCAAGTTCCCGCAGCCGCTTCGCGTCGAGCTGACTCTGCGCCAGCACCCCGCTCAACCGGCCCAGAATCGGCCTCCACAGTCCCCGCAGCATCTGGTATCTCGGCCACGACCGGTCCGAAATCCGCGCATTCACCACCACCACCGGAATGCCTCGCCGAAAGCACCCTTGCAGCAGATTCGGCCAGAACTCCGTCTCCGCCAGCACCAGCATCCCCGGCCTCAGGGCATTCAGATACGTCCGCACAGCCCACGGCAGATCCAGTGGGCAATAGAACACCCGCTCCGCTCCGAATCTCTCCCGAGCCAGCGCCTGCCCCGTCCGCGTCGTCGTCGAAATCAACAGCCTGTGCCCAGGAAACGTCGGCCCAATCTCCTCCACCAGTCGGCTAACCGCCAGCACCTCTCCCACCGATACTGCATGCAGCCAGATCACCGGCCGATAATCTTCAGCCAGTTTCTTCAGCCTCTCCGGTACCAGCCCAAGCCGCGCGCCCAATCCCTCGCGATATTTCTCCGTCGTCGCCATCCGCCACAGCCACCACGGAGCGCTGGCCACCAGTGCCGCAAGCAGCGCCACGTTATAGAAAAACAAAACCATGCGAGACGGAATTCGCCTCCCCCCTGTCTAACCCTCAAATGATACAGTCGAGCACGATGAAGGTCGTTCGCACGCTGCCGCTTCTGATCATTGGGCTAACCATCACCGCCGGGGCCAGCGACCACAAAGTTCCTCCCGTTCAGCCGGCCACTTCCTTTCCTGCCGTCGAGACTCACGAAAAAGAACACGTCTCCATCGCCGTCGAGCCCTATGACACCCGCGAAAAGGAATCCATTTTCCGCGTGGACTACTTAGCCCACGGCATCATGCCGGTCCGCCTAATCGTCACCAACGACGGCAACCGCCCCATCTCTCTGCGCGATGCGCGCATCCTCTTCTACACGCCCGGCGGAGACCGCATTCAGGCCGCCGAGCCCGAAGACGTCGAACGCCTCATGACCCGCACCGAGCGCGAAGGCAAAAAGATTCCACTGCCCGGCCCCTTTCCAAACATCAAGATGAAGCCCAAGGCCAGCAACAAAAACATCGAGGCAGACTTCAATCAGTTCGAATACGGAGCCCTCGTCGTCGAACCCCACACTACCCGCGCAGGCTTCCTCTTCTACGACGTCTCCCAGCTCGACCACCCGCTTGACGGTGCCAAGCTCCATCTCCACAAAATTCGCGATGCCGATGGTAACGAGCTCTTCTACTTCGAAATCCCCTTCGACACCTACCTCAAATCCAAATCGAAGGACATGAGGTAGCTGTAAGTCCTGCGTTGCAGAAGCAGCTGGCTGTGCCCCATGCCGGAAGTAATGCCGGCCATTACCCTGGTCTCTTGTTCATCCCCTATCCGTGTCATTGAGGCTCCTGCATTTCAGTGCCACCATTCTCGGCATGCGAATGAATCTGATTGCCCGGTCTTCCGGCGACCCCTCTATCGGAACGATCCCCCTCTCGCTGACACTCAAGCCGTCATGCGGGCTTCCGGGTGACTACGAGTACCCAACGGACAGCGCCGCGCTCATCCGTCTACTGCGCGCTCAAACCGACCTCCCCGGCACCGTTCTCCAGCACTTCGAAGACGATATCCGTGCAGGTTTCAACCCAAGGCTCCTCGGCGTCGAACTGAACGACAACATCCTCGAGAAGATCGGCTACTTCATCGACTAGCTCCGGTCAGGTCCGCTGGAACTCAACGGTCGGCATTTCCCGCAGTCTGTCCGGCCAGTCGCAGTTAAGATACTCGCCATGGCAGAAAAACAACGCTGCTCGTGGGCTCAAAGCGATCCTCTCCTCCGCGCCTACCATGATGAAGAATGGGGCGTGCCTCAGCACGACGGCCGCGCCCTCTGGGAACTCCTCATGCTTGAGGGCTTCCAGGCCGGCCTCGCCTGGATCACCGTTCTCCGCAAGCGCGACGCGTTCCGCAAAGCCTTCCGCAAATTTGATCCGGCCAAAGTAGCGAAGCTCAAAGAGCCTGACATCGTTCGTCTGCTCGAGAACCCCGGCATCATCCGCTCGCGCGCGAAGATCGAAGCCACAATCCAGGGCGCTCGCATCTTCATCGACATGCAAAAGTCAGGAATTGATTTTGCCGATTGGGCATGGAACCTGTCCGGCGGTAAGCCCATTCAGAACACCAAACCGGTGCTCCCGCAAACTCCACTGTCCATCACAATTTCAAAGGAGCTGAAGCTTCGCGGCTTCAAATTCGTCGGTCCCACCATCGTCTACGCATGGATGCAAGCCGCCGGCATCGTCAACGATCACGCTCCAACCTGCTTCCGCCGCAATCTCTGAATTGGGTGCCCCAGGTCTCGACTTTGAGACTGGGATCTCGATTACTGATCGCTGACCAGGGCTTCACTCAAAGTACGTCGCCGTCGTCGTGTCCGTCTCCCAGATCGTGCAGTCCTTCACGCGCACGCGCCCCTTCGTCATCTCCGCGAGCTGCTCATTCGTCTGGTCATAGAAGTACTTCGCGATGTTCTCCGCCGAGGGATTCAGGGTCGTGAACGGCTCCAGATCATTCAGCATCTGGTGATCGATGCGATCGATCACCGGCCGCATCACCTGCTTCAGCAGCTTGAAATCCAGCAGCAGCCCAGCCTCATCCAGTTCCTGACCGCGCAACGTCACCCGCACCTTGTAGTTGTGCCCGTGCGGATTCTCGCACTTGCCCCGATAGTTGCGAAGATAGTGTCCGGAGGAGAACCCGCCCTCCACGGTAACTTCATACATCAGCGATCACGTCCTTGTGGCGGCCAGATTACGCCACCAGATTCAATGAGAGTCTCCCGAGCCCTCGAGCTTTGTCGAGTGCCGCAAAACTCGCCCGCGTTCGGCACTGCTTACACAGCCGGCAAACTGGCGAACCGGGGCTTTGTAACAAGGGCACGGCTTCAGCCGGGCGCACTCGCAACACAGAAGTGGTCATGGCTTTAGCCCTTGCGAGAACTACCCACCTCTATGATTCTAGTTCGAACTGCGGCACCGCATCTCCATTCCCGCGATAACTCGTTTGAATCAGCCCCCTACTCGGGCGGCTTCTGCAGCTCCCTTCGCTTCCGCCGCGCATCCATCCGCTGTTCCTCACTCCGCCGGTCCACCTGCTCGAACAGATTGCTCATCACGCCGATCAGTGCGCATGCCAGCGCCGAGAGCAGCATGATCAACGCCACCGTTCTCCACAACGAGCCATTCGCCGGCAGGCCCGGCTGAAAACTTGCCGGCACCATCATCATCCCGCCCGAAAGCAGCGCGAAGAACCCAAGTGCCCCGGCCAGGATGTAGAAATTGCGTGACATGCGTGATGATCTGCATCGCAAGCGATACTCATGCGCTCGCGATCGCCTCTTACGATTCTAGTCTTCGCATCAGCCTGCGATGTCAGCCGTGTTCATCACCCCAACACCAGCCTTCGCAAACCCACTCTCCATTGCTGCCGCCGAACCATTCAGATCGATTGCCCGGCACGCATCCTTCAGCACCACGGCCTCAAACCCCAGCCGTCGCGCATCCAGCGCCGAATAACCGACGCAGAAGTCATACGCCAGCCCCGCCAGAAACACCCGCCTGAATCCGCGCTCTTTCAGATACCCGCCGAGCCCCGTCGGCGTCGCATGATCGTTTTCATAAAACGCGGAGTACGAGTCGATCGTCCGATGAAATCCCTTTCGCACAATGAGTTCTGCCCGCGTCAGCTTCAGCTCCGGGTGGAATTCCGCGCCGCGCGTGCCCTGCACGCAATGATCAGGCCACAGCGTTTGAGCCCCATAGGTCAACTCAATCTGCTCATACGCCTTCTTCCCTGAATGCGCCGAAGCAAACGAGTAGTGATCCGGCGTGTGCCAGTCCTGCGTCAGCACAATGTGCTCGAACCGCTCCGCCGTGCGCAGAATTGGCGTGATCACCCCATCGCCATCCGGCACGGCCAGCGCCCCACCCGGACAGAAGTCATTCTGCACATCGATAACGATGAGCGCGTCGCACCGGCAGAGACTAATAGTCATGCCAGCCGCGCCTCGCGTCTGCCTTCAATGCAAATCGAACATCGTGCTTCAATAAGCACCTTTCCGTTCGAGCAGTCGAGGTGGAGTATCGCGCGCAGACCTGTATAAGAATCGATCTGGCCCGGACCGATGCCGCACATCATGCAGGTCAAGTCACAAGATTTGAGCAGACTTGCTCGAAGATCGTTTGGAAGGTTCTCAGAGAACATCAAGTAATTCTGCTCTATGAGGTAGTGTCCTCTCACCGGAGTTCCTCTAGACCGCAAATGTCGCTCTCCATGTCGTCGGAATAAGTTGAACCGAACTCTCGAGCGGTGGTGCAATCATAAATATGCGGGGCTCTCGAGCAAAAAGGTGAACCCTATAGATTCTCCAATCAACCGGACGTTCACGAGCCATCTCGCATTCGTTTCTCGTGAGAAAGAACGGAGTACGTGCTGCGCCATGCGTCGTCTTGACTTCGATCAAGCTTTCCGAACCAGATGTGGTGAATGACAGAATGTCATATCCAGCGCCATCGCCATCTTCCGCTGCGACCCAACGAATTCTCCTTGCGAGATCTCTGCGATTCGCCTCCTCGAGCCGCTTCCGCTCGACTTCGATTACAAACGCCTCACCGGCTCGGCCCAGACTACGATTGCGAATATCTCTCTCAGCGGGATCAAATTTTCTAACAAGCGAATGAAGAGCCTCAGGTTGATCGCGACGCGGTGGCAGATGCTCGGGAGGCGTGACAAAGACACTGGAGATTGTTTTAGGCTGTTCCGGAGGCACGGGCGCAAGTTCGAAGACCCTTGGAGTCCTCGAAAGGTACCGATCGATTGCGGAAAACAAGGCGTTCTGATAATTCTCTTTTGGCTTATAGCCTGGTATCCAGGGCAGGCCTAGCTCATCCAAAACAGCCGAGATGTTCTGGTACTTGAACTCGACCGAGCGATGACTTCTCTCAATCTGGCGCATCACATCAGAACTGTGTCGGGCTTTGACGTATGGTCTCCGAGCTAGTTCCTTGCTTAGGCATCGCAAAATAGTCGGAAATGATCACGTCAAGCTCATAATCCTGCCACACTGTCCCGTGCTTTGAGCTTTCAGCCATAAACTGTCCTGCGGTTCCGCAAACCTGTGCCCACCAAAACGTGGAGTTGCCCAATCAGCTTTTTAACGAATCTTATAGGAATTCCGGTCGAAGTCTACGCCTTCGACTCGTCCCGATCGATCAGGCGTCAAGAGAGCCGCTCCGTTCACGATCTCGCTGCAAGCACCTTGATTCCACAACGCGAACTCTCCCCGAACGCGTTTGCAGGCCATTATGTTTCGATCGGATATCCTTCGATCATGAGCGTCGCAGCCTAGCCAACTACCGGCACTTCGCCTAACATGCTTCGCCCGCCGCTAACCCCTTCCATATCTAGACTCTGCGCCGCAACCCTATAATTCAAAAAGGCTTAGCTTCCGCGCGATTCTCTAAGTCGCTGATTCGCAATGACTAATCTGCAGAGTATGGGGGGGAGGGGGTACCACTGATTACGGATTGCCTCCGACCCGGGCCCGATTCGGAACCGCCTGCATAGAGTGAAGCAGCCTCGGGCCTTCGTAATCCCTTCGCTATCGAGGTTGGACCTATGATGGAGGGAGTATCCGGCGCAGATGGCCACTTCTCAGACCTCAACTCGAGCACTTCCGACGCTGCATGAGTTCTTCTCGCCGGGTGGGATACTCTCCAAATCCCCCCTGCCATATGAGTACAGGCCGGGCCAGCTGGAGATGGCCAAAGCCGTCGAGCGAGCCCTCCAGGAGCATCGCCACCTTATCGTGGAGGCTGGAACCGGTACGGGCAAAACACTCGCTTACCTCCTCCCCGCATTGCGAACCGGCCAGCGCGTGATCGTCTCCACCGGCACCAAGGCTCTTCAGGATCAGCTCTACTTCCGCGATATCCCGTTCCTGGAGTCGCTCCTGGGCGAGCTCCGCGTCTGCTATATGAAAGGGCGGGCTAACTACCTCTGTCGCCACAAGCTGATGAAGCTGCGGGATCAGCCAATCCTGTCCGGGCTGGAGGAGATCGATCAATACCGCCAGATCGCCGAGTGGGAGAAGGTGACCGAAACCGGCGACCGGGCGGAGCTGAACGAACTGCCAGAGACCAGCACGCTGTGGCACAAGCTGGATGCGCGGAGCGAGGCGTGTCTTGGGTCGACGTGTCCGGATTATCGAAGGTGCTTCATCACCGAGATGAGGCGGAAGGCGCTGGAGTCGGACATCATCATCGTGAATCATCACCTGTTCTTCGCTGATCTGGCAGTGAAGCAGGAAGCTGCCGGCGCTCCGGATGCTGGGATTCTGCCTGAGGCCGCGGCAGTGGTGTTCGACGAGGCGCATGAGCTGGAGGAAGTGGCTTCGAGCTACTTCGGGCTCTCCGTATCCAACCTGCGCTTCGAGGAGCTGGCGCGCGATACCGATGCGCTTCTGCGCGGCAAGCCCGGCGCGGACAAATTTCCAGCGGCGACTCAGCAGCTGCGCGACCGGGCGCGGATGTTCTTCGCCAATCTGCCCATGAGCACTGACGGCAGGCAGCCATTCGAAAATCGCGAAGAGTTTCTGGAGACCTCAGGCGACTTGTATCTGTCGCTGCGCAATACGTTGCGGCTGCTGGAATCAGAGATGGAGCTGTTGTCGGACGTCGATGAAGCTCCAGGGCTGCGGAAGCGCGTGGCGCGATTGCGGTCGGAGCTGGAATTTCTGCTCGAGTCGAATTCGAGCAACATGGTCTATTGGCTCGAACGCCGCGCCGTTGGCAGCATGGATAGAAGTGCTGCTGGACAGACGAGCCGTGGACAAAGTCGACATACATTTGTGCAGGCCACGCCGATCGACGTTTCGGACCTGCTGCACGAGATGGTGTTCGAGTCCATCCCCACAGTGGTGCTGACTTCGGCAACGTTAACGGTGCAAGGCGGATTCGAGCACGTGCGGAAGCGCATAGGAATGACGGAAGCGCGCGAACTCGTGGTGCCTTCCCATTTCCGTTACGGAGAACAGGCTCTGCTTTACCTCCCGCCGACCATGCCCGACCCACGCGATCCGGAGTTCCCCGAAGCTGCGGCCAATACCATTCGGAGAGTGCTGGAGCTGTCGAAGGGGCGAGCCTTCTGCCTGTTCACGAGCTATGCGCAGATGCGCGACCTGTACGAGCGGCTGATGCCGGTGCTGGATTATCCGATCCTCTTGCACGGAACCGCTCCGCGAAAGGCGCTGCTCGAGGAATTCAGGTCCACGCCGAACGCCGTGCTGTTCGGAACCTCGAGTTTCTGGCAGGGAGTGGACGTGCAGGGCGAAGCGTTGAGCTGCGTGATCATCGACAAGCTGCCCTTTGCGGTTCCCAGCGATCCTGTTGTGATGGCACGGATGAAGGCCATCGAGGAGGCGGGCGGGAAGCCGTTCTTCGATTACCAGGTTCCGTCGGCGGTGCTTACCCTGAAGCAGGGATTCGGGCGCCTGATCCGGTCGCTGGAGGATCGCGGGGTGCTGGTGCTGCTCGATCCACGGATCCGAAAGCAGCGATATGGGCAGACTTTTCTGAAGAGCCTGCCGCCATACCGGATGACGGAAACGATCACGGATGTGGCGGAGTTCTTTGAAAAACCGGCGATCAGCGGTCAGCGACAGTGAGTGCTTCAGTCCTGCATCGTTTCCCGTAGACTGAAAGAGGTGCTTGAACAGCACTTGTTCAGTTCGGAGTAAGCTTTGCCCACCTACCGCAGATCCGTCATCCCAGCTCGGCCAGGCGCCGAAACGCTCCCGCTCATCGCCATCGTCGGCCGTCCCAACGTGGGCAAATCCACTCTCTTCAACCGGCTCACGCGGAGTCGCCGCTCCATCGTAGGCGACGAACCAGGCATAACGCGCGACCGCATCTACGGCGAGTTCGAGTGGGATGGTCGTCGCTTTCGCCTCGTCGATACGGGAGGCATTATCCCCGACGATCCGGAACTCATCCCCACCGAGATCTACAACCAGGCCAAAGTCGCCCTCCACGAAGCGCAGGCCATCATCATGGTCGTCGACGCCCGCACTGAGCTCGCCCGTCCCGACTACGACCTCGCTCGCCTCCTCACACGCGGCGCCAAGCCTGTATTCCTCGCCGTCAACAAGGTTGAAGGGGACGCGATGGCTCTCGAGGCAGAGAACTTTCGACGTCTCGGGATCCGCGAGGTCTACTCCATCAGTGCCGAACACGGCCTCGGTATCAGCGAACTGCTCGATGCTGTGACTGCGACCGTACCTGAAACGGCCCAGCAAACCGAAGGTATCGACGAATCGGCCAGTCGAGAAACGTCAAAGGGTAAGCGCCTTAGTCCGAAGGTCTCCACCAACAAAGAGGATGGACCTGAAAACGTACCGGTCCATAGAACCCACGGTGAATTCGAACAGCACGAAACCGCAGTCGCGATCATCGGCAGGCCTAACGTAGGCAAATCTACCCTGCTCAATGCCCTCACGGGCACATCCCGCGCCATTGTGTCGCCCATCGCCGGAACGACTCGCGACGCCGTCGATGAAACGGTCGAGTACGAAGGCAACACCCTCCGCTTCGTCGATACCGCCGGAATCCGCCGCAAAGGCAAGACCAACCTGATGGCCGAGAAGCTCTCCGTCGTTATGGCCCGACGCCATCTCGAAGCCGCCGACGTCGCCCTTCTCGTGATCGACGCCACAGAAGGCGTCACCGCCAGCGATGCCACCATCGGCGGCTACGCGCACGAGTCCGGCCGCAGCATCATCCTCATCGTTAACAAATGGGACGCAGTCACGACCGACCGCACCGACGGCAAACCTCCGGCCGATCGTGACATCTTCGAAAAGCAGCTCCGCCGCACGCTCAAGTACCTCGACTACGCGCCCGTCCTCTTCCTCTCCGCCAAGGAAGGCAAAGGCTTGAAAACCGTTCTGAAAGAAATTAAGAAACTCGCAGCCGAGCGGCGCAAGCGCGTCACTACCGGCCAGATGAACCGCTTCCTCGACAAGATCGATTTTCAGCGCGCCCCGGTCCCGATGGCCAAGCGGATCCGGATCTTTTACATGACCCAAGCCGCCGTCGCCCCGCCCACCTTCGTCCTCTTCACGGATCGCAACATCAAGCTGCATTTCGCATTCGAGCGCTTCCTCGAAAACCAGATCCGCGCCGCCTTCGGCTTCGAAGGCACCCCCATCTGGTTCAAAGTGAAAGCCAGAAATGCAGAGAAGAACGAAGGCTAATCGGCTTTTGGCGTAAGGGCCTTCGCGGCAGCATCGATTGCCTCACCACGCGTCAGAATCCACCGAACCGGTAACCCGCACAGCACAATCCCCGCGCCCAGCAGAGCGGCGCCCGGGTTGTGCATCAGGAGCATCAATCCCAGCACACCGCTGCCACCGATAAAAACAATAGGCCCGACCGGATACCACCATCGCTGTACAGGAGTGATCGCCGTGAAAAGCGTAGCGGCTGTCAACGCCAGAAATACCACCGACGGAAAAATGATGTACGCCAAAATCCGATCGAACGCGCCTAAGGTCAGCACCAGAAGCGCCATTCCCGTTTGCAACAGCACTCCATTCGCCGGCGTCCCGAACCGTGGATGCAGTTTCGCAAACGCGGCGAGCGGACCGTGCTTGCTCTTTCCGTTCTCACCCTGAGCAAGAGCGACAGTTACGCGAGGCACCGCCATTGTCAGTACCATCAGTCCGCCCAGAACGCACAGCACCACACACAGAGCCAGAACCCGTCCTCCGGCTGCGCCGAATAGCGCCTCTCCAAAGAGCGCTACAAACGCTGCATTCGACTGGATCTGCTGCATTGGCACCACCGCCACGAATGCAAAGCTAAGCAGCAGGTAAATTGCCGTCACAATAAACACGCCGCCCGAAAATGCAATTGCCAGGTTGCGCGATGGATTCTTCACTTCGCCGGCGATCTTGCCCGCCTCCCACCATCCGCCAAAACAAAAGAATGCACTGATCGTTGCGCCCGCTATTCCGTCTGCCAGTGGATCGGCGCCCGCCCTGCGCGCCGCAAGCGGCAGCAAATTCGCCATCGTCGCGTGCCCGGACAGAAACGCCCATCCCACCAGCGCGGTCAGCACTGGGACCTTGAGCCAGTTCAGCGTTGCCATCACTCCGCTGCTCAGTTTCGTTCCGAAGTAGTTCAGCGCTCCGAGCAGCAGCAGAATCGCGGCCGGCATCATCCCGGTCAGCCTCGCCGGAGTGGGCAAAACCGCCTGGATGTATGGCACCATCCCAACTGTCAAGGCGGCCGCCACCCCGGGATACATCACCACCGCAGCCATCCAGCCGTATAGAAAGGCGACCTGCCGTCCGAATCCGCGGCGGAGGTAGACATACTCGCCCCCATCTTCCGGATTCCTCACTGCCAGTTCCGTAAAGCACAGCGCCCCGGCCGCCGTGATCACCGCCATGCCGCACCACACCGCGGCAAGAAGCGCCGGGGATCCCAGAGACTTCGCCATTCCCGCCGGTGTCAGGAAGATACCCAGGGAGATCGCCTCGCCGGTCACCACTGCTGTCGCCGCCCAGACTCCCATCTGGCGTTTCGTTGAGTGCGACGACCTCGGAATCGTCTCCGCTGCGGGTGCGCGTTGGGGCGTTGGGGAAGTGACCTCCATGGTCAGTTCATCCTATTCGACTGCATCTACGCTCGCGCATCAAACTTTGGATGGATACTTGAACAAGTGGACTATTGCTGCGGTGCTGGTTTCACGGGCATTGCATCCGCCGTCTCGTCCAGGTGCACCACGTGGACCGTAGCCTCCGTCTCCGGCACTGTCCCGTCGTTCACTTGCGCCTCCTTCGGCTTGCCCTGCACCAGCAGCCTCGGTGTCACTGTCCCTCGTGCCGGAACGAGAACTCGCTCCGTCGTCGTATTCGTCGCCGAGCGCACCGTAACGGGAACCTCAGCAGCCGCGTATCCCGCATTCGAAATCGTCACCGACACCAGCCAGTTTCCCGACTGCACCGCATTCGGAAAAACCTTGTCGACGCTCAGATCCGGAAGTCCGTGATCGGCATCGATCCAGTCTGCAAACAGCCACTTGAAGTCACGCCTTGGAGCCGTTGCCTTCAGTGCGGTTTCGAACGCGTGGGCTGATTCATCTGCCCCCTTCTCCGCAGCCGCATTCGACGCCTTCAGCGTCGCACTTAAGACGTCATCTCCCAAAATATCCCGCACCATCCACAACACCCATGCAGCCTTCGTCCTGTAGTAGATCGCAGATGTCGCGCTTGTCAGGGGCTGCCCCTGGGCCTCACCCGGACTCGGCGGCTCAGCAATCGCCAGCGCGCCCCGGCCGGCTTCCAGGGTCGCCAGCGCGCGCGCGCGGCGATGCTCGTGGTCGTCCCACATCGTCCCCATAAAGTTCGCTGCGCCTTCATTCAGCCAGTAGGGACTCGGCGCCATCCACGCGTGTGTCAGGGAATGAGCCAATACAGATTGCATCTGCTCCGTCGGACCGTCACGCACCGGAATGGCAAGCAGCGCCCCTGCCTCCCACGGCACGTCGTCTGCATCCACAAGATCCACCACCGTAAGATCTGTCCGCGGCTCCGATCCCAGCCACCGCTCGATCATTGGCGAAACCGTCTTCGAAGCCTCAAGCCAGCTCTGCGCGGCCGCCTCATCCTCAGGCCCGGAGTACACCGTCATATGCGTTCCGGCATGCGCGGCGACCGTAGTCACGACCAGACTCGGCACCTCGAAACTCAGCTTCGTTTCACCCGTATCTGCTGTCGCGATACCCGGAACATCTGCCTCCTGCCCCTTGGTATCTGCCATCGCCAGCTTCAGCCTGTGCCCGTTCACTGCCGCCAACGTGGGCGGATGCTCACGCGGAAACTCCACCGTCAGTCTCAGGCGGAAAGGCGACCCTTCAGCGCGCCGCTTTTCCCGACCGATCTCCTCGGACAGCCGCGCTCCATCTTCTGCCATCACCGGCACGCTTGCTACTGGATACCAGACCACGTTTCCGAATCCGCGGAGAGCCGTAAACTCCGCGCTGATCTCGTCCCAGTCCGAATGCCCCACCGAATCATCCGGTGCTCCCAACGAACCCAGCCGCCGTGCCTCCGTTTGGATCTTCCCGGAATACAGCACGTCCAGTTGCGTCGAAGCACCCGCCGCGAGCGGCTCTGTAAGCTGCACCGCAGCTTCATGCAGCTGCAGCGTGTGATCGGAGTCCGAATCCACCGTTGCAATCGGGAACTGAACATCCTTCCCCTGGACACGAATACGTTCCCAGTTCAATGACGACGAAAGCTGCAACGGAATCTGCTTCAGAGGCGCACTGCCCGCATTGCGCACCATCACCAGCCCGCGCACAGCAATCTGCTGACCCTCGCTGTTCAGACGAACATCGAGATCAAGACCGGTGACCGCCGTAGCCATGCGTTCCGCATCGGAGGCGACTGGCGCCTTTACAGACATTGAGCTTGCTTTCGCCTCCGTCCCCTTCGTGCTCACCACATTTCCGTTGTTATCCAACGAGCGTTGAAACAGAACCTTCCCCTTCGCCGGGGCAGCAGTCTGCCCGGGGGCGGCCTGGCTGGCCTGGGTCTGACTCGGATCGGTCTTGGATGAATCTTGTGCCCTGCACGGAATTAGTGCCGTAAGCGCGGCAGTTGCAGCCACCGCCACTCCACGGCCGAAATACAACCTCATGAACCTAAACCTTTCTGCTTCTTCTTGGACGCGCCAGGGCTAAGATCGCCAACTGCGCCACGTGCTTGCGCCCGCCGCTGTCGCGCCGCTTCATACAGCACAACCGCGCCTGCAGTCGATACGTTCAGCGAACTCACTCCTCCAGCCATCGGAATGCGCAACAGGTGATCGCATGTCCGTTTCACCAGGTCATGAAGCCCCGCACCCTCGCGCCCCAGCACCAGCACGCAGTTCCCCGTGAGATCGAAGCGGTCGTAATCCGTCTCACCTCTCTCATCCAGACCGATGACCCAGATGTTTTGTTCCTTTAGCTCCTCGAGCGCGCGCACCAGGTTCACCACCCGTGCAATCCTCAAGTGCTCCACTGCCCCTGCGCTCGCCTTCATCGCCACGGGGCTCAGCGGCGCCGACCTCCGCTCTGTCACGATCACGCCATCCACGCCGGCTCCATCGGCCACGCGCAACAGCGCTCCCAGATTCTGCGGATCTTCTACCCCATCCAGCGCCAATAGCAATCGTTCGTGGCTCGCGCCGGATCCTTCAAACAAATCCTCTATTGTCAGCAGTTCCTTCGGACGCACCACCGCAACCACGCCCTGGTGCCCCGCGGTTCCTGCAAGTTGTGTCAGGTGCTCTCGTTTCTCCTGCTTTACCCGGACGCCGGCCTGCCGGCACTCCGACACCAGCCTGGCCAATCGTTCGTCATGCCTCTCGGCCGCAACCAGTACATGATCGAAGCGCCGCCGCCCCGCCTTTAGCGCCTCCGCCACCGGGTGCACGCCATACAAGACTTCCATCTATCTAGTGTAGATAACGGACCTGAAGAATCTTCGCTGACTGAGTATCCCATCTTGATCGCGTCTTTTAGCGGCGAGAGTGGCAAAGGACAACCTCAGTCCTACCCGCGTCTTCCGGCTACCTCAAGACAGTTTTCGACCGCCTTCGCAGCCCGTCTTTTCCGTCCATCCACGGTCTGCGCATAGAAGATCCCCAGCAGGTGATTCCTCTTCTGTGTCGGGGTCATCAAATCCCAGCCCCGCTGTGCCTCCGGCTGTTGCTGAAAGGCCACTCGCAAAAGCGGCGGCGGCTCAATCTCACCTTCCATCGCGAGCATCAGGCTCTCTGCCATGGCTTCCGCTCGTTTCTGCCGCGTCTCCTTTGTCTTCGCGTCTGCAATAAAATTCGTGAACCCCTTCCGCATCGACGGGCTCAGGTCATCGAAGAACTTCTTCAGCGCCCGATCGCTCTTCAGAATCTTCCCGAACTCTGCAGGCAGGTCAATCACAACGGCACCCAGATCAGGCGCGAGCTTGATCTGCACCGTTTCGCCGCTGCGCGCCCCCGCACCCGCTCGCATCTTCTTGTTGACCAGCAGCGTGAACCCCTCGCCCTTCGGCCCCGGAATCAGCGCCGTCTTGAACGTGAATCCGTTGATCTCGCCGAATACGCGCCTGCTCTTCCACATCGGCCATATTTTCCTCAGGTCGATGGGTACGCGCGCAATCACCCAGTGAAGCGACGTTCCCGTCGCCTCCAGCTTCGCGCGAAAACTTTTCGTCAGTTTCGGATTGACGTCAAAATCCACGACTCAAACCTTCGCACATCAGAAAGCCTGCGTCGGCATGAATTGCGTGCCGATCCTAACCGCCCTCTTTGCGGATTGGGATGGGCAACCCCAAAACAGGTCTCCGGATGTAACTAGGAATCCGCCACCGGATAATTGCGATCCAGCGGGAAGATGACTTCTGCCTGGCTTGCCACCGGCTTCCCATCGACCTTCGCGGGCTGGAACCGCCACGTCTTCACGATCTGCAGCACCATCTGATCCAGCGGATTCCCCAGCCCCTTCACCATCGTCTCTTTCACAACCAGTCCTGCCTCATCCAGATCGACATCGATCACGATCTTCTCCGCAGTCTGCGGCAGCAGCGCACGATCATGGATCGGCGGATGCGGCGAGAACACAGGAAACGCCGGCGTCATATCGATCGTATCCGCTCCGTTGCCCCTCAGGGCTTTCCCCGTGCCGTCCCCGTGGTGCGGATCTCGCGTCGAACCGCCTCCCGATTTGACCTGTTCCGGCACTGGAATCGGAATGATCGTTTTCTTCGATGAATCCGCATGCGCGTCTGGATCCTTCACGTGCGCGGACATCGCCGCAGTGGGCAAAACGATGCGGATGCGATGCGAACCTCCGGCCATCGCCAGATTCGCTACGCGCTGTGGACGCACCTCGTGCACCAGAACCACCCGTGTTCGTGCACCGAACAGAACCACACACGCGAAGAATGTTCCATGCATTGCCACAGAAACGATCACCGCGCGAAGCGTGCCGTTGCTGCGCTCACGTTGAGTCTCCATCTTGACCTCCAGACGAAGCCCGGTGCCTCGATTCTCGCACGAATTCAAATCGCCATGAACAGCCGGCGCCTCGGTTCGTCACTATTCGCCACATTTGCTCAGACTGCGACCCCGCATTCCTGTTCATGTCGCGGAAACTGACTCCGTTCGAGCTGTACGCTCCCCACACCCGCTGAGCCCCTTTTCCCTCCCTGACGGAAGCGAGCAACTCTCCTGTTGACAATCTAGAGAAGCTCGGTAATCTGAATACTCTAGATCATCTAGAGGGGACCGGAGTGGCTAGACCTGAAAGCAATAGCGACCTCGTGCAGGGCACGCTCGAGATGTTGATTCTCAAAACGCTCGCCCTTGAACCCATGCACGGATATGGTGTCGCGCTTCGAATTGAGCAGATCAGCGGCGGAGTCTTCCGTGTGAACGCCGGCTCTCTCCTCCCCGCGCTCAGCCGCATGGAACGAGCAGGTAACGTGAAATCAGAATGGCGTGCGACAGAAAATAACCGCCGCGCAAAGTATTACGGGCTTACTGCGAAGGGTCGCAGAGCTCTCGATGCGGAAACCGAGCAGTGGGAGCGCCGCACCGCCGCAATCGCGCGTATCCTCGAGGCCTGAACACGATGGAGCTTTCAACCTCTGCTCAGAGCGGGTGGGACGGAGCGACCGTGATCTGTGGATTCACCTCGGCAATGCTCGAATCTGAGCATGAGCCAAAATGAGAAACGCCTGCCATCCCCAAAACGGCAGGCGTCTAATCAACACTAGCTTCCCAGGAGGAGGTCTGAAACGAGATTGATCATCCTCCGCTGGTCAAAATCTTGCAAATTACCGATCCGCGGTTACCAAAAGCCGGTCCGCGTTACGAGTGGTACAAAGCTCACTAGCCGTTGAAGTTATCCGGGCTGGCCCAAGCTCTCAAGGGAAAATGGGATCGAGAATCGGATCTCCGTGCTGCTCAGCGAAGCGGTGGTTGGATCTCGGACGCTTGCGCATAACCTCGTGGTAATTGAATCCAGCTATATCGTGCTGGCTACCCTGATTATCGAAACCATCGGCGGCGGCTTGTACGACGAGCCTCATGCTTCGTTCGCAATGACGGTCGATTTGCGCATGCAGGTCAGGAGGGGGCCGGTCTTTATCCCATGAATCCCAAGTACGGATTCGCCCCGAAGTTTCCGAAGTTCGGAAAGATCGTCTTGATCTGCCCATCCGATAAGCCGAACCAGCGCGCCAGCGTCCCTGCGTATTGATCCACCGCCGTTGTAGGAATCAGGCGACCGGCCCCCAGATCATCCGTCTGATTCGCGCCCACTACCGGATACGTCCCATACATATCCTGACCCGCTACCGACCCTCCCACCACGAAGTGATGGCTCCCCCATCCATGATCCGTCCCATCGCTGTTCGACGTAAGCGTCCTTCCAAAATCCGACGCCGTAAACGTCGTCACCTGGTCGCCCAGCCCCATCGCGATCATTTGTGCGTCGAAGTACTCCAGCGCCGCCCCGAGCTGCGACAGCAGCTTCGCATGCTGCGTAGCCTGTCCGTCGTGTGTGTCGAAGCTCCCCAGCTGCACGTAGAAGATCTGCCGGTTCACGCCAAGGATTGCCCTTCCTGCAATAATCCGCGCTACTGTCTGCATCGAAACCGCAAGGTCGTTGTCCACCAGCTTGCTCGTCTCCGGATCAAGATACTGGGGCGGATTAGGAATCCCGCCCACACCGCTCGAAGCCATTGCCGTCGCCAGCAGTTGTTGCGCCTGGATCGATCGCTGGACCACCACTTCATACTCTTTCGCAAACAGGTTTGTCTCATCCGCCGACAAGATTGACTGCAGCGCGCTCGATCCTGCCGAGTTACCGAACAGCGGATTCGCCGTGCCGTAAATCGGAATCGGTCCCGCCGACGTTACATTCAGCTGGTATGACGACTCACCGGCTAGAAACAGGGCAATCCCGGCCGTCGAGATGCACGTGAACATCGAATTCGAGTTCACCTTCATGCTCTCGATCACGTCCGCAACCGCGCCGCCCCAACCCACGTGCTCTGCACTTCCGGCGTTCGAGGCGATCGCCTGCCAAGCAGCCGTCTGATCGAAATGCGAAAACAACGAGGCCGGCACCGGCACAGAGTTCGCATTGATCTGCGTCTTGGTCGCGGGCGCGATGAGCGTTCCTGTGTTCGCCACAACTGCCGCACGGCCCGCATTGAACAGGTTCTGCAACCCCGTCAGTGCCGGATTCAGAGCAAACGTCCGGCCGCTCTGCGACGTCTTCGGCACAATCGGCAACAATTCGGTCATGGGGTACGCGAGCCCGGCCGCCCCTGATCTGGCCTGCGTGAACGCGCTGAACGACGCTGGATCTGTCGCAATCACAGTCCCGTGCCCATCGTTGCCGCCTTGCAGAAACACGCACACCAGCGCGCGATAGTCGCTCAACCCGCTGCCCTGCGCCATCGCAGCCAGCGAGTTCAACCCGATCAGGAACGGGCTCGCGTAGAACCCGGCCATTGAAGTCAACGACGCTGTCCTCAGAAACGATCGCCGCGAATGATCAAACTTGCACATGATCTCTCCTAGTACTGCGCACAATACGAAGGGGACGCCATCGTCAGAAATGCAGCCGTCCTCACTCTCGCTCCCAGTGCTGCATCGATAGCCTTTTGATCGCCTGCCGGAATCGGAATTGCGCTCACCGCACTTAAAATCTGGCTATATAGGGTGCTATCCATCTCACCTGCCATCAGCAACAGGTTCACGCGATCCACTAGCGCCCCCGGATTGCTCGCGAGGTTCAGCTCCGCCGCATAGCTCGAGAAGATATCGAACCCGTCTGTCGCGTCTGATCCCACCGCCGTTTGCATAAAGTTCAGATACCCAACCACTGACGACACGTTTGTCATTTGCAGCTCCGGCGCCGTCATTCCCGCCTGCTCAATGCTGGTGCCCGGCGGCACATATCCTGGCGCAAACCAGTTGAAGACCGTCGGTGACCGCAGCGTCATCTGCCCCAGTCCCCAGATCGGATCCTCCGTGCTGCCGATCCAGTACGCACCCGTTCGCGATTGCGCCGTGAACGCCCGTGCCCAGTGCGTATACCGAATCAGCGCCTCGCGCACCCTCCCAAACTGCGGATTACCTGCACCGGCAGCCCCATCCCGCGCCTCCTGATCCAGCAGAATCGCCGTGATCACCGCCTTCAGATCTCCGCGCACACCCTGACCGTTGTCCTTGAACACTGCAGCCACCCGATCAACATAAGCCGGGCTCGGATTGCTCGTGACCAGGTGCTGGATCATCTGCTTCGAGAAGAACGCCGGCAGATTCGGATGATTGAAAAGCGTATCCAGCGCAACTTTGAGGTCCGCATTCGGATCGCCAGGCCCCGCGCCAATCGTCACGCCCAGAAAGTTTTTTTCCGCCGTCGAGTGATGCGTGGGATAACTCTGCATCGGCAGCAGATCTTCCCCGTGTCCCGGCCCGACATAGATGCAGCAGTTCGACCACGCAGTATCCGAAGTATTCCCCGGCACATTCCAGCTAAAACCCGTAAATACCTTCGCGAGCCCCATTACATCTGTATTCGCATATGTCGGAATCGGATGCCCCGACCCATCCAGTTTCTGCGTGCCATCGTCATTCAATTGGTAGAGACCGATCGTGAAGAGCTGCATCACTTCGCGCGCGTAGTTCTCATCGGGATCGGTCGTGGCGTTGCCCTTGTCGTTGCCCTGCATCGCCAGCCACACGCCCATCATCGGGTTCAGCGTCACGTCTTCGAGTAGCTGCCGGAAATTTCCAAAGGCGTCCGCCGCCAGTACATCGTAGTAGTGCGCCGCTCCCCGCGGCATGTTCTCCGCCATCGTCGAAGCCATCGAGATCACCAGCATCTCGTGCAGCGAATAGGCCACGCGTTGCCTAAGCTGGTCTGGCGCAGTCAGGCTTTGCTGCCAGAAAGCATTCTCGACATACACTTGCCCCTGGTTGTTCTGCATGAACAGCTCCGCATTGCACGTCAAATCTCCCGACGCACACGCGGGCTGCGCGTTTACCAGCAGGGCCTGCTCCACGCCGGGCGCCATCAACGTCTGCTGCGTCGCAAATTGCTCGTCCAGCCACGGCTGATACCCGATCAGCGATAAATGATGAATGTCCGCGTCCGTCGCCCCAAATGTCGCCTGATCTAGAAACCGTGATGCATCTTGCGGCGAGACAATTGGTACCGGCGGGGTTCCATTCACCGTGGCAATCAGATCTGCGGAAGTCGCGGGACCGGGACTCGGATTCAGAACCTGGAGATCCAGATTTCCCGGCTCCGTCGGGCTCACATTCGCAGTCAACTGCGTTCCGCTATCGAACGTCGTAGACACCGCCGCGCCATTCACCAGGATTTGAGCCCCATTGATGAAATCCGATCCGGTCAGCACAACGGTTGTCGCCGGCGGCCCCGGGTTCATGCTCAGGGGAGTCCCGGATCTCAAAACCGGAATCGGATTCAACACCGAGATGTTCTGGTTTACAGAAATCGTGGGATTGTCAACGCTCGTGATGGTCAGCGTCACTACATTGTTCGGCGTTGGAACAACTGCAGGCGCTGTGTACGTGATGCTTCCGTCCGAGTTCGAAACCGCAGTTCCAATCCCCGCGCTCCCACCCGCAACGCCGTTCACTGCGATTGTTACGGCCTTGTTGCTCGTTCCTGTCACTTCGAGCCCGAGGTTCAGGGAATTCCGCACTCGCACATCACTGCCGTTGTAAGCCTGCAACTTCAGCTTCACCTGTCCGGGCGCCACCTGGACCTGAAGAGTCTTTGAATTCGCGGAGCCCGGATCCGGATTGCTCACCAGCAACGGGAACGTCCCCGGATTCGGCGCTGGAATAATCGCCTCGAGATGCGTGCTCGAGACAAACGTCGTGTCCACGCCCTTGCCGTTCCACATCACCTGCGCCCCGTACACAAACTTCGAGCCCGTTACCGCGACCTGCGTATCCCCTTCCGGAAAACCGGACGGCGTCACACTGTCGATCACGGGGATTGGATTCCAGATGTCCATCGTTGCTGAGCCGTTGGGAAAGGCCGGATGCGCTGTGGAGACGCTCGTGATCATCACACTGCTCGGAAGCGGCACGATCGCGGGAGCCGTATACATCCCGGTGCTGCTGATCGTGCCCACCTCGGAGTTTCCATTGAGCACTCCGTTCACATAGAACGACAGCTTCGTCCCATCGAACTGCGTGTGTGTCGCCAACTGCGCCGTCTCAGTCACGCGCAGCGAACTCATCGGCGCAGAGATCGCGGTAAACGAACTCGGGTTACCGACCGTCACGCTTGCGCAGCCGTTCAGCCACACGGCGCTCAGGCTCATTCCCAGGGTCAGCAGGATTTTGAAGACAAAAAGACGTTCAGGGCGTGCCTGCAAAGAATCTCCTCGTGCGGGGAAGACAAGAGATCACTGCGTCTACATGTTCAGCTTTATGTGTATTGATCTTGCGCGAGAATACCCGCTCACGACGAAGCTTAAAACAGATTTCGGCGGCCCCTCAGGTACCAAGGTGCAAATACACCTCTACCCCTTCAGGTCGAGAAAAGAGTCCTTCGCTCTTCAGGATCAAATGTGACCAGGCTTCGATACTGGCGTGGGCAGTTCGACCGAGTGCTTCCTGCCGTGATCTCAGGATCTGCCCGTCCACTTGGCGGAAAGCGCAGCCAGCTTCTGTTCCATCGTTGGCGGTTGTGTCGGAACCGCCTTCCTGGTCTCAGGACGGGCTGCCCCAGGCGTGAGTGCCTTGATGGATAAGCCAATCCGCATTGACTTCGCCTCCACGCTGAGCACCTTCACTTTCACGATTTGTCCCGTCTTCACTGCTTCAGAGGGGTCCTTGATGAATTTGCTGGACAGCTCGCTGATGTGTACCAGGCCATCTTGATGCACGCCGATATCCACGAAGGCGCCGAACTTGGTCACGTTAGTCACCACTCCCTCCAGCACCATGCCCGCTTGCACGTCGGCGATCTCGCGAACCTCCTCGCGAAACTGCGGCGCAACGAACTTGTCGCGCGGGTCGCGCCCCGGCCTGCGCAGTTCTGCCAGGATGTCCTCCAGAGTGTACTGGCCCGCTGACAGCCGGCTGCGATCAACCTTTTCCACCAGCTCTGGATTCCGGATCAACTCGCCCACGCTTGTACCGAGAGTCGCCGCGATCTGTTCCACGACCGCGTACGACTCTGGATGTACTGCCGTCACGTCGAGCGGATTCTCGCCATTACGAATCCGCAAAAACCCAGCGGCTTGTTCAAACGTCTTCGTGCCAATCCCGGGCACATCCAGAACCTGCGTCCGCGAACGAAAGGTCCCATGCTCATTCCGGTAGCTGACGATGTTCATCGCCGTGCGTTCCGTGATTCCGGAAACATAACGCAACAGCGTCCACGATGACGTGTTCAGATCCACGCCAACACGATTGACACAGCTCTCCACAACCTTTTCCAGCGAATCAGCAAGCTGGCGCTGATCCACATCGTGCTGATACTGTCCCACGCCAATCGACTTCGGATCCACCTTCACCATTTCAGATAACGGATCCTGCAGACGTCGCGCAATCGAAATCGCACCTCGCACCGTCAAGTCGAGATCGGGAAACTCCTGTCGCGCGAGATCCGACGCAGAATACACACTCGCTCCCGCCTCGCTCACGGTCACTGAGAAGATCTCCTGAATTCCCTTCTCCCGCAGAAACTCGCGAACAAACGCATCGGTCTCGCGCGAAGCGGTCCCGTTACCAATTGCGATGGCTCGAACATTATGCTTGCGCAGCAACGCTTCCAGCTTCGGAACCGCTTCAACGTTGCCGTGCTTCGATGTGTGGAGGTACAGAACATCGTGGGCCAGCAATTTGCCGGTCTGGTCTACGACGGCAAGTTTGCATCCGGTTCTCAGCCCGGGATCGATTCCCAGTACCGAGATCGGCCCCGCAGGCGGAGCGAGTAGCAGATTGTACAGATTGTCCCGAAATACCTGGATCGCTTCTGCATCCGAGCGGCGCTTGAGCTCGAGCCGGATCTCTGTCTGGATCGACGAGTTCAGCAGCCGTTTCCACGCATCGTCAATCGCCAACTCCAGTTGCTCTGTCCAGTCTCCGGGCGAGCGCAAGGCATGCCTGCGCATGATCGACAGTGCACGTTCCGCCTCAATCTCGATCAGGAAATACAGAACCTTCTCCGTCTCGCCGCGCCGTATGGCCAGCATCCGGTGCGAGGGAATTGTCTTCACCGGCTCCTTGTACTCGTAGTACATCTTGAACTTCTCGCGCTCATCCACTGCGTCCATTGCCTTCCGGCTGATCACGACGCCTTCTTCAAACACGAGATAGCGTAGAGCCTTTCGCAAATCGGCGGCTTCGCTGAGCCACTCGGCCACGATATGTCGCGCGCCCTCGAGAGCATCATCCACATTTGCAACGCCCAGCGCTTGATGGACGAACCTCGGAGCCATCAACGTCAGAGGCTCGCCTGTCGCCTGTTGCGCCCACAAGTATGCCGCTAGCGGCTCCAGACCCTTCTCGCGCGCGATCGTAGCCTTTGTGCGGCGTTTTGGCCGATATGGCAGATAAAGATCCTCGAGGTCATTTTTGTCCAGCGTCGCTTCAATGCGCACCTTCAACTCGTCGCTGAGTTTGCCCTGCTCGGCGATGGACGCGAGGATACTTTCACGACGCTCCTCGAGTTCGCGGAAATACGCAAGCTTCTCTTCGATGGTGCGAATCTGCACCTCATCTAGATTTCCCGTCGCTTCCTTCCGGTACCGTGCAATAAACGGAACCGTACCGCCGTCATCCAGCAGCTCAATCACCGCCGTCAAACCGCGTAGAGGGATAGTCAGCAGAGTGGCAATGTGAAGAAGAAGAGCAGGGGAGAGTTTCCTGTTTTCAGCCATGGGTTCAGGTTTCATCCTAAACGGAGCTGAGAACAGAACGGCGTGGCCTCGTGTGCAAAACGAGTTTCATCTTCTTGCGCTTGATGAAGCCTCCTCGTTCGGATCGTCTGCGTTTCCTTGAGCGGCGCAATGCGCGCGGCGGACGCGCACGAAGGCCCTACAGGATCACTCGGCTCTAATCACTCGCAACTCAATTCAAGATGTCCTCAGGCGATCGCCGAATCCCGATCCGACTCGCTTTCGGCATCCGGAGAGATCTGCTTTTGCAAGTCAACAAGATGAATGACCGACTCCGCCCGAGCTTTCCCCTCCTCCAGTTCAAGAATCCGATGGAGCAGGTTACACTTCAGGTCCACAAACGCAGGCCCTTTCGTGTCGATCGTAGGATCATGTTCGAGTTGCTGGATCGTCTTTCTTAAAACGTCTGCGGTTCTTCTAAAAGGTGTCTGGCGACCCATCACAACTCCGGGACAGAAAATCTGGCTCGCATTTTCCTCCTGGATGCCTTCCGAGTACGCTTGAGTGGCCCGAAGTAGCTCAATCTGATGGTTTTCGTACCCCCCTGACCTCCTGATCAACAGGTTTTCGTGCGCAATCGCAACTGACTGATCCAAAAAACTTAAACAAATCATTCGCGGCGTTAATCCGAATCGTCGCCCGCCGCCGCCTCCCCTTGTCGGCGAACAGGTAAATCGCTGTATTTTTGGTGAAAACTCATCTTTTCTGCGGCTGAGGGCAACCATTTGTCGTCTAATGGAACAAGATGGGTACGGTTTCGGCCATTCGCGCGCTCTTTACACCAGCTGCTCTCTCCCCGACTGATGAACAGGTACGGCAGGAGAATCTTGCTGTCGCTGAAGGACTTAAGCGTCAAGACCCCGGCCTCTTGGACCAGCTCATTATGCGCTTCCAGCATCGCCTTCTTCGTTACCTCCTGTTCCTTACTGGAAACCGCGAGCAGGCCGAAGATCTGTTCCAGGAAGTCTGGATGCGCGTTCTCACCCGCGGTACCCAATTCAACGGCAAATCTCGATTTGAGACATGGCTTTTCACCATCGCACGCAATCTCGTCATCGACCAGCGCCGCAAGCGCACCATGTCCAGCCTCGATGAGCTCTTTGAAGCCGGCGGCGAAGACGACCGTCCTCTGGCCTTTGAGGTCCCCGACCACGAGCCCGGCCCATTCGACCGAATGTCCAACGTCGAGGATCGCGAACAGATCGCAGCCGCCTTGCTTCAGCTTGATACTCTCTATCGTGAAGTCCTGGTCCTGCGATTTCATGAGGGTCTTTCCCTTGAGGAAATAGCCAAGGTCACCCGCGCCCCGCTCTCCACGGTGAAATCCCGCCTGTATCGCGGAATGGCTTCCATCAAGCCACGGCTTGAGCGCGCTCAGAACCGGCGTTCGGAGGCTGTGTGAGCTCTTCCGGGTCGGCTTTGGGCACCCCCAAGCCCTCGCAGAATGAGCTGCTCGAAGCTGTGTCTGGACTTCAGGGTGATCGCGACCGTACTGCCGCCGACAAGACCCGCCGTGTTGTCATGGCTTCCGCTGGTGTCATGCAGGACCAGCGCGCCGGTCGAAAAAAGATCCGTGCGTGGGCCATCGCCGCAACCCTCGTCGTCTTCTTTATCGTTGCGCCCCCCATCTGGTGGCTTGCAGAAACCGTGGTGGAGGAGCAGCATCTCACGACCTTTGGCGAAATCGCCATCTGGGGCTTCTTCTCCATCTCAGCGCTCCTCGGCTCTGCATTACTTGCGGGCTGGCTCCGTCGCCGATCCTGATCATTCCGGGCTATACTGAGCCCACTTCAATTCAATCGGACGCAACTTCGGCGTTGGCGTGTTCGTCCATTCAATAGCATTCGGCTCTGTGGCTGCTGCGAGCGCCTCTGATGAGGCTATATAAACCATGCGCGAACCTGAATCGATCAACCCGAACGAAGACACCCGGCTGGTGCCGGTCTGGTCCATCGTCTGTGCCGCTGCGGTTTTCGTTCTTGTTGAGTACTACTTCTGGGTCGTCTTCCCCAGAACCCAGCACCATCAGGTCCCCCTGGGCCTCCGCGCCTACTTCGACATCACCTGGGGCCTTCTCGCCTCGCTCTACATCCTGATGGTCGGCTACATCAGCAAGGATGCTCCCCGACGCGCGATGAGTTCCCGGTTCTGGATGCTGATCTGCTTCGTCATGCCCGGTGGAATTGGCGCCGTACTCTACTTCCTCCTCCGCGCTCCCCTCGTCTCCACATGTCCCGCATGCCGGACCCATGTGCAGAGCGACTTCCACTTCTGCCCGCAATGCGACTATCAGCTCACTGCCAGCTGCGGAAACTGCTTCCGCACCGTTAGACCCACCGACCTGTTCTGCACACGTTGCGGTCACGAGCTCGAACGGGATCACATCCCCGCCCGCCTCCGTGTTCACGCAGGGCACGATTGACATCTCAGCGGACCGATCAGCCGTTCAAGCCTCTCTCAACCCCGCTCACCCGCCCCGCAATTGACCCGTGCCATTCAGCTACCTACAATCAAGCTTCGGCTTGCAGCTCATGACCATCTCCGCTCTCATCATCGACGACGAACAGCTCGCCCGCGACGAGCTTGCTTACCTGCTCCAGGCCGCCCCGGATATCGAGGTCCTCGCTCACGGTGCAAACGGGATTGAGGCCGTAGAACTCATCGAGCAGCACCATCCCGACATCGTCTTTCTCGATGTCCAGATGCCTGGTCTCGATGGCTTCGCCGTCATTCAGCGCGTCATCGATCGGCGCCGCAAGCTGAAGGACAATCAATCCTGGCAGCTGCCCCAGTTCGTCTTCGCCACTGCGTATGACCAGTATGCTGTCCGCGCCTTCGACGTCAATGCTGTCGATTATCTTCTCAAGCCATTTGATCGTGGTCGTGTGGACAAGGCCCTTGAACGGGTCCGTACTCGTATCGCTGGTGACGCAGCCGCGGCCCAGGGCGAATCACCCATTGAGTCTCAACTCGACGCGCTGCTGCACCTGCTTAAGAACGGCCAGCAGGGACAAGGGCGCGTATCCCAGCCAGCCAAGCTCATCGTCCAGGCAGGCAGCCGCCTCCTCCTCGTCGATCAGGCTGAAATCTGCTTCGCCGAAATCAACGAAGGTGTCATCCGGGTCGTCACGCAGCAGTTCGAAGGTCAATCGAAGTGCCGCACCATCGAGGAGCTCCTCGATCAACTCGACCCCGCGCTCTTCTGGCGCGCTCACCGCAGTTTCGTCGTCAACATCAATCAGATTCGCGAAGTCGTTCCCTGGTTCAAATCCACTTACCAGCTCCGCATGAACGACAAAAAGCAGACGGAAATTCCCGTCAGCCGCGCCCAGACCAAGCGCCTCCGAGAACTCTTCAACCTGTGATCGCGGCCTCGTCCGAGTAGCCTTTGCGCCCGCGCATCCACGCGAGCAAAGCGAACGATCCCATCACGAAAAACGAAACAAGCGCCGACTCTCGAAGAATCGACGCGGTCTTCCAATACGTGCCGCCGTTATCGACAATAGACACCGACGACTGAGGTTTGAACAACTGCAGAATATTCGATGAATGCCGATAGCCTGCTGCGGAGTACGGGCCGCGAAGCGACAACGATCTCGCCCGCCGAGGGCCTCCGAATGGAAGCTGAGAGCTAAAGACTGATAGCCACAAGCTGCTTCTTAGTCGTATCGCTCAAACACAATTTGCTTCCGGTGCCACCCATAGCTCGCCAGCTTCTCCCGCACACCCGCGACCATATTGTTCAGTCCGCAGATATAAGCGTAGATATCGAACTTCAGCTCCGACGGCAGAACATTCGGGTCCGGCGGCGGCAGTGGCAGTGTCTGCCCGAGCCTCGCTGCGCGTTCTTCCACGATTCTCGCAACGTGATCCTGCACGTATCCCCGCAGGCCTTTCCAACTCTCGTCGGCGCGGCTCAGCGTCGGCAGGTAATGGAAATTGGGCTTCTTCGCTGCGAGCCGCTCGAACTCTTCGCGGTAGTAGAGCTCGCTCTCGTACCGCGTGCCGTACACCATCCAGATATCCTTGCCTTCGCTGCGATCCACACCCGCATCCGGTCCGCTCTCCGGAAAGAGCCACTGCGCATACCCGCGCATCGGGGCGATCCCCGTTCCCGTCGAAATGAAAATCGAATCCGTAATCGGCTGCTTGAGCACAAAGTGCCCGTGCGGCCCATGTACCTGGATCTTTCCACCGGGCGGCAAATCCGTCAGATCCGCCAGATGATTCGAAAAGAATCCCTCCGGCACCCGATTCACGCACAGCTCGAACTGATTGCCGTTGGCAGCCGACGCAATCGAGTAAGCGCGCGTCTGTTGCTTTCCGTTCGCATCAGGTGCAACGGCGGAGATGAACTGGCCCGAGGTAAAAGGAAAGCTCTCCCGGTCTTCAAGAACAAATTCGAAGTGGTAGCACTGGGCCGATTCAGAGATGCACGCCTTTCTCAACAGACGTGCCGTATGCAGTTCACGCGCCAAGGTCAACTCTCGCTTGCACAAATAATTGGGGCATTTAGAGCGCCAAGGAAAGTATATCGCTTTGAAAAAGGGCGTCTTGGGAGGCCCTCTAGCCCGTTAACATCGGGATTCGCACGATGAAATTACGCCAGAGCATGCCAGCAGAGCTGCACGCCCATCGCCAGCAGCCAGATCGAAAGCGCCAGCCGCATCACGCGCACCGGAATCCGTGACGCCAGCCCCGCTCCCACCACGCCGCCCAGCACGCCGCCCACAATCAGGTTGATCAGAAGGGTTGCATCCAGCCCCGCGCTATGCAGGTGTAACGTCCCGCCCACGATCGACAAACACAACCCGAACGCGAGGTCCGTGCCTACGATCTTCCGTGCATCCAGCGGCGTTAATCCCAACAACGCAAGAGTTCCCAGCGCGCCGGCCCCCGAGGACGAGAACCCCACCTCCGCACCGATCGGCAGCATCACAACCGCCAGCCACCCCGGCGAGTCAGACCGCCGCGCCAGTTCTCCCGCAGGCCTGAAGTGCCGATAGATATGCCACCCCGAGGACACCACGATCATCACTCCCAGAGCCATATACAGCCAGAAGTTGTTCGCCTCGTTATGTGCCACCCGCTGAAAAATGAATGACCCAATCGCAACACCTGGAAGCCCGGTCGCAAGAATCAGGCCGAGTGTCTTCCACTCAATCCGCCGCTGCCATATCTGCACCGGCACCACGATCAGTTTCACCGCCGCGGAATAGATCAGTGCCGTGCCGACCGCTTCCGCCACCGGCACGTGCAGAAAAAGGATCAGCAACGGCGCAATCAGCGAACCGGCACCGACGCCCGTGATCGCGATCAACACAGCAATTGCAAATCCAAGGACCAGTTCCATCATTGGCTCCGTTTACTTCGCCTGCAGGTGAATGCCGCACTCAAGCTTCTGACCTGACCAGCGCCCCGAGCGCGGATCACTGGGGTCAAAAGGCAGGCTCGTGCATGGTGCGCATCCGATCGAGGTATAGCCCCTCTCATAAAGCGGTAGCAGCGGAATCTCGTTCTGTTCTGCATACCGCCAAACATCCCGCGTCGTCCATTCCGCCAGAGGGCTCAGCTTGGCAAGGATGTGCCCAGTCGGCAAAGTAAAGAACTCGCGCATCTGCAAATTGGCCCGCGTCTTCGATTGCTCCCGGCGCAGTCCCGTCACCCATGTCGTGTATCCGCCAAGTGCGCGGAAGAGCGGCTCAACTTTGCGGAGCCCGCAGCATCGGTCGGGAGCGGTCTGGTTCAGAATCCCGAACTTTGACTCCTGTTCCGCAACCGTGATCTCCGGTTCCACGTTCACCAGATTCAGATCCCACTCTGCCGCAATTCGATCCCGATATTCGAGGGTCTCAGGGAAGTGATATCCCGTTTCCAGAAACAACACCGGAATACGAGGTTTCAGCTGCAGAACCATGTGCAGCACCACCACATCTTCAGCCTGAAAGCTGCTCGTCACGCAGGCGCGCCGCGCATCTTCCAGCTGCTCTCGCAGAAAATTCGAAGCTGCTTGCGCCAGTTCGTCAGATGCCCAGACCGTTGTCATTTTCATCCTCTCCAGTCGGAAGTGAAGCGATTCGCTCGATCTCGGCCAGAAACTCCTCCGGTCGTGCGTACTCGAGCTCAGGTGTAATTTCGTAAAAATTCCCACTCAGCGAATCCGCCCGTACAAACGCGATGGGCGATAGCTCATCCGACTCGCTGATCACAAACGCGCCGGCGCGCGCCAGGTTTGCCAGCTGTGCCGCTCCCGCATAACGCGTTCGCAGTACCAAGGCACCCGTCGCCAGCAGTGCCTGCTCCAGTTGCCCGGCAAGGAATGGCCTGTCGCCAACCTTCAGCAACCCGCTGGTTGCACGTCGATGAACTTCAGATCCTTCGTGGATCACCCGGATCATCCCCGCACCAGCAGTCCCGTTGTCTGCGGTGTCGATCAGGATAAAGCTGCCCGTCGCGCGGCTCTCGCGATACAGATCAGCCAGCAGCGGCCGGCTTGTTTCGATCACCACTTGCCCTATATCGTTCAATCCAAGCTGTGCCGCTGAATTCTCTGCGAGGTGCTCCACATCAATTCGCGACTTCAGCTCCACCACCGTCGCGCGCACTGTCTGGCTTGCATGCTTCAACAAGCAGGTAGTGCCCACACGCAGCGGTTTCGCATGCATCCACACTACTGTCGCTTCCATGCGCGTCGTCTTCTGCGGGGCTGCATCAACTGCCGCGATCATGTCGCCCCGGCTCAGATCGATCTCATCCTCCAGCGAAACCACCACTGATTGCGGTGCATGGGCCCGTGCCAGCTCCCCTTCCCATGTCGTGATCGACTTCACCCGTGTCCGCTGCCCGCTCGGTAAAGCCACAACCTCATCGCCCGGATGGACTGCACCCGCCGTGATCTGCCCAGCAAATCCTCTGAAATCCTGGTGCGGCCGGATCACTCGCTGAACCGGCAACCGGAAGGTTGCCTGTGTTCTCTCAATCGCCAGGGGTAGCGTCTCCAGCAACTCCAGAATGCTCGGGCCGTCATAGAAAGACATCCGGGAGCTCCGGTGCACCACGTTATCGCCATCCAGCGCACTCACGGGGACCGGAATCAGGAGGGGTATATCCAACTGCTTCGCTAGCGCCTGAAGGCTGTTGCTGTGCTGCTTGAATACTTCTGGTGAGAAATCGACCAGGTCCATCTTGTTGATCGCCGCAATCACAGTCGGAATTCCAAGTAGAGAAGCGATGCAGGCATGACGGCGCGTCTGGTTCAGAATCCCTTTCCGCGCATCCACCAGCACAATGGCTACATCCGCCGTCGACGCGCCGGTCGCCATGTTGCGCGTGTATTGTTCATGTCCCGGCGTATCCGCGATGATGAATTTCCGCTTCGGCGTCGAGAAGTACCGGTAAGCCACATCGATCGTGATGCCCTGCTCGCGCTCCGCGCGCAACCCATCCGTGAGCTGCGCAAAGTCGATCGCCGCGTTGTGCGTCACCGACTTGATGTGGTCGTCGTACACATTGTGCGAGTCATAGAGCAGCCTCCCAATCAGTGTCGACTTCCCATCATCCACGCTGCCTGCCGTTGAGAACCGCAGCAGATCCTTCTTGAGTTCCGCCTCAAGCCGCTGCTCAATCGGCAGCACCGCCTCATCCAACTGCGCGTTTTCAACCACTCCGATCACACTCTCCTCGGCAGAAACCATCAGAAGTAGCCCTCGCGCTTCTTCAGCTCCATCGACCCATCCTGATCGTGATCAATGATCCGGTTCGCGCGCTCCGAGTTCCGCACCGCCATCAACTCCTCAATGATCTTCGGCACCGTGTCCGCCTCTGACCGGATCGCCCCCGTGCACGGGCTGCATCCCAGCGATCGAAGCCGGCACTTCACCAGCTGCTCCTCGCCAGGCAGGCCTTTGATAAACGGCTGCTCCAACGGAATCAACGAATCGGCGCGTACCAGCATCTTGCGCGGCTTCGCGAAATACAGCGGCACAATTGGAATCTTCTCCATGTGTATGTAGTGCCAGATGTCCAGCTCCGTCCAGTTCGAAAGCGGAAATACCCGGATACTCTCTCCCTGCCCGATCTTCCCGTTGAACAGAGACCACAACTCTGGCCGCTGGTTTTTCGGATCCCACTGCCCCGCCCCATCGCGAAACGAGAAAATCCTCTCTTTCGCCCGCGACTTCTCTTCATCCCGTCGCGCTCCGCCAAACGCCGCATCAAACCCGCCAGCCCGCAATCCATCCAGCAGCGCCTGCGTCTTCAGCAGCCCGCAGCAACGTTGCGTCCCCAGCCGTATTGGGTTCGCTCCATCCGCCAACGCCTCTTCATTCCGCCAAACAATCAGCTTCAATCCCAGCTCCGCCGTATACCGGTCACGAAATTCGAGCATTTCGCGAAACTTGTATCCCGTATCGACATGCAGCAAAGGAAACGGAATCGGTCCGGGATGAAATGCCTTCTGCGCCAGCCGCAGCATCACCGACGAGTCCTTCCCGATCGAGTAAAGCATCACCGGGTTCTGAAACTCTGAAGCTACCTCGCGAAAGATATGAATGCTTTCAGCCTCAAGAAGCTGAATATGATTGAGCCGGTCGCGCGTGAGTTCGGCCTCGCGTACCAGAGGGAGGTGTCCGTTGCTGGTTGTGTTTTGTTCTGTGACTGCGGTTGCTGTCATGATTCTCCGGGTATTCGAAGCAATAAAAAACCCGCGGCGGCAGAGAAACTGCTGCGCGGGGTATGGGAAGGTTCGGTAAATCTAGTGGTGGCTTATCCCATAGTCCGGCGCGGCGCACAACAACATGCGCAACAAGCGACCGACATGGAACAGCACAAAGCCATTGAATCTACTATACGAGTCTCCTCATGTGAGGTCAATCACCAAAGGCGAACAAGGGGCGAACTTCGTTGCCTCTTTTCTGGAGATCAACGAACTAATCCTCATGCAGCACCGTCAGCGGATCCACCCTCGTTGCCCGCAGCGCCGGCACCAGGCTCGCCACAAAGGACACGAACACAATCAACACCGTTGCCACCGTATACGTGGCCATGTCTCGGACGCTAACCCCATAGATCAGGCTTGCCGCTACACGCCCCAGCCCGAGAGCCGCCGCAATTCCGATCCCGACCCCCACCAATGTCGGTTTCATTCCTTGCGCGACCACCAGAGTCATCACATCCTTGAACGAAGCACCAAACGCCAGCCGCAATCCGATCTCCCGCATCCGCCGTTTGACCGAGTACGCCAGCACGCTATAGATACCGATCGTGCACAGCACGAGCGCTAGTGCTCCAAATATCGCCAGTAGCTGCATGTTGAAGCTCCGCTGCGTTAACGTGCTTCCGATAAAATCCTCCAGCGTCATGACATTGTCGACAGGGACGTTGGCATTCACTTCGCCGATTGCTTTCGTGATCGTTGGGGCCAGGTTTTGCGGGGGCGTGGAGGTTCGAACCACAAGGGAAATGCCGAATGGGCGCCATGGTCCCTGGGCGGAATCGCCTACCTGCGCACGCGGCCAATAGAGCGTGGCAATTCCAGAGGAAGTGTCGAGTCCCTGTTGCTTCACGTCACCGACCACCCCAACGACGGTCCGCTCTTTGTCCGGGAAGAACGTCAACTTCAGGTGATGTCCGATTGGGCTCTCGTTCGGCCAGAACTGCTTCGCCATTGACTTGCTGATCACAACAACGGCATTCGAAGCCGCCGTGTCACCATCTTGAATGCGGCGGCCTTCCAGCAGAGGGATCCTCATGGCGTCGAAGTACCCGGGCGTGACTTCGCGGACAGAGACTTCCGGCTGCTCGGACATTGGTACCACTGGACGTCCCTCGACAGCGACCGGCTGGTTGGAACCGCCAGCAAGCGGCAGATCGTCCACACCACCGGCAGATTCAACTCCCGGCAAGGCACGGATGCTCTGAAAGACCTGGCCCAGGTATTCATGTTCTTCAGCAGGCTTCGTAAATTGGTTTTTTGGGATTTCCAGCGCCATTGTGAGGACATTGCGCGCGTCGAAACCGGGATTTGTGTTCTGCAGACTCCATAGGCTTCGCAACATCAACCCTGCGCCAATCAGCAACACGATCGACAGAGCAACCTCTACCGACACCAGGACCGAACGCGTGATGCTGCTTCCGCCATCCGCATCCATACGACCGAGGCCTTGTTTCAGCGCCTCATTCACGTCGCCTTTGATCATGCTCAGGGCGGGCAGCAGTCCGGAGAGAAGCCCGGTGAGAACGGACAGCCCAAGCGTGAACCACAAGACCGATTGGCTCAGGCCGATGTCGCCCATGCGTGGCAGCTTGTCGGCGAAGAACTTAACCAGCAGTTCGATGCCGAAGTGGGCGAAGACAAGTCCTAAGGCTCCGCCACATACGGCCATAATGATTGATTCAGTAAGTAGCGGCTGCACGATTCGGCTGCGGCTCGCTCCCAGCGCTGATCGAATCGCGATCTCCTTCCGCCGGCTGAAAACACGTGCGAAGATGAGGTTCGCTACATTCGCGCACGCAATCAGAAGCACGAATCCAACCGCCCCGAGCATCATCAGCAAAGCTGGCCGAACATCTCCGACCAGATCATCGCGCATCGAGATCACGCTCGCGCCCCAGCCCTTGTCATCGGCCGGGTAGGTCTGCTCCAACCGATGCGAGATTGTGTTCATCTCCGCCTGCGCTTGGGCGATCGTCACTCCGGGCTTCAATCGCGCGATCGCAAGGAAGTGATGTTCGCCTCGAACCGCAGCTTCTTCGGCCGTCATTCCAAGGGGCGTCCACACCTCGGCATAATCAGGCTTCGCCATCTTCGGCCCCATCACGCCGACAATCACGTAAGGCGAGCCATCGAGCGTCACCGTTCGGCCCACCACATTCGGATCGGCCGCATAACGCGTCTGCCATGCCTTGTAACTGAGAATGAGCTCCTTGTTCCGGCCCGGCTGATCCTCCTCCGACAGGAAGACGCGCCCATAAATCGGCTGCACTCCCAGCACCGAGAAGAATCCGGCGGTCACCCGTCCCGCATGTATGGTTTCTGCCTTCCCCTGTCCGGTCAGCTCATACCCGCCGTGGCTATACAACGCCATCCCGCTGAACACGTCATTCTGCTTCTGCCAATCTAGAAAGTTCGCCGCCGAAACCGCGAACTGCGTCATGCCGGGAAAGCTCGATTGCGGTGGGACGTGCCACAATTGCACCAGCCGATCCGGATCCTGAAAGGGCAGAGGCTCCAGCAGCACCGCATGCACCACACTGAATATGGCCGTGTTTGCTCCGATGCCTAGCGCCATGATCAACACGGCTACTGATGTAAACCCCGGGCTCTTCAGCAGATGTCTGACTGCAAATTTCAAATCCTGGGCGAGCTTCGGCATGCGGCCCTCCTGCGTTTCAGAAAGACACTGCAAACACCGATCCATTCCATCGCGCCCTTAAGCAGGTTGCTTTCAGTGAAGTCGAGACCTGATGGATCTTAGTTGTGTCCAAATATGGAAGCCGACGTCCAGAAATGAACAGTAGATCGGACACGAGACGAATCGAAGCGAAGTGTGTTCTGCACACGATCGGAGATCCGCCGTCCGCTTTGAGACCAGAGTTCTGGGACAACCTAAGGGGATCGGAATGACGGGAGCGATCGGAATGAGTTCCGATGCAAACCTTTGTGAACAGGCAGCTTATTTGAAGACGCTCACGGCAAAAGGTCAGTTGAGTCGAGCAGTATGCCGCCGGAGCACGGGAGATTCAAAACGCTGCTATTCCTCAATTCGATACGTGAATTCTTCGATCACAGGATTCGTCAGCACCTCACGAGCAATCCGCTCCACCTGAGTGCGAGCTGCCGACTGATCAATCCCGTCGGTAAGCGAAAGGGCGAAGTACTTACCCTGGCGCACCGCCGAAACATTGGAGAAGCCAATCTTCCGCAGTGCGTTGTGGATGGTCTGCCCTTGGGGATCCAGAACTGAGGTCTTCAGCGTAACGTAGACATGCGCCTTCATTATCCGCGATTATAGAGGTTCAGGCGGATGGCCGGTAAGTGCCTCGGTGGAAGATCGATCGAGAGGTCCCGGGGATTGCTGGCGCCCTTCTGGTCCTTCCCTCGAACCAAGGCAAACGAACTGCGCTATGCGCATCTAAAAGAACCGGTCCCCTTCTGCTTACCGGACCCAACCCCGAGAGGACATACAGAATGGTTAATTATTTGGAACTGCCGATTGGCGATCGGTCCCCCGAGGTGTTTCGCGCAGTCATTGAAATTCCCAAGGACGGTACCAATAAGTTCGAGTACGACAAGCAGCTGCACGTCTTCAAACTCGACCGCAACCTTCACTCTCCCGTTCACTACCCCGGGGACTATGGGTTCATTCCCTCAACCCTGAGCGATGACGGCGATCCCCTGGATGTTCTCGTGCTCGTTCCGCACGCCACTTTCGCGGGATGCGTCCATGAGGTTCGTCCTATCGGCCTCCTCGAAATGCTCGATCAAGGCACGCTCGATGAGAAGGTGCTGGCTGTGGGCAAGAACAACCCGCGCTACACGAATGTTTGGAACTACACCGACATCTACCCGCACATGCTCAAGGAGATCACGCACTTCTTCTCCATATATAAGGACCTTGAGGGTAAACGCGTAGAAATCAAGGGATGGCACGACGCTGCGTACGCCCGCGATCGGGTAGTACGCGCAACCAAGCTCTTTGACGAAGCCAAACAGAAAATCGAAGATGCCAAACCCAAGCCCGTGGCGATGAAACAAAAGGTCGCGAAATAGTCGACGGTCTCATTCTGCGCGCCTGCGCCGACGTTACTCACGGAGAGGGCTGTGCACCAAAGCACGGCCTTTTCTGTTAATCGGCGAGTATAACTCAATTTCCGCTATAATCCAGACTGAGCCCGGAGAGATGGCCGAGTGGCTGAAGGCGGCGGTTTGCTAAACCGTTATAGGGGCTAAAACTTCTATCGGGGGTTCGAATCCCCCTCTCTCCGCCATCCCGCAAGATTTCCCTCGAAAACTAACATCAGGATGAAACCAGCGAAATCAGCTTTTCCATCTCAATCGCAGTGTTCGACTCGGCACCTCGAGGCATCGCTGGACCGATTGCCACCGCTTCGCTGTGGCCCTCGAACCACGCGATAAAGCCGGATTGCTCTGCTTCAGGCAATCTCTGCTGATCGATCCAATGGTAGTAAGCGCCCATCTCCGCATCCACCAATGATCCGGAAGGGTCCAGCTCAGATTCGCCGTGTCCTCCTGCAAGTAGTTCGTTCATTGGCCGTTGCCTCTGCCGCGGAGCAAACCTGACCAGCAGTGTCAAAGCTTGAGCGCGTCGCAGCGTTTCCCGAGCCGTCCATTGAGCAAACGTGGTGCTGTAAATCTGCGTTCCCGAGCCTTCGGTGAACAACTTCAGCTCAAAACGGCTAAGCACCGGATCAGAATTCTTCTCAACTCCGAGATCGCTCGGATTCAGGCGCGCCAAAACAGTCCGAAGCTCTTCCGGTCCCATCCCCGGACGATCTATTTCTGCTTGCATTCGCTTCAGCAACGAATTCCGCACCGGAGCGAGCGCCTGGTAGGAAACCGACGTAATTGATCCGCCGTGTGTAGCCGCTGCTCCTCCATCAACGTACCAATGCGCATATGGCGCCGAATGCGCCTCTGCCCGTTTCTCGAGTGCCGCAACCAGAGCTTCGAGCCCGTCTTCAGCACGAACGTTTGTGAAGTACGTGCCGTGCTTCCGCAGGTTGCGGAAAAGGGGCGCCGTGTATGTTGTTACCCCTTGTCCGATCACGGCCATGCCGAGCCGGTGCATCGGCAGAGGCTCGGGTTTGTTTACTCTATCGAGCCGGTCGCCATAATCCGTAGCTGCTTTCCTGAAAGCATCGAGCTGGTGTGTAGACCAGAGATACGCAGCTTCTTGCTCGACGAACTGAGCAGGGAGATTCACCCAATTGAAGTTCTCGAGACTTGGAGAAACCGAGATCGCAGCAAAGCTTCCGAACCATCCATGAAGTTCCGCCTCAGACAAGCCGCTGATTGTAGAGAGCTCCCTCTCGACAATCTTGCGCTCAATGGGAAAACGGTAGTCGTAATCGATCAGTTCGCGTAGTAAGCTCGGCACAAATGTTATTGGCAACCGACGAATTCCTTCGATGTGCTTAACAACGAGTGCCCGTGCTTCCGTTGGATAGCTCGCAAAACTCTCGGCCGTCAGATCGGGTGGCAGCATGGCTATACCAACTCCTGGATGAGTTTGCCGTTCGATTGCGAAGGCGAGAATCCCATGATCGCGCCGATACTTGGCACGAGATCAACCGACTGTACCGGCGTATCGTAAACCACGCCTTGACGGATGCCCTGACCGAGTACCATCATCCATGTCGTGCGGCTGGCTGCATCGCCTGTTCGATGGTGCTGAAAGCCGTTGCCGCCGGCATCAAAGTCAGAATCGCGTCCGAAATCAGGCAACACAAACATTGTCGTGTTGCCGGCATATTCAGGTTCTGTTTGTATCGCCTTCCACAACTCCGCGCAGAGCCTGTCTGTTCTCCGGATTCCGTCGATGTAGAGCGAATATGCGCCAGAGTGCGCGACATCGATATCGTGCATCGTGATCCAGAGCAGACTCGGCGCCTCTTCTCGCATCAGCTGCCTCGCAATATAAAGCGACAGTTCGTCAGGACTGGAAAGAGTGCGCGCGTGAGAAGCGAAATCACGAACCGAGAGCTTCAGGATGGTCTCAAGCTGTTGAAGTTCTACTTCACCACCGACAAGCGCTGGCGTATAGAGCGGCGTCTCGTAATTATCGTGCAGCAGATGTTCGAAATCTCCGCTGCTGCCCGCGCTTGCAAGCCCGAGCAATCGCTTCGGCAAAATGACACGCGCTCCCTGGCCTGGTCCAAAGCCCCTGACATCACTCTCACCGATTCTGTGAAACCCATTGCTCGGAGCGACTACCCATGCATCAGAAGACGGCCTCTTCAGCTCTTTTCTGAAGTATTCAAAAACGGTGGGGTGTTCTGGAGCGACCGAAGCGAAGTTGTTGAGAGTTTCGTAGACGCCTGTCGCCAGACTCGCCGTGGCTACGTAATGACCGAGGATGCCTTGATTTGTGACATGAGTGAAGAAGCTCGACTGCGGAGCCATTTCGCTCAACATATGCGGAATGTTTTCCTGTCCCTCGGGCGCAAAGGTCTCCTGATCGCGCGCGCCCCCTCCGAAGGTTACGACAACAATCTTGCGTTTCTTTCGAGCCGATTCCGCTCGCACAAACGGACTCGCCTGTAGAACCGAGCCTCCCAGCACAAGACCGGCAGCATCTCGCAGGAACTCCCGCCTTGTATGGCTAACTGTGAACGGTGTTTTCCGTTCAAACGACGAGCGGTTCACGTTCAGGGCCTTTCTGTGTTTGTTGCTTTCTCTGAATATACGAACTGCTGAACTTCGTCATGTTCCTTCTGCACTTCGGCCAGATGCGCAGCTCGCAGCTTCTCGTACAACGCGAACTCCTTCTGCGCGTTTTCTTTCTCTCCTACGTGAACCAAGTCCGTTCCGAGCCTGTAATGTGCATCCGAGAGATTCGGATTGAGGTCCAGCGCGCGTTGATACTGCGGAATGGACTTCGCATACTCGTGTTCGTCCGCGTATAGGTTTCCTAACTGTACATGAGCATCGGCCAGCGAATCATCCAGCTCAATCGATCTCTTGAGCGACGCCTCTACCAGCCCCATGTCGATATTCGGACTTCCGGCGCGTTTGCCCTTCCATAAGCTCACAGCATAGTAGTACTGCGCGAGGGCGTTCTTTGGCTCAAGATCGGCATAACGCTTGAAACGCTCAACCACTTCATCCGCTTGTAACGGCGAGCTGTTGTAAGCCTTTGAAAGGAACACGTAACAACGTTCATCCTTCGGGTTCAGGTCTGCGGCTCCAATCAATGCGCGCACGGCCTTGTCATAAATCCCGCGTGAATACAGCGCCAACCCCAGCCCGATGAGAATTCGAGGTGATTTCGGATACATCTCCGAAGCCTTCTGGAAGATTGCAATCGCCGGTTCATAGGTGCGATGCAACAGCATCTCACTTCCCCATGCGAACATATTATCTTCACTTGGCTCGAGGTGCGCTGCGGCCTCGTAGTCATTTGCGGCAGCTACAAAGTTCCCTTCCTTCTCATGAATCTGGCCGAGCAGGTTATGCAGTTCGCCGGTGTTCTTCTGCTTTATGAGCGCTTCTACCACTGTTCGCGAGTCATCAAGTTTGCCCAGCAGAAAGTTGGCCATCGCAAAATCGTAACCGTTGTCATACGCCGCGGGATTCACCTTGTAAGCCTGGCTGAGGAATGGCAGAGCTTCTGTCGTTTTGCCTGTCTGGATATAGAACTCGCCCAGATTATGGTTGGCATCGTAACTTGCGGGCTCCAGCGCCAATGCTTTTTTGAATTGCTCGCCAGCCAAATTTGGTTTTTCGAAACGCAGCAGAGTTGCGCCCAGGTTCGTTCGCGCCTCGCCGGACTCCGGTTTGATTTGAACGGCCGTGTTCAAATGCAGAATCGCCTTTTCGCCATCGGGAATCGAGGCATAGACCATTCCAAGCAATTCATGAATCTCAAAGCTTTTGGGAGCAAACCGGAGAAGGGGTTCGAGACGGGCAGCCGCTTGCGCATACCGACCAGCCTCGTAATCGGCAACCGCTGATTGATACTGCTGATCTAATTTCTGACTGTTTTGACCGGCCACGCACATCGTCCAGCAAACTGCAACGATGCTGGTCAGGATGTGAAGCCGGAACTTCTTGCTCACATTGCCCTCCGCGTGAGCGGCGCGTGCTATCAGATGAAACACCCCGGTCCGGACGGTACTGGTCCGAACCGGGGTGAATCAATCTTAGCCTAGTAGTACAGCTTCAGGGCAAGTTGGATCTGACGTGGATCATAAGGATTGTCGCGCGTCGATCCGACCTCGCCGAAGTGAGCATTCGTGATATCGCCCGAGCCGCCGATGGCTACTACGCCGTTTCCGCCGAAGTTGGGCGCGTTGAAGTTGGGATGGTTGAGGATATTGAAGAACTCGGCACGGAACTCTGTTGAGAACCGTTCCTTGATGGGGAACTTCTTGAAGATTGAGAAGTCAAGGCGGTGGAATCCCGGGCCATCGATCTGACCTGGCTTGGAACCCAGCGCTGCCGCTCCTTCCAGCGGGATGCAGCCAGAAATCGAGCTTGGATCCGGGGTAATGGTTCCAATCGACCCCTGGAGGTCATCCCTCAACTTGCAGGGCTGCGCAAAAGCTGCCTTGTTGTTGATCCAGAACGGCCTTGGTGCGCCATCGATTGTCTGGGTCTTGATCCCTAGTTTTGGATCTTGACCCGGTACCAGAACGACATTGCAGCCCGTACCGGACGTCGTGCCAGTCGGGCAGCCAAAATTCACTGGCTGACCTCCCTGCAGGGTGGTGATCCAGTTGAAGGCCCATCCTCCAAGAACGGTATCCGCAATGCCTCCGTGATTCATGTACTTCTGGTTCTTGCCGAAGGGCAGCTGATATCCGCCGCTGAAGTGGAATACATTGCGAAGATCGAAGTCGGCGCGAGACCAATCGAACTTAGGTCCCAGACCGGGTACGTTATAGGCACGGAGACCGCCCGTCGAACCTCCATTCAACAAGTCGCCGGCGTCGGACATTGCTCTGGAGTACGTATAGGTGAGCAGGAATGTCAGCCCGTTGGACATTTGATCTTCAAGCTTTGTCTGGAGTCCGTGATAACTGCTTTCTCCGTATGTCGCCTGATAGCTTCCGCCGCCAAAGTCAGGGAACTGCACGCAACTGTCACCCTGGAAGACACCGTAATCATGAATCACATCCCCGTTGGCATCCTTGGTGATACAGCTGCCGCTCTTGGTGCCGCTGACGTTGCTGGGAAGAATCTGAGTGACGTTTTGGTAACCTACTCCTCCTTGCAGATCAGCACCATGAGTATAGACATATGACGCCTGCGCGGAGATTGAGTGTGTAAGAGAGTACTGCACCGTTAAGTTGGCGCTCGTGGTACGCGGAGTGTTGTAGTTGAACTGCAGTCCCTGCAACCCCAAGCTCTGCGCATTAAAGGTTTTCGGATCGAGGCTCATGCATGTAAAGCCCGATTCGAAGTTGGCAGTTCCATGCCCCGACGCAGGATCTCCTCCCGCGGTAGGGCAGTGTGAGTAGGAAGTGTTGTAACTGGTGGGCACCACACCACCGGACGGGCCGTTGAACCCTGGAGGCGCAGTCGGGCTGGGTGTCAGGTTGAACACAAAGGGATAATTCTCGCCGATGTTGGGACCGTAGCCCTGATTCTCGAAGGAATTGTAGAAAAGCCCTACGCCGCCGCGGACCACCAGTGCGGGTGATACCTGGTAGGCAAAGCCAATGCGGGGCGCGAAGTTCGTTTTCTGCGTTTGCAACAAACCCTGTCCCCAGCGGTCCGTCTCCAAAAGTGTGATTCCGTCCTGCGCAAGCAGATCCAGGAAACCGGTACAACTGGCAAGCACCGTGAGGCAATCAGATGTGTGCGAAAGCGTTCGGTTGTCTTTGCCATGCGCTGGGATTATGAATGTCGGAGCGCCGATCGGTGTACCGGGAACCGCATACGGCACGAAGTTTGCCTGCCCACCATTGGTCTCGTTGATAGGACCGAAGTAATCCCAGCGAAGTCCCAGGTTGAGGGTGAGCTTCGAATTGACCTTCCAGTCATCCTGGAAGTAGGTAGCAAAGTACATCTTCTGGTCGTACGTCTTATTGATGTTCGACGCGTAGGTCTGATTCGATCCACCCGAGTAGCTAAAGCCATTCGGGTTGGGATTTCCGTTGATCGTGGCTGGCGCCGCGGCGGGCGGCAGAATGAATTGCGCGACTCCGCCCGTGGTCTGCCCCAGGTTCGGAATATCAGTGAATGTTCCGTTGTAATCGAATTGGCCATGCGACCAAGCAGGCTGCAAAGTGGAGAATTTGACGTTCTGGTACTCGATCCCCATTTTGAAACTGTGCTTGCCATAGATCTTGGTGAAGTCATCCGTAACTTGGAGCGTCTGGCTGACTTCGTCCGAGGGCAGGAACGAGTTGCTGCCAAGCTGAGCGAGATTCCCGATGCTAAAAGCGGGGAGACCACCGTTTTCCTGGTCCTGCGGAATGCCTCCGTTGTCAGGAATGCCATATTGACCGGGGATTCCACTGACCGTTGCTTGCGGCCCGAAACGGGTTGTGTGGAGATGGGCAAAGCCGGCTCGGAGCTGATTGACGGTGCTCGGGGTGAATACATGCGTGTACCCCGCAACGGCCTGATCCGATTTGGCTGTTTGCAGACCCTGATCGAAAGAACCCCCGTCGGCAATTCCTCCGAAGATGCCAGGAATGAAAATGGGATCGTCGGAATAACTGAAACGAACGAAGATCTGATCGTGCTCCTCAGGGTTGAAGTCGCCGCGGATGTCGAACTGGTTGCGGTGCTCGAAAAGCGCCGGGCTGTTGCCATAAGTCTGCAGGCCGGAGTTGGGCGCCGGAAACAGGTTGAGCACGTTGACCGCGTTCTGATCAATACGGGCCGCATTGGCACCCGTGAGCTGATTTAGATCAGGGCAAGCTGCCAGAGTTATAGTCTTCGAACCTGGTCCGCAAACTGAGCTGAACGCATCGCGGACGTAACCACCGGAGCCGGAGGTGTTGACAAGTCCGGATACCGGATCAACGGCGTTTGCAGCCACAAAACGGGTTGTTGCCGGATCGAGAATGGTTCCCTTCTGGATGTTGCGGCCGAGCACGTCTGCACGGGTTGTCCCATCATTTTCGGCCAGCGTGTCCGAAAGATTGGTGTAGTTGCTGCTCCGCATCAGGGCAGTCGGAACGTTTCCGCTCTCTGGTGAGCCCTGCACGCGGCGAAATCCTTCATAGTCGCCGAAGAAGAAAAGCTTGTTCTTGATGATGGGACCGCCGGCGGAGGCACCAAACTGGTTCTGCCGTAGCTTGCCCTTGCCGATTCCGGTATTGTTCTCGAAATAGTCAGCAGCATCCAGCTTGTCGTTTCGGAAGAACTCCCAGACAGCGCCATGGAGGGAGTTGGTGCCCGACTTAATCGTGGCATTCAGAACGGCTCCAGCCGAGCGGCCCAGTTCGGCGCTGAAATCGGCCGTCTGCACTTTGAACTCCTGAATGGCGTCCACTGGCGGCAGGATGACGTAGTTCGTCCCATTAAGGAAGTCGACTGCATTCGAATTGTTGTCGATTCCGTCCAGCAAGTAGTTGTTCTGCGCGGGTCGCAGGCCGTTGGCGGAGAAGGCTCCCGAAGCTGCGTTGCCGCGAGTATCAGCCTGCGGCGTCTGCATGCCTGCGCCGAGCTGCGCTAGGAATGTGAAATTCCGTCCGTTGAGGGGTAGATCGTTGACCTGTGTCTCACCGATGACTTGTCCCACCGAGGCTTCCTGGGTCTGCAACACCGGAGGAGCCGTGTTCACTTCAACGGTTTCGGTTGTCCCGCCGAGCTTCAGCGAGATATTTACCTGAAGCACCTGGGCCACACTCACGGTCACGTTCTTTTGAGTGGTTTTCGCGAAACCTTGCGCCGTGGCCGTAATCGTGTAATGGCCGATACGCACGGGAGAGAACGTGTAAATGCCGCTCGCGTTCGATTTAGTCTGCAGTGTGATGCCCTGGTCGGTGTTCTGCAGCGTCACGTCTGCGTTGGGCACGACGGCGCCGCTGGCATCCTGAACTGTTCCGGTGATAGATCCTTCATCCACCTGGCCAAGGGCGGATTTGCTTTGGACGAGAAGAATGCATACGATCGCCAGAACTGCAAATCGTAGCCCCCTCACCAACTGGAGCCTGCTGAAGTCACGGCCCATGAGAATAACCTCCGTTCCTCTGTTTCCTCGTCTGGGACACACACTTCTAATGGGTGAAACTAGGTTGTTGCGGGTACTGGGAAGAAATGAAATCGTTTTCGTGTAAACGGTTTCATTCCTGGAGCAGCACGTTATGCGATTCTCACAATGTTTGTCAACCAAAAGTTGTACTTTGATCTCAGACCAGGTACAGTCCAGATTCCAAAAGCGTCTTTTTAAGACCTGATTACTGTCCCGTATACCTTTTGGATTCAGCTGATTACAACAAACATAGCCAATAAAATCCATGGGGAGTAAGCTCTGGTCTGCGAACAGGAAACCAGCTTTGACAACATCGAAACTTAGCCTCTATTTTTTGGCTAGAGAGGCCTCTCGGCGCGGGGACTCAGGTTCAAGCTTCAGACCGGGGCACAGTCCGCGATGCTATGATTCCCAGCATCCGCTCAACTAGAAACCTGATGAAGTTTCTCCCTAAGTCGCAGGCGAAAAGGATCACCAGACGTTCGGCTCTCAAATTCCTCGGCTCCGCGCCGTTTTTCCTGCGGCCCTCTCCCATCTTTCCCTTCTCCTTAGCAGCGTCAGAGTCGGGTATGGGAGCCTTCTCTGATGTCGATGTCAGGCTTTTGCCTCACTATCCCTCTGAATCACCGCTAGCTGACATCCTTCGCCTCGTGTCGCCGGGTTCAGACGAGTACCCACTGGAGAAGGTCGCAATCGAAATTGAGTCTCAACTTGATGAATGGGGCAAGACTCTTGGGGAGTCGGTGGGCCAAATCACAACGATTGCAGCCTCGCTTGATGAAAAGGTGGAAGCTTCAGATCTGGAATCCATCGCTGAGACGCCTCTGCGATCAGACTTTGCGGTCCATGCTTCCAGGCGCACTTTTAGCTCAGATCGACAATTCTCCCGAGACCAGTTCATCCAGAACCTCGCTAATTGGCTCAAGCCTGCCGTGTCAGTCGAGACCGCCGAATTCGAGATCTTCAGCATAGAGCCGATTAATGACACCCCTTTCTCGGTACGCGTCCAGGTTCGATACGACATCGTTTCGACCTTGGCGAATGAGAAGCGAGAAGAACGTGTTGGGACGTGGAACATGGAGTGGCTCCGCGATGCTTCACAGACTTGGAGAGCCCAAAGATGGCACTTCACTCTGGAGACGCTCTGCAGGGTGCAGGGTCCTGCTTTTAAAGATGTCACGCCCAGAAGTTTCGGAGCAATCGACTCCTTCCACTCCCAGCTCTCGCACGGCGCCGATTACTGGCGCACCATTCTCGATGGTGCCGTTGGAGTTGACGTCTATGGGAACCACGGCATCGCTGCTGGAGATTTCGATGGCGACGGCTTCGATGATCTCTACATCTGTCAGCCTGCGGGGCTGCCGAACCGTCTTTATCGTAACCGCGGCGACGGCACTTTCGAGGATGTCACTGAGAGGGCCGGAGTAGGTGTACTCGACAGCACGTCTTGCGCTCTTTTCGCGGATTTCCTGAATCGGAGTCGACAGGATCTGCTGGTTGTTTGTGGCACTGGGCCTCTCCTGTTCCTTAACGACGGTGACGGCACATTCTCGCTCAAGCGCGATGCGTTCAAGTTTTCGCGAACGCCGCAGGGCTCGTTTACGCATGCGGCAATTGCAGATTACGACAATGATGGCCGTCTCGATATTTACTTCTGTCTGTACATGTATTACCTCGGTCTTGAGCAGTACAACTATCCGATTCCCTATTACGACGCCCGCAACGGGCCGCCCAACTGCCTCTTGCACAATCAAGGGGACGGAACTTTCATCGAGACGACCGAAGCCTCCGGGTTAAATCTAAACAACAATCGCTACAGCTTTGCCTGTGCATGGGGCGATTCGAACGGCAATGGGCTGCCCGACTTGTTCGTCGCGAACGATTTTGGAAGCTCTCAGCTATATCGCAACAAAGGTGATGGTGCTTTTCACGACGTCTCGAAAGAGGCACATATCGAAAGCGTCGGTGCCGGCATGGGCTGCTGCTGGGCCGACTTCAACAACGATGGGCACCTGGACATCTACGTTCCGAGCATGTGGGAAGCTGCAGGCCAGCGCGTATCAGGGCAGCCCCAATTTCATCGCGATGCACCGCCCAGTATTCGTGAGCAATACCAACGGCACGCCCGAGGAAATGCGCTCTATCGGAACTTGGGCGATGGCGTCTTCGAGAACGTCGGGAATGCAGCCTCGGTGGAAATGGGGCGATGGTCGTGGTCTTCTGACTTTTGGGACTGGGATCACGACGGCTACAGCGACCTTTACGTCACAAATGGATACCTCACCGGGCCCAGACGAGACGAACTCGCTGGCTTCTTCTGGCGACAAATCGTCGCCAAGTCACCTGAGGATTCAAGCCCACTGGTTGCTTACGAACGCGGATGGAACGCGATAAATGAATTGATTCGCGCAGATCACACCTGGCACGGCCATGTCCGCAACGTAGCGTTCACGAACAACCGCGACGGCACTTTCACTGAGGCATCTGGAGCTCTACTGCTCGATTTCCGCGAGGACGCGCGCGCGTTTGCTCTCGCCGACATCGACCACGACGGCCGTATCGAGGTGATCCTTAAGAACCGCAATGCTCCGCAAATCCGGGTTCTTCAAAACGTCCTCGATCCGATTGGCAATGCTGTCTCGTTTCGACTGCGCGGAACGCGCAGTAATCGGGATGCGATTGGTGCTTCGATCACACTCACAGCCGGTGACCTGACACAAACGAAATACCTTCAGGCTGGTTCAGGATTCATTTCGCAACATGCAAAAGAACTCTTCTTCGGCCTCGGCTCCTACCAGGGAAAAGTGAAGGCCGAGATCCGTTGGCCTTCTGGACTGACAGAGACGTTTGTTGATATCCCAATCAGTAATCGGATTCAACTTGAGGAAGGTGCCAGACCCTTTCGCGCAACCCCCTTTTCGAAGCGGTCCGAGGTGCAGGCTTCTGCTTCTCTTTCAGGTGGAGACACTCGGCTCCCACAGAATTCAGAGACATGGTTGATTCAGCCTTTAAAGGCGCCGGATTTTAAGCTCCTTGATCTTGACGGATCTGAAAACGCCCTCCATTCGTGGAATGGGAGCCGGCTCCTTCTCACGTTCTGGTCTACTGCGTCCGCCGAAAGTCTGCGTCAGCTCAGCGATATTCGAGCAAAGATGCCGATCCTGGAACGAAGCCATCTAAGGTGCGCAGCTGTCAGCCTCGATGAACCCGGTCGAGTCACTGATGCCCGCAAAATTGCAGTTCGCTATCGATCGGCGGCAACGATGCTATTCGCGACAGAGGAAGCGGCCGGCATCTACAACCTCGTCTATCGCCATTTGTTCGATCGTCAGCGCGATCTGCCGATTCCATTCTCGCTACTGCTCGATTCAGACGGGATGATCGCGAAAGTCTACCAGGGATTCACCGATAGTTCGCGATTTGCCTCCGATAGCAACTCAATCCCAGAAAACCAGGAAAGGCGGATGCGTTACGCCTTGCCGTTTCCCGGTCTGCTCGTACAGGACACCTTCGAACGAAACGACTTCACGTTGGGTGTCGCTTTCTATCAACACGGATTTCTAGACCAGGCCTCAGAGTCATTCCAGCAGGTGATTGCAGCCAAGCCCCATAATGCAAATGCCTACTATAACCTCGGCACATTGAATCTTCGCCGAAACCGTCCAGATGAGGCAAAGCACTATCTCCAGAAGACAGTGGAGCTTCAACCGAACTTCGCTGAAGCCTGGAATAACCTGGGAATGCTGGCCGCTCAGCAGGGAAATGCGGACGAGGCAATCGAAGATTTTCAGAGATCAGTGAATATTCGTCCGAACTACTCCACTGCCTATATGAATCTCGGCAACCTCTATCGAAGGCAACAATCTTTTGGGAAAGCGACGGATGCCCTCACAAGAGCGCTGTCGCTTCGCCCGGATGATCCGGAGATTCAATACAGCATCGGGATGCTGTGCGCACAGCAGGAGAATCTCGAAGAAGCTGCCCGGCATCTCGAGCGAGCAATTGAACTGCGCCCCAACTACCCTGAAGCTCTTAACAACCTAGGTGTACTTTACGTAAAACGCAAGAACTACGAGAAGGCGGAAGAGGAATTCCGGACAGGCATCAAGGTTGCGCCGGGATTCGAACAGTCTTATCTAAACCTCGCTCGCCTCTATGCGATTCAGAACAACAGGCAAAAGGCGCGCGCCATTGTCGAGCAGTTGCTGCGACTGCAACCAGACAGCTCGAAGGCAAGAGAAGCAATGTCAGTGCTACAATCAGCGCCATAACCCGGTCTGCACAGGTATGTAGAGGATGGCTCCCCACATCTCAGCAAAGGCGCTGCTAAAACTAAGAACGGCATCTCAGCGTCGGGTGAGCATTCTACTCGTTCTATGCGCAACAGCCGGAGCGCAGCAAACACCGGCCAACTCGCCTTTCCGTGAGGCAGAAAGCCTCCTTCAGCAACGCAGATTGGCTGAAGCTCATACCGAAACGCTTGAGCAGTTGAAGAAACACCCCAATGTTGATGGGTACAACCTGCTTGGAATCATCGAATCGAATCAACAGGACTTTCCCGCCGCCATCAATTCCTTTGAAAACGCTCTGCGTCTGAAACCAGGATCTTCCAAGACACTGAACAATCTCGGCAATACCTACGCCGCCCAAAGACAATGGGTGTCGGCAGAGCGCGAATTCCGAGAAGCCCTCCGAAGTGATCCGGCAAATGCTGATGCTAACTACAACCTTTCCGTTTTGCTGATGATGCGAGGCGCCTGGGCCGACGCCGTTCCTCATCTTGTACGCGTCCATACGGCTGAGGGACAGCTGAACCTTGTCCGAGCTTATCTGAAACTTAACCGTGTTTCGGATGCCCTGAGAACGGCGGACACGCTTGCACAAGCGAACAAGAGCGACGTCCAGATTCAGTTCTCGCTAGGGGTCCTCCTGGGTGCGGAGCATCAGTACCAGGCGGCCCAGCGTGTGCTCGAACAAGCTGCAGCACTCCAGCCAAATAGCTTCGAGATTCTGTACAACCTCTCGCAGGTGCTTCTCCGCTCTGGCCAAAACGCCAAAGCTGAACTAATCCTGGATCGCGTCATCAAGCTGCAACCGGACAATTCAGATGCACTCTATCTCCTTGCCCAGAGTTACTCCGGCCAGTCACGTCCGCTGGATGCTCTTGACGTTCTCATTCGGGCGCATAAGCTGGCTCCAGAGAATGTCGACATCATTTCCCAGATGGCACAGGTTACGATGTCGCAGAACTACTTTGAAGACGCGATCCCGCTCCTTGAGTCGGGTTTGAAGATTGCTCCCCAGCGGGCCGATCTTCTCGCAGACCTGGGCGAATGCTATTTCATGGCAGGCAAGCCAGAGAAGGCCATCGATCAGTTCAAACTCCTTTTGCAAATCGACCGGTCGGCGCGCTCCTATGCTTTCCTGGGACTCTCATTCAGAAATCTGGGCCGTTTCGATGAGGCAAAGACGTACTTCAAGCGGGGCCTCGCTGTCGATCAACGAAACTCTACCTGTCTTTTCAATCTCGGCTTTATTGCGGAGCGCCAGGGCGACACTGTGGCCGCCGAGCGCTATTTCCAGGACACTCTTAAATTCAACCCCTCATACTCCGACGCTCTCCTGGAGCTTGCGAACCTTCGCAGTGCGGCGAAGCGACTGCCGGAGGCGGAGGAACTACTTCGTCGTTACGTCAAGATCGCCCGTGATCCCGCGAATGGCTACTACAAGCTTGCGATGGTGGAAAGGAGCCTGCACGAGACCGATGCCGCCAATCGCGATTTGAGCGTATTCAAATCGCTGTCTAAGAACACGGAGAATGGACCATACCCATTCGAGCATCTTTTTGACTACCTCAACAATCGTTCTCAACTCGGCGGGGGGGCTCGCCAGCAACTTGACATCTCTGAACTTCAAAAGGAGATACAGAGACATCCAAACCAGCCTCAAGATCTCTATATGCTGGCCGAGGCCTACTTGAAGGCTGGGAAAACCGGCGATGCGAGCAAAACCGTTCAGGCGCTCGATGAACTCAGCACGAACGACTTTCGCACTCTCAATGGCGTCGGCGTCCTGCTCGCTCGCTATCACCTGTACGGTGGCGCGATCAAGCACTTCCAGTCCGCGCTGCAGGTCAACCCGGCCTCGGATGAAGTGAAATTCAATCTCGCGAATGCGTATTTTCAGAAACACCAATTTTCCGAGGCGCTCGAGATTGCAAATCAAATTACCGAAGCGGGACGCAAGGATGATTCATATCTAACGCTTTTGGGAGACATCTACGGGCACATAGGCAAGACTACGGAAGCGGCTAACGTCTTTCGAGACGCGATCACGCGGAATCCGGACAATGACCAGAATTACTTGTCGCTCGCATTGATTGATCTCCGCTCAAACGACATCGCCGCGGCACAGGAGACACTTGCGAAAGGCCAGTCGCGCCTTCCGAGTTCGGGCAAGATCTATTGGGGGCTCGGGCTCGCGTCTGCCATGGAAGGCAACCTGGATCGGGCCGCTTCTCAGTTTGAGCGTGCGGTAGAACTGTTGCCGGAATGGCCCGGCGGCTATTCCATACTTGGCGTCTTCTATTTTCAAATCGGCGAAGTCAACAAGGCAAAGCAGGTTCTGAATCGCTTCAGGGAAAGCAGCGTGGGCCCTACTTTGGATATAGGCCGCATCGAGCAAGTTCTCGCTCGCGCTTCGGACTCGAGGACTGAACGACCTGCCGCATTGAGCGCCGAAAATCGCCAACAACTTCTGCAATTCGCGCTCTCATTGGCTGATCGGACGCTATGAACTGGCCTTCTTGGGGCGCAGTGAAACTAAGTCTCGTCGGGTGCATCGTTCTTGCGCCATCGATCGATCCCAGCATCGGTCAGCAGGCCGGAAAAACCAGGAAAGCTGAACCGGCCCACCCGACACCCAGCGTTCGGTTTACCGACATTCGTCAATCTGCCCAAATCGATTTTGTCCAGGATTCTACCCAGACCGACCAGAAGTATTACCTGGAGACAATGGGCACGGGTGTGGCTTGGATTGACTACGATCAGGATGGGTTGATGGATTTGTATTTTGTGCAATCGGGCGCAACTGACGCATATTCACCGGCACATCCTCTCCGCTCGGCGCTCTTTCACAACAACGGCGATGGCACGTTTTCAGATGTGACCAACAAGGCTCATGTCGGGGGCGAGGGACACTATGGTCAAGGAGTGGCGGTCGGCGATTTCAACAACGACGGCTATCCTGACCTCTACGTAACTGGGTATGGTCGAGCCATCCTATATCGCAACAATGGCGATGGGACCTTCACGGATGTGACCGCTCCGTCCGGAGTCGGTGACGATGGGAACTGGTCATCGAGCGCAGGCTGGTTCGATTTCGACAAAGATGGTTGGCTCGACCTGGTAGTCACGAACTACATCGATTGGTCTCCGAAGGGCAATATCTGGTGTGGAGAACGCAAACCTGGTTATCGGTCCTACTGCAATCCAAATAATTACCGCGGCCAGAAGACAAAGCTCTATCACAACAATCACGACGGCACCTTCACCGACGTGAGCGAAAAGTCGGGTGTAGGAGTCCCGGAATCCAAAGGAATGAGCATGGTGCTCGCGGACTTGAACAACGATGGCTGGCCGGACATTGCGATCGCCAACGATACATGGCCCAATTTCTTTTTTGAAAATAGCCACGACGGGACCTTCAAGGACGTTTCGCTGATTTCCGGACTTGCTGCCAGTGAAGATGGCCGGTATGAAGCCGGCATGGGCATCGATGCCGCTGATGTTGATGGAGATGGGAATTTGGACATCTACATTACTCACTTGGATTTTGAGCTGAATCGCCTCTATCACAACAACGGGGACGGAACCTTCACCGATGTGACCTATAGCTCCGGTATCGGCAATAAAGCAATCTTGCTCAGTGGAGTGTCTGCCAAGTTTATCGACTACGACAACGACGGATGGCCTGACATTCTGCAGGCGAATGGAGCAATGGTCGACAACGTACAGCTCTACCACAGCCTCGTCAGCTACAAAGAGCCGCTGCTCATGTTCCGCAATCTCGGTCATGGCCGGTTTGAGAAGGTCTCTGAGTCATTGGGCCCCGATTTCAATCGCCCCATGCCCGGACGCGGACTTGCAACCGCCGATTTCTTCAACGACGGCCAGGTTGGGATAGCGGTAAATTGCCGTGGCGAGTCTCCGCTGGTTTTGCGGAATGAAGGCACCCCAAATCACTGGCTTGAAGTCCTCCTTATTGGAACGACCTCCAATCGCGATGGAATCGGAGCGCGTCTCAAGCTTTCAGCCGGCGAGGTCGTCCAGGTAGATCAGGCGAAAGGAGGGACCAGCTACATGTCCGCCAGTGATCCCCGTATTCACTTTGGTCTCGGCAGTCGAAAGAAGATCGACTCTCTTCAGATCACGTGGCCAAGCGGTCATGTGGACAAGCTAGCGGATGTCCCAGTTGATTCCATCATCGCTGTAAAGGAAGGAGTCGGCATCGTCTCTCATCCGTTTCCCAAGGTCACACCTCGTTGATTCGGATGCCTGTCATATCTCTTGCGGGGTTCCATTACCAATTGACCACTCTTATAATGACTGAATCGCATGTTCATTCCTCGTCGCCGCTTCCTCGGATCGACCGCGTTAGTTCTAGGCAACGCGCTGCTTGACAAGCTCACGACGCCCCTGTGGGCCAGCACAACTCCAGCTCAGGTGGAGACAACAGTAGCGTCTACTCCGTCGTCCCCCGTCCAATTCATTGATGTGGCCGAGCGTGCCGGTCTAAAAGTGCCGAACGTATGGGGCGGTGTTGAACATAAACGGGTCATCATCGAGACGAAGGGGAGCGGCATCGCCTTCTTTGACTATGACAACGATGGTTGGCTGGACATTTACCTCACAAATGGCAGCAGGCTCGATACCAAGTGGCCCGTTGGAGCCGCACCTACTACGCATTTGTTTAAGAATAACCGCGACGGAACATTCACGGATGTGACCGAGAAATCAGGACTCGGTCGCAGCGGCTGGCAAACAGGTGTCTGCGTTGGCGACTACGACAACGACGGATGGGACGATCTCTTCTGCACGTTCTGGGGACACAACATCCTATTCCACAACAATGGCAACGGAACTTTCGCCGACGTCACGGGAAAAGCAGGGCTCACCCAAACGAAAGGCCGTTGGGGAACCGGCTGCAGTTTCGTCGACTACGATCGAGACGGCAATCTGGACCTCTTTGTCTGCAACTTCGTGCATCTCGACCCCGACAACCCTCCGTCCATCGGAAGCGCAAGCTTCTGCCAGTGGAAAGGTGTCCCTACCATGTGCGGGCCACGCGGCCTTCCTGGCGACACCAATATCCTTTATCGCAACAAGGGAGATGGTACTTTCATCGATGTCTCGGAAAAAGCCGGGATCCTGAAACCCGGTCCACGCTATTCGATCACGTCCGTCTGCTGCGATTTCGATAACGACGGCTGGCCGGATATCTATGTTGCCGTTGATTCCATGCCGAGCATCCTCTATCAGAACAACCATGATGGCACTTTTACGGATATCGCAGTGATGGCAGGCTGCGCTTATAACGCAGATGGCCACGAGCAGGCAGGCATGGGCCTCGGTGTTGCAGACTACGATTGCGACGGATGGTTCGACATCTTCAAGACAAACTTTGCAGACGATACCAGCAATCTGTATCACAATAACGGTGACGGGACATTTACAGATCTTTCCTTCAACTCAGGGGTTGGTATTAACAACACATATGTCGGCTGGGGCTGTGGCTTCATCGACTACGACAACGACGGATGGCCCGACATCGTACAGATTAATGGCCATGTCTACCCGGAAATCGACAAATACAACTTCGGGGAAACCTTTAAGAATCCCCGCATCGTCTACAAAAACCTGGGCAATGGAAACTTCAAGGACGTCTCACCAGAAATGGGTTCCGGAATTTCCACCCGGCATTCGAGCCGTGGCGCGGCATTCGGCGATTACGATAACGACGGCGGAATGGACATTTTGATCCTTAACATGAATGAGCCTCCGTCACTTCTCCACAACGTAGGCGGCAGGAAACAAAACTGGATCAAGCTGAAGCTGGTCGGCACCAAATGCAACCGCACTGCGATTGGAGCACGCGCTCGCGTTATCACTGGAAAGCACGTGCAGATGGCGGAGGTCCAAAGTGGCGCGAGCGTCATGTCGCAGAATGACCTCCGGCTGCACTTCGGTATCGGTGCGAACAAAGTTGTAGATCGAATCGAGATCAAATGGCCGACAACTCAGAAAGTTGAAAGGTTTGAGAGTGTTAAGGCAAACCAGATCCTCACCATCCGCGAAGGAGATGGGATTGTCACTTCACACGCACCGGCATAGAGCCCTGACGCTAAGGCTGATGCGGGCTGTTCTGCATGTTTCCATTCGTTTGCACAACGAACTGTTTCACTTCTCTACGTTGTCGATCAACCAGAGCGGCTTCTTGCTTTTCAAGCTGGTCGTGACGGCTGAATTCAAGCGTCGCCTTGTCTTTTTCGCCCAGTCGGTCATAGGCGACGCCCAGCCGATAATGTGCTTCCGTCGACTCGGGCTCAACATCGATCGCCTTCCGGTAGAACTCGGCGGCCTCAGCATAGTCCCCGCGCGAGGCGCGCAGCACGCCCAGTTGCAGATAGGCGCTGCTGCATCGGTGATCCACATTGACGGCTTTCTTAAGGTAGTTTTCCACGTACTCCAGCGTCTGCGCGTCAATTCGCCTGCCATGCTCTTTCCAATAGGCCATTGCGTAGTAATAGTTGGCTAACGCATTCGCCGGTTGCATCTCCACAAACCGCTTCAGCCTGTTTTCAATGCAGGGTAGATGATTGGGCGCCGCAAGTTCCACCTTGCCCATGAAGAGATAGGGTTTGGGATCGGTGGGTGTAAGGTCCGAGGCCTCGCATAATCGTCGCGCGGCCTGGTCGTAGAGAGCAGCAGCAAACAACGCTGTGCCAAGTGCCGTCAACATCCTTGCAGATTTTGGATAAACCTTTACACCCGACTCGAACACATCCTTCGCCTGCCAAATTGCCCGGTGCTCAAGCAGTTCGGAGCCCCAGGCGAAGTAATTTTCTTCACTTGGATCCGCTTTTGCCGCTCCCTCGAACTCGCGAACCGCACCGAGGGGATCGCCGGAACTTTCGTCCACCTCTCCGGCCAATCTATGCCATTGCGGTTTGTCCCCCTTGGAAAGCAGATGGGCCAGATGATCCCGAGCACGTTCGAGATTTCCGTTACGCGAGAGTGCAGTCACTAAATCCGCCTCAATCGCTTCGTCGTCGGGGTCGATTTCGTGCGCCCTTTCAAGAGAAACAACAGCATCTGAATACCGTTCTTCGCTGATGTAAAGGCGTCCCAGGGCCTGGATCTTCTTAGCGTCACCCGGCGATTTCTCAATATCTGAACGCAGGGCCTGTTCCGTCGCGGCGCCGCTGCGATCGCCTGACTGCGCGTCTGTTGAGTTCGGTTTGAGCCTCGATGTCTCTCGATTCAATGCTTCGCTCGTACGCAGGCTGGCGTCTGAACCATGTCCCCCTGCAGCGGTCCAATCTGTCACTGCTGCAACGGTAAAGTTTGGAGCATCAGAAAATTCGATACCGGCGTCCTGACCCTTATGGTCGAATTCCGCTTTGGTCGGACTGGCAAGCGTGAGATCTACACGTTGTATCGCGGTCCGCCTGGCGAGAGTTATTGTCACTTCGACGCTGTGCTGCTCGCCTTTTGATGCGCTCAATACATAACTTCCAGCCGCCAATCCCGAGAAGCCGAAATTCCCGGATGTATCCGTTTTTCGCTCCTCCGCACGTGCACCACCCTGCGCCTGTAATCGCACGGACGCGTCTGGAACGGCATTTCCCGATTCATCTCGCACCGAACCGGAGACCGCTGAGGCGCCTGCGATATCGGTCTGCGCGCATGCCAACATGGTGAAGATGGCCGTAAAACCGAAAACCTGCAGTGCCACACGGAAGAACCTGCATCGCATTGGAATAGACCCTGCTGTAGCCCCAAGCCTCAGGTCACTCAGACCAGTCTCGCTTCTGATCTTCAAGAGATTCAATAACATCCCGAAGCTCCGTTGTCCATTTGCAATCCGCAATCATGTTCAATCGGCTAGATTGAAAATGCTTGCGTCGCGCCAATTGTAATTCCCGCTATTACAACTTGCGCTGGTTCCTGCAGGGGAACTCCGCTCTCTTAAGACCAGCACCCCAAAAGCTCGGTCTCTCGAAAAACTTCCTGCAATATCCCTTGCCGGAAAAGCATTGTTTTGCGATGATGAGTGTCCTGCTCGCGCTTTCCCTAACGCCGATTGCTCTTGGAGACGCCGCGCAGAGCCGATAGTTGATGCTCAATAGCAAGCTGTCTTGCAGCAAATCTTAAACGGAGGCGACCAACCCTCTCCAAATTCCGTGCAACTCATCTCCAATCGAGAGTTCGGCATCAACCTTCTCCAGCCTTACTCAAGCCTGAAAATGAACGCACTCATGCAGGGTTGTTAACCTACGCCGGTCGAGCTGCTTGGCTTCAAGAGGTATGCCGTATGGGGTTTCCTCGCCACCACCTTTTCCGCCTCTGGTTTCTTTGCATCGTAGCTTGCTACCCCTTCCATGTTCGGTGCTCTGCTGAACAAAGCTCAGGCCATCTGGAACCAGCCCTTTCGGAATCCGCCCCCAACTACGTTGTCATTCCAGGGCCGCTACGTTCTTTCTTGCGCATGGCCGGGATCAGTCAAGAGGTGAGTACCGAGGAGATCCTTCCGATGCTCGCTCGAAATCTGGCCCTTTACGGTTACAGTGGTGGAAACCAGAAGGAATATCTGATTCTGCTTGATCGATATGTGCATCTCGCACGAGAAATCCAGCACTTCGCCGATAGCGATGGGACGATTCACATTAGAGGCTGCTCTGACGCGAATCAGCTTCTGAATGCCCTGGGATACAAATTCCAGAAAGACTGTGGGCACAGAAATACTGTCCTGATAACGGCAAATGCAGAGCGCGCATTTCTAACAATTGACTCGGGATTCCCTTTAACGACGCTCGAAGAAGCCCTGCAAAAAGATGCTTCCTTCGAGTACTCTTTCCCGGCCAACCGTGTCCCAATCCTCCTGGCAGAGCAGGATTGGGTTTCTGCGAGCAAGGGTAAGCGCAGGCCCGATGACACCTTGCTCGATGTACTGCTGCATGATCAGGATCTGGATCGCCTCTACTCCGCGATGTCGAAATACGATAGGGAGACCCGTGTTGCTTTGAATAAGTCGCCGGGGCTCAAGCATCTTTTGGCGGTGGCGCCTGTTATTGATCTGTACGGCGGGCAGCTCTGTGTGGCGTCGGGTCATGTGATCGTCCCGGGATCGGAAAAGGCATGGGAGGAACTCGTCGGAGAGAGTCCAGATTCGCCCGGGCGATTTATCGCTAATTTGCTGTCGAAGGATGGTGGATGGACCGCTGCCTACTTCGACGCCCTGAGCCGACTCAACCCAAAGCAACAGGTTCACTTCACGGAGGGTAACCGCCTCAAGCGTTTTTACGGCGTATATCGATCAACTGCGCTGCGCTCTCAGGCGTCGAGAGGCGTCTATCCACGAAACGGAGATCTTCTCATCCTTCTCTCATCTTTGAAATGGCAGCCGGATGGTGACATTTCTATTCCTGGCGATGTGGCTACATGGGATCAGATATTTTCGCAGATGGCCAAATCAAGAGAGGTTCGCCCATGGCTGGGACGAGGGCGTGAGTGGAATACCTCAGGTCGCCTCCTCGAGAGCTTGATCGCGTCGGCCAATTTCCGGTCAGAAAGCGGCCCCGTTCAGGTCTTTCTCATGTTGAGCGCGATGGATGCAGCAAGGCGGCCGGAACGCCAACTGACTGCTGAAAGCGAAAAGCTTATCGCACGCAGGTTTTCCCAGTTCAACCATTGGTTTCAAATTTTCTCCGAATTCCCGGCTCTCGGGGACGATGCCGTATCAAACTTTGTAGCGGCAGCTGACAAAATCGACGGGATTTCGAATACCAGCTTGCGGGCGAATGCGCTTGGATCATTCCAAGCGGATATCGGCTTATGGCAAATCCTTGCACGGCAACATCAGATACCCGACGATCAGTTGAATTCCTCGTGGCTCGGTGTTATCCAGCCTTTCCTCGCAGTCAGTTCGTCCGCGCAAGTCTTTGAGGCGGCTCGCTCTGCGTTACAAACAACGTTGCACGCGGCGGGCGCAACTGGCAGCCTCTCACAGGATCAGATCGTCGAGCTGCTTGCCGGCCCTGTACATCAGGATCGAGATAGCCAGCGCGTTCATGCAGATTTAGCGAATAGAATCCGCGCCGTATTAGACGACCAGCGGCTCGCATCACTCGATTCTCTGTTCGGACTCTTCGACGGGCTGAGTGAAATGTCGCGTGGGGCAAAAGTGGGAAACTCTCTGCTCCCGTTCGCCGAATCTCTCCGCGACTTTGAGATGCCCCGGCCTATCTTTTCCGGCAACGAGAGGAGTGCCTGGGCTCCTATCATCTATACAAGCCGGCATGCTGAATTACAAGTAAGAACAGACCTGACAAGAATCCTTAAGTCGTCTGCGTCGCCGGCGCAGATTGATGCGGCGCGCGGTCAATTAACCCCATTCTTGCGTGACACTCTCGTGGGGCTGAATTATGCCTATTACGAGCCGCCCGGCGCTGAGGTTCTTCACAATAATCCATTGTTTGTGCGCTCTCACGACTTCACGTCTGTGTCGATTGAAGGAGTGGTGGACATCTGGGATGTGCCGCGTCTTGTCGGAGTAGGAGTTACAGCGGGAGGTGGTGCCTATCTCCTGGGTTCTCTCGCCGACCTCCCTTATGCACTCGCCACAACGGAAGAGGATTTCATCGTACCGAAGAACGTGCAGGCTTTGATTTGGCGCGAAGTGGTTCCAAATCTCATAGTCGGCGCGACTCTCCCGCGGTGGTGGACCGTAAGTCAGAATGAGCTCCATATCGCAGCTCTGTATCAGCGAGCCGGCGAGGAACTCATCAACGCAGCCGCGCACGACGAGAATCTGCAGTCGCAGGTAATCGGGATACTGTCAGATCGGGTACCGCCGGTTCGACTAGAACGAATCTCAACGGCTCTGCAGCAAAACCGAACTCAGGAAATCATCTCGGCGATGCCGCCTTCAGACCTTTTCTACCTGGCATTCGCTCTTCGGGAGCAATATCCAGATCAAGCCGCACGATCCGGACCCGCCGGAAAAGAACTCAATGAGCTATGCACAGAAGATCCAGCGGATTCAAGCTGGGCGCGATTATCGGCCGATTTCGGCATGCCGCACCCGTCATTTATGGTTAGCAACGCCTCTGCCTTACTTAATATGAAGGCAATTTCGACCTTCGGAGGCAATGCGGGCCGGATCTTCGCGGAATCTTGGGATTCGAACAATCTATATTGGGCAAGGATTGCTGACGAATTGAAGTATCCACCAGTAGAGTTAAACCTCCTCGTCCCTGAGTTAACTCGCAGCATGATTACGAACATTTTCGCCAGCAATACTGATGACTGGCCCGCCTTGCTCCGAGCGATGCACGAGACCGGCGAACAATTCCGCAAGGGCAAGATACCACTGCAGGAAGCAGCGATTAGCTCGGCGGAGTAGGCCCTAAACAAGCCAACCGTTGCATGAATGGGAGATCAATGCGAAAAGCAGCCTTTCTCTTATATGGTCTGATCCCTTACCTTATGCTGCAACCGGCTGCCACCCAGCCTGCCCCGCAAGATGATCCAATGCATCTGCGCATGAACGTAGTACTCGTGCAGCTCAGCGTCGCAGTCATCGACAGCAAAGGGAATTACGTTACCGGGCTTCGCCCAGAAAACTTCGAAGTGACCGAGGACAAGATTCCGCAGAAGATTTCCAGTTTCGACGAGGGCAGCGGCGATGAGCTTGGCCCAACCGATGGTACACCGCCTGATCACCTTTCGAATGCACCTGCTTCTTCGCCGGCCCAAATTCAGAGGGTTGATTCCTTCGAGCCAGCAGAAACAATCGCCAACGCCGGACCACATGCGAACGAAGCGAGCGTATTCGTGCTCTTCGATACAAGCAACTATATGTATCGGAGCTTCGTCTTCGCCCAGGATGCGATCACGGACTTCATTCGTTCCATGAATAATGCCAGCCGGATCGCTTTTTATTCCTATTGTCGCGACCTCTCGCGGGCAATGCAGTTGACATCAGATCATTTTCGCATCGTGAATGCGGTGAGGAGCACGGTCGCAGGAGACGATGCTGCGCTTTACAACAGCCTCCTCTTAACGGTTAAGGATGCAGCTCCCCTGAAGGGTCGCAAAGCGATCGTTGTGTTTTCGAACGGACCGGACAATGCGAGCTCGGTTCCTCCAGAGGACGTTGCGGAGTTGGCTCAATCAAGCGGGACCATCATTTATATAATCAGCACCCGACAAGCCGAAGAAGATCCGGCTTCTGCTGCGGCCTTTGAACGCATGAGCAAAGTCTCAGGTGGGAAGGCTTACTTCGCGAAGAACTGGCTCGACGAAAAGAAAGCATTCAGTTCGATTCGCGAAGATCTCGTACATCTATACACGTTGAGCTACTATCCCCAGTCAAACCCAAACAGGGGATGGCGTTCAATCAAAGTGCGGCTGGTAGGGAAAGACATGCAGAAGTATCACCTGCGAACCAGGGATGGATATCGGCTCGCGGCGCAACGGTGAGTCGACTTCACGAGGCGGTTCGCGATGGAAAGGTTGCTGCTAAGTTCGGCAGTTTTTATCTGCTGTAGTGCCGTCCGATGGGTGAAGCGATAGAAGCTTGCGCGCGCCTCTGACGGCACTCAGGCTTCCCGTGGCTACTTCCTGCTCCAAATGTGGCATTCGCTGCTTCACCAGCGGATTCGAGACGAACAGCTCCCAAAGTCCCGCCTCCACGTTCTCCCGGAAAGAGCGAAGCCTCTGTTCGCGACGTAGCTTGTTCAGCCACCCAGTACTCGCTCCGATTGAGTGATGATCGAGTATGCACGACCAGATTTCAGGTATTCCCCGCCCGGTCCGCGCAGAGCACATAAGGGCCGGAGACGTCCATCCCTGGGAGTAGGCAGGAAGCAAATGCAAGGCCGCCTCAGCATCTGCACGTGCACGCTCCGCAGCATGGATATGGTCGCCGTCCACCTTATTAATGACGACAGCATCAGCCATCTCCGTGACTCCGCGCTTGATACCCTGCAACTCATCTCCTGCACCCGGAATTGTCACGAGAAGAAAGAAATCGACCATGTCGCGTACGGCCGTTTCGGACTGCCCCACCCCAACGGTTTCCACAAAAACATTGCCATATCCGGCTGCCTCGCACAACGCAATCGCTTCGCGCGTATGCCTTGCAACTCCCCCCAAAACACCCCGCGTCGGTGACGGTCGTATGAACGTTTTGTCACTGGACGCAAGGAAGTTCATCCGCGTCTTATCGCCCAGGATGCTGCCGCCGCCGACCTGACTTGTCGGATCGACGGCGAGAACTGCTATCTTCCCGCCGTAAACTGTGATGACATAACGGCCAAGCGCGTCGATCAGGGTGCTCTTGCCGGCGCCTGGAACACCGGTGATCCCGACCCGGATCGAATCGCCGCTGCCGCTCAAGCAGCTCTCCATGACCTCTTCGGCCAGATCGCGGTCGCTCGCGCGGGAACTCTCTATCAACGTGATCGCTTTCGCCAGGATGGTCCGGTTTCCCGCTTGGATGCCGCTGACGTACTGAGCAACTGAAAGGCGTTCACCCCGTTTTGTGAGGCATCTGTCGCCACTCGGCTCTGTACCGGCGTAAGTAGGCTTCGACTGCCCGGCCTCAGCTTCAACTTTCAATCAACAACTCCCACAAGCTGCCTGCCTCGGATGGCTCCAATCATTCGCATCGCAGCGCTCGGAATCACAGTGCCGGGACCAAAAATTTCGGATACTCCGGCTTTGAGAAGGAAATCATAATCTTGCACCGGAATGACTCCTCCCACCACTACCACCACGTCCTGGTGGCCCATGCGCCGCAATTCCTGAACTAGCTCTGGCACGAGCATCTTGTGGCCCGCCGCGAGAGAGGAAACCCCGACAATGTGCACATCGCTATCTGCGGCGAATTGCGCGACCTCCGACGGAGTCTGAAAGAGCGGCCCGATATCGACATCGAAACCTATATCTGCGAGCGCAGTCGCGATCACTTTTGCTCCTCGATCGTGCCCATCTTGCCCCATCTTGGCAACCAATATCCTTGGTCTTCTGCCCTCTTCGTTTTCGAACTCGATAGCCATAGCCCGGGCTTTCTGAAACTCCGTTGTAGTGTTCGCCCCGGCCGAATAGACGCCTGTAATCGTTCGAGTAACAGCCTCATAGCGACCCCACGCATTCTCGAGCGCCTGCGATATTTCTCCCAAAGTGGCCCGGGCACGGGCGGCCTCAACGGCAAGTTCCATCAGGTTGCCTGTTCCGGATTCTGCCGCCGAGCATAACCGCCTCAAACATTGGTCCACGGCCTGCGAATCACGGTTTCGCTTCAGCTGCTCCAGTCGAGCGATCTGGGTGTTGCGAACTGACGCATCATCAACTGCCAGGACCGGGATGTCCGGCTGTTCCTTGGAATGATACGCACTGACCCCGACGATCGTTTCCTTGCCGGAGTCAATGTTCGCCTGCCTCCTCGCTGCAGCCTCCTCGATTCTCATCTTCGGAATGCCGGCTTCAATAGCCCTGGTCATCCCACCTTGTTCCTCGATCTCTTGAATTGCTTCCCATGCGCCATGCATCAGTTCGTGTGTCAGCCTCTCTACGTAATACGATCCGCCCCACGGATCAATGACGCGCGTAATGCCGGTTTCCTGCTGCAAGTGTATTTGTGTGTTTCTTGCAATGCGTGCTGAGTACTCAGTCGGCAAAGCAAGTGCTTCGTCCAGAGCATTGGTGTGCAATGACTGCGTGTGTCCGAATGCCGCCGCCAACGCTTCTACGCATGTACGAACCACATTGTTATACGGATCTTGTGCCGCCAAGCTCCATCCAGAAGTTTGACAATGTGCACGCAATGCCAGCGACTTCGGATTCGCTGCTCCGAACTGTTTCACGATCTTGGCCCATAAGACTCGCGCGGCGCGGAGCTTGGCAATCTCCATGAAATGATTCATGCCAATGCCCCAGAAGAACGAGATCCGCGGAGCAAAATCATCAACCTTGAGCCCCGCGTTGATGCCCGTTCGCAGATACTCCAGCCCATCCGCCAGGGTGTATGCCAGTTCAAGGTCCGCCGTGGCACCCGCCTCCTGCATGTGGTACCCGCTCACGCTGATGCAGTTGAACTTCGGCATCTTCTCGGCGCAATACCTGAAGATATCGCCGACGATTCGCATCGATTGGGTCGGGGAATAAATATAAGTATTTCGAACCATGAACTCTTTGAGAATGTCGTTCTGGATGGTGCCGCAAAGTTTGTCCGGAGAGACTCCCTGCTCTTCGGCGGCAACAATATAGAAAGCCATGATGGGCAATACCGCACCATTCATCGTCATCGACACCGACATTCGATCGAGAGGGATCTGATCGAAGAGTATTTTCATGTCAAGGATCGAATCGATCGCCACCCCCGCCTTGCCAACGTCACCTCTCACGCGATCGTGGTCCGAATCATAGCCGCGATGAGTCGGAAGGTCGAATGCCACCGATAATCCTTTCTGTCCAGCTGCCAGGTTACGCCGATAGAAAGCATTCGACTCTTCCGCGGTAGAGAAGCCGGCATATTGCCGGATAGTCCACGGCCGCAGCACATACATCGTGCTATAGGGTCCTCTGAGATAAGGGGAAAGCCCTGCTGCATATTCCAGGTGTTCTACTCCGGCAAGATCATCTGCCGAATACCTCGATTTGACTGCAATGTGTTCTGGCGAAAGCCACTCATCGGATGGAGACTGCCAACCACGAACGGTGGCCACTTCAAACGGAATCTTGGAAAAATCCGGGCGCATGTCACTCCCCAATACCGATCTGTTGCAACAGCCTCGAAAGCACCGCAACTGCATCGCTGCCGACGTGAATGAAATCACTTACGCCGAGGGCCGCCAATTGCTCTCGATCAACTGGATTTCCGGCAACGAGTACGCACCTCGGCTTTCCCGTTGTGGTCAGATTCGCCATCAATTCGCTAACAACGGACGAATATTCAGGATCTGAACTGCAGAGGACAAGTACATCAGCTTGGCTCCTGGCGATCTGGGCGGAGCTTCCAAATACCTGTGTGCTTGCCGAAAGTCCTGCGCAGCTCAAGAATTCTGCAACAAAGTGCGATCTTGCGGTGCGCATTTTCGAATCCCCTATTTCGGCCAGAACGATTCGCGGCATTATTCCAGCGAGGGTTGCGCGTTCCATACGCAGGCGCAAATTTTCGAACTCGATCGAAGCATGTTTTGAAATTCGCAAGCGCACAAGATCTACTCGCTCAGAAGCCCTGTCTGAGCAATCGGGATATCGATTGGTACCAGTCAGCACTAGCTGCCGGTGGTTCACTGCTTGTTGTCGTAAGCACTCGCGACGTTTGAGAACGGATGACACAATTCCTGCTTCTCTCGCTTTCTGAAATCCGCCACAGTCCTCGAGCTCTTGAAACAGCTTCCAGGCCTTCGAGGCAATGCTATTTGTGATTGCTTCGATCAGATATGATCCACCCGTTGGGTCGACAACGCGCGCAAGGTGCGCCTCATGTTTGAGAATCAGCTGCGTATTTCGGGCCAACCTTCTGCTGTTGTCATCAGGTTGCCGATAGCAATCGTCGAATGCGGTGACAGAAATTGAGTCGGCTCCTCCCAGAACAGCGGAGATCGTCTCCGTTGTCGCGCGTAGGATATTCACGTGTGAGTCATAGGCCGTCTTGTTCCAGTTCGCAGTACGAGCATGGACCATCAATTTGTCGGCTGCAGGGTCTCCGCCAAAGGCTTCAAGAACCTTGCTCCAGAGCATCCGAAATGCCCGAAGCTTCGCGATCTGGAGGTAGAACTCCGGGCCCATCGCAAATGAGAAACCGATCGATTGCGCGGTTCGATCAATGCTTATATTGCGCTCTTGCATCTGCGCCAGAAAATCGGCAGAGCAAGCAATCGCAAATGCAACTTCCTCGATAGTGCCGGCTCCGCTCTCGTGAAAACTTGTTGCATCGATCTCGAAGATCCTGGAAGCCGGTAGCGCGGCGTTCAACATTTCCGCCGTGAAATTCAGATCATCAAGCGGGTCGAGATCGAAGCTGATCGACTCCGGGTGAGGGCTCTTCTGCAATCGTTGCAGAGTCGTCTGTACCGCAGGCCGGCCAAGCCCCACGAAGTGCACGGAGGCTTTGAGATTCGCGAGTAGAAGTGCGACATCGGAACAAGTTTCAATCGCTGGATGAACGAAAGCAATCTCATCTGCGCCTGCTTCAGCCGTTTCACAGGCTGTCCGATTTGCCTGTTCCGGGTCCGCCATGTCCACGCGCTCGCGAATGCGCCAATCCGCGGTGGCGCGAAGCCCGCGCGCATAGAGAGATTCTAGGTGGGCTGCAAACGGCAGTCCGGCAATGTCTTCGGCCCTATAGTAGGGCTTCACCGCTAGACCTTCCTCTGGATGCCAGATCAGTTTCGCCGGATATTCCGGACCGCTGACACTCTCGCGGATTGCCTTCTCCCATTCATCAGTCCGGATGGGCGGAAACTCTGACAGAAATGCTGAATTTGACATGGCTACTTACTCGAGGGATCTTCGACAATCTCGATCAGAATTCCAAATGGGCTTTCATCTTTGGATTTGGGATGGACGAAAAAGACCGTGGTCCCCCGCGATCCTTTCCGGGGGGCAGAATCGATCAACCTGAAGCCATTCCGCCGAAATTCCTCAAATGCGCGTTGCGCATTCTGAACCCGAAAGGCAACATGCGCCAGCCCGCCGCGTCCTCCATTCTTCTCGATCGTTTTGGCTACTGGTGAATCAGTATTGAGCGGCTCCAGAAGCTGGATAAGATTGGGGCCGTCTCCGATCTGTAGCAGTGCCTCGCGCACTTGGTCCTTCCCCAGCATCTCCTCCCGATGAATCTCGCGAAAACCCAACATCTGATAGGCCTCGACTTGCCCGTCCAGTTCGCCTTGTCTCACCGCGATCGCGATGTGATCGATAAAGAGTATGCCCAGGATGTTCTCGCAAAGACCGGATCTCTCTACCGCATCTCGCGAATCGGAAATTGACATCACTCGAACTCCGCCATCAACTGGTCCACCTTGACCGCCGCTCCCGGAGCAACAAGAACGCTTTTCACCACACCTCCGCGCGGAGTCGTGATCTGCATCTCCATCTTCATCGACTCAAGAACAATCACGACTGCGCGTGGTTCCACTCTCTGGCCCGGGCAAATATCCACCTTCATCACCATGCCTGCAACCGGACTGCGACATTCTTTTTCATTTGCGCTTGCACTCAATTGCGAACTCACCGCCGGTTCCGGTATCACCGCGTGTACAAACCCGGGCTGAACGGGAGGATAGGGCGGATACTCCGGTGCGCTTGCTTGGGCATCCAGAATTTCCACTTCCGCTTCGTACGTCTTGCCTTCGATTCTGATTCGAAGCCTCAAGGCTTTCTCCTGTTCACCGGCGCACCCGCAGATTGTGTCCACCCTGCACCAGCACTCGTCCCTGCTGAGTCCACGGGCTGGTAACCGCGCGAACCGATTGCACCACGGCGTTGCGCCCGAGAGCCGCGACAGCGGCAGCAGCGATGGCAGCCTGCATCTCCGGGGCAATCACACCGTTTTCATCAGTAGCAGAATCGCTTTCTGTCGCGAGGGGCACATCCGGTGCTTGCTGCAATTCGATCGAAGACGCCAGCTGATGCTCTGCGAGTCTCGTCTCCATTGCACGGATCGCGTCATCAAGGGCACCAATCTGGTCCGCGGTCTTCAGCTGCCGCTCTGTGATGAGCGCCCGCACTCTCCACCAGAGAAATGCATAACCCAGTGCCGAACCAGCAGCAACGAGTCCTGCGATCGCAATCAGATCTGTTCCATGCAATGTCACACTCGCTCCTTACAGCGGAATCAGCCCATGTTTTTTCGCGGGCCGCAGTTCTCGTTTTCCATGCATCGATTCCAATGCAAGTGCCAGATATCTTCTGGTTTCAGCGGGCTCGATGATTTCGTCGACCAACCTTCTGCCGGCAGCTACGTACGGATTCGCGAATGTCTCCCGATACTCCTCAACGAGTTCCTGCCTCCGTGTGGCTTGGTCATGCGATGCCTCAATCTCGTGTCGAAACACGATCTCAGCCGCTCCTTCCGCACCCATTACGGCGATCTCTGCGGTTGGCCACGCAACCACGCGGTCGGCACCGAGGCCCTTCGAACACATCGCGATATATGCCCCTCCGTACGCTTTGCGCAGCACCACCGTGATCTTCGGCACCGTTGCAGCCGAATACGCAAACAGCAGCTTCGCGCCATGTCTTATGATTCCGCCCCGCTCCTGATCCACTCCCGGCAAGAATCCTGGAACATCCACAAATGTCAGCAATGGAATGTTGAATGCATTACAGAAGCGGACAAATCGCGCAGCCTTGTCTGAGGCATTGATGTCGAGCACACCTGCCATCACGCTCGGTTGATTGGCTACTATGCCTACCGGCCGACCCTGGAGCCGACCGAAACCGATGACCAAATTGGGCGCGAACCCAGGCTGTATCTCGAGGAAATCGTTGTAATCCACGATTCGCGTCACAATGGCACGGACATCGTATGCAACCTTGGGATCAACCGGCACGATCGCGTTCATGTCTGAATCAGACTTGATGCGCGAATTGAACGCCATCCGTGGTGGATCTTCGAGGTTATTGGAAGGCAGGAAGCTCAGTAGTTTTCGGCAGATCTGCAAAGCTTCTTTGTCGTCTTGGGCAATGAAATGTACCACCCCTGAGCGGTTCATCTGCGATTGGGCCCCGCCAAGTTCCTCCGCGCTCACATCTTCGCCGGTCACCTGCTTGATGACCTGTGGGCCTGTGATGAACATTCGAGCCTGGCGGGTCTGAATCACAAAATCGGTTAGGGCGGGACTGTACGCGGCGCCCCCGGCACAAGGCCCGCAGATAACGGCAATCTGCGGCACCGTGCCTGACAGTTGCACGTTTCGGTAGAAAACCCTGGCATACCCGTCAAGGCTGTCGATACCTTCCTGCACCCGTGCCCCACCGGAGTCGTTGATGAAGATGAATGGAGTTCCGGTCTTCAGGGACATGATCATCATTTCGACGATCTTGCTGCAGTGCACCTCGCCGGCGGCGCCACCCAGTACGGTGAAGTCCTGGCTAGCCAGGTGAACGAGCCTCCCTTCGACGGTTGCTGCTCCGGTGACCACGCCGTCCGCGGGTGTCTCTTTGCCCGCCATGCCGAAGAGAGTCGCCCGATGCAGTGCATAGATTCCGACCTCCTCGAAGCTCCCTTTATCGGCAAGAACAGTGACGCGCTCTCGCGCAGTCAACTTCCCTGAGGAGTGCTGTTTGTCAATGCGGTCCTTGCCGCCGCCCATTTCTAGTTCGGCGCGCCTGGCACGGAGTTCGGCAATCCTCTCCTGCATGCTTTTTGGTTTTCTGTTGAGCTCCAACCTCGCCATTCGCGCTCCAGATACGGCTGATTGCGGCCGGACTGCCAAACAGGCATCGGTGATGAAGACCATCAACCCGTCCGCAACCTCCGCAATTCTAAGCGTGGATCAAAACAGAGCGATGTGATCTAGTTCACGCTGATACGAGGCGATCCACCTACAATAAATCGGCGTTCCGGACTCCTATCAAACCAGGCAACATACTCTGGGAATTGAGGCGGCCAAAGGTGCGGCGTTCGATTGGCAGGAAGGTTGACTCTCAAGCTATATGGATGTATCCGAATGACTTACCTGCATGCATCCCGCGATCACTCATTGCTGCGCTCTTCCGTATTCGCGCGTGCCCTGGCCCCCGAAGGCCCTGCTGCTGTCGTACACAAGCACTCGTGTTTGCGAGAATGCGGATCAATTCCCTACCACGAGAACCTGGAAGCTGCTGTCAATTGGAGAAACCTTCAACGGAGCCGGCCTGCCGTTTGTCATTGGAGTATTCATGCCAGCGCCGGAGATGATGCTCGTGAGGTAGACATTCCCGCTGGAAGGATCAATGGCCAGTGTTCTGGCATGCTGGCGCGTGGGTAACGTCTGAGTTACGGAGTAGGTGTCCGTCACATCCTGCCGAATGATCGTTACGCTTCCGTCACCGGCTCCATTCGCCGTAAAGATCAATCCTCGATTCGCGTCATATACGATCGCATCCGGACCCGGACCGATCGGCAGGGCAGAGATGATGCCCCCCGTCTGGGGATCGAGCACGACCATTCTGAAATTGCTGCAGGCTGCAAACAACCGGGAATGGTTCGCATCGATGGCCAAAGCGCGAGGTCCCTCGCAAATCGAGCCAAGATTCAAGGCATATGGAAGCGCCTCCACGGGTGGAGTCTTTGCGCCATCGGAAAACCAGTTGAGCACCGGAATTCGCGGCGTGCCGGCTGTGGCATTCACCGGATTCGGCAACGGCATCGTTTTCGCGCTCGCGCCAAGGATTCTATGCAGCACGTTTCCAATGGCCTGCGCATCCAGTCGGATGATCTGGTTCCGGTCTCGGACCGTCACATACACCCGTCCATCTCCATCGCTTTGCGCGAACCCCAAATCTCCAGGAATTACAAGTTCCGCCAGTGCTGCCCTGTGCTCGACGTCGATCACTGTCACCGACGATTCGGCTCCATGAGGCGTAGCGTTTGCAATTCGGGCTGCTGCTCCCGTACGCGCTCGTTTCGGTTCTTCCCGGCTGGATGGCTGGGCTCCAATCACGAAGAGCAGCCCACTTGAGCTTTCGAAAACCATCGAACGTGGAGCCGGGCCTGTGGGAATATTCGCAACGACCTTGAAAGAGCGTCGATCGAATATCCGAACAAGAGCTGCTTGTCCATCCGTCGCATAGCCTTGCGTTCCATCCCGACCGAGCACGACTGCATGCGCCTGCTGAAATCCCCGCACCGTCCCCACCACGGTTCCTGAGTCGACGTCCACAACCTGTACAGTCGGCCCATGCGCGATGAATAACTCCCGCGCGGTTGGATCTATCGTCATATAGTCCCAATTACCGACTCCTCCGATCGTCCATGTCTTCTTAATGAAGAATGGATGAGAAGGCAAGTTCGTAGGCGGAGGAGGGATTGGAGTCTGCTGCCCGATAGCGGTTACTCGTCCCACACCAGAAACGCACACTAAAAGCGCAAGGCTCGTGAACACCCGCATTCTCGTTCCGCTCCTGATTAACTTTGACGCCGTAAGTTGTTCTCGCGCTCGCATTTCGCACTGAAAATCTTCCGTCTAGACAAGAACCGGGATGCACCCATCCGTGTTTGCAGGAGCATCAGAACTGTGTATGGTCTCTCCTGGGTGAACTAGCCGGACCGTTCACCGAGCGCCGCTTATGGATAATCTCAAACTCCGCCGAACGGCCGTCGCACTCGTCGCCAACGACAAGGGACTTCTTGCGATGGACGAAAGCACCCCAACTGCCAACAGGCGATTCGCAGCGGCAGGGATACCTCAGAGCGAAGAATCGCGTCGCTTGTATCGAGACATGATCGTCACGACAGCCGGATTAGGTGCATGCCTCAATGGCGCTATCCTGGTTGACGAGACGATCCGGCAGCAGACGAAATCGGGCGTTCCGTTTCCCCATGCTCTGGAACAGCAGGCGATCATACCAGGCATCAAGGTCGACGCCGGTGCTAAGCCAATGGCTGCACACGTCGGAGAGAAGCTCACTTCAGGACTTGACGGGCTTCGCGAGCGCCTTAGAGATTACGCGAAACTCGGAGCTCGCTTCGCAAAGTGGAGAGCAGTTATCACGATCGGTGAGGGGATTCCGAGCCGCAGTTGTATCCACGCGAACGCACTCCTCCTTGCGCTGTATGCAGTATTGTGCCAAGAAGCTGGAATTGTCCCCATCGTTGAGCCTGAAGTATTGATGGAAGGGAACCATGATCTCGCTCGCTGCGCCGAGGTCACCGAGGCTACACTGCACGCCGTCTTCCAGCAACTCGTATTGCAAGGAGTCCTCCTGGAGGGCATGATCCTGAAGCCCAACATGGTTGTGCCGGGGCAGGATTCCCCGACACAGAACAGCGCCGAAGAAATCTCAGAGGCCACCGTAAGTACGTTGCTTCGTACCGTTCCAGCGGCAGTACCCGGCATCGCCTTCCTCTCTGGCGGACAGTCTGGCGAACAAGCCTGCTCCCGCCTCAGTGCAATGAATTCCCGCTTTCGCGGGAGACTTCCCTGGGCTCTCACCTACTCTTTTGCCCGCGCAATCCAGCAGCCTGCCATGAACATCTGGCATGGCAAAGAGGCAAATGTCCCCGCTGCGCAGAAAGCACTGCTTCACCGCGCCCGGTGCGCCCAGGCTGCCCGGCGTGGCGAGTACACCTCAGCCATGGAGAAGTCAGAATGACGGGCAGACGCTTCGTCAAAGACTTCCGAATTTCTCCAGGCGATCAAATCCGTCTTCGCGACTTCGACCCAAGCTACACAGGCAATGATGGGAAGCGTGACGCACTCGGAAAGGTTGAAGAACTACGCGAGAAAATGGGCGACCTTCAACAGCGTCTGTTTGCGGAACGCAAACGTTCTCTGCTGATCATTCTTCAGGCACTTGATGCTGGCGGCAAGGACGGTGTAATCAAACACGTCATCGGATCGATGAATCCCGATGGCTGCCATGTGGCCAACTTCAAAGAACCAACCGAGCGGGAACTCGCACATGACTTCCTGTGGCGTGTGGAGGCGCAAACGCCGGCAAGGGGCGAGGTCGCCATCTTCAATCGCTCCCATTACGAAGACGTCCTCATCGTACGTGTGCACAACCTCGTGCCGAAGTCTACTTGGTCACAGCGATACGCCCAGATCAATGACTTTGAAGGAAGGCTCATCCAGAACGGTACGCGTATCCTCAAGTTCTTCCTCCACATCAGCAAGGAAGAGCAGCTCCAGCGATTCGAGCAGCGCCTCGACGACCCTGCCAAGCACTGGAAGATCAGCGAAGCGGACTACAGTGAGCGCGAGTACTGGGATGACTACCTTCGTGCCTACGAGGATGCCATTACAAAATGCAACAGCGATGACGCACCCTGGTTCATTATCCCGGCCGACCACAAATGGTTTCGCGATCTCGCCATCTCTGAAATCATCGTCTCAACGATGGAATCTATGAACTTCCAGGTTCCCCAGCCCACCGTAAATATCGAAGACATTCGTCGTAAGTACCACTCCGCCGCGAAGCAGGGTAGAGGCGCCGGCAAGTCGCGGAAACGGCACGCCCACTGAACAGCCGTCGTCCGGTTGCGCTATCCTTATTGCCATATCAGCCCGCCCGGCGCTGAGGTGCGCTCGCAATGAGCAGATTCCTTCTCCATATCAACGACACTGAATTCCACGTCGACGCCCCCGACGATGAATCACTTCTCTCCGTTCTCCGCAATCACCTGCATCTCTCCGGAACCAAGTACGGCTGCGGCGAAGGCCAGTGTGGCGCCTGCACTGTTTTGATGAACGGTGCACCAGCACGTTCGTGCTCCGTCCCAGCAGCGGCTGCGGCAGGGGCGAAGATCACAACGATTGAAGGGCTCGAACAGAACGGCCATCTCACTCCCGTTCAGGAGTCGTTCCTTCAAGAGGGCGCATTTCAGTGTGGCTATTGCACATCCGGAATGATCATGAGCGCCACAGCGCTATTGCGTGACAACCAATCACCCAGCGATGAGCAGATCGTCACCGCCATGAACGGGAATGTCTGTCGTTGTGGGACTTATGCCCGCATCCTCGCTGCGATCAAACGCGCCTCTCAGCCCACCGAAGGTGCGCGATGACACAACTCTCGAACAACCCCCTCAATCGCCGCGATTTCCTGAAAGTTCTCGGCGGCGTACTCGTGTGCCTTACTCCGACATCCTCATTCACGCAGGAGTCAGGGCGCGCCTTCGGTGGTCACGAACTTCCGACCGACATTAGCGCATGGCTGCATATCGATGCGAACGGTCATGTTAGCGTCTTCACGGGCAAGGTCGAAGTTGGCCAAAACATCCGAACATCTCTCGCTCAAGCTGTCGCGGAAGAACTCCGCGTTCCTTTCGAATCAATCACGATGATTATGGGGGACACAGATCTCGTCCCCTGGGATATGGGCACCTTTGGAAGCCGCACAACGCCGACAATGTCTCCGCAGCTACGAAACATGGCGGTCGCAGGCCGTGAGTTGCTTCTCCAAATGGCTGCGCAACGCTGGAATACCGATGCATCGAAACTCATTGCTAGATCCGGCACAATCGCAACACCCGATGGAGCGAAGTCCATCACCTATGGTGAACTCACCCGTGGCGAGAATCTCGTCAAATCCGTATCCGGAGATCCTCCGCTGACGCCGGCAGCTGAATGGAAAATCGCCGGGACACCTGTGCACAAAGTGAACGGTCGCGACTTCGTTACAGGCAGACACCAGTTCCCTTCTGACATCGTTCGCCCTGGCATGATCTTCGGTGCCGTCCTTCGCCCCGACGGTTTCAATGCACACCTTGAATCCCTCGACACCAGTGCCGCCGAGAAACTTTCCGGTGTGAAAGTCGTTCGTGACGGTGATTTCAACGGCGTGGTCGCCAATGACCCGTATATTGCGCAACAGGCCTTATCCGCAATCAAAGCAAAATGGACGATTCCCAATCAGCAATCGAATCAAGGCCTTTTTGAGTATCTGAAGGCCAATCCTGACGGTGGAAGTAAACCTGAACACCAGTCCGGCTCAGCCTCGGCGGCTTTCTCCTCCGCTGACGTGAACCTCGAGACGCAATACACAATCGAGTACATTGCACACACCCCGCTCGAGCCTCGCGCCGCGGTGGCAGAGTGGAACAACGGCAAACTCACGGTATGGACCGGCACGCAGCGACCGTTCGGTGTGCAAGAAGAGTTGATGCAGACCTTCCAGCTCTCACCAAAGCAGGTCCGGGTCATTCAACCAGATATGGGCAGCGGCTATGGAGGCAAGCACACCGGCGAAGCGGCAGTCGAAGCTGCGCGGCTGGCTCGTGCCGCAGGCAAACCCGTCAAAGTCGTCTGGAGCCGGGAAGAAGAATTCACCTGGGCGTATTTTCGCCCTGCCGGTCTTGTCGAGGTTAAGTCTGCCGCACGCCGCGATGGAACCTTGGTTTCATGGGAGTTCCACAACTACAACTCTGGCCCCGCAGCGATCGCCACGCCCTATGACGTGCAGAATCAGCTCATCCAATTTCATCAGTCCAAGTCTCCTTTGCGCCAGGGGTCCTATCGCGGACTCGCCGCTACGTTCAACCACTTCGCGCGCGAGTCACACATGGATGAGCTGGCGCACCAGCTGAAAATCGATCCCCTCGATTTCCGGCTCAAGAACATCACCAACCCGCGGCTGAAAGCCGTGCTCCAGGCAGCAGCAGAAAAGTTCGGTTGGGGGAAGGAAAGTTCCGCACCAGATCGAGGTTTCGGAATCGCATGTGGAACAGACAAGGGCGGATATGTCGCCACTTGCGCTGAAGTTGCGATCGAGCCTGCGACAAAGAAAGTGAGAATCCTGCGCGCAGTTCAGGCGTGGGAGTGCGGCGCCATCGTAAATCCTGACGGCCTTCGCAACCAGGTACAGGGGGCTCTCGTTCAAGGGATCGGTGGTGCACTCTTCGAGCGCATTCTCTTCTCGAACGGGCGGATCGAGAATGCGCGACTATCGAAATACCGTGTTCCGCGCTTCAGTGACACGCCACAGATCGAGATTGTGCTGCTCGATCGGAAAGACTTGCCTTCAGCAGGGGCCGGAGAAACCGGCATTGTCGGCATCGCCCCTGCGGCAGGTAATGCGATCTTCGCCGCTACCGGCACTCGCCTTCGTCACATGCCGCTTACGCCTGAAGACAACGCCGTTCAAGCATGATCGTTCAAGCGCTGGCGAGTTCGGAAGCTCCTGCTATTTACCTGCCACAGGCTCGAGCGACCACTTCTGCCCGTCTTCGCTGAGCCATTTTTCCAATTGGTCGGTTATCAATTCGAATTCCGCAACACCTTTTGTGAGCATGTTGCCGCCAAAGCGATCCGCTGTGGGTCGTACCTTCACTGAAACGGCACGCCCGGTCCATCGCGGATTCACCGGCTTCCAGTGCTTACCGCCGTCATCGCTCAGGAACAAGGAGCCCACGGTGTCAAGCGCGATGATCTTCTTCCCTGCTGCTGCCTCTGCGAGAACTCCAAGCCCACTGGGCAAATCCAGTTGTGCAGTCTTTGCCAGTTTCTTGTTGGAGAGTGCAACCTGCATCCCATCCTTTTCAACTGCGAGTTGAGGCGAAGTGGAGGGAACTGCAGAGGCGGGCTCAAGGGTGCCTTCTGGCTGGACACTCACACTCTCGGATGCAGCACCTATCTGCGCATCGCGCGAAGCCGGCTTGTTCGCCGCATCAGTCAAGCGTCTAATTTGACGAGCCTCCTCGGGGTAGCTTCGGTGCTGCAGTTGTGCGTTGTTCAGCAGCCCCACCTGGTTCTGCACCATGGGACCGCCCACGCTCGACTCTTTCGAGCGTGGCGCAATCGCTCCCTGAGCAACTCCGCCTGAGACCGGCGCAGAACTCGGCAAATCAGTCGCCTTGGCTAACTCGTCCTTCTCTTCGGTTACTGACTCATGCTTCTGATCGAGAGACCTCCGAACTACCCCCGCAACGTGGTCAGTACGCTCACGTGGCCCCAACTTCCGCTTGACCTCAGCTTCTGACTGTTGTCGCTGGTCGTCAGACGTACCACCGGACTTGGTTGCCGCAGCGCTCGGCATCGTCACAGGTGAAGGTGCCTGTTGCGCTACTTGCGTCTGAGGCACTTCGGTCCGGCGTACGTGGTGCAGCACAGCAAAACCTACGATTCCCGCAAGGGCAGCTACTGGAGCCCAGGACCAGCGCCAGACAGTGAGCCAGCCTGCGCCAAGTTTCTGTCCCGGACCTGCTATCGCCTTAATCGCAACCGTAGGATCAGCCTCGATGGCACGCTGGGCAAGGAACGCCACTTCCCTGCATCGGCCGCACACGGCCATGTGTGCAAGCACCTGTTCCCGTTCGATATCAGAGAGCAACCGCTCCGCAAAGGCGGTCAGGACTTCCGCATCGGGGTGCGCTCCGGGTTGGGTCATTGGGATCATTTCTCGATGCTGGCCTCGATTGAGGGTGACCTCTCGGGTCGCGGGACCAAAGCTTCGCTCAAGCTCTTGTTCTCGACCGCGGGCCCAGTAATGGCTTGTTCTGAGAACGGCTGTTCGGTCGAATATTGCAGCAGTTTTCTTAGATCGATGCGGAGATCGACGTCGCGCGGATCTGTCCCGAGAGCTTCTTCTGCGGCTCTTCGGCGGATCCCTCTCTCTTCGAGATTTTTCAATAAGCGCTTCCGAACCGTGTCTGTGGCCCGTTTGAGCCGTCTGCTGATCGTTGCCTCATGTACATGCAGTGTCTTGCCGATTTCTGCGAGCGTTCTCCCGTCAAGAAAATAGGCCGCTAGTAGAAATCGCCCTTCCGCCGGCTGGCTGCTCACCGCATCTTGAATCGCATCCCGCAACGTTAGAGCCGAAGTACCATCCGACACTGGAGAACTTTCCGGCATTGGCAGGTCGTGAACGTTGTCCTCAAGCGCCTCTTCACGGAATGTCCGACGGTAATGATCTACAAAGCGCTGCGACAATGTCGTTCGCAACCATCCCAGCAGAGAACCTCGGCCGCGATATGACTCAAGCGGACACTTGCGTACGCCTTCACGAGTATTCAACCCATAGAGCTCGGCGTAGAACGCGTCGGCAAGATCGCGGCCGACCGTCTCGCTCCGGCTGATCGCAATCGCAGCACGGGTCAGTTGGGCGCCGTAAGCGCCCATAAAGTGTTCCCACGCGCGCTCGTTGCCCTCGGCGCATGCATTCGCAAGGACCAGGTCAGAAAGCTTGATCCCGGCGAAGAAAGCAGCTTGTTCATTCTTTCCGGCAATCGCGCCGCAAGGGAGGCCGAAATTCTGCCGCATTGCCGCAACCAGGATGATTCGGTCGAAGTCGCCTCGCGTGAGTCCCCACGAGCTGGCTCCGCTCTCAAACCAGAGCTGGTCCAGAAGCGCAGTATCCAGCGCAACCGCTAGCGCAGCGATATCCACCTTCAGCGGCTGTTCGATCGGCTGAGAAGGCACAGCGTCCACGTCACGAAGATACGCGAAACCTATACAAAAGACGTCATCTCTTTTTATCTGGCAGCGGAATCGGCCGGTGAAACAAATGGACAGATGCGTCGCCCTTCCAGCTGATCAGATCCATATTGACGTAAGACTTCTAGCTACTACTGGATCGCTCCGAGACGATACGATTGAGAGGGAGACGATGAATGGCCAGAATCCTCGATGGCGTGACAATCGCGGCGGCAATTAAGGGTGAAGTTAAGGAGGACGTAAAGCGGCTTTCGGCCCGTGGAATCAGACCTGGACTGGCAGCGGTGCTGGTTGGGTGCGTTCCGGCGTCGGAGATCTACGTGGCAAGCAAGGTGAAGACTTGCGGCGAATTGGGCCTGTACAGCGAGCTGATTACTCCTCCAGATAGCGTGACCACCGAAGAGATGCTGGACCTCGTCCACAGCCTCAACGATCGAGAGGACATTGACGGCATTCTCATTCAGCTGCCCTTGCCGAAGCAGGTGAATACAAAGTTCCTGCTTGATGCGGTGGATCCAGCGAAGGACGTTGACGGGTTTCATCCCGTGAATGCGGGCAAACTGCAGGCAGGTCGTCCCGCGCTCGCGCCATGCACGCCTGCGGGTGTAATCGAAATACTGAAGCGCAGCCATCTGCCGATCAGCGGACAGCATGCGGTTATTGTGGGGCGCAGCGACATCGTGGGAAAACCGGTGGCGATGCTCCTGCTCCACGAGAACGCGACCGTTACGATATGCCACTCGAAGACGCGAGACCTTGGGGCGATCACGCGGGAAGCAGACATTTTGGTTGCGGCGATCGGAAGACCGGGATTCATCACACCAGAGATGGTGGAGCCTGGCGCGACCATCATCGATGTCGGCATCAACCGGATCACGACGCGCGAGGAGCTGGACCGCTTTTTCGCGGGCGACGCGAAGCGCGAAGCGGTCTTTGCGAAACGTGGATCGACGATCGTCGGCGATGTACATCCAAAGGCGTTTGAGCCGGCAGGCGCGTACACGCCTGTTCCGGGCGGAGTTGGGCCGCTGACAATTGCGATGTTGATGGCGAACACCGTTCGCGCAGCCAAGATGCGCAGGGGACTTTAACAGATGCTGCGCGTTGGATTGACTGGCGGTCTTGGCAGCGGAAAGAGTACTGTTGCGCGCATTCTCAAGGAACTCGGCGCCGAGGTGATCGAGTCGGACGAGTTGGGACGGATGCTGATGGAACCGGGACATCCCGCTTACGACGAGATCGTGCGCGCGTTCGGCGCAGAGGTCGTTGGTGCGGATGGACGACTGAACCGTCCTCGGCTGGCCGATCTGGCGTTCAAGGTCAATCGGGTGAAGGAGCTTAATGCAATTGTTCATCCAGCGGTAATCGAGGCGCAGAGCGAATGGATGCAGCAGGTTTTTGCTCGCGATCCTGCGGCTGTGGCGGTTGTGGTTTCTGCACTCATTTTCGAGGTAGAGCGCGATGCTCGTAACGGCAGTGCAACGACCGCGGCCTATGCGGATCTGCGGAAGCGGATCGACAGGATCGTGCTGGTCACCGCGACCGACGAGGACAAGATTGGGCGCTACGTTGCACGCGTCTGCACATGCGGAATGGGGATGGAAAAGGCTGAGGCAGATGCTAGAGCGAGGCTTGCGCATCAAATTCCGGACGCAGAGAAGATTGCGCGCTCCGATTATGTGATCGAAAACAGCGGCGACGTCGATTCGTTGCGGCCTCAGATCGAGCAGCTTTGGTCCAGCTTGAAGCAGGAGAGCAACTTAAACCCCGTCGGCGAGTCATTAAAATAGTATTCAGCATCAAACCAGCTGCGTAATCGCTGCGCCGCTTCCCTTCGGAACTGTTTGGCGCGTGCTTCGTAACTGTATTGAAAGGTAATCAGGTTTCAGAGAAGCCTATGAAACTGCGCCAGTTCGTTCTGATCTTTGTGCTGGTGGGCGGATTCTGGTTCGCCACCACTCATTTTCCTTCCGGCCTCAACCGACTTGCGCTGACGAGTTCGGCTGGTTCGAACTCGCCGCTCGAGTTAACCGAGGCTCAGGCAGCACCTGCATTCGACAGTGAAGAGCAGAACAACATCGCTGTCTACAAGCGGGTACTTCCGGCGGTCGTGAACATCACGTCGCGAGCGGTGGTCATGAACTTCTTCTACGGAGCCGTCCCGCAGGAAGGACAAGGTTCCGGGTTCATCCTCGATAAGGCGGGGCACGTGCTCACGAACTTCCACGTTGTAGAGGGGGCAAATCGCGGTATCGAGGTAAAGCTGAGCAACAAGCGCAGCTTCAAGGCGAAGGTCATCGGTACTGACAAGGTGCATGATCTGGCGCTGCTGCAGATCGATGCGCCGGATCTTCAGCCGGTAACGCTTGCAGATTCGAGCCAGATCGCTGTCGGCGAAAAGGTGTATGCCATTGGCAATCCTTTCGGTCTGAGCGGCACAATGACGCAGGGGATCATCAGCTCTATTCGCTCGATTCGGAACGGAGACGGCGCTCCGATCGAGGATGCGATCCAGACAGATGCGGCCATCAATCCCGGTAACTCGGGCGGTCCACTGCTGAATTCGCATGGCGACGTTATCGGGATCAACACGATGATCGCCTCGAACGGCGCTGAACAGAGCTCGGGCATTGGCTTTGCGATTCCAATCAACACAGCCAAGGCGGTCTTGTCAGACCTGACACGGTATGGGCAGGTAAGGCGCCCTTCACTTGGCATCGTTTCGTACGCTATTGGACCAGACCTGGCCGAGCAGATGGGGCTCGCCGCCGATTATGGTGTGCTGATTCAAAAGGTAGTTCCAGGAGGTGCAGCGGAACGCGCTGGGTTGCGCGGCGGCAATGAGCAAGCGTATGTCGGCAACCAGCCGGTGATGCTGGGCGGCGATCTGATTGTGGCGATAGACGGCCAGCAGATCACCGATCCGCAGGACATCAGCGTGGTGATGGACAAGCACCAGGCGGGTGACACGGTGAGCGTGACCGTAATGCGCGGACGTCGACAGATGACTGTGAAAGTGACATTGGGCGAGACGCGAGCCATCACCACCTAACTCGGAATGTGTAAGGCAAGGCTGCTCCTTCGTGGGGGCGGCCCTCATGAGCTCCCTGATGAGTGGGGGACTCGGTAGGTAACTCAATCTGGAGCGTAAAGCCCAAAAGGTGCGAGGGGGGGTGTCCCCCCACACTCTGAGCACAACTACTTATCTTCGAACGAGTTGCGGACGCAAACCGTCCGCAATTATATGCAAATTATGGAAGTTAGGTGCAGATTATTCCAACAAAACGACTTCCGACGGGCCCCACCCATCGAGCGAAGCTGCACTCGATAGATGGGAGTCGGTCGGCGAGAGGGCACCCGCGACTAGAATTTGACACCGAGTGTTACGAGAAAGGCCTTTACCTCGGGCCAGACGGCTTTTAAATCCCTGGCCGTCTGGATGTCGAGCGCGATGTTCAGCGGGTTGGAGGCCGCACCAGCCAGTTCCGCCATCGGCTTCTCGACAGCGGCGATGAGTGTTGCGAGGGCAGCGACAACCTGGGGCGCCGCTTTGAGAGCCTTGTTCGCTCCAGTGAGCCACTTGAGAACGTCTTCGGCTGCGATTTCAATTCCCTTTTCGATATTGACGAGTATGTTTGCCATTGCAATAGTTCCTTTTCCGGCCGGCGGTTTGCCGGCTCAATTCGGCATTGGGAGGATTCGACGTGGTTGCGCAGAATGCAACCTTAGCCGCGCACAGACGGACGCGATGGCGCGGGTTCGACGCGTCAGCGCTGGAGCCGGCCCCGCGATGGAACGCGAGATCAGCGGATTGTCTGGCTATAGCTCTGAGACTAGAGGAAACGCACAAAAAGGCTGCAAAACGCACGGATGCTTCTTGTCAGCAAAATCAAGGGTTTACGGCGAAACGGCAGAGGGACGGCTTGACCGCTAACTCCGGACAAAAATCGGTGAGGGCGTCGATCCTCTAAGGGCAGTGTTGAGAACCCCAACGAGGAAATAACGCCTCTCGTTCGACAGCATGGAGCCGAATGCCATGGCGCGAGTGCCTTCCAAGCGGACGACCCGGGAAGTGCGGTTGTTGGAATCCATCGAACCATAACCGAAATCTTCACGGACGGATTTGAAGTCAGAGACGTTTGCAGTCCGGGTAACACCGAAGGGGCCGACGCCGGTGAAGATAGCCAAGCGGTCGCCGTGAACGGAAACCGTGACCTTTCCGGCGACGCTCATCAGGCACCAGGAGACCAGAAGAATAGAACCGATCAGGAACGGGAGCCCGAAGAGAGACATGGGAAGGCTGAAGTGACCGTTCATCAGCTGGGTTCCATAGATCCCCATCATTGATCCGCCGGACCAGAGGCAGGTGAAGGGCACGATGAAGAGAGCCATCCCGGTGCGGGTGCTGGCTCCGGCGACGAAACCGTCGGCAGCGGGCTCGTACCAGGCACCTGAGGGCGGAGAGTTCAGATCCACAGGGCCTGACGGCGGGACCATCGAAGAGACAAGAGAGGAAAGGATACTGCTGGTTCCGCCCAGGACTTCAGAAACATGGAAGGTGTTGCCACAGCGTCGGCAGAGCGCCACGTCGGTGGAAACGTTAATGTCGTCTGTCACGATCTTCGCGTGACAGGTGGGGCATGTGATCTGCATGAAATTTGAAGGAATTATGCCATAAGATGGGTCTCAATCCCGCAAACCGGAGGTTACCGATGAGGCGAATCTTCGCCGTCGCCGTGGCTCTCTTCCTGTCCATTCCACTATCGGCACAAAATGCTGCTCATCAGGACTCTTCAGTAAAACCGAAGGTGCGCGCGATCACCGCGTTCGTGCGCCTCGATCGCGCTACCTGGGAGAAGCAGATTGCCGAGGCGCTTGTGGTGTTGCGAAGAACGCAGAAGGAATTTGAGTCCTGGATACCAGGTAGAGAGTATCCGAATAACGACGCAGCCGGTGGGCGAATTGATTGCAGGGCTCTCGGAGGATGATGCGGTTGCGCTGCTGAAGCGAATCGACGAGTTATCTGCAAAGGAGAATTTCATTCCTGATGTCGGACCGGGAATGATGCAGGACACCGACGATATTGCCCCCATGCGCGTTCTGGAACGAGTGCTTTCGACGTTGCCCAATATTGAGGCGAGCGCGATCATCGCGGATGATTCGGGAATTCACTGGAAGACGATTCACCGGACTGCGGAACTAGTAAAGTTTGTGGCGGAACACAGTGTGCGGGCTCAGGGGACATTCAACTTCGCGGCTACCGCGATGCTGAAGCCGCTTGGGCCGTTTTATCCAGGGTCGTATCACACCGGCGCAGGAAAGCAGTTTGCGATTGGGTTCGAAGGAGCGGGCCTCGTATCGGAGGTATTCGCACGCGATAAGGGCGATGCCGATGCAGCCACGACCGATCTGGCGGCCGCTCTGACGAAGCATGCGCGCGTAGCGGACGGGATAGGCAACAGGATTGCGGCACAGACGGGATGGGAGTTCGCAGGTGTCGATCCAACCCCCGCGCCCCTCGGAGATGTTTCGATTGCGACGGCAATTGAGAACTTTACGGGGGCGAAATTCGGCTCGAGCGGAACGCTGACGGCGGCGCGCATTATTACGGCTGCAGTGAAATCCGTGCCTGTGAAGCAGATTGGCTACTCGGGGCTGATGGTGCCGGTAATGGAAGACAAGGTTATGGCGCAGCGCTGGGCTGAGGGAACATTCAATGTGGATTCGTTGCTTGCTTATTCGGCGGTTTGTGGAACGGGCCTCGACACCATTCCGCTTCCCGGCGATATCAGCGTTGAGCAGATGGAACGGATGTACGCCGATGTAGCTTCGCTGGCGGTGAAATGGAACAAGCCTCTATCGGCTCGCCTGCAGCCCGTGCCGGGGAAGAAGGCCGGAGACATGACGGAATTCCAGGACCCGTTTCTATTCAACACGGTAATTCACGCGGCGCCGTAGATTAGGTTGATTCGAAACGGCGAGAGTGTCAGGCCGTTGCTCGTTTGACGTATCGGCGGCCCTGTATCTCATATTCGCCGCTGACGACGCGGGCAATGGCTTCGCTGTAGGCGATGTGCTCTTCAGCGAGGATGCGGTCGGAGAGCGAGTGGGCGTCGTCGTTTTCGAGGACCGGAATTGCACGCTGGAGGATGATGGCGCCGTGGTCGAGATGCTCATCCACAAAGTGGACAGTGCAGCCGGCGAATTTGACACCGTAGTCGAATGCCTGCTGCTGCGCATCGAGGCCCGGGAACGCGGGAAGTAAAGAGGGATGGATGTTGAGAATGCGGTTTGGAAATGCCGCGATGAAGTTCGGCGAGAGCAGGCGCATGTAGCCAGCCAGGCAGACAAGATCGACTTTGTGCGCTCGGAGAGTCGCAATCATCGCTTCATCGTGTTCAGCGCGGACGCGACCCTTCGAGACCTGAAGACAGTTATTGATCCCGAGTTTGCCTGCCTCTGTCAAACCCTGCGATTGAACATTTGAGATAACTACCGCGATCTCGACGTTGGCGAGTTTTCCTTCGCGGATGTTGCGGTCGATGGCGAGGAAATTGGAGCCGCGACCGGAGAGGAGGATGCCGATGCGAAGAGGTTGATTCGGGTTGGGTATCATTCCCATTTCGATCAAAGCCGAGAAGTTCTTCGTTTCCCAAGTCTCAGAATCGAGACCTGGGGCACCCAGCGTCCAGAATGAAGGGATCTAGGTGTACTGCACTCTCTTTTCGCCCTTTACGATCCGGCCGATAACGAAGAACTTCTCTTCTGCGCGGTCCAGGAGTGTTTTGGCTCGAGTGAATTTGGCTGCGGGGATGACCGCGATGAGTCCAATACCCATGTTGAAGGTGCGCATCATTTCGTCCTGCGAGACTTGGCCGAGTTCGCGGAGATGCTCAAAGATGAGCAGCACAGGCCATGAGCCAAGTTCGACCTGGGCGGCGGTTCCCTTGGGCAGTATGCGGGGGAGATTCTCGGTGATGCCACCGCCTGTGATGTGGGCCATGCCGTTGGTGAGTCCGGCGGCGACTAGCTTCTGAACCACGTGGAGATAACTGCGGTGCGTTTTCATTAGCGCGGCGCCGGCTTTCTCCTTGATAGCGGTGACGTACTGGGAGGCCTTGTAGCCGGCTACCTCGAAGAGGAGCTTGCGTGCGAGTGAGTAGCCGTTGGTGTGGAGGCCGGTAGAAGGGAATCCGATGAGGACGTCCCCGGGCTTGATGTCAGCGCCGGTAACGAGCTTGTCGCGATCGACTGCTCCGACGATGAATCCAGCGAGATCGTACTCGCCTTCAGAGTAGAAGCCGGGCATCTGCGCGGTTTCGCCCCCGATAAGGGCGCAGCCGTTGGCACGGCACGCTTCGGCCAGACCAGAGACGACGGTCTCAGTGACTTCGGGATCGAGTTTGCCGCTGGCGAAGTAGTCAAGGAAGAAGAGCGGTGTGGCACCTTGCACGGCGATGTCGTTGACGCAGTGGTTGACCAGGTCGACGCCGACGCTCGAATGCAATCCCATTTCAAAGGCGATTTTCAGCTTGGTCCCTACGCCGTCAGCCGAGCTGACGAGGATGGGGTTCTTGAACTTCTGGAGGTCGAGCCGGTAGAGGGCTCCGAAGCCGCCGATGCCACCTAAGACATTGCGGGTAAAGGTCTTCTGAGCCAGGTACTTAATGCGGTCCTTGGCGCGGTCGCCGCGGGTGATATCGACACCGGCATCTGCGTAGGTGATGGATTGCGCCGGACCGGGCTTGCTGGAAGCTTTCGGCTTGGATTCTTCGGGCACTTCACGGCCTCTTCACTCCCCGAGGCCGTCCGGCGGGCGCCGGCGACTTCAAATGGCCCGGGGCTGGGTTTAGTTTCCGAGAACAAATCTGCGTCGGAAGGTCGATTCTAACAGGGCGAGTCTCCCAAAACTGTGAGGCCGAGACTGGTTGCATGTTCAAAATGTGGAGAACGACAGGGACTGGTGATGGACGACGTTTGCGGTTTTGAGGGGACTTCTATACTGAAGCCAAGATGAGTGCGAAGATCACCAACCCGCCACCTTCTCGGGCACATACTCGATCGCAGGAACTACAGCAGCGCGCTGAGCGCTTTTTCCCGGGCGGAGTGAATTCGCCGGTGAGGGCGTTCCGGGCAGTGGGCGGGGCCCCGCCGTTCGTGGAGAGCGCACAAGGCGCGTACGTAGTGGATGCGGACGGAAACCGCTACATCGACTACGTAGGATCGTGGGGGCCGATGATCCTGGGGCATGCATTTCCGCCGGTGGTGGAGGCGATTGAGCGGGCGGCGCGGAACTCGGCTAGCTTCGGGGCTTCCACCGCCGGCGAGGCCGAGCTAGCGGAACGGATTGTTGCGTGTTATCGGGCAATCGAGAAGATGCGGTTTGTCAGTTCCGGGACTGAAGCGACCATGTCGGCGATCCGGCTGGCCCGGGCGGCTACGGGACGCAAGATCATCGTCAAGTTTGAAGGCTGCTATCACGGGCACGCTGATGGATTGCTGGTGAAGGCAGGCTCCGGCGTGGCGACTTTTGGGATTCCGGGATCGGCAGGGGTGCCGGAGGAGATTGCCGAGCTGACGCACCCGCTTCCCTACAACGATCTGGCGGAGCTCGAGGCGGCATTCGATGCACATCCGGATGAGATTGCAGCGGTGATTCTGGAGCCTGTGGTTGGAAATGCAGGGTGCATTCCGCCGGCACCGGGGTTTCTGGCGGGGGTGAGAGAGCTTACGCGGCGCGAGGGTGCGTTGATGATCGTGGATGAGGTGATGACAGGGTTCCGTGTGGCTCTGGGAGGCGCGTGTGAGCTGTATTCGCTTGATCCGGATCTGGTGACGCTGGGGAAGATTGTGGGCGGCGGCCTGCCGGTTGGTGTGTTCGGCGGGAAACAGAAGTACATGGACATGCTGGCGCCGTTGGGGCCGGTCTATCAGGCGGGAACGCTGAGCGGGAATCCACTGGCCATGGCGGCGGGACTTGCCACGGTCGGGTATTTGCTGGAGCACGCGGACGAGGTCTATGCGCGGCTGGAGGAGACGTCGAAGGCGGTGGCAGAGGGAGTTGCCGCGGAAGCAAAGAAGACGGGCGTTGCGCTGACGACGAATCGGGTCGGTGCGATGTGGACGTGGTTCTTCACGGCAGGGCCGGTACGCAACTATGACGACGCGGCGAAATCGGATGCTGCTGCGTTCGGAAAATTCCATCGCGGGATGCTGGACCGCGGCGTGTGGCTGCCGCCCTCGCAATTTGAGGCAGCCTTTCTCGGAACTGCGCATGGGGAGGCCGAGGTGCAGGCTACGATTGAGGCGGCAGGTCAGGCTTTTCAGGGCTGACAAATTGGCATTCTTTCGAGGAGTCCTTCTAAATTGAATTCTGTTGTTGGCGGAACGCCGAGGTGGCGAGGGCGTCTGCTCCCACGCGTGTGGCGGCATCATGTACCGCTGTTGCTCGGGTCATTCGTGTGCGTGGCGGTTTTGTATCAGACGCGTTCTTACTCGGATGTGCTGAGCAGAGCGAGCTTCGCGACGGCTTATCCGGCGCTTGGGCTGCTGGCGATCACGTTGCTGATCGGACCCTGGAATTTGCTGCGGCGAAGGACGAATCCGGTATCGAGCGATCTTCGGCGCGACATCGGAATCTGGGCTGGACTGCTTGGGCTTCTGCACGCGGGCGTTGGACAGTTTGTCCATCTGCGCGGACGACCTTGGCTCTATTACGTGTACGGTCCCACAGAACACCATCACGGAATACGGCACGATCTTTTCGGGCTGGCGAATTATTCAGGGGCGCTGGGTACACTGGTTCTGATCTTGCTGCTCGCCACGTCGAATGATTTTTCGCTGCGTAGATTCGGGACGCGGAATTGGAAGCTGTTGCAACGCTGGAATTACGCGGCCTTCGCTCTGATTGCAGTGCACTCGTTTGCTTTTCAGTGTGTGGAAACGCAGAAACTGCACTGGGTGCTCACGGTTGCGGTTTGCGTCGTAGCGGCGCTGGCTCTCCAGATTGCGGGAATCGCGCGGCACGAATCGCAGTAGCTGGGCGAACTGGTCACTACCAGGCATCGAGCGTGACGAACTTATGGGTGCCGGCGTAGCGCTCGAGTAGCTGACCAGTGGCGGCTACTGACGGTCCCCGATCCGCGCCGAGGCTCCGATGATTGCCATCGTGGAGGACGATGTTGCTGGCGTAGCCTCGCCGCTGATTTCGATCGATCTTGTTCATCAGATTTGTCGCAATTTTGTCGGCGGAAGGCTCGCTCCAATCGGTGGTCATCGCATTCCAGGTGACTGGAATCAAGCCGAGTTGGCGTGCGAGCTTAAGAACATATGGACGTCGCGCACCAAATGGCGGGCGGAAGTAGCGCACAGGCTTGCCGATAACATCCGCGAGAGCGTCGTTCGTTCGGGTGAGTTCCTCGAGTACCTGGGCATCCGAGGAAGCAGAAAGCTTTGGGTGGGTCCAGGTGTGATTGCCGATAAGATGGCCTGCTTCGAAGACACGGCGTGTGAGTTCGCGCTCAGATTTCGCAAACTTTCCGATCATGAAAAAGGTGGCGCGGACATTGTGCTCGGCCAGAAGTTCGAGTAGTCGCGGAGTCCAGGACGGGTTGGGACCATCATCGTAAGTCAGAGCGAGTTCTTTGGGACGGCGAGGCGCAACGAGTGTTCGTCCAAACAGTTGAGAGCCGGGCCACCGCGAAGCATAGGCGTATGCGCCAATGCCAAGCCCGGTCGTAGCGGCGACACCAATTGCCCCGTAAACACTCGCTGCTAAAGGAGAAAGCATTGCTGCTGATAGTGTGCTGCGAAGGGCGGCAGGACAGCAAGCAGAGTGTGACGAGCTGTAACAGACGGACATCTCCGCCGAGCGTATACTTATGAAGTTCGGGCCGCATCCTGCGTAAATCGGAGCGGCACTGGAGACAGCATGAGCCTTACAAACTTCCCCGGAAGTGCGAACACTTCGCCTCTCGATCCCTCTATCACCAAAGTGACAATTCCTGCGCTGGCAGAGATGAAGCGCCAGGGCAAGCCTATTTCCGCGCTCACAGCCTACGACTACGCAACTGCGCGTCTGGTGGACGAGACCGGAATCGACATGGTGCTGGTGGGCGACTCCCTGGCCATGGTCGTGATGGGTCAGGACAATACCCTTGCCGTGACCGTCGAGGAGATGCTGCATCACACGCGCGCTGTTCGGCGGGCGGTGCGGCGGGCCCTGGTGGTTGCAGACATGCCTTTCGGCAGCTATCACGGCACAGTGCCCGATGGTGTGGCGAACGCAGTGCGCTTCGTAAAAGAAGCAGGCGCAGAAGCCGTAAAGGTTGAAGGCGCCCGCGTAGCGCTGGTAAAGGCACTCACCGACGCAGAGATTCCGGTGATCGCGCACCTGGGGCTGACACCGCAGAGTGTGCACCGCATGGGCGGCTATCGCGTGCAGGCGAAGACGCTCGATGCCGTAGAGCAGATCAGGGCCGACGCGAAGGCATTGGAAGAGGCAGGTGCGGGCGTCGTAGTGCTCGAGGGTATCCCGCGCGAGGTAGCAGCGGAGATTACGGCAGAGCTGGCGATCCCGACAATCGGAATCGGCGCCGGACCGGAGTGCGATGGACAGATTCTTGTTTTCCACGACATGGTGAACCTGAGCTTCGCTCCCAAGGCTAAGTTCGCAAGGCGCTATGCGGATGCGGGAGCGCTGTTCCGCGCAGCGATCGAGCACTATCGCGAGGACGTGGAGCACCGCGCTTTCCCTTCAGATGAAGAGAGCTATCACCTGGCTTCTGCGGTGAAGAAAGCGATGCAAGCCGAGCGATCCTCCGTCGAGCCAATCAAGCATTTGCGCAAGGCGTAATGCAGATACTGCGTACAGTGGAAGAGCTGCGAGCCTGGAGCCGCGAGGAGCGGTGTCGAGGTAAGGGGCAGATTGGCCTTGTTCCAACAATGGGGGCGCTGCACGCAGGTCATGCATCACTAGTTCGCGAAGCCGCTCAACGATGCCGGGGGCGCGTTGTTGTGAGCATCTTTGTGAACCCTACCCAGTTCGGACCCAACGAGGATTTCGCGCGCTATCCGCGGATCTTTGGAGCGGACTGCGATCTGGCAGAACGCGAGGGAGCAACGGTGGTTTTTGCGCCCAGTGTGGAAGAGATGTATCCATTGGGTGCGGCAACGTTTGTTGACGTCGAGGGTGTGAGCGAGCGACTCGACGGAAAATCCCGTCCGGGACATTTCCGCGGAGTCGCGACAGTGGTCGCAAAGTTGTTGATCGCCGCAGAGCCTGAACTCGCCTTCTTTGGCCAGAAAGACGCCGCGCAGGTTGCAGTGCTGCGGAGGCTCGTTGCGGATCTGCGACTCAGCATCAAGCTGGTGATTTGCCCAATTGTGCGCGAGGCCGACGGGCTGGCTCTGAGTTCGCGCAACGTGTACCTCAGCGAAGAGGAACGGAGACAAGCACTCGTGCTCAGCCGAGCACTCCGGCAGGTGGAGGAGTTGGTGGCTCGTGGCGTGCGCGAGTCGCCTGCTCTGATCGAGGCTGCACGGACGATCTTTGCCGAAGAGCCGACCGTACGAGTGGATTACGTCGAACTGGTGAACTGGGAGACCCTGCTAACCGTGAATACGGCTGTGCCAGGGACGCTGTTTGCGGTTGCAGCATGGGTGGGGAATACGCGGTTGATTGATAACACGATCATTCCGTAGCCCACAATTCAGATTGCAAAGTCGGCTCTCGAAAATGCACTCTGAATGCAATGCCCGAACTGCCGGACATTTCCGCATATATAACCGCACTTGAGGCGCGCATCGTTGGACAGCCGCTGCAGCACGTGCGGCTCGGCTCAGTGTTTCTGCTGAGAAGCGTTGATCCGCCTCTCAGCGCAGCGGAGGGCAAGAACGTTCGCGAGCTGCGGCGGGTTGGGAAGCGGATCGCGATCGGAATGGATGAAGGAATCTGGCTCGTCCTGCACCTGATGATCGCGGGGCGGCTCCACTGGAGAGCGGCCGGAGCGAAGCTGGCCGGGCGAAATGCGCTGGCGGCGTTCGACTTTCCGAATGGATCACTCGTACTGACGGAGGCAGGATCAAAGCGGCGAGCGTCGTTGTACGTGGTTCGCGGTGAAGAAGCGCTGCGAGCCATGGACCCAGGCGGAGTGGAGGTGTTTGAGACAGACATCAACGGCTTCCGTACTGCGTTGACCGCCGAGAATCGTACCCTGAAGCGCGCATTGACTGACCCGCGATTGATCAGCGGAGTCGGCAACGCCTACTCGGACGAGATTCTACATGCAGCGCAATTATCGCCGGTGATGCTCACGCAGAAGTTAAAGCCCGAACAGTGGGAACGGCTGTTTGCGGCCGCACGAGCAGTATTGGCGGATTGGATGAACCGGCTCGGAGCCGAGGCAGCGAAGACTTTTCCGGAAAAGGTGACGGCATTCCGCCCTGAAATGGCAGTTCATGGGCGATTCGACCTGCCCTGCCCTCGCTGCGGCGAGAAGGTCCAGCGAATCCGGTATGCGGATAACGAGACAAACTACTGCGCAAAATGCCAGACGGGCGGGAAGGTGCTTGCGGACCGCGGTCTCTCGCGGCTGCTGGGATCGGATTGGCCGCGAACCCTGGACGAGCTAGAGGCCCTGAAACGCAACTAAAAAAGAGATTTACCAGCCGCCTGTCTGATGTTGCGCATCCTTCGGCGAATTTGACATGCCTCGGCCGTTTTGCGAGACTCAAAGTTGCTGCCGGTCTGGTTTTCTGCACCAGATCAGTATCCCGTGCCGAAGTGGCGGAATTGGCAGACGCGCGTGGTTCAGGTCCACGTACTCGCAAGGGTGTGGGGGTTCGAGTCCCTTCTTCGGCACCAAAGCAGCTAATCAACATGTGCAGGCGGACCGAGCGAGTCCGCTTTTTTTTTGGGTTCGTTGGCTTTGTGGCGGATTCTTTGGATACATCTCCACTCCAAATCAGGAGAAAATCTCAGAGCAGGTGCTGTCCAAAGCTGAGCGCGCGATAACACTCGTGCGTGCAACTGACGGCGTTTCTCGCGAGCTGTGGCGACCGCCTCCCAGGGGTCACGCTGTCAACGATGGAGGCATGTCGGACTCTGAGGTTCCCAGAGTCGTGTTTGGTTCAGAACCGAGCGTGAAAACCAGGTGCGCTCCGCGTGCGAGATCCTCGTGATGAACCCAGAGACGGTCGAGAGGCTTTCCATTCAGCGATACGGACTGTACGTATTTGCCCTTTTCCGGATCATCCGCGCCTTCCGCCTCGATTACAAGCTGGCGCCCATTGCCAAGACGGATTGAAACACGCTTGAAAAGCGGAGCAGACAGTACGTACGTCGCGCTGACAGGATCCACGGCGTAGAGACCCATGGCGCTCATAACGAACCACGCGGACATCTGCCCGCAGTCCTCATTTCCATCAAGCCCGTCGAAGTTGTTGCGATAATGCGTCAGCAGAATCTCGCGGACCTTCTCCTGCGTCTTCCAGGGCTGGCCTGCCCACGTGTAGAGGAAGGTAATGTGATGGCTGGGCTCGTTGCCGTGCACGTATTGGCCGATGAACCCGGTCATATCGGCGACCGACTCGTTGCTGACGCCAGGCTGTTCAGTGAACAGGCGATCCAGTTTCGTCGCGAACGGCTCGCGGCCGCCGAAAAGCTGCATGTAGCCCTTGACGTCGTGCTGAATGAAGAAGGTGCTCTGCCAGGCGTTCGCCTCGGTGTAGTCGCGATGCTGCGGAATGTGGCCAGTGGCCTTGGGGTCGAAGTTTGGCGCCCACTCTCCATTTGCAAGTTTTGGGCGGATGAACTGCATCTGCTTATCGAAAACCTTGCGGTAGTTCTGGGAGCGCTTTCTTTGAATCTGAGCATCGTCAGCGTGTCCCGTCGCTTCAGCAACGCGCGCGCAGGCCCAGTCGCAATAGGTATATTCAACAAACTTGCCGATTGATTCGTCTACTTTATCGGCGGGAATGTAGCCCATCTTCCGATAGAAGGTAAGTCCCATGTAGTCGTCGACCATGTTGCGCTTGCGCATACCGGCGTACGCGCGATTCCAGTCGATTCCCGGAATCTTCTTCGCGCAGGCTTCTGCCATGACGCTGGCGCCGTGATAGCCCGGCATGCAATAAGTCTCGCCATCCTGCAGCGGCCAGATCGGGAATCCGTAGATGCTTTCCTCCGCCATGCGAATGAGGCAGTTCACCAACGGAGCGATTCGGTCTGCCTGCCAGAGCGTGAAAGAAGGATGAAGAGCGCGATAGGTGTCCCACAGCGAGTAAGTGCTGTAGTTGTGCTCTTCGGGGCCGAGGTGATGGACTTTCTTGTCCATGCCACGATACTGACCATTGCAGTCGTCGGCGAGCGTTGGAGCACACATCATGTGGTAGAGGCTCGAGTAGAAGATGGTTTTGCGCTCCTCACTCGGATCGTCTACGTGAATGCGAGCAAGCTCCTTTTGCCACATGCGGCTTGCGGCGGCGCGGGTTCCCTCAAAGTCGAAGGCAGGCTGTTCCTTTTTCAGGTTTTCGCGCGCATTGACAGCGCTGACCATCGAGATACCGGATTTGAACATCACTGTTGTTCCGGGCTCGAAGTGGAGAACGACTTTTAGATTGCGCCCGCTCGCACTGCGCTCGCTCACCGGTTTGTCGTCGGAAAAGACTTCTACTTTCGAGGGCTTCTGCGAGATCTCAGTCGCAAAGTAAATATCGCGATCCGGAGCCCATCGGTTGACGCGCCGGCCCCCTTGCAGAAGGGTGTCGCTCACGATGGCCAGTTCGGCCGACTTTACCGGGCTCTCCTCGCCATAAGCGTGGTGCCAGTCGAGGATGACGTAGGCCGGCTCATCCGCTGGGAAGGTGAAACGCGCCAGACCGGTGCGCTCCGACGCGGTCAGCTCTGTCTTGATCTTTGCGCCGCCGGAACTCTGTGTCAGGACGGAGTAGTATCCCGGCTCGCCTCTCTCATCGGCATGAGAGAAGCGCGAACGATAGGTTCCCTCTGGCTTGCTTCGCGCTTCGGGATCGACGCCGGGATCCAGCACGACATCTCCGGTGCGGGGCACGAGCAGAAGATCGAGCATGTCGCCCACGCCGGTGCCGCTGAGATGCGTGTGGCTGAACCCCATCACCGTGCTGTCGTCATGGTGGTAGCCGGACGACCAGTCCCAGTCGCGAACGCCCGTGTCAGGGCTTAGCTGGACCGCACCAAAAGGCACAGTCCCACCCGGAAAGCAGTGGCCGTGGCCTCCCGTGCCCAGGAAGACGTTTACATAACGCGTGTAGTTGTTCGCTCTGCTCTCTTGTTGCGTTTGCGCATCGGCAGAAGCGGTCTTGTCAATCATGGCTGCCCCGGCAGCCGCTGAAACCACGGCGAGAAATTCGCGACGATTAAGCATCAGGTACTCCGATGAAAAGCTTAAAGGGTTCAAAAGACAAAAGAGTAGTGGCAACGAACAGGACGATCAGCTCTTTCCGATCTGCTTGACCTGGCCGATGCGATAGCCATGCGGGTCTGCACCTGTCAATTCTGTTTCGATGCGCCCGAATGCGGACTGGCGTAGCTCGAAGCCTGATGGCCCTTCTAGTCTCCACGGCAGGGATCCATCTCCGAAAACGGCGATCGTGAGTTCGCGAGTGGACTCTGCATCCGCGGTCAATCCCACTCCCCCCAGGGGCACGATCGAGCCAGCCTTCACGAACACCGGGATATTTTCATGATCGCTGAAGATCGTATACGAGCGGCCACCCTGAAACTGTTCACCAGTCCAGAAGTCGTGCCAGACTCCTGCCGGCAAAGTGACTTGACGCGAAGATTCACCTGCGAACAGGGGGGCCACCAGGATCCGATCGCCCATCATATACTCATCGTCTACTTCGTGAAGCTTCTCATTGTCAGGGAAATCCAGCGTGAGAGCGCGAAAGGGCGGCGTCCCGTCCAGAGCGTATTTTGCAAATGCGCCCCGGAGGTAGGGCACCAGCTTCATACGCCACTCGATCAGGCTGCGGCAACGTTCCTCGAGTTGCTGCCACCCTTCGGCGAGTTCGCCGGCATTGTTCTTCTTCTGATCGATCTGCTTCCACGGGGGATTCTTGATGTACCACGCATTCACCATCGCCAAGGGCGAAAACACAGCGGTCTGCAGGCGCCTAAGGAGATCCTCCGGACTGCTTGCATCGCGCACTTCAGGGCACCAGAGAAGGCCGCTGAAGCCTGAATTCACCAGTGCGCGGACAAAATCGCGATGACCATACAGGTCGCTGTACAGCACGAAGGGATAGGGTGCGGCAAGAGCGCCGCTCGAACGGACGAGGTTGTAAGTTTCCTTTCCGCGCGACTTGAATTGGTCCAGTACGGCGTCTTGATAACGAAGCCCGAAGACAGAGTGCATCTGTTCGCCATCAATTCCCGACGGAAAACGGGAAAACTCCGGAAACGACCAGCCCCGGGTGAAGTCGGAGTTGTCACATTCGTCCAATTTGAAACCGGAGACGCCGAGGTCGATGAACTTCTTGCCATGATAGTCGCCGAAGATCCCGCGTGCCGCCTTACCGGCGAAATCGGGCACCAACCCGCCCCATACGCCATAGTCCCCTGAGTGCGGAAGCAGCGATTCAAACAAAGGTGAAGACGGGTGCGTGAACGCGTGTTCCCAAAGATTCACTCTGTATCCCAGAGCCGTCACGTCCTTGATGAATCCCGCAGGGTTTGGAAACCGACCAGAGTCCCACGCAAATGAACAGGAATATGCGTGTGATTGCCAGCCGGGCTCCAATCCCAGTACGTCGCATGGGATCTTGCTGTCCCGCAGATCGCGCGCAATTGCGAGCGCCTCGTCTGTATTGGCACTTCCGACGGCGCGGTACCAGAATCCGAGTCCCCACTCCGGTGGCTCGATCCCGCCACCTGCGAACAGATTGTATCGGCGTACTGCATCGAGCATCGTCGGACCGGCAAAGACATATACGTCTACGCCGCTCGCGCGTGGTACATCCACCAGGATGCGCCCCGCGTCCTCCTTTGGAGGATTACGGGTTGAACCAGGCATAGCATCGCTGCCAGTTCTCCCAGGCGAGCCGGAAGCTGAAGGCTTGAGCCGTGCATCTCCGCAGTAGAAGCTGGCATAGCGGCATGTATCGACGAGAACTCCGTAGCCCTTTGTGCTGACGAAGAACGGAACAGGGGCGTGGGAATCACCTGTGTCCACCTTCGGATCGGCATTCACGCGAATTGTCTTCTTTTTGCCGCGCTGCGCAAACGAAAGCATCTGCAGTCCGAAGCCGAAGATCTCTTCGTGGGTCTCAAGCGGCAGGGTGAGCAGGCATCCGCGAGAATCGACCTTCCCTCCCAGTGAGCTAACCGGTACTTCGGCAACATGTGGAAGTTGCCGAATGCCCTTTTCCTCCGGCGGGATGGTCCGTGCTGAGACAGGTGTGTAGCTTTCAGGCCTTCCAATTGTAGATTTCCAGATCCCCGGAAAAACCTGAGAGAACGAAACGGTGCGTTCTGGAGATCTGGGTTGTGCCGATTCGGCGCCGACCGATGTGGCAGCACAACCTGCCAAGGTAAGCACTGAGCCTTTCAGCAAGCTTCTACGATTAACCATGTCCACCTGTCTTCGATGTAAATCGACTCATGAGTTCACCGGTGCTCGATTGGGAAATCATGATCAGCGCACAACCGAGGATTGCGTAATTCGATGCTTAACCGCGATTGGGATGAACTTCCCGGACAAGTACAGTCCGGGTTGGCCCAAGGCAGGTCTGTGCGATTGGGCCAGAAGGCTTCTTTCTGTTTTCCAATCCCAACAGGTACCGCATCGAAAACACCTTCGCTTTGCTCCGATGCCTCGTCGATATGAATTTACCTGCGGCGGCTCAACAGCATTGTTAGCAAACAAGGAGCCGTGTCCCCGATGAGGCCCCGTCTGGGATTGGCACACCGCCGCTACTTGATGATATTGATGGCTGCCGCACCCAGAGCAAGTTGGGAGAACAACTGCGACCATTCCAGGAAGCCACGCAGAACGGAAGGCTTGTACGTCTTGTCTGGCAGGACAATCGTATCTCCGGGATTCAGATGAAGCTGGTTGAACCGGTCTGAAGTCCAGAACCCACTGGAACGGTCGCGGCTTTCCACATTCCCATTGGCACGGATGATGAAGGCATGCCGCTTATCTGCATTTCGGTTCGGGCCACCAGCTTGCAGCAGGTATCCTGCGACCCTCTGTGAAGGGTTATACAGGAACGAATTCTGGTTGTAGACGGCCCCGACCACGTTGATTACAGCGGGAATTGGAGGAATGACGAAATGATCCCCGTTCTCCAGATCGATTCCGGGGAGGGAGGCCGTGTCTCTAGTCCCAGGCTTGAACTCCAATACGATTCGACCAGTAGCCTTTATCTCCTTTAGACCCGCAAGGAGATCGTGTTCCGTAGCCTGGGCGGCTGTGCTGGTTGCAAGACTATCAGGAGAAGTTGCGGCCGCTGCAACGAGCGCAAGGTTGCTTCTTTGAATCGTAGTTTCGAGAGTGCGGGCGTACTCGTCGATTCTTGCCTGCTGCGCTTTCTGCACTGAAACTCTCGTGAACTCCGAACCATAGAGGTAGGCTTTCGAGGTAATGCCGCCAGCTCGTTCCACGAGTTCGCGCAGCGTCTCACCGGGCCGGACGCTGTAGGTGCCTGCGTGTACAAATTCTCCGTCCAGCGTCACGAGCTTGGTTTGCTGCTCGGTGGGTACGCGGATGTCAGCCTCCGAGAAGACTGTTACCACGTCGCCGCTGCGCAGTTCGAGGTCATGAGAAGAGTCGTGCTGAAGAACGAGCTTGCCCAGATCAAATGGGATCAGAGTTGTTTTCAGTGTTTCGGGATCTACACGCTCAACGACCGCGTAGTTCCAGTCAATGTCCGGAGCCAGAATCCTAATTTTCGTTTTTCGCTGGGCCTGTGTGTCGAGGTCTCCCTGCGATGTCGTCTCCTGCTGGGCTGCCAAAGAGCTGTTCGAGCCGCGTCTCGGAGGCGTGAGCACAGAAGATGCCGGCTGAGCACTTGACTGGTCCTGGGCAGTGATTTGGTCCTGCGACGTCCGGTTCTGTTGCGACTGGGTCTTGTCGGAAAGGTCTTGGTCCTGAGTGTTTTCTTGTTCATTGTCTTCAGGCTCTAGTCGCGGCCTGAGCGTAAGCGCCTCGTTATCGGTGGGTTGCCGTAGGTGGCGAAACTCTGGTGTTGGCTCAAACTCCGGAGCGGGCAGTCCCAGTTGTGCGCGCTTCCACCAGTAATCCCGTGTGATCAGCGATTCCTTGTCCGGAATCAATTCGCTGACCCGCATACCAGGATGCCAAGAGAAGCGACCGGGATTCGCCACATTCCCCCTGAGTATGACGGTTTTCGTGTATTGCGGAACGATCGAGAAAACTCGAACCAGGTCGCCATCGGTGAGAAGGGTTGCCAGCCCCGGCTGGTCAAAAGCAACTTCCATTGCATGACGGCTGTGATGGTCTTCAATTCGCTCGATCGATATGCGTGCCTGTGAGGCTACGGCGGAGACCCCTCCGGCGTCGCTTACCAGCTCAGACAGCGCCTCGCCCGGCAGTAATTCGTAAATAGCAGGCACACGAACGCTGCCCGTAATCGCGACTTGACCACCTACAGGGGGGATGTAGATGACGTCACCGGGCAGAAGCTTCACATCTTTTGACTTGTCTCCGTGCGCGAGGAGCGCGTACATATCGAAATCAGCGACCTTAGCACCATTTCGACGTAGCTCAATTCGTCTCAGCGATCCGGAAGTGCTCGGGCCGCCAGCGGCAAACAGCGCGTCGACAAGAGAACTAAGAGAGCTGACCGTATAGAGACCTGGGGTTCTCGCCTCGCCAGCCAGATACACCTGTATTGAGCGAATCCGGCCCAGGTCCACGGTCAGATCGAAATTGTGATAAACCCGGCCGATGGCATCGCGCAAATGCTTATCGAGTTCCGAAAACGGAATGCTGGCAACGTGTACAGGCCCGACCTGCGGAAGGTAAATCTCGCCGGATCGGTCGACACGAACGTTTGCCTGAAAGCTGAGCTGGCCCCAGACGCGGATGCGCAATTCGTCGCCCGGACCGATCACAAAATCCGATGGAACGGGGGCCATATCGAGAGGGGCAAATGTGGATGGCACGTTGCGAAACAGGTTTGCACCATAGATTGGCAATACCTGCCCTGTGCTCGAAGCCACGAACTTCTGAAATTCGGTCAGATGCTCGGGAATCGGCGGCCGCTGATTGGGTCGGTTTTGACGATTAGGTTGACGACCGTACTGGTCAATATCGGAATAGTTTCGGTCGGGCCTTGAGAATGTTTGCGGAATTTCGCTGTTCTGACCAAAGATGTCCACCTGGTTCGACCGGTTCTGCCCTGGTTGACTTGAATTCTGCCCCGTGTTCTGCCGAGAACACCCGGGGCTCGCGGCAAATGCGGGATCCGAACAATCTGCAGAGTTGGTACTCTGGTACACGCTGCTGTCATAGTTCGGGTAATCCTGTTGCGCGCTACCGCGCATACTCCCCCAAAAGACAAACAGCAATGCAGTAACGAAGCTGATGACCTTCAGTCGTTTCGCGAGAAGCCAGTGGACCTTGCCGCCTGAAAGGTCTCCTTGGTCTTTCCCGCAATTTCGCGAATACATATGGCACGAGTCTAGCATGAGTCTCTCCAGCGACTTACCACCGTGCAACCCTGACTTTTTGCACGAACAGGAACAGTGTGAATGGCTTTCGCGCCCATGGGCACGAGAGAGGCCAAAGCAGTCTGCAGCCCAATTGCGCGGAGTAGATGGCCGTTTAAAAGCGGCCGAGTGCACTCTGGAGCATCGTCTTGCTTAGGCACGCCCATGTGCTCGATTTCGACCGATCTAGACCGTTCCCCTCGGGAACCGGCGGCCCTGCTTAACTCGCTTTGTTAGTCGCGTTATTCGCCAGGGGCGAGCGCCGGTCATCATCTTTTGCTCAATCGCCAGATCAGAGCCCTTACGAAGAAGGATTCCCGAATTCGGAGGCAATTGTTCGGGCCAGCCCGTCGGAGAGTGAATACGGAGGAGTGAACCCCCAAGCTTCAACTCTGTCCGCGCGAACCCGGGTAGTTTCACAGAACTTTTTAACTCGAATTGCGCTGATAGAAAACCGGCGACCGGATAGTCGAGCTACCAGATCGAATCCGTAGCCCACCCCGATTGCCGCGAATTTGGGAACCGAACGAATCCGGGTGGGCGTAGCCAGGCAATGGTGAATATACTGGACCAGTTCTCGCGTGCTCAAATCCGGACCATCCACATAATTCGAAATGTGGATGCCCGATCCGAGCGACAAAGCATGGGCGAGGAAGGCTGCCACATTCCCGACATAAGCCATGGACTTGACATTGGTTCCGGCTCCAACCATCAGAAACCGTCCCTTGGCGATCTGGTTCAACAAGTTATATACATTGCCTCTATTCCCCTCGCCGAAGACAACTGTGGGTCTAACAATCACCAGGCTGCGCGATGGGTCTTCTTCAGCCCAGGCAATGTATACAGCCTCGGCCTGTAATTTAGTTTTGCCATACTCGTTGAAAGGTTCGAAGGGGCCGTCCTCAGAAACGGCGTGAGGCTGAAACCCATACACGGCTACGCTGCTGGTAAAGATGATCTTCTTGACGCCCGCAAGTGTTGCTGCCTCGCAAACATGAACGGCGCCTTGAACATTTACGTCGCGATATCGAGAGCGCGGCGACACATCATCCCGATGTTCTGCTGCAAGATTGACTATGGCGCCAGAACCCGTTACCGCTTGCTTCACACTGCTCAGATCAGTCACATCGCAGTTCAAACACAGCTGAGGGAATTTCTCACTCACTTTGACATCGGCGATTCGTACCGATAGTGAATGGCGCGTCAGCAAATCTGCGAGGCAGGTTCCAATGAACCCAGAGCCTCCCAATATAAGGACTGGATCGCGTAATCCCTTCCTCACTGCTTCCGCGGTTCCCTCGTTCACAAGCTGATTTTATCTGACGTGACACGTGCCTGTCGCAGGGCCCGCATCACTGGTTACACTTTCGGGCCGAGAGCCATCTCGCTCGTTCATTATGCCCTCGACCTGCTGGCCGAGGAACTGTTGGATCTGTATCCAGTTATACTTTCGTTCCGCAACTGCGCGTCCGTGCTCCGCAATTTCCTGCCTAAGCGGCTCGCTTTGAAACAATTGAGCTATCAAATCCATTGCTTCCGCTGTAGTTCGATAAACGAGAAGATCTTTTCCTGCCTCTGCTTCAATCGCCGCTGCTCCAACTTCGGAGGAGACACACGGGATTCCAAGTGCAAAGTAATTTAGTATCTTATTCTGGATTCCCGCCCCCCCTCGAATCGGACACACCCCGCAGAACACATTGTCGACGGCATCGGCGATGCGAACAACTGCCCCCGTCACCTCAATGCCCCGATGGCTCAAGAACTCACGCTTTACACCGGCAGGGCAGGCACCAATAATTCGAAGCTTCATTTGGAACCTATCGCGCAACATCGGAAAGATTTCGCGGGCAAAATATCGGGCGGCGTCGAGATTAAGGCTAAAAGACATATTCCCAATGAACGCGATGACATTCCCCGAACGCTTGGGTACGTAAGGGAATTCCTGAAGGTCGACGCCAACAGGAACAATTCGAACGGCACCCGAAGGGACATTCAGAAAACGGCGATCCAACTCCGAGTGCAACCAGACTTGATCGAAATCACGAATGCAGTTCCTTTCGTAGTCAAATAACCTATCTTTCTCCAACCTATAGATGAATCGCCACAACTTCGGCGCGCCTGCTTGGTCCATCATTCGGCTGTAAGCTAAGGAGATTGCATCTGACATTAATAAGAAGCGGGCATGATCTGCGTTCTTGCCTTCCAGGTATTGGCCGCATCGTATCAGGTGCGCGATCACGACATCATTCTCAGGCAACAGCTGTTCGAGCTTCTGGCGGAACTGTTTTGACTCGTAGTAGGCAAGCTGAAGAGGACGCCTGCCGAACAAAGCTCGCGCCGCATTCAGATACGATTGTGCCTTCGGCAGAAATATACGATGAACTTCATCGAATATGTCGTCATCGACTTCCATATCCATCTCTGCCCTAGTGCTGCAAAGCGACAGCAGGGTGAGACGGTACCCTTTGAGCGCGGCTCCGAAATTGAGGAGCGTTAGCTTACCTCCGCTCAGCGCAGGATACGGAAAACGCGATGCGAGTACCAGGGCGCGCCTTTCAGGCACCTTGATTAGCCTCTATAACGACACTGCCGGCTGAAAAGACCCTGGCGAACCGAGACCCCCTGGTTTCCACCGACAGAATTCTCGCAAGATCGCACATTCGAGAATGGGCGCTGATTTTAACTGCGGTGGTGCAGTTCTTCAATGTACGAATAATAGAAAGCTCCATTGTTCCGCGTGTTCTCACTCCAGTCTAGTCATGAAATTCAAGGAACCAAATCTTGCGGGGTTTGATGAGGGATCGGCGGCCTCTCTCGGTATAGCAATATGAATATAGTAGTCAATCGTCACTTTTCAACCTTCGCCAGTCAAGAGGTTGGACGGGTAGAGGATATGCAGAGTTGGCCGCCCCCCTACCGTGATTGACGTCGCAATCTCAGCCACACCGTTACACGACCCAAGTCCTCCTCCCCTATTCCGAACGGCAATTCCACACGATTTCTCTGCGAGAAAAACATCCAGCTCTACCGGTATTACCGCCCTCCAGGGTAACCGCTCGGGTTCACATTAACATACGTCTCCCCCATCTGCTCGGACAGGGAAGCAATGGGACTTGCGATACAAATTGTTTGGAATGAACCAGATTCTACCGTCGTCAGCCCAATCGGGCCTTCAGTTTGCCAAGTTGCACATCCTGAATACATCCTGCCCTTATCTGCCCCCATTCAGAATGGCCGGTCTAATCGGCATCGTGGATTCTGCAGGGCTAACACTCTGACTGTCTAAAGATCGCAGATATGCTTTGCGACTCAGTTCCATTGACTCCGCAGGCTATTCAAGGCATCGCCGACGGAAAGGAGCCCCTACGATGATCAGACTCTGGCTCTGCATTTCCTCAGTTGGCTTCGCCTCCCAGCTGATCCGGTGTTAGTTAACCCAGAAACATGCTCTTCTTCGATCATTGGCTAGAGATCCGCTTCCAAGAGACTGGCGCAAGAACTCTGTCTTGACAATACCTTCCGGGTCTGGCCATTGTGGCACGTGTAAAATACGGACATTGTTCGGGATCTGAATCCAGCAGGGTTTCATGCCTCTAGATGTTTTCTCCCAAGAATCGCAGGAGCCATCAGAATTGACCGCTCTTCCGCCGGAATCGGATGATCTCCGCCTGCTGGACATACTGATCGTTTTGGCGGAGCGCAAAGCGCTGATCGGGTTCATCGTCCTGATCTTCACCGTCTCAGCTATCATCCTCTCCCTACTTTTGCCGAAGCGGTACACGGCGACCACGACGCTCCTCTCTCCACAGCAGAATTCATCATTGGCATCCGCGCTGTCCTCGCAATTAGGCAATCTGAGCGGCATGGCATCGCTAGCAGGTGGCAGTCTCGGTTTGAAAAATCCCAATGATATGTATGTCGGCATGCTGAAGAGCCGTACCGTCGAGGATGCGATGGTACAGCATTTTGGCTTGATGCAGGAGTACCACAAACGCTTCCGTTCTGATGCCCGCCATGAGTTTGAGAATTACGCCAGAGTAGATGGCAGCGGGAAAGACGGACTGATTCGCATCTCTATCGAAGACAGGGACGCCAAGCGCGCAGCCGAGCTTGCTAATGGGTATGTTGACCAATTTCGAAGCCTATCGGAGCACATGGCCATAACAGAAGCTTCGCAGCGACGCTTATTTTTTCAACAGCAACTTGAAGAGGCAAAAGAGAACCTTGCGAATGCGGAAGAGGCTCTCAAGCAGACGGAACAGAAGACCGGTTTGATTCAGGTGGATGCTCAAGCAAGGGCTCTTATTGAATCTGCCGCTTTTCTTCGCGCCCAAATAGCAGCAAAAGAAGTAGAAATTGAATCTCTGAAGACCTTTGCGACGGGCGAAAATTCACAACTAATTCAGAGCCAGAAAGAACTGGATGCACTTCGCGCTCAATTGGCCAAACTCTCAGGCTCGAAAGACCTGGACGAAGGGCTTATTATCCCAAAGGGACAAGTCCCGACCGCTGGCCTGGATTACGTGCGCAAACTTCGAGACGTTAAATATTACGAAACAGTGTTTAACATTCTGGCTCGTCAGTTCGAGATCGCTAAGGTTGACGAAGCGAAACAGGGATCGCTTATCCAAGTTGTTGACGTAGCGACGATTCCCGATAAGCGATCTTTTCCGAATAGGACCCTCATTGTTCTAGGCTCAGTGCTCGCCGGGTTCTTTGTAGGTATAGTCGTCGCACTGCTTCAGACGGTCTCCCAGCGTTTGATGTCTGAGCCCAGGACGGCCCGCCGTTTCTATGCTTTCAAAAATGCACTCTTTCTCAGGAAGGAGCGCGGTCGCTGAAAGATCAAGGTGGCTGGTGGTCTTTGTGCGTCCTTGCGGGGAAGGGGACAAGAACTCCTGCGGACCACTAAGCTCTGAGCGGTTCCGTATTAATCGTCTGTTCTCTCCTACTCTTCCTTGTATTGCAATTCGACCGAACTCCGCCAATCGGCCAGCCGCACCTTGCGAGACTTTAATAACCGCCGTTTCATTTCACTTCGAATCACCTGAAGAAATCTGGGATCTTCTTTCTTTAGTCTCCGCTTCCAAAACAGCGCAACAAACTTCAAGGTTAGGAGCAATCGATCAATCGGAGCCTTGTAGAGATCCGTGAACGCAGACTCCGCTGCCAAAATGTTCTGGAGCCTTTCAGGACTCAATCTATCCTTCCAGTTCGCTAAAGATAGTTGATGTTCAACTCTGAGATCCCCGCATACATAGAACTTCTTACCGGAACGAAACGTCTTATGGGACATGCTGTAATCCAGATAATCGAGCCAAAAGCTCCGATCGAAACGCCCTATCTCAAGCAAATGGGCAACTTTCCACAGCAAGCAGGAATTCATCACGGTTATTTCGGATTCCGGGAAACCACAGAATCCCATCGTCATTCTTCGGGTACGCCACCGTTGAACATAGAGCGGCGATTGCACAATATTCTTCTCAATAAGTTCAGGCACGATTGCAGCTACATCGGGGTCGATCGCAAACTGCTGGGCTAGCGTCGCCAATCGCTGCAGAGTGTTGATTGGTAAGGATGTGTCCTGATCGAGAGTAAGAAGCCAAGAACATCCTTCGGCTTGGGAGAGGTCCAACGCACAATTGTAGGCCTCCGCCAAACCAACATTTCGCGCCGCCTGATGGATTCGGACCCGTTCGGGGAGGTCAATCGTACATGCCGGATCGGGTGTATTGTCATAAAGCAAGACGTGCAGATTCAAAGTCTGCGAAGAAACCTGCGTTGCACTTTGCATTAAAGTTTGGAAGCTGATCGAATCCGCTGGCCGCACCCTATGTAAAACGATTACGGCCATCAGGAAGACCGGGCTTGCGTGCGGTTTGTAAAGACTCGATGTATCCATGAACCACGAGCGAGATCTGTCTAAATTGCCGGATCTGAGATGAGGAACTAATTCAGTTTAAACGCCCCGGTCGACCTGGCACGATGGTCGAGATCGAGATCTCCAGGTTTCTGAAAAGCAAGAGGATGGCAGAATTCAGATGTGTCGCGTAGACAAAGTAGTAGGTGATTTTGCAGCAATTTATAATAGGTCTTCCCGGCGTTCCATCTTCGTTCGGTGGCGTCCAAGGTCCATGGTCTGCATCGATGCCCAAGGTCTACATCATTCTCGTGAATTGGAACGGGTGGGAAGACACCATTGAGTGCCTTGAGTCAGTTTTTCGCCTGGAATATGGCAACTTTTGCGTGATCGTTTGTGACAACGGCTCAACGGATGATTCGTTGAGCCGAATCGGCGAATGGGCAGATGGGAAGATCCAGCCCGTCTGTGGGAATCCGGACATGAAGCATCTGAGCTACCCGTCTTATCCGAAGCCGATTCCTTTTCTGACGATGGGTCCAGCGATACCTAAAGATCTCGCCGGTCGCAACGAACGCCTGTTTTTGATCCAGATTGGCGAGAATCTCGGATTCGCGGGAGGCAATAACGTTGGCCTGCGAATCGCACTCGATACCGGCGATTTGGACTATGCATGGCTCCTCAACAATGATACGGCGGTTGATCCAAAGGCCCTTCTCCATCTTGTTGGACGGATGGAGGAGAACCCGGATTCGGGCATCTGCGGCTCCGCGCTCCTGTACTACGATGACGGGAAGACTGTCCAAGCCCTGGGCGGAGCTCGATATGACTGGTGGACGGCGCGGGTCCACCACGTCGGATGTGGCTTGAAGATGGACAAGGCGCCCCCACGCCAGGAGGTAGAGCAACAATTGGACTACATCGTGGGTGCATCGATGTTGATTCGTCGTGCTTTCCTCGAAGATGTCGGCCTAATGAGTGAAAGATATTTCCTTTTTTTCGAAGAGATCGACTGGATAACAAGAGCCAAAGGGCGTTATCAGCTGGTCTATAGTCCTGAAAGCATCGTCTACCATAAGCAAGGCAAAAGCACAGGTGAAGGTTCCGCAACAAGCGGCCAGGATGACGTTGCTGGACTATATGGGCCAAGAAACCGCATCTTATATACGAGAACTCATCGTCCAATTGCACTCGCTCTAGTCGTCCCATCGGTCATGGCGAGCGCCGCCTATAGACTCCTGACAGGACAATTCGCAAGTTTCAAGCGTTTGATCTCAGGCGCGGTAGCCGGGGCGATCGCCCCGATTGATCACACCAACGACCGCGCCAACTAAGGATGCAGGCCTCGAATGTCAGAATCTATACCGCAAAATCTAACGGCTGTTGTCGAGGTTTCAGTTCTTCTGGCCATTGTTGCCGGATCAACTGTTCTTGTAGCTGCCGGGTGCTTGTCTGAGGGCGGCTGCATCTGGATGAGCGTGATCCTGCTGGGCACGATCGTCTGGCTCGCATGGTATCGATTCGATGGTGGACGACATCCCTGCTTCCTCTTCATGGTGATGCTTTTCGTGTTTCAGGGCGGCCGGCTTGTGGGCTATGTAGTCGGCGCGAAGCAAGATCCGATGTATATTGATGTCCAAACACCACTCCCAATCAGTGTCGAGCCTCGATTCGCAGAGATCACGCTGTTAATCATTGTGCTTTCTGCAATCCTCATCTACGCTCCCTGCCGTTTGAGCTTCAAGCCTGTTTTTCTTCACCAGAACCATAGCAACCGCTGGTTGCCCGCGCTTTATTCCCTCGTGTGGATCTCTCTTCCATTCTCGATCTACAAGAACCTGATGTATCTCTTGTATATCCGCACCCACGGGGGATACCTCGTGGTCTACACGGATAATGCCGATGTTCTCCAGAGTGCCGGTGTGCTCGCCAGAACTTTGTCCATGGTCAATGTCACGGCTATTCTCGTTCTGTTTGTTGCTGAAACGCGCCGTAAACACGTCATTGGAATTCTGACGCTCTTTGGAGCATTGTCTTTTCTGGATCTCTTGATCGGATTCCGCGGCAAGTTCTTTTCGGAAATCCTAAGTTTATGGTTCTTGATGAACCTCAAGACCGGCCGGCGATTCAAGCTGCCTATCTTAGTCGCAAGTGCCGCCTTGATCAGCTTCAGTGCAGTTGCCGTGGGATTCTTCCGGGAAGATAACGCCTTCGAGATGGTGAGTCCACTCGGATTCCTCGTCATGCAAGGCGTGTCGATGAACGTTACGGAAGCCGCCGTTAAATTTCACAGCCTCTTCTCCCAGTACGGCTGGCAATACCTCTGGGGTGGATTTGTGAATGGTCTTACGCCCACTGCAGCTGCCGGCATCCACCTGTGGTCTGGTGATCTGAGTGTCTTTCTGAATTCCAACGCCAGCAATCTGGGGTTCGGAACGGCATCTTCATACCTGGCCGAGCTGTACCTCTTCGGAGGCATCGGTGCGGTGGCTGTCGGCTCGTTGATGATCGGGTATTGTCTTAGTTTCATGCATCGGCTCAGTTCGAGAAGAATAGGACTTCTCTTGCTGGCATTCACTCTGCCGCCGATCATCTATTTACCGCGGCTCGAAATGTTCAATCCGGTGGCGGTCCTTCTCAAGTCCTGCTTCGGACTCTCGGTGGTAGTTGCATTCGTTCTAATCTTCGATTTTTTCGCTCGCATCCTGAAGCTCTTGTCTGGAACAGCAGATGGTGAGATAAATTGGAGATTTCAATCGGCAAGGGAGAAGTAGTTGAAGACCGATCGCGCTTCGATTCCTGTCTGCGCCAGGAGCGGCAAGTGTCAAAGAGTTCTGATCTTTAACTTTTTCGGAGGGATCCTCTCGAGAGGAATCCCTTCCTATGTAGATAATCTTTGTCTAGCTCTTGAGGGATGTGGGATCGGAGCCAAACAGTTCCGGTGTCCTGCTATCTTCCGAGGTCTGCCAACTTCCCTCCTGAACGTGCTTTTTGTGCTCACGGAACAGCTTGTCATGCCCGTATTGGGTATTGGTTTCGACAGAGTCATCCACGCTTCGAATTCTGCGTCGATCATTGGATGCCTCACCAGCCGGACGGCCATCGTAGTGCACGACTTCATTCCGATCAACCACCGGAACCGAGCCCTCCCGGCACGATATATCCGAGCTACACAACGCGTACATAGCGCTCTCGGGCGGGACGTCATTTACATTTCCAGAGCTACCGAGCGTATCGGGAAGAAATCTCGCATGTTCCCCAAATCGCGGACCTTCTACTTCCCGAATGCGTTTTACCGGTTCCTCGAGAAACGCACCGAGCTGTCTCTGGAGCGACAACAATATGTTTTGCTCTGCTCCGGGTGGGGCAAGAATAAGGATCTGGAAGGCGCGCTCGATCTGTATTTTCGCTCGGAGTTGTACAAGGTGCGGGAATTGCAGATCCTTGGGTTGGCGGGCCGGAATGCCATCGTAGAGAACTTCCGCAAACGCTCTCTGATTTCTCCGGAACGGATTACGGTTCATCCAGAGCTGAGCGACGAGGATGTGATCAAGGCTTACCAAAGAGCCGCATGGATCTGGGTGCACTCAAAGAAGGAGGGCTACGGCCGCTCCATTGCCGAGGCAAGGTTCTGCGGAGGCTCTGTCGTTGCAACCTCAATTGCGCCGTTCCGGGAGCAGCGCGATGATTTCACTTTCTTGTATTCCGACCTCGAAGGTTTTAAAGAAGCGGTGCGCGATTGCGAAGACAGCAAGGCTCACGCCTCATACCGAAAACCCTTCGAGCACGATCTTCTTGAGGCCGAGATCAGGCGGTTTGTCGAGACAGAACGAGCGAAGGCTTACCAGGATAGGTAACTCGCATTCAAGGTTCAATAACCAGATCACCTTCCGCTGCGCGAAGAGAAGACTTCTGACAGATGATCTCAATGTGAGTCGCGTACCAAGACGGCACAGAGTGCATGAGTAGGTTCTTCGCTGATGCTGTCAGGAGATTGCGGTAGAAGCGGGGGGGGGGGGAGAAAATTCAACCTTTGCGCTGAGATCACTTCGAACCCTATGCCACGCAGGAGATCGGAGAGCCCGGCGAGGGTGTAATAGGTACAGTGGCCGGGATATACCGTATCCTCTGTCATTGCGGAGTCGAAAATGTCCCTTCCCGCAATCTGTTTCAATACGTACCCTAGGTAGCTCTGATTGTTGGTCGTCAGATAGAGTCTGGCCCCAGACGGCATCCACGCATAAAGGCGGCTAAGGAATTTCTTGGGATGCCGGATGTGTTCAATTACCTCTTGAAGCATAACGATGTCCGGCGGCCGGAAAGGAGGCCCGATCGGGCTTGGAGACTCGAAATCACAGTCAATCCACTCGAGGCCCATGCGGTGTAACGCCGATCTGTACCAATCAGGGCATTTGCCCATACCTATATAACCCGCGGACTCGCGGAACGCCCATATGCCGTAGCCCGGAAAAGAGCCGATATCGGCGATCACCGCATGACCTGCATCAGGAATGGCCGAAGCGGCGCGCTCAAATCGATATCTGTCGATTTCGTAATGGTCTACTCCGTCCCGAAAGAGACGGTCGCCAACACAGTTCCATCGCAGCTTCACGCGTAGCGTCTCGTAATCCACACGCATTCACAAGTTCTCCCATATGGAAATAAGTGAGGCTTCTGCGGGTGGTCGGGCTCCCCGATTCTTCCTCAGTGTCCACGATCAGACCTCAGCTAATGGGACTTAATGAGGATGCCCTGACCGGTGGGAACCGTCAAAATCATTCGATTCTGCCTTTCAGCAAAAGCATTCCAAGCTTGGAATTGCGCCTCGTAACCAGTGAACGCATAGTCGTCTATTATGACAACTGCGCCGTGCGAAAGTTTCGGCCACAGACGTTCGATGGTAGCGATCTCCCCATCGGCGTTGTTCATATCGATCGAGAGGTAGGCAATGCGATCAATTTCGGCATCGGCGAGACTCTCGGGCAGTATGCCGCGTACAAGCCGGACGTTCAAAAAAGGGCTGAAGTTGCGACTCGTCACGTTGTAGCAGTCGAAGTAGAGTACGTCGTTCAACATCGCAGCATGTCTTTTTTCGTCCTTAGAGACTCTCTCCAAAGGGATTCCTTCGAATGTATCGAGAAGCCAGAATGTCCGATTCAGCTTTTCAAATGCCAGGAAATGAGCGACTGTCAGCGAGAGCAGCCCAGTATGCACTCCACACTCGACGAAATCCCCGGGCACTGAAAGAGCGTTTTTGGCCGCCCAACAGCAAATATGAGCTCGCCATCGAATGTCCGGCACATTGCCATGCCACCCGGCTCTATTCAATTCGACAGCTTTGTTGTAGGCATGATCGAAGGCATTGTCTCGAAGAGCGGAGAGATTCTTACCGATCACCGCGAGTCCGTCAGAATGGTAATCAAACTGCAAAGGCCGTCGGATTCCATGCCGCTTGAGCCACGACTTAACTCCTAATCCCATGAAAATCGATCCTTGCGCGTGCTTGCACGCCGAAGAGGTGGATGCACCGGTTGACCTCCTGTAAGCGGCGAACGAATTGCCACTCACAGGATCCGTCTGGTTACACGTATCGAGTATTGTAGACGAGTGATATCGATGTGCTCTGAGCGTGTTTTGGAAATCACTCGATTGACTGCTGCCGCGTTTGCATGAGCTAGGATGCTGAGAACGCGCCTATAGCGACAGCGTACAATCATGTTTAAACCGAAGCGGCTCTGCACTGATCTACAGGAAGCCTTAACGGCCCGTTTTGTATGCGCGTGGTACTTTCCCACGGTTTTTGGAACGCACCAGCGAACTCTCGTCAGAACGTCCTCTTCTGATGACATGAACGGCTGAAGCCCCCAATATCACTGAACGCAATTGGAAATGGAGACGTCGCTCCGGATGATGGGTAACGAACGTTGCAACTGAGAAAAGTGCTTCAAGGATCTGGCTCCAACCTGATTAGAGTGTTCCTCTCTGCGCTCGTTGGAATTGTGCTTCCGCCGTTCCTCGTGCGTCACCTGTCTACGCCCGAATATAGCGCCTGGGTACTGATTCTTCAGCTCAGCGCGTATGTCAGCTTGCTGGATCTGGGCCTTCAAACCGCTATATCGAAGTTTGTGGCAGAATACGACTCGGCTGATGAGCGCCTTGCGTGCAGCCGCGTTTTGAGCACATCGTTCCGAATACTGTCCATCGCTGCTCTGGCAGGTGTGGTCCTTATCCTGGTGCTGACGTGGCAAGTACCACGGATGTTCCATCAGATGCCAAGCACGCTCGTTCGTGAGGTCCGTGGTTCCCTTCTCCTGATCGGATTGTCCGTTGCGGTAAGTCTTCCGTTCAACGCTTTTCTTGCCGCCTTCACCGGTTTACAAAGATACGGGTTCCCTACACTCCTGTTGACGATCAGCAAGGTTGCGTCCTCCGGCGCACTTGTGGGTATCTTGCTCCTGCGTGCGAGTCTGCTTCAGATGTCTCTTGTAATGGCGGCATTCAATCTAGGGACTGCAATCACTCAATATCTTGGATGGAGGAAATTCGCAAAAGATAGAGTAGAGTTTTCCTGGATATTGTTTGATTCATTATTCGCAATCAGGATAGTAAAGTACTGCAGCGCCTTATCGATTTGGACGCTCGCAGGGCTGCTTATCAACGGTCTCGATACAGTTCTGGTTGGGCACTACGATTTTCGAAATACGGGCTATTATGCTGTCGCCAGCAGTGTTACGAATTTTGTAATGCTTGCGGTCGGCAATCTATTCGGACCTCTAATCCCCGCCATTTCCTCGTTGCAGGCGATTGGAAGTTCTAAACAGATCGGAGATGTTGCTGTCAATACTACCCGATATTGTGGATTGGTCCTCTATGTCAGCGGCTTGCCCATTTTGTTTGGCTCCTACCCTCTCCTTTCGTTGTGGGTAGGCAAGAACTACGCAGTCCAGAGCGCGCCGTATCTTGCCGTGCTCATGATTGGAAATCTCATTCGCCAGCTTGGCTATCCATATGCACTTGTGGTTGTTGCAACAGGCAGACAGCATCTCGCCACCATCGCTGCTGTAGCAGAGGCGCTGGTGAATATTTGCCTGAGCATCTGGCTGATTCAACGGATGGGTGCTATGGGTGTGGCGATTGGCACGGTTGTCGGAGCATTTGTGAGCATCACGCTACATTTGACGGTCAGCATGCGCTATACGCGCTCCGCGATATTGATTCATCGCTCGCAATTCATCATGCAGGGACTGCTACGGCCGCTTGTGTGCGTCGCTCCCTCTGTTATCCTTTTGCCGTTTTGGAAGAGGTTTGCAACGATTCCCGCACCCCCTCTTTCTATGCTTTTGTGGGCTCTAGCCACGATTGCGCTCGCGTGGCAGGTGGGCCTCAATCGATCAGAACGGCAGAAGCTCTTGGTTGGATTCAGTCGGTTGGCGTATTGGCCAAATGTAGGCGCGTAACAAGTCTCAATCTTGTACGTGGCAAAATTGAAAACATTTCTTGTCGTGCTTATTCTCAACTTCGATGGTTAGACTGGGACTGGAAGTCTCCTCACCACTGACCTATCTTGAATCGGTACAGAAATGGCCAAAAGAGGTGGCGGACAGTTTCCAACCCGTTGCGAATAGGGCTGATCGGCTCATCAGAATCGCGGGACTTTCGGCAGCAAGCCCTGAAGCCGCCGCATGCTTGTTCAACTCTTAAGAAACACGCCTGTAAGGCCGGACCCGTGCCCCTTGCTCTTTCGTTGAGCTACAGAATAGAGATACAAGGCCAGCAACCTTCGAACAAGTCTTATGGGCAGCATGCGGTTGGCTACATCGGCCCATGCGTTCCTGCTGAGAATTGCACTCAAACGATCATGCGTTGTGATTTCGAGTTTCGACAACTCGCATTCGCTGCAAACTTTTTCCAGCACATTTGCAGTGTAAAAAGAAAGATGACGTGGCGCGTCCAGATGCAGCCATCGTTCTCGTAGCGTCTGAAAATCATAGCTTTCGATATCAGGCACCGCTACGAGCAGAATTCCATTGCTCTTGAGTCGATGCGAAGCGCTCCGAAGCACCTCCCAGGGACGAGGCATATGCTCCAGACAATGCCACATTACGATGACATCGAATTCCTCGTTCATCTCATCCATGGCCGCTGACGGGTCATCGGATTGTATTGCCTTCACGCCAACCGTATCTCGCAGGAAGTTCACGCATCGTGCATCCATCTCGATTGCAGTGACGTCGAATCCGGCATCCTTTGCGTTGCAACTGAAGATTCCCATCCATGGACCAATCTCAAGCAGTTCTCCGCTATTCTTGTACTTCAAGATGGCATCGAGTCTGTATCTTTCCTTCTTCGCGATTCCTCGAAGCTGAGACAAAGTTCTTGGTATTTTTTGATATCCCCCTTCGTAAAACCGGAAGAGGTCGGAGGGTACCGGAGACAGGAAAATCAATTCGCATGTTGAGCAGCGATAGTAATTGAACACTTCATCACTTAGCGTTCGATTTACATCTGAAGAGGAGATGAACTGTCGAGACGTCTCACCGCATTTAGGACAACTTACGAAATAGGGAGATGTCAGTTCGCGATCCTTCATTATCGTGACTTTTCTATAGTAGGCCGATCAGACCTAAACCACTCTACAGCAATTATATTGAATTGAGATCCTACTCACCTCTCCCACAATCCGTTTGAAAGGATTTTGGGCTACGGGAAACTTAACGTGGCGAGAAGCCGAACCCTACGAACGCTATAGGGAATGACGGGCACGGAATTCTTTGACAACTTCGGCGGGATCGCGATGATCTCCATCGACGGCTTCATTCATGGCGCGCATATCGTCAGCAGTCACTTTACCCGCGAGAGCATGAAGCGCTTGTGCGATCTGGGGCCAGCGACGGAGCGAATCATTGCGAACCAGCGGAACCGCCTGGTAGGGCGGGAAATAGTGTCGATCATCCTGAAGAGCCACTAGTCCCAGAGCCTGGATGGGTCCATCCGTCGAGTTGCCCGCGATCATATCGACCTGATGGGCTGCTAATGCTCGATACAAGAGGCCCAGATCCATGGTGCGCGGAGAGTCGGCAAAATGCAGATTGTATGCCGCGCTGAGCCCCGGTAAGCCGTCGGGCCGCTGCTCAAATTCGTACCCAACGCCGAGGCGCCAATTTGGAGTGAAGCGCGCGGCCTGACTAAGGGTGGTGAGATTCAGCCGTCTGGCATCGTCACCACGGATCACCATCGCGAAAGTATTCTCAAAGCCAAGCGGCTCCGCGACGGTGACGTTATCGCGTGAAGCGTAAAGGCCCCTGACGATTTGGAGAACAGCAGCCGGATCGCGGTTGAGTGGCTGCTTCAAAATCGCTGTGAGCGCCGTGCCGGTGTATTCGACATATGCGTCGATGCGACCGGAGACAAGGGCCTGGTTGCAAATATAGCTGCCTGCCAGGTAGAAGCGCCGCTCGACCTTCAGCTGCGATCTGGCTTCGATTTCCTGTGCCAGGAGTTCGCCGAGGATTACCTGCTCGGTGAAGTTCTTCGCGCCGATGACCGGGTGGTCTGAACGTGGAGGCGAGCAGCTGATAAGGAAAGAGCTGAGGAGAGTCGCGCAGGAGAGCAGGAGAGTTCGCTTCATTGTCGGATGCTTTCAGGGGGGGAGACTCTGAATCGCCTTTCCAGCAGTCCAAGAGCCGAATCCGCAATTAGAGCAAGGAGCGCTGCGGGAACGGCCCCTGCGAGCACCAGGCGGTTGTCCACAGACGCGACACCACGAAAGATCAGTTCACCCAGCCCTCCGGCGCCGACGGCTGCCGCAATGGTGGCGATCCCGATGCAAGTGACCGTTGCGGTGCGGAGGCCGGCAAAGATAAATGAAGCCGCTAATGGCAGCTCAATCATGAAGAGACGCTGCCGGTTCGTGAGCCCAATGGCTTGGGCAACCTCAATCAGAGTTGGATCGATGCCGCGAATTCCGGCATACGTATTGCGCAGGATCGGCAAGAGCGCATAGGCTGTCAGCGCGACAATCGCAATGCGTGCGGCTCGGTCCCCAAGCCAGGGCAGCGGCAGAAGAAATCCGAACATGGCAAGCGATGGAATGGTTTGCAGAACGTTCGCTATGCCGATCACCGGCTTCGCCCAGCGAGGCGAACGCGTAAGCCAGATTCCTGCGGGTACAGCCAGTACTGTTGCGAAGAGTATGGCAGCGCCCGTAAGCCAGAGGTGTTCCACCGTCAGCGTTGCGATCTCGCTGCCATACTGCGAAAAGAATGGCGCGCTCATGCCGGATGCGCCTTCCTGTTTACTCCATCTTCAGCACGACGGAATGCGCGAACATAAGCTACGATTTCAGGTTTGGTTGAACTCAAAAATTCATCGCGAGGCATGTCGATAATGAGCTTGCCCTCGTTCAACAGCGCGATCTGGTCAGCGAGGTAGAGGGCTTCGTCGAGGTTATGAGTTACAAACAGCACCGTGATCTCCACCCGGTGGAGAAGTGCGCGAAGCATATCCTGCATCTCGGACCGCGTGAGGGGATCAAGCGCACCGAAAGGCTCGTCCATGAGGAGAATGGGCGGTTCTGCAGCGAGAGCTCGCGCCAGCCCCACGCGCTGCCGCTGTCCACCGGAGAGCTGATGCGGATAGCGATGCGCAAAACTCGCCGGATCGAGTCCGACAAGCTGAAGAACTTCCCTGGTTCGATTTGAACGCTGGGCCTTCGGACGTCCTTCTGCTTCCAGAATAATCCCGACATTTCTTTCTACGGTGAAGTGCGGAAAGAGTCCGGCTTCCTGGATGACGTATCCGATCCTGCGGCGGAGACCTACCAGGTCGATCTCGCTCGCACCGGCAATCTCGACAACGCCGGATGTCGGTACGACCATGCGATTGGCGGTGCGAAGCAATGTTGTCTTGCCCGATCCGCTGCGGCCAAGGATCGCCGCGACTGTTCCATGTTCGATGGCAAGCGAGACGTGCTGCAGAAGCTGCCGACCGCTTGCGACAGCAACAGTAACATCTCGAAATTGAAGAGCTGCACTCATCGCTTCAACCGTGGAGGCAGCTTAGCACGTCAACCAGATCATCGCGCCCGCGAGCCCTTCATCCAACTTACCAGTCTCGGGAGTGGGGGAGGGTTCGATGCAGCAGACGCTGCCCTGCGTGATCAACTCAAAGAGTGCGGCTCCTGGATTGCTGCGCCGGCATCCACAGCCGTGTTCCAGGAAACGACATGATTCAGAGGCGATGACAGAGGCTCTCTCCAGAGCTGCTCGAAATCGCAACCACACGCATAAGCAAAGCAGAATGCCCATGAAATATGTCGCCTGCGCCATTTGTGTCCACTGCTGTATGCCCTTGGTTTTCATTTTTCACGAACACGCCGATGCATGATCAACCAATTCTACAAATTGAAGGCTGCGGCAGCGGATTGACTGCCCTTCCTCGCCTCATTGATCGCTCGTGTTCTTGATCGATAGCGGATTAGGTGTTTTCTCGGAGGAGTGCGATCCGCTCAGCTTCGAAGTCAGATCGAATTCCTGCTGCGCCTTTGCGGCCAAGCCTTGTTTTCGGTAGATCTGGCCGAGCTGATAGTGCAGGCTGGAGATATTCGGCGCCAGCGCGATAGCCTTTTCCAGTTCAGACTGCGCCTTCTGCATCTCATTTTGAGCGGCAAAGATGTGGCTCAGTTCCTCGTGAATCGTCGGATTAGCTGGGGCAAGATCGGACGCGCGGTTCAAATACGAAATCGCTTTGTCAGGCTGATGCTGATCGCCGTACAGCTTGCCGAGATTGAGGAATGGCTGCGCATCGGCAGGGCTCGTCCCCTGCCACTCGATCGCTGTTTCGAACGCGGTTCTGGCCTTCTCCATTTCGTTCAACTCCCGCCAGGCGAGCCCGATGTTGTTTTCAGCCTCCACATACTTAGGATGTAGGGCGATTGCGCGCTCGAAGCTCGCGATCGCGCCGTGATAATCGTTTTCATTGAACTTGGTTCTGCCGAGCAGATAGTGTGCGTCTGCGTCATTCGGCGATTCGGTAACCACCTCGGTGAACCACTTGTCGGCATCGACGAAGTCGTCCAGCAGAATGTAATCCGAAGCGACTATCTTCAACTCGTCGGGGCTGGGTCGGCGAAACTTGGCACCCGCCGTGAACTCCTCAAGAGACTCTCGAGGCTTCCGCTCTCGAAAGAGTACGTACCCCAGCAGAAAATGGGCATCCGCGGAATCAGCATGGTTCTTGATGTAGGCTCTGACCTCAGCTTCAGACTCCGTCAGTTTGCCCTGACCAGCAAAGGCCCGCGCTCCCGCAAGAGGATCAGGCGGAGTCTGGGAGCGTCCCGACGCGCATGCGAGGGTCGCAACCAGGAAGACCACATCACGAGCAAGGGCAGTTCCACGCAACATCTCATTTCCCTTCACTAATGAGCCGCATTCTTGATAGCGTTCGAGTCGCTAGCCTGACCTGCGACTGCGGCACTCGCTTCACGCTGCAACTTCCCGTAGGTCTGCATCTCCTTTTGCGCCTCTGCGGTATTGCCCTGCGATCGATAGACATTCGCCAGCAGAAAATGAATGCTCGGCTCACGAGGGCTGTCCTTCTCGGCCATGAGCAGGTCGGGGAGAGCCGCCGGCTGTTTGCCGAGCCTCACGAGGGCGCGCGCACGGTCCACGCGTGCCTGCATCAGGGCGGGGCAGCGCTCGATCGATGCGTTCGCTTCCGACAGCGCCTCCTCGCTGGAGTCGTTTGCTTCGAGAATTGCATTGGCCAGCTTCCAATGAGCAATGCAGTTATACGGATCGTTCTTCAACTCCGCCCGGAACTCCGTTTGCGCAGACTGCCACTTCCCGATGTACCAGTACGCGTCCCCCATGTGCATGTGCGTGCCAGGCTCCTCCGGAGCCATATCTACGGCTTTTTTGTATTCGACAAGAGCGAGATCGTAATTGTGCATGCTCTCGTCGATCTCGCCGGCGATCTCATGAGCAACAACGGAATCGGGATCGATTTCATTGATCTTCTTCAGCGCGCCTTCTGACAGGCGCAAATATGTTTTGCCGAGCATGTACCATGCCTGCTGATCCTTCGGATTGCGCCCGAGGTAATCGTTCAGATGGCGCGCCGCTTCGTCCATCTTGCCTTGGTTGATGAGCATGCGCACCAGCGTGATCTCAACCTTATCGTCTTTGGGATTGGCGCGCAGGGCCTTACGAAGGAGGGGCTCGGCCTTGTCATTTTGGCCAAGCTGCACATAGCTCATACCCAGGATCGCCGCGGCCGTGGGCATGTTCGGATTCAGTTCGAGCCCGCGTTTCAAAACTTCTGCCGCATGCGCATAGTCGTGCTGGTCGAAGTAAAGGCCGCCCAGATTGTTGTATGCAGCGGCAAGGTGCGGGGCCAGCCTGATAATGGACCTGTACTTCTCAATGGCAGCGCCTTCACTTCCGCTCTGAGCAGCCTGGTGTGCCTCGGCATAGAGGCGCTGTACCTCTGGTGTCACTTCACTCTCCCCTGCCTGCGAACGAGCCCCAGAAGGCGCGCCTAGCGTCGAAGCTAGTGCGAGAAGGGCAATGCTCAATCGGTATCTACGACCGGAGGGGGTGTACTTCATGATTGCTGATTATAAATTTTCCTGAATCAGTTCGTTGTGTCACCAAAGCGACAGAAAAAATCGCCGGACTGCATGAAAGCAGCCCGGCGCAAGGAAGCCACAAGTCTCCCAATTCAGGAGACAGCGCAGAACCTAGAAAAGAATCTGCAACTTGAGCTGGCCCTGTCGATTGTTGATTTGAGAGCCAGTACTGGTGTCCTGCGTGAATGTTCCATTACTTGCATTCTCATCGGGTCCGTTGAATCGTGTGCGATTGAAGGCATTGAAGTAGTCAACCTGCAGGATTGCCTGCCACCTTTCGCCAATGTAGAAGTGTTTCCGGGCGTTCAGATTTTCCATGAGATAAGCCGGATTCCGGAGATCTCCGTAAATCCTGTCCGCGTTGCCGATGACGTACTGCGTCGGGGTTGTGGTAAAGCCTGCCGGGTTGAACATCGATGGTCCGGTTCCCGTGCCGCCATGCGTGAAGTAATCACGTACCTTGCTGTACGAGGCGGTTGAGAGCTTTACCGAGGGATTGCGGTCCGGTCGGTTGAACCCGTTCGGGAACGGCGAGCCGCTCTCGCATACTGAACTTGACGAGCAGCCTGACATCGGTGTTCCGGACTGATAATTGAGAATCCAGCCCACCTGCCATCCACCTGCGATGTTTCCGAGCTTGCGGTTGTTGACGAACTTCTTGCCCGGACCGATCGGCAACTCGTAAGTTCCGCTAACCTTGAGAGTCTGCGGCACATCCGAATTTGAGATCGTGTACTCCGGCTTCTGGTTGTACTTGTTGATTCCGCCAGAAGTGAAGCTGGAGAAGCCGCTGTTGGTGTTATCCATCAATCGGGATAGCGTGTAACCCGTCAGGAACGAGAGACCGCCGGAAAACCGCTTTTCCAGGGTGATCTGTGCGCCCTGGTAGTAGGTCGTTCCAAAGCCCTCGAAGTTGTTGAAGATGTAGTTGTACTGCGGGTACGGCGTGAGAGCCTGCTGCACCGTGGCCGATCCGCCGAAGTCATTGACGAATGTTGGATAGGGCAAGCTGAACCCGTCATGCTGGGCGCAACCATCCTGGAAGCTATCGGACAGCACGGAGTTCCCGAGGTTCGTCGCGCAGGTGCTGAGAACGTTGCCGTATTGATCGTCAAACTTCGGGTCCATCTGGTTGATCTTGTTGTTTTGGCTGGGAAGGTGGATTACACGGTTACCGACCCAGGCTGCTTCAAAGAACATGTTGAACGGCAGCTCGCGCTGCAGGTTGACGTTCCACTGCTGGCTGTAAGGAGCGTAGCCGTTATTACGACTGAAGGCATTGATCGTGTTGCCATTACCGAGCGCCGGGCTGAATGGTGTAGCCACAGTTGCCGGTATGGGATTGGTATCCCACGATCCTGGCGCGGAAGTAAACGTACCGGAGCTGGCGCGGTGGAACTGGCCGGTCAGCAGGTTGCCGTAGTTCACAGCGACCTTGCTGGTGCCGTACTCGTAGGCGCCGCCATTGAGGAAGGCTATGTTGAAACCGGCCTGGACCACCATCTTATGGCTCAGCTGATAGGCAAAGCCAAGACGCGGCCCGAAGTGAGTAAAGTGGATATCGGCACGAGTGTAGCCGGCGCAGCCGTTACAGTTGCCGAACTTGGTAGCAGCTCCCGGTATGCCCGCAATGGGGTTGGTACCCGGGTTGTCAGGATCGAAGAAAACAATCAGGTCATGCTCTTCAGTGAAGGGCACCTGGATATCCCAGCGAACACCAAGATTCACTGTCAATTTCGGAGTCAACTTGATGTCATCCTGAATGTACGGAGCGAAATCCCAGTTGCGCAGCCTTTCTTCCTGGGAGTTAGAGCGGTTCGTATTATCCGGAAGACCCAGCAGGAAACTGGCAAACGAGCTGCCGTAGTTCGAGAAGTTGGCGTCGCTTGCATTGTGAATCGAGGTTTGCTTCTGGCTGAAGTTGAACTGACCGCCCTCGGTTTGTTCTTCGTTGTCGTCCTGATACGAGCGGCGAAGCTCGCCACCGATGTTGAAGGTATGGCGTCCCTTGGTCCACAGCCAGTTGTTCACCAGCGCTATGCCCAGCTTGCGGTTGACCGAACCTGAGTTGGATCCGTTGGTACCAAAACTGGTGGTAGAGTGCTGGCCATCGAAGGTGATGTTCGGCATGATATCTTCCTGCAACACGCCGAAGTAGTTGTCTACTGGTGGGAACTTGTTGACGTTGAATTGATTGTTGATCTCGCCGATCCAGCCAGCGCCTGCCGTCATGATCAGGTGCGGGGTTAACGTGTTGGTGTAGTTCAGCAAGAACGCGGTGCCAACGTTCGGATAGTCGCGCAGGCTCTCCAGCGGATTGGGAAGCACGACGATGGGATTGTTGTCGAATCCCTGGCTATGGAAGGTATTGCGCCACTCCGTGTAGTGCAGGCTCTGTGTGGGCGTGAGAGTCTGATCAACCGTGAAGCCCCATACATGCTGAATGTTCGGAGAAACGTACGGGACGTAGTTCTTGTTGTTGCTCTGCCCACCAACGCCGGTGCCTGGGTTGTCCGGATCAGGAATGTACTGGAGAATGCTGGCTGCAATGGGGCTGATTCGGTCGGCGGGAATTTTATTGCCGGGGAACGGCGCGCCGGTCAGGGGATCGTAGATGGGAACCACAATCTGAGCCCCGGAAGCATCTACACCGAGGTAGTTCGAGAAATCTCCGGCCTTCTCAGCCGCCGTCGGCACGGTGCCATTGTTGGTGTTCTGCGTGTTCTGCTTGTACCATTCCTGCGCATAATAGCCGAAGGTCCTGTTCCGGCCATCGTAGATGTGCGGAATGCGGATGGGACCACCTACCGAGAAGCCGTAGTTGTTTTCATGGTCCACGGGCGGCTTTCTGTCTACGTTGTTCGAGTTCCACGGCGGCCCGTTGAAGAAGCCTACGGAATCGAAGAAGCTGTTTCGGTTGATCTCGAAAAGATTGCCGTGATAGCTGTTGGTTCCCGATTTCATCTGGTAGGTCAGCGCACCCTGTCCCAGGCCGTATTGCGCCGAGAAAGTGGTCCGCTCAACCTTGTATTCCTGCACCAGATCGAAAGGCGGGTTGTAGTTCACGGTGTAGCCCTCCGTCTCGGACTGGGGGACCGGAATGCCGTTGTAGATGATTTCCTGTTCGAAGTCGACGCCGCCGCTCACGCGGTGAGAGAAATTGTCGCCGGTTGTACCGGGAGCCAGGAACTGTAACTGGTCAATCTGGCGACCGCGACCCGAAACCTGCTCCGGCAACGCAGCGACGACGGCAGGCTCAATGGTGCTGCCCAATTCTGGCGCTGTAGTATTGAGTGCGATTTCATCGGCGATAACTTGGACAGTTTCGCTTGCCGCTCCGGTGGTGAGCGAGAAGTCGACCGTGGAGGTTGTACTCACTTCGATCGTAACGCTCTTCTTCACGTCCTTCTTGAAGCCTTGAGCGTCGACCTGCAAGGTGTACGTGCCAGGCAAAAGGCCTCTGAACGAATAGGTTCCGGCGCTGCCGGATACGGTGTCGCTTGAGACCGATGTCTGGTCGTTGGTGACGGTGACCTTTGCGTTCGGCACAACCGCGCCGGTTGGATCTGTGATCGTGCCGGTGATTCCGGCGCTGGCCTGCGCGAATGCGGCGCGAGGGGCCAACGAGATCAAGAATGCGATTGCAACGATGGCCGACGCCCATAGGCTCGCCCGCGAGCGGCGCAACGAGACGGCGCACTCGTTGGGAATGGGGAATAATTTCACTTTGCCTCCTGGTCTTACCCAGTCAAGATCTTGAGTACAGTGGTAGGGAATTACGGTGACAGCCCGAAATGGCTCTTTTGGCCTTGGAATCCGGCGTTCGATGGAAACGATACCATTTTTATGGTAGCGATTCCATTCCGCGCAACTATACGTCCCCCAAAATTCCGCTGTCAAGATTTTTTTGGAATTGTGAATTTTTACCGGGCTTCTTTGCGCACCCGATTTCAACGTATTAGTGACGAGACGTGATAAGAATCGCCCAGAGTGGACTTTCACGCCGACGAGCGGGACAACGTGCAGCTGGGCCTTTCAGGTGCCGGGAGAGCCTCTGGGTAGCGATCGAAGGACCTCAATCGCAGCCATGTACGGTCTGTTGTGCGCGTGTGGCAGCTCCAACGACAGGCTCGTCCACCTGTACCTGCCGGTCGGGCTTGATATCGGTAAGCGTTTGCACAGTGCCGGAGGGCCAGCGAATCTCGACGCACGAGGGTGCCACGGTTTCTCCGAGGCCGAAGTGAACGCGAGGATCACTCGCAGACAGATATCCACTGGAGGTTGTCACGGTTGCCCATTGCTTTCCGAGGGCAGTTTTCACCATCACCACTGCTCCGATTCCATCGCGGTTGCTCTTATGTCCGATAAGTTGCAATGTGATCCAATGCCCCGAGTGCTCTGTCTCGTTGAGCAGAACGTGCGCCGGACCCCCATTGGTGGTGACCACTGCATCGATGCGGCCGTCATTATCGATGTCTCCAACCGCCATGCCTCGGCCAACCCAGGCCTCGTGGAAGATATCCCCGGAGATGGATGAAACATCCACGAACTTCTGGCCGGTATTCCGCGCGAGCAGCATCGGCTCACGGTAGTGAAATTGCGGATTAATGCGTTCGATCGTATCCAGATCGTGTCCCTGAGCGACCATCAGGTCCTTCCACCCGTCGTTGTCGTAGTCGAGGAATCGCAAACTCCACCCGGAGTGCAGAAGTGTCATTGCGCCGATGCCGCTTTCGTTGGAGGCGTAGTTGAACGTGTTATCTCGATTGTTCTGGTATAACGCGTATCGCTGGTTAGCCAGGTCATCGACGATGATGTCGGGCCAACCGTCGTTGTCATAGTCGGCAAAGTCGACACCCATGCCCGCGTAGGTCTGTCCCTCGGCGTTGACGGCTGCTCCCGTCTCCAATCCAACTTCTTCAAACGTTCCATCCTTCTTCTGGTGGAACAAAAACTCCGGCATGGAATCATTCGCGATGAAAATGTCGATCCGTCCATCGCGGTCATAGTCGGCAAAGGCAATTCCGAGCGCTTTTGCAGGCTTATCGAGGCCAAGCTTGTGCGCCTCTTCAGTGAAATGACCATTGCCATCATTGTGATAAACCAGCAATGTGATGGGCTGGAATACGTCGGGATGACAATAACCGCGGTATCCTTCGCGATGTTCGCCGCACCACACGTCCTCCCAGTCCCACGTCACGTAACGATCCACTACGAGATCCAGAAGGCCGTCGTTATCCAGATCAACCCATGCCGCCGAACTTGACCAGCCGCCGCCCGTTACGCCCGCCTTCGCGGTGACGTCGGTGAAAGTACAGTTCCCATTGTTGTGATAAAGCTTGTTTCCGCCGTACGCAGTAACGAACAGGTCCTCGTAGCCGTCGTTATCGTAGTCGGAAACCGCCACGCCCATTCCATAGCCCACACCCTGAAGCCCGGCTTTCTCGGTAACATCCTCGAAGGTCCCATCCGCCTTCTGGTGATACATGCGGTTCCAGTATTCCGACCCTGTCTTCTGAGGGATGAAGCCCTTCGGCGTGGGATCGGTGTACGGCGCTCCATTAACCAGGAACAGGTCGAGCCGGCCGTCGTTGTCGCAGTCAAACAACGCCACGCCGGAGCCCATTGTTTCGATCAGATATTTGCGCGATGTGTGCGGTGCCTGGTGAAGAAAGTGCACACCGACCTTGTCAGTGACATCGACAAATTTGCCGGGAACCGGGGGCGTTGTCTGAGGCGCAGCCTTCGCGGGCAGTCTGCCTGACTGAGCAGACACCCCCGCATTCGCGAAACATCCCATAAGTAAAGCGAACCAGAAGATAGCTCTGCATACCTGCGTCACGGTCCGCTCCTCGTTGGAGCAGAGACGGTATCAGGGCACGGTTTCCCATCGCAAAGCGAAGACGTAATCCCCTTCCCTTCAGTGATGGTGTAGATACGATCGACTGCCGGAAGCTTGATCGTCTCCTTTGCACCTGAGGGCCAGTGGATCTCCGCCTTCGCCCGATCGGTTGCATCCCCAAGACCGAAATGAGGCCTCGGGTCGTTGGTGGAAACATAGCTACCCGCGCTCATCACATCCTGCCGCTGACGAATTCCGTTCGCAGTCAGATAAACGGTTGCGCCTACACCATCGCGTGGGCTCTTCGGACCGCCGACGAGTTTCAGCTCAACCCAATGATGGTGATCAGGATTGATGTTCTTCAGCAGCACCGGCGGCCCGTCGATCTGGCTGATGACCACATCGATCTTGCCATCATTGAAGAGATCGCCAAATGCTGCTCCGCGCCCGGAGATGATCTCGGCAAGCGCTGTCCCCTTCACTGGAGCGATCTCACTGAATTTGCCATCGCGATCATTGTGAAAGAGCAAGGAGCGCTGCGCATATGAGGTCCCCCAATCGAGGCGATCGGCGGCAGGATAAATATGGCCGTTCACAAACATCAGGTCGAGCCAGCCGTCGTTGTCATAATCGAGAAATCCATCACCCCACCCAAGGAACGGGATCGAAATCTTGCCGATCCCCGATCGCATGGACACTTCGCTGAACCCGCCATTCCCCTGGTTGCGGAAGAGCAGCTTTGACTCATCGGAAAAGTCCGAGATCGCAAAGTCGAGCAATCCATTATTCATGTAGTCGCCCACGGCAACTCCCATTGCGGCGACCTCACGGCCATCCTCATTCAGCCCGAAGCCCGTTGCGTAGCTCGCGTCCTCAAAGGTTCCATCGCCGCGATTGAAGTAGAGATAGCTCAGCGTCGAATCGTTCGCGACAATAAGGTCTGGCTTTCCATCGCCGTTCACGTCGACAAAGACAGGAGTGAGGCCGTAGTACTTGTTCACAGCATCCGCCACCCCTGCCTTCGCACTGACATCTGTGAATGTGCCATCACCATTGTTGTGAAACAGATGATCAGCTTCGCCTTCCAGATTCTTGGGGCCGCACATCACCGGCTCTCCCCGGAACTCGCAGTAGGAAAATCCTGTTGCTTTCGTGTGTTCGTAGGGCAGGTTGTCGCGATCGAAGTGGACGTATCCGGAAATGAAGAGGTCGAGGCGGCCATCGCCATCATAGTCGCCCCAGGTTGCTCCAGCGGACCAGTTACCGAGAGTCACGCCCGCCTTCTCTGCGACATCGGTGAAGGTGCCGTCGTGGTTGTTGTGATAGAGACGGTTTTTGCCCCAGTTCGTAACGAGAATGTCTGGCCAGCCGTCGTCATCATAATCTGCGATCGCCACACCGAATCCCCAACGGCCATTGGTCACACCGGCTTTCGCAGCAACGTCTGTGAATGTTCCGTCGTGGTTGTTGTGGAACAGCGCAGCATGCGGCGGTTCTTCCTTTCCATCAAGCGCCGCTAATGTAGAACCGTTCACGAAATAAATGTCGAGCCATCCATCGTTGTCATAGTCGATCAGGCCAACACCGGAGCCGTTGGTGTCGATGATCAGACGTTTGTCGGCATTGCCCATCGTATGTTTCCAACCCGACAGGCCCGACGCCTGCGTCACATCTTTGAATGGGACAGGGCCGGATTCCACGAAGCCGCTCGCCGTGATCGGGATCTTGCGTGTCCCTAGATTCGCGATCGGAGGCGCATTGCGCACCATACCCGATGACGGGTTCACCGTTCTCTGGGCAGCTAGAGGAGTGACGGAGACCATGGTGGCAGCCAATAGCGCCAACCATGCGTTGGGACAGATGCGCCGGCTGTACGGCAACGGTGACCTCCACCGCTGAGTCTATCGCAGAGCCGATCCCGGCCAGACTGCCTGAGGTCCTCATTACAAGACATGTTCTGGTCGCGAAAACCGACCCGCTCCCTCAATCCTTCGCCTCAGCGCGATCAACCCACTTGCTCCACATCTGCGGATCCGCGAGCATCTTGATGTAGACCCCACCCACCACTGAGCGTGCCTGAAACCCCGGGTGTTTCGCGGATATCGTGTCATACCAGTCAGTCATGGGTATGCGCTCCGGCGTCTTATCGAGGAAGTGGAAAATGGGATTCACAAGGGCCTTGAAGTCGTCCGGGTTGGACGCCAGCGTAGCCGACCATACCGTCCAATCGAGTTTGGTGTAGGTGGCTCGGTTATCGAGCGGCAAGCCGTACTCATTGAGATGCGTCTTGTAGAACGCGACTTCACGCTGGGCGATCTCCGGCGAAAACTTATGCAGGCCGAGGATGTTGTCCCATACCAGGTTGTACTTCTGGCTCCAGGTTCCCTTCTTGTCGAATGCAAGACGGTAATGATCCCCATCGAGTGCCATTGAAGCCCATTTAGTTGCCATCGACTTCGCGGCAGAGTCGTACCGCTTCGCCGCATTCTCATCGCCGAGTTTCCCCGCAAGCTGAGCGTATGCAGCCAGGGCTTCAATCGCCTTGATGGAAAGGTTTGTGTTGTGCGCGAGGTGCCCCGCGAAATCATCCGTACAGAGCTGGTTCTCTGGATCGAACCCTTTTTCGAGAAGGAAGTCCGCCCATTTCGTGATCAGCGGCCAATGCCTTTTTGCGAAGGCTGTGTCGTTCTCAGCATGAGAAAGCGCGGCGACCATAAGGATCACGTTGCCGGACTCCTCCACCGGCATCTGATCCTCTTCGCTGCTCTCGCCTCCGCCATACTGCTGCCCGTTTGCCAGCGGATACACACCAAGGTCATGCGGTGCGAACGGGAACTTCCAGTGGGACGTTTCCGCGTAACGCATCACCGGCTCGAGCTGCGCCTCAACCAGCTTCGGATTCAATAGCAAGAACATCGGCGACGACGGATACAGCACATCAACCGTGGAGATAGAGCCGTTGCTGAAGTTCTCCTTCGGCATAAAGAACGGCACGCCTGCGTCGTCCTCCACCAACTTGTGCGCGCCGATCGCCTGCCTGAATGCGAGGATAGAAATCGCGGCGTACTCAGCGCCGCCTTCCTGCGTCAGGTCATGCTCAAGCTCGGCATCGTACTTCTCCGCCCGCCTCGTGAGACTGACATAATCGTGCTCCGCGGCGTCGAGCATCTCGGAGAACGTGGAGAACTGCTTACGCCAGTAGGGCAATAGCCGTTGACGCATGTACTCGACGGAGTAGATGTCGTCGTATGAGAGCAAAACATGCCGCATAACCGGCGCACTGCCCACAGTTCCAACAGGCATCGTAACGATCAGCTTTGGTGCTGCCGGATGCTGGCTCTTCGGCATGCGAGGCTGTTCCAGATCATCCTGGGTCGGCGCTTCTCCGGTTTCGATGAAATGCTGACGATCAGACCAATTGCCTGCCGCAACGACAGTCTTGCCTTGATTCTTCGGAACACCAAGGTAGAAATAGCCCCAATTGATGCGCAGATCGTCTCCATATTCCTCGAGTATCGGCTGCTTCTGCGAACCGACTCGGAGCAGGTCCAGCCCGTTAATCTGGTCGCGCGACCAGACCACCTTCTCACCCGGTGTATTTGTTGCAATGGCTCCGTCCAGGTCCAGGTAGAGCGTCACGTCGTGCTGTGCGCCGTCGCGCGACCTGACCTGCCATGACAAATAAGTCACGGGACGCGCCATCACCGCCATGTCTTCGGGGAACGCTGGAGTCAAGAAGCATATCTGCAACTCGATCTGGCTATTTTGGAGCGTAACCATGGTCCGCGTGGGGGTGATGGTTCGTTGCGTCTCGTCAAGTGCCGGAACATCGCCGCCAGTCTCGCCAAGGTATCGATAGTTCTTGCCATCAACCCGAGCGATCCCGACGATCTCCTGCCGCGCACCCGTCCAATGACGCGTCTGGCCCCCGGTTAAACGGTCTGTGTTCGACCAGATGCTGAAGTACGGGTCATGGACGACGAGCGGCGTGGAAGGCGCTCGCAGGTTCAGATTTGACTGCTGCGCCAAAACGGATAGAGCACCAATCATGAGAGCTGTTGCCACGATGGCGCGTACGAACGAAGTACTCATACGGTAATTCCCCTGAATGTATTTCGGAGCGATTCGGTTACGCTGATGCCCACGTCGGCTTCGAGGAATACACCGGTAATATACATGCGCCCATCAGGCCGGCTTCAGCCCCGAGTCTCGCAGGCAACACTCTTGTTCCACCGCCTGGCATTCCCGCTGATGCAGCTCTGCCTGGCGCCGTCAGCGCGTACACATAGCTACGGCGTTCCAGTTCCTCGAAGAGTGGTGGCGAGAGAAGGTCCCATGAATTTGCGACTCCACCCCCCACTACATAGAGCGGAAAGTTAAAAATATTGATCAGGCCGGCGAGGCAGATTCCCAGTGAGCGACCAGTCTGTGCATAGATGTTAATGGCATCGAGATCCCCTGCCCGAGCGGCTTCGGCAAGGCTTTGCGCGGTGAGAACCGAACCGTCAGATTTGAGGCGCGCGAGACCTGGTGCCTTGCCGCTGCTGATTATCCGTTCTGCGGAACTGACCACTGCTGTTGCAGATGCGCAGGCCTCGAGACATCCCTGATTACCGCAGCCGCAGAGCTCACCCTCCGGATAAACCGTCATGTGCCCAGCTTCGCCGCCCATTCCTGCGGAACCATGCCAGAGCTTTCCTTCGAAAATGATCCCATTGCCGACGCCGGTACCGAGCGTCAGCATGCACATGGAGTCAACGCCGAGTTCTTTTCCTAGTCCCAGTTCATACTCAGCAAGGGCTGCCGCATTGGCATCGCTTTCCAGAAGGACAGGACGCTGCAGCCGCTTCTCCATATGCTCGAGGAGCGGAAACCGGTCCCATCCTGGCAGATTGGGCGGTTGATGTAAACGCCCCGCGGGAAGTTCCAGCGGCCCCGGAGACCCAACGCCGATTCCCGCGAATTCCCGCCCCTTTGCATGACGATCGAGCAGTTGCAGGATCGCCTGACACATGTCATCGACAACAGCAAGCGGGCCAGCTTCAAGACGAGTCCGGAGCGTCACCGATTCCAGCAGCCCAGTGCCCGGAGCATAGGCTGCGATGCGGAGACTGGTGCCGCCGAGATCGACGCCAATCGTGAGAACCTGCGAGTTATCCAAGGCCATTTGCGATCACCGCGGAAAGCAGGAGATGCGATACACGTTCATCGAGTGAAGGTCGTGCAAAACCGATGAACCTCTAAGAGGACTTAGGAAGCACGTGCAAGAAACGGGGACTCCCGCTCTTCCGCTGTTGTTCTTGGAAACGATACCACACAGAACGAAAGACCGGTCAACCTGAGTAGACGATCTCCCCATGCAAATGGTTCGACAGAAAATTATGAACTTAGCGGTCGAGTGTGATCCGTGCGGGAAGTAGGAGCGTCGTGTTCCGAAACCACATCGAGGCTCCAGATCAACGCGGCAAAGATGGTACCGTTTCCATTCGATCCCCAGGTACAACGTGCAGACGGAGATATCGGAATTACTTTCTAGGAAGCGCCGACGGAGCAGCCGCACGAGTTGCGCTGGATCAGGCGCGTCTCAAGCGTGATCTGCCGCGTACGCCTCCCCTTCGGCTGCGGATACGAACCCCGCTTACCAAGAAGCTGTTCAAAAAGCAGTTCGGCGGCAACTCGTCCGATCTCCTCGACCGGCTGCTGCACCACACTGATGGAGGGGCGCACTGTTGAAGCCAGCTCGAAATCATCGAATCCCAGCAGAGCGATGGTTTTCGGAATAGCCACATTGAGCTTCTGGAGAACTTCAAAGGCATAAATAGTCGTGCTGTTTTTGAGCGTGAATAGGGCATCCGGCGGGTTGGCTCCTGAGAGCATGCTCTCAATTGCGTATTCAGCCGACCTGTAGTCCTTGACCGATGTGTTCAGCGTTGCTGCCATCCCAGCTGCTTCCATCCCCGCTCGATACCCTCTGATGCGCTCCTGGATGGTAAACAGAGTGCTTTCACCGGTAAGACACACGATCCGTTTGTAGCCGTGCTCAACCAGGTGTTGTGTTGCAAAGCGCGCCCCTTTGAAATTGTCGGAGACCACCGCTGATACCAGCGTATCCGAAACCGGACGATCGATCGCAATCACCGGAAGGGAAAGACGCTTGAGCAGATCACGAAGGCCTTCGCTCTGGGAGTTTGCAGGTGCAAAGATGAGGCCGTCGACGCGGTGACTGATAAGGATATTCAGGTTCTCAAGCTCGGTATGAGGGTCGTTGTGCGACGCTGTGACGATCAGCAAAGAGTCATTGGCCTGTGCGACTGCCTGCGCAGACTCGGCGCAACTGGAAAAGAACGGGTCGGCAATGCTCGGGATCACGAGGCCGATTGTCTTAGTCCTGTGGCCCTTGAGGACGCGTGCCGCCTGGTTCGGCCGATAACCCATTGCCTCGATCACGCGACGGACATGACCCAGCGTTTTCGGGCTTACCCGATCTCCCCCGTTGATGACCCGGGATACAGTTGTCGTCCCCACGCCGGCCGCGCGGGCTACTTCGCTGACAGTCGGAGGAGTGCCTCTTTTTTTCATGCGCGCTTACCAGAGACCTCAGTGCGGTACGAGAAGTCTAAGCTACGCGCCTGAGGCACACAAAGACGGATCGGTATCGCACCCATCGAGCAACACCGTGAACGAAGCTTGATGGGTTCAAGGAAGGATCATGATCCTTGCCTTCCGGCGTTGCCCTTCCTTTGCGATCCCAATCCTCGCAAGGGGAAAGGCGGGAAGCTCCGGCGTGACGACCTCAGGCATCGGGACCGGCTTCTCTAGTTCAAATGCACCATACCCAGACAGAAACGGACCACTCATAATTTGAAGACGAATAGATCCGGTAAACGATTGCTGGTTCCTCAAATTCAACCGGATATCGCAGAGTCGCGCGTTCAAATACATGTCGGTCCCGTTGCTTGACAGCCCACTTCCTCAGGTTTCTACTCGACTACGAGCCCTTTCGTTGCCTCATCCAGCAAACGTTATCGCAGCCAAAGCACGCCAAAAAATTTAAGATCGCACCACGTGGGACCACAGCCATGCACAAGAAATCCGCTTCTGATACCACCCGACCCGCACACAACGGTGAATCGTTTGCGGCAGCCGACCCCACCCGTCGCGATTTCCTTGCGGGACTCGGCGGCGCCGCGCTGGCAACAGCGTTATCCAGCAGCCGGGGATTCGGGGAGACCTCCACAAGCGCCCTGAACGTTGCACGAGTAGCTGTGCCTTCGAGCCGTTCGCTGATGAGCGAGAACAAAATCTCAGCCCTGAATGACGGCTTCTCACCCGCTGATTCATTCGACCGTGTCCACACGATCTATGCGCTCTGGGTCGATCATTCCGACGGGGAACACGCAAGCTGGGTGCAGTACGAGTGGAGTGAGCCGGTAAGTCTCGACAAGGTTGAGGTCTATTGGGCAGTCGACCGCCCGCGTCCCAAAGCAATTCCCGGCAGCGGTGGCCCCCGGATTCAGGTACCGGAAAGTTGCCGAATCCTTTACTGGAACGGAAGTGAATTCATCCCGGTTCCCCAGCCGCAGGGACTCGGAGTCGCCCCCGATACTTTCAATCCAACTTCCTTCGAACCGGTTCGTACCAGCAAGTTGCGCCTCGAGGTCGTTCCGCAACAGGGTCATCCGGCAGGCATTCTCGAGTGGCGGGTCTTCAACCATGGAGCCGCGCCTGCGTTGCCGCCGGTTGTCGATGCGGGGGTCGACCGCTCCGTCGTGAGCGACGGTAAGACCTACCTCTCGGGCAAGGTTTCCTGGCTTCAGAATTCTCCGCGCAACAAGACTCAATGGAAGAAGTCGGCCGGCCCTGGTGCGGTAGCATTTGCCTCTGCTGCTTCTCCCTTGACGACAGCTACCTTCTCGCAGCCCGGTGATTACGTACTCACACTCGACGCTTCGGACAGCAAGGGAACTCCGCATTCCATCAGCGTGCACGTTGAGCCCGCGCCGCCCGCCGAGAGGCTCGACGTCGTGTACACGCGCAAGTATTCGATCGACAGCCCGCTCTGGAATCAGCGCGCCAAGGCCCTGATCGTCAATTGGATTCCCCATTGCATTGCAATGTGCGAGCGGACCGACATTGCACCGATGCGCGGCGACGGCGGAATCGACAATTTCATCGAAGCCGGCAAGGCCAATCGCGGAGAGCAGCACGGCAAGCACAAAGGATATGTCTTCTCGAATGCCTGGGTTCACCAGACGGTCGAATCAATGTGCATCGCACTGATGGTCGATGCCCATGGAGATCCGGAGATTGTGAAGGCCCAGGAACTCATGCGCGCGACGCTTGAGCGCTGGATTCCGATCATTCTCGCCGCGCAGATGCCTGATGGATATCTGCAGACCGCGTACACCCTTGCCGATCGCAAAGAATGGCCCGAACGCTGGTCGCCTGACCATCGCGGCAACCACGAGGGCTATGTCTCCGGTTATTTCATCGAGTCCGCCATCAATCACTACACACTGACCGATGGGAAGGACCTTCGCCTTTATAACGCAGCCAAAAAGCTGGCAGACTGCTGGGTTGCGAACATTGGCCCCGGCAAGAAGGAGTGGTTCGACGGCCACCAGGAAATGGAGCAGGCACTGGTTCGATTCGGCCGCTTTGTAAACGACCAGGAAGGCAACCACCGCGGAGACGCTTACATCGCGCTCGCCAAGTTCCTGCTCGATTCACGCCGCGGCGGATCGGAGTACGACCAGAGTCACCTTCCACCCGGCCAGCAGTACGAGGCAGTTGGCCACGCGGTTCGCGCCATGTACTTTTATTCAGGCATGGCCGACATCGCTGCCGAAACGAAGGATCGCGATTACCAGAGCGCGGTCATTTCGCTCTGGGACAACATGGTCAACAGGAAGTATTACGTCACGGGCGGCATCGGCAGCGGCGAAACCTCCGAAGGCTTCGGGCCAAACTACTCCCTCCGCAACGAGGCCTATTGCGAAACCTGTTCCAGCTGCGGAGTCGTTTTCTTTCAGTACAAGCTCAACCTCGCCTACCATGATGCGAAGTACGCCGACCTTTATGAGCAGACGATGTACAACGCGCTGCTCGGCGGCGTATCACTCGAGGGCAACAGCTACTGCTATACGAATCCGCTCGTGAACACAGAGCGCGCAAAGTGGCACGTGTGCCCATGCTGTGTTGGTAACCTGTCCCGCACGCTTCTCATGCTCCCCACGTGGTCCTACGTAAAAAGCAAAGACGGACTCTTTGTGAACCTGTTTGTGGGTAGCCGTATTCACGTCGGCGAAGTCGCAAAAACGAATGTCGAGATCGTGCAGAAGACGGACTACCCCTGGCGCGGATCCGTTTCCATCACCGTGAATCCGGACGAGGCCAGGACGTTCTCGATCTACGTTCGGATTCCGAACCGGACTACGAGCAAACTCTACAAAGAGACGCCGTCGGTCAAGGGCCTGAAGCATCTCGCCGTGAACGGCGAGTCGCAAAAGCCGGAGATTCGGAAAGGCTATGCAGTCATCACGCGCGAGTGGAAGCCTGGCGATCGCATCGAAATCGAACTGCCGATGGAGCCGCAGCGGATCGTAGCCGACCAGCGCGTTGAAGCCGACAAAGACCTCATTGCCTTTAAATATGGACCACTAATCTACAACGTCGAGACTGTCGACAACCAGAACATCCATCGCAAACTCGGCGACGCTCCGCTCCAGGCCGAATGGCGGCCCGATATGCTAGGCGGCGTTATGGTGATCACCGGCAAATGGCAGGATGGCTCACCGCTTGCGGCGATCCCCAACTTCGCTCGGATGAATCGCGTAGGCCCTCCACCTGAATATCCCAGTGAGCGGGAGAACGATCGCCCCATCGATTCGAAAGTCTGGATCTAGCGAGATCATCTCTTGCACGAGCAATTTCTTGACGCTGCCAGGTAGCGCGTAAATCCCTGCGCTGATACCACTTCCCGTGTGGCAGAATTCGTGATGCGGTTCCACGAGAATCAAGGAGGTCGTGTGCGCAGACTGATCCCTGCAGTCAGCTTGTGTTTCGCAGTACTGACCATCGCGTTATCCAACGCGCAAGACGTGAAGGTAACGTCGGCGACGTCGAAGATAGTTGAACTCGAGTGGACTGGAGCGGGCGCAGCTGCGGTCCTCGAGCGCTCCGCCGGCCAGACCTTTCAGAAGATTGGGCCCGCCGGCTCCGGAAAGTATCAGGACACCAGCATCGACCCTTTTGGCATCTATCAGTACCGCATCAACACGAGCGGCAAGTTCTCCAATGTAGTCACCGTGGGGCCGCCACCTCTTGGTGTGTCGAATGCCGCTCCCGCGCGAAAAGGGAGTGAGTATCCGAACTACGGACCTGCAACTGCGATCGCTCTCGATGAGAACGGGGACCCCGCAATTGCGTTTGAGTCAATCGACCCAAACGGGGACGGGGACAAGTCCGACACAGAAATCCGCTTTGTCCGTTGGGACCGCGCTACGTACAAATGGACGCAGCCAGTTCGTGTAGCCGTCACCGGAGCGCTAGGAGACCAGAACGTGAACCCGATTGCATTGGGTTGTGATCGCGCGACGGGCACCTTCGCGATTCTTGCAGCCCTTGCTGAATCGACCGTCTACTCGATCTCCAGTGATCACGGCGCAACGTGGAAGAACTTGCCTTTGCCAACCAACGTCGCAACTCCGCATGGAGTCGCTCTTCTGATCGGCTCGAGCCAGGTATCTGCAGCGATCAATGCCGAAGAAGGTGCCACCTATTTCACCGGACCTGTTATGGACGCGAGTACATGGAAGGCCAAACCCATTCCTGCCGGTGAAGCCTGGAAGCTGCGGAACAATACGAACATTGCAATCACGCAAGACACGGCAGGAAACGTGGCGCTTGCGTTCTACGAAGATCAGCAGGAAGGGGATACCCACCGCTACGGCTTCTGGCGGCCGAACGACTCCGGTCCGGTGGCCATCGTGAGCAGCGCGCCCGTGGACTCCCCTGACGTTGCCCTGAGCTACGCCAGCAGCAAGTTCGTTTCAATCTTCGCTGCGCAGCTCGACGACGATGATTCCGGCCGAACGGTCTGGTTCAGCCAGTCCAATGACGGCAGTACCTGGTCGAAGCCCGTCAAACTTCCAGTCGATGGACCCCGATCCACGAATCCGCCTCTCGCGCTGGCCATTAGCTCAAAGGGCGCGATTACTGCGGCATTCGGGTCCAACAGCGGCTCTGGCCCAACGGCCTGCAATTCACCCACGGTCTCTCGATCGGCTGACAGCACCGGCTGGACGACGTGCGGACTCGGTAAAGCTGCCGGCGCGGACTTCAGCCCCCAGCCAGCCACCCTCCACACCATCGAAGCTCCAGATGATGAAGTCTTTGTTGTGTGGCAGGAGGTTGCTGAGACGAAATACGGCCCTGGTATCCTCGTATGGCGTGGGCGTTAAGCTCCGCCCGCAAGCTTACCGCCCCGCGATAGAGTGTATGCTGCTCACTCCCGCAGGTTCTCAGGGCAAGGTGGCCGCTCTGCATTCTTTGGGCTGCGGGATTCTGCACTCAAAGTCTGTTAGTCTTGCATCTGCAAGAGTCACCGCAAGAGGGAAATCAGGTCCCGCGATGCTTCATTCGCTGATGCTTCTGGCCACCAAAATTGTCGAAGTTCTCTTTTTTGTGGGCATCGTCGGCTGTGTGCTCGTTGTTTCGATCAGCTGGATATCGATTTTCAAAGAAGGCTTTTCCAAAAGCGACGAACACAACCAGCCAGTCCGCTGATCTCGTAATCCAGAGCCCCTGAGTAATGATAGGAGCTACCGCTCCGACTTGCCATACTTACCCAAATCCAATCAGGCCGTTGTGCATCAACTTGCGCTCGGATCACAACTCGTGTGCCGTCCGCGAAACGGAAGCTTTGCCGAGAAGCCTAACTGGATATTGGTATGAAAGATTGGAGGCGCGGGCCGGGATCGAACCGGCGCATAAAGGTCTTGCAGACCTTCTTCGTATTCCATAAACGCCTGTTTTCATGCGGGTTCCGCGCTCTCCGCTCTCAATCTGGTCCGGTTTTGGTCCGACCCCCGGAAGGAGCGGTGAGCATCGGCAGGTCTATGGATTTTCCGTTGTTCGCGGGGATGTGGCACTCGCATCCGGGCCTTTCCGACTGGTTGGGACTATTCACGCAGAGAATGTTGCCGATGTTGTTGAGCCTTTCGGTATCGTTGGCAGCGGTTCACCTGCTAAGCGCTTCTTCACGAGGTTTCCAAGAATCTCTGCGAACGGTGCAATATTTTCATCGACGCTCGCGTTTTCAAGTGCTGCCATATAAGCCCTGCGCTCGTGAAGCGGAACCACCGTCCATGGGTATCCACCTGCAGCCATCATCAGGTTCATCAAAAAGCGCCCCATTCGGCCATTGCCGTCCATGTAGGGATGAATGTAGACAAAGATGAAGTGGCCGAGCACGACGCGCACGGAAGGTTCTGTTTCCTGCGTTAGGAGATCGAATAGAGCTGGCATCGCGTCTATTACAGCATTGCGATTTAGCGGGACATGCATCGATTGTCGGATAAACACCTGCCCCGTTCGGTAGCCAGCCAAGTCTGCGGGTTTCAGGATGCCGACTGCAACGCTTGGCGCAAACATCTCACGGTACCATTCGCGATGGTCTTCCTCTGCGACGCTGCCCGGGTTCTCACCTCTCAACACCCTTTCGATGCTTTTCTTCACCACCTGAAAGCATTGCCAATAGCCGCGCGCCGCCATTGCATTCGCTTGTTCGCGGTCCTGTTCATGCGCCTTTGGATCCCAATTTCCGCTGCGCACCCGCTCAATTAGTTGCTGCGATACTCGATACCCTTCGATTGACAACGAGTGATAAGCATCTGCGACGTACGCTTCTTCAACCCCTTTCATGTACGCGTCAGCATCAGGCGGAATACCGGGCGCCTTCGGGAAGTGTTCAATGATCGGCCCACGCATCTTATCCCAGAGAAGTTTTATGCGGTTCACATAGGGTGAAGTCTCACGGGCGGTGAAGGTGAGCGTGGGACGATCACGAAACGGATCGGATTCGCGTACATCATAGCCAGCGGCTGCCATCGTTTTGAGGATTTCGTCAGCCAGCTTGTCGCGTCCTCCATTGCGGAAAGCGCCAGCCAGACGGCCAGCGACCGTGCTGCGGCCTCCTTCAAGCAGCCGTGCAAGCAATCCCGAAACGTCACGCACAATCGAAAGCGCAGTTCGTGTGTCGGTCGCATGGCTGGTGAAATATTGCGGCGAACACTCGATCAGTGCCGATTCCAAGGAGAAAATCCGGAGGCCTTCCTGTTCCTCGCGGTCCCTGGGTGCCGGCAGTGCCGCTCGGACGTCGAATAGCGACGTACCATGCGGGAGAGGAACTACCTTATTTCCAGCTTTCGGAGATCTGACCAAAAGCTGGCGGGGAACCGTCCTGTTGCCTCCGTGTAGAGACAGAGATTGCTCCGGCGACAGGCTCCAGTTTTTGCCGAAGCGTGCTTCGAGATAAACCGCGGCGAAGCGCCAATATGAAGCGTACCAGGCTGTGCTGTCACCCTCTTTCTCATCCGGACGGCTGGGGACATACCAGCCTTTCATCACCTCGCGCAGAAAACCATTGGCGGTGAGGCGCTCTCTGTGTGTGCGCGGTATGTCCCTCGCTCTTATTGCGGCCGCGCCATTGGCGTTCTGGAGTTTATGCAGCATTTCGAGCGATTCCGCTAATTTTTCGGATGGCGTCGCCATGATCCTTCCGCGCAATCATTAGGTTTTCACGCCGTGCCAATAATAGGTTTTTGCGTCGTGTTTTTATTAGGTAATGACGTTGTATCATTTTTAGGTTATTGCGTCTACCACTCTATTACTTGTGGCAATTTATTGATTCGAAAAACGGAATCCAGCGTTATTCTTCTAAGAAAACGGGGGCTGACTGCACTTTAAGCTGAATCTCTACACTTTCCTAAGCGCCATGAGGAACTGCATCAAGCTCCCACTGAAAGCCTTCCAGTGTAGAAAATGGCCGATAAAATCGCCTATTCTGGCGCAGGCGCCGGTCCTACTCCGCCTGCCACCGCAGCCTGCCAATGGCCTTGAATTTGACGACGCCGAGGGCGCCGCGCTCATTCCTGGCCTTCGATCCCGGTGTGGAGAGAGCTGCCAGAACGTTCTGTCGATCCGCTTCGTAAATTGCCGTCGCATCGAAGTTTTCGTTCAGAAGAACGAGAAGCACGCTGTCGAAGTCCTGCTCGATATCGATGGACCCCAGGCGCTGCCCGGGCTTGCAATTCGGAAGGATGCATCGTCCCTTGATTTGGAGGCGGTGAAGAGTTCCATGGCGCTCCTCGATGGCGTCATAGCCCGCCTGACGGGCTGGCGTAAGCTTCAGGCCCAGGATTCGCGCAGCCTCGTACTCGGCCACCTCGCCAGTAATCCCAAGTGGCTTACCGGTCGCATGCCGGTACCGCTGCGCGAGACGCTTGGCCTCGTGAAGTATCTCCATCACCTCGGATTGCATATCTGAGGTCATGTAGTCATGCTACGGTAGAGGGCCGCGCGGAGAAAGCGCGGACACGCCCATGAATTCCGACGAAATCGAGATAATCGAGGGCTACCGCGCGGCAGTTGTGAAGACCTTCGCGGAAGTTTATGCGGCAGAAGCTGGCCGATTTCCAGATGGGCAGAGACTTTTGCGGCGTTTCAATGAGGTAGTCGAGCACGCCATGGCGGGCTCGCCGCTATCGGCGACGAGCGAGGCGCATAACGAGATGTGCGTTGCGCGCGCGCTGTTACTGAACACGAAGCCGCGCCTTTCGTCCCTGGCCTATGAACCAGCGGTTCCGGGCTGCGCAAAAACCATCGACTTTTGCGCCGTCTCCACGGAAGGCCCACGCATGTATGTGGATGTCAAAACGATTTCGCCAGTGCCAACGGACAGATGGAAACAATTCGAGGAGGCCCAGAGAGAAAAGTGGTTTCCGGATAATGTTCACGTCGGATTGTTTGAGGACTGGATGGGCGGAGAGACCTGGCACGGCTGGATCGCTGGGCGCGGGCGGATGCTGGAATACGCGCTCGAACTCGAAAAGAAAATCAGGGAAAGCGGTCTCAATGCGCGAACTGATACGAGCATCATCCTTGCCCTATGCGGAACTGGGTTTTACTGGCACGAGAGCCAGCTCGAGGATTTTGCTGATTTCTATAGGAGGGGGCTCCACCGCTCCGATGATACCTTCGCCAAGATGGAAGCACATTTCATTGACGAACGGAAGATCGTCCTGGAGCGGACAGTGACGAGCATTGCTTATATGGAGCGAAAGACGAGGGCCATACTGCCGGAGATCATGCGCTGGAATGTCCGTGGTCTAGCCGATCCCGAGCGTCCGTTTTAACCATGTCCGGAGCGGTGCTGGTCATAGTGGCGGCAATCATGATGATGGTGACGGTGATGGTTCGGAAACAGGATGGCTCTCGTTCGAAATCCGAACGAACCGCTCGCTGGCCCATGCAACCCGGAGGGGTTCTCATGGAAGAGGCCTAGTTCCTTTGCCGTTGACTTACACTGCAAGTAATGGCAGGTCCAGGCCCTAAGAGACCCGCAAAGAAGGCAGCAGCCAGTAAGAAACCTGCCGGGAAAGCGGCGCGGAAATCGGCAAAGAAGGCGTCGCGCAAACCCGCGAGCAAGGACCTGCACGCCAAAGGCGGGGGCGATGCTCCAGCGGCTGGCGTAACCCATCAGGGGTGGGTGGGTGGACTCTTCGCCGCGATCGGACTGGATCAGGCTCCCGTCGATAAGCGTCTGCAACTCGCCGCGGAATCCATCTCCGAGGTCAAGCTTGAAACGGATTCACCTATTGATGACCTGATCCTCTTGACCACAGCTCCCGGCCGTCTCTTCGTCCAGGCCAAATCGACTGTCAGTCTGGCGACTTCGGATTCCGGGGAGATGGTAAAAACCGTCGATCAGTTCGTTCGGCAGTGGCGACTGTGCAACGAAGGCAAGAAGACAAGAGGTTGGGATTATCGGCTGAATAAGGATCATGATCGGTTCGTGATCGCAGTCGGACATGAGACGCCTGCGACGGTCGGAGTTCATTTGGCAAAAGCGCTCTCGCGTCGCCGGGAGGGCCCGCACACAATCCCGCAGGATCAGCGGAAGGCTTTGGACCGTTTCAAAGCCTTGATCAAGGCCTCATGGAAGAAGTACTACGGAATGGCCGCGAAGAAACAGGAGATCGACAACATCCTCGACCTTGCGGTGGTTTTGAAATACAACTTTGACGGTTCGGACTTCACTGTGGGCGAACTCTTGCTGAAGAGCAACGTCGTTCAGAAGAGGAGTGCCAGGGCCGCCTTCACCACGCTCGCGCATGAGTGCGAAGAGAGGATGAAGCGCAGGACGAGCTTCACCATTCCCGAAATTCGTCGGGTGCTGGAGCAACATGGCGTCGAGCTGCTCGCCCCGGAGGACTACCGCAAGGAGGTTGATACCCTGAAGAAGAAGAGCCTGCAGGTGCGCGATAGTCTGGGCGCATCGACCAGGCTCGACATTGGTGACGGTGATCCAATCCCGATACCGCGCAAGGTTTTAGGCATTGCAAAGGCTGCGGCCAAAGAAGGTCCAGTCCTCCTCGTCGGAGAGCCCGGAGCCGGGAAAACGGGTGTGATTACAGAGCTCGCAGGCCAGCTGGAGGCTGACGGAGACGAGGTGTTGCTCCTCAAGGTCAGCGCATCTGGAGTGACGGGGCTAAGGTCTGATCTGGCTCTCACGCATTCGCTCCGCGATGTACTTGAAAGCTGGCCTGGCGTGGCTCCTGCATACCTGCTGATCGACGGTCTCGATGAGGCCAGGGGTGGACCGGCCGACGCCGAGTATCGAAGCCTCATCACTGATGTATTAGGATTCCCGGACGGCCGCTGGAAGCTGGTGGCCTCCGTGCGCTCATTCGATTTGCGCGCCGGCCAGCAATATCGGTCCCTGTTCAAGGGGACGCCACCCAACCCCGAGTTTGCGGCCAGCGATTCCGATTTTGCCAACGTGCGCCATATTGAGGTCCGCCCCTGGAGTGACGCTGAATTCGATGTGCTGATGGCCAAAGCGCCAAAGCTGCGCAAAGCTATCGATGCCGCTGGCGCAAAGCTACGTGAAATCGCCCTGGTGCCCTTCAATACCCAGCTTCTTGCGGAGGTCATTTCCCTTGGCGCCTCTGATGAGGAGTTGGGCTCAATCCGGAACCAGACGGACCTGCTCGAAAAATATTGGGATCATCGCATTGTTCCTTTGGGCGCTGAAGGAAAAGCCTGCCTCACGTCCGTCGTCGAAGCAATGGTGAACGAACGTGGTGTCGAAGCTGACGCAGGACCACTCGAAAATGCACATGGCGAAATACTCGACCGTCTGCAGCAGGTGGGAGTTCTGGTGCCTCGCAGAAGCGGCCGCCAGATCGCGTTCCGTCACAACATTCTCTTTGATTACGTTGCGAGCAGGCTCTATCTCGATCCATTCAAGCCAGCGCATCTGCAGCAGCTGTTTCTTCGCGACCGAGGACTCGGCCTTATCCTTGGTCCCGCGCTCGGATATGCCCTGCAGGAGCTCTGGGACTACCAACCTGATCACACACTCTTTTGGGAGTTGGCAACACTTCTGGTCTCCGATAAGAACGTCGATCCGATCGCCCGCAGCCTCGTTGCCCGGAGAGCGGTCGAGTTCACCAGGTCTATTGCGGACATTCAGCAGTTTGCTGACGCTCTTCCCAACTCGAAGGCATCTGGAGATGTCCAGCAAGCGCTAGTCGGGGCGTTCACGATTCTCTTCGAAGACACGCCTCAGGCAGTATCACCGGAGCCCTGGAGCCACCTCGCTTTATGCTCCAGCACGAAGGCGAACCTCGTGGGAACGGTGGCCTCGCTGGTCGAGAAATTGCAGAAATCGGATCTGACTCCGCAGGCGTTTGATCGGCTTGGAAGGGCAGCGCGCAACCTTCTGGAGTTCGGATTTGCTGCTCCGAACCCAAATCCCCACTTTGTTGCATATTGCGTGGCGTTGGTTGCGGATACCTACGCCACTGATGGGACCGCGTCGAGATCGATTCTCGATAAAGTCTTCCAGGCAGATCGGCTGAAGAACGCCGCTCATATTGAGGTTCCAGCCCTGGCGCAAAAAATCGGCACTATCTCTCGACTGGATCCGGAATTTGCAGTGACCATCTATGGCAACGTCTTTGGTCACCACATAGGCTCCCAACAGCAGACAACTGCGTCCGGTGGGAAAATTCTGCCCATGAACATGAGCAAGTCCGACATGTACAACACCGCGAGCTATGCGCTTGCGGCACACTTTCCGACCTTCTTAGAAGACAACCTGCCCGCTGCAACGGAGGCGGCTATCCAGGTTGTAGCTGGGTACATCGCCACTCGCCATCCAATAGCCGGGACGATTCCTGAGAAGAGCATGCAGGTGGGCGAAGCCACGGCACGGGTGATCGAAGATGGAAGCAGGTATTGGGCGTGGGAGATTGAAATCGGTCAACCCGACAGTTTCCAGATGATTGTTCAGCGGTTCCTGGCGACTCTTCGTGAGTGTGATGCAGGACGAGCCGGTGAGATTTTTTCCGTCCTCATCGCAAAAAATGTCTGCGCCATCGTTTTGGCGAGGCTCCTGATGATCGCGGCGGAACGGCCGGACATCTACTCGCCTCTGCTTTGGGAACTGGCGACGCATGAGGAGATCCTGCTCTGCCCCGACACAGCGAAGGACGCTATTGATGCGATCGCAGCGTTCTACCCAACACGCACAGAGTCAGAGCGCAGGCAGTTTGAGGAGAAGGTCTTCAAGTACAGGGAAGGAGGTGCCGGTGCTCCAGGAGAGTCTTGAGACTTTGTTCCAGACGATCGGGGAACAGAATCTGTTCACAGAGCGGGCCCGCGCACTTGCGATTCGGAAGGAGGGAGAGCCGCCTGCCCTGAACCACCGGCCACTGTCGATTCAGGGTGGCGTGATGGAATACGGCTTTCTCGAACGACTGCAGGATCATGGGGTCGACATCGTATCCCCAACGAATTCCGCCTTGCTCTCTTTAATCGATGAAGTCAATTCGAAGACGGGATTCGACAAGTTCCCGAGGCCACAAGTCGAAGACATCCCTGCTGCCGTGGGCGAGCTGAGAAGGCTCCGCCTTGGCATTGCGACCGCCAAGGCGGCGCAGGCGGACGGCCAAATCGTCGATCAGGCACGACAGATGCTCAGCAATGGCAATCTGTCTGTACTTGAATCTGCGCAGAGGACGAAGGCAGAAATTACAGAGACAGACCTTCAGACCCTCCGGGAAGTTGCGATAGCCTTTTCCGAAAACGACGTGCGCAGCCAACGGGATTCGTTGAGGGAGTCGGCGGTCGTCCAGCTTTACCTGTTGGCCCAGCATCCTCACACGGCAAAGGCAGCCATCAGGCGAGTTGAAGAGCTCGCGTCCGATGCTGATCCGCACATAAGACAGGCGGTTCTCCAAAACCTGGCGACACTGTTCGTGCAGGTGCCCGCGAAGGTGTGGAAGCTTGCCGAGTCCTTTACGAAAGATGAGGAGATACCTTTTGTTCTGGGCCAGTTGATCGCAACTTGCCTGGGTAGCCTGCGGAATCGCGATCCCAAGCGTGTGGAGTCCATGGTGCTGCGGATACGAAAGAGATTTCCGTATGAGCTGCCGAAAGGGGATGGGGATCGCGATCCCAGGGCCGGCCTGTGGAAGGTGAGTGCAGAGGTACTAGCTGGCCTCTATGTTTGGAACGATAGAAAAAAGTCCTGCGACGAGCTGTTCGCGTGGGCAGCAAATCCCATGGTTTACGAGGATCAGATCCGAAATGCGCTTCACTTCATTCGCCTGACCGCGTCTCAGGGCTATGACTCCGACACGCCCGAGTTTAAGGCTGCTCGGCTACGCGCGCAGGAGCTGCTTCGAAGAGTCATCGATCACTCCGCTTCAGGACTCGAGAGATATCGCACCCTCGGTGCTAAGGCGCAGCAGAAGAAAAAAGAAGACGGAATGCGGTACGCGAAGTGCCTAGAGTACGGATGCGCGACCCTCTTTTTCGGCTCGGGTGCATTCCAAGAGAAGAACAGCGACGGTGTATCTCCAGTTCTGACCGATGCTGGCAAGAAAAACTTCGTGCATGATGTGGAATCCTTGCTGCGTCGTCTTGGTGACATAGCCATTCCCCTTACCATCTATGAACTGGTTCAGCTTCTCGACTACATGCTGCCGGGCGATCCCGCCTTATGCTTTGATCTCTTCACCCACGCCTTAACCCAGAGCGGGCGGAAGCACGGGTTCCAGAGCGAACAACTGGGAGTAGATGTGTTGGTCAAAATCGTCAGTCACTGTCTGGCGGACCACGACTACATCTTTCGCGATAAAGCACGGCGAGACAGACTCGTCGCTTGCCTCGATTTATTCATCGAAGCGGGATGGCCGAATGCGTTGCGGTTGATATACCGTTTGCCCGACTCGCTTCGCTAAAGGGGCGGATTCCAAGCAACCGGATCACATTGAGGTTCCATTTGAGCCAGTGGCCGTCGCCAACAGAGCACTACCAGTTTGGTCTGGAACGTAGAAATGATGATGGTCGGGCAAAATCTAATGAGCGTTCAAGTGCACTTCGAGCGAGTTCGGGATTTCCTTTTGCGCTTCAATGCGTTCGATCTTCTGTCGCGGTTACCATGGACGAGTATCGCACTGTGTACGACTAGGATTTTCTAGAGCAGTTCACCACTGACCATATACTCGACCTCGTACCAGCTAACTTCTGTATGTTCCGCCAAGAGAATACCAGTCAGATCTGCGAACTCAAGCTGAAGTGGAAAACGACTAATTTACCCGTGCCCTGTCCTTCTATATAGTTTCTTTGCGAGCAGCGAGGCGCCCATACTCCTGCCATCGCACACCATCGACTCCCGGTGAAGCCCCACGCTTCAGAGCGTAGAAGCTGTCGCGAAGAAGATCGATGCTGAGATGGTGAAGCAGAGCGGTGAACCGTTCCTGTCTCCTTTGCTTTGCTGCTTTACGCACACCGTCCAGTCCTTGGGACATGCCCTTCCCGCACTGCGTCGGGAGCATGTGGGACTGATCGATGTTCTCCTCCATCTGCGCTCTTCCCTCCCCGGCCTCCGCAGGAAGTTGCCCTCCCTTGTTCGGCTGGTTCACAGGTACTACAGCGCAGTCCGACTTCTCCGACACGTACACGTCCGTCGTGCGGCTGTCTGCCTTCACGGACCGGCCTTCGGAAGCTGCCGAAGGCGTGTTGGAGATCTCCCGGTTCTCGTCCATGTTGTTTTCTCAGCGTGCACGGGCTCTCACGACTACGCAGGACCGGACAGCCACTCGCGTTTACGCAGCCGCCGTGTTGCCTTCCTCCTACTCACCATGGAGTCGGCATCCTGATCCCCGGTTTTACGAAGCTCAATCACCCGGCCCACCGATGCCTCGATCTACGCTTCGCCACACACCTCACGATGTGTCACGCAAGACTAGAGGTCAGGATGGATTCGCTATTTCCTTTCCTGCAGGGACTCTCATCCCTACAACATGTCGGTTTATCCCGGCGCACGGTGTATCACCGGCGATCCGGACACTGAGGCCAAAAGATTGCCAGGTCCTCCATAGCTGACTTCCACACTCAGAATCGTCCGTCACGGCCATGTTGTCGCGAGCAGCCAAAATGCCAAACTTCCAACGGCACCTGTCAGGGCGTGCCAACGAAGCAAGTTCGATCGCCATACGCCAGCGATTGCGAAAACAATACCTAAAGCAGAGGTCAGTGCGCCCCACCGAATGTACCTGAAGAGGAGGGCGTATTTAGGCGCGTAGTGCGGTTCCGACGTTCCAAATCCGCCGCCGCTAGCGAAGAGAATAGTCCAAAGGGCAAAGAGCGCCGAGGCCGTTGCAAATAAGAATCCGATGAACGATAAAGTTGAACTGACCTTCCAAATTCTCGGGCTGTAGTTGATCCATCGCACCCAGCCCCATACCAGCATGCTGGGCGCGACAATGTCCCCCAAGCCAAAAAGGATCGAATACAGAGCGATAGAAGCAGGAGTCATAGAACTTGCTTTTCGTTAAGAGCCTACCATCATCGCACGAGTTTGCGGTCCAATCAGCGGCCACACTTCTGATGGTATTTGGACCAAAACAGTCGGTTTTCCCGCCCGCGACCTCTCTCTCAGAATCGGGTCTATACTGCTGCTCAATATGCCAAAGAAGATAAGGAATGCCTGGGACTTCGATCCAGATCAACTCACTTGGCCTTATGTTCTGATCGTTCCAGCGGTGTTTGTATTCTCGAGCGCGGTTGGGATCATGGCAGGCGATTTTGTCCGCTGGGGCGGGCTGGTGCTATTCACGACCTTCATCTTCGGATTCTTCATCAACGACAGCCGCAGATATTTCCGGGAGAAACGATTCTGGATATTTGCTGCGTGCCTGCTTGGCGTACATATAGGTACGTTTCTCGCGATTCTGACGCGGATCGATAGGTGGAGACTACCCTGGTTCTGCATCATGATCTTCGAGCTTCCACCCTTCATTCTTTTAAGAAATCTCGTTCTCAAAAACCCCTTGAGCGAATAACCGGCCATGATCGCTTTGAGGCCAAGAAATTGCCAGGTTCCCTATCGCCGACAATACACTCAGAACATGCCTGATATCTCACTTCAGTTGAAAGAGAAGCCGTATCCCAGCTGGGAGATGAGAACGATTCTGCCGTCGTGGAAGGGATTTCAGAGCCGTCGCGGTCCTTACGGTAGCCGAGATCAAGCAGATCCTTCGGACGGAATCGTGGCAATCCAGCTTGTAAGGGAAGGAACACATCCACCAACAGAAACTGAAATATCTGGCGTTTCGTGGGTGATCGAACATGAAGAATTGATTTCGCACTCTGCAATCGAGTCTCTGTTCAACGAGTATCGCTCTCTCCAAGAACTCTATGGATATTCTGGCGAGAAAAAGATGGAGTTGATGCCCGACATCGAATCGGTCGACGATCTACGATCACTCATTGGCCTCCACACGATTCATGTTCACCAACCTACTCGAGATGGAATCCCTTATGCAGGTCTTGAATTCGGCTGTAGTTGGGAGTCTGAGCATGGACTCGGAATCCTGATGCGTGGTAGCCGAACCACGGAAATTGGATGGGCCGACACGGCTTTCCTTCCTGTCAGCAAGGATGATCGTGATCCCGCCCCTGGATCGTTAATCGTGGCCCCGCGAAGGATACCGGGATGGCCACCCGCATCTCGCAAGGACGGTTGGATTCAGACATCCGGTGTACCCCTGTGCGCTTCCACCGAGGACGAGTTCTTTCGACTGGCAGGAGCGCAATTCAGTATTGTGGGGCCTATTATTTCCGAAGCCCAGATTCGCGCTATCTTTCCTGAATCCTTCCCGGGGGCGGATGAGCTTGTCGGGTTTTATCTTCGATTCAATGGCGGAAGCAGATCACCTGAAAGCTGCATTATGCACTGCGGCAACCCTGCTCATCGGGTTCAGCACAGAACTGGCCAAGCTTAACTTAGAAGGGTTTCGCTCAGTTCCCCTCAATGCAGACGACCGTATGCCTCCTTTCGCGAACATGCTCCGTCATCACATGACGTTGGAGAGAATCTATTCGCAAGTTTCAGAGATGAGGTCCTTTCTCGAAGAGCACATGGAGATTGCATTCGATCACAGTGGGCGAGATCTCTGTATCAGCCGCCAAAGCGGACGGATCTTCTTTATGGATTGGACCGCGTATAAAGAAGGACCCGTCGAAGTTGCATCCTCGTTCCGGGAATTTGTCCAACGATTCTGGAATTCTCACCAAGGCACGGTTCACTAGTAAATAGAGACTCAAATTGCGTTTTGGGGCCGGTAACCGGCGATGGTCGCTTTGAGGCCAAAAACTTGTCAAAGCGACAGTCGGCGACGACTGGGATCCAATCAAGTTTTCGGGTGATGAATGCCGACCCCGCGTCGAGCCTAGAGCGTTCTATTGCTTCTCATAAACGAAGGAGTCTCTTTCGTTTGAGTGTCCCGGTATCCAAGACTCGAAGACGATCGTACGACCATCCTCGCTGAGCTTCATTGTTCCTTCTCGGATGACCCGATCTTCAAACGAAATCTCTCTGTGGAATTGCTGAGGTCCTTCTCGCTTCATTGAAATCGAGAAGCCGGGCTTTGCTCGTGGAGCATGCCAGGGAGCTTTCGTACCGTCGAGAGGAGCATCAGCAAATTGACCTATGTCGGGGTAAGCGAAATGAATTTGCGATCCTTGGAGCGACAGAGTGAGGAACTTCGGACCAGAGTCCATAGAATCGGTCTCTTGCCAACGGCCAGCAATCCCGGTTCCGCTTCCACTGCGCTTGTAAACATGCTCAAACGCCTTGAAGGTGCCATTCGGCTGCATTGATTTGCTGTGGATTGCTAACGTGGCGTCATCCTGAGAAAAATCCCACGCAGCTTCGCTCCAGACCGTGCCATTCCGCTTATAGGTCAAATCCCAGTGCCCCGTACCCACCGACGTGCAGGAAGTTGTAAGGTCTCTTCCGTTCGGATTGGGATAGTCCTTCCCATCACAGCGAAAATCGAAACTAAATGCATCATTTGTCAGGCGTATTCCGCCGTCGGATGAAGTTGAGATCGTGATGTAAGCGCCCCCCACCACGCTGCTCTTGGCTGGATTCAGTTTCCAAGTCCCGTTCCAGCCCGTATTCGATCCGTGGCAGCCTGTCGCCCCTAGCAACACGATAAGAGGAAACATTCTAAGACCAGAAAAGGCATGCTTGATCATCATCGTTCCGTTTCATTGAAAAGTGGTCTTGTCCAGATTCTATGCCAGTATTAGCGAGCCCTCAGCGCAGCTACGAGCCAATTGCCGGCCACACTCGCTTTGAGGGCAAGAAATTGTCAGATGTGCGGTGCCAGGTCACTCCAGCTTCATATGCCAGGCCTTAATTCAGCCACAGCTCTGCGATTCTAGCTATATGAAACCTTCGATCAGTTCGCGTCTTGAAGACTACAGTCGCTTACGACCGAGACATCTGCGGGTGCTCGCCTTGTGCATTGAGCAGATCCCATTTGAACTCGGTGAGCCTCGTCAATCGATCCGTCTTGAGTTGCTGAAGGAAGATCGCTCTGGGAGAATCGTGCTGCGGTTCTCTGGCGTCCAGGATCTCAAGACCGACGGAAGAGTTCATCCGGGCACGTCCTGTCGTCTTGAGATTGTCTCTGTAGCAGACCATCAACTCGAAGGCTCAAGATTTCGTGTATTCAACGACGAGCCACAAGACTTCGAGTTCCGCTTTTACTGCTCTGATTTTGAAATCAGCGAGCCTCCGCTGGATCGGCTTCCAACTGAATGATGGCGGTGCGTTGAGAAGCAATAAGCAGCCTTGTTTAAGCACACTGGCTGAGTAACCGGCCATCGTCGCTCTGGGAGCATTTTCTTGTAAGAGTCCGGATCGCCAACAATCCTCTCAAAAGGGCAGTAGGCATCCTTTGCAGATATAGTGAATCGCAATGAATGCCTTGGAAGATTCACCGACCAAAGGGACGAAAGGGCGGATGGTTGTCTTCAGCATTGGCGTGATTGCCGCACTGCTCTCCGCCGTTGCTGGTGCTTATACTTGGCTCTATCATTTCCGGTTGATCTCAGATGGGCAGGGTGGCTACCGGCTGAACCCTCTCGAAGACAGGGTCTTGGTTGCCGGTCTGCTGACAGGTCTCGTCAGCATGATTCTCGGAGCTTTTGGAAAGCGCGTGAGTCGCGTGCTGCTCATCGTATTTGGATTCCTACTACTCATCGCATTCAATGTGTTGGGCTGGTTGGGTAACCACAGGTGAGGTGCTGCGTTCCACACGTTGCGGTTGGATGACCGGCCACCATCGCTTTGAGGCCAAAAAGTTGCCAACTTCACCATGGCCGACCACACGACGCCGCCACTTTCGAGATCATTCGATCTGCGCTAGACCAGAGAGCACCAAGACTTGGTTCTCCCGGTGCTCCTGAGGTCCGTTTAAAAGGGATCGTGTCAGTTGATAGTGACGGCGATTGGTAGCTGGACTGAGCTACTGCCAGAAGTCGCAATCACTTTGACTGTGTAGGCACCGGCGGGAACAGATGTTACGGTTTCAGAAGGAACAACCGCCTTAGTTCCCGATCCACTGCAGCCGACCAGTCCCGTGCTAAAAAGCGCGCCGCTCACTGCGAGTAGAGCGACCCACAATGCTCGATGATAACGCTGGTTTCGGATTCCAAGCAGGAACAGCGGGAAGATGCCAGCCAGTACAAGGCCGCCCGGAAGAGCAGAGTTAGTCTTTGCTGTTGTTGCGGCTGAGGTCCTCACACTGAGCGTCACCTTTGATTGTGAGATGCCATTTGTTAACGTCACTGAATTGGAAGACAACGAGCATGATCCTGGCGAAGGCATTCCAGTACAGGAGAGATCCACGGTGCCAGTAAAGCCGTAAAAAGCTGATGCGTTCAGCGTAAAATTCGCAACTTGGCCCTTCGGCAAGGAAATGCTGGCTGGGCTACTCGATATGGAGAAGCCAGAAACATGGAGGGCGAGCGTCCCGCTGCTCGAAGAGATCGTGTTCGCAAATTGAGCGGTAATGACCTGATCACCGCCGTTCCCAAGAGTGGCTAATACCGTCGCTTCACCATTTCCATTTACGGAGGATTTACCCAGCGACGTGTTGCCACTGAAGAACGAAACTGTTCCGGACGTGAATGGTGCAGCTTGGGCATCAGCTACAGTTGCCTTCAGACTGACGACCTCGCGCATTGTCGGACTTGGATCTGATGACGACAGCGAAACGTAAGCTGCGTTGCCGGGTGCTACACCGCTGCTCACGAGACGGATGCGGAAGTTCTTGGTGTCCGCTATGTAGAGGTTGCCATAGTTGTCGATCGCAACGCCGAAATTCTGGAACATCTCCGCCCCCACTGCCGCCGCACCGTCACCTTCATAGCCACAGGCGCTAGTGAGCCGACCGTCGATCAAGGCCACCTTTCCTGCGATTGTGGTGATCACGCCAGTTGAGGCATTCACTTTACGGACGGTACAGTTCGAGTAATCAGCAATATAAAGATTCCCGCTAAGGTCGACGTTGACGAATTCCGGCCATTTGAGTCCTGCTTTGGTTGCCAAGCCACCGTCTCCGTCATACTCCGGTTTACCGTTGCCCGCCACCGTCGTGATGATCCCAGTCGAGACTGTCACCTTTCGAACGACGTTGTTGTCGTAGTCGGAGAAGTAGATATTCCCGCCGGCGTCGACCGCAATTGATGTGGGGGTTCCAAGCTGTGCATCGATTGCCAGACCACGATCTCCCGAATACCCAAAGGTACCGTTTCCCGCTATCGTCTTGATTAACCCGGTCTCGGCAAACACCTCCTGGATGATGTTGCCTTTGCCCTCGGCTATAAAGATGTTGCCCAAATCGTCTACAGCGACATCGTAAGGCTGCGAAAGTACCGCATTGACGGCCAGGTTTTGATCCCCGGAACCTGTCCAGTTTGGATTGCCTGCAACGGTCGTTATGATGCCTGTCGCGGCAGTCACCTTGCGAACGACCTTGTTTCCCGGATCCGTGATGTAAAGGTTCCCTGCTTTATCGAGTCCGATACCCCATGGAGCATTGACGATCGCATTGCTTGCCGGACCATTGTCACCCCAGTTGTTCCCACGACCGAAGACTGCTCCGGTTCCGTTTCCCGCAACGGTCGACACGGTACCAGTCTTTGCGTCGATCTTCCGGATCCGGTTGTTCGAATAGTCCGCGAAGTAGACGTTGCCGGCAAAATCTACCGCAACGTCAGTCACAAGACCGATCTGTGCACTTGTGGCAAACCCACCATCGCCGGAGTATCCCTGAGTTCCAATGCCTGCCACTGTGGAGATGTTCCCAGGAGATGGCACAGCAATCTGGCCGAAGGCAAGAGATGCGAATGTCAGGATTGTTGCGGATAACGAAAAGGAGAAACGGCATTTAGAAGACATCTGGCCCTCCGGAAGAATCAGCAAGTGAACGGAATCCCTTCCGGTCGTAGACGTGGTTCTTCGCTCAGTTCTGAACTCTTAAATATCGGCAGTAGAAGCAAATTGTTCAGATTGAGAAGGCAAATAGTCTCGGTTTGTGATCGTTCACCTGTTTGCTCGCATGGCACGGAGCCAATCGCCGCAGGCGATCAGTCAGATGGACGCTCTTGCAGGAGACAGCTATACCGCGAGGTTGGTGTCCGATTTTCGCGATGTTCGAAATACGGCATTTTTAGCGTAATGGACACTGAGCATCAGGCCCAATCGCGCCAAAGGGCGGCGTGGTCCCCAACTTGGTACAGACGTCATACACGCGTTTCTTATAGGAGCGAATCTTATGAATAGAACCTACGGCCAGCCCGGCGACCCGATCTGGAAGATCGGCGAGTCCAACCCCCTAGGGCTTCAGAATGAACTGGAAGGACCACTCGATCCCAGACATCCGACACCACACAACATCATCACCGCGGTCTTCGATCCGATGCAACGTGAGTTGTATCGCGGAGACAGGCTTCGTCTTGCGGACAGGTCTGACGTCCGAAACGCGATCGAGGACCCGCGCCACATGAAGAATACTGGCCGTGTCGCCACCGAAGTCGCCATTCTGCGCGATCTGCTGGCTGCCAACGCCCCGGTCATTATCTTCTGCTTCGGCCAAGTCTCTTATGAGGTCATGAGGATAGCGGTCGGAGAAGCGCCTAAGAAGTCCTACGAAGACTGGACGATCAAAGCATTGGATCAGGAGTTCAAAAAGAGGATGGAGAAGTTCGATCCCGATCGAATCAATGTCGTGCCGCTACTGCATGCGATCGTTACCCGCGACTTCCTTTATTGCCGCAAGCACTTCTCAGGTGGCACCGGAAATTACTTCGAATACGCCGGCCGCGCACTCGCGGAAGTACTGCTCAAGCACAAGGATCACCCGAGAATCGTGCCCATATGGATGTGAGATGGGTAGGCGCGAGGGCATCGAAGCGGACGTTCAGGCCGCTGTTGATCTTGTTTATCCGCAGGCCAGTTGAAGCTTCAGATCAGAACTCATTGCGTTCGGACTTGTCGAAGATTTTGGTCCGCTTTTAGTCCGCCCTCGAGAACGCTTAGGCGCGATTTTGGACGATTGGGCACGATTGAGTGCGCAAAAGACACGCATGTGCAAAATGCGGAAAACTCGGTTAGCTATCTCGAAAGTTTGAACTTATTTGTAAATTTGGAGGCGCGGGCCGGGATCGAACCGGCGCATAAAGGTTTTGCAGACCTCTCCCTTACCACTTGGGTACCGCGCCTTTGGCAGGGCTGTCTTGATTTGCGCTCCAAATCGCCGTAGCCAACCCGGCGGGCGCCGGAGGGCGATTGGAGCGGGAGACGAGATTTGAACTCGCGACCCTCGCCTTGGCAAGGCGATGCTCTACCACTGAGCTACTCCCGCTTACTGCAAATCTGAGTATACCGGGCCCCCTAAACCGGGTCAAACAGCCGAAATACGGCGGATAACGCCAGATCTAAACGTGCCCGACAGACCTTCAGCCAATCCCTGAACCCGACTCAACCTTGATGATTTCCCCATCGCGCATATGCAAAATGCGGCCCGCGATCGAGGCTGCCTCGGGATTGTGCGTGATCATCAACGTGGTCTGACCGAGCTCCCGGTTCGATCGCAACAGCATCTTCAATACGGCATCCGAATTCTTCGTGTCCAGGTTACCCGTCGGCTCGTCCGCAAGCACGATCGCCGGCCTCGTAATCAGGGCTCGTGCAATCGCCACGCGTTGCTGTTCCCCGCCGCTCAATTCTGAGGGCCGATGCTCCAGCCGCCCCCGAATCGACAACAAATCGGTCAAGTGCTCCAGGTATTGCCGGTCTAGCTGTTCAGTGCGGCCGCTGATCTTGTAGGCAATCTCAATGTTGCCCATTGCCGAGAGCGTGGGTAACAGGTTGAACTTTTGAAAGACGAATCCAATCCTGTGCCGCCGCAGACGTGTCCGTTCGGCATCGGTGAGAGTTGCAAAGTCAACGCCGTCAATCAGAACTCGACCTTCGCTAGCCCTCGTCAGACCGCCCAGCAGGTAGAAGAGGGTCGACTTACCTGAGCCAGATGGGCCGACGATCGCGACGAACTCACCCGGTTTCACCTCAAATGAGACTTCGCGAACGGCTGCCACCATGATGCGGCCTGCCGCGTACACCTTGCTCAAATTATCAGCAAGAATAATGGGTCGAGATGCTTCTGCCTGCACAGCACCCATTGTAAATGTCACGCCAGAATGCACCTGAAGGCGCCGTCAGACCAGCGCCTCCTGCCTGGCATAATTCAGCAATTCAACCCGGAAGCCCATCGGTGATCGAAACCCGAGATAGCCGTCTGGTCGGAGCACGAAGATCTTGCCATCATCCCCGAAGAGTTTGCGTCCTTCATATTTCAGATCGGTCGTGGCGAGGGACACAACGTCCGCATTCGGCAGATCTGTCCTCATTGTTTGAATATCGTCCTGATCCAGGTTCAGCCCCAACACAAGATGACGTGGAGTCGTCCATTCTTCCAGCAAACTGCCCAGTCTGCCATGAGTCAGGCGCAGATCGGGAACCCGATCCCCCGCCCGCAGATGTCCATCGCCTCCGTAGTCGTGGACAATCGACGAGGAGCGGTATTCAATGGCAGTCTCGGAGATGAAGCCCACTGCCCGATGCTGTACAGGGTCGAGCATCGAGAGAACCGGAGCCAGCATGTCGCGCATCCCCTCCACCATCGGATTGGACGTGGTCGCCAGCTTCAGTCCGCGCTCGGTGAACCGCAGCAGCGCCTTGCCTACCTCGCCGCGCTCCTCCTCGTAACTGTCCAGCAGGATGTCACTCGCCCCACGTGATACGGCCGCTATCTTCCAGGCCAAATTGGCCACATCCTGGATCCCGGTGTTCATTCCCTGGCCGCCGACGGGCGAGTGAATATGCGACGCGTCCCCCGCGAGGAACACGTTCCCCATCCGATAGTGCTTCGCCTGCCGGTCGTTCACGTGAAACGGTGTCAGCCATTCAGCGCGAGTGATCTTCGCACGAACACCCATGCGATCCATCGCACCCTGTAGATCTTCGATCGTGATTTCACGTTTATCCGCAACCTGCTGTTCGTGGGTCGCCACAATCAACCGGACAAGTCTGTCAGTAAGCTTCGCCAAGAAGAGCACGTCCCCATGGTGCACGTGGATTGCGAGCTCATCTTCCGGGACGTCCGGCCCTTCACATTCGCAGTCGCCGAGAAAAAACGACAGCCCGACACCGCCTCCCTCGAACGGAACGCCCATCTTCTCGCGAATTGTGCTGTGCGCTCCGTCGGCTCCGATCACCCAACGCGGTGCAATTTCCGCCGTGGTGCCATCCGGATGTCGCAGCGTCGCGTGTAAATGGGGATCCTGCTTCAGCTCGAGCAGTTCCACTCCCCGCTCGGCCCTCGCTCCAAGTGACTCCATATGCGCGTTTAGCAGTTTTTCTGTCTCCGACTGGGGAATGAACAAAGCGAAGCGATAGCGCCCATCCATGTAATCGAGTTTGAAATCAACAATCTGCTTTCCCTCACTGAAGAACTTCGCTTCGTTCAATGTTCGACCGCGTGCAATTGCCTCTTCGGCAATCCCGTAGCGTTGAAATTGCTCAAGTGTACGGGCCTGTACGACCAGAGCCTGTGAGTACCGCGCCATATGATCGGCCTTGTCGACGATGCGCAGATCCATCCCCATGCGCTTCAATTCGATGGCCGCCGTCATTCCGGTTGGCCCTGCGCCAACAATTAGAACCTGCGAATCCGGCATCTCCTTCTCTCCTCAAGGGATCTCGTGACGTAAGATGCACAGCTAAACGCCCAGGTAGGTTCATCGACGGCACGAGTCACAAGCCTCCGCGCTTTGCCAATGCTCTAAAATCGAAGGTGCAGCATTTTCTAGAGCAGGTTCCTCATGACAACGAAAGCATCCCTCGTCACTTCCATCGAAGCGGCCGCAGCCAAAGCCGGTCTCAAACTCGTCTCCACTACTGAAGCCGAACTCAACGGCCAACCCACCCAGATTTTTTCTCTGGGCTTGCCCGGGAACGACGAACGCCGGCTTCAACTGGAACTGACTGAGTCCTTCGACTTCAACAAGCCCAACCTGCTTCCCGAGATGACCTCTCACCTCGAGGCCGAGGCCAAACGCCTGCGCAATCCCCGACCCGAGTGCTACGTCACCCTCGGCGGCCTGCCGCTCGCCTTTGGCAAATTCCAGTGGCCATTCCACCGTTCCACCTCCGGAGCAGACACCTATATTGTTCATGGCGAGATCAGGATCGAGGACGGCGGCACGCACAACCTCCATGCAAAGGTCGCTGCTTCCGTCACCGTGACCTTCGCCGAGATTGTTCCTGCCATGGAACAGCCCTACGCCGAGTCCTTCATCTACAACGCCATCCGCAAAACGGTCGACTTCGGCCAGCTCGAGTTCCTGAAGTCCGGCAACCGCCAGCCAGTCCCGGTCACAACCCGCTTCTACAGCCGCTGGCAGAAGAAGTTCGTCTTTACCGAAACCGATGACCAGGAGCGCCTTCGTTACCTTCTCAGCAAGGTGTATTGGCTCTCTGGCGTCCTGGGCAACAGCAAGCCCGTTTGGATCGCAGATCCGCGCGATGCACAGTATCTAAACACGACGGAAGCCGATCTCCTCCGCATGGCCAGGGACAAGGCTGGTGAGGGACTCGTCGCTCTCGATGGTGAGTTCGCTGCAGCCACGCCCGCTTTGGTCGCTCGCGCCGCCGAATACGAGGCCCTTCGCGACTCCGCCCTTAACTTCACTAAACCACAGTTCAACGAGTCGATGCGGTCCGGCCACGCCAATATGTAACAAAATCAGGCTGACGTCGGAGCTCGGCTCTCCGCCTGTGTATCAAAAATACCCGATGAATACGGCTCTAGCAGTTCACGCCCGCCTGTTAACCAATAAGTAGCCGCCGAGTGGGCGACGACTCGGGGATTACACTGTCTCACGCATGAAAACGACAGGGATCGTGCACCGATTCATGATCTTGCTTCTGTTCCTCGCGACGTTGGTAGCGACGTGCGATGCTGACGTTTGCGTATACAAACCACCGGTTGTGCGGCAAACGGTCGGTACTGTGGTTGATTCTTCGGGTCAACCCATTCCCGGTGTGAATGTGGTAATCACTGAAGCTGGTGCGATCGTTGCGAGTACTACTACAGCCGATGCTGGCAGTTTCAGGTTCGACACTCTGAAGGAGGGAGCTTATGAACTCGCAGCCACAGCAACGGATTTCAGAGAGCACGGTACAAAATCGTTCTACATCGTCCGTCAACACACTGGAACAGGTCGTTGCGGATTGTACTTGCAGTTGGACAGCCGCATTGCGGGGGAGAAATCAGAGTAGCTAAGTTGAAATAGAATTAAGCGGGAGTGTCACCGGCGACTCTGAAGTGACATAGAGTAGTTCATTTCCGGTCTCAGTCGATCGCGTCTTCGGGACGGGGAGGCTCTCCGCCTCTGCGGTTCAAGATGCGTCGGAAAGCCTTACGATCTGCACGACTTTTGCGCTCCTCGAAGAAGCGCTCCGTCTCCATCGCGGCGATCTTCTCAGCTGCCGCGATCACCAGAAATTGGTTCAGGCTGGTCCCGTCACGCTCGCTGATCCTTTCGAGAGCTGCTTTCAATGACACCGGCAGACGCAGGGGAAATGTGGAAACTCGTGTCGTCATTTCTTGATCCTCCTCAGAGCTTCGGCGGGGCGGATGACATGGATCCCAAAACTGCTGCGCGCCTCGCGCAGGTGACTTTCGTTAAAGGTGACAATTGCGTCGGCTTGGCCATTCACGGCCGCCTCCAAAACCAGTTCGTCGCCCGGATCGCGGAGTTGCGGGCGCCAGCGGAAAAATGCTCTCACCGGCTGCGCCAATGCGATCAGGCCGTCTACGAAAGCGCCCGCTTCCGATGCACTGAGCCCAGACGCTAGCCGATGTTCAGCCAACGTGCAAATAGCTTCGTACTCCAGGGCGAGCGCTACGGTAAGCAACATGAGGGCCTTACCTGCATCGATCCTTCGCAGCAATTCGGCTGACCCGCCTCGCGGGCTGCGCATCGCCGCAACTACCACGTCGGTGTCGAGCACAAGCCTCATTTTTTATATGATATCACATCATCTGCGATATTATTAGTCCGGCGCTAATGGGTCACCGGCCATGGGGAAGTTGAGACCAAAAGATTGTCAACCTTGACCGGCTCTACAGCGCGTTCCCGCATCCCGAGCAGAACTTCGCTCCCGCTGGATTCGCCTTCTGGCACTTGCTGCACGCCACCATCGTATTCGTCTGAATTGCCGTGCCTACCGGATTGGGCGGCGCAGGTGGATAGTTCGGAGCTGCCGGAGGCACATTGACAGTGACATTGACTGGCGGTGCGTACGTCGGAATCGCAATCCCCAGTGCAGCCGCAATCCCGGCCGCCTGAATCGCATTGAACTCCCGCACTCTTCCCGGCATGAAAAAGCACTCAATGAATCCCAATACCCAGGGAAACGGCGTCCAGCAGAAGCACGCATACAGAATGCCGAGCCCAGTCCGCCGCAAATAGAAGTGGTGTATCCCAAACCCGCCCAGAAACAACGCCAGCAGTATTCCCACGATCTCATCGCGCCTTACCTGCTCGTATTGCTGGTAAAACACTGCTTGCGAATTCACATAAGGCATCGTGGCCATAGCAGCTTCTCCTGCGTTCCTTGCATTAAACCATACGCATCCGCTTCTTCGCGGGTTCCCCGGCTGCATCATTAGACGGCGTCGCCGAATGCCGCTGTATCTGCACTCACTCGCTGCTTCTTCCCCGTCATTTCAAGGTCCTGTCTGTCCGGGACTCGTCCGGCTCATCGATCCGAAACGCCTTCTGCGCATCTGACGGATGATTCACCTTTGAAGCACGGCCATGTCGGAGCATGCGCCGGTGCGCCTCTCCCCATGATGGCAGCTTGTTATCGTCCTGCGTCCAGTGCGCAACGGACGCCTCGTCACACCACTCCAGCAGCTTGCGCATCGCTGCTCCGTGAGCGCCTGCCAACATGAATGCCTTCATGGCCGCTTCCGATTCCCAGCACGTGCTCGTCCAGAACGCGTTGCGCCGATCTCTGAAGACCTTGGCGCTCAGGCAGCCCTCTGCCTCCGCGGCCTGCTTTCCGATACGCATCGCGGCAAAGATAAAGGCCGGCATAAACAGCCATGACCGCACACGCAATCTCGTGATTGAAACAACCGGCATTCTTACCTCAGCGCGTGGTCTTCGAACGAAAACCTGCCCAATCTATCCCGGAATTGATTGCTCTCCAGATTGGCTCTCTCAGTCCTCTCAGTCCAATGTGCATGGTTAGCTATCCACTTGCGTCGTTACCGCCCCGAACTGCCGAACCCTTTGGCCAGACGCGCGGAATCTTCCAGCTGCTCCGCCGCTTCCACAATCCCTGTCAACACCGGCACCGGAATCATTTGAGCAATCTTCTCCCCGGCTTTCAGCTCAATGGGCTCTGTACCCAGGTTGGTCATCACGATCTGTACTTCACCCCGGTACCCTGCATCGATCACGCCCGCCGTCGTCGCAACTCCACGCGATGCTATGGATGAGCGATCCCTGACCAGCAACCCTAATGCCACGCCGGTCTCCGGATGCCGTGCCTCCACCGAAACTCCCGTCCGCACTCTCACTGTCTTATGTGGATCCAGCACCACCGCTTCCAATGCAAAAACGTCATACCCGAGATCCTCTCCCGGGTGCGCAACCACGGGCAGCTTCGCCCCTTCTTCCAACAGCTTCACGCGCAACATGTGTTCATAGTAACGGCCATAGCGGCCTGCGGGAACACCGCGATTCACACCCCTAAAAATTGAATTGCCTGTTGAACTCTGCTACGCTTGCCAGCGCAGGAGCGCCGCTGTCTGAAACTGCCTAATTCGTCCTCTCATTCCTAGCCTTATCCAGGTGACTGGTAGGTGTGTCTCCCTTCTTCCATCGAGAGGATGATCCAATGCAATTAGAAGATTTTGGCTGGAGCGGCTTTTTTGCCGTCCAGCACTGCCCCGGCATACCCGCCCGGGTAGCATCAGCATCGCGCGACCGCTTCAGCGTGTGGACAGAAACCGGCAAATTGGAAGCCGTCGTTAGCGGAGAGCTCCGCCGTTCTGGTTCAGCCTGGCCGGCGGTCGGCGATTGGGTCGCGCTACGTCCCGGCGCCTCCGTCATTGAACATGTTTTCGAACGCAAGACCTTGCTGTCGCGCAAACAGCCCGGCAAGGCCATTCAGGAGCAGGTGCTTGCGGCCAACATCGACGTCCTGTTCATCATCAGTGGCCTCGATCACGATCTCAACCAGCGTCGCCTCGAACGTTACCTCGTCGTCGCAGAACAGAGCGGCGCACGGCCTATCATTCTGCTCAACAAAGCAGACCTTTATGGTGCTCATCATCTGGAACTGAGCAATATCCGTGATCGCCTCACTGCATGGAGCGGAGCCCCTGTTCTTCCGATAAGTGCCGCAACCGGGCAGGGCCTCGAGCAGTTGGACCTCTCGCTTGTTGCGGGGGAAACTGCGGCGCTCATTGGATCATCCGGGGTTGGCAAATCAACCCTCGTCAATCGCCTGCTCCGACACAATCTTCAGGCCATCGGCGAAGTTCGGCCCGACGATGATCGCGGCCGACACACCACAACGACGCGATCGATGTTTCTGACGCCCGGTGGTTGGCTGCTTATCGACATGCCCGGTTTGCGCGAGGTGCAACTCTGGGCCTCAACGGAGCATCTGGACGCAAGCTTCGAAGATATCCAGCAAATGGCGCAAGGTTGCCGGTTTCGGGACTGCAGCCACGCGGGCGAGCCCGGTTGCGCCCTGTGCGGTTCCGGAATCGACTCCGAACGGCTCGCAAGTTACAGGAAGCTTCAGCGCGAGCTCGATTATCTCGATCGCAAAGCAGACAAAAGGCTGATGAGCGAGTCGCGCGCACGTTGGAAGACGATCCATAAGTCGATGCGACACCACCCGAAAAAACCGTGGTGAGAAAGCATTTAACGTAAAATGAATCTGGCAAGAGGACCGGGCGGTCGCTGCCGGGGCCGTGCGTGCAAACGCATTGCAGCCGGGGGAGGAAAGTCCGAACTCCACAGGGCAGTGTGCCGGATAACGTCCGGGATGCGGGCTTCAAGGCTCGTAGACGGCCAGTGCCACAGAAAACATACCGCCCCGGAAACTCGTTTTCCGGAGTAAGGGTGAAAAGGTGCGGTAAGAGCGCACCGCTCCGACGGTAACGGCGGAGGCATGGTAAACCCCACACGGAGCAAGACCAAATAGGGAGGGAAACGTTCGCGGGTGGATCACGCGGCGTTGCGCATCGGCCCGATGCGTTCAGACGATCCACTGCACTCGTCGAAACCTCCGGGTAGGTCGCTGATGAGCGCCGGCGGTAACGTCGCGCCTAGAGGAATGACCGCACACGACAGAATTCGGCTTACAGGTCCTCTTGCCGAAATTGTTGTTTTACCCGCTTGAATACTGGTGTCCAGCGTACAGATCGCCGGTAAAGCGAGTGGCAGCCTCACCGTGAGTCTTTCCAGAGTTCAGTTTGGATGAGCGCGTTTCGTGGGAGATCAGAATGTCGGGTCGCTGGGACTCATTCAGCAGACCGGCGTCGGTGCAGCCCACTGGCCACGCAAGGCAGGCGTGCCTGCTGCAGACCCCTGATCAAGGACCGGATTACACCTGGGAAGGCTCACCCACCGCCAGTTCAATCTCAACCGTTGGGACTGAGAGCAGGGTATTGTGGATCAGGCAGTGATGAACCGATCTCCGAAGGCCTTCCGCCTGCTCCGGATTCAGCGCTGCAGGACACATCACGTGAATTCCAAAGTTTCCCAGCCGCGCCGGCTGCATCAGCTTCTCGGCTGTAACCGTCACTTCTACATCCCGATCGTCTAGCCTCCGTGTCCGTAGATATTGCACTGCATAGAACTGAGCACATGCACCCAATGATGCCAGCATGAGCTCCGGTGGAGTCATCCCCGCATCTTCACCCCCGTTTTCCTTCGGCTGATCGCAGATAATCCGGTGTGACCTCGCTCCTACGCTAAACTTAACGCCATCGATTTGCTTTACTTTGACTTCCATATCTTCCTCGCCCTTCTCCAAATAAAAGGCACGAACGCCAGAATCCGTTACAGATGTTGTAAACGTCGTTCCCCGATGTGATCAGTGATCAGCCGCACTCGCCAAAATACGAACCGGCAGTTCGCCGCGTAAGGCGGTGGTCAGCAAATTGCAATGGGCGTAAAATCTCTCCACTGGCGCTGTTCCCGGACCCAGTTCCGCGTATCGAATTCCCCTGCTTGATCGCGATCCCGGAGGTATCATGAACCGTAGAAAATTCATCACTCACGCTGCTGCCGGCATTGGTGCGACCTGCCTCGCGCCCCGCGCCATAGCAGATCTGCTTGTGCTCGACTCACCTCACCGGGTGGAAGCGACTGACACCGTTGTACTTGGTAAAACCGGCATTCGCACCACCCGCCTCGCCATGGGCACAGGCACTATTGGTTCCGGAGGCTCATCGAACCAGACTCGAGCAGGTGATCTCACTCGTTTGCTTCGGACAGGCTATGATCGGGGTCTTACCCTCTTCGACACCGCCGATTCTTACGGATCGCATCCCGAAGTGGCAGAGGCCGTCTCGAAGCTCCCGCGCGACAAGGTCGCCATTATGACCAAATGCGACTCCCGCGACCCCAGGCAAGCCAGGGCCGATATCGATCGCTATCGCCGCGAACTGAAAACGGACTACATCGATATCCTGCTGATCCACTGCGTGACAGAGGGAGACTGGACAACACGCTACCGGGGAGTCATGGACGTTTTTTCCGAGGCCAAGCAGAAGGGAATTATTCGTGCGCACGGTGTCTCCTGCCACAGCATTGAAGCCTTACGCGCAGCGGCAGCTTCCGCCTGGGTCGACGTCGATCTGGTACGGCTGAACCCAGTCGGCGCGCACATGGACGCCGACCCGCAAACCGTCATCGGAGTCCTCAAGCAGATGCGCGCCCAGGGAAAAGGCATAATCGGAATGAAGATCCTGGGCCAGGGGGCGATGCGCAAACGCCAGGATGAAGCCGTCCGCTTCGCGCTTGGCACCGGCGTTCTCGATGCGTTCACCATCGGAGCCGAAAACGAAAACGAACAATCTGACCTGATCAAGCGCGTCGCAGCAGCCTGAGAGTCTATCGATCCTTTTTGTACAGGAGGTCTCGGATGGCCTTGCGCCTCTCGGCGTTCGCTTCGGCCTCTGCCTTGCGCTCCTCCGCACTCAAATGCCGCTTTTCCTTGTCCGTTTCGGTTTCGGCAACGCTGCACTCCGGACACCGGTTGGCGAACCCCGGCTTTCCCGGCTTCAACTCAAATTCCTCTCCGCAAACAACGCATGTTTTGATCGGGAAACTCATCTTTACCATCCTATCGGAATCGATATTCCCCACGCGAAATCCCTATCTCGTTGTATATCGTCCATGAAACAGAGAGACATACGCTTGATCTGATGGTCCTTCCGCTTTTCTACAGGACCAGAATGACCTTTGACCTGATCCCGAACTCATGGCTATTCTGTACGCTCACCTCGAGGAGGATCGATATGCACTCGAGTCATCCCAAAGTTCTCATCGTTGACGATGACCCAATGCATCTGGAGATCTACGGACTTCTAATGAAACAGGCCGGTTACGAGGCGCTTCCGCTCCTTGTTCGGTTCGCCGGAACCGAAATTCCACGCAATCAGTCTCTGGGCCTGGCCCTGCTTGACTACCGCCTTAATTCCGCGAAGACGTCGCCGGAGTACGCGCAGGAAATTCGCTCCATCTATCCGCAGCTTCCCATCCTCGTTCTTTCGGATCTCTGGGCTCTTCCCACCGATATCGCTCCGTTCGTCTCTGGATTTGTGCGTAAGGGAGAGCCGGCGAAACTTCTCGAAACGGTGACCCGTTACTTCGCAGCTCCTCCCGGGATGAGCACAAGTCGAGCGCAGGCATCGCTTGAATGATCCTCAAATACCTTCCCAGGCAACCACATAGCGGCAGTCCGTCATCAAACTACAAATCTTCCCCTCCCAACCCAGGAAGAGGCGACCATCAAATTGATGCCTTCTGCACGCACAGCCTTGCTGGGTTTTGCCTTCTTGCCTTGCCTTCTTCAGGCTGCGAGGCAACCGTCTGAGAAGCAAGCCCAGCAGCTTAAGTCCCTTACCCTGGAACAACTTGGCAACGTTGAGGTCACAACTCAATCCAAAGAGCCGACCGAAGTCTGGAATACTCCCGCTGCAATCTACGTCCTGACGGGCGAAGACATTCGCCGCTCCGGCGTCACCAGTGTCCCCGACGCACTTCGCCTCGTTCCGGGCGTGAATGTCTTTCGTGTTAACGGATCCCGGAACTGGGCTATCGGAATCCGTGGTCTTGCTGATCAGTTCTCGAAGTATGTCCTCGTCCTGATAGATGGTCGAACCGTTTACACCCCCCTCTTCGGAGGTGTTTGGTGGACCATCAACAACGTGATGCTCGAAGACATCGACCGTATCGAGGTAATCCGCGGCCCGGGCGGCACCATCTGGGGAGCCGACGCCGTCAACGGCGTTATCAACATCGTCACAAAGCATTCCCAGGACACCAAAGGCGCGCTGATTTCGTCCGGCGGTGGCAATGTCGACCAAAACACTGAGGATCTGCGTTACGGCTCCGAGCATCAGGGGTGGACGTGGCGAGCCGACGCATTTGGCTTCGTTCGCGGTCCTGAATACCACATTCAGAATCAGCCCAATTACGATTGGTCGCGCGATGGCCAGATCGGGTTCCGGCTCGATCACGATACGCCATCAAACCAATTCACGCTGCAGGGTGATGCCTACTGGGGCAAGTTCGGAGATGCTCAGAGGCTCTCCACCTACAATCCCCCGGCCGCCTTCATCTCTTACAAGTCTACAAATGTCTCTGGTGGCAATTTGCGTACACGTTGGCGCCGGGTTTTCAAGAACAAATCCGATGTATACATCCAGGCATTCTGGTCCCACGATCACCGAACTGGTTCCAATTTCGGAGAAGACCGCAACACGTTCGATTTCGACTTTCTTCATCGCTTCCCTGCCTCTGCACACCAGCAGTTCACATATGGGTTCGGCATTCGGCTAAGTCCGAGTACGGTTTCTGAAACGATTGCGACAAATGTGTTCGACCCGGCTGACAAAACTGACAGCATTTACAGCGCTTTCGTTCAGGAAGAGCTCCGCATTGTTCCGGACAAACTGTCCTTGACGATCGGCACGAAGCTCGAGCACAACAATTACACCGGTTTTGAATACCAGCCCAATGCCCGGTTGCTCTTTACACCCACTGACAAGTTCTCAGCGTGGGCAGCTGTCTCACGCGCAGTTCGTACCCCTGATCGTCTTGACGAGGACATCCGGGTTGATGTTTTTGCCTTCAGCCCGCCCCCCGTATTCGCCCGCGTCGTGGGTAACCATAATCTGCTCCCGGAACGCCTCGTCGCATTCGAGGGCGGTTTCCGAACGTTAGTTCACCCCCGGTTCTATGTAAGCGCGTCGGGGTTCTATAACGCCTACCGTAATCTCATTGCCCAGGGCGCATTGAAACTCTCTCCTACTCCGACTCCACCATTTTCTCCAGGCACGATCGTCTATGATTTGCAGTTCGCAAACGGCATTCACGGCAGCACAGTCGGCGGAGAAATTTCACCGGATTGGCGTGCCACATCTTTCTGGCGCGTTCGTCCCGGTCTCGCCTATCTCAATCTCGACCTCAAAGACGAGCCTGGCTTCACCGATACAGCCACCTTGAAAACTCTTCGCGGTTCCAGTCCGGCGTATTCGGCTTTTGTTCAATCAGATATCGACTTGCCTCATCATTTCGAATTCGACCAGTCCTTCCGCTATGTCGACTCGCTTCCAGCACAATCCGTCCGCGCCTACACCACGGCAGATGCGAGAATTGGCTGGAATCCTACGAAACGGCTGTCGCTCTCCCTAACGGGGCAAAATCTTTTCCAGCCTCACCATGCCGAGTTCGGTATCGATCCTCCGCCAACAGTACTCATCAAGCGCGGAGCTTATGCAAAGCTGGTTTGGAGTTACTAATTCTTGAGGCGTAAGGATGCAGCCAGAACCTCTAACTGAGCCGTTGCGATTCAGCCGCAATCGTCGTGGCCGGCCATTCTGGACCTTCGCTGCCACTCGCGCGGTCGCTGTAGCCATGCTTCTCGCGGCAATTCCTGCCATCGTCCTTGCCGCATCTCCTTCAAAGCCGAGCGAGTATGACGTGAAAGCGGCATATCTGCTCAATTTCGGCAAATTCGTTCGCCTGACAACGCCGGCGTCGCCTCGTTCTTCCTTCGACATTTGCACGCTCGGCCACGATTCGATGGACTCCTCTCTCGATGTTCTCGCCGTCAACTTCAAAATCGGTGATCTGCCCGTTCACATCTCTCATCTCTCCGACATCAGCGGGACAAAATTTTGCGCGATTGTCTTCATCAGCGCCACTGAACGTGACCGCATCCACGAAGATCTCGCGATCCTCGGAAGCACCGACGTCCTCACCGTGAGCGACGCGCCTGATTTTCTTCAGCATGGCGGAATGATCCAGTTCGTCCTCATCTCCAATCACGTCCGCTTTGCCGTCAATCTCGACGCGGTCAGCCGCACTCACCTCGTCCTCAGTTCGGAGCTACTGCGTGTCGCATCGTCCGTCTCAGGCAGACCTCCCACGGGAGGATTGCCATGAAGATTTGGACGAATCAATCCATCTCTGGCAAGCTCATGCGCATGACCCTCCTCGTCGGGGGTGTGTCCCTGTTGCTTGCGTATATATCATTTCTGCTCTACGACCTCTACAGTCTTCGTCAGCAGCTCATGACATCGATGGTCACTGAGGCCAACATTGTCGGAGCCAATAGTGTCGCGGCCCTTACGTTCGACGACAGGCAGGCAGCCGAAAACACGCTGTCTGCTCTGCGCAACTCGCCCCAAATCCGCGCCGCCGTCATTATCCGGCCAAACGGAACAGAATTCGCGCGCTATCAGCGCAATCCTTCTGCCCAATTTGAACTCAAGGAACATCTGGCTCTTAACGAGACGCAACACTTCTGGACGAAGGGACGCGATATCCTTCTCGGAACTCGCATCCGCTTCCAGGGCGGATGGGTCGGGTCGGTCTATCTGCTCGCAGAAACCAGTGGTGTGGCCCGTAGCATCGAGCGATTTGGACTGATCTCAGCGGGAATCCTGGTTGTCTGTTTCGTGATCGCGCTGCTTGCCACCTCAACCATTCGGCACCTTGTGAGCGATCCTCTAACCGACCTGGCCCGCACCGCCCAGATTGTCACGCGCGAACGCGACTACTCTGTTCGAGCAAAGATTCCTGCTTCCAGCGATGAACTCTCATTCCTGGTGAAATCCTTCAATGAAATGCTCGGACAGATCCAGAATCGAGATCGCGCTCTCGAAGCCTCACGCGACGAGCTTGAGCAGCGCGTCGAAGAGCGCACTGCCGAACTCTCCGCAACCAACACAGAACTCGAAGCTTTCTCGTATTCCGTGGCTCACGACCTTCGTGGACCATTGCAGCACATCAATAACATTGGTTTCCTGCTGCAGCATTCCGCTGCGGAGGGTCTGAACGCCGAAGGTCGCATGCTGATCGACCGCCTCCTCGAAGGCTCGAAACGCATGTCCCTTCTCATCGACGATCTACTCAATCTCTCGCGCGCCAGCAGCCACCCGCTCCACCGCCGCCCCATCGACCTCAGTCACCTGGCTGATACCATCACCGCGCGCTTCCAATCCGAGAGGGACGGCCGCAACGTCCGATTCGACATCGCACGCGGCGCGCACGTCTTCGCTGATGAGGGCCTGATGCAGGTTGTACTCGACAATCTCATCGGTAATGCATGGAAGTACACATCCAAGATCGATTCTGCCCTCATTCAGTTCGGATATACCGACGAGAACGGAGAGACCGTCTTGTACGTCCGCGACAACGGAGCGGGCTTCAATCCCCGCTACGCCGACCGCCTCTTCCGGCCCTTCCAGCGCCTGCACTCGCAAAGTGAATTCACCGGCACCGGCGTTGGCCTGGCGACTGCTTACCGCATCATCACGCGCCACGGCGGAAAAATCTGGGCTAGGGGCGATGTTGATAGAGGCGCTACCTTCTATTTCACTGTTCCGTACGCTGAGTCCTGATCGAACGTTATCCTGGGCGCCTCCGCTCTCCCTGTGTCTGAAAGGTCACCGATCCCGACCATGAGCGGTTCGCAGGGCCGCTCACCTGATCCAATACTGCTTGTTCATGCCCAGCCGATGCTTCAGGCCCGGTGCAATCCGGCTCTCGCGTCGCCCGATCTTGTAGCCCAGGTACTTCGCCAGCGTGCGCGCCATCGCTGATGGAATGTAATACGGCCCATGTCGAAGCAGGTACTTCAATTCCGAGACAACGAACCGCCGGCCTTCTCCCGATGCGCTGCCAAACTGCTCGTTCAGCCAGCTCTCGCGCGAGTGCAGTACCCCGATATCAAAATATCGTCGGAACTCCTCGCTGATTGTGTAATCGTGCGAGTGCCTCACCATTGCATCGGCAGCATACGCCGTCTGCCATCCCGCGCGATGCATGCGCGCCACTACCAGTGTGTCCTCACCGAAGATGACATCAGACGAGAATCCGCCGACGCTCATCAACGCCTCGCGCCGATATGCTCCGAACGCATTAGAGAAGAAGATCGATTTGAAACCCATTGTGCGCCGGCTTTCCCAGCAACGCACTACGGCAGAATCCGAATAGCTGAAATGTCTGCCGTGCGCTTCGATCGGGCTCGCCTTCTCTCGTGGAAGCTGACGCCCATATGCAGCGCCAATTTCTGGATTCTCGAACGCCCTCACCAGGTTCGTGAATGCCTCAGTTCCATACGGCGCCGCATCCTGCGTCAGGTAAATGAGAATGCTCGCATCAGGCGCATGGTCTGCACCCATTTGGCGGGTCCCGCCGTGATTGAACTGTCGCGCTGGAATCTCCAGCACTTCAAATCCATCCCGCCGCGCCAGCTCTGCCGTACCATCTTTGGAGGAAGAATCAATGACGATTACGCGGTCGGGCTTTAAGTTTTGAGCACGGATCCCCGTCGACAGCTCCCGCCAATATCGCGCCGCGTTATAAGTCGGAATGATGACTTCGACCCGTTCCCGTGTCATCTCATTCACCAGTTCGTCTGCCTCTCGAACCCTGGCCTCACCCAGCCTGGAGCAACGCATACCTGAGGTGCGCAAGCAGTAGGTCGACTCGCGTCTGGATCTGCTCTCGCATCGACTTTGTCCGGCTTGCGTTCTTCATGTGCCTGCGATAAAACAGCAGCTCCTCATTGATAAAGAACGCCTTGCCGCCTGATAGGTCGTTCCGTGTGCCAATCCAGGCATCGTGCAGAAACGATCCGTTTGCTGGAAACGGCAGCACGCGCCCCAGGAGCCCCGCGCGAATTGCCATCGCCGATCCCTGGTAGTGATTCATGTACACGTTTCGCCAGAATCCCGACGCAAACCTGCCTTCACGATTGATTCGCGAATCCGGCAGCAAACCATCATTTTCGTCGATCATCCGAACACGGCTGGACACAATCTCTACATCCTTCCTGCTTTCGAATACATCCATGAAGCGCTGCACCTTCGTCGGAGCCCACACATCATCATCGTCTGAGAGAAATAGAATCTTTCCCGTCGCGCAACGCAGAGCATCTTCAAACGTCCTCACCACGCCCGTATTTCTCTCGTGCTTGAGCAGCCTGATCCGGGCGTCACCCATCTCCTCAATGCGCCGAACCGTATCATCCTTCGAGCCGTCATCTATGATGACGATTTCATCGTTCGGCTTCAATTGCGTCAGAATCGAGTTCAACTGTGCCTTAACGAATTGGCCGCCGTTGTATGCCGCCATGCATACAGAAGTTCGCGGCTCCCCCGTGGCTTGGTGCTGAGCGATCTGCATGCGATCCTGAGTAGCCTGCATCCACTCTTCAATTCGTCTCCGTCTCGAAGTGAAGAGCCTTCGCATCAGGGCCTGCCAGGTAATCCGCCGCAGTTCCGCGGAATCTCCGCGGATCAAGTGCTTCACCAGGCGCACCATGAGACGCACCATCCGCTCCCAGCCAGCCATGCGGTTCATCCGCAAATCCCAAAACGCAGTCTCCGCAAACAGCGCGTTGTAGTACCGGTTCGCACTCATTCGCTTCTGCATGTCCTTCATCGAGAATTCATGCTCGACCTGGATCTCACCAGCGATATAGACGCGCTTACCATGCTCATGCAGCTTGCTGAAGATCATTGCGTCACTGTTATCCAGCCAGAACCGCGGATCGTACCCGCCAACCTGCTTCAGCGCATCAACTCGCAGCATCGCTCCTGAATTGAATGCAAACACCGGCTCGGCCGGAACACCCACATACCCCTTCCTGTACCACCGCGGAATGGCGCCAAACTGAAACCGGTTCGGCGAAAGCTGCCTCTCACCGGCCGCGATCTGCGGCACAATAGCCGCTATTCCTGCATATCGCGCACTCGCCCGGGCGGCAGCCGCCATCTTCACAAAGAAATCCGCTCGCACCGCCGTATCCTGGTCCAGCGTCAACAGCCATTCCGCGCCGTGAAGTTCAGCCCATTCCAGCGCACGGTTATACGCTGTTGCCAGTCCCGAATTGCTTTCATCCCCGAAATAAGCCACGCCCCGGGGCAGGCCCTCGCCTGCTCCCGCTGAGGGACTGTTATCCCACAAGAGCACGTTCACTTCACCTGCTCGCCCGAAAGCTTCCCGCGCAGCCATGACACTCCTGAAGGCAGGCGAATCGTGCGGCGCGATCCGGTACAACACGATCACCGTCATCACCTTCAGTCGCTCGGCAGATGCCGCGAACACTGGCCTGATTTCATTCATTCCGCCACCATCCCCACCGGCTCTGCGTCCCAATGGAAGCACTTGCGCTGAACCGCACTTTGTATCGCGATCTGCAGAATTGTCGAAAGCGGGGTAAACATATCGCTGAAAAAAATGAAGGAGAGACAGGTCAGAAGGATTCCCCCAACCAGGAGTCGTCGGGGCAGCGCGCGTTCACGCAGCCATCCGCAGCCGATGCCCAGCACAAGATTTGCCAGACAGACCCCCACATACCAGAAGTCCAGCGCATAAGCCACCAGGTACGTACTGGCCCCGTCGATGATGCTGAGATCATTATGAATGTACGCGTGCGGATATGGAGGCGTTAGGAACGAAGGCAGCAGAGGATACAAGAACGATAGCGTCGGCCCGTGGAAACTGCCATTAGCGAAGATCCAGCACAAATTTGAAAACGGAATAGATACATACGACGTCAGCCATAAGTAAGCCATCGGCCAGTGAAGGTATTTTGGCCTGATCTGGAGATACTCAAAGAAGACCTTGTGAGCCGTTCGCGCGTCTCCGATAACCGTAAGGACTACGACCGCAAACGCGACAAAGCAAATCAGAATTGCATAGAGCTTTCTTCTGCTCATCCACGTCTTCATTGAAAACACGAAAAATAATTGCAGCAGGGCTACCATCAGCAGACCGCGTGTGATGTACAACATCATCCCCGCAATCCCGAATGCCATGAATCCCGCCCTCCGCCATCGCGAAGGATCAAGGATCGCGTTGACAGTCACCGTCACGAGCAGCGGAAAGAGGACTTGTTTGAAACGTCCATATATTAGATACGAGGTCGGGTCGCCTACAGCCGGCGGCGGCCCGGAGCGCACCCAGTTGAACGCGACAATCAATAACGCCGCGCCGCAGAACAGCAGATTCAACCGCCATAACTGCGTCACATCGAGTGTGTAGGCGGACGCACTGGTAACGGTCGGCCACCGCTGCAGTAATTTACGCGATACAGAATATCCGGATGAGAAAGATACCAGCGATATTCCGAACAACAGGAGCGGCATCCCCGCGTGAGGGTAGGTCACATAAGTGACCTGAAAGCTGAGCGCAATGATCATCAGCGCCCAATTGCCCAGAAAGATAGTCAGGGGACTGCAAAATAGCGGCAGATCCTGCCGCGACTTTAGCTCTCCCTGCACTAGCTCGTGGTTCGCGGTCTTTTCTTTCATTGGCGGCCACAATGCCGGCATCGCCATCGCTGCCGGTTGTCCCGGACTGATGCTGGCCCCCTGGAGAGGGTCGTTCATAACATCTCCCGGCCCAGCAGCAGATCCGTGCGCAACGATCCAAGCCCGCGCGCGTAGTGCAGATACTTCGGCAGCAATCCGAGCATCTGCATCGTACGAGCCCCGAACCGCTGCGACAACGATGCTTGCCGTTTCAGGAAAGTGATCTTCTCGCGAAGCCGTTCGACCAGCGCATCGTGCTCGTTCCAGCCCTCGGCCAGCACGCGGGCCAGCAGATCTTCAAACTGGCGCGCAACACGCGCATAGAATTGCCGCCGCGTCTCACGGCCGCCTTGTCCAGCATTGGAAGTGCCCACCCCCAACTGCTGCCCGGCATGAATACGATATTCCACCAGAGGCTCAGAAATCAGGGTCACCCTTGAGTGCAGTGCAAGCATCCATGACAGCCATCCATCATGCACCCACGTGGCGGGGATTGGTGAGCAGTACGGACGGATGCTCGATCGGAACATCAGGGTGGCTCCCGTCACAACGTCATACTTCAAAAGCGTCGAAGTTGGGCAGCTGACGAAACTCCGCTGCTTCGCCGGCGTAAACTTGTGCTTCGCGAATAGGCTCATTCCGACGCGCCGCCCGTCTCCGTCTATTAATTCCGCGTCCGAGAAGACTCCGCCCAAAAACGGGTTTTCCAGCAGACATCCCGCCAGGCGCTCCAGCTTCTGCGGGAGCCAACGATCATCCTGATCACATAGCGCGATGAACTCACCGCGAGCCATTCCGATCGCTTGATCGAAGTTGCGGGTGGATCCCATACGCTCAGCATTCTGCACAATGCTGACGGGAAACGCGGCCTTCGTTTGGAATCGCCTTAGAATTCCGATGGTCTCGTCCGTTGACCCATCGTCGCACACAATAAGTTCGCAAGGCTGGCAGGTCTGCGACGCAATGCTCTCCAACTGCTCCTGTAAATGTCGGCCGCCGTTGAAGGTGCACATCGCTACCGTAATACGACGGTCAGCCGTTGTTCCGTTGCTGTTCGAATCCGCATGCATACTCAAGCCCCTGCCTGTTCCCATTGATGTCGTTTTGTCTTGAAAATTGTAGTTGCCGATATTACCCCCGCCACGCCCAGTACCAGGAAGTAGGCGATCGAAACACCCAGCGCGCCGGAAGTCTTCGCAAGCACAACCACACTTGCCGCCGTGCACGTCGCGATCACAATCGACTGCACCAGGAACGGCTCGCACTTGTGCGCCCGCAGATAGATGGCTTCGCTCTGCACGACGTGGCTGCTTAATGCAGTCAGCAGCAACAACAAGAAGATCGGCCAGGCCTCAATTCGTCTGCTGATCTTCGGCAGAATGTACGGCGAGGCCAGCACTCCGATCAGCACTGCGGAGGCTGTCCCCATGAATAAAATCAGGGACTGGCGTAGAGATCGGAAGAACATCCGGTCTAGTTCCGGTCGTTCCTGCCTTGCGATCAGACTCCCGAACGGCGCAGCCTTCGTAGTCATCCACGCCAGCATCATGGCGCTCAGTTGGGTCACGATGTTCATGGACAGACCCATCCGGCCAGCCTCCTCCGGACCACGAAATGCAAACAAAACCGGCGTAAATAGCTGGAAGATGAAGTAGTCACAAAGCCAGCTGATCGCGATCTTCCACTGGAAGGGCCACACTTCCCGCTTCCAGCTAATGCCTTGGTCCATCACGTGCGTCCGCAGGAGGGGCATCAGCAGCCTTCTCCTCGAATACAGGAGGATGCTTGCCACAAGTCCCTGGCCCAGCAGCACCATCGCCGGTGAGAACAGGCCATGATGGCTCAGCATCGCGGTCCATGAAGCCGCAACGCTCACCGTCGACTGGAAGAGTCGCATACGCGCGACCTGCGCAACCTGCCCGCATCCTTCCAGAAACGAAAGCACGGGCCCGATCGAGAATGTAATCGCACATGCCAGCACCGTCACCCTTAGGGGAGTGATCCAGATATTTGGCGCCTGCGGTTGCTGATGGAGTGAAAAGAACCTCATTCCGCCCACCATCAGCGCGATACCCATCACCACCGCGGCACTCGTATACCACTTCACAGCCCGCTGCAGCAGCGAAGCCAATCTCAGATGCGCCCTCTCGCTGCCCGTGATGCTGCCGTCTGCGTGAAACTCGAGGTGCGCCCGCTCATGGGCTGCCACCTGAAGAATCACAAACGAGAATCCCAGTTCGAATACGCTTTGCAGAGCGACCAGGCTCCAGAGCGCATAGTAGTATCCCTGCTCAGCAGCGGTCAGGAAGTGCACAATCAACAGCACACTTCCCACACTGCCTAAACCTTGAACCACGCGTCCCAACACCGTAAACGCAATAGCCCGGTCCAGCCCGATCGCGTGCGGGATCCTGTAGCGAAGGAAATTTTTCACCGTCATCCACTTGCCCTGCGATGGTAGCGGAGACGTCGTCGTGTCGATCAACATGGGTCCTGGCCGAATACGAAAAGGTAATCTTCTGCCCAAAAAACAACAACCGGTTGTTTAGATGTTGCCCTCACAGTCTCTCTCCCCACCCCGGCGCTGCAGACCCAGCTTTTACAGATTGTCGCTCAATTGTGCTGACTCGGCGCTACCCGCCCTGTGCTGCTTGGCCCGTCGCGAGCGGGCCCGCGTGACTCCTATACCCAGGGGTAGCCGCGTCCGTGGGGCTCACGCTCTGTTAGATGCTGCAATCTCGATCTGGTAAGGCAGCGCGCAGTACATGCTCATCCAGAGGGGTTGACGCCGCTCAACCTTCACTGCAGGGCAGCCCGAAAGAGACGAAAGCCGCGCTGAGCGCTCTTCCTCTGCGCCTGCGCGGCTCCGTTTCAACCAGCGGTTGTTAACGCTTATCTGCTTCGTCGGTTCCTAATAAGCTCCCCGCATCGTGAGCACGGCGGGAATCGTTCGCGTGAGAATCTCGAAATCGAGCGCGCAGCTCCAGTTGCTGGCATACTCGCGGTCAAACAGAACACGTCTTTCATATCCAATGTCGCTCCGGCCCGAAACCTGCCAGAGACCCGTGATTCCGGGCTTGAACAGGTCGTAGTAAGCAAAATGCTGACCGTACAGTTCCACCTCGGCCTCAACAATCGGTCTTGGACCCACCAGCGACATATCACCCCTCAGCACATTGAAGAGCTGCGGCAGCTCATCCAGGCTTAGCTTTCGGAGGATTCGTCCTACCGGCGTGATGCGAGGATCGGGAACATCTTTGTTCAGCGGGTACGCCTGCTCATTGCGCCGATGCATTTCCCGGTGCACTTCGTTGATCGCCTGCACGTTGTTCTTGTGTTTGTTCGAATACATCGAGCGGAATTTGATGATCCGGAATGGCACCCCAAACCGCCCCAGCCTCTCTTGCGTAAAGAAGATTGGACCTTGCGACGTCACCGCCACGGCGATCGCCACAGCCAACATTATGGGAAAGAGCAGAATGATCAGCAAGCTCGAGAGCAGAATGTCGACCGTCCGCTTCAGGACGGCATAACGCATCGAGAATGAACGCTGGACTGCAGAAGAGAGAAACGGTGACGGCCTTCTCCAGGTCGAGGCCGGAAGTGTTTCACGTAACACGCTGATGGTCGAAATAGCTCCCAGACTCGGACCATCGCTCTCCAATATATTTAGTGCACTATTTGCTGCTTGCATTCGCGATACCCTCGCTCCTCTATTTCCATGCCCTGCCGGGTTCCTGAAGCACGAACCCGTATGGCTTGCGCATGGGCTTGCGATGTAAGTTCTTGCAGGTCTCTATCTCCGCCGCAATGTGAGGCGTTCACCCCTCCTGATAGCATCTGGAGGGCCAAACATGGCGTGACGCTGCCACCTGCAACAATTTGAGATCCGACCCAAGGCAATTACAGCTTTGGAGCGTTAACCGCTGACTCTCTTCTATTTGGTTTACCGGTAACTTCCGGTCTTCCTGCACATGTCTTCGCGTTGACTGCGTCTCGCCGTCCTCAACTTCGGTCTCGCTGCTCTTACCGAATTCGGTGAATGTAAGAACTACACGACGCCTGACATTTTTTCTAAGTGCGATCCCGTCCGCCAAAGAGTCGCTTGTCAGTTCCTTCTCTGCCATGAGCTTAGACGGCGCCTTAAGATTTGTTTGAATCCAGCCCGAATCGGCGCGCATCGCGCGTGCAATGGCCTCCGATTCCGCGATTAAGTGATCGTGTCCAGATGGCTGATCTGGCTCCAGGACTAGGCCGCATATGCCCAAAACCCTGCCACCTTCGAGTAAATCGAAATGTTCCAATTGTCCAATACCTGGAATGCGAAACACCTTACTCCTCGCCTGTCGCGACATGGATAGACTCACGCGCATCGCGCGAGCAGGAGACCGGCTGTCCTGAATGTGATTGATGGCAACGAACGAACTACATCTAACTGCAGACGTGCAATCGTTCTTTAGCTAACTACTTCCTATTCGAATCAAAAATACTCGGTACTTGGCAGCAACCGACTCCTTCGCCGTTCGGGCCTGTTGGCCTCCTGGAACCGACACCGTAGGTACAGATGTAAAGACGCAAAAAACGAGTCAGGAGTTATCTGGCTCGTCATGCATCTTCTACTTTCCCTGACAAGATGTGATGAAATGTTCCAATTCAGCTGGGAACCAAGCCGAACCCGAAAAAAGAGATCTATCCCACAGGATGCTTCAGGATTTCAGCGAGTGCCTCTATCCTGCTCGCATCCGCATGGTTCTTGGCGGTGGCTACACCCGATTCCAGGTTGCCTGTCATGGCCCGCAGCTTCGCAACTTGCTTCTGTTTCAAATGCGACTTTTCGGCATTTCTAATCGCTTTCCGCAAAGATGCGATCTCATTTGCGGACAATGCCTGCGAGCGCTCCAGTTGGTCAACGTAGGCCTTTGCGACAATCAGCTTCGCCGGCCATTCCTGCTTCAGTTGATTTTGAACGTTCAGCTCTTTTACCTGCACCATCTTTGCTGCATCAATCTCGTTCTGCGTTAGCAAATCGGTGGGCATTAGCTCGAACACGTCCAGCCCTCTTGCAATCTCAGAGGCGTAGATCGCACCGTTATACCAATACGCCGACCAATCTCCGCCTAAGACCAGCATCTTCGGATCGATCGGCCCGCGATCGAAATATGCAACCTCCTGCGGGTGCCCCGGATCGGTGAAGTCCATTACCGAAACACCGCCCTGATACCACGCTTGCACCTCGATGTCCCGGCCCGGCACCGGAATGAGCGACCCGTTATGCGCCACGCAGTTCTCCGTGTCGCCTTGCGCTGCTGGCAGCTTGTAATAGTTCGCAAAGCTCAGCTTGTCGTCCTTCAAGTTGAAGATCGCATCTGCGCCCCACTTGTTCGGATCATTTGCTCTGCAACGCGCTCCCAGTCCTCCGCCCCATTCATCGGTGAACACCACCTTCGAGCCGTCATTCGAAAACGTCGCCGAATGCCAGTACGAGTAGTTCGGATCGTTCACCGCATCCACGCGCTTTGGATTCACCGGATCCTTGATATCCAGGAGCAATCCGTTTCCGGAACACGCGCCTGCCGCAAGGCCGATGGCTGAATACACGGTAATGTCATGGCACTGGTCGGTCTCGCGCGGCTTCTCCTCACCCTTGCCATGGCTGCCGCCGTTGTTCAGTCCATTGATCACACCCGAACGCGGATCGATAAACACCCGCGGATGTGAAACAATCGCCGCCTCTTCCGGATGTGCGACCGGCACCTTGATGACATCGATTCGGAACAGTGCCGTATTCGCATCCTTCTCCGGCCCCTCGCCCGAGCATCCCTCCAGCTCTTCCGGCTGCCGCACAAACGATGTTCCCGAAACATAGATATACACATTGTTGTCGTCGTTCGGATCGACAACGAGTGTGTGCGTATGCGAGCCTCGGCACGTCTGCACCGTCGCAACCTGTTTCGGGCTCTTGATGTCCGAGATGTCGAAGATTCTCACTCCGCGGAACCGCTCCTTTTGCGGAACCGGCAGGCGACGCTCCTTCTCATGCCCGGGCTCAGGCGCTGGCTCAGGCGGAAAAGCCTGCGTGCCACAGTCGATCCGCCCGTTCGGCATCTCCACCGACATGAACATCAAGTTCCCGTACACGGACACGTCTCCCTGTCCGCCCGGACAGACCATCGAAGTCAGCAGCGACGTCTTCGCTGGATTGCTGATGTCATAAATGTTTACTCCGTAAAAATTCCCCTGGAACAGGTGAGTCCCCTGAAACGCAAAGTCCGAATTCGCAAATGCCAGCTGGGCAATCACCATCTGCATTGCCTTGGGCATCTTCTCTACCGATCCGATGCCGAGCTGACCCAGTAGCTTCTGCACGCTCGGGTCGTCGCCTGAAGTCGCCTGAAGCTGAAATGCATCCGGCTTCTTCACGAATGCGATATGTTTCAGCCCCTTCGCCGCTTCGCCTGCGTCATACATCCCAGGCGTGAGCTTTGCTCGCGGATCGTTGGCGTCCGATCCCGTCATTCCCGGCGGCAGCGGCGGAGCCGGCTGGGGTGCAAACGGATCTGCTTCAGCCTTCGGCTTCTCCTGTGCTTGCGGGGCAACCTGTCCCGAAGCCTCAGGCGTCGGTTTCTGTTCCTGCGAATTGCTCAGCCCGGGGAAAAAGAGAACCACGGCTATGGCGACAAGGGGAAGTACAACACTCTTCGGTGAATTCAATGAAGCTCCTCCAGTAACTTCTGCATGATTCTGATTTCTGCTCGCTGTGAGTTGTCCACGTCCGTCGCGAAATCAAAAATCTCCGCGTCCTGCCCCGCACCGGCACTGTTGAACAGATCTTTCACCATGACCAGCGCACCGCCATGATGCTGAATCATCCCGCTAAGAAACAGCCTGTCGAACTCCCGACCCTGAGCCTTCTTCAATGCTTCCATCTGCCCCGAGGACAGCATGCCCGGCATCAATGCCATCGCATTCCCTTGCATATCCATCCCCGGCATATCCGGTAACTCCATCGAGGTCGCCTGCCCCCTCACCGCAAGCCATCTCTGCATCATCCGGATCTCATCGGCCTGTGAGCTGCTGATCTTGGCCCCGAGAGCCTGCACGTTCTTGTTCTCCGAGTGCGACGGAATCAACGCCGTCATTTCCACCGCCTGCGAGTGATGCATGATCATCCCCTGCATGAACTCCACATCGGCATGGGAAATCGGCGGCAGGGTCGCGTGCGTATCCGTTGGCAGTGTCCTTGTCGGTTCCCCGGGCGCTCCCGGCTGCACCACCGCTGGCCCTCCGCGAGCATTCTGGGCACTCGCCAGGATCGCGACCGGAGTCAGGAAGGCAGCCCCGGTCAGCATCAGTCCAGCCGCAAGTGCGCCTTCCGCCCATCGGCACACACGACAGAATGTCTCTCGACAGTGGAAACCCTTCATTTCGGTCCTCTTACGCTATCACGTCAATCGCGAGGCGGAACAGGAGAGATTCACCGTCTTCTCGGCCGTTTAAGGATCGCACTGCGTAGAAGACCGACCCTGCAGCTCGAGGTTCCACTCGCAGATGTACTTTGGTTCCTCTGATTTCCGCCCATATGGTTACCTACGAGGGATGCACCACCACCTCGGCGAGCCTATCGTTTCTATAGCGCGTGGGTTGAGGCGAGTGTTGAACGGTTTGACCCACAAACAAGAAAGCCCATCCTCAAAGGTGGGCTTTCTTCTTGAACTTTTGCTGTCTGAACACTCCCAGGATTCTCCCTCGAGACCTGTCGAGACTTCCGGAATTGAAACGAATTCAATAAATCCAACTCCGAATGCCTAAAGTCCCCTCCTTGCCTCCTTTGTGGGAGCGAAATCACATGCACTTGAGCGTTAGACTTACTCAAATGGCCAGACTTTGAGCCTTTCGGATTTTCCAGGAGCGACAGCAAACTCCTCCGATCTCATCGTGCGGGCATTCCCAAACGGTCCACGCATATTGAGCGTTGATCGGCGACGATGATGAAGTTTTATCGCACGTTCGGCCGGATTCTATACGCAGCCCTGCTGGTCACAGCCGTGGTTGCCAAGGCGGAAACCGCTCCCCTCACAACGCTCAGCGCTATCCATTCGCTCACGAACGCCCAGGCAAGCCGCGCTCTTCCGGTCGCCTTTACCGGCTCAGTGACCTACTACGTGCGGGGCAATGTCGACCTCTTTGTACAGGACGGCCGCACGGCCATCTACGTTGAAACCACTGCCGATCAAGCATTCGCGCCAGGGGATCGAGTTCTCGTAATCGGGACAACACGTGCCAGTTTTCGACCCGAGGTTAAGGCTGAAAAAGTCATTTTCAGGGAACATGGCGCACCGCCGGCTCCCGCACAAGCTGACTTCCGCCAACTCATCCGGGCAGAACTCGATTGTCAGCGAGCCGCCATCCGCGGATTCGTTCGAAGCGCAAATCTCGTCGACGACGTTGGAATCTCCACCTTGTACCTGCAGTTGCAGATGGATGGCGGGACCGTCGATGCTCAAATGCCTCAACGCGACCCAATCGACCCGACAACACTGCTGGACTCCGAAGTCGAGATAACCGGCGCGGTCGCGGGCAGATTCGATCGAAAAATGCAGATGACCGGCGTTCTGATCGAAGTTCCATCCTCCGCAGACTTAAAGGTCATTCATCGCGCATCAGTTGCTCCGCAAGACCTGCCGGTCACACCAATGGACCAGATCCTGAGCGGGTACGAGGTCCAGAACAAAACCAGGCGCGTCAAGGTCAGCGGAACAATCACCTATTACGAGCCTGGATCGACGCTTGTTTTACAGAACGGCCACAAAAGCCTCCTGGTCACAACGCAATTCGAACAGCCGGCAAAGATTGGAGATCGCGCCACTGTAACCGGCTTTCCAGACGTACAGAACGGGTCTCTCATTCTGGCCGGCGCCGCCATCGAGGACACGAACTCGCCTTCTCCTGTAGCTGCAGTTACCTCTACATCAGATGTTCTGGCACGGGGCGACCACGCGCTCGATCTCGTCTCGATCGACGGCCAGTTGCTCACCGCTGTCCGTGAGGCCGCGCAGGATGAATACGTGTTTGTGTCAAGCGGATATCTTTTCAAGGCAATTCTTCAGCACCCTCAGCACGACAATGTTGCGCTTCAGCCCTTACGCGAAATCCAGGCAGGATCGAAGGTACGGATTGTGGGTGTTTGTAAAGTCTCGAGGGCTGAACAAAGTCAGGAACCCACGGCATTTGACATCCTGCTTCGCTCTTCCGAAGATCTGACGGTCATCGCCGGCCCCTCCTTCCTCACCGTAAGGAACCTCACTTACCTTGCGGGTGCCCTGCTTGTGGGAATGATCATCATCGGAGCGTTTGCCTGGCGCTCCGAGCGGCGCGGACGGACCCACATCGCGCGTCTGGCGCGAATCGAACAGATGCGAAGCCGCGTCCTGGAACACCTGAACGGCTCCACCAGCCTCATAGACATGGTGGATGAGGCGACCGAAATAGTTTCATTTCGATTGAACGGCGCAGCTTGCTGGTGCGAGCTTGTCGATGGCCGCCGGCGTGGAACCCGCCCCAAACAGTTCACAGGCTTGCGCATTGTCGAGCACCGAATTGTGTCGCGATCCGGCGTGCAGCACGGAGTGATCAGCGCCGCCTTTCACGCAAGCACCAATCCTTCCAAAATCGAAACGGATGCGCTCTCCTCGGCTGCCGGTCTCATCGCCTTGGCGATCGAGAATCGCCGGCTCTACTCCGATCTCCAGCACCGCTCCGAATTCGACCTCCTCACCGAACTCCACAATCGCTTTTCTCTTGAGAAACGCCTTGGTGAAATCATCGAACAGGCTAAAACAGAGAAGTCCAACTTCGGGCTGATCTACATCGACCTCGATGGATTTAAGCTGATCAACGATCATTTTGGCCATCAAATCGGCGACCGTTACCTGCAGCAAGTCACGCTGCGCATGAAGCACCAGCTTCGGCCCGGCGACGTCATGGCCCGCCTGGGAGGCGACGAGTTCGCAGTCCTCATGCAGGATGCGTCGACCCACGAGGACATCCAGTCAGTCGTCGCGCGCTTGGAAGTCTGCTTCTCCAATCCATTTCAAATCGATGGCAATCAAATCCACGGGGCCGCCAGCTTCGGCGTTGCATTGTTTCCAGTGGACGGAAGCACACAGGACAGCCTGTTGAATTCAGCGGATGCTGCTATGTACGTTGCGAAGTATCAGCGGCGAGCCCGGCAGTCCAACCATGATGGCGCCGACATCGAATTCACCCGTTAAAGATCGTCGATAAACCGTACCTGCACCGCTTTCTCGCTTGTGACTCGAGTCACGGAGGCCCGTCCGTCTCCGCCGATAAGCTCGAAAAAGCGCAGACATCAACAGCGCTGCCATCGCTTAAGGAGCAATCATTCATGGCTTATGTCGTAACCGATGCATGCACCAAAGACTTCGTCTGTGTAGCCGAATGTGCCACTTCCGCCATCGCGCCGCAACCGTCCGACCCCGCAGCCGCTACTGTGTCGCAGGTCTATATCAATCCTGATGAATGCATCGATTGTGGAAACTGCGCCGGCATCTGCGCTCAGAACGCAATCTTCCCGGAAGCCGAACTTCCCGCTGACAAGGCGGAGTTCGCCGAGAAAAACCGCGCCTATTTCAACTAACGAGCGCCCCTCTGGCTCCGCTTCGGAAGCTCTCTAGGGCTCAGTCTTTGACTGGGGCGGGGCTTGCGCATTCTGTTGCTCCGATTGCTTCGACTCGCTGGGCCTCGTTGCTACCGACGACGACGCCGGCGTTGCGGGTAATACCGATAACGCCAGCGTTTGCACCGTCTCTGGATCATCACGCAGTTTCAGATACAAAATCCCATTTGCCGGATGCGGAACCGTCAGCTGTGTCCCAGTGAAGTCGGCGGGCACATCGATCGCATTATCGAAATCCTCCGACGCCGAAATCGACCTCGCCAGGAAGAGATTTGTGCCGGCCAGCGTGCATTGCTTCGCCACGCTGTGGGGGCAACGCAGTTCCTTGAAACCCGGCAAGCGCACCAACGTTCCCAGCGAAAGCCACTCACCTGCCACTCCATCACCCGAAATTGCTCGCGCCTGCACCGGCCCAAAAGCCGAAGATCCGAATTTCGCCAGTGGTTCAACAACGGCCAAGGCGGTGCTTGCGTCCTCCAGCATCAACGTCCCGTCGGTGAGCGAAAGCGTCGTGTGAAAGCTATTGTCAGCCGCGGCCACTTCAACCTTCTGATCGCGCGGAAAACTCTGGGGAGATTTCGATTTCAGGAAAAACACCAGCCTGCGCTCTACCGGTAAATCGTTTGGACTTCCGAGGTGCACGGGCGAAGGATCGGCCGATTCTTCCTCTTGCGTGCCCTTGCTCAATAAAGTTACTTGCGGACGCGGACGTTCTACTGTTACCGGCACCTTTAAATCGCGCCCGTCCCTCAGCTCAACCCGGGCCGAATAGCGCCTGCCTGGTTCTAAGGTCTCGGTAGATGCGCCCGCTTTCAAACTGAGCTGATCGACGTCCTGCACGCGTTTCAGATCCGCCGGTGTCAAATCAATGCCCACGAACGATACCTTCGCAACTTCGTCCAGCCGGTTCCCCGTCAGAATCGCCTCCTGATCCCCGGCGCTTAATGTCAAGCGATCGAGCGAAGCCGCTTCGGAATAGGCCATCAACGTGAGCGTATCCGGCTTCTCCAATCCGTACTGATGGATGTTGATCGTCACCTCGCCAGGTTTCGCATCCTTCAATGGAACTCCAAACGCCAGCATCTCCGGCTTGGGCGATTTCCACTGAACCGGCAGCAGAGGACCTCCTGCCGGATGCGCATTCACCTTCTCCACGCACAACGTGTTCTCCCCCTGAACGTGCAGCGTATCCTCACGACCCACCACCAGTGCCAGTTCATCACTGGAAGCAATCGTCCACTTACCCGGAGCGGACGCCACGAGATGAAAGCGCGGCCCCTCCCAATCATCGAACCCCCACTTGCCGGTCACCACCCCGTTCAGGTCGCCCGGAGGCAGGGCCGGAGCTGGTTTGGTCAGAACCAATCCGCCCTGCCCCGCATCCGCCTTCAAAGGCAGCTCGATCGGCCCTGATTTCGACTGAATGCGGAGCTTGAGATCATGGGCCTCAGGGCTCCCATACACCATCGGCGCTCCTTCAGCAGGCAGCACCAGTCCGGGTTTCTGCGCACAAAAGACTTCCGACGGATTCGACGGGTGTAAGGGCGGCAGTTTGACAGGCCCCACCGGCGGCAGCGCCACTACCACCACCGACTTCGGATCCTTGAACGAAGGCGGCACACTCAATCGAAGATTGAGCGTGTCGTCAGTCGGAAGGGAAAGCGCAGGAATGTACTGGAAATGCGCAGTGTGCAGCGAGGCAAGTATACGAGCCGTATCAAGGATCGCTCCGATATATGGACTGAAAACCCCCGCCCCCCCGATAGGGGAATAAGCCAGCTGATTCATCAGGTCCACGCTGCTCCCGCTTGTCAGTTGCGCTACCCGGTTCGATACGTTGGCATCGTCCAGAACCATGCCTTCGGTATGCTGCGTAAGGCACGGTGCCTGCTGATCCGATGGCTTGTCGAAGCACTGCTGCTCTAGTCGGATTCCAAGAACTGTTGCCGCCTTTTGCGCCCTTTCTTTCAATGACTTAGGATCGGTCTGCGAGGTCACCTTGACCTCGGAAAGATAGGTGTCCAGCCGCATCCGGTCTGTATTTGCGAAGTTCAGATCCTGCGCTGCCCGCACGAACACCCCGGGCCGTCCTCGAACCGCATTCCGCAGCGTGCTGAAATCCCCACCCGTCGACGGAGCAAGGAAGACAATTGCCTGCTGCGCCTCGGCCGGAACAGTAACGAAAACACCCTCGGCCCGGACCTTTTTTGACCAGGCCTCCACCCGCGTAAACCACTCAGACGGAGGAGGGTTCGTGGCGCCCCGCAAAAACCCCACAATCAGCACATAATGCGCCGACTGGCTCTCCGGAAAGTCGGGATGCACCCACAATCGGTCGCCAGGCAGAAGGTTCGGCACTTGTCCGATTGGCAGAGTCTCTTCGCCCCGCTTCACATGAACGTCGACTTTGGGTCCCACCAGGTCAAATGCCGGCGGCCCGGCCTGACCTCGTGCAGGTTTGTCCCCCAAACAAAGCAACACCAGGAACAACACCAGGGAAATTCGCCGCATTCTTCTATTGTACGGAGATGCAGCCCTCCGGAACATCTCATGGAGTACACAACTTGGACCTTGCGCTTATATTCTCGGCAATGAGCCTGGCCTTGCATGGGCCGAGGGTTCGGCTGCACAATCGTTTACACTGGTGCGTGGTTAGCTTGGAAGTGCTTTTTACTTAGAGTTTTCCTGACCCTGTGGGGTATCAGACTGAAGCAGAGGCTTAGGTATGGGGCTGCTTCAGCCAGACTTTAATCCGCGATGATTACCTTACAACGTTCGGGAAACGAAAATTCGGTCCGTTACAGCCAGAATAAGAACCTGTGACCCGCCTCAACAGCGCCTCCTTACATCAGGTTGCCATTCATTAGAGCGCGGCGGGAAAAGACAGGGTAGAGAAGCTTTATACGGAGAAACTCATGAAATCGAATCGGGCTGCGCAAAGCAGCGCAGACATAAGCAACCTAAGTATTCCAGACGCCGAAGAGATTATCGAGGAAGCCCTTGGCGAACTCGCCTTCTCCCAGGATCCTGGGCTTGCGCGTGCCTTGCGCTTCCTCGCCCCTCCCGGATACCAGGCCATCGTTGAGTTGTGTAGCGATAATGGCCGTAGCAAGCGTCGCAATGCATTGGCCGATACCTGGTCCCCCGAAGAAGACGAAGTCCGCATTTACTTCGAGCGCCTCGACGACAGTGCGGGCGCCGTCCGCTCGAGCCGGGCCTCGCGCGGAGCCGCCGAACGTGACTTCGATGATCAGCCTGAAGAGGTCCCGGCGGCCCCCGCAGATCTCGATGCTCGCGTCAAAGAACTATGTGCCGCTCTCGCCGAGGCAGAGCGAGGCGGTCACGCTTTCATTGCTCTCAAGTGGTTCCGCGACTCATTCCTTCCACGGAAAACATTCCGTTGGAACCAACACCCTGAATCGCGGCAAGCCGTGCTCGCTGAAGCCATCCAACGCGGTGTGGTCCTCACCAGCAAAATCGCCAATCCCAAGACCCCGGCATACCCAACCACTACCATCAGGCTGAACCGCGCCGAAGCCGGAGTTCCGGAAGAAGCGCAGCGTTTCCATCCCGTTGTCGTGCAGGGCGAGCCTATCACCGACGACATTCACGAGGATCGGGGCAAGCTGTGAATTGCTACTTTCTCGAGTCCACGGCCTTTGCGAAGCTTTTCGTGCAGGAACCGGGGACCGACGCTCTCATTCGACTCATGGAGTCCGTTGAGGACAATCGCAAGCTCATCGCTGCTTCCGCACCGCTGGAAGTGTACGCAGCGATTCGCCGCCGCGAACGTGCCGGCGACATTGGCTCTGAAAGCGCTTCCGCTGCTTTTGAAATTCTCCGCATTGAAGCAGCTCGAATGGTTCAGGAGCCACTCAACCCCGCAGTCCTCGAAGCCGCCCGTCAGCTCATCGACCGCACCCGCCTCCGCTGGACCGATGCCCTCCAACTCGGCGCCGCCATGGTCGCCCGCGAAATGTTTCGCGGCACCGAGATTATCTTTATCTCTGCGTCGCCCATGCTGTTGGAAACCGCTCGGGCCGAAGGCTTCCACTCCCTCAATCCCGAGACAGACGTCTTGGAACCCCTCAAGCAAATCGCCGCATCCTGATCGTTCGCCGTTCCCAAACTCACTTACACGCGACCTGCGGACGAAGGCGCCTCAGTTAACTAGACCGTCCCCCAAATCTGCCGATAGATCTTCTGACGACTCTTATCTTTCAGCGGGCGGGTTGCTCGAAAGCGCCCTCAGCTATGGACGTGTGCATCTTGCGAGGGATTCGACAGAAATACATCAATCTAGGACTCGGATTGGCTCTGACCGTGTCTGCGGCTGCTGCGCAGGAGCCCGAGATCCGCGACCTTACCAATCTGGAAATCGAAGATCTGGCGCGGGTGCGGTTGTTCACTGCTTCACGCCATCTCGACGATTCGAGAAAAGCTCCAGCTGCCACCACTCTGATCGATCGCGATGAGATTGTGCGCTACGGTTGGCGGACTCTCGCCGACCTGCTTCGCAGCGTTACCGGATTCTACACAGCATACGATCGCACGTATGACTACGTCGGTGTACGCGGGTTCCTCGAGAGCGGCGATTACAACGCCCGCATTCTTCTGCTCATCGATGGACACCGGCTCAATGAGAATATCTATGACAGCGCGCCGATTGGCACAGACTTCCCGCTCGACCTGAATCTGATCGACCATATTGAGATCGTTCGAGGCGCAGGTTCGTCACTCTACGGAACCAACGCTGAGCTTGCAGTTGTCAATGTGTTCACGCGCCGGTCGAATCAGGCCACGTTCGAGGCGGCATCCGAGTACCAGTCCTTCGCGGGCCGGAATGCGGAATTTGTGGGGTCCTTCAATCGCGGCGGCGTCGCCGTGCTTGCATCCGGCAGCATATCCCGGTCCAACGGGCCTGCGCGCCTGTTCTTCCCCGAATATGCGACCCCCGACACGAACAACGGCTATGCCGACAACCTGGACGGCGACCGTCACGAACACGCCTTCGCCACGCTGCGCCGTGGTCAGCTGCGCTTTGAGGCGTTATTCGGCACGCGCGACAAGCTTGTCCCCACCGCCGCCTATGCGACCATCTTCAATGATCGCGATAATCGCACCATCGATACCCGCGGCTTCTTTGATGCAAGTTGGACCCGTGACTTCAGCTCCAAAACTCAGCTGGATGTTAGAGCCTACTACGATTCCTACCGCTATTGGGCCAGCTACCCCTATGGCGGCACTCATTCGCCCGAGCGCGCGGTACAGATCAATGACGCCGCTGCGGACTGGATCGGCTCGGAAGCGGTCCTAGGCCGTCGCATCGGCCGCCATCGGATTGTGACCGGGACAACCTGGGAATATAACCTGCGCGTTAACCAACGGAACTATTATCTCGGTCAGCCTCCATTTCTCGATGACAACCGCAGACTGACTCTGGCCGCGATCTTCGGAGAAGCCGAGATCAACCCCTATTCCAAGTTGAGTGTGAATCTGGGTGGGCGGATCGACTGGTTCAGTTCCTACGGAAACGCACTCAGCCCCCGCGTCGCCGTAATGTTGCTGCCTTCGTCCTCAACTTCCCTCAAATATGTATTCAACCGTGCCTTCCGAACCCCCGATCCATACGCCGAGTTTTACGTCGACAATCTGAATCCCAATGAGAGTTTCAGGAAGCTTCACACGGAGAGGATTCAGTCGCAAAGCATCATCTTCGAACATAAGATCGGCCCAGGGTTTCAGGCCTCCGCAGTTGGCTATTCGAATAACCTCGACCGGGTCATCTCCGAGACTGTTGACGCCGACACCGGTGGGATACAAGTGTCGAATGGGCGTGGTGACAAAGGACACGGTCTTGAGCTCGACGCGCTCGCGAAGAATGCGCTCGGCTGGAGCGGTCGAGCGAGCTACTCCATTTTGCGGACGCGAAAGGAAGAGACGGGAAGATCGACACCAAACGCCCCCTCCAGCTTGAGCAAGCTCAACCTCACCGCCCCTGTCTCGCGGTACGCATCCCTGGGGCTTGAAATGCTCTATGAAGGTTCGCAACCCAACTATTCTGGAACACGCATACCGGCATTCTTCCTCACTAACGCCACAATCTCAACGCGATCGAAGCGTACCGGCTGGTCGTTCTCTGCCGGCTGCTATGACCTTTTCAATCGAGGGTGGGCCACGCCAACCGGGCCCGAAGTCCTGGCGCCTGCTACCGTCCAGGATCGACGGACACTGCAGGTTCGCATTGGGTACCGAAAGGCTCTGGCAAGATGATCCGCGGCACTCATATGGCGCTGGCCAGAGGCAGTTCGATCCCGTCGCGACTCTTTGTCGCCTTCGTTCTTCTCCTCCTTGCCGCTTCGCATCCCCTTCTTTCACAACAGCAGGACGAACGTGCGGTGCGCACCGCCTTCATCTACAACCTGACAAAATACGTCGATTGGCCCAAAACACACTCCACTTTGATCATCTGCGTCTTCGGTCCTGGGACCACCGGTGGGGATCTCAAGCGCGTTCTTAACGGAAAAGCAAGTGGGGACAGAAAACTCCAGGTGATGCTCCAGTCCACCGAACCCGAAATGCAGCGTTGCAACATCGCGTACTTCCCAGGTTTAACCCGTGACCAGAGTCACTCACTCAACACGGCCGTAAGTCGGTCTGTCCTGAGTGTGGGTGAAGACGAAGCATTTGTCCGCGAAGGCGGAATGGTCGCATTCGTTCGTTCCGGCGATTCGATTCAGATCCAGGTGAACATTGATGCAGTTCAAGCGGCCGGCCTCACCATCAGTTCCAGGCTCCTCGATCTGGCAATTATTGTCCATACAAAGAGACATGGTTGACATGAAGAATCTTCGCTCCACCAGCCTCGCATCCAACATCACCTTGGTGGTGCTCTTGGCTAGTTCTGTCTCGCTCGCCGTGTTTACCGTCGTTTCGGTCTGCCTCATCCGTAAGAGCGCGATCAGCCAGTTGGAGGCTCGGCTCTCGACCTTGGCCGATGTAATAGGCCAGAACTCCTCAGCTGCTCTCGACTTTAACGACAGGAATGCTGGTGACAGCGTGCTCCAGGCCCTCGAGAACGAGCCTCATGTTATCTCAGGATGTTTGTACAACCTCGCCGGCACGCTCTTCGCCGAGTACCATCGCAATTCGGGCGAACTCCAATGCCCAGACCCGCTGAGCGCTTCAACAGCATCGCGCGGGGCCCTTCGCAGTGTCATCCGTCCGGCTTTGCATCGCAAGGAGCCAGTAGGAACCGTCCTTATCACCTCCGATATGCGCGACTTCGAACTTCAGGAGCAGCGCCTCCTTGGCACGTCGTTCTTCCTGGCTTTGATCTCGGTCTTGGTCGGGGGAATCTCAGGATTGCTGCTTCAATACCGAATCTCCAAACCGATCACTTGCCTGGCTCTTGCCATGCACAAAGTCACTACAGAAGAGAGCTTCGACATCCAGGTCGACGTGAGCGGCAGCAGAGAAATTGCGGAACTCGCTGTCGGCTTCAACACCATGATTGGCGAACTGAACCGCCGCGAACAACGCGCCAGGCTCGCCGATGCACGCCTGCATGATCAGGCACGCACTGACTCCCTCACTGGACTCCCCAATCGGAGACTGTTTTGCGACAATCTCGATAAGGCTCTTGCTGCTGCCCGCAGGCTCGGCCGCACCGTCGGGCTTCTCTACATTGACCTCGACGGATTCAAGCTCGTAAACGACAGCCTTGGACACGCCGTCGGCGACAAACTCCTCTGTGACGTCGCATCTCGTCTGGGTTCACGCGTTCGCCAATCAGATACATTGGCCCGGGTTGGAGGAGATGAGTTCACGGTCATTCTCACTTCTCTGAATTCTGAAGATGGCGCCGGATTGGCAGCCCAGTCCTTGCTTGCATGCATGATCCGGCCATTCCATGTCGAAGGTCATGAGATCAATGTCGGCGCAAGCATCGGCATCAGTTGCCTTCAGAATCCCAACGAGAGTGGACTCGACCTTCTTCGCCAGGCCGACAGTGCCATGTACGCCGCCAAACGGAAGGGACGAAATCGTGCAGTCTACTTTAGTGAAGATCTCGGTCTCTTGGCGCGCGAACGACTCACATTGGAAAATCAGCTTCGCGGAGCAATCGAACGCGGCGAAATTCACGTGCATTATCAGCCCGAGTTCGATGCATTTTCCGGAAGAATCGTTCGTTTCGAGGCCCTGGCTCGATGGAAGCATCCCGTGCTCGGCGATGTCTCTCCCAACCGCTTCATCCCTGTCGCCGAAGAAAGCGGCCTCATCCACTCGATCGGCTCGTACATCATGGCAAAAGCTTGTCACGAAGCTGCCTCGTGGCAGAGTATGTCCCCTGCGCCCATCCAGGTTGCGGTCAACGTCTCTGCGATCCAGTTCAATGCAGACGATATCGTTCGAGAAATTCGCGAGACGCTCGCGCTTACTGATCTCGCGCCTAATCTCCTCCAGGTCGAACTCACTGAGTCAGTCATGATGGGATCGCTTCAGCGCTCGGCCGAGAAAATGCGGGCTCTCCATGCAGTAGGTGTCAGCTTGGCTCTCGACGACTTTGGAACCGGCTATTCCTGTCTAAGCTACCTGCACGAACTGCCATTTGGCGCCATCAAGCTCGATCGCTCCTTCGTCGCTAAGTTAGCGCCAACGTTCGAGGCGAATACGGTGATGCGTTCCATAGTGAATCTTGCCCACGGCATGAGCATGCGCGTGATCGTCGAGGGCGTCGAAGAAGATTCTCAACTGCTGATGGTTAAGGAACTCGGTGCCGACGAAGTTCAGGGGTTTTTGCTCGGTCGTCCCGGCCCCAACCCATCGCTCGTTTTGCAGCAATTGCCCATGCGCGACACTAGCCCGATTCTCTGCGCTGCGACCGCCTGATCCGGCTGGACCGTCGAAATCCAAACCCTCTGCACACCCAGCTCGCTCCGGCACTCCGTTCACCGGATCTCGGCTTATCGCTCTGACGAGCATCGGGCCACCTCCACTCGCTCCCAAATACTCAGGAATCACCGGCCTTTGGATTGTCACTTCCGATTCCCTCTGCCCCTTGTTCCCTTGTTCCCTCGTTCCCCGTCTTTCTAAACCGATTCGCCCTTTCGAACTCCTCGCGCAATTCGGGCGTCCGCAGATTCTCGCGAATGTGCGCAAGATGCTGCTCCAGCGCCTGCAGAGCCGCGTCGATGAACCCCGTGTTGGTCAGAGCAATATCGCGCCACATCGAGAATGGACTTGCACCCAGCCGCGTCATCTCCCGCAGCGCGCGCCCACCCACATCCTTCAACTCCGGCGCGTCGCCTACGCGATCCTGCAACACTGCGCTCAGTGCCGTTGCCGTCAGTTGTGGCAGATGGCTCACCCAAGCCACCAGTTCATCATGCCGTTTCGGATCGAGATCAAGCCCGCGTGCGCCCATGGCCACAACCCACTCGCGCCAACTCCGCGCCAAAGCAGTTGCCCTCTCAGACCTGTGCCAGGCAGGGAAATCCGTGAAGAGCCAGACCGCTCCACGAAACAGATTCGCATCGCCCAGTTCCGCACCGCCCCGCTCCTTACCCGCCATTGGATGCCCGGGCAAAAATCCCGCCCTTTCCGGTGTGTTGAAGAGCCGATCCGCAGCATCCGTGATCTGTCCCTTGGTACTCCCCACATCCGTGACCAGATGCTCCGGCCCCAGCGTTTTTGAGAGCTGCTCCATCAAATCCAGCGTCGCGTAAATCGGCACGCAGATCAGGACCACCTGCGCCTCGCGCGCCGCTGTCAGCGCACCACCCGCGATCCGATCCAGCGCGCCCATCCTCTGCGCTGTCACCGCATGAGCTCGGTTGCGGTTCCACCCAATGATTTCGCCCTGAAACCCCGCCTCACGCAAAGCCAGACCCACTGAAGTCCCCAGCAAACCTGTGCCCAGAATCGCGATGCTTTCCATGCGGCTTCCTTCCAGTTCAGATCCCAGCGGCTGGGTGCCCCAGGTCTCGATTTTGAGACCTGGGAAACATCACTCTCACTCCGCTGTCACAGCGTCCTTCCCACCGCCTTCGCAATCACGCGCAGCTCCGTTACCAGCGTTTCAAACTGATTCGGATACAACGTCTGCGCAGCATCCGATGCCGCCTTATCCGCATTCGGATGCACCTCCACGATGATTCCGTCCGCACCCGCAGCCAACGCCGCCCGCGCCATCGGAGCCACCATGTCTCGATGTCCTGTCCCGTGCGACGGATCCCCGACGATCGGCAGATGCGACAACTTCTTCACCACCGGTATCGCCGAGATATCCATGGTGTTCCGCGTGGCCGTCTCATACGTCCTGATCCCGCGCTCGCACAGAATCACATCGTAGTTCCCGCCGCTCATGATGTACTCGCTCGAAAGCAGCAGCTCTTCGATCGTCGCCGCCATTCCGCGTTTCAGCAGAACTGGCTTTCGCGCGATGCCGAGTTCGCGCAGCAGGTTGAAATTCTGCATATTCCGTGCGCCCACCTGGAAGCAGTCCACGTATGGCAGCATCGGCTCGATCTGCGAAATCTCCATCACCTCGCTGATCACCAGAAGCCCGTTCGCGCGCGCCGCAGCACACATCAGTTTCAGGCCGGGGATCCCCATCCCCTGAAATGCGTACGGCGAACTGCGCGGCTTGAACGCACCTCCACGCAGAAAGCTGGCCCCAGCGGACTTCACACTCTTTGCTATCTCGCCGATCTGCTCTTCATTCTCGATTGAGCACGGCCCCGCCATCACGACGACCTGCTCGCCACCGATCTTCACTCCGTTGGCGAACTCGATGACGGTGCCTTCGGGCCTGAACCCCTTGCCCGCCAGCTTGTAGGGCGAACTGATCCGGTGAACCTTCAGTACACCGGGCAGATTTTCAAATTTCGTCTGGTCCAGTGTGGCTGTCGGGCCTACAGCCGCAAGAATCGTCTGCGTCGCACCCGTTGTGCGGTGAACCTCCACTCCCTCTTCCACCATCGCCTCGATCACATAGTCGATCTGCTCTTCGGTGGCCGTCTCTTGCATTGCAACGATCATTTTGCTTTCCCAGTCTCGGGCGCCGATCCCGGATTGCTACTGTCCGGTGCGCCTGTGCCTTGGCCCCTCAGGGCATTCCTCTCTGATGCCAACTCGTTCCGCTGCAATGCACGCATCACATCGATGATTCGCTCGTAGATGTGCGTCAACTCGATATCCGGCAATGGCCCTTTATTCGCCGCACGCACATTCTGATAGATCACCTTCTCGCGCGCCGGTTCGTACACCGGCAACGACGTTTTGACCTTCAGGTGACCGATCATCAGTGCAGCGCGGGCCCGCTCGCTCAGCAGCTCCACAAGCTGCCGATCCAGAACATCGATTTGTAAGCGCAATTCTTCAAGCGTCATTTCATCCTCGTGTGCAATCCCGGAACACACTGCTCCAGGCGCAGGGAACATGAGTTGAACCGAATAGGCGGCACTCGCACGACAGGCCGCCACATAGCTTGTGCATCTACCGGGTCAACGCCGCCTGGGGCTGGCGCAGACCCTTGATAAATCGGGCAACTGCTTCGGGCGCCTGTTCGGGAGTAGACCGCTCGATCAACTCCACAATTGCGCTGCCGACCACCGCCACATCCGCAAACTCCGCCACGCGCGCTACATGCTCCGCGTTGGAGATGCCGAATCCTACGGCCACCGGCAGCTTGCTCCATCGCCGAATCCGGCTCACCAGCGCCTCAGCGTCGGCCGTCAGGCTCTGCTGCTTGCCCGTAATACCCACGCGCGAAATCGCATAAATAAAACCCTTCGAATGCGCCGCAATCGCCTCGATCCGCTCATCCGGACTCGTCGGAGCGGCCAGAAACACCGGCGCAAGCCCTACCCGCTCCATCTCCGTAAGGTACTCGCCGGCTTCTTCGACAATCAGATCGATCACCAGCACGCCATCCGCACCGGCCGCTGCCGCGTCGTCCACAAACCGCCGCAATCCATAACGCAGAATTGGATTCAGATACGTGAAGATCACCAGCCCGGCATTCTCTCGCGCTAAGCGAATCTCCTTCGCTACCCGCAGCACATCTGCCATCCGCGTGTGCCGTGCAACTGCCCGCTCGCTCGCCCGCTGAATTACCGGCCCATCTCCCAGCGGATCGCTGAACGGCACCCCCAACTCAATCACATCCGCGCCGGCATCAATCGCCTCAATCGCGATCTTCCCCGTGGTCTCCACATCGGGATCCCCCGTCGTGAAATACACCACCAGCCCGGGACTGTGACTAAACTTGAGAGCCATATCGCAACAATCGACCTCTACACTGCAGGTGCCCCAGGTCTCGCTTCTGGGACCTGGGATATCACTCACTTGTCCGACAACTTCAGTTCACGCGCAATAATCCCCATATCCTTATCGCCGCGCCCTGAAAGATTCACAATTAGTATGTCATGCGGCTTGAATGCCCCCGCAATCCGCAGACACTCCGCCACCGCATGCGCGCTCTCCAGCGCCGGCAGAATCCCCTCCGTCCTCGCCAGCTTCACCACTGCATCCATCGTCGCCGCATCATCCTGCGATACATACTCCGCGCGTCCCGAGTCATGCAGCGCGGCGTGCTCCGGCCCGATCGAGGCATAATCCAATCCCGCCGACACCGAATGAGTCTGCGCAATCTGCCCGTCCTCATCCTGCAGAATGTAGGACAGTGTCCCTTGCAGCACCCCCGGCACTCCGCCGCGAAAACGCGCCGCGTGTTGCCCGAGCTCCGTCCCGGTCCCGCCCGCCTCTACGCCAATAAGCCGCACATTGCGATCCTGTAGAAATTCGTAAAACGCCCCAATCGCATTCGACCCGCCGCCCACACACGCAATCACCGCATCCGGCAGCCGGCCTTCCTTCTCCAGGATCTGCTGCTTCATTTCCTTGCTGATGCATCGGTGAAAATCCCGCACCATCGTCGGATACGGATGCGCCCCGAGCGCGCTCCCCAGCAGATAATGCGTGGTCTTCACATTCGTGGTCCAGTCCCGCATGGCCTCGCTGATTGCATCCTTCAGCGTCTTCGACCCCGCCGACACGCCGCGCACCTCTGCGCCCAGCAACCGCATGCGCAGCACATTCAGTTCCTGCCGCTCCATGTCGACATCGCCCATGTAGACCACGCATTCGAGGCCCAGCAAAGCGCATACCGTCGCCGTCGCCACTCCATGCTGGCCGGCGCCGGTCTCCGCGATAATCCGCTTCTTGCCCATCCGCTTCGCCAGCAGTCCCTGGCCAAGCGCATTGTTGATCTTGTGCGCCCCGGTGTGCAGCAGGTCCTCGCGCTTCAGGTAGATCTTGGCCCCGCCCAGTTCTTCCGTTAGCCGTTTCGCAAAGTACAACGGAGTCGGCCTTCCCGCAAAATCCCGCAGGAGATCGTCCAGCTCTTTCTGGAACACTGCATCGGCCTTCGCGAGCTCGTACTCCCGCTCCAGCTCGAGCAGTGCCGCCATCAGCGTCTCGGGAACATAGCGTCCCCCGTACACCCCAAACCGCCCCGGACGCGACTCCGACGAAGCCGATGGAAGAATCACGGATGCCATTGAACCAACCTCCCGCAGAAAAGCCCCAAATACGCCGTTCCCAGTTTACAAGGTCGATTTTCCAGCCATTCTTGCGATCGAGAGACCACAACGCGTCAGCATTACGGTCCCGCCTGGAGGAATAGGTTCAAAATCGCCGGATCAGACGTATGATTATCCGGCCGGCGCCTTGCCGCCGCTTCCCCCGGAGAGGTTCCGCAATATGAGGTCCCTTTCGGTATCGCTTAGGGTTACAACGAGATTCGCCCGCAACCAACCTACGCTAGTCACAGTCGCGCTCGTCTTTGCCATCCTTATCGTCACAAGAGGCGCCTCGCAGCAAGCCGCCCCGAATCAGCCGCCCCAGTACATCGAAAGATCCTATCCCGCACCCGCCGGCAATGATTGGCCCGACAAGAACAGCCAGATGCGAATGCACCAGAAATCGGTCACCCATAGAAAATTCGAGGCGGCGAACATCGCACGCAAACGCCAGATCGACGACGATAGCGCTGAGCTTGTTCAGATAGCGAAAGAGCTGAACGATGCAGTCGGCAGGACAGACGGTATCGCTTTTCGAGCAGACATCATTGTCAAGGCTGAGCTCATCGAGAAGCTTGCGCACGCCGTCAAGGAGAAGATGACGCTTACCGTCAACGCGAACTGAAGCAGCCCGGACTGGTTAGTGCTCTCCGCCCCGTTCCGGAGATAAGCTGCGGCTCGAGAGTTCCGCGGCCTCAAGCTCCGCGATCCGCGCACGCAATATTCGCTTGAGCTCTGCGACCCTTTTCGGATCATAGCCGCGGTCGCTCTCAAATCTGCGGAGCACGGCGCGTAGCGAGGCGAGAAGGCCATTATCGGAATGAATATTCAAATGGGCCCTACCTGGTTTTCGAACTTTGCACACGTCTTCGAGCGGCTTCGATTTCGGTGATTCGTCTCCGCAGCATGCATTTGAGATCGGCCGAATCCGCTGTTTCTCCTGCGCCAGAGCACTCCAGCTTGCGCAGCATCTCCTGTAGAACTGCCAGCATCGGACGGCGCGGTTGAATACTCATGCCCAGCCTCGCTCCGGCCGATCGCACGTTATTTCAATGTGAGCCTGTAGTTCTGTGATTCGATCCCTGGTACCATCCGTCAACTCGAGAGAGCTGCGACCGTCTCGGTCGAATTGCACGCTCACCTCAAGATCCTCAAACGTGGTTCGAGCGCCATCGATAACAAATATGCTGGTATAGACCTTCATCGTTTTGATCTCCCGCGGGAATGATCGCGTGCGTTCCCACACGCGGACGAACCGCGCAATGCGAGCCACACGACGGCAAGCCGACTGAGCTCGGTAGTTCTTCCTGTTCTGATCGCTTTTCAGGTCTTACGGGGAAAAACGGAATGGACAGATCGGAAAGAACGGGACTACAGCCCGGCCCCGATACTTGCCACTGAGCCATAGTCCCACATTGTTTGTCGGAGGTATGTGAGATAAATCACGTTACTGCCGCCCTAGTTGCTGCAGCAGCGTAATACTGCTACAGATACTAGAGAGCCAATGTTTTCTTCTGTTTAGCTCAGTCCAGGATGATTCCCATGCGGCGGGCTAGTCGGCAGTCCGCTTCGGTGATGCGGTTCTCGAACGTGTTTTCACCCTCATGCTTCACGATCGCCGCGCGCACGGCCAACGCCCACATGTCGAAGTCACGCATCTTTTCGCCATTATCTGGATCGGCCAGCGAGATCTCGCCCAGGTTATACACCGCGGCAATGAGTTCGTCGATTACTGAGTAGTATCCACGTTTCGCGATCAGCCCACCAACCATCTCGTTGATCGATTCCTGATGTTCGCTACCGCTCAGGTTTTTCGAGAAATCAAGTTCCATCGTGACCCGTCCTCATTGGCGGCGCTCATCGCGTGAGCGCGATAGGGGGACAATCGGATCATCGAAGCGACCGGCCAATCCTGTCAACTGATTCAACGGTAATACGTAAACGTAACTGCATCTGCGTAACGAACCAGAATGCATTCGTGCAACATTCCATTGCGAAAACATTTTTCCGATGGTTATACTCGAGGCTCTCAACATGAAGCCGCATCGCATGATCTCCAGAGTTCTGCTTCTGATTCTGCTGCTGTCCCCGATCGCCCCTCGCGCGTTTGGGAACCGCATCAGCGCGCCTTCATGTCACATACTCACGCGCCTTTCTAAGCAGGCCCGAACTCATCGAGCTGACAGTTCCTTCCATCGTGTACTGATCGCAATCGGTCACCGTTCGCCCACCCAGCGGATACATCGTCTGCGCGGCAAGAGAATCAATCTTGGTACAGCGTATGTCCCTTTCTGCGCCGCCAGCCTGGTGCCGAAGGAAGCAACCCTGAGAACCGCGCTCCCCATACAGGAACGCAGCGGCCCCAATTCCCCCCGGGCTCCTCCCCTTCTCTCCATTTAGTGCGCTCTGTCTAGGTTGCACCGGACTTTCGCTCCATCTGGAGCTGTCCTCCGTCCGGTGCATTCGGGGCCTATTACCCAGGCATGAGCACAAAACCCTTTGAACTCGAACTTGGATTTCCTCGCATCCTTGCCCTGGAGGAAATCCAAAGGACTAGTCCCACCCTCCATGGGAACTAGTCCGAACCGGGTTGGGAACCGTCCGGGGAAGGCGGGTCCAACCCATATCGCCTGCGTTTCGGGCCCCTCAGCCGAACGTCGGCGTCGCGGGCCATGGTATCCACCCCGGCCGCCATGGCCCGCATTTCATCCAACCGTCTTCCGCCAGATTCTGCGCGCTCTTGTGAATCAAACTCGGACCCGTTCGCATCCATTTGCAATCAGCTTCCCCTTTCCCGGGCCAAGGAGAATTTTCATGAAACTTGCATCAACGGTTGCGCGCTACCTGCTGGGAATCATCTTCGTCTTCTTCGGTGCGAACGGCCTGTTCCACTTTCTGCCCACACCTCCCATCCCCCCGGGCCCTCTCGCCGACTTCACGAGAGCTCTCTCTGCTTCCCACTACGATATCGCCGTTGGTTTCTTCCAGGTCGCTTCCGGCATCCTGCTGCTCATCAACCGGTACGTCCCGCTGGCCCTGACCATTCTGGCCGCCATCATCGTGAATATCGATCTCACCCACATAACCATGGCGCCTTCCGGACTTCCACTGGCCGCTGTTGTCAGCATTCTCTGGCTGCTTGTCTTTCTTCGCGTGAGGTCGAACTTTGCGGGTATCTTTGAACCTGCTCCGCAGCACTGACGTCGTTCGAATCCATACAATAAGGGAGCCATGATCGAGTACCTCTACCTGGGGCGTGTCAGCTACGAAGATGCTCTCCGGCTCCAGGCCGAAATTGCCGCCCTGCGACTCGAAGGCCTCATCGAGAACACCCTTCTCCTGCTTGAACATCCCCCGGTGCTCACCCTTGGCCGCAATGCCAGCCGTGCCAACGTCCTGGCTTCCGACGAGCTCCTCGCCAGTCGCGGCATTACCTTGCACGAAATCAACCGTGGTGGCGACGTCACGTATCATGGCCCCGGCCAGTTGGTTGGCTATCCCATCTTCGACCTCCGCAGTCTCCAGAACGCATCCGGAGGTCGTCTCGGCCCTGTGGATTTCGTTCGAATGATGGAAGAGGCTCTGATCCGCCTCTGCGGCGTTTATGGCGTCCGCGCCGGTCGCATCGCCGGGCTCACCGGCGTATGGTGTGGCCTTCATGATCAGCACCCGGGCCCTGCCCGCGAACGCAAAATCGGCGCCATCGGCATACACGTCTCTCGCGGAATAACCTCGCACGGATTCGCATTCAACGTGACCACCGAACTTCGCGACTTCCAGCTCATCAATCCCTGCGGCATCACTGATAAGCCGGTAACCAGCCTGAATCTCGAAGTTCCAGCGGATATCGAACTTCCTCCGCTCGAAGAAATGGCACATCAAGCGGCTCGCCAGTTCGGGCAGGTGTTCTCGCAGCAGGTCCTCGCCGTTGAAAGCATGGAAACCCTTCGCGCTCACGCCGCAGCCAGGCGGAGATTTCCCGCCGAGGACACGCCTCTTCAGATTTCCGACGAGGCCCGCCATCTCCACGGCGACCCCGACCCTCCACTTCGAGCCTGATTGCCGTCTGCGCGCCATCCCCCAGGCGCCGCAATTTATAATCCGGCTGGAGCCGGCGCTTCGCGGAGTGAACGATTCATGGCAACACCCGTCATCATGCCCCAGATGGGCGAGTCAATCGTAGAGGGCACCATTACCAAGTGGCTCAAGAAGGTAGGCGACTCCGTCGAGAAGGACGAGCCCCTCTTCGAAATCTCCACCGATAAGGTCGACGCCGAGATCCCCGCGCCCGCCTCCGGCGTTCTCTCCGAGATCAAATTCCCTGAAGGCGCTACCGTGGCTATCAATACGGTCGTCGCGACCCTCTCGGAGAAGGGTTCCGCACAGGTCCAGTCAGCTGGTTCCAAGCCAGTTCCGGCATCCAGGGCGGAATCAGCCGCGCCGCAGGTGCCGCCGGAGGCGCAGTCAGCCCCGTCGCAGGGAACTCACCATTCCGGCGCGGGTGTTGCGATCGTGATGCCTCAGATGGGGGAGTCCATCTTTGAAGGCACCATCACCAAGTGGCTTAAGAAGGTTGGAGACTCCGTCCAGAAAGACGAGCCCCTGTTCGAAATCTCTACCGACAAGGTCGATGCTGAGATTCCCTCGCACGTCGATGGCGTGCTCACCGAGATCCGCGCGCAGGAAGGGGAGACTGTTCAGATCAACACTGTGGTCGCTGTAATCGGCGGTGCCAATACCCCGACCGGGGTGAGTCCAGCAATGGTGCCGCAGGCACCGTCAGCCGCATCGCGTGTGCGGGCCCAGCCCGCCTCATCGCAGGTTGCCCAAGCTCAACCCCGGCAACCGGAGCAACTGCACTCTGCAGAGAACATAAGGTCCTCCCCGCTCGTCCGCCGCATCGCGAAGGAACACAACATCGACCTGCGCTACGTGCCCGGGACTGGTTCCAATGGCCGCATTAACAAACAGGACATTCTGCACTTCATCAGCGAGGGCAGTGCAACACGGCCAGCAGCGCAATCGCGCCAGTCAGCTACGCCGCAGCCCATTCCCGAGCGGCCTGCTCCCAAGGCCCTTACCGACGATGTGGTCCCTCTTACCAAAATGCGGGCCATCATCGCCCAGCGCATGGTCGAGAGCAAACGCCTCGCCCCACACGTCCACTCCATCTACAAGGTCGACATGACTCGCATCGCGCGCCTCCGCGATCGCGAACGCGCCGCCTTCGAACAGCGCCACGGCATCAAGCTCACCTACATGCCGTTCATCGCCATCGCCGCCATCGAAGCTCTGCGCCGCTTTCCCATCGTCAATGCCTCGCTGGTCGAGAACTCCATCCACTACCACGCCACCATCAATCTCGGCATCGCTGTCGCCCTCGAGTGGGGACTCATCGTACCTACTGTTCGCGAGTCTGAAAAGCGCAGTTTTTCCGATCTCGCGCGCGCAATAGCCGATCTCGCCGGCCGCGCCCGCTCCAAGAAGCTCTCCCCCGACGAAGTTGGCGGTTCGACCTTCACCCTCACCAACCCTGGAATCTTCGGCGATGAATTCGGCCTGCCCATCATCAACCAGCCCGAATCCGCCATCCTGGCCATCGGCGCACTCAAAAAGGAACCCGTCGTTCTCACCGACGCAGAAGGTAACGACACCATCGCCATCCGCTCCATGCAGTACTACTGCCTCGGCTACGATCACCGTCTCATCGACGGTGCCGACGGCGGCAAATTCATGAGCGAATTCAAACGGCAGCTCGAAACCTGGGACCGCCCCGTCCATTAGCCAACCCTGTGGGTGCCAGACGTCTCCTGTCTTTAGAGACCTGAGATTCGACAGCGTCGGTCAAGAGTCATGATCAACCTTGAGTCTCGCAGTCCAATCCCTAGTCCCTAGTTGTGAGGTTTCAATAGATTGTCCATCTGATCGGGACCTGTAAAGCTGGGTTTGCGAAGACTCAGGACTGCAGGAGACCAGATGGACTATCACAAGAATGCCCGAACTGTAGTGTGGAGTCGAGAGCA